>Ga0268248_100005_pt1 | contig 433988 bp, 401 predicted proteins | sample AgamicAtAme_FD_200856 | JGI IMG/M metagenome (GOLD analysis project Ga0268248, IMG submission 200856) | Agave microbial communities from Guanajuato, Mexico - At.Am.e (v2) (version 2) | ecosystem: Host-associated > Plants > Phyllosphere > Phylloplane/Leaf | place: Guanajuato, Mexico | collected... | reverse complement strand
CCACCGAAGCCCCGACCCCCGCAGCCCCCGTCGAGGGCCCGCTCTCCGCCGCCCAGGTCGACAAGATCGCCGCGGGGTACGTCGCCACCGGAGCCGCTCTCGACCTGGGCGTGCTCGTGAACGGCGGGCCGGTGGCATCCGTCCCCGTCCGCATCCCCCTCGCGATGACCAATCGGCACGGGCTCGTCGCCGGGGCGACGGGCACCGGCAAGACACGCACGCTGCAACTGCTCGCCGAGCAGCTGTCCGAGAACGGGGTCCCGGTGTTCGCCGCCGACATCAAGGGCGACCTGTCGGGTCTCGCGGCCGAGGGCACCTCGAGCGAGAAGCTCCTCGCGCGTACCTCCGCGCTCGGTCAGGACTGGTCGGCGCGGTCGTTCCCGACCGAGTTCTTCGCCCTCGGCGACGACGTCGGTTCGGGGATCCCGGTGCGGGCGACCGTGTCGGGGTTCGGTCCGCTGCTGCTCAGCCGCGTGCTCGGGCTGAACGCGACGCAGGAGTCCAGCCTGGGCCTCGTCTTCCATTACGCCGACGAGAAGGGGCTGGCGCTCGTCGACCTCTCGGACCTGCGCGCGGTGCTCACCTACCTCACGAGCGACGAGGGCAAGGCCGAGCTCAAGGGAATCGGCGGGCTGTCGGCGGCGACCGCGGGTGTGATCCTGCGCGAGCTGGTCGCGTTCGCGGCCGTGGGCGCTGACAGCTTCTTCGGTGAGCCCGAACTCGACGTCTCGGTGTTCCTGCGGACGGATGCCGCGGGGGCGGGCATCGTGAGCCTGCTCGAGGTGCCGAACGTGGCGGCGCGGCCCGAGCTGTACTCGACCTTCCTCATGTACCTGCTCGCGGAGCTCTACGAGGCGCTGCCGGAGGTCGGCGACGTCGACAAGCCCAAGCTCGTGTTCTTCTTCGACGAGGCGCACCTGCTGTTCCGCGACGCGTCGAAGGCGTTCCTCGAGGCGATCACGCAGACCGTGCGGTTGATCCGGTCGAAGGGCGTGGGCGTGTTCTTCGTCACGCAGACGCCCAAGGACGTGCCCGGAGACGTGCTCGCCCAGCTCGGCTCGCGCGTGCAGCACGCCCTGCGCGCGTTCACCCCCGACGACGCCACCGCGCTGCGCGCGTCCGTCCGCACGTACCCGGATTCGGGATACGACCTCGAGCGCGTGCTGCAGGAGCTCGGGACCGGCGAGGCGATCATCACGGTCATGAGCGAACGGGGAGCCCCCACGCCCGTGGCGTGGACGCGCATCTTCGCCCCGCGCGCCTCGATGTCGCCCATCCCCGCCGAGGCCATGGCGGCGGCGGTGTCGGCATCCCCCCTCTTCTCCACCTACGGCACCCCGATCGACCGTGAGTCGGCGCGCGAGATCCTCGGCGCCCGCATGCAGGCGGCGGCCGAGGCCGAGGCTGCCGCTGAACGCGCGAAGAAAGAGGCCGCCGACGCCGCCGAGTACGCGAAGCAGAAGGCCGCGATCGACAAGGCGAACGCCGAGGCGCAGAAGAAGGCGCAACGCGAGTACGACCGCATCCTGAGGTCGACCGCCGCCCCGCGCAGCCGAACGAGCGCCCCCACCGCGGGCCTCGACGGTCTGCTCGGACGCGGGGCGACCAAGAGCATCGTGAACGGCGTCATCCGCGGACTGTTCGGCAACGGCCGACGCCGCTGAATCCCGGAGGACAAAAACGGGACGGGATGCCGATCACCCGGCATCCCGTCCCGTTCTCGTCGTCGGCGGTTACGGCCGGTTCAGCTCGAGGGGCATGGTGGACGTGTCGATCAGCGGATCGTCGTCCTGACGGGCGACGAGCGCCTTCGCCTCGGCCGGGGTCTCAACCGTGGGCACGGAACCGAGCAGGGGGCGCTTGGCCGTCTCGGGCATGGCCAGGAGCGCGACCAGCCCCATCGCGGCGAAGAACATGATGTAGAACGCCGGCATGAGCGTGTTGCCCGTCCAGTCGATCAGCGCCTGGCTGAACAACGGGGTCGTGCCGCCGAACAACGACACCGACACGTTGTACGCGATCGCCATCGCCCCGAAGCGCGAGGCGGTGGGGAAGAGCGCGGGCAGAGTGGATGCCGCGATGCTCGCGTAGAAGGCCACCGGCACCGCCGCGAGCACCAGGGCGATCATGACGGCCCACAGCTCGCCGATCTGCATGATCAGGAAGGCCGGAATCAGCAGGACCAGAGCGGACCCGGCGGCCGCGACGTAGATGGGTTTGCGGCCCACCCGGTCGCTGAGCCGGCCGAAGATCGGCAGCATGGCCGACATCAGCAGAAGGACGGGGATGGTCGCGACGGCCGAGCCCACGTTCGAGATGCCGACTTCTTTCTCGAGGTAGACCGGCATGTAGCTGGTGAGGGCGTATCCCGCGGTGTTGGTCGCCGCGACGAGGGCGATCGCGATGAGCAGGGACTTCCAGTGGTGCCGCACGATCCCGGCGAGGCCCTGGCGGGACATCGGGTCGTCCTTGTCGATCTCGTTCTCGGCCTCGGCCGCGTGCGTCTGCTCGAAGGAGGGCGTCTCGGGGATCTTCAGGCGGAACCAGATCGCGACGATGCCGAGGGGGATGGCGAGCAGGAACGGGATGCGCCATCCGTACTCGGTCATCGCGTCGGGGCCCGAGACGTTCGTGACGATGGCCGTGGTGATGGCCACCGCTCCGGCACCGGCGGCGAACCCGACGTAGGAGCCCACGTCGAGCCACGACGACCAGAAGCCGCGCCGCTTGTCGGGGGAGAACTCCGACACGTAGGTGGTCGCTCCGGCGTACTCCCCACCGGTGGAGAAGCCCTGGACCATCTTCAGCAGATAGAGGGGGATGATCGCCCAGAGCCCGATCTGCGCCGAGGTGGGCAGGATGCCGATGAGCGCGGTGGCCGAGGCCATCATCGCCATCGTGAGGAAGAGCACCTTCTGCCGACCGATGCGGTCTCCTAGGGGGCCGAGGACGAAACCGCCGAAGGGGCGGACGAGGAAGGAGATCGCGAAGCCGAGCAGCGTGACGAGCAGGCCCCACGGGTCGGGCAGGTCGGAGGCGAAGACGGCGGTGAGCGTGACGGCGAGGTAGCCGTAGATGCCGAAGTCGAACCATTCCATGAAGTTGCCGACGACGGTGCCGCCGATGGCGGTGCGCACGCGCTTCTTGTCGACGACGATGACGTCGTCGACTTCGAGCCGGGGGGCTTCGGATGCCGAGGGGGATTTCTCGTTCATCCTTCTAGCGTTACCCGATCCGCGTTTCGTTTCCAGTCCGAGGCATGCGCGGGGCGGTCGTGCTAACAAGGCGTGTCGGGCGGTCGTCAAGCCCCCGGCGATGTCGGACGTCCGGCGTACGGTGTCGGGCATGACCGAGCTCTCCGCCCCCACCGGCCGCGAACCCGCGCTCGTCGCCCAGCCCCGCTCCGACGGGACGGCTCCGAGGGCCCTGGTGCTCGGCGCCACCGGCTATCTGGGCGGCAGGCTCGTTCCCCGCCTGCTGTCGGCGGGCTACCGGGTGCGCGTGCTCGCCCGCGATCCGCGACGGGTCGAGGCCTTCCCCTGGGGCGACGACGTCGAGACCGCCGCGGGGGATGCGACCGACGCCGAGGCCGTCCGTGCGGCGGTCGAGGGCGTCGACGTGCTCTACTACCTCATCCACTCCATGGGCAGCGCCCGCGACTTCGAGGCCACCGACCGCGTGGCCGCCCAGACCGTCGCCGACGCGGCGTCCGCGGCATCCGTCTCTCGCATCGTGTACCTCGGGGGCCTGCACCCCGATGACGCCACGCTCTCGGCGCACCTGCGATCGCGCGTCGAAGTGGGACAGATCCTCCTGCACAGCGGTGTGCCGACCCTCGTGCTGCAGGCGGGCGTCGTCATCGGGTCGGGCTCGGCGTCCTTCGAGATGGTGCGCCACCTCACCGACGTGCTGCCGTACATGCCCGCACCCAAGTGGGTGCGCAACCACATCCAGCCGATCGCCGTGCGTGACGTGCTGCACTACCTGCTTGGCGCCGCGCGCGTGGCCCCCAACGTCAACCGGGCGGTCGACATCGGCGGGCCCGACGTGCTGCGCTACGGCCAGATGATGAACGGCTACGCGATGGAGGCCGGATTGCCCCAGCGCGCGATCGCCTCGCTGCCGGTGCTCACGCCCCGCCTCGCCTCGCACTGGGTCAACCTGGTCACCCCGATCCCCAAGTCCATCGCTCGGCCGCTCGTGGAGTCCCTGCAGAACGACTGCGTGGTCAAAGACCGCGCGATCGACGACCTCGTGCCCCGCCCCGAGGGCGGGCTCATGCCGTACCGCGAGGCCGTGCGCCGAGCGCTGGGGCGCGTGAACGACGACGCGATCGAGACCAGTTGGCAAGACGCCGAGGTGTCGGGTGCCCCGAGCGATCCGCTGCCCAGCGACCCCGAGTGGGCCGGTCGACTCGTCTACACCGACATCCGCACCATGACGACGAAAGCGAGCGCCGCCCAACTGTGGTCGGTGATCGAGGGGATCGGCGGAGAGAACGGCTGGTACTCCTCGCCGCTGCTCTGGGCGATCCGCGGCTGGATGGACCGTCTGGTCGGCGGGGTGGGCCTCGCCCGTGGCCGCCGCAGCCGGTCGGTGGTCACCGTGGGCGACGCCCTGGACTTCTGGCGCGTCGAGGCGATCGAACCGGGTCACCTGCTGCGCCTGCGCGCCGAGATGAAGGTGCCGGGAGGCGCGTGGCTCGAGCTGCGGGCCACGCCCGAGGGCGACGGTGCGCGGTTCGACCAGCGGGCCCTCTTCTTCCCGACCGGGCTCGCCGGGCGGCTCTACTGGTTGTCGGTGCTGCCCTTCCACGGGCTGATCTTCAGCGGCATGGCCCGGCGCATCACCGCCGCCGCCGAACACGTGCAGCGCGACGACCTCGCCCCGAAGGCGAAGGCCGGACGCATCGCCCCCGAGATCGCCGAGGTCGAGACGACCGCGGCTCCCTCGGCCTAGGCCGATCGCGTCCCGAGACCGGGCCCACGCCATCGATCGCGCCCGTAGGCTGAGCCGCGTGCCCCATCACGCTCGCGTCCTGACCGTGTCCGATCGCTCGGCAGCGGGCCTCCGCGAAGACCGCGGGGGACCCTTGGCCGTGTCGTTGCTGCGCGAGGCGGGATTCGACTGCGCCGACGCGGTCGTGGTCGCCGACGGGGTCGACAGTGTCGCGACCGCCCTGCGTGCGTTGATCGCGGAGGGGACGGGGCTCATCGTCACGACCGGCGGCACGGGCATCGCCCCCACCGACCGCACGCCCGAGGGCACAGCACGCGTGCTCGACCGCGAGATCCCCGGCATCGCCGAAGAGCTGCGGCGCCGCGGGCTCGCCGACACGCCGATGGCCGTCATCTCGCGCGGCCTCGCGGGCATCGTCGACCCGGGCACCCTGATCGTCAACCTTCCCGGGTCGACCCGTGCCGTGGCATCCGGGATCGCCGTCATCGCCGAGCTCGCGCCCCACGTGCTCGACCAGCTCGCCGGAGGAGACCACTCATGAGCGCCGTCCGCATCGCCCGCCTGTCCGAGACGCCCCTCGACCTCGACGCCCACCTCGACGCCGTCGAGGACTCGTCGTCGGGAGCGGTCACCACCTTCGTCGGGCGCGTGCGCGACATCGACCCCGACGCTTCGGGCGCCGTCGTGGCGCTCGAGTACAGCGCGCACCCCGATGCCGAGCAGACCCTGCACCGCATCGCCGAAAGTGCGGCCGCCGGCACCGACGCGATCGTCGCCGTCAGCCACCGCGTGGGCCGGCTGGGCGTGGGCGAGGCGGCGGTCGTGATCGCCGTGGCATCCGGTCACCGCGCCGAGGCGTTCGAGGTGTGCCGCATGGTGATCGAGACGATCAAGACCGACCTGCTCGTCTGGAAGCGCCAGGTCGAGGCCGACGGCACGACGGAGTGGAAGGGCCTGGGCGGCTAAGAGCCGCGGGCGACGCGGCCGGGGTCGGGCAGGGCTCAGCCTCCGGCGAAGGGCGGGAGTACGTCGACGTGCGTGACACCCGCGAGCGGGGCATCGTCGTCGTGGCGCGTGCCGTCGACGAGCACGGCGCAGCGACCCAGGATCTCGCCCAGAGCCGGGTGGTCGGCGACGACGGCCTCGCGTAGCGCCGTCAGAGACGGTTCGGCCCGGTCCTCGGCATCCGTTCCCGCCGCCTCCGCCGCGGCGGCGAAGTAGCGTACGCGGACGCTCATGCGTCTTCTCCGGGACGCACCCAGTCGCCCGACTTACCGCCGGTCTTCGACACGATGCGCACGTTCTCGATGACCGTGCCCTTGTCCATGCCCTTCACCATGTCGACGATCGCCAGCGCCGCGACCGAGACGCTCGTGAGGGCCTCCATCTCGACGCCCGTGCGGTCGGCGGTGCCGACGGTGGCTTCGATCTCGACGCCCTCGTCGGTGATCTCGAGGTCGACCGAGGCGCGGTGCACTCCGATCACGTGCGCGAGCGGGAGGAGGGCGGGAGTGGACTTCGCGGCCTGGATGCCGGCGATCCGGGCAACCGCGAGCACGTCTCCCTTGGGGGCCGTGCCATCGCGGAGGGCGGCGACCACCTCGGGGGCGCAGCGCACGAAGCCGCGCGCCGAGGCGGTGCGGACGGTGGGCTGCTTGAGGGTGACGTCGACCATGCGGGCGTGGCCCGCGGCATCCAGGTGGGTGAAGGTCATGGAATCAGCATGACATCGAGCGGGTCGCCCACCGACACGGTGGACACCTCGGCGGGGACGATCGCGAAGGCCTCGGCGCGCGCGAGGGAGGCGGCGAGGTGCGAGCCCGATCCGCCCGCGGTGGCGGGGCGCACGGTGCCGGCGACGAGGTCAATCGCCGCCGGGAGGTACTGGCGACGGCCGGGCGGGGTGTTCCAGGTCTCGGATGCCGTGAGCCGGGCAATCCGCCGGTCGATCACGGTGCGGCCCTGCAGGGCGAGGAGGACGGGGCGCACGAACACCTCGAACGACACCGCGACGCTCACGGGGTTGCCGGGCAGGCCGAAGACGAGGCGGCCGTCATCGAGCGCTCCGAAGGCCTGGGGCTTGCCGGGCTGCATCGCGACCTTCTCGAACGCGATGCGCCCCTCGAGAGCCTGGCGCACGGGCTCGTAGGCCCCGGCGCTCACGCCCCCGCTGAAGACGATGACGTCGACGTCGGCCGCGTGATCGAGCAGGGCGTGGATGGCGTTCGCGTCGTCCTGCAGGCTCGACGTCACCGTGACCTCCGCGCCCGTCTCCGCGACGAGGGCCGCCAGCAGCGTCGAGTTGGAGTCGGGGGTCTGACCGCGCCCTGGGACGACCCCGGGGACGACCAGTTCGCTGCCGGTCGACACGACGGCGACCCGCGGGCGGCGGTGTACCTCGAGCTCGGCGACGCCTGCCGCGGCGGCCGCGGCCAGCGCGAACGGTCCCAGGCGCTCCCCGGCCGACAGGACGACCTCGCCTGCGCGGGTGTCGCCGCCGCGGCGGCGGATGAAGGCTCCGGATGCCGCGGGCGCGCGCCGCACCTCGACGGTGCCCAGCGAATCGGCGAGGCCTCCCGCGGTGTCTTCGAACGGCACGATCGCGTCGGCGTCGGTGGGCACGGGCGCACCCGTCATGATGCGCACCGCCTCGCCGGCACCGAACGACGGGTCGTCGGACGACCCGGCCGGCAGATCGGCGACGACGCGCAGGGTCACCGGGTTCTCGGCATCCGCCCCCTCGACGTCGGCGACGTGAACCGCGAAGCCGTCCATCGAGGAGTTGTCGAAGCCGGGCAGGTCGTGAGCAGTGCGCACGGGGGCGGCGAGCGTGCGGGCGGCCGCATCGGCGAGGCGCACGGTCTCGACGGGCAGGAGGGTGACGGCGTCGAGCACGCGGGCGCGGTGGTCCTCGACGGTGAGCAGCGGGGTCATCGGGGCCTCCGGGGTCAGGACGAAACGGCGGGGCGGGCGGCGGGCGAGAGTGGGATCACGTCGTGACGGGCGCGCAGGGCGTCGATCACGACGAGCCGGCCGAGCAAAGGCTCTCCCGCGCCGGTGACGAGCTTGATCGCCTCGGTCGCCAGCATCCCCCCGACCTGCACGCACAGCGATCCGAGCACGCCGACCTGGGCGCACGTGGGCGGCTCTCCGGCGGAACCGGTGGGGAAGAGGTCGCCGAGCACGACGGGCGCGTGCCCCTCGGGCGGAGTCGACCAGAACACGGTCACCTGGGCGGCCCACTCCTGCACGGCTCCCCAGACGAGGGGGATGCCGAGATCCTCGGTCGCGGCGGCGACGGCCTCTCGCGTGTCGAAGGTGTCGCTCCCGTCGATGACGAGGTGCGCCCCTGCGAAGAGCTCGGCAGCATTGTCGGAGGTCAGTCGTACCGTTCGTTCATGGACGACGGTGAGGGGCGACAGGTCGCGCACGGCACGAGCGGCGGATGCCGTCTTGGCGGTGCCGATGTCGGTGATGCGGTGCGCGAGCTGGCGCTGCAGGTTGGTGCGCTCGACGGTGTCGTCGTCGATGACGACGAGCTCGCCGACCCCGGCCGCGGCCAGCGCGAGCAGCACGGGCGAGCCGAGGCCGCCGGCTCCGACGAGCGCGATGCGCGCTGCGGCCAGGCGGCGCTGGCCCTCCTCGCCGATCGCGGCGAGCACGGCGTGACGAGCGGTGCGGATGAGTTCTTCGGGGGCGAGCGACGCCACCGGTTCGACGAGCGGCTTCATCCGCCGATCGCGCTCATCGTGCGCTCGGGCTGCACGAAGTCGGGGCGCGCGAGCCCTACGCGGTCGGAGCCGTGGGCGCGGGGCTTCGCCCACATGGCCTCGCGCCAGACCTGCGCGATACCGGCGTCGTCGGCTCCCGCACGCAGGGTCGAGAGAAGGTCGGTCTCTTCGTGCGAGAACAGGCACGAGCGCACCTTGCCGTCGGCCGTCACCCGGGTACGTGTGCAGGCGGCGCAGAAGGGTTCGGTGACCGAGGAGATGATGCCGATGTGTCCGGCGACGGCGGTCTCTCCGGGGCGGCGGACCTCCCACCGCTCGGCGGGGGCGGCGCCGCGTCCGCGCGGATCGGGGGTGAGAGAGAACGCCGTCTCGATCTCGGCGCGGATGTCGCGCGCGGCGATGACGTTCGTCGCCATCCACGATCGGTCTCCGTCGAGGGGCATGTCCTCGATGAAGCGCATCTCGAACCCGTTGGTCACGGCCCAATCGACGAGCGAGACGATCTCGGTGTCGTTGATGCCGCGCAGCAGGACCGCGTTGATCTTGATGGGCCCGAGGCCCGCGGCGCGCGCGGCCTGGAGGCCCGCGAGCACCTTGTCGAGGTGCGGGCGGCGGGTGAGCTCGGCGAAAGTCTCGGGGTGCAGGGTGTCGAGCGAGACGTTGAGGCGGGTGAGGCCCGCGTCCTTCAGCGCCTGGGCGCGGCGATCGAGACCCACGGCGTTCGTGGTCATCGAGATGGGCAGGTCGGGGTTGTCCTCGCGGATGCCGGCGATGATGAACTCGAGGTCTTTGCGCACGAGGGGCTCGCCGCCGGTGATCCGCAGCTCCTCCGCACCGAGGGACTGCACGGCGACGCGGACGATGCGGCGGATCTCGTCGGTCGACATCAACTGCGTCTGCGGGAGCCAGGGCATCCCGTCGGCCGGCATGCAGTACGTGCAACGCAGGTTGCACTTGTCGATGACCGAGACGCGTAGGTCGGTCGCGACGCGGCCGAAGCGGTCGAGCAGTCCGCCGGACTGCGGGGCGCCGGTCGCGGCGAGGGCCGTCGCGCCGGATGCCGGAGAGGGGGCGCCGGTCGCCGGGAGGGCGGTCGCGCCCGATGCCGGAGAGGCGGCGCCGGTCGCGGGGAGCGCGGTGGCCCCCGATGACGTCACGGTCGCGCCGAGGGCCACGGCCACCGGCCGTCGCGTTGGGCTCGCGTGCTCGGCATCCATGGGTCGAGCCTAGGTCAGCGCGGGGAGGGGGAGGGCGACGGGCCCGAGTCTCACGGGAGGGGTACGGTCGGGGGATGCCGAACACCTTCCGGATCGCGCAGGCTGCGCGTCTGCTCGGAGTCAGCGACGACACCGTTCGCCGGTGGATCGACCAGGGTGCGCTGCCGACGACCGGGGCGTCGCCGACGGAGATCCCCGGGGCGGCGCTGGCCGCGCGGGCGGTGGCGCTCGCGGCCGAGCCCGATGACCCGACCGCGATCGCCTCGAGCGCCCGCAACCGCTTCGTGGGGATCGTCACCCGCGTGCAGATCGACGGGGTCATGGCCCAGGTCGACCTGCAGTGCGGACCCCACCGGGTGGTGTCGCTCATGTCGGCCGAGGCCGCCGAAGAGCTTGCTCTCGAGCCGGGGTCGCTGGCCGTCGCGTCGGTGAAGGCGACGGTCGTCACCGTGGAGGCCCCGCGCGGCTGACACGCCGGATCGCCTCGCGGGCGGCTCACCCGTCGAAGCGCGGGCCGATCGCGTCGACGGTGAGCTCCCACAGGCGGCGGGCATCGCCCGCGTCGCGGAACGGCGTCCACAGGTCCGCGGGCCGCGCCGGGCCGCCGATGAGCCGCGACGGACCGAAGAAGAGGCCGTCCGCGGACGGCGTGGTCGCTGCGAGAACGGCCGGTTCGGCGGCGGATGCCACGGAGCCGGTGATGTGCAGACGCGAGAGCACGCGGATGACTCGACGGACGCCGAGTTCGCGCTCACGGCCCGCGCCGGGCTGCGCCGCCAGCAGGTTGGTGGGCGAGACGCCGGGGTGCGCGAGGGCGCTGGAGAGATTCCACCCCTCGGTGCGACTGCGTCGCTGCAGCTCTTCGGCGAAGAGGCCGATGGCGATCTTGGACTGCACGTACGACGCCATCGCGTTATAGGTCGGAGCGTCGATGGCGGCCTCGTCGAATCTGCCGCGACGGGCGGCGATGCTCGTCTGGTGCACGACGCGCGCTCGGCCTTCCCGCAGGAGCGGCAGCAAGCCCAGCGTGAGGGCCGCATGGCCGAGGTGGTTCGTCCCCCACTGCAGCTCGAAGCCGTCCGCGGTCTCCTTGCGCTGCGGCGGGGTCATCACGCCGGCGTTGTTGACCAGGAGGTGCACGGGCCGGCCCTCGGAGCGGAGCCCGTCGACGAGGGCGTGAACGGAGTCCAGGCTCGCCAGATCCAGGGCGCGGGTGGATGCCACGGCATCCGGAACCTCCCGGCGGAGGGTCTCGAGCGCGCGGCGTCCCTTCTCGGAAGAGCGGACGGGGAGGACGAGGTCGGCGCCGAGGGCGGCGAGACGGGTGGCGATCACGGTGCCGATGCCGTCGCTGGCGCCGGTGACGACCGCGAGGCGGCCGCGGAGGGGGGAGGGGGTGGGGGACATGGTCGGTCCTTTCACGTCGGTGGTCCGATGCTCCCGCGCCCTCATCGACCGGACCAGTGCCCGCTCAGCCGCTGATCGGCGATCCACCCCTCAGCGCGGGGTGACCGAGGAAGAACCGATGACGGCGAGCAGGCGCAGCTTCTCGGCGCTCTCGCTCCCGGGTTGAGCGGTGTAGACGAGCAGACGGTGCGAGTGGTCGGGGTCGAGCAGGGTCTGGCACGAGAGATCCAGGTGCCCCACCTCGGGGTGGTGGAACCTCTTCACGTCCGGCGGGCGGGCGCCGACCTCGTGGGCGTCCCACAGGGAGGCGAACTCGGTGCTGCGCACCCGCAGATCGTCGGCGAGCTCCGCCGCGCGCGAGTGCGGACCGCGAGCGGCGACGAGCTCGCGCAGGCCCGCCGCGTAGAGCCGCGAGAGGGACGCGATCTCGGCCGGCGGGTAGGCGGCGCGCGCGGCCGCATCGGTGAACCAGCGGTAGCCGACGCTCCGCGCCGGCCCCGAGCGCAGCGACGCGTCGCCGAGCAGGGCGATGCCGAGGCGGCTCTGGCGCAGCGTTTCACCCAGCTCCGTGACGATCTCGGCGGGGGTGTCGTCGAGACGGTCGAGCACGCGTAGCATTCCGGGGCTGACGTGCTCGGCCCCCGAATGTCGCGACGGCGGTTGGTGCCCCGCGAGCCGGAAGAGGTGGTCGCGCTCGGCGAGGCTCAGGTGCAGGCCCTGCGCGAGCGAGGTCAGCATCTGCTCGGAGGGCGTCGGGCCGGTGCCCCGTTCGAGGCGTGCGTAGTAGTCCGTCGACATGTGGCTGAGCAGGGCTACCTCCTCGCGTCGGAGCCCCGCCGTCCGCCGCCTCACGCCGCGCGCGAGCCCGACGTCCTCGGGTTGAAGGGCCTCGCGGCGGCGCTGAAGGAAATCGCCGAGGCTCGGCAGATCGCTCACGGTGTTCCTCGCATCTCCCGTTCCTATCGCGTCGACGGCCGTGATGCCAGGACTCGCCGGTCCACCTCTGAGCGGTGCTCGCGGTGCGAGCCGTGCGAGAGAGCATGTCGCTGACGCGTAAGTGTCATTGCGCGGTGGAGATGTCAGCGCGATGACTTTTTCGCGAGTTTCGCGGATGATATGACATTCGCAATCCGCAGATGCGGAATACTGAAGCAACAGCGAGCCGCCGGCGTCGCCGAAAGGACCGTCATGAGCCGCCCCCTCCGTCTTGCCGTCGTCGCCGCCGCGGCGGCTCTGCTCGCCGGCTGCGCGAGCTCCGCGCCCGCGCCCGCGGCATCCGAGGACTCCCTCTCGGGAACGGTGGAGGTGTACGCCGCCGCCTCGCTGCAGCGGTCGTTCGACGAGATCGCCACAGCGTTCGAGGCCGCCCATCCCGGGGTCACGGTGAGCGCGGTGTACGACGGATCGAGCACCCTCGCGACGCAGATCGGCGAGGGCGCGCCGGCCGACGTGTTCGCCTCGGCCGATGAGAAGAACATGGCGAAGGTGAAGGAGCAGGCACCCGACCCCCAGCTGTTTGCCGGCAACACCCTCGTGATCGCCGTGCCGAAGGGCAATCCCGGCGCCGTGGCCACCCTCGCGGACCTGGCCCGGGTCACGACGGTGCTGTGCGCCCCCGAGGTCCCGTGCGGCGCGGCGTCGCAGACCCTCCTGTCGAACGCCGGCGTCGCCGTCACGCCCGCCAGCTCCGAGCAGAACGTCACCGCCGTGCTCACCAAGGTCGCCGCCTCCGAGGCCGACGCGGGTCTCGTCTACGCCACCGACGTCAACGGTCGCGACGACGTCGAGACCATCGTGCCGGCCGGTGCCGGCGCCGTCGTCAACCGGTACCCGATCGCCGCCCTGACCGGTGCCCCGAACCCCGAGGCCGCGGCCGCGTTCGTGGCGTTCGTGCTCGGGCAGGACGGGCAACGCGTGCTCGCCGACGCGGGCTTCCGCGCGCCGTGAGAGCGGCCGGATACATCCCCCGCTGGCTGATCGTGCCGGCGGTGCTCGGCCTGCTGTTCCTGCTGGTTCCGCTCACCGCCCTCATCGCGCGGGTGGAGTGGGCGACGCTCTGGAGCGACGTGACATCGGAGGCCGCCCTCTCGGCCCTGGCGTTGTCGCTGGGAACGGGGGCCGCGGCCACCGCTGTGTGCGCGGTGGTCGGCATCCCTCTCGCCCTTCTCATCGCCCGCAGTCCCGCGCGGACGGCGGCTCTGCTGCGCGCGGTCGTCACCGTGCCGCTCGTGCTGCCCCCGATGGTCGGCGGCGTCGCCCTGCTGTATCTGTTCGGGCGCAACGGCTGGTTCGGCTTCCTCGCCCTGCCGTTCACCACCACCGCTGTCGTGCTGGCCCAGGTGTTCGTCGCCCTTCCGTTCCTCGTCCTCGCGGTCGAGGGGGCGCTGCGCAGCACGGGGGTCGAATTCGAACGCGCCGCCGCCTCGCTCGGGGCGTCGCGCGCGACGATCCTCCGGCGCGTCACCCTGCCGTTGGCCGCTCCCGGCATCGTCGCCGGAGTGGTGCTGTGCTTCGCTCGAGCGATCGGGGAGTTCGGGGCGACCGCGCTGTTCGCGGGCAACCGCCCCGGTGTCACGCAGACGATGCCGCTGGCGATCTACACCGCGTTCAACGGAGCGGGAGTGTCCCAGGGCACCGCGGTCGCTCTGTCGCTGCTGCTGCTGATCACCGCCGTCGCCGTGCTGCTGCTCGTGCGCGGGTGGCGACCGGGGGTGGGCAGATGACGATTCCGGATGCCGCTGAGCTCCGCGCCCGCATCCGCGTGCGTCGCCGTGACTTCGTCGTCGACGCCACGCTCGACGTCGCCCCGGGCGAGACCGTCGCCGTGATGGGCCGGAGCGGCGCGGGAAAATCGACGCTGCTCGGCGCGCTCGCCGGGCTCACGCCGCTCGACGAGGGGGAGATCTCGGTCGACGGGCGGGTCCTCGACCGCCCGCCGCGCACGCGGACCGCCCCGATGCACCGGGGGATCGTGCTGCTCGGGCAGGAGGCGCGCCTCTTTCCGCACCTCCCCGTGCGCGAGAACGTCGCCTTCGGTCCGCGTGCGGCCGGGGTGCCGGCATCCGTCGCCCGCGACGCCGCCGAGGAGTGGCTGGTCCGCGTCGGATTGCCGGGCACGGGCGATCGGCGCCCCGCACAGTTGTCGGGCGGCGAGCAGCAACGCGTCGCGGTTGCCCGGGCTCTGGCGGCCGAGCCGCGGGTCGTCCTGCTCGACGAACCCCTCGTCGCGCTCGATGCGCTCACGGCCTCGGAGATCCGCGCGATGCTGCGGGAGCGGCTCGCGGGCGTGACGACCGTCGCCGTCACCCACGACGCGATCGACGCGGCCGCCCTGGCCGACCGCCTCGTGATCGTGGAGCGCGGGCGGGTGACGCAGGAGGGGCCCGTTCGCGAGGTGCTATCGGCACCGCTCACCGACGTCGCGGCGCGGATCGCCGGTCTGGAGCGGCTCGTCGGCGAGGCCCGCGGCGGGGCGTTCGTGCGGGGCGCGCTCCGGCTCGCGTCGGCGGATCCGGCGTCTCGTGCGCTCGCCGCGACCGACGGTGCCGCTCTCGCGGCGGTCTACCGTGCGACGGACGCGCGACTCGGAGAGGGGACTCCGGTCCGCGTGGTCTCCGTGGAGCCCACGCCGACGGGCGTGCGCGTCGTCACCGACGAGGGTTCCGCCGAGGTGGCGCCGATCGAGGCGGCATCCATCCGGCCCGGCGACACGGTGTTGTGGAGCGTGCCGCCGGAGCGCGTCCGCTTCGTCGCGTCACGCTGACTCAGGCCGCCGCCACGCGCCCGTTCTCGAGCCGCACCTCGCGGTCGACCAGCCCCTCCGGCACATCGACGTGCGAGACCAGCACGACGGCCCGGTCCCGTCCGATCGCACCGAGCAGGTCGACGAGCAGAGCGTCGGATGCCGCGGGATCGACGCCCGCGGTGGGCTCGTCGAGCACGAGCACCGGGAAGTCGCGCAGCACCGCCCGCGCGAGCGCGAGACGCTGAGCCTGCCCGCCGGACACCAGCCCACCCCGGTCGCCGACTCGGGCGTCGAGGCCGCCGCGCTCGCGGACCCAGGGATCGAGGCCGACGCGCTCGAGCACCGTCCACAGTTCGTCGTCGGTGGCGCCCTCGCGCGCGAAGAGGAGGTTCTGGCGCACGGACTCGTCGAACAGGTACGGCGACTGCTCGATGATCCCGACGGTGCGGCGCAGATCGTCGCCCGAGATGTCGCGGGCTTCGATGCCGCCGACCCGGTACGAGCCGTCGTAGTCGAGGAAGCGCGTGAGCACGTGCGCCAGCGTGGTCTTGCCCGCTCCGCTCGGACCCGTGACGAGGACGCGCTCGCCCGGCCCCAAGCGCAGGGCGATGTCGTCGAGGCGGCCGGCGTCGGCGTCGAGGTCGTTGCGTGCCGGCCAGTGCGCGCGGACGCCGGTCAGTTCGAGGCCCGCGCCGAGGATCGGTGCCGCACCGGTTGCGGCGTGCTCGTCGCGGGGGAGTCCGTCGGGGACGGCTTCGGGCACGGCGTCGGCGATACGTTCCGCCGCGGAGCGCACCTGGCGCCAGGAGGCCAGGGCGAGGGGCACCGGCCCGAACACCTCGAACACGGCCATCGGCACGAGCACGACGACGGCGAGCCCCGGGCCCGACAGGGATCCACCGGCGAGCGACGGGGCGGCGACGAGCAGGGCGGCGAGCGAGGCGACCCCGGCGAGCACCGAGACGGCCCCCGAGGTGAGCCCTTGGGCTCCGCCGCGTCGGACGACGGCTCGGCGCAGAGCGGCATCGGCACGGCGGACGCGCTCGGTCGCGGCATCCAGCGCTCCGTACGCCGTCAGCACGTCGAGGTTCGCGAGCAGGTCGTGCACCGCGTCGGCGACGGCGGCGCGGAGGGGGGCGATCGAGCGCTCAGCGCGCGCGCCGGTGGCCCCGCCCACGACGACCGCGACGGCGAACGCGACCGCCAGGCAGACGAACAGCACGACGGCCGCGGGCCACGAGACGATCGCGGTGAACACCACGGCGGCGAGCGAGGTGAGGACGGCGACCGCGAGGGGGAGCATCACGCGCAGGGGGAGGTTCTGCAGTTCGTCGACGTCGTCGACGACGCTCGAGAGCAGCCCCCCGCGCCGCGAGCGCGCGAGTCCGTCGGGAGCGAGGGGGACGAGGTCGCGCACGAGATCGGCGCGAACTCCCGCGAGCTGTTCCAGGGCCGCGTCGTGTCCGGTGAGGCGCTCGAGGTAGCGGAACACTCCCCGCGACAGGGCGAACGCGCGGACCCCGACCACCGCCATCGACAGGTACATCACGAGGGGCTGTTCGGCGGCCCGCGCGATGAGCCACGCGCTCGCCGCGAGGAGTGCGATCGAGCTCGCCGCGGTGCCGAAACCCGACAGCACCGCGGGCGCGAAGCGTCGCCGCGAGGGCATCGCCGAGCGCAGGATGCCGCGGACACGCGCGTTCACGACCGCACCTGCCGTCCGCGTGCGCGCGAGGGGTCAGAATCTGTCGCCTGGGACCCCGTTGAAGCGACAGATTCCGACCCCTCACGCGAAAGGGACGGGGGCGTGAGCTCGACCACCTCGTCGGCGATCGCGCGGGCGGAGCGTCGGTGCGAGACGAGGAGCACGCCGCGGCCGGCGTCGGCCTCGCGGCGGAGGGTCTTCCACAGGTGGGCCTCGGTGTCGGCATCCAGGGCGCTGGAGGGCTCGTCGAGCACGAGCACCGGCACCGCGCCGATTCGCGCGCGGTACAGGGCCCGCGCGACGGCGACGCGTTGCGCCTGGCCGCCCGAGAGGCCCGCTCCTCCCGCACCGAGCACGATCCCGGGGCCGATGTCGGATGCGCCCGCGTCGGCCAGGGCGGCGGAGATGCACCCGGAGTCGAGGGGTGACCCGAGCGACACGTTCTCGGCGACCGTGCCCGATGCCAGCCCCGGCCGCTGGCCCGCCCAGGCGACCGCGTCGCGGGCGTGCGAGACGGAGACGCCGTCGACGCGCACCTGGCCGTCGTACGCGACGTACCCGAGGAGAGCGGCGATCAGCGACGACTTCCCGACGCCGCTCGGGCCGGTCACGAGCACCACCCTTCCGGGCCCTACCGACAGCGATACGCGGGGCAGCGCGTGTCCCTCGCGGTGCACCCGGACCCCCTCGAGCGTCACCGTCGATCCGAGCGTCGAGGTCATGGCATCCGGACCCCGCTCTTCTCGAGCGGAGCGCGCGGCGTCGAGCGTGTCGAAGATCTCGTCGGTCGCCGCGACCCCCTCGGACGCGGCGTGGAACTGCACGCCCACCTGGCGCAGGGGCAGGTACGCCTCGGGGGCGAGCAGCAGCACGAACAGACCGACGAGCAGGCTCAGATCGCCCGAGAGCAGGCGGAAGCCGATGGTGACCGCCACGATCGCGACCGAGATCGAGGCCAGGAACTCCAGTGCGAACCCCGACAGGAACGACACGCGCAGCACCGTCATCGTCTCGCGCTTGTAGTCGCGCGTGATCGTCTCGATCGAGTCCGCCGCGCGATGCTGCCGACCGAAGGCCTTGAGGGTGCCGAGGCCTTCGACGGTGTCGGCGAAGCGCGCGGCCAGGCGGCCGAGGGTGCGGTACTGCTTCTGCTGCACGCCGCGGGTCGCCCAGCCGATCAGCACCATGAACAGGGGGATCAGGGGGATCGTGAGCACAACGATCAGGCCCGACAGCGGGTCGGCGAGCGTGATCGCCCCGATGAGGATCGGCATCGTGATGGCGGTGGCGACCAGCTGCGGCAGGTACCGGCCGAAGTAGGCGTCGAGCGCCTCGAGACCGTGGCCCGCCGTGACCGCGAGCGAGGCGGCATTGCGGCGAGCGAGCCAGGCGGGGCCGAGGCGTCCGACCGCGCCGATCACGGCCGCCCGCAGCTGCAGCGACGCCGCGGCCGCCCCCCGGGCCGACACGCGCTCCGAGGCCGCCCCGAGGAGCCCGCGGAGCAGGACGAGGGATGCCGCGACCCCGACGAACCCCCACAGCTCGCCGACCGGTCGGCCCGCGATGACGCCGACCAGGGCGCTGGTGAGCGCCCAGGCGAATCCGATGATCGTGCCCGTCTGGGCGAGGACGATCGCCGCGGTCACCGCGAAGAAGCCGCGGGAGGCGGTGGCGTAACGGAGCAGCCGGGGGTCGACGGGTTTCATGACGGTCTCAGTGGGCGACGAGCGCGGCCTTCTCGATGCGGGCGCGGGTGACGCGCTTGCGGAACACCCAGTACGTCCAGCCCTGGTACGCCAGGATCAGCGGCAGGAAGATCAGCGCCGCCCAGCTCATGATCGTGAGCGTGTAGTCGGTGCTCGAGGCGTTGTCGATCGTGAGGCTCGAGCCCGCGGCGAGCGTCGAGGGCATGACGTTCGGGAAGAGGGCGAAGAACAGGGCGGCGACGGCGGCGACGATCGTCACGGCGCCGAGGGTGAAGGCGGTGCCTTCGCGATCACGGAGGTTCGCGATCCACGACCCGATGAGGGTCAGGGCGGCGACACCGGCCAGGGCGACGACACCGAGTAGCAGGGGCGCCTCCGCATTCGCGGCGTTCACGATCGTCCAGCCGAGGAACAGGGCGGCCAGCGCGATGGCCAGCACTCCCGCCTTCTTCGCGAGCGAGCGGGCGTCGGCGCGCACCTGGCCGTCGGTCTTGAGGGCCACGAAGTACACCCCGTGCACGAAGAACAGGGTGAGGGTCGTGAGCCCGCCCAGGATGCCGTAGGGGTTGAGCAGCGTCAGCACGGTGCCGACGTACTCGTGGCCGGCGTCGAGGGGGACCCCCTGCACGATGTTGGCGAAGGCGACGCCCCACAGGAACGCCGGGGCGGCCGAGCCGAAGAAGATCATGCGGTCGAACGCGCGCTTCCATTTCAGCGAGTCGCGCTGGTGGCGGTACTCGAACGAGACGCCGCGGGCGATCAGGGCGATGAGGATCGCGAGCAGCGGCAGGTAGAACCCGCTGAACAGGGTCGCGTACCACTCGGGGAACGAGGCGAACAGGGCGGCGCCGGCGACGATCACCCAGGTCTCGTTGAGGTCCCAGACGGGGCCGATGGTGTTGATGATCTGCCGGCGGGCGATGTCGTCCTTGCCGAGGAACGGGATCGACATGCCGACGCCGAAGTCGAAGCCGTCGAGCACGAAGTAGCCCACGAAGAGGAAGGCGACGATCCAGAACCAGAGGTATGCGAGGTCCATGAGGGGCTCCTAGTAGACCGTGGTCGGGGTGTTCTCGACCGAGTCGTCGTGTTCGGCATCGGGGTCGGGCAGCGGCTCGGGGCCCTTCTGCGCGAACTTCACGATGAGACCGAACTCGACGATTGCGAGGGTGAGGTAGACGAGGGTGAAGGCGACGAGCGAGATCAGCACGCTCCAGCCGGGCACGCTCGGCGAGACGCCGTCCTGCGTGAGCATCAGGCCGAACACGATCCAGGGCTGACGGCCCATCTCGGTGAACACCCACCCGACGAGGCTCGCGAGCATCGGCAGGGGAGCGGCCCAGATCGCGACGCGCCACATCCAGCCGGCGACGGGGCGCTTGGCCTTCTTGCGGGTGACCCACAGGCCGACGACGCTGACGAGCGCCGCGATGCCGCCGAGGGCGATCATCCAGCGGAACGCCCAGTAGGTGACCCACAGCACGGGGGCGAAGTTGCCGTCGACCTGGTCGGCGAACTGGGGGAACATCTGCTGGCTGTAGAGGGTGTTGAGGTCGTTGATGCCCTCGACGCAACCGTCGAGCGAGTGCGTCGACAGGATGCTGAGCAGGAACGGCACGCGGATGCTGAACAGTTCGCTCGTTCCGTCCGGCGTGCCGAGCGTGAAGATCGAGAACGAGGCATCCTGCCCGCAGACGGTGTTGAAGGTCGCTTCGGCCGCCGCCATCTTCATCGGCTGGGTCGCGACCATCACGAGGCTCAGCTGGTCGCCGACGATAGCGACGAGGACGAACGACACCACCGTCGACCACAGTCCGAAGCGGAGCGTCTTGCGCATCATCTCGGTGTTGCGCCCGCGTGCCATGTGCCAGGCCGAGACCGCGACGATGACCATGGCCGCGAACATCCAGCCCGCGAAGATCGTGTGGGGGAAGGCCGCGAGGGCGACGGGGTTGGTGAGCATCGCCCAGAAGTCGACGAGCTCGGCGCGGTGGCCGTCCGCCGACATCTGGTACCCGACCGGGTTCTGCATGAAGGCGTTGGCGGCGATGATGAAGTACGCCGACAGGGTGGCGCCGATCGACGCCATCCAGATGCTCGCGAGGTGGGCGAGGCGGGGGAGCTTGTCCCACCCGAAGATCCAGAGGCCGATGAAGGTCGCCTCGAGGAAGAAGGCGAGCAGGCCCTCGAAGGCGAGCGGGGCGCCGAAGACGTCGCCGACGAAGCGGGAATAGGCCGACCAGTTCATGCCGAACTGGAACTCCTGGACGATGCCGGTGACCACGCCCATCGCGAAGTTGATCAGGAAGATCTTCCCGAAGAAGCGCGTGATGTGCAGCCACCGCACGTCTCCCGTGCGGTACCAGACCGTCTGGAAGATCGCCACGGCGAGCGACATTCCCAGGGTCAGGGGCACGAAGAGGAAGTGGTACAGCGTCGTCAACCCGAACTGCCAGCGGGCGAGGGCGAGGGGGTCGAGCCACTCCATCAGGAGCCTCCGATCGAACCGGATTGTGTGGTCAGACCACATGCTACGCCGGGGCTCCGCGGCGCGTCGGGGGATCCCTCGGCGTCGAACGATATACTCGGCAAGTCATTTCAGACCCGCCAGGAGGCGTCGTGTCCGTTCGTCTGAGCCTGCTCGCGATCCTCGATCGCGGCGCCTGTTACGGCTCGCAGCTGCGCGCCGAGTACGAACGGCGCACGGGGGCACGGGTCAACGTCGGGCAGGTGTACACCACCCTCGAACGCCTCGAGCGCGACGGCCTCGTCCAGGGCGCCGGCATCGACGACGAGGCGCGCGTGCTCTGGGACCTGACGGACGACGGCCGCGCCGAGGCGCGAGCCTGGTTGTCCGGTGCCTCGCTGGTCGAGGGTCGCGACGACGTCGCCCTCAAGCTCGCGCTGGCGGTGACGCTCCCCGGGGCCGACGTCCCCGGCATCCTGTCGGTGCAACGCGACGCGACCCGCGCGGCGCTCGCCGAGGTCGACGAGGAGCTGCCGGATGCCGTGCCCGCGGCGATCGTGCGCGCGGCGCGCCGCGAGAGGCTCGAGGCGGACCTGCGCTGGCTCGACGAGGTCGAGGAGCTCGCCGCCGGAGCGGAGTCCTTCGACCTGTCCGAGGACCGTCCGCGCCGCGGGCGACCCGCGCGTAGCGCCGTCTGACCCGGCGTATCGCCGTTTCGCCATTACGTCAAGGGCGGCGCGGATCAGGGGGCGACAGCGCACTGTGAGAACACCCCGGTACGACTCAAGGAGTTCTCGCATGGTCATGGAAGCACCCCTCAGTCGACCGGGATCGTCGAAGGGCGCCCGTGCGGCGGCGAAAGCCGGGGCGACACCGCTCGCGGCCCCTCCCGCTCTCACCGAGATCCCGTGGACGCGCATCGACCTCGACCTGTACGAGGTCGCCCGCGAGGGGTACATCGTCGGGTACGTCGAGGTCGTCGGTGCCGTCTTCGTGGCGCTCGGCGGCCCGCGCTACGACCGCGCCGTCGAGGTGTCGCAGCACATGACCTTCCACGCGGCGGTCGACGCCCTGGTGCGTCGCGTCCTCTGAGCCCGCCTGCGTGGTGACGCCGGTCGTCGGTGCGTCCTCGGTCAGCGGACCAGCGTGTAGCCCGCTTCGTCGATCGCGGCGCTCAGGGCGGCCTGGTCGGCCGCGCCCGTCGAGGTGATGCGTACGAGCGACGCGTCATCCGCGCGCAGGTCGATGTCGACGACCTCCACGCCGTCGAGGGCATTGAGCTCTTCGGTCACCGCGCGCACGCAGTGGTCGCAGGTCATCCCCTCGACGCGGAGGACCGTCGAGGCCCCCGCGTCCGCGCGGGAGGGGGAGGCGGGGGATGCCGCGGCCCCGTGGCCGCACCCGCATCCGTCGCCGCAGCCGCCGCCGGAGGAGCGGGGCGAGGTGAGGCCGAGGTCGATGCGCTGTTCGGTCATGGGTTCTCCTTACGAGCGGACCAGCCGGGCGATGGCCTGGTTGGCTTCTTTGAGCTTCTCTTCCGCGACGGGGCCGCCCTGCGCGGCGGCTTCGGCGACGCAGTGGGACAGGTGATCGTCGAGCAGGGAGAGGGCGACGTTCTCGAGCGCCTTCGTCACCGCCGAGACCTGGGTGAGGATGTCGATGCAGTACTGGTCGTCGTCGACCATGCGCGCGATGCCGCGCACCTGGCCCTCGGCCCGTCGCAGGCGCTTGAGGAGGTCGTCCTTGTGGCCCTCGTATCCGTGCATACCCCGATGATACCCCCGTGGGGTATGCATAGCACCGTCCCCGGTCCTGTCAACCCCCTCGGAATCCTCGGCTCGCGGGCGGATGGTCGAACCATCAGGAGGTCGACATGTTCTCTCGTCGCACCGGTGGTGGTCAGCGATGACCGCCGATCCCTTCCCCACCGGCCCCCATCGCCCCGTGCGCATCCCGCACCTGCCCCCGCTGCGCTCGCAACGGCGAGAATCGAAGGATGACGCGAACACTGGCAGCGCTTCCGGGCGCCGCCCGGAGGCTGTGCCTCAGCCGAAGAAACGGCGAGATCTGCACCCGTGAGGACGGCCACCGCGGCCTTCACCACCGCACCGGCGGACGCCTGCTGTGGAACGACCTGCAGGCGGACCCGCCGGAGTGCGCCGCGGCCGGGACCCCCGCCGAACCCGCCCCGGTCCTCGACGACGGGTTCCCCGGCGGCCGCGCGCTGTGCCCCGTCTGTTGGGCGTTCGTGAGCCGCGACGGCGAGGGCCTCCTGGAGCCACACGATTCGTGGCGCGGCGACGAATCGCGCTCCGAAGCCGATCGCCGTCGCGAGTGGTTCAACGCGTACGGCTGGTGACGAGGGCCGCCCGCCCGTCGACGACCTCGACCATCTCGTCGAGGGCATGGGCGTGTACCAGATCGTGCGTCACCAGAAGGGTCGCCGTCTCGCGCTCGCGCGTCAGCCGCGACAGCAACGCCATGATCTCGGTGCCCCGGGCGCTGTCGAGGGCGCTCGTCGGCTCGTCCACCAGCAGCACCCGCGGCTCGTGCGCGAGGGCGCGGGCGATCGCCACGCGTTGGCGCTGACCACCTGACAGATGTGCGGGACGACGGTCCGCGACGGCGCCGAGCCCGACCGCGTCCAGCAGCTCGTCGACCCGCGAGCGCACCATAGAGCGTCGCTCGCGCCGACCGGAGCCCCCGAGCTCCGCCATCACCCGCACCTGCTCACGGGCGGTGAGGGCGGGAAGCAGCTGGGGCTGCTGGAACACGATCCCGATGCGATCGCGTCGCAGCGCCGTCGCTCCCGAGGCGCTGAGCCGGGTGGCATCCGTTCCCGCGACGATCACCCGTCCGGAGTCGGGACGGATCAGGGTGGCGGCGAGGGCCAACAGGCTGGACTTGCCCGATCCCGAGGGACCGGTGATGCCGGTGACGATCCCCGGCCGTCCCTCCAGCGTGACGCGGTCGACGGCGGTGACGCGGGCGTCTCCGTCGGGGTAGGTGAGGGTGACGTCGTCGAGAAGGATCATCGGGTGCTCCCGAGGGCGGTGAGAGGGTCGGACGAGGTGACGGTGCGCAGAGAGACGGCCGCGCCGAGAAGGCCGAGCGCGATCATGACCGCCGCGGGCGCGAGGGTCGTCAGCGGACTCAGGACGAAGGGCAGGGTGCCGCCGGCGACGGCCCCGAGCAGGGCGGTCAGACCGATCCCGACACCGACCCCGAGGATGAGGACCACCGACGCCTGGCCGAGGGCGTCGCGCACGAGGGCGGGGGTGCTCGCCCCGAGGGCCTTGAGGACGGCGATGTCGGCCGAGCGCTGCATCGTCCAGACGGTGAAGAAGGCTCCGACCACGAGGGCCGAGACGCCGAAGAGCATCGCGATCATCAGCGCGAGCGAACCGATCTCGGACCGGAACGTCGACAGAGCCGTGAGACTCGCCAGAGGAGTGGATGCCGTGGTGCCGGTGTCGGCGGCCACGGAATCCCACGCGGGGGAGCCGGTGACGGCGAGCACCGTCGGCTGCCCCGTCCCACCCACACGCTGGGCGAGGGTCGTCCAGGCCGCCGTGCTGAGCGCGACGACGGGCGTGTGGCTGTACCACTCGTCACCTCCGATCGCGGCCACGCGGTACGACGAGCCCGCGATCGACACGTCGTCGCCGACCGCCGCCCCGAGCGCCTTCGCGGCGCCCGCCGACAGGTCGACCTCGTCGTCGCGGCGCGGGGCGGCGAAGGCCGTACCCGCGTCGAGCCCGAAGAGGGCGACAGCGGTCGAGGCGCCGGGACCCTCGGCCCGCGTCTGCGTGATGCCGACGGGGGTGACCGTGTCGACTCCGGGCGCCGCGCGCCAGGCGGCGACGGTGTCGGCCTCGATGGTCGAGTCCGCGAAGGTCGCGCTCGCGCCGTCGACCGGGTGCAGCACCAGCCGGTCCCCGGGGAGGGCGAGCACGCCGGAGACGTTCTGAGCGGCGAGGCCGCCCGTCAGCCCCGAGAGGAAGCCGACGAGCAGGGTGATGAGGGCGACGACCGCCCCGATGAGGGCGAATCGCCCGCGGGCGAACCGCAGATCGCGCCATGCGACGTACACGTCGTCTCCTTCCGCCGACGACTCTCGCCGGCACCGTTCCAGCCTCGCCAGGGGCGCGCTCGCGGGCATCGGCGGGGTGGGCGAACTCTCTCTCCACCTTTCGGATGATCCGCCGGGGTCCGGGCATCCGTAGCCTGGAGCGTGACATGAGCCATCGACCCCTCGCCCCCGTCTTCACGGGGCTGCGCGTGGGCCTGCACGCCCTCTTCGGGGGCCTGCTCGCCCTCGTCGTCGCGCGCGTCCTGCTGACGAACGGATCGCTGCTCGCCCTCGTGCTCGCCGGCGTGCTGGGGGTCGTGTACCTCGCGGGGCTCTGGGTCGCGCGTTCGGGGCGCTCGCGGCGCAGCGTCGTGTGGGTGGTGGCGCTCACGGTGGTGTGGGCGGCGCTGGTGTGGCTCGTGCCCGAAGCGGCGTACCTCGTGTTCCCCCTGTTCTTCCTGTACCTGCACGTCCTGCCGGGGGCGGCCGGACCGCTCGCCGTCGTCGGCACCACGGCCCTCACGATCGCCGCTTTCGCCGTGCACGGGGGGCTCACCGTCGGCGGGGTCGTCGGTCCGGTCGTCGGGGCGGGGGTGGCGCTGTTGATCGGCCTGGGCTACGGGGCTCTGGAGAGGCGGGCCGCGGAGCGCGAGGCGCTCATGTCCGAACTGATCGCCACGCGCGGTCGGCTCGCCGCCGCCGAGCGCGAGCAGGGGACGCTCGCCGAACGCGCGCGACTCGCCCGCGAACTGCACGACACCGTCGCCCAGGGGCTGTCGAGCATCCAGATGCTGTTGCACGCGGCGGAGCGGGCCGACGCCGACGGCCCCGGGATCGCGCACGTGCGTCTCGCGCGCCAGACGGCCGCCGACGGTCTCGCCGAGACGCGTCGGTTCATTCGCGAGCTCGCTCCGCCGAGCCTCGATCGCGGCCTGGGCTCGGCCCTCGAGCGTCTCGCCGCCGGGTGGGGCGCCCGCGAGGGCGTCGACGTGGAGGTGGAAGTGGATGCCGCGGTCTCGCTGCCCATGGACGCGCAGACCGCTCTGCTCCGCATCGCCCAGGGGGCCCTCGCGAACATCGCCCAGCACGCGCGGGCGCGGAGCGTGCGCATCCGACTCGTCCCGCAGGCGGGGGGTGCGCGGTTGACCGTGACCGACGACGGCATCGGGTTCGACGCGAGCGGCGCCGAGCAGGCGGCATTCGGAACGGACTCCTTCGGGCTGCGCGCCATGCGCGAGCGCGTCGATCAGCTCGACGGCGTGCTCGACGTGGACAGCGCGCCCGACGCGGGATCGACCATCACCGTCGTCCTTCCGGGAGGGGCGGCATGATCCGCGTCGTGATCGCCGACGACCACCCGGTGGTGCGGGCGGGTGTGCGCGCCCTGCTCGATGCCGAAGCCGACATCGAGGTGGTGGGCGAGGCGGCCACCCCCGACGAGGCCGTCGCCCTCGCCGCGTCGCTCGCGCCGGAGCTCGTGCTGATGGACCTGCAGTTCGGCGAACGGGCGGCGGGAGCCGAGGCCACCCGACGGGTGCGCGCGCTCGCCGCGCCACCGTACGTGCTCGTGCTGACGAACTACGACACCGACGGCGACATCCTCGGCGCCGTCGAGGCGGGAGCCAGCGGGTACCTGCTCAAGGACGCCCCGCCGCACGAGCTCCTCGCCGGCGTCCGTGCCGCTGCGGCCGGGCAGAGCGCTCTGGCCCCGGCGATCGCGGGGCGCCTCCTCGCCCGTCTGCGCGAGCCGCGGGTGACCCTGTCGGTGCGCGAGATCGAGGTGGTGCGTCTCGTCGCGCGAGGCGCCTCGAACGCCGAGGTGGCCGCGCGCCTGCACATCACCGACGCGACGGTGAAGTCGCACCTCGCGCACGTGTTCTCGAAACTCGGCGTCTCTTCTCGCACCGCCGCCGTCTCGGCGGCTCGAGCCCTCGGCATCCTGCGCTGATCCTCCACGCGGGTGCGCGGGCCTTTACGATGGCCCCATGATCAGGGTGCGCGTCGTCGGGGTCGCCCTCGACCCCGCCCAGCAGCACGTCATCCTGCTCAAACCGATCGACGCGGCTCGAGGACGCGATCGCGTGCTGCCCGTGTGGATCGGACCGCAAGAGGCGATGTCAATCCTCGTGGCGATCGAGGGCACGGGATCGCCGCGCCCCCTCGCGCACGATCTCATGACCGCGATGCTCGGCGAGCTGTCCGCGTCGGTCGACCGGGTGGAGATCACCCACCTCGACGAGGGGACCTTCCACGCGCGGGTGGTGCTGAACACCCCGGTCGGGCCCCGCACCTTCGACTCCCGCCCCTCGGATGCCATCGCCCTCGCCGCCCGCGCCGATGCGCCGATCCTCGTGGCCGACGCCGTCTTCGACGAGGCCGGAGTACCCGACGACGCCGTCGAGCTCGACGGGGACGGGGCCGACGAGGATCGCGTGGAGGAATTCCGGAGGTTCCTCGACCACGTCGATCCCGACGATTTCCAGGGCTAGCACCGATCCCGGGTGCCCCCGCACGCTCCTAGACTCGCGGAAGGGCCGCGTGCCGCGGTCCGTGATCCACGACGAACGGGGAACCAATGCAACTCGCCATGGTCGGACTCGGACGAATGGGCGCCAACATCGTCCGCAGACTCATGAGAGACGGTCACGACTGCGTCGTGTTCGACGTGAACCAGGATGCCGTGGCCTCCCTGGTCGCGGAGGGGGCGACCGGGGCGACGAGCATCGCGGACCTCGCATCGAAGCTGCAGAAGCCCCGCGCCGTCTGGCTCATGATCCCCGCCGGTCTCACCGGAAAGGTCGTCGACGAGGTCGCCGAGGTGCTCGAGCCGGGCGACATCATCATCGACGGCGGCAACTCGAATTACCGCGACGACGTGCGCCGGGCGAAGAAGCTCGACGACAGCGGCATCCACTACGTCGATGTGGGCACCAGCGGTGGCGTGTTCGGTCTCGAGCGCGGGTACTGCCTGATGGTCGGCGGCCACGACGAGGCCGTCGCGCACCTCGAGCCCGTCCTGCGCACGATCGCGCCCGGACCGGGAGAGGTCGAGCGCACGCCCGGGCGCACCGGCGACTACACGACCGAGGAGCGCGGCTACCTGCACTGCGGCCCCTCCGGCAGCGGTCACTTCGTGAAGATGGTCCACAACGGCATCGAGTACGGCATCATGGCCGCCCTCGCCGAGGGCCTCAACGTGCTGAACAACGCCGACGCGGGGCTGCACCAGGGCGAGCACTCCGCCGAGGTCGCGCCGCTCGAAGAGCCGGAGTTCTACCAGTTCGACATCGACACCGCCCGGGTCACGGAGCTCTGGCGCCGCGGCTCGGTCATCTCGTCGTGGCTGCTCGACCTCACCGCCGCCGCCCTCGCGCAGAACCCGACGCTCGACGGCCTCGCCGGTCGCGTGTCGGACTCGGGTGAGGGGCGTTGGACGGTCAAGGCCGCCGTCGACACGGGCGTGCCCGTGCCCGTGCTGGCGGCGTCGTTGTTCGAGCGCTTCGCCTCGCGCGGCGAGGACCACTTCGCAAACCAGGTGCTCTCGGCGATGCGTCTGCAGTTCGGCGGGCACCAGGAATTGCCCGCGGGTGACGTGCTCGAGGCCGGTCAGAAGAAGGCCGAGAGCGGCCGCAACTGACGTCGTCGACCCCGCCCTCGCCGCCGGTGATTCGCACCGTCGGCGGGGGCGTCGTCGTTCGCGTGCAGCGCTCCGGGGGAGACTAGAGGGATGAGCAGTACCGAATCGCCCGCGTCCTCCGACCGCTACGTCGTCGCCACAGACGGCGCGTGCAAGGGCAACCCCGGCCCCGCCGGCTGGGCCTGGGTCGGCGAAGACGGACACTGGGCGGCCGGGTCGATCCCCGAGGGCACCAACAACATCGGCGAGCTGCTCGGCCTGTTGTACGCCATCACAGATCACGCCGACGTGCGCGAGCTCGTCGTGCAGGCCGACTCGAAGTACGCGATCGACACGTACTCGACGTGGATGGACGGCCACCGCCGTCGCGGCTGGGTCACGAGCGCGAAGAAGCCGGTCGCCAACCAGGGGATCCTCGAAGCGCTGATCGCGGCGCGCGACGCTCGGCGGGCCGCCGGGCTCCCCGACGTCGTGCTCGAGCACGTGCGCGGGCACTCGGGCCACGTGCTCAACTCGTGGGCCGACGAGCGTGCGGTGCGGGCTTCGCAGCACGCCGCCAAGGGTGAGGAGCTCATCTGGACCTCGCTGCGCGGCCTCGACAAGCTCGAGGTTTCGTCGGCGCCTCCCCGTTCCGCAGCCGACCGCAACGGCCGCTAGGCGCTGAGGACCTCCGCCTCTTCGGCGGGGGTGAGTCCCGCTCGGCGGGGGCGGTCCAGTCCGCGTTCGCGCTCGTCGTCGAGCGTGCGGCCCATCGTCTCGGCGAGAGAGCGGCGACGCCCTCCGGATGCCACGAAAGCGGCGTCACTGCGGCGCGCGAAGCCTCCCGCACTCTCGGGTAGCCACAGGGGCAGCGAACGCGGCCCGGCCCAGAAGGCGACGCCCCGCGCGGTGAGGGTGTCGTCGTCGAGGGTGACGGTCTCGGTCGCCGTTTCGGGTGCGTCGTGAGCGGCCGCGTCGCGGGCCGCCGCGAGCACCGCGGAGAGGGGGAGCTCCTCGCCGACCGCGTTGACCGGACCCGTGATGCCCGTCCAGCCGGCGAGGTCGATCCACGCGGCGAGGTCGTCCACGTCGATCGCCTGGACGTGGCGACCGGTCGCCTCGGGCGCGAGGACCCGCCCGCCGCGGGCGTAGCGGGCGGGCCAGTAGCCGAAGCGATCGGTGGGGTCGCCCGGCCCCACGATGAGCCCGGCCCGCGCCAGGAGCGCCTGGTCGCCGCGCCGGGCCGAGGTGATCCGTTCGGCGTGCACCTTGGCATCCGCGTACTGTCCGAGATCGGTCGGCTCCACGAGTTCCGCCGTCTCGTCGGCGAACGGCATGTCGGAGCGGGAATACACCGAGACGCTCGAGACGAGCGTCCAGTGCGCCGCCCGGTCGGCGAGGGCATCGAGGGCGGATGCCACGAGCCCCGGGTCCCACGAGAGCTCGACGACCTGGTCCCACTCGTGTCGGACTTCGTCGTAGGCGCCGGGCGCTGCCCGGTCGGCGCGGATCAGCCGGGCGCCGTGCGCCGCGTCGCCGGATTCGCCGCGGGCGAGGCGCGTGACCTCGGCGCCCTGCGCCACGGCGTGCGTCGCGATGGCGCGTCCGAGCCACGCGGTCCCGCCGAGGATGAGGATGCGTCTCATGCGGGTCAGCCAATCACCCGAAGCGGGGGCGGGGCGAGGGTGTTCGCGCTCGGCGGAGGGAGACCGCGGTCGCCCAGCCGGAGACGGCGCGTGCCCACGACGGCGCGTGCCCATGACGGCGCGTGCCCACGACGGCGCGTGCTCACGACGGCGCGTGCCGGGTGGCGGGATCCGCGCGGCACAGGCAGGACGGCCACCGCCGAAGGGTGGGATCGCCGCGGCGGGGCAATCGGTCGCGGCTCAGAACGGCGGGGGGTCGGGGTCGGAACCGGGGCTGGGCGCGAACGCGACCCGAGGTTCGGGTGGGTCGGTGGTGCGGCGCCCGAGCGGGCTCGTCCACACGATGCTGCCGTCGGACTGCTGGGCGGCCGTCCAGGGTGTCTCGGTCTTGAGGACGTGGTGGCGCTTGCACAGGCACGCGAGGTTGCACAGCGTCGTCCGTCCGCCCCTCGCGTGGTCGAGGTTGTGGTCGATCTCGCAGCGACGGGCGGGCTGACGGCACCCGGGAAAGCGGCAGTGCACGTCGCGAAGGCGCACGAACCGACGCATCGCCGGAGTCGGACGGTAACGGTCGACCCCGAGGACCACGCCCGTGACCGGGTCGGTGAGCAGGCGCTCCCACCCCGGTGCTTCGGCGAGGAGGTGGCGCGCCGTATCGGCGTCGACGGGGGTGCACCCGTCGAGCATCGCGCCGCGCTCGCTCGCGCCGACGGCGGTCAACACCGGAATGACGACCGAGACCTCCGCCCGGATCGCTCCCAGCCCTCCCGGGAGGTGATCGTGCGTCGGGTCGATGACCGGTCGACCGCCGAGCACGAGGTCGCACAGCAGGTCGGCGCGGGTCTGATTGATTGACCGGGCGTCGGTGACGCCGATCTCTCCGCCGCCCGCATCGGCGACCCGGCGCACAGCGCGCGCCTGTCGCGTGAGTCGATCGAACATCGCCCGGATCTTCGTCGCGCTGTCTATCACGCCGAGTTGCGCCATCCCGTCGATGTCGTCGTCGACCCAGACGCGGCGTCGGTCCACCGCGTCGCTATGACGCTCCGTGATCGAGCGAGGCTCGAGTTCGTCGGCGACCGCCCGGGCGAAGGCGCGAGTGCCGGCGACCGTGTCGCGCTCGGCGCGGGTCAGGACGCGGCGCTCGAACTCCTGGCGGCTCTCCGATTCGAGCAGGGGTGCCCCGACCTCGCGGATCACCTCGGCGTGCCGCGCCGTGATCTTCGCCTCCTCCAGCGCGGTCACCGTCGCGGGGAAGTCCTCGACCAGCGCGCCGGCCTCGGTAAGGCGTCGTTGCGCCGTGCGATCGTGCCACCGCAGCGCGAGGCCCACCTCGGCCGCGATCGAGCGCAGGGCGACCTCGCGCTCCTGCACGGTGCGGGGCCGGTGAGCGCTTCGCCCCACAGCGACGGCGTGCGCGCGCGCCAGCTGTCGGAACCGCTCCGCCTCGAGCGCGGAGATCGTCGCCTCGATCCGTACGAGAGAGGCGACCACATCGTCGAGCACCGCGTCGTCCGCCTCGTGCGGAGAAGCTGCGGGGTGGCTCATGTAGACATGCTTCCACCAACCTCCGACATTGCCGTCGGCGTCGGTGACGGCGTGAAAAGAAGCTGCGGCCGAGGTATCGCCGACCGCAGCTCGCTCGGTAGAAAGGAGGTGTGACCCACTCCCCGACCCCGTCCCTCATCCGGCGGCGCATGGACTGACGCGGAGGGAGGATCATGCCGTTCATTTACGCATTCGTTCGCGGGTTCAAACGCTTATAGCTAAAACGCCGCTGGTTCGTCCCAGCTGAATGTCCCTCACCGATACCGTGGAGCGACACAGCGTTGGAGCTAGGGGGCCTCAGTGGCGGGAAACGGTAGTCGGAGCGGTCCGAAGGTTCGCGAGCGCACGATCAATTTTTACGAGATCGTGAAATACGTGAACTTCTCGACGAACGAGCGGATGATCCACGCGGATTGGCAAGAAATCCTCGAAGCGCTTGCTAGCGTGCCGCTGCGCGAACGAGTTTGGGAGGGACCCGAAAAGACGCTCATTGGAGAGGTCATGAGGGTCGACGGGCAGAACCACCTGAAACTAATGCTGGTGCGGGACCAAGATTCTTGGCTCGATGTATACAACAGTCAGAAGGACACCGTTGGTGAGCTGCAGCTTGAGGACTCCGCCCAGTTGCTTGAGACGTCGATCGTTGCGTTCCTTCCGTACGGCAATGTCATCGGCCTGATTCAGGGCTCCACGACGGCGCCCACGCCGGGTGGGTTTGCACAGTGGCTAAACGGCCTCAAAATCCTGGCTGATGGATTCACGGTCGACACCGAGCCGATGGTCTCGCGGGAGATCCAAAACCTCATCAACCAGTCGGCGGAGCTCGACCGGATCTCCGTCAAGGTGCACACGAACCGAGCGGATGCCCTCGAGAAGCGAGGTTCGAAGCTTTCCTCCGTGCTGCGAGCAGTCAAGGAGGAGTACGGCTCGATGGTCGTGACTGTCATCTTGCAGCCGGGCAGAGCCAAGGACATGGCAGCGGGGCGCGCAGCGGTGCGTGAGGAAGCTAAGGTCATCGCCGAAGCCTCCGACAATAACGAAGTGCGCAGTGCGACGGGCCGGCTTGTGTACATCGAGGCGGACGACAAGCGGCACGGCGTGGACGTAGACTTCGCGAAACAGAAGATCACCGCAAAGCGGCATATCTCTACGACATCCGAGGACGGCAGTCCGATTCGCAACGAGTCGGCCGTGCGGGCCATCGTTGAGGTCGCGCTCGAGCACGAAGCCGAGCTGCGAAAGATTGTCGAGGCATAGCAGTGTCGGGGGTTCCTGTCACTATCGGAGCAACGTCCGGCAGAAGGAGGTCAAGTCATGATTCGCAGGCTCACGAGCGCCGCTCGCGATCTGTGGCTTGACCGCATCTGGGTCGACTATCCCCTCTCCGTCGCGGTGGTCGCCGTGCACCTCGCCGTTGTAGGCCTATGGCCGTGGCTTGACGTCCTTGGCACCGCGAGCGCGCCTGATCGTCGAGCCGTGTACTCGGCCGCCGCGATTGTGGTTTCCCTGCTCGGTTCGTTCAGCGCCGTCGCGATCGGACAAATGAGTTCAGCCAAAGGTGCCCGGGCCGATGCGTTGCGCGAGGCGGGTGGCCCCGATCTCGCTAAAAACTGGCGCAGCATTTTTAGGACCGCTCTGCTGTGCGCACTCGTAGCGTTGACGGCGTTGTTGCTAGACCCGTCTGTACCGCCGGTGACCAACGAGCCTCCTCTGACACCCGTGATAGTCCGGTGGGTGTTCGAGTTGGCGCTCGTGCTAGCTGTGGTTCGTTTTCTTCGCCTGAGCGCTCTCTTCGTCGAAGTGATGCAAGTTGCGTCGATGGGCGACGCGAGCGGGACCGCGGGGCCAGTCGACGCGCCACGCCCTAATCCGGAATGGGCGCGACGACACCGAGCCTGAGAGCCCGTCTGACGTGGAGAAGACTGCGTAGGTTAAGCACTTCTGCGGCATGCCGACCTCGAATTCGCTGACATCGCGCATGCATCGAGCGAGCGTCACGTGTCAAGCTGGCTGCTCATCCGAACCAGATCGTCCACCTCGTCGGGATCGCTGGGGACTCCACCTGGCAGTGGCTCGGGGTCATCGTCTTCGTCGTGTTCGCGGGGGTGGCCGTGCTGTCGATCGTGCGGACGCTCCGTGCGGTCCGCGCCTTCGAGAAGGAGAACGGAAAGGATGCCGGACGGCAGAAGCCTGTCAATCGGCGCTGACGAAGCCCGGTCTCACTCCACAGATCCCCCCGCATGGCGTTTTCGGCATAAAACTTCCGCTAGCTTCTCGGCCACGGCATATGTCCCCGTCAGGGGACCCGACGAAGGGGTGGGAAAGATGACGGATATCCACACGCAGCAGATGCTCGGTCGCCCGACCGGAGCGTTCGTGGGGGCCTCATGGGTGGCGCTGGGGCTGGGGGCCTCGGTGTACTTCATCGGCCTGTACAACGCGCACATGACGCTCGCCGAGAAGGGCTTCTACCTCTCGGTGTTCCTTCTCGGGCTGTTCGCCGCCATCTCGGTGCAGAAGGCGGTGCGCGACCGCGCCGAAGACATCCCGGTCACCGGCGCCTACCTCGGCGTCGCGTGGGGAATGCTGATTGTCGCCCTCGCCCTCATGTCCGTCGGCCTCTGGAACGCCGAACTCCTCCTGTCGGAGAAGGGGTTTTACGGCATTGGTTTCGCCATGAGCCTGTTCGCCGTCGTGGCGGTGCAGAAGAACGTCCGCGACCTCGCGGCGTTCCGCAACGTCCACCCCGACACCGCGCCCGTCGAGCACACCGGCTACCCGACCATGGGGTGAGGCGTCAGCCGACCGGCGTCCCCTGGTGGAACAGGCACCGCGGTGCGGGGTCGCACCGCCAGAGGGACGACCGGCGGCTGACGCGGTCCTCGAACCTCAGCAGATAGGTGAGCAGGACGGTGGTGGGTCCGAGCACCCGTGCGGCTCGCTCTGCGATGGCGGGCGAAGGGTCGGCCCCCGGTTCTTCTCGAAGTGCGGCGATGATCTCGTCCCGCGTCCATCGGCGACCGGACTGACCGATCTCCACGAAGTCGGGATCGAGAAGCCGCTCGAGCTCTCCCGCATGCGCGCGCACGGCCGGGTGAAGGAGTATCTCTTCGGCGGCCCAGGCCGCGGCGATGAGGGCGTCGGCATCCAGAGCCCTCCCGCGGATGACGGAGGAGCGCTGGATCCCCGCGGTCTCGCGTCCCCACGTGCTCGACGCGACACGGCACTGGTGGGCGTCGAACGCAGCCTCGTCGAGGAAGCGCTCCGACACCCGCCAGACGCCGTCGGTCTCGGTCGGGGTGACGTCGAACGAGAGGCACCCCGGCTCGGCCCGGGTGAGGGCGAGGTGCTCGTCCAGGTGAGCGCGCACGCGGTCCGCCTGATCGTCGTCAGCGCACCGCAGCTCTCCGGCGAGGGTCACCTCGGGGCCGCGCGGTACCGGCGTTGTGATCCCGCTCGCCCAGTCGCGACGCAGGACGCTGTAGGCGACGGATGCCACGGGCTCACCGCCCTCGACGGGCCAGCCGTCGCGGTAGTACGCCTCGAACACCCATCCGCAGCGTTCGAAGACCCGCCGCATCGCGACGTTGTCCTCGCGGGTCTGGCCCTCGAGGCGGATGACCGCGGGGTGCCGGGAGAAGACGAGGTCGGTGGCGATCCGGAGCGCGGCGGAACCGTGCCCGCGACCCCGGGCAGCATCGGCGAGGCGCAGATCGACCATCGCCGTGGCGTCGTCGAGATCGTCGAGACGGAGCACGCCGACGCGACCGTCCTTCTCGTCGTCTATCCAGAAGGTCTGGATGTCGTCGCCCTCCCATGCACCCGCCCGGATGGCCTCACCGACCTGCTCCGCGGTCGGACGCGTGCGCATGTGGAACGGGAACGTGTTCGCGGTGAGGAATGCCGTCAGCGCGGCCCGGTCGTCCGGCTCGGACAGGGCGGCGCGCGTCAGAGAGATACCCACCCGCCCACCGTAGACACGAACGCCCGGCGGAGTCATATCGCGGCGTGGGTACGCTGGAAACGCCGATCTCGTCCGCCTTCGCTGACGGCGTCGGGTCCCTCCGCGCTTTCCGCCCCTTTGAAGGAGCATCCCATCGCCGCTTCGCCCTCCCCGACGAGGATCCGCGCCCTCCGCACCGCTTCGCTCACGACCGCCGGTGTCGGCGCCGCGATCACCATGGGCGCCCTGGGGCCGTGGTTCACCCCCGTCATCCTCCTCGTCGCGACGGCGGGAGCGTTGCTGGTGATCTGGCGTACCTCCGCGGGTGTCATCGGCGCCCGCGCGATCGTGCCGGTGCTGGCTGTCGTCGTCGTGCTGACGATCGCGGCGCTGCTCGGGCTCATCGGCATCCTGCCCTCCGCGTGGGTGTGGGCTGCTCTCGGCGCGTACGCGGTGGCGTGGGGCGAGTACCTCGTGTCGCAGACGATCGCCCGCTCGCAGGGGCTGACGGGCTACCGGTGATCCCGGTCGCGCGCGTCACGGTCACCGACACCGCGCGCTGACGAGCCCGGCCTGGGAGTGCCGGTGCGGTTCACCTCATCGCAGCTCGAGGCACACGAGCCCCGGTCGCTCATCCCACGGCGGGACGATCCCGAAGCCCGCGGTGCGGTACATCCGCAGGGCGGGCTCGCGCCACTCCCACACCGAGAGGTGCACCGGCCGCGTCGCTCCGCGTAGCGCGGCCGTGAGCAGCGCCGACCCGACCCCGTGTCCGCGGGCGCCGGGGGGCACCCAGAACCGGGAGATCTCGGTCACGCCTCCGGAGGATCCGACCGCCAGCACTCCGCAGTCGACACCGTCGACCGCGGCGACCAGCACGCGGCGGTCGGCGAAGACGGTAGCGGGGTCGTCGATCTCACGGATGTAACGGGCGGGCATCGCGGCGCGCGGATCGACGAGTCCGTGCTCCGCCTTCTCGGCCTCGGTCCGTCGCAGATAGTCGCCGACGAGCGCGGAGACCGATCCTGCGTCGTGGGGGAAGCTTGCGGTGCGGATGACGACGCTCACCCGCCTACCGTACGAGCCGCCGGCGGTGTCCCACGCGCGACGACGACGGTCGCGTCTCCCCGAAACGCCGAACGGACCCGGATGCCGAGGTGATCGGCATCCGGGTCCGTTCGAGGTTCGCTCAGACCGTCGCGAGCGTCGACTGCCAGCCGAGGGCGGGAGCGACGTGCTTCGCGAAGTTCTCGACCAGGCGCAGGTTGAACTCCACACCCATCTGCGAGGGGATCGTGAGCATGAGCGTGTCGGCACTCATCACCGCGGCGTCGTTCTGCAGCTGCTCGACGAGCTTGTCGGGGGTGGCCGCGTACGTTTTGCCGAAGGTCGAGCGCATGCCGTCGATCACGCCGATCTGGTCGCTGCCGGCTGAGCCGCCGAAGTACATCTCGTCCTCGGCCGTCACGATCGGGAAGATGCTGCGGCTCACCGAGGTGCGCGGTTCGCCCTCGTGACCCGCCTCGCGCCACGCGGCGCGGAAGGCGTCGAGCTGCTGGGCCTGCAGGAGGTCGAACGGCGTTCCGTCGGCCTCGGTGAGCAGGGTCGATGACATGAGGTTCACGCCGAGGCGTCCGGCCCATTCGGCAGTCGCCGTGGTGCCGGCGCCCCACCAGATGCGCGTGCGCAGGCCCGGGGAGTGCGGCTCGATGCGCTGAAGACCGGTGCCTCCACCGAAGGGGCTCAGGGGGTCGCGCTCGGCGAGCCCCTCGCCGTCGATCGCGCGCAGGAACAGGTCGAAGTGCTCGCGGGCGATGTCGCCGCCGCGCGGGTCTTCGGAGCCGGTGTATCCGAACGCCTCGTAGCCACGGACAACCGTTTCGGGTGAGCCACGGCTCACGCCGAGGGCGAGTCGGTTACCGCTGATGAGGTCGACGGATGCCGCCTCTTCGGCGAGCATGAGCGGGTTCTCGTACCGCATGTCGATGACGCCGGTGCCGACCTCGATGCGCGAGGTGCGGGCGGCGATGGCGGCGAGCAGAGGCATGGGGGCGGCCTGCTGGCGGGCGAAGTGGTGCACGCGGAATGAGACGCCGTTGACCCCGAGGTCGTCCATGCCCTGGGCGAGGTCGATCGCCTGGAGCATCGAGTCGCCGGCGGTGAGCTGGCGGCCGCCGCCGAGGGGGCCGTAGTGGCCGAAGGAGAGTGTGCCGAAGGAGCGCATACCGGGTGCAACGCGACAGAGCGCGATCTATTCCCACGCATACACCGCGCACGACCCCGGACGCCGTGCAGGTGTGGAACCATTCAGGACATGGACGATGACGTGCGCGAGGAGCTGCGACTGCTCCGCGCGAGAGCGTACGGTCCCCACGCCGACATCGCCGACGACGCGACCGCCGTCGCGCGGCTGCGCGAGCTCGAGGATCTCGAACGGCAGGATCGCCTGCCACCCGCGCCGCGCGTGCCGTTGACCTCCGCGGCCGCCGCCGCCGGCTCACGGGCCGCTCTCGTCGCCCCCGACGACGATGAGGACGGCGACGACTACGAAGACGGCGACGACGGCGATCGCGACCGCCCCGCCCTCGTGGGATCGAAACGGCGGCTCTGGATCTGGGCGGCCTCTCTCGCGGTGGTCGCCGCCCTCGCCAGCGCGGCGACGGCGGCGAGCCTCACGGTCGTCCCCGTGACCGCCGCGGCGGGCGCTCCGCAGGTCGACACCCTCGTGCCCGCTCCCGACGCCGCGGTCCCCCCGGTCTTCGGCCAGCGCACCGGCGCGGAGCGCGCTTACGAGAACTACTACGGCGTCGCCGCCTTCACGGGCCGGGCTCCCACCGACGCGACCGACAACCGCAACCCCTGCCTCTACCTGCTCGACGCCGACGAGGTGGGTGCGGACGACACCCGCGGATTCCGCGGCAACTTCGTCTACGGAGGGTGCGGAGCCGGCGTCTTCCCGGCGACTGTGCAGTTCGTCGTCGCCGACGGCATGCCCGACGCGTTCGTGCAGCGGTTCCCGATCGGCACGAGCATGCAGTTCGTGTTCGACGGCGAGAACGTCGGCGTCTTCAGCGACCGCGGCTGACGCGCCCCCGGCTGACGCGCCCCGACGACGACGCCCGCCTCGCCGGCGGGAGGTTCGGCCCCGTCCGCGGGTTCGGGGGCTCCCCGCGGATGAGAGGCTGGGGGAGTGACCCCCCTCCTCGAGCACGTTCCCGTCGGCGCTGATCCGGATGCCGCGTACCTGGGCTTCGTCGAGTGGGCGAACTCCCGCGGCCTCACGCTCTACCCCGCGCAGGACGAGGCGGTCATCGAGATCGTCTCGGGTGCGAACGTAATCCTGTCGACCCCGACCGGCACGGGCAAGTCGCTCGTCGCGGTGGCCGCGCACGCGGCATCCCTCTCCCGGGGTGGACGCACGTACTACACCGCACCGATCAAGGCGCTGGTAAGCGAGAAGTTCTTCGCCCTCGTCGACATCTTCGGCGCCGAGAACGTCGGTATGGTCACGGGCGATTCGTCGGTCAACTCCGACGCCCCGATCATCTGCTGCACCGCCGAGATCCTCGCGAACCTCGCCCTGCGGCAAGGCGCCGACGCGAACGTGGACCAGGTCGTCATGGACGAGTTCCATTACTACGGCGAGGCCGACCGCGGCTGGGCCTGGCAGGTGCCGCTGCTGCTGCTCACGCGCGCGCAGTTCATCCTCATGTCGGCGACCCTGGGGGATGTCACCGACATCGCCGACGACCTCTCGCGTCGCACCGGTCGGCCCACCGCGCGGGTGACCGGCGTCGAGCGCCCCGTGCCGCTGCACTTCGAGTACGCGCGCACCCCCGTGCACGAGACGGTGCAGGAGCTGCTCGATACGAAACAGGCGCCTGTCTACGTCGTGCATTTCTCGCAGGCAGCGGCCATGGAGCGGGCGCAGGCTCTGTCGTCGATCCGGATCATCGGCCGCGAGCAGCGCGACGAGATCGCCGAGGCGATCGGCGGCTTCCGCTTCACGACCGGCTTCGGCAAGACGCTGTCGCGCTACGTGCGTGCGGGCATCGGCGTGCACCACGCCGGCATGTTGCCGAGGTATCGCAGGCTCGTGGAGACCCTTGCACAGCGGGGGCTGCTGCGTGTCATCTGCGGCACCGACACCCTCGGCGTCGGCATCAACGTGCCCATCCGCACGGTGCTCATGACCGCGCTGACCAAGTACGATGGCACCCGCATGCGCCAGCTCTCGGCGCGCGAGTTCCATCAGATCGCGGGGCGCGCGGGCCGGGCCGGCTACGACACCGCCGGAACCGTCGTCGTCATGGCACCCGACCACGAGATCGAGAACGCCGCGCAGATCCTCAAGGCCGGCGACGACCTCAAGAAGCAGAAGAAGATCGTGCGCAAAAAGGCGCCGCAGGGCTTCGTCAACTGGACCGAGCAGAGCTACGACCGCCTCGTCGCGGCCGAGCCCGAACCGCTGCAGCCGCAGATGAAGCTGAGCGCCGCGATGCTCATCAACGTCATCGCCCGCGGGGGCGACGTGTTCGGCAACATCCGCTCGCTCGTCTTCGACAACCACGAACCGCGCGCCCGCCAGTACGAGCTCGCGCGGCGGGCGATCGCGATCTTCCGCACCCTGGTTCAGGCCAGCGTGGTCGAGGTCGTCCCGCCCTCGCGTGAGGGGTCAGGAAGTGTCGCTTCGGATGGGGCTCGGGCGACAGATCGTGACCCCTCACGCATTCGGCTCACCGTCGACCTGCAGCCGAACTTCGCGCTCAATCAGCCGCTGTCGCCGTTCGCGCTCGCCGCGATCGAGATGCTCGACCCCGAGGTCGAGCTCGGGAGGGGGCCGGATGCCGTGCCCCCGGCGTCCTCGGTCGGCACCGGGCACTACGCGCTCGACGTCGTCAGCGTCATCGAGTCGACCCTCGACGACCCGCGCCCGATCCTGTCGCAGCAGCAGTTCCGCGCGCGCGGCGAAGCCGTCGCGGCGATGAAGCGCGACGGCATCGAGTACGACGAGCGCATGGAGCTGCTCGAAGAGATCACCTGGCCGAAGCCCCTCGACGAGCTGCTCGCGCAGGCGTACGAGGTGTTCGCCTCGAGCCAGCCGTGGATCCGCGACTTCGAGCTGTCGCCGAAGTCGGTCGTGCGCGACATGTACGAGCGCGCCTGCTCGTTCGGCGAGTACGTCTCGCTGTACCAGCTCGCGCGCAGCGAGGGCCTCGTGCTGCGCTACCTCAGCGACGCGTTCCGCGCGATCCGCCAGACCGTGCCGGTCGACGCGCAGACCCCCGACCTGCTCGATCTGATCGCGTGGCTCGGCGAGGTCGTGCGGCAGGTCGACTCGAGCCTCGTCGACGAGTGGGAGCAGCTCATCAACCCCGCGGACGACCCCACGGCCCCCGTGGTGCCTCCCGCTCCGCCGTCGATCCTCACCAACCGGCGCGCGTTCGGCGTGCTCGTGCGCAACGAGATGTTCCGCCGCGTGCAGCTCGCCGCCCTGCAGCGCGACGACGAGCTCGTCGAGCTCGACCCCGACGTCGACTGGCCGAGCGCCCTCGACAGCTACTTCGACGAGCACGACGAGATCGGCACCGGGGGAGCGGCGCGATCCTCCGCTCTCGTCGTCATCGACGAGTCGTCGGCCTCTGACGGCGTCTGGCGCGTCGAGCAGATCATCGACGACCCCGCCGGCGACCACGACTGGCGCATCCGCGCCGAGGTCGACCTCGCCGCCTCCGAGGAGCAGGGCACGGCGATCGTGCGCGTCACCGAGGTGCTGCGGCTCTGACGCCCTGGCCGCCCCTGTCGGAACCGGGGGCCCGCGAACGACGGATGCCGAGGCCCTGAGGCCCCGGCATCCGGTGTCTTCGTCGCGTCGTCGTCAGGACTTGCGGGCGACGCGGTTCTCCGCGCTGACCATCCACGACAGCTGCTCGAGGCGCTCGAGCACGCCGTGCAGGATGTCGGCGCTCGTGGGGTCTTCGTCGTCGACGTCGTCGTGCACGTCGCGCACCGTGCCGACGGTGACGTCGAGGCGCTCGGTGATGAGGTCGATGACCTCGGCGGTGTCGACCTCGCCCTGGGGGAACTCGGGCAGTGTCGTGGTCTCGGCGACGGTGTCGCTGCGGCCGTCGGGCAGAGCGTGCAGGGCACGCATGCGCTCGGCGATCTCGTCGCCGAATTCACGGGCGGCGTCGATGATCTCGTCGAGCTGCAGGTGGGTGTCGCGGAAGTTCTTGCCGACGACGTTCCAGTGGGCCTGCTTGCCCTGGATCGACAGCTCGATGAGGTCGACCAGCACGGCCTGGAGCGCGTCGGTCAGCTTCTCCGACGCCTGGAAGCCCTGTTCGGCGTTCTGCTCGTCGGTGGTCTCGGGACCGCTGCCTCCGCGCGCGGGGCGGCGACGGTTCTTGGTGGGGGCGTCCTTGGTGGTGGTGGACATGCGCGTTCCTTTCGCTGGCGGTCGATAGAGACGTTAGGCGCGGCATCAGAGGGGCGTCGGGGGGTTGCGAGGTCTGCGGAGGCGCGGTAACCGGGTGAATCACCGTCACCGAAAGTGGGTGATTCGCCGTTCTGGCGGGTGTTCGTTGGGCGGGGCCATCAGGTTCGGAGAGGGAACGTTCAGTTGCGTTCCGTCGAGAGGATCCGATGCGCTCCGTTACTCCTTTTCGTTCGCTGTCCGCCGTGACCGCTCTGCTGGTCGCCTTGGCTGTGGGGCCGGTGGTGGCGACGGCGATGCCGTCGCCGGCTCACGCGTCCGCGTCGGCGGATGCTGATCGCGACACCATCCCCGACGCTGTCGAGCGTGTGGTGTGCGGGTCGGCGACATGCGCCACGGGGGTGGAGGATCGCGATGGTGACGGGATCCCGGATGCCACTGAGGTTCCGGCCTGCGGTGACACCACGTGCGCCTCGCCGACTTCCGACAGAGACGACGACGGCATCCCCGACTACGCGGAGCGGCTCGTCTGCGGCTCCGACACCTGCTCGAACGCCAGGGAGGACGCCGACGGCGATCGGATCGGGGACTGGGTCGAGTTCGTCATCTGTGGCACGCGCACGTGCGCTGACGGGACGGAGGATTACGACGCCAACGGTGTCTCGGATGCCGCAGAGCTGGCCGCCTGTGTGAAGAGCGTGAACGATCTCGCCGTGACGGGCGGCGTCGTGGCGCTGTGGGTCGCCGTCGCCGCGGCGATTGCTCTGGCCGTGGGGGTCGCGCTGCGCACGCGTCGCCGCCGGGCGGGCACGGGGACGAGCGCGTGATCCGTCGCGCTGTAGCGGCCGTCGTCACGGCTGCGGTGGTCTTCGGTGGCGGCGCTGTCGCGGAGCCGCCCGCCACCGCGGCGGAGCTCGCGGCCGTGGCCCGGGCTGAGGTGCTGGAGCGCGTGCGTCAGGCGGCGTCGCCCGACGAAGCATCGACGGCGAACGTGAAGAAGCCGCGTTCGGAGACGCCGGCGCCGGCGGGTTCGGCCACTCTGGACCCCGGCGCCGCGTCCACCCTCCGTGCCGACCAGCTCGGTGTGAGCGCGGTCTTCTCCGGCCACGACGTCGACCGCCGCGTCACGCTCGAAGCCCGCCAACCCGCCGACGAGGCGATGGCGTTGCGCACCGCGGCGGCTGAGACGGCCGGCGCCGTCGTGTCGGATGTGGTCGAGATCACGGCGACGGATGCCGCCGGCGAGCGGCTCACCTCGTTCCCTGCGGAGTTGCGCGAGGTCCCTGACGATGAGTCCGCAGACGGACCCCCGGTGTACGACGTCACCCCGGGTATCTCGCTGACGCTCGCGGTCGATGCGGCCCGGGTCGCCGAGGCGGGGGTTGATCCCGCGACGCTGCAGATCTACACCCGTTCCGACCCGGGTGAGCCGTGGTCGCTGTTGCCGTCGTACTTCGACGCCGAGACGGGCACGGTGCGGGGCGAGTCGGATCACCTGTCGCAGTTCGTGGTGATCGGCATCCCGTTCGTTCCTGTCCCTGGTCCGCGGATCGTGCTGGACCCCGACAACGACGAGGGGTCGGTGCAGACGCCCGCGCCGGCGTCGGAGTTCCCGTACAACTGGGATCTCGTCGACCGCCTGCGCGGGATGCTCGAGGACCGGTGCCTCGCTCGGGTGACCGTGACGCGACCCGCGGGCGTGCGTTATGTCTCGCGCGACACCCGGGCACGGGTGGCCGAGGCGGCGAAGCCCGATGCGACCGTGGGCGTCGGTTTCAACACGTTCCGCGGCTTCGCGTGGGGCACCGAGCGGGAGGGCGGGACGCTGGCGTTCTCGCGGGGACGCGGCGGCGACAACGCTCTGGCGCAGTCGTTCGTCGACCAGATGCCGGCGTACACCGGGCGTCCGGCCAAGCGGGCGGCATCCACCAGGAACTTCCCTTTCGCGGAGTACGCGAACCTGCCGGGCGCGTACGCGCACGTCGAGGCGCTGTACCTCGACCACAACTTCGACCGGCCGGTGATCGATCACGGGTTCGGCAGCATCGTGGACGGGGCGTTCCGCTCTCTCGGTGGTTACCTCGAAACGCAGGGGTTCGACTGCTCCGACCCGGCGACCGGGGGGTGGCCTTCTCCTCCCTCGCAGGCGGAGCTCGCCCGCTGGCGGAACCTCGGCTACCAGAACCACCAGATCTACGGCGCCGACCCGGTGTCGTTTTCGACCGGCAACCTGGTGGAATCGTTCCCGTTGTTCGCGCTCAGCGGGCCGGGTGCGCAGGCGATCGAGGCGACCCTCGTCTACAACGCGCAGGACGGTCGCCTCTCACGGGTGGGGGCGGGGTGGTCGTTCAGCCTCGGCGCACGGGCGCAGCGCTTCTCCGACGGGTCCGTGCTGACCGTGCGCGGCGACGGCGCGTCGGACGTCTTCACCCCGGACGGGGCGGGCGGTTACACCTCGGCCGATGATCCCGACCTGACCCTCGTCGAGGCGGGGGCGGGGCGTCTGCGCCTCGCCGACCGTGAGGGCGCGTCGTGGGTGTTCGATGCGGCCGATATCGAGGGCATCGGAGAGCTCGTCAGCCACACCGACCCCTCGGGCGACACGACCACTCTCACCTACGGCGCCGCCGACCCGAACGTGCACCAGTTCGTGCCCCTGACCTCGGTGACCGATGCCGCGGGGCAGACGGTGACGCTGGAGAGCGATGGCGTCGGCCGCGTCACGGCGTTCCGCCTCCCCGACGGGCGCACGTGGCGCCTCGCGTACGACGGCGCAGGAAACCTCGCCTCGATCACCGACGCGACCGGCGGCACCCGCTCGTTCACGTACGACGCGGCGCATCGCATGCTCACCGCGACCGACGCTTCCGGTTCGACCTACCTCGTCAACGTCTACGACGACCAGGGCCGAGTGGTCTCTCAGCGCGACGCGGAGGGCACCGAGCGGCGCTTCGTCTACGAGGCGGGCCGCACCGTCTACACCGACAACGAGGGCCGGCAGAGCGTCTTCGGCTTCGACGACCGGTACCGCATCACCAGCGTCGAGAACCCGGCCGGGCAGGTCGCGCGGTGGGAGTTCGACGCGCGTGGCGACGTCACCTCGCACACCGACGAGGCGGGACGCACCACGCGGTACGTCTACGACGCGGCGGGCAATCTGGCGAGCGAGACGGATGCCGCGGGCCACGACACCCGGTACACCTCGACCCCCTCGGGTCAGGTGGCATCCCGAACCGACGCGCTCGGACGCACCTGGGCGTACACCTACGACGCGCGTGGCCTCGTCACGGGCGAGGACCGGCCCGATGGGACGACGACGCGGTACGAGTACACCCCCGGCGGCGACCTCTCGGCGGCGATCGCGCCGTCGGGGGCGAGGACCCGGTACGAGTACGACGCCCGCGGCAACCTCACCACGCTCATCGATCCGCTGGGGCATCGCACGACCTACGGGTACGACGCGAGCAACAGGCTGACAGCCGTGACCGATCCGCTCGGCGCTGTCACCACGTGGGAGTGGGATGCGGGCGACCGGATCGTCGCGACCGTCGACCCGACGGGCGCGCGCACCACGTTCACCTACGACCGGAACGACAACCTGACCTCGGCGACGGATGCCACCGGTGCCGTGACCCGGTACGAGTGGGACGCCCTGCTGCGCATGGTGAAAACCATCGCGGCGGACGGCGGCGAGACCCGGTACGCGTACGACCGCGAGGACAACCTCGTCTCGTCGACCGACCCCGAGGGCGCAACGACACAACTGCTGCTGGATGCCGCGTACCGCGAGACCGGCGTCGTCGACCCGAACGGCGGCCGCTGGGAGCAGGAGGTCGATGCCACCGGCATCCCGACCGCCGTCACCGATGCCGCTGGGGCGGTGACCTCTCTTGCCCTCGATGAGCTCGGACGAACCGTGAAGACCACCGATCCGACCGGTGTCTCGACGAGTGTGACGTACGACGAGGTCGGACGGGTGGCGACCGAGACCGACGCCGCCGGCGGGGTGACGGCCTACGCCTACGACGCACTGGATCGGGTGACGAAGGTCACCGATCCCGCCGGGTTCACCAGCGAGTTCGTCTACGACGTCGACGGCAACCTCGTCGGCACGATCGACCGCCTCGGCAACCCGACGCTGTTCGAAGTCGACGCGGCGGGCCAGGTGGTGGCGATGACGGATGCCACCGGCGCCGTCGAACACTACGAATACGACGCCGCCGGACAGATCACGGCGATCATCGACGCCGACGGCGGCCGAACGACGTTCACGTACGACGCCGCCGGTCGCACGACGAGCGTCACCGATCCGCTCGGTGCCGTGACCCGCACCACTTACGACGCGGTGGGTCGGGTCGTCGTCGAGACCGATCCGCTGGGGGCCGAGGCCCGCGTCGAATACGACTCCGTCGGTCGGGTGGTGCGCACCGTCGATGCGCTCGGTGCTGAGCAGCGGTTCGCCTACGACCGCGCCGGCCGCCGCACGAGCGCGACGAACGCGAACGGCGTCACGACCACGTACGCGTACGACGCGGTCGGCAACCTGACGACCGTGACCGAAGCCGCGGATGCCGCAGCTCCCGCCGACAGCGACACCAATGTCACCACGACATACACCTACAGCGCGACCGGCCTCTTGACCGGGATGACGGGACCGACCGGCGCCACGACGGGGTGGGAGTACGACGCGGCCGGTCGCCCCGTCGTCGAGAGGGGGCCCGCGGGCGAGAGGACCGAAACGGCGTACGACGCCGCCGGGCGGGTGCAGCGGGAGTCGAACGGGGTCGGTCTGATCGCCGCGTACCGCTACGACGCGCGCGGCGATATCGTCACTCTCACCCGCACTGACGGGGATGCCACGTTCGAATACGACGCTGAGCAGCGGCGCATCGCGATGACCGACCCCACCGGGGTGACCGGGTGGATCTACGACGAGGTCGGCCGCATGCGCGAGCAGCTCGACTCCAACGGGCAGAAGCTCACGCACGAGTACACCGCCACCGGTCTTACCGCGGCCACGACCCTGCCCGACGGCACGGTCACGCGGTTCGCGTACGACGCTGCGGGGCGCGCGACGACGCAGACCACTCCTTACGGTGAGGTCCACTACTCCTACGACGCGGTCGGCCGGCGTACGGGAATCGAGCGGCCGAACGGCGTCTCGACGTCGGTCGCGTACGACGCGGTCGGGCAGGTCACGCGGGTGTCGCATGCGACACCTCCAGCGGCCGATGGGTCTGCGCCCGCTTCGGCGACGACGGTTCCGGCGCTGAAGACGCAAGTCGATGGATGCCGCGGCGTCGGGGACTACCTCGACAAGCGGACGGTCCCCGCAGCGGGTTCCGCGAAGAAGTGCGTCAAGACCGCGGCCTACCTGGACCGGCGGACCCTGCCGTCTCCCGAGACGGCCGCGCCCGCTGGTGCGTCGCTGACGTACGACTACGCGTGGAACGCCGACGGGTCCGTCGCCACCGAAGCACGCACGATCACCGCCCCCGATGGGGCGATGGATGCCTCGGCCCAGTCCTACGACTATGACGACCTTGCGCGGCTGATCGAGTCGGCGACGGCCAGTGGCGAGACGTCGCGTTACGGGTATGACGCCGCCGGCAACCGGACGAGCTGGGCGACCGGCGACCGCGCTGTCACGGCGACGCTGGATGCCGCGGGTCGGGTGACCTCGACCTCGGAGGGCGCGAGCTACGCGTACGACGCGGCGGGGTCGAGGTCGTCGGCGGTGGTGGATGGGCGCTGGACGACGTTCGCGCACGACGCTGCCGGCCGGTTGACCGGTACTTCGACGCAGGACCGCTCGATCGCGTACGGCTACGACGGCCTGAACCGCCGCGTCGCGTCGAGCGACACGGAGGCGTTCGGCGCAGATGAGTCGACGCGGGCGTGGGACGGGCTGCTGCCGGTGGCGGGGGTGAGTTCTCGTCACGGGGCGTCGAGCCTCCTGCGGGACGCTGCCGGCGATGCGTTGGTGCAGTCGGGTGCGTCAGGGGTGTCGTGGCTGCTCGGCGACGCTCGCGACGTCACGGCGACGGCGTCGAGCGGGGGAGTGCTCGACGGCCTGGTGTCGTACGGCGACTTCGGTGGTGCGACTTTCGCAACGTCGGGGTGGGATGCCGCCGTCGGCTACGACGGTCAGCCCGGTGACGTTAGCCTCGGCCTCGACGAGTACTTCGCGCGCTCGTACGACCCGGGGGTGGGGTCGTGGTTGGAGGCGGATTCGTGGCGCGGCGAGCTCGGTGACCCGCAGTCGCTGAACCGGTACGCGTACGTGACGAACTCGCCGGTGTCGTATGCGGATGCGTTCGGGTTTGCGCGGACGCGTGTGGGTGGCGGTTCGGGTTCGCGGCAGACGGCGTATCGGAGTGAGGCGCGGAACGAGGAGATCCGGTTCCGCAATCGCGTCAACGCCCACCGAACCACGATCGGACAGCCCCCGGTCCAGACCCTGGGGACGTCGAACGGGCGGTTCGGCGGCCCGGTACCCAAGGGCACGGTGCATCAGCCGCGGTCACGATCCGGCGGACTGCAATCGCTGCGGCACATCCAGACCGTCCGCGGTTGCGGGCCGGTGGACTGGAGCTGTCGCGGCAGCCAACGCGATCGGGCTGCCATCGCGTCGAGTAGAGGAGGATCGACCGGCTCCAAGGCGCCCGCACTGAACGCGGTTCTTCGCCTCTTCGGAGCGGTGGGCGGCGCACAGATATTACCGTTCTCAGTGAACGCTACGGACTTGATGCAAAAGATTCCTGAACTACGGCAAGTTGCAAACCTGCCAATGAGCGGGATAGGTGTGCTGGTTGCCTCTGCTCACGGAGTGCGGTCATGTGCGTATGCGCCAAACGGCCTACTGATCTGTCAAGCTTCGAGCAATCCCGGGGGTGGAGGCACGACGTTCGGGGACGTTTTTGTGACCACGAAGCGAATACAAGATGTAATAGCCGACAAGGACCTGCTCGATCACGAAGTGCGTCATTCCGAACAATGGGCCGGGTGGGGTGCGGTTCGTTTTGGGGTCTATTACATAGGATCTGCGGGAGTTTCGCAGGCTCTCACCGGGAACACCGGATGTCTGAACTATTTCGAACTCGAAGCTGGATTGAAGGAGGGGAACTATGACCAAATTTGTCGAAAGAAATGAAATGCTTCGTAATGGGATGCGCGTGTTGGCGTCGCTCGTTGCAATTGCCAGTCTGGGAAGTACCCTAACCTCTTGTCTATGGAGCTCGAACAATTCTTTCCCAATTTTTGCGACAGAGGGTAGAGGCGGGCTGGAGTTCGTGTGGTGCGGGTCTGAAATAGGGCCTTACAGATATATTTCAGTCCACCATCGCAGCAGTTTGTCGGAGGACGGGGAAGATGAGATCGTGTCCGCTTACGGAAGTTTTTCTCTGCACAATCGTGAAGCCTTTTCCCTTCGAACGGGTCCAAGTGGGCTGGATTTTCAAGGCAAAGAATTCGAGATAGGCGACGGCAGTCTGATCTTTATCTACTTCGGAGATTCCGCAAGCGAGTTGACGGGGCCGAATCCGCAGTTCACAGTGTCATCCAAGGCGCAGATATCGAACGGAAACTGGCTGTCTCCCACTGGTGTTGTGACACAGGCACCATGCTCGTGACCTTGAGCGGACCCTTTGCGCCCCTCAAGGAGACTTTGGTGTGGGAGGAGATGGCTCGGTGATCTGTCGCACTGGTCCGAGTGACGCGCGAGATGGCGACCGCGCAGTAACCGCGACGCTGGACGCGGCGGGTCGGGTGACCGCCACGTCGGACGGCGCAATCTACGCGTACGACGCCGCGGGCTCGAGGTCGTCGGCGACGGTGGACGGGCGGCGGACCACGTTCGCGCACGACGCCGCCGGCCGGCTGACCGGCACCTCGACGCCGGGCCGCTCCACCACCTATGCCTACGACGGCCTGAACCGCCGCGTCGGGTCGAGCGACACCGAGGCGTTCGTCGGGGGGGGGGGGGGGGGGGGGGGGGGGTGGGGGGGGGGGGGGGGGGGGGGGGGGCATCAAGTCTTCTGCGGGATGCCGCTGGAGTGCTGACTTTATTCCAAAATCAGGACCGCGAATAACAATCAGATTGCCAGGAGAGTGACCATGCAAGGTCTAGCAAGGTTCGCCGAAAATCAGGATGAATTTGACTTGGTGCGTGCCAAAATTGCAAAGCTTTGTGTTTCGAGTCCGAGCTTGCCGACGTGGCCATTCCGGGATAGCGGAAACGCCTATACTTACGACTTTCTAACAGCCCTATCCCCAGAGTTTGGCGCGGTGCTGCAATCTATTGCATCGGAGGCGGGGGATGAAAATATCGCGATACTCGGATGGGGACGCGATGAAGCAATTCAATATTTCGGTGTCTACCCAGCGTTCTCTATTAGCGTCGAAGGTTTAGAGGATGCGTACAAAGTGGCCATGCGCCTCAATCGAAAAAATAGCGCGGGACAGTACAACGTACCGGACGTTATGTTTGAGGGGATCGCGATTGTTGGCGACTCGGAGTCCTGGTGCCTCTATGGCGACCGCGATTGGGACGTAGTGCTCATCTGGTCGAGGTTCCCGCTTGACCTCGAATCTCAGGCCGTCACGCCAATGACTTTTGAGGACTTTCTCAGCCCGCTTCGCCCGAGCGGCCCTGGCAACGATCATTCAATCTGGCGGCAACTGTATGCTAACGTGCGCGCGAACTCCTGGAACGCTTGAGGTGGAATTCACATGGGGCGAACGGGAACTCGACGGCGGGCGAGACGAGCTGACACGTGTTCGAGTAGGCGATTGCATGCCCATGTAGGCCGCCATCAGCAGAAATGACCTGCAATTAAGGCGGACAGGAGTGGACAAATATGTTGGTGAGATGCACCAGCACTTCTCGAGTGTTACTTCCGACTTGGCGTGAACTCGCACCGTATGACCAAACCACTTTCCCGATAACCGAGGGTCGATCCTACTCGGTGCTTGGAATGCAGTTCACCACGGACTCTGTAGAGTACCTCATCCACACGGACACCTTTTACCCCAGCTTTGTTCCAGCAGTTCAGTTTTCGGTAGAGAACCCCCGAATACCTGAGTGGTGGGTATATCGATTCCTGGGCTACCCCTCGGAAAATTTGTACTGGATGCCCATCGCGGAGTGGGGCTATCCAGAAATGGTATTGGAGGACGGGCACTGTGAAGCTGTAATTGACCGAGATCCTCGAGCGCTCGCGATTTACACAAATTATCTCAACGCGTCTCGAAGGTTCGATGGCGAGGGCCTCGCGAGGGGAGAGTGATCCGACTTGCCCGAGGTTGACCACAGAATTCCGAAATCGCGTGGAGAGTGTTACGAGTATGACGACCTCGCGCGGCTGACCGATTCGGCGACGGCCGGTGGCGAGACGTCTCGCTACGGGTACGACGCCGCGGGTAATCGCACGGGGTGGGCGCCCGGTGACCGCGCCGTGACGGCAACGCTGGATACGGCGGGGCGGGTGACCTCCACCTCGGATGGCGCGCGCTACACGTACGATGCTGCGGGGTCGATGTGGTCGGCGGTCGTGGACGGGCAGCGGACGACCTTCGCGCATGACGCCGACGGTCGGCTGACCGGGACCTCGACGCAGGACCGCGTCAACGCGTACGCCTATGACGGGTTGGCCCGCCGCGTCGGGTCGAGCGACACCGAGGCATTCGGGACGGACGAGTGGACGTGGGCGTGGGATGGGCTGCTACCTATTGCGGGTTCGAGCTCTCGCCACGGGGCATCAAGTCTTCTGCGGGACGCTGCCGGTGACGCGTTGGTGCAGTCGGGTGCGTCAGGGGTGTCGTGGCTGCTCGGCGACGCTCGCGACGTCACGGCGACGGCGTCGAGTGTCGGATGGCGAAAAACGGTCTCATTGTGTGCGTCTCGGATACGAACCCGGCTGGAGGCGGGACTGCTTTCGGAGACGTATTTGTGACGGACAGAAGTTTTTCCAGAGTTTTAGCGGATGATGACCTGCTTTCGCACGAGATGCGACATTCCGAGCAGTGGGCAGGATGGGGCAATGTCGGGTTTCTTGCCGCCTACGGTTCTTCTCTCGCAACATCAACGCTATTTTCGGGAAGTTACGCCTGTCTGAACTATTTCGAGATTGATGCCGGGCTGGAGGAAGGGGGGTAAGGACGTGTATGCAAATCGTAGATTTCGTGCCGGAGCGCGCGGGATAGCCACTGCTCTGCTGCTAACAAGTCTGGCGGCGGTGGTTGGTTGTGTTCCCAGTAGGCCGAACGACCTCCCGCTTCAACTGAGTATCCAATCCGGCGAAGTCGTATTCCGCTGGTGCGGTGACGCAATATCAGACGTTGAGAGGATCGAGATCGACTATGCGACCTTCCGCCCTCGGCGTGTGGATAACACCGCGGCAACGGTGGAGGGCCTTTTTGTGCTCTCCCCGGGAGTGCAATTCTCCTTCAGTCAACCTCCAGCCGGGGCTATCTCTCATGAATTGCACCCAGTTCCATTAGACGGTGGCCGTATCCTGATATTTGTATTCATCAGCGTTTCTGACCCTTCGGTGTACGTGCCAAGCGCGTCCTACGATATCGCGGACCCTGGACTGTCTCCTGGGACCTGGATTTGGCCAGACGGTAGCGCGGCCTCACCCCGGTGTTGATAAGAATTATTTTCCCACTGGGGCGTTTCGGGACGGACGAGTCGACGCGGGCGTGGGATGGGCTGCGACCGGCTGCGGGTTCGAGCTCTCGTCAGGGGGCATCAAGTCTTCTGCGGGACGCTGCTGGTGGCGCGTTGGTGCAGTCGGGTGCGTCGGGGGTGTCGTGGCTGCTCGGCGACGCGCGCGATGTGACGGCGACGGCGACGAGCGGGAGAGTGCTCGCCGACCTGGTGTCGTACGGCGACTTCGGCGGTGCGACATTCGCCACGTCAGGGTGGGATGCCGCGGTCGGCTACGACGGACAGCCGGGCCATGCCACCCTCGGTGTGGACGAGTACTTCGCGCGCTCCTACGACCCGGGGGTGGGGTCGTGGTCGGAGGCGGATTCATGGCGCGGTGACCTCGATGACCCGCAGTCGCTGAACCGGTACGCGTACGTGAAGAACTCGCCGGTGTCGTACGCGGATGCGTTCGGGTTTGCGCTGACGCGTGTGGGTGGCGGTTCGGGTTCGCGGCAGACGGCGTATCGGAGTGAGGCGCGGAACGAGGAGGTTCGGTTCCGCAACCGGGCGAATGCCGGGCGTTCGACGCTCGGGCAGCTTCCGGCACACACCTTGGGGATGTCGAGCGGGCGGTCCGGGGGGCCTTCGTCAAAGCGGACCGTGAGTCCGCCGCGCTCGCGTTCCGGTAAACGACTCGCGAGCCGCTCTTCGCGGAGATTGAAGTTCCCCGTCCGTGCAAGAGATTAGAGGTGGATACAAAGCGGGTGATCCGGTGCCTTGGAATACCAATCTGTGGCGGGATGCAAAGACATTGTTGTTGTACCCGGTGTCGTCTTCCGAGGAGAGGACGCTGCTCGTAGTTGGTACCTACACGCTACGCCCGACGGGGGTGCGCCAAGTCGGGGAGGGAAAGGTGCAAGTGACCTGGGTAGCCGAGAACTACTTGACTTTGGGCTCACCATTTAGGGGGATTGGCGACTTGGAATGGTGGAACGGCCTCGTGGAAGAAACAGGCCCATTCTCGCAGGCCGAGCAGGAATTTACGTGGACCGAGGGAATGAAATGGTTGGAGTCTCGCGGCTTGCTGTCAGATCCGTCGCGTGGGTAATCGTCTCGGTAATGGGGATCCTGATTCTTTGGGCACTGGCCGTCCCCTGGAGTCAGGTGGTGCCGGTGGAGCGTGATGTCGACGGCTTGTGGCGCTACCTTGACTCCTCTGGCCACAAGGTGAACATGCAACTGCAGGCCAACTCAACTGCCGAATTATCTGGATGGCCGGATAGTGTTGGGTGCGGCGGTCCACTTCAGGCACCGGAACGTCTACTCGAAGATGTCGATTGGCGGGCTACTTCCGTGTTCCGGGGCGAGTGGATGTTGAGGTCCGACTTCGAAGGGCTTTCGCTCCACATGGTCTCATCGTCACCTGAAACCTGCCGCATTGACATCCCTTTGCGCATGCAGCGAAACATTTTCACCGGCGAGGAGCGAATGCTCTTTTTTGCTTCTGGGTACGACGAACCATTCCTCGATCGCGTATTCACCTTTGATCGTCTGGGCGATGGAGATTGAGCAGTGGCTCGGTCGCCCGAATTTCGACGACCAAGTCGATGTCTGAACTATTTCGAACTCGAAGCTGGATTGAGGGAGGGGAACTATGACCAAATTTATCGAAAGAAATGAAATGCGGAAAGAACGGGTCTGAACGCGTACACCGCCTGCCGTCCCTGCAACGGGTCCAAGGGTGAGCGAGATTTTCCGGTAAGTCTGCCTCCTGAATACTGTGATTGATGGCCACCGATTCATTGGAGGGACTAGCTTAAAATATTTGACCCAGTTGTTTCCCATTGTCGTGTGTTGGATTTTTCGGGGAGACGAGGTGAAGACCACGCCTCATCATCATGGGAGGCCAGATCGAGTGGAACGCGATTGGATTCTTTGCCGTGGACTTAGCTACACGTGAGCAAGCGTTGTGTGCGTGGGGTCTACTCGAGCAAGACGAGAAGCGAAATGAGATAAGTCATGAGGTTTGCTGCTACCCCTACAACGACATGTAACGGGGAGGCGAAATCGACGAGGGTCAACGGTTGCAAGCCGTCGCTTCGGACTGCGTGTGCTCGACACCGCGGCCTCCGGTTCTGACGGTCGCTCCACCCTCCGCACATACGACGGAGAAAGGTCAGAGGTGAAAGACGCATCACGATCGGCAGCAGGTCCATCAGCGGCGGCACTCAGAGCTCAACTACGCTCCGGCTTTCCCTCCGAGCTCGGAGAAGAAGTCGAAGCGACGGCGCGGAGGATGACCGTCAGCATGAGCTATGGCATCCATGTCGACAACAGGCCCGGCCCAGTGCTCATCGCCGGTGAGAAACTTCTGCTGCCCAAAAGACACGGCTTCATTCCGCGGCGTCGGTTTCTCGGCCTCAGTGCGAGGGGAGCGCGGGCAGAGACCCGCTCGACGATCTGCGCCGCCATCGCTTCTCACTCTACGAACGGTTTCGTGAGGCAGGCGTCCGTGGGGCCGCTCGCGAAGTCCGGCGCGCTCTGGACGATTCCGTACATCGTCGACCTGGCGTCCGACTACGTCATCGAGATTCTCGCGGAGCTGGACGCGAGTATGCACCTCGTCGACCGCGACAACCTCCGTCGCTACGTCGCCGACAATCCCGCTCATCTCGCCTTGACGGAGGCGCGGATCCGCAGTTACTGGAACGAGTACTACCGCACGACATCACGGGAGCGCGCACTGGACTCGTATCCCGAGTTTCGGATCCTGCGGGCCCTCTCCGATCTCTGAAGGGGAACCGAACCACGCTCCGGACCCCGGCGCGGCGCCGACGGCGAGGCGGCGCGTTGCTCCCCTAGCCGCTCGGCATCCAATCAACAACCCCGGGGGAGCCCTGCCACGTCATTCCTAGCGTGAAGACGTGCCTCTCACTCCTCCCGCCCCGTCCCGTCCCCTGCGCGACTACGCCGCGATCGGCGACGGACGCACCGTGGCCCTCATCGGGCTCGACGGGGGAGTGGACTGGCTTCCGCTGCCGAACATCCACTCGCGGCCGGTGTTCGCGCGTCTCGTCGACGAGTCCGCGGGGGGCTGTATCCAGCTGGCTCCGGTCGAGGAGTACGAGGTCACCCGCCGGTACATCCCGCGCACGAACGTCCTCGAGACCACCTTCACCACGGCCTCCGGGGTCGCGACGTTGACGGACGCCATGGTGACCGGGATCGCCGGCCGACTGCCCTGGGCAGAGCTCGCCCGCCGCGTCGACGGCGTGAAGGGCGAGGTCGAGTTCGCGTGGTGCGTGCAGCCCGGCACCATGCTGCGCTCCGCCGCCCCCTGGACAGAGCGCATCGACGGCTTCTCGATCATGCGCATCGGCCACGTGTCGCTGGCAGTGACGGGTCACGAGCACGGTCTTCACGGTGATCCGGATGCCGAGAACGAGAGCATCGACGGCGGTTTCACGACCGAGAAGGGGTCGCGGCACCTCCTCGTGATCGCGGCCACCGAGGGGGAGCCCCTGCGCATCCCCGACGCGAAGAACGTCGACCGCGGCATCGATCGCACCATCGGCGGCTGGAAGATGTGGTCGGACGAATTCTCGTACGACGGACCCTGGGCCGACGACGTCCAACGCAGCGCCCTCGCCCTGAAGCTCCTGCTGTTCAGCCCGACCGGTGCGATCGCGGCCGCGGCGACGACGTCGCTGCCCGAGAACCCGCGCGGCGGCAAGAACTGGGACTACCGCTACGCCTGGGTGCGCGACCTCGCCTACACCGCGCACGCCTGGGTCGGTTTCGGCCTGCGCGAAGAGACGCACGCCGCGATCTCGTGGCTGCTGCGCACGATCCGCAAGAACGGTCCCGAGGTGCAGGTCATGTACACCCTCGACGGCGATGCCGAGATCGGGCTCGAGAAGCACCAGGTGCCGGGGTGGAACGGCAACCAGCCGGTCGTCACCGGCAACCCCGCCCAGGGCCAGCTGCAGCTCGGCGTCTACGGCGATCTCATCGCCCTCTGCCGCACCTACGTCGAGGCCGGCAACCGCCTCGACATCCAGACCGGGCGACTGCTCGCCGACGTCGCCGACCGCACGTGCGACCTGTGGCGCCGCGAGGACTCGGGGATGTGGGAGCTGCCGGAACTGCGGCACTACACCTCGTCGAAGATGGGCTGCTGGAAGGCCCTCGACGATGCGCAGTGGCTCGCCGAGGGCGGGCACATCCCCGACAACGGCGACCGCTGGCGTGCCGAGCGTGACCGCATCCATCACTGGGTCGACGAGCACTGCTGGTCGGAGGAGCTCCAGGCGTACACCCTCGCCCCGGGCAGCGAAGACCTCGACGCATCCGTCCTCTTGCACGCTCCCACCGGCTTCGACCGGGGTCAGCGGATGTCGAAAACGGTGGATGCCATCACCGAGCGTCTCACCACGGAGAACCACCTCGTCTACCGCTACACCGGCATGGACCAGGAGGAGCAGACCTTCGTCGCGTGCGCCTTCTGGCGGGCGACCGCCCTGGCCTGCGTCGGCCGTCACGCCGAGGCCATCGAGGCGATGGACACCCTCGTCGCCCAGGGCAACGACGTCGGGATCTACTCCGAGATGATCGCCGAGGCCGACGGTGCGTTCTGGGGCAACCTTCCGCAGGCCCTGAGTCACCTCGCCCTCATCAACGCCGCGCTCGTCATCCGCGAGGTCGTCGACGACGCCGAACTCGGCGACCGCTGAACCTCCGCCGGGGCCCCTCGCTCCGGCATCCATCCCCCACGAAAGGACTCGCCATGAGCACGCAGTACACGTTCACCGACCCGTCGAAGCTGTACGCCGACATCGACCCGCAGTCGCAGGACCAGAAGGAGCCCGGCCTCGACGCCGAGCTGACGCCCAAGGCCGAGTTGGGTGAGGACACCTACGTCGGCACCGAGCGCCTCAAGGGCCGCAAGGCCCTGATCACGGGCGCCGACTCGGGCATCGGTGCCGCCACCGCGATCGCCTTCGCCCGTGAGGGCGCCTCGGTCGCCATGTCGTACCTGCCGCAGGAGAAGGAGGATGCCGATCGCATCGCCGGGATCCTCCGCGAGGCGGGCGCCACCGTCGTGCAGATCCCCGGCGACCTGCGCGAGCGCGACTACGCGCGCACGCTGGTGAAGGAAGCGGTCGAGGGCCTCGGCGGCCTCGACATCGTCGTGAACAACGGCGGCAAGCAGATCTTCAACGAGGACGTCACGACCCTGACCGACGAGCAGTTCGACGACACGTTCAAGACCAACGTCTACGCGATGTTCTGGATCTGCAAAGAGGCCGTACCGTACCTGCAGCCCGGCTCGACGATCATCAACACGACCTCGATCCAGGCGTACTCGCCGGCGCCGATCCTCGTGGACTACGCCTCGACGAAGGCGACGATCAACACCTTCACCAAGGCGCTCGGCCAGCAGCTCGCGCCGAAGGGCATCCGCGTGAACGCGGTGGCGCCCGGCCCCATCTGGACGCCGCTGCAGGTCACCGACGGCCAGCCCGACGAGAAGGTCGACGAGTTCGGCGAAGAGACGCCTCTCGGCCGCATGGGTCAGCCCGCCGAACTCGCCCCGGCGTACGTGTACCTCGCCTCGGCCGAATCCAGCTACGTCATCGGCGAGACGCTCAACGTCAACGGCGGCATGCCCACGCCGTAAGCCTCACGCCGCGAAGGCCGTCGTCCCGATCGGGGCGGCGGCCTTCGCGGCATCCGGAATCTCCGTCAGTCACTGAGCGGCTTGCGATAGAAGATCTCGCCGTCGGCGGTCTCTTCGGAGCGGTGGTAGCCCTCGCGCTCGTACAGGCGCTGGTTGGCCTCGCTCAGGCCGCCGGTGAACAGCTCCGCCTCGGTGGCTCCGGCCTCACGCCCCCGCTCCTCGACGGCGGCGAGCAGCAGGGTCCCGAGGCCCTCGCCCTGCTGATCCGGGGCGATGGCCAGGCGGCCGATGAGCAACAGCTCACCGTCGCGGCGCGCGCGCACCGCTCCGACGATGCGGTGGTCCGTGACGGCGACGCACCCCAGGTTCTCCACCAGCTCGGCGCGCAGCTCCTCGAGGGTCTGCGTGAGCGGGGGCATGTCGGGATCGCCATAGATGAGGGCTTCGCTCGCAAAGGCGGCACGCTGGATCGTCAGCACCTCGCCGGCGTCGTCGGTGTCGATGGGGCGGATGGTGGGCGAGTCGGCCATCGGGATCCTTTCGGGGTTTCTCGGAGGGTGAGGTTAACTATCATGGGCAGTGCTGCCGTGTCTTTCGGGCGTTCGGCCGCCCCGCACATGAACGACTTCTTCAACGAGCGCGTCCACACCGACGACATCGCCGCCACCGACGCCTGGCTGCGTTCGCAGTACGGTCACGTCGATCTGCAGGCCGACGATGCGGCGTACTCCGAGCACTCGGTCGGCGACGGGTCCTTCGCCCTGCGGCGCCTCGAATGGCGCGCTCGGGTCGACGTCGCCCACGAGTCCGACCGGTTCTACATCTGCTCGTCCACGCCGGGGTACGCGTGGCGGATCGGGCAGGAGCAGGGGGAGTACAGCATCGAACCCGGCATCCTGCAGCCGGGTGACGACCTGATCGCCCGAGCCGACCACACCCGCGTGGACGTCGTGGCCTTCGACGCCGAGTGGCTCACCCGGACGGCGCGAACCGTCTACGGCGATGAGACGCTGCGCGTCCGCTTCGCCGCGGCCGGTCCCGTCTCGCGGCGACTGCGCGACTACTGGCTGGCGACGCAGCAGTGGGCCCTCACGCAGATTCCCGTGATGTCGGAGCCCCTCGTGCGCGCCCACCTCGGCCGAACGCTCGCGGTGGCCGCGCTGGAGGCGTTCGCGCTCGTGGGCGACCCGCGCGAGAGACGCGCGTCGGCCCTCGAGCAGGCGTCGATCTACTCGAGTGCCGCGGCGTGGATCGACGATCACGCCTCGCTCCCGGTCACGATCGACGACGCCGCGCGGGCGGCGGGGACGTCGGTGTCGGGACTGAGACGCGCCTTCGCCGCCAACGGCCAGATCTCGGCGACCCCCGAGGGCTACCTCGGGCTCGCGCGCCTCAGCGCCGCGCACGCCGACCTCGTCGAGGCCGACCCCGCGACGACCACTGTCGAGGCGACGGCCGCGCGATGGGGTTTCGCCGACGCCGCGTCGTTCGTCGCCGCGTACCGGGCGGTGTACCGCACGGACCCCGAGACGACGCTCCGCCGCTGAGGGCTCAGCGATCGCGGTCGGTGTACTCGCCGGGGTCGTCGAGGTTCTCGCGCGACTCGTGCCCGCCGGACTGCTCGACGTCGGTGTAGGCGCCGGCGTCGTCGGTGCGGGGCCGTGATTCGCTGCCATCGGCGTTCTCGCGGTCGACGTATTCGCCGGGGAGGTCGGCGCTCCCGCGATCGGCGGTGCCGTCCGGCAGCTGCACATCCGTGTACTCGCCCTCACCGGGACCGGTGCCGTGTCCTGAGTCGTGTCCGTTGACGTCGCGCTCGGTCATTGCCGCCTCCTGAGATCGTTGATGACCCCGACGCTAGACCTCGCATGCCGAGCCCGCCGCGGTCTTGACACGCGGCATCCCGTCATCCGCTCTCCGTGTCAAGGAGGCTGAGCGTTCGCCCGGTCACGCGGACAATGGGTCCATGCCAGCTCTCGCCATCATCCTCGTCATCGTGGGCCTCGTGCTCCTGTTCTTCGGCATCTTCGTCGAGGCCGTGAAATTCCTGCTCTGGATCGGCCTCATCATCCTGATCGTGGGAATCATCGCGGCCGTCCTGCGCTTCGTCCGGCGGAAGGTTTGACCACCGCCGGCGCGCGACCCGACGACCGACGCCCCTGACCGACGATCGCATTGGGCAGGGGCGTCGTGCGTACGCGCGTCAGGCCGCGAAGAGGTCGCGCGCCCGGGCGGGGCGCACCGCGGCGACGGCGTCGAGAGCCGGGCCTATCTCGGGGTACCCGAACGCGAATCCCGCCTCCGTCAGCTTGCGGGGAACCGCCCACCGGCTCTTGAGGACGAGTTCGGGCTCGTTCCGCAGGACGGCCATCGCCGGATCGAGCATCCACCGGAAGGCGGGGAGTCCGAAGGGCGCCCGGGCGACGCGGCGAAGCTCGCGCATGAGGGTGCGGTTGTCGGTGACGCCGGGGGCGGAGAGGTTGACGGGCCCGTCGAGGTCGTCTCGATCGCGGATGAAGCGGACGGATGCCACGACATCGTCGATGTGGATCCAGCTGAAGCGCTGACGGCCCGAGGTCCGGTACCACCCCGACAGGACGGGGCCGGTCGGGTGAGCGCCGATGCCGCGGTAGCGGCGGTGCGGGAACCACCAGCTGTCGATCTGCGTCCCGCCGAGTCCGAGCCGTGGCAGGGCCAACAGCACCCGCGTCGCGGGCCCGTCGCCGAACACGATGGCCATGCGCAGAGCCACACGGCGTGTGCGGGGGAGCTCTCCCGTGAAGAGCGCGCGCTCCCACGCGGTAGCCACGTCGACCGAGAAGCCGTCGCCGACGACGCCGTCGATCTCGTCGTTGCCGTGCGCCATCTCGTGGCGGTAGATCGTCGCGGTCGACGCGTTCATCCAGACGCGGGGAGGGTGCTGCGCCCCGGCGACGGCGTCGTGCAGCTCTCGGGTGGTGTCGACCCGGGAGCGGAGGATCTCGTCGCGGTTCGCGTCGGTGTACCGGCAGGACACGATCTTTCCGGCGAGGTTGATCAGCACGTCGGCGCCATCGACCAGCCGGGCGATCCCCGGGGCATCGCCCCAGACCGCGTCCCCGGAGCGTCCGACCGTGGCGACCTCGTAGCCGTCGGCGCGGAAGGCGCCCGTGAGAGCGTGACCGACGAAGCCGCTCGCGCCGGCGATCACGACACGGGGTGGGGTCACGGCATCCTCCTGGGCACGGTGGGTTCAGCCTAGGGGTCGTCGCGGTGCCCCGATGCGCCGGGCAGGATGGGTCCGTGACCGCCGATGCCCACTGGATCCCCGTGCCGACGAACGTGGCGTACGACGCCCTGAACCCCGGTGCGCCGGGGACCCTGGCGTTCGCGGCCGCGAACGGCTGGCAGCACCACCCGCTCGTCACCGTGCAGCCCCTGCCCGGGGTGGTGTTCCGGGATGCCGCGGGGCGGTCGCGCTTCACCCAGCGCGCGGGAGACGTCGTGCGCCTCCCCGGCTCTGCGGGGCTCGAGGTCGGCAACAGCGCGTACACGTACTCGGTGCAGATGAACCAGATGAGCGCGGAGTGGGGCTACGCGGCCGTGCGTCTGCCGCGAGCGACCCCCGGTCTCGTCGTCGAGACGCGCAGCGCGCGGGCGGTCCGGCCCCTTCCCGCGTTGCCCGGCCTCGCCCCGCGGTCCGTCTCGGCCCAACCCGAACGGGCCGCCCTGCACGTCGCGCCCGAGAACGCGGAGTGGGCGCAGGCGGTCGTCACCGCAGGAATCGTCGACCTCCTCGATCAGGACGGACTGCCGCTCGATCTCGAGATCGCCGAGGGGTGGTTGTTCCTCTACCGCCCCGGGCGTCTGTCGGTGCCCGACCCGTTGGTGTGGCGGCGGGTGTTCGGGATCCTCGATGCGCTGGACGTCTCGCTGAGCGCTGCGGCCGGGAGCCTCCCGGGGCCGGGGCCGTTTGCGGCGCTCCCGATGCGGGAGCAGGTGGCCCAGACCACTCGGCACGCGACGGCGACCTACTTCGCGGTCGTCGGTGGTCTCTTCGTCGTCCTGGCCGGCGGGGCGTATCTCGTGTTCGGGCGGTGACGCCTCAGCACCCGTCCGACGCGCGAGCGCTCGCCTGACATGATGAATCCCATGCGACGACAGGCCAGGGCGACACGCGTCCGTCGCGGCGGTGCTGCGGCATCCGTCGCCACGTTCGTCGCCCTGCTCTCGCACGTCAGCGGCGGGGGAGAGGTCCCCGGTGTGTTCGGCGTCGTCGTCCCGCTCGCCCTGTCGTTCGTGGTGTGCACGGCGCTGGCCGGCCGCCGCCTCTCGACGTGGCGCCTCGCGGTGGCCGTCGCGGTCAGTCAGGTGCTCTTCCACTCGCTCTTCGTCCTCGGCAGCTACGACCTCGCCGCGGCGGCGCACGTCCACGGTTCGGCCCTGCCGGTTCTGACGGGCGGGTCGGCCCTGCCGGCGATGACCCCGGATGCCGCGATGTGGCTGGGCCATGCCGTGGCAGCCCTCGCCACGACGGTCGCCCTCCACCGGGGCGAGCGGACCCTCGTGGCCCTGCGCGTGCTCGCGGAGCGAAGCGTCGCCTGGCTCCGCGCCCGGGTCCGGGTCCTGGCAGGTCTGCCAACGGCACCGTCGGTGCGCCGCACGGCGGCCGTCGTGGTCGCCGCGGTGCGGCCCACCTCGGCTCTGGTCGTCTCGGCCGCGCAGCGGCGCGGTCCGCCTCTCGCGGCATCCTGAGTCCCGCTCCGCCCGTCGCCGAGATGGCGGAGCGGTCGACCGCCGCGTCGGGCCTCGCCTCGACGGCGGCGCGATCGTCGGCGTGCCCTGCCGCGCCCGCCCCCCTCTTCTCCGCCCGCACACCGACCCTCGCCTCGAGGGGGCGATGCCGGGCGATCACCCACGAGCGCGTTCGCGCTCGGAAAGCGATTCCCGATGTTCCCCTGTCCTCTCCACCCCGTCGCCGCCCCCGCGTCGGCGCGGATTTCCACCCCGACGCCCACGCTGAGCGCCGCATGACCGCCGCCGGTTCCGGCCCGGCCGTGGCATCCCCTCCCGAGCCCTCCCCGAGGGCCGCTTCTCGGGGGTGGTTCACCGCCCTCCTCCGACGCCTGCACTTCTTCGCGGGGCTGCTCGTGGGGCCGTTCCTGCTCGTCGCAGCCCTGAGCGGCGCGCTGTACGCGATCACCCCCACCCTCGAGAACGTCCTGTACCCGCACGAGCTCACCGCGGAATCGACCGCGCCCGCCGTTCCGCTGGCCGATCAGGTGCGAGCGGCCGAGAGCTACGTCGGGAGCGGGGCGACCCCCGTCGCCGTCCGACCGGCTCCCGAGCCGGGGGCCACCACGCGCGTGATGTTCGCCGACGACACCCTGCCCGAGAGCACGACGCGAGCGATCTTCGTCGATCCCGCCACCACGGCGATCCGCGGCGACCTCCCCGCGTACGGGACGAGCGGGGCCCTCCCGCTCCGGCACTGGATCAGCGATCTGCACCGCTCGCTGCATCTCGGCGATGTCGGACGCTGGTACAGCGAGCTCGCGGCATCCTGGCTCGGGATCGTCGCTCTCGCGGGGCTCGGACTGTGGATCGGGCGCTTCGTGCGCAGCCGTCGCGGGCGTCGCGATCTGCTGCGACCGAATCGCCGGCACACGGGGTACCGGCGCCTGTCGGGCTGGCACTCCGCGGTCGGGATCTGGGTCGTCGTCGGGGCCCTGTTCTTCTCGGCGACCGGCATCACGTGGTCGACGTTCGCGGGCGCCCACGTCTCCGACCTGCGGACCCTCGTCGGCGAGGGGACGCCCGCCCTCACGACCACCATCGACGGGGCGGCTCCGACCGGGGGCGAGCACTCGCACCACGGAGGACACTCGGCGACCGGGCCGGCCTCCGACCCGGCGACCTTCGACGCGGTCTGGGCCGTGGCGCGCGGGGTGAACGTGAACTCGGGCGACCTCGAGATCCGCCCGCCCGCGACCGAGGGGAAGGCCTGGGTGGTGCAGGAGATCCATCGCAGTTTCCCGACCGAGGTGGATGCCGTGGCGATCGACGCCTCGACCATGCGGGTGACCGACCGGGTCGACTTCGCCGACTTCCCGCTCCTGGCGAAGCTCTCGCGCTGGGGCGTCGACCTGCACATGGGGACGATGTTCGGCCTGGCGAACCAGCTCGTGCTGTTCCTGCTCGCGGTCGGCATCGCCGCGCTCGTCGTGCTCGGCTACGCGATGTGGTGGAAGCGCCGCCCGACCGGGGGTACCGCCGCGGCGCCGGCCCGCGGAGTGCTGCGTCACGCGCCCTGGTGGGGGACCGGGGCGGTCGTCGTCGCGGCGGTCGCGATCGGTCTCGTTCTGCCGCTGGTCGGCTACACCCTCGCGGTGTTCGTGGTGATCGACGCGGTCCTCGGGTGGCGGGGACGAAGATCCGCCGCACGAGGGAGGTGACGAGGGGGCGGCGTGCGTAGCGTGGGAATCCCCCCCCGGAAGGATTCACCGTGACACTCGCCCGTCGCCTCGCCGCCGCCCTCTCATTCGTCGCCGTCGCGGCGCTCACCGCCTGCGCGAGCGCCGCGCCGGAGACGCGCTCGAGCCCCGCGGCATCCGTCGACATCCCCCATACCCCGGTCGGGGAGCGGGTGACGTGGATCATCGACATCCTGGAGCGCGAGGCCGACACCACGGCGGGGGAGTGGTCGCGCGTGCTGCACGAGAACTTCCTCGCTCAGGTCCCGGCGGAGCAGGTCGCCGAGCTCGTCAATCGGCAACTGCGTCCCGCCGCCCCCTTCACCGTGACGGCGTACCAGGGCACCGAGACGCAGGCCGTGGCCACGCTCGCCGGCGCGCTGGGCGACCCCTTCGACCTGTCGCTCACGATCGACGGGGCGAGCCGCATCACGGGGATGGTGTTCGGCCCGGTGGCGAAGCCGTGGACGCCGTCGACCTCTCTCGGCGAGGTGGAACAGCGTCTGGCCGCGCTCCCAGGTCAGGTCAGCGCCCTCGTGCTCCGCGGAGACGAAGAAGCCCTCGCCCTCGACCCCGATCGGTCGGCGCCGCTGGCCTCGGTCTTCAAGCTCTACGTCCTTCTCGCGGTATCGGATGCCGTCGCCTCGGGCGACCTGACGTGGGACGAGACCCTCGTGCTCCGCGACGTCGACCGCAGCCTGCCGTCCGGTGAGCTGCAGGACGCCCCCACCGGGACGGAGGTGTCGGTGCGCGACGCGGCCTCGGCGATGATCCGCATCAGCGACAACACCGCCACCGACCTGCTCATCACGCGCCTCGGTCGCGAGCGGGTGGAGGCGGCGGTCGTGCGATCGGGGCACAACGACCCAGCGTCGCTGTCGCCGTTCCTCTCGACGAAGGAGCTGTTCACGCTCGGCTGGGGCGACCCCGCGGTGCGCGCCGAGTGGGCGGGGGCCGACGAGGCCGGACGACGCGCCCTGCTCGACCGGATCGCCGCGGCGCCCCTGGCGGTCGACGGGGCCGCGGTCACGACGGCGCAGTGGCAGGACGGGTTCGACTGGTTCGCCGCCGCACGGGACGTCGCCGCCGTGCATCGCTCGCTGCAGCAGACGCAGGATGCCGAGGTGCTCGGCATCCTGAGCGAGAACCCCGGGCAGGGCCTCGACGTGGGGTCGTGGCCGTACGTCGCCTTCAAGGGCGGGTCGAGCCGCGGCGTGCTGAGCGGCAGCTGGTTCGTGCGTGACGACGCGACGGAGGCGACGGTGGTGCTGCTGATGGCGGACGAGGACCCGCAGGCCGTCGCCGGCGCGATGAGCGACTTCTTCCACCTCGCCGAGGACGCTCTGCGTCTCGCCCACTGACCGCGTGGCCGCCCTCCGCCCCGACACGGGACCGAGGGCGGCGACGCTCCCGGTCAGGCGTCGTCGGGATCGGGCAGGTTCTGCGCGATCTTGCTGGAGGCGGCGGAGTCGCGGCCGACACCGGGCTGGAACGCCGCGATGGGGTCGTCGTCGTCGACGTGCGGCTCACCGCCGTCGGCGGCCGGGGCCGGGGAGGCGGGGGTGCGGCTCGTGCCGTCGTCAGGCTCGCGGTCGGAGCGACCGGTGTCCTCGGTGTGGCGCGACGTCGAGCCGCCCTCGCCGCGGGCGTCGTCGGTTCCGCGCTCGGTCAGGCCGTCAGCGGCGCGCGTGCCGACACCGGGGAGGTCGTTCTGGCTGGAGATGCCCTGGAGGCGTGCTTCGTCGTCCGGATCGATGCGGGCGGCGTCCACGGCACCCGAGTCCGCGCCGGCGGCGCCGGCGGGCACGTCGGCGGCGAGGCCGTCGGATTCGGGGACGAGGTTCTCTTCGTCGGCTCCGGGGAGTCGGTCGGCGGGAGTGTCCATGGTGTTCCTTCCGTGGGTGTGCCGCCACGCTAGGTGCGTCCGGGTCGCGAGGGGCCGGGGTTGCGCTCGCGCGGATGGCGGTGACTCGGTGGACGCATGCCGGCCCGGGCGTCGGAGGGGCTGGCTAGGCTCGAACCACGCTTCGAAAGGAAACCGCAATGCAGCAGCGCCCTCTCTCCCGTACCGGCCGTCAGGTCTCGGCGATCGGTCTCGGAACCTGGCAGCTCGGCGCCGATTGGGGCGACGTGTCCGAAGACGACGCGCGCGCCGTCCTGGCCGCCTCGGCCGACGCCGGCGTCACTCTCTTCGACACGGCCGACGTCTACGGCGACGGCCGGTCGGAGCAGATCATCGGAAAGTTCCTGAAGGGACGGGATGCCGATGACATCACCGTCGCGACCAAGATGGGGCGCCGCGAAGACCAGGTGCCCGAGAACTACGTCATGGAGAACTTCCGCGTCTGGCTCGATCGCTCGCGGCGCCTGCTCGACACCGAGACGCTCGACCTGGTGCAGCTGCACTGTCCGCCGTCGGCGGTCATCGACGACGACGCGACGTGGGACGCCCTCGACCAGCTGGTGTCGGAGGGCGTGATCGCCGCCTACGGCGCCTCGGTCGAGACGATGGACCAGGCCCTGTCGGCGCTTCGACGCCCGAACCTGACGAACCTGCAGATCATCTTCAACCCGTTCCGGCTCAAGCCCCTCGACGAGGTTCTCCCGCTCGCGGCCGAGAAGAACGTCGCGGTCTTCGCCCGCGTACCGCTCGCCAGCGGCCTGCTGTCGGGCAAATACACGCGCTCCACGACGTTCGATGAGAACGACCACCGCACCTACAACCGCAACGGCGAGGCCTTCGACAAGGGCGAGACGTTCTCGGGCGTCCCCTTCGACGAGGGAGTGGCCGCGGTCGACGAGCTCAAGGCGTCGCTGCCCGAGGGGGTGACGCTTCCGGCCGCCACGCTGGCGTGGATCGCGTCGCGCGAGGGGATCACCTCGGTGATCCCGGGTGCCCGTTCCACCGATCAGGCGGCTTCGAACGCTCGCGCGGCGGACCTCCTCGACGGCGGGTTCGACGTCGAGGCCTTCGACGCGCTCGTGCGCGAGGTGTACGACCGACGACTGCGGGCGGAGATCCACCCCCAGTGGTGAGCCGCTCATGACGAAAGCCGGGCCCGTCCTCACGGACGGGCCCGGCTTCTCTCATCGGTCGACGTCAGCTGACGTCGCCGCGCCAGGCGCCGGACTCGGCACCGCGCGACTCGATGTACTTCTTGAAGTTCTCGAGGTCCTTCTTCACGGAGTGATCGTCGGCGCCGAAGGCGGCACCGAGCTTCTCGAGAACGCCGGAGGGCGCCCAGTCGATCTGGACCGTGACGCGCGTCTCGTCGTCGGACAGGCGGTGGAAGGTGACGACGCCGGCGTGGTTCTCGTCGCCGCCCACGCTGTTCCACGCGACGCGCTCGTCGGGGTGCTGCTCGGTGATCTCGGCGTCGAACTCGCGCTCGGCACCGGCGATCTTGACCTTCCAGTGCGTGAGGGTCTCGTTCTTCTGCGTGATCGACTCCACGAAGCTCATGAAGTGGGGGAACTCCTCGAACTGCGTCCACTGGTTGTACGCGACGCGGACGGGAACGTTGACGTCGACGGTTTCGATGACCTGTGCCATGGTGTCCTCTTTTCGTGTGGTTTCCGGGGCTGCCCCCAGTCTTCGTTCGCCGCCGGTCTCGAGGCCCGGGGGTTGAGGGATCGCGCCTCGTGGCCTATACGCGGGAGGGCGGCGGTCAGGCGCGGCCGCGCAGGATGAGGTGCCAGTAGACCCACGGTAGGATGCGTCGATCCGCGAGCCACGACAGTCGCCGCTCGCGGTAGAGCGAGCGCCAGAACGGCACCGTCGGCTGCAGTCGGCCCCTCCGGTCGAATTCTGCGAACACGACGGTGCCGCGCGAGACGGTGAAGGGGACGACGCTGTAACCGTTGTATTTCGCGGAGGGCGTACGCCCCGCCATCGCGGCCTTCATGTTCTTCACGAGCGCCTTCGCCTGCTGTCTGATCGCCCCTCCCGAGCGTCGGGTCGCGACGGTCGCTGCGTCGCCCACGGCCCAGATCTGCGGGTGGCGCACGTGCTGGAAGGTCTCGGGATCCACATCGACGAAGCCATGCGGATCGTCGGATGCCGCCAGCCCGCTGCCCGCGATCCACTCCGGCGCCCGCTGCGGGGGGACCGCGTGCAGGACGTCGTACGCCATCGTCTCCTCGGTGTCGCCCCGGCCGATGACGAGCGTGCGGGAGTCGGCATCCACCCGTCGAAGATCCTGGCTGTACCGCACCTCGATGCCGTACTCGTCGAGCTTGCGGCGAAGCTCGTCGTCGATCGCCGGGACCCCGAAGGGGACGGGGTCGGGGCAGACGAACACGACGCGGATGTCGTCGCGCACCCCGATCGCCCGCCACCAGTCGCACGCGAGGTACATGGGCTTCTGCGCGGCCGCTCCGCAGGAGGCGGGTTCGGGTGGCTGCGTGAAGACGACCGTCCCGGAGCGCAGGTCGCGCAGCACGGGGGAGGCCTTCGCGGCGAGCCGGTAGTCGTAGTTCGAGATTCCGGTGGGGGCGGTCATGGCCTCGGGGAGACCGGGGATCTGTTCCCAGGCCATGCGCATTCCCGCACAGACGACGAGCTGGTCGTAGTCGATCCGCCCGCCCGAGACGAGGTGCACGCGCCGGGCGTCGGCATCCACCGTGAAGGCCTCATCGCGCAGCCACCGCACCCCCGGAGGGATGACGTCGGCCTGCGGCCGCGCGGCTTCGGACGCGCGCGCGGCGCCTCCGGCGATGTGCGATTGGAGAGGGGCGAAGACGTGGGTCGTGCGCGGCTCGATCACGGTGATCTCGCCGAGGCGCGCGCGGTGCAGGCGCCCGGCGACGGACAGGCCGGCGTTTCCGCCGCCGATCACGACGATGCGCGGGGAGTCGGTCATGGGGGATCCTCTCGTCTCCCTCACGGTGGGGCCTCGAGCGGCTTACGGCCAGCGCCTTGACACCCGCGGTCCGCGGCCGATGTGTCAGGCGAAGGACTCCGGTGGGGCGGCGTCTTCGGCGGGCTCGGGCACGACGTAGAGCCCGGTGGGCGAGTTCGCCGTCGACATGAGGGCCTCGAGCCACGCGCGGTTCAGGGTCGGCGGGCGTCCTCCGTTGAACTTGAAGACCAGGTTCGAGCGCGGGTGGACCCACACCGAGGTGCGGCCGCCTCCCGTGCTGATGTCGTCCTTCCACACGAAGTAGAACGGTTCGCCCCGTCGCAGCTTGTTGCCGACGACGACCTGCAGGTGTGCGAGGAGACGGTCTTCGAATTCGTTGCGAACGCCGCTCTCGTAGATGAACTTGCCCAACGTGGTCCTCTCGCGGGCACCGTGCCCGCTCCGCTTTTCACTGTGCATTCGCTGTGTGCGATCGGGCACGGCCCGGCACGCCGCGCGCAACGACGAGACCGAAGGCGTTACGGCGTCAGAACATGCGCGCGACCTGCGCGGGGTTCTGCCCGTAGTGCTCGCGGTGATAGCGCGCGAAGCGCGAGGCGCTCGAGAAGCCCCAGCGCCGGGCCACCTCGGCGACCGATACCGGGACGCCCGCGCGCAACTCCTCGTGCGCGCCGACGACGCGGACCAGGCGCAGATACTCCATCGGCGTCGTGTCGAGCGCGCGGCGGAACGCGTGCTGGAGTCCGCGGGAGGAGATCCCGGATGCCACGGCGATGTCCTCGAGCGTGAGGGGTTCCTTCGCGTGCGCCTCGATGTGGGCGATCGCGCGGCGCACGGTGCGCGGGGCGGCCCTGCGCTGGTGCGAGCGTTGCAGGGCGTCGACGTAGGGGGTGTGGAACGTCGACAGGGTCGTCAGGAGCGCGTGACGCTGCAACTCGGCCGAGAGGATCGGGTCGTCGTGCGCGGCCTCGAGCGAGGCGGAGACGTGAGCGAAGCTGCGCTCCCACTGCGTCGCGGCGGCGCGGTCGCGTGCGGCCGGGTTGAGGCGCCGCAACACGAGGCGGTCGTCGCCCGAGACGATGCGAGCGAGGCGCTCGGCGTCGCTGCGATCGAACACCAGAGCGCGCACGCGGGCGGCTCCGCTCCAGTGCGCTACCGCGCCTCCGTCGGCCGCCAGCCACGGGCGGCGCGGATCGAGCGAGCGCCCCTCGGCCTCGACGCGGATGTCGTCGCCGATCATCCGGCACGCCATGATCTGCTCGTCCATCCGGACGGAAGAGTGGACAGAGGCAGCCAGCTCGTAGGCCACGACCGAGAACCCGGGGAGTTCGACGGAGTTCCACGAGAACGACACCCGCTGCGGGTCCACGCGCTCCAGTCGTGCGCTCGGCACGAAGCGCTGCCAGACGCGCTCCACGTCGTCGATCCCGTGCGAGCGGACCGTCAGCCTGTCAGCCATGGTGTTCCTTCCGCCGCGGCGAGGGGCGGCATCCCGTCTCTTCCCCGTACGAAGGCGGGGACGTGCGTGTCAAGGGGCGGGGTCGCGGGCGGTGCGCCCCGTTTGATGAGGGGACCGCTGATCCCGGCGGTGACGTGCGTCCCACGAAAGGACCCCCCATGAGCGACGCTTCGATCGACCCGACCCCCGACGCGACGACCCCGGCCGCCGACGTGGGTATCGCGGGCGTGCAGCCCCTGCGCGACGGCGACACCTCCATCGAGCCCGACCCGACGCTCGACCCCGCGCAGGCGGAGTGGGACGCCACGACGGCCCTCGACGAGGGCGCCGACCCCGACGACATCAACCCGGCGACCGCGACGGGCGCCGACCCGGCGGAGATCCCCGCCGATGACAGCGACATCCCGCTCGAGGACATCCACCCCGAGTCCACCGGCACCGACTCCCAGGGCATGGACCCGGGCGTGGTCGAACTCGGCGAAGAAGGCCAGGGCGATCTCGCTCCCGAAGACCTCTGACCCACCTTCGAATGCCCCGGGCCCGTTCGCGACGCCCGGGGCTTCGCTGTGTCCCTCGCGCACGCGGCGACGGACGGGCGGGGCACTGCGGCACTCTCCGATCGCGCGGGCGCAAAGGCCAGACCCTTGACAAGCGACGTCGTCATCGCGCCCAGGCGCGCGAAAGGGGCGGCCCCGCAGGACCGCCCCTCGAGGTCGCGCCGTTACTGCTCGATCAGCTGAGGCGTGCTCTCGTGCGCCTCGATGACGCCGTCGCGCTCGTCGGTCGAGACGGCGATGCGGCGGGGCTTCGCCTTCTCGCTGACGGGGATCGTCACGCTCAGCACGCCGTTGCGGTACGACGCGCTGATGCCGTCGGTGTCGATGCCCTGGCCGAGGTTGAGCTGGCGGACGAACGACGCCGTCTCGCGCTCACGCGTGATCCACTTGACGCCCTCACCCGAGCCGAGGGTGCGCTCGGCGCGAATGGTGAGCAGCTGGCCGTCGACGTCGATGTCGACCGAGCCGGGGTCGACACCGGGCAGGTCTGCGGCCAGCACGTAGTGGTCGCCGTCGCGGTAGAGATCCATCGGCATCCGTCGCGGACCACCGCCGCGGCGGGCGTCGAGGAGCGTCGACGCGAGGCGGTCGAGGTCGCGGAAGGGGTCGTAGGTGGCCATGGTCGTTCTCCTTTTCGATCGGTCGGGACTCGGCATCCCGGATGTTCTGTGAAGTTGAGTCAATACGGCTCAACTGCATTCAGATTAGCACTCACCCCATGAGAGTGCCAAGACTCGGGCGCGCCATTGTGGCCCACGCCGCGGCGCCCCACAACCCCCGCGCGTGAAGGGCGGAAACAGACGTTTCGTAGCCCTCACGCGCCACCGGTCACCCGGCCATCCCCCCGGCGCCGTGAGGAGAGACATGTACTTCCACCGGCAAGAACTGCAGCACTCCGCCACCCCCGACAAGCCCGACGCGGTCTACGCCCGCAAACTCCAGGAGGTGCTCGGCGGGCAGTACGGCGAGATCTCCGTCGCGATGCAGTACCAGTTCCAGGCCTGGAACATGCACATGCCCGGCAAGTACCGCGACCTGGTGTTCGGCATCGGCGCGGAGGAGATGGGCCACGTCGAGATGCTCGCGATCATGATCGCCCAGCTGCTTGAGAAGTCGCCGCTCGGCATCACCGAGGAGGCCGTGCAAGACGACCCGACCGTGGCGGCCGTGATCGGCGGCACCGACATCCAGCACGGGATCGTCGCGGGCGCCGGCGCGCGCCCCGTCGATTCCAACGGCAACCCGTGGCAGGGGAGCTTCATCACCGCGAGCGGCAATCTGCTCGCCGACTTCACCGCGAACGCGAACGCCGAGATGCAGGGCCGTGTGCAGGTCGCGCGGCTCTATCACCAGACCGACGACCACGGCGTGAAGGATCTGCTCGCGTTCCTGCTGGCGCGCGACACGATGCACCAGAACCAGTGGGCAGCGGCCGCCGCCGAGTTGCAGGCCGAGGGCTACGAGAAGCTCCCCGTGCCCAGCAACTTCCCTCTCGACAAGGAGGACCGCGACGTGGCGTACCAGTACATCAACTTCAGCGACGGTGCCCAGGCCGGCGACGGCACGTGGGCCTCGGGCCCGACCCCCGACGGCAAGGGCGAGTTCACCTACCTGCCCGAGCCCCCCGCTGGCGTGCCCATGCCCCCGCCCACCAAGCCCGACGTGCGGTTCTACGGGACGACCGAGCTGCCGAACACGGTCGAGAAGCTCGCCGGGCGCGCGCAGGACGCGCTGCACAAGGAATGAGCGGGACGGATGCCGCGACGCCGGGGCCCTCGACGGTCTCGGCGCCGCGGAGCGGGGCGAGCTTCCCCGCGATGCGAGCGGCCAAGGTGCCCCGGGCGATCGTGGCGGGGCCGTACGGGCACCCGTTCCACCCGGTGGCGGTGACCATCCCTATCGGGGCCTGGTCGTCGAGCCTGGTGTTCGATCTGCTCGGCCTGGCCGCCGACGATCCGCGTGGATTCGCGCAGGGCTCGCGCTGGCTCATCGCCATCGGGCTCGGGGGAGCCGTGGGCGCCTCGGTGCTCGGGCTGCTCGACATGTCGCGCATCCCGAAGGGCACCCCCGCTCACCGCACGGCGCTCGCGCATCTCGTGCTGAACGTCACGGCGATGGTCCTGTTCTCGATCGGGCTGGTCGTGCGACTGCTCGACCTCGGGCGCGTGCCGGTGGTGGCGTTCCTGCTCAGCGCGATCGCCGCGGCGGGCCTGAGCGTCTCGGGCTGGCTCGGCGGCAAGCTCGCGTACCGCTGGGGCGTCCGCGTCGCCGACGAGAACACGCAGCGAGAGGGCTTCGAGACCGCAGCCTGAAGCTGTCCACGGGACCCCGGATGCCACATGGCCTCCGGGGTCCTTCCCGGTCTGGTCAGCGCGGGCGGCGAAGCGGGATGCGCGACCAGCCCCCGCTCACCGCGCCGGGGTCGTGCTGCGGGGTGAGCACCGCTCCGGTGGTCGCTGCGGCGGGGCGACGGCGCAGCCCCAGGGCATGCTGCAGCGCACGGATGAAGCGGTCGTACGCGCGCGGAGCGAAGAACTGCAGGGGGCGGGTCACGAACTGCGCGGCTCCCACCCCGACCTCGTGTCGGGGTCCGCGCGCCACCCGCACGATGGCCCGGGCGACGCGGTCGGCCGACACCACCGGCGGGAGCGGGAAGGGCGTGCGCCCCGTCGAGTTGGCGGCGCGCTGGTAGATGGGCGTGTCGATGCTCGCCGGGAGCACGATCTTCACCCGGATGCCGCGATGCGCGAGCATCTCCTGCCGCAGCGACCGCGTGAACCCGAGCAGTCCGTGCTTGGCGGCGACGTAGGACGAGACGTACGGGCCCGCCACCTGCGCGTACAGGGAGCCGACGAAGACGATCGTGCCTCGGCCCGCCGCGCGGAAATGGGGGATGACCGCGCGGGCCGCGCGCATGTGCCCGGTGAGGTTCGTCTCGATGACGCGGTCGCGCACCTCGTCGGGGGTGTCCTCGACCGAGCCGTACGAGAAGACGGAGGCGGAGGCGACCCACACGTCGATCCGCCCGAACCGCATCAGAGCGAGGTCCACAGCGCGCCGGGGGCCATCGGCGCGGGCGAGGTCGATCGACGCCGTCTGCACCTCGGCGCCGCGGGCTCGGCACTCCGCCGCGGCCGACGCGAGCGCCTCATCGTCTCGGGCCACCAGCACGAGACGCGCCCCCGCTCGGGCGAAGCGCAATGCGGTGGCGCGGCCGATCCCGCGGGATCCTCCGGTGATGACGACGACCTGGGGCATCGGGGCTCCTCGAGGCTTGTGCGGAACGCTGCTGCCCCGGCTCTCGCGACGGTAGGCGGCGACGGGTCGGATGCCGCGGGGGTTGACGGACGGCGGCAGCCACCGGCGCGTGCACGACGGCGGGCCGCGCGGTCGACACGCCGTCCCCGGATGCCGGTCCGCGGCGCGTCGTGAAAGATCTCCGCCGCTATGCACGACGGAGGCCGGCGAACCGCCGCCGCGCGGTAGCGTCGGACGCGTGACGGATAGCGTGACCCCGAGGTCGCCCCTGCGGGCCCTGTGGGGCGCGACCCACCCCGGGCCCACGCTCGTCGTGACCGTCCTGTCGCTCGCCCTCGGCATCGCGGCGGGCGTCGAGCCGTGGCGCCTCGCGGTGCTGGTCGCCGCGGTCTTCGCCGGTCAGGTCTCGGTCGGTCTCTCGAACGACGCGATCGACGGTGCCCGCGACGCCGCGGTCGGACGCACCGACAAGCCCATCGCCGGGGGAGCGGTCACCCCGGAGCGCGCGCTCGCGGTGGCCGTGGCATCCGCGATCCTCGCCGTCGTGCTGTCGCTGCCGCTCGGACCAGGCCTCGTCGCTGCTCACGCCGTCGCTCTCGCCTCGGCCTGGGCCTATAACGCGGGGCTCAAGTCGACGCCCGTCTCGATTGCGCCCTTCGTGCTGAGCTTCGGACTCTTCCCCTCGTTCGCGACCCTGTCCCTTTCGCCGCCGATGCTCGCGGCGTGGTGGGCGTCGCTGGCGGGGGCGGCCCTCGGTGCCGCCGTCCACCTGACCAACGTCGTCCGCGATCTCGACGACGACCGCCGCACGGGGGTGCGGGGCCTGCCGCACCGACTGGGCGCGCGCCGTTCCGTGGTGCTCGCGGCGGTGGGGATCGCCGCCGGGGCGCTCGCCGTCTTCTTCGGGACGGATGCCACGGCCCTCAGCGTCGCCTTCTTCGTCGCCGTTCTCGCGCTCGCCGTCGGCGCCGCGGTGCTGGTGTTCGTGCGCCCTCCCGGGCGCGCGGTGTTCCAACTCACGATGCTCGCCGCCCTGGTGCTGGCCGCCCAGCTCGTGGCCGCCTGAGAGTCGGCCGATCGACGTCGCGGATGAGGCCGGTTGATCGTCGGCCGCGCCCAACGGCGGGCGCCGACCCCGGCACGCCGCGGCAACGGCGTCTTCGGCGGCGTGCCGCGCACGGCATCCGCCGCTGTGCACGTCTTCCCCCGGCCATGTCTTCCCCGCCCGGCGGCTCAGGTCCCGGGTGCCGCCCTGTCGAACCGCATCGCGTACGCCCGGGTGAACAGCGCCCCGCCCGGTCCACGCAGGCCCGCGCGCAGCGCCGCGGTACGCACCGCGTGCGCGACGGGGGCGGCGGCCCGACCGAGCAGGGTGTTGAGGAACGCCAGGCGCGCGGCGTGGCGGGCGGACGCGAGCCGGTCGCGCTCCCAACGGTCCAGGCCCGCCTCGTCGCCCGCGCGGACCCACGGGGCAAGCAGCGGCGCGAGGGTCAGCGCGTCGAGCAGTCCGAGGTTCATGCCCTGTCCGCCGATCGGGCTCACCTCGTGCGCGGCGTCGCCGACGACGATCACCCGGCCCCGACGCAGTGCGGGAGCCACCGCCCGCCGGACGGCGAAGGTCGAGGCGCCCGCGGTGTCGATCTCGAGCCCCGTGCGTCGAGCCACGGCGTCGTGGAGGAAGCCCGCGGCATCCGGAACCTCTTCCCGACCCGCCCAGGCGACGAGCCGTCGGCGCCCGCCGGGGAGGGGGAACGATTCGACCACGCCGTCGCGCTCGAGGTGCACGCGCGCGACCGGTCCGCCCGGCGCGGTGACGTCGGCCATGACGTAGCGGTCGGGGTAGTGGTGGGTGCGCACGGCCCCGTCGCGGTACACCAGCGAGCGTCCCGCCCATCCGGAGGCCACGACCACGACCTTCGCGCGCAGCTCGCCGCCGCTCGCGACCCCGACCTGCACGCCGTCGTCGTCCTGTCGCAGGGACTCCACGGTCACGCCGCGCCGCACCGGCGGGGCCAGGGCCGTCAGCACCTCGATCGTGTCGGATTGCGGCAGCGCCGCGACGTACGGATGCCGCGCCCGCAGGCGGTCGAAGCGGATCGCGGCGAGCAAGCGTCCGCCGGCCCGCGCCTCTCCGCGGGCGATCCGCTCCGCGCGGTCGAGGATCCCGTCCGTGGCGCCCGAGGCCTCGAGCAGGGCGAGGGCGGGGGAGTGGATGCCGATCGCCCGCGTTCCCGCGCCGACCTCGGTACGGCGCTCGACGAGGGCGACGTCGACGCCGCGCGCACGCAGGTCGGCGGCCAACGCCAGTCCCACGGGGCCGGCGCCGACGACGAGGACCTCAGTCATTCCCGGCCTCCCCGGGGGCGACCGCGAGCACCCGGAACGGCGCCGGGGTCTCCACGCGCCAGGGCGAGCCGAGAGCCGCGGCGAGTTCGGGCGCGCGATAGCTGCGGCGGATCGAACGGAGGCCGTCGACGCGCAGGAACGTGCCCGCCGACAGCGGCGCGATGCCGACGGTGTACAGGGCGTACGCCAGACGCCCGCGGGCGATGTCGGCGTGCAGGACGGTGCCGGTCGACAGGGCGAGCGAGTCACCGGTGAAGCTCGCCAGCGCCGCCGCGTCGAGGTGGTGCAGCACGTGGTTCGAGATGACGAGATCGAAACGCTCCCCGGCGGCGAGCAGGGCCGTCGAGTCCTGCGCGACGAAGCGCACCCCGGGGCGGCCGCGGTCGCGAGCGGCTGAGATCGCGCGGGGGTCCGGGTCGGCTCCGACGCACTCGACCGTGAAGCCGTCGCGCGCGGCCAAACCCGCCAGCCGCACGAGCACGTCCCCTCCACCGCACCCCAGGTCGAGGATGCGCGCGGGGCGACCGAGCGCGCGCAGCTCGGGGCGCACCCGCGTGCGGTAGACGTGCCCCCAGGCCGAGACCAGGCGGTTCACGAGGTCGAATCGGCGGTAGGTGGCCGCGAGCGCCCGGGGATCGCAGTCGGGGTCGTCCATCAGCTCGGTCAGCGCGACTTCGCGCTGAGACAACCCCGTCACGCCGCCGGGCGGCGCAGCGTCAGACGTGCCGCCTCCACCGTGAGCCCCGGGCCGAACGCGAGAGCCGCGACGCGGTCTCCGTCGCCGCGCGCGGAGTCCGCGAGTAGGTCGCGCAGGATGAACAGCAGCGTCGCGCTCGACATGTTGCCGTGCTGACGCAGCACCTCCCGCGAGGGGGCCAGGGCCGTGGCATCCAGCGACAGGGCGTTCTCCACCCGGTCGAGGATGCTGCGCCCGCCGGGATGCACCGCCCACGCGTCGACCTCGTCGAGGTCGCCGATCACGTCGGCGGCGATCGCCGAGATCTCGCGGCCGATGATGCGCGGAACCTCAGGTGTCAGCGTCATCTCGAACCCCGAGTCGCCGACGGTCCACGCCATGTCCTTCTCGCCCTCGTCGGTCACGTGCGTCGCGAAACCGTCGAAGTCGAAGCCCGCCCGGGAGGGGTCTCCGGATGCCACGACCGCGGCCCCCGCCCCGTCGGCGAACACCGAGGCGGCGACGATCTGGTCGGGGTGGGACGAGGTCTGCCAGTGCAGCGAGCACAGTTCGGTGCACGAGACGAGGACGACCGCGTCGGGGTCGTCGCCGACGATGCGCGCCGCGAGGCGCAGGGCCGGGATCGCCGCCGCGCAGCCGATGAAGCCGAGGTGGTAGCGCTCGACGGTGGGGGAGAGGCCGAGATCACGGACCAGGTGATAGTCGGGTCCGGGCGCGAACATCCCGGTGCACGAGACGGTCACGACGTGTGTGATGGCATCCGGAGTCCGCCCCGACCCGGCGATCGCGGCCCGTGAGGCTTCCGCGGACAGGGGCGGAGCGGTGCGGCGGTACTCGTCGTTGCGCGCTCCGGTCGGGGGCATGAGCAGGGTGTCGCCGTCGAGGACCCCGAGCGCTCCGCCCTCACCGCCCGCGAGCTGCGGGAGCACCACGTGGCGGGTGTCGATGGCCGCCGCATCGAACGCGGCGCCCACCAGACGCTGGGCCTTGCGGTCGAATCCGGGCTGAGCGGCGAACAGGTCACGCAGGGTCGACTGGTCGACACGAGTGTCGGGCAGGGCCGTGCCGATCGAGAGGATGCGGGCGGTCATGACTCACTGTAGACACGGTTCTTCCGCTCCTCGGCGGGGATGGCGTCGTGTCGACCCGCCGTCTACAGTGGCGGGTCTCAGGCCGCGAGCATGCGCGAGACGAGCAGGCCCTCGACGGTCGTCCGGTAGTCGGCGATCATGCGTCCCCGGTCCATCCGCCCCCGGGCCGCGAGAGCGGCTGCCCGCAACGCCGGGCCGAGGGCGAGGGCGTCTCCCCACGCCTCGACGATCGCGTCGACCTCGCGCGCGGTCACGAGCCCGAACCCCTCCACCAGGCGCGCCGCGTCTCCGACGTCCGTGGTCACCGGGACGGCTCCGGATGCCGCTCCCTCGACGAGGCACAGCGGAGACGCCTCACCGAAGGCGCTGGTCAGCGCGACGACGTCGGCGATCCGGTACAGCTCCGGCATGTCCTCGCGAAGCCCGAGGGCGTGCAGGGCCACCCCGTCGTCGACACCGCTGTCGGCCAGCAGCGAGACGAACGCGGGGTTGGTGCGGGTCATACCCGACCCGCACACCACGTAGTGCGTGCTCGGCGCGGTCCGCGCGTGAGCCGCGACGGCGCGGAGGAACAGCCCCGGGTCCTTCATGGCGTCGAAGCGCGCGGCCAGCAGGACGACGGGGGCGGAGTCCGGGATGCCGAGACCCCCGCGGATCCGTCGGCGCTCGGCGCGCGTGCCGGGGCGGAAGCGACGGGTGTCGATGCCGTTGTCGATGACCCACGCCTCACCGGCGGAGACGCCGGCGCGCGCGTAGGCGCGGGAGGTGGATTCGGCGCACGAGATCGTCGCACTCACCGCGCCCGAACCCGCGGCCTCGACCAGCCACCCCAGCGCGGGGCCGGAATGGGTGGGGTCGGAGCGGTGGAGGCAGGCCGCGACGGGTCGGTCGGGCAGCAGTCCGGCGCGCTCGAGCGCGACCACGAGGCTCAACGGCTGTTCCTTGAGCGAGAGGATGACGTCGGCCTCGTCGAACAGTCGAGCGGCGTGCTCCAGTTCGACCCGCGAGAACTCCTCGGGAGTCAGCGGTCGATCGCCCGCGACACGATCGAAGGTGTCGATCCGAACACCGCGGTCCTGCAGGCGGCGGAATCGGGTGTCGTCGCGGGCGAACTGGAGAGAAGCATCGCGGCGTGCGGCCGAGGTGAGCGACAGCACGCGATGCTCTTGCGATCCGTCGGAGGCGAGGCCCGCCACGACGTCGGAATGCAGGATCCTCGCCCCTCCAGCGAAGAAGCCTTCGTAGAGCGAGAGCACGCGCACGGGTCGGGTCATCGGGGTCGCTTTCCAGCCGGGATCCACCACCGCGGATGCGGTCGTCCCATGCTGAGGCCTCGACCCCGTGCGGTGGGTTACACGGCAGAGACCATCGTGTGAACGCCCGGACACGAGCCGACGCGCCGACTTCCGGGGGAAGAAGCCGACGCGCCGGGTGAAGGGGTGGGTGATTAGGTGCGGGGCGCGACGACCATCGGTTCGCCGGCCGGGGCCGTGCGCGACCAGGGCCACCGCTTCGCCGAGCGCGGCGCGGGTGTCTCCTCGATCGAGCGCGGGCCGATGCCGTTGCCCATGGCGGCCGTCATGGCGATGCTCCACACCGAGCCCGTCTGTCGTTCGCTCTGCTGTCCGTAGATCATGGTGTTCTCCTCATTCCCGTCTCCCGACGGGGTCCGGCCGTCTCCCGACGGCTCTTCCTCCGTCATAGACCGCGGTGGCGGGGGCCGAGACCGGCTTGACAGGCGTCACCGGGTGCGCTTGGCCCCCGGTTCACCCCGGTGGGGGCCCGTGGAACACGCGGGGGCGCTCCGTGCAAGCTACGCGCGCGCTGGGGCGGAGTGGGTACGATCATGCGTCGTGCACTCGTCCCCCGATACTTCGCTTCCCCCCTCGCCGGGGTCGGAGCTCGGTCGCGCCCTTCTCTCTTATGGAGAAGCGCGTCGCGTCGCCGCCGCGGAGGCCCGTCGTGAGCTGTCTCTGAACGAGCTCGACGCGCGCGCCCTGCTTTTCGTCGCGGAGAACCCCGGAGCCCGGCCCACGCACGTCCGCGACCATCTCGGCATCACGTCGGCCGGCGTGACCACGCTCATCGACCGGCTCGTGCAGCGCGGAGCCGTGCGCCGCGACCTCGACGCCGAGGACCGTCGCGTCAACCACATCACCGCGATCGTCGATCTCGACACTCCGCCGTGGTCGCAGCTGCGCGCGTTCGACGCGGCCGTCGAAGAGGCGATCTCCGAACTCGATCCCGAAGAGGCTCGACGCGTCGCGCGGTTGCTCACGCACATCACGGCGCACGCCGGCAGCTGAGACCCCGAGGCGGTACCGGCCGCGGCGTGAAGAGCGCTCAGATGTTCGCGAGGAACGCTTCCGAACGAGCCTGCAAGAACGAGCAGAGGGCCGAGAGCGTCGCCAGCTCGCCGGCGAGCGCCATCACACGGCCGGCGGGAAGCGGCGCGGCGTCTTCGCGGGGCTCGAAGGTGACGGCCCATTCCGTGGAGTGGGCCTCGGGGCCGGGGGCGACGAAGAACGTCGTCGACACGCTCTTCAGCTGGGCGGCGATGAGTCCGGCATCCGCGCCGTCCTCGCTGTCCTGAGGGATGACGCGCAGAATGCCGGCATCGTCGTAGCCGAGGGCCCGGAAGTCGTCGACCCACTCCTGCAGCGTGCTCATCGTCCGAAACGGCATGGGCGGGGTCCCTTCGACAGCCGGACGCCGGATGGCGGCCCCTCCCATTATGGGGCGCTGACCCGAGCCTCGGAGCGGGGTCACGAGCTCCGCCCCGAGGCGCCGGACGACCACCCGCCGGGGAACGAGGAGCGGTCGGTGCACGGCACGCGTGCCGCGGGGGAATGCTCGCCCGCGTCCGTGATCGCGGTCAATGTGGACGCCGTCCATTTTTCGTATTGAGGATGTCGATTCGCGCCTCGGGGCCGAATGCGCCGAATTGCGCATTGTTTTTCCTATGAGCGATAGCGTGGAATGCGGATGGGGGGCATCCACGACGCCGCAGTCTCCGGAAGCTGTACTGCGTGAGAGCGTTCCCATAGTGGCCCCCGCCACTGGGCGCAATGGTCTTGCCGCACATCCTCGGACTATTTAGGAAACAAGGCGTGGAGCACACCAACATCGAAACCCGCGACGCCGAGACGGTGGAGCACCTCTGGCAGACCGTGGTTCCCGGAGCGCGCATTTCGCGCGCCGAGGTGATCCAGCCGGCGCTCGCCTGGCACGCGGCATCCGAGCCCGGTTTCGCTTTCTGCGACTACACGATCGGGTCGACGATGCTCGTCGAGTCCGACCCGCTCGATCAGGTCGTGGTGGGGCGCATCGCCGGCCCGCGGGTGTCGGGCACGTACCGCCGCGAACGGATCGACACGGCCGTGCCGTTCATGGTGGTGGATCGCCCTCTCGAGATCGCGTTCACGGGTCGTATCGCGGGCACGGCCGTCTCGTTCGCGCGGACCGAGTTCGACGAGGCCGCGCGCCGCATGTCCGGCGATGACACCCTGAGGGTCCGGCCCACCGGTTACGCGCCGGTGAGCGAGCAGCGTCTGCGGTACTGGTCGCGCACCTGGGAGTACGCGCGCGACATCCTGCTGCGCTCGCCCGAGCGCACCCCGATCATCGAGCAGCAGGCGCGCACCCTGCTTCTGGAGGCGTCCCTGCTGGCGTTCCCCACGACCTTCACCGAGGCGCTGGCCGCGGGCCGCCCGTCGCGCCCCCTGCCCGCGCCGGTGCGCCGGGCCAAGGCGTACGTCGAGGCCCACGCGGCCGAGCCGGTCGTGCTGTCGGACATCGCCCAGGCGGCGCGCTTGTCTCCGCGTGGTCTGCAGTACGCCTTCCGCGCGGCCACCGGCCGTACGCCGATGCAGTACCTGCGCCGCGTCCGGCTCGATGCCGCGCGTGCTGAGCTGCGCAGCGCGGATCCCTCCGTCGAGACGGTGGCAGCGATCGCCGCGCGCTGGGGGTTCTCGAACCTGGGACGCTTCGCCGCGATGTACCGCGGAGAGTTCGGCGAGACGCCGTCGACCACGCTGAGGTCGTAGAGCCGAGAGCCCGGGCTGCTCCCACGTCAGTGCCCGGCGCCGAGCCCTCCGCTCAGGCGCGCGTGCAACCGGGCGGCGGTGGCGTTCATGCCCGCGATCTCGACCGTCGTGCCGAGGTGGGCGTACTTCGTCTGCACCGCGTCGAGAGCGGCGACCGTCGAGGCATCCCACACGTGCGAGCGCGAGAGGTCGATGACCACGTGTCGCGGGTCGTCGTGGTACGCGAACTTCGTCGTCAGGTCGTTGCTCGAGGCGAAGAACAGCTCGCCCTCCACGGTGTAGCGGGCGGTGTCGCCCTCCACCTCGCGCGTCACGGAGGTGACGCTGGCGACCCGGCGGGCGAACAGGACGGCGGCGGCGACCACGCCCACTCCCACGCCGATCGCGAGGTTGTGCGTCCACACCGTGATCGCGACCGTGAGGATCATCACGATCGTCTCGCTCAGCGGCATCCGACGAAGAGTCGAGGGGCGGATGCTGTGCCAGTCGAAGGTCGCGATCGACACCACGATCATCACGGCCACCAGCACCGCCATCGGGATGACGGCGACGACATCGCCGAAGGCGAGCACGAGCACGAGCAGGAAGACGCCGGCCAGGAAGGTCGAGATACGGGTGCGCGCCCCCGACGCCTTCACGTTGATCATCGTCTGGCCGATCATCGCGCAGCCGCCCATTCCACCGAACAGACCCGACAGCACGTTCGCGGCGCCCTGTCCGAGCGACTCGCGCGTCTTCGACGAGGGGGTGTCGGTGATGTCGTCCACGAGGGCGGCGGTCATGAGCGATTCGAGCAGGCCGACGATCGCCATGGCGACGGCGAAGGGCAGGATGATGGCGAGCGTCTCGCCGGTCAGCGGGACATTCGGCATCAGAAGGGCGGGCAGGCTCTCGGGCAGCGCGCCCTGGTCGCCGACCGTGGGGACCGAGATGCCGAAGACGACCGCGGCGCCGGTCAGCAGCACGATCGCCACGAGCGGGGCGGGAACGACTTTGGTGACGCGCGGCAGGAGGTACATGATCGCGAGGCCCGCCGCGGCGATCGGGTAGACGGCCCACGGCACGCCGATCAGCTGCGGCACCTGCGCCGTGAAGATGAGGATCGCGAGCGCGTTGACGAAGCCCACCATGACGCTGCGCGGAATGAAGCGCATGAGCTTGGCCACCCCGAGCAGGCCGAGGATCACCTGCAGGATGCCGCCGAGGATCACCGTCGCGAGCAGGTAGTCGACCCCGTGCTCGCGGGCGACGGGGGCGATGACGAGAGCGATCGCGCCGGTCGCGGCCGAGATCATCGCGGGGCGTCCGCCGAGGAACGCGATGGCGACCGCCATGACGAAGGACGAGAACAGGCCGAGGCGTGGGTCGACGCCGGCGATGATCGAGAACGCGATCGCCTCGGGGATGAGGGCGATGGCGACGACGAGGCCGGCGAGCACCTCGCGGGTCAGCAGGCGGGGGGAGCGAAGGGCCTGCAGGACGGTGGGCTCGGTGCGCGGGCGCGCGATGGCAGAGGTCATGGAGAGTCTCCAGGAGGTAGGGGAGGGGACCCGCGTCGGCGCGGGGAAGAATAGGGGGGTCGCGATCGCGACGAAGGAGACTCTACCGTAACGAGAGGGTTGCGGGATCGGGGATGCGATGACCGAGGTGCGACCGATGCAGATCGGCGAGCTCGCCGAGCGGACGGGGCTGTCGATCCGCACGCTCCGTCACTACGACGAGATCGGTCTGCTGCGTCCCTCGGCTCGAACCGAAGGCGGCTTCCGTCTCTACACGGCCGACGACGAGTCGCGACTGCTCCTCATCCGGCGCATGAAGCCGCTCGGCTACTCCCTCGAGCAGATGGGTGAGCTGCTGGCCGTGGTCGACGGTCTCGAGGCCGACCCCTCCGACGACGCACTCCGCGCGCAGCTCGCCGACATCCGCGACGAAGCGCACCGGCGGCGAGAAGACCTCCGCCGCAAGGTCGCCGCGGCCGACGAGTTCATCGCCCAGTTGGAGGCACGGTGACCGCGCGCGAGATCACGCTCGAGGGTCACGGCATCCGGATGTCTCCTGCTCGAGCCGCCGACGCGGCCGAGGCCTGGCCGCTGACCGACGCCGAGCTGTGGAGTCGCATGACCACGCCCTGGGCGGACTCGGTCGAGGCCTACGCCGCGCGCGTCGAGCAGCACAACGCGACCCCGGGTCTGTACGCCTTCACGGTGCGGGATGCCGAGACCGGCCAGGTCCGCGGCGCCACGACGTTCTACGAGTACGTGCCCGCGCAGGGGCGGGTCGAGATCGGCACGACCTGGTATGGCCGGTCTTTCCAGGGCGGTCGCACCAACCCCGCCGCGAAGCTGCTGCTGCTCGCGCACGCGTTCGAGGGGTGGGGGGTCAATCGCGTGGCGCTGCGCTGCGACGCGCGCAACGAGCGCAGTGCTCGCGCCATCGAGCGCCTCGGCGCGACGCGCGAGGGGCGCCTGCGACAGCACCGCATCGCCCCCGACGGGAGCGTCTCGGACACGCTGTACTTCTCGATCCTGCGCGACGAATGGCCCGCCGTGCGCGCGGGTCTCGAGGAGCGCCTGCGCGGCTGAGGCTCAGCCGGTCGCGGCCTCGGCCGCACGGCGGCGGGCGAACTCCCGCGCCTCGGTGAACAGCTCGAGGTCGATTTGCACGTGTCGGCGGGCGAGCTCGGCGGCCTCGTCGGGGGTGGCCTGCACGATCGCGTCGACGATCGCGTCATGCTCGCGCGCGGCGCGGGTCTCCATGCGGCGGTGGCTTCCGCGATCGCCCCACGGGTGGGCCGGGGCCGAGAGCGAGAGGTGCCGCTCGTGCTCGAGGAGGATGTCGCGAAGTGCGGTGTTGTGCGCGGCGTCGATGATGGCGAGGTGCAGCAGGCTGTCGGCGCGCTGCTTCGGGTCGCCCGACTCCGCGGCGTGGAAGTCGTCGAGGCGGCCCCGCATCGCGGTGATGTCGGCGTCGGTGCGCCGCTCGGCGGCCAGGCGCGCGAGCGAGGAGTGCAGCATCGAGCTCGCGGTGCACGCGTCGACGAGGTCGCTCCAGCGCTCCTCGAACCACCGGTCGACACCGACCACGATCGAGGCGGGCCAGTCCTGGGCGACGAAGGTGCCCCCGCCCCGGCCGCGACGGCGCTCGATCAGGCCCCGGGTCGACAGGTCGTCGAGGGCCGCGCGCACCGTCGTCCGCCCGACGCCCAGGAGGGGCGAGAGGTCGCGCTCGGCGGGAAGACGGGTGCCCGGGAGGAACTCTCCCACCGCCACGGCGGTGATCAGTCGCTCGGTCACGCGCTCCACCAGGGAGGCGTCGTCGGTGTCGGCCATGGGCTCCCGTCGTTTCTCCCATGTTAATTCCGCAGAAAAGGTTTGCCAACGCACCTTTAAGGGGTCCACGATGACTCCATGCAACGCGAGATCACCGTCCCCTTCCGCGACGGCTACACCTGGGCCCGTCTGACCGAACCGTCCGAGCCCACCGGCGCAGCGCCCCTGTTCGTGCTGCACGGCGGCCCGGGGATGGCGCACAACTACGTCTCGAACCTCGACGCCCTCGCCGATCTGACCGGGCGCACCGTCGTGCACTACGACCAGATCGGGTGCGGCAAGAGCTCGCACCACCCCGACGCCCCGGCCTCGCAGTGGGTGCCGCAGCTCTTCGTCGACGAGTTCCACAACCTGCGCGAGGCCCTCGGCTTCGACGAGTACCACGTGCTCGGTCAGTCGTGGGGTGGCATGCTCGGCGCCGAGATCGCCGTGCGTCAGCCCGCGGGGCTGCGGAGCCTCGAGATCTGCAACTCCCCGGCATCCATGGCCCTCTGGCTCGCGGGAGCGGCGCGACTGCGCGCCGAACTCCCCGATGAGGCCCGCGAGGCCCTCGACCGGCACGAGACCGCCGGCACCCTCGACGACCCCGAGTACGCCGAGGCCACGCGCGTCTTCTACGAGCGTCACGTGTGCCGCGTCACGCCGATGCCGCAGGACTTCGTCGACAGCGAGCAGCAGATGCTCGCCGACCCCACGGTCTACTTCACGATGAACGGCCCGAACGAGTTCCACGTCGTCGGGACGGGCCGTGACTGGACGATCATCGACCGCCTGCCCCAGGTCGCCGTGCCCACCCTGGTGGTCGCGGGCGAGTTCGACGAGGCCACCCCCGAGACGTGGGAGCCCTTCGTCGCGCACATCCCCGGCGCCCGTTCGCACGTGTTCGCCGGAGCGAGCCACTGCACCCACCTCGAGATGCCCGACGCTTTCCGCGCGGTCATCGCCGACTTCCTCGCGCCCCTTCCCTGACACCCGCCCCCACCCCACCCGAACCAGGAGACCCGATGTCGCACCCCGCCCCCGAGGCCCAGCAGTCGCTGGAGTCGTTCGGCTACAAGCAGGAGCTCAAGCGCTCCATGTCCACCTTCGACCTCGTGGTCTACGGTCTCGTCTTCATGGTGCCCATCGCCCCGTGGGCGATCTTCGGCGTCGTGTTCAACGCCGCGAGCGGCATGGTTCCGCTGGTGTACCTCACCGGCGTGATCGCGATGATCTTCACCGCCCTCGCCTACGCGCAGATGTCGAAGGCGTTCCCGATCGCCGGCTCCGTGTTCTCGTACGTCGGTCGCGGCCTGCACCCCACGGTCGGCTTCTTCGCCGGCTGGGCGATCCTGCTCGACTACCTGCTCGTCCCCACGTTGCTCTACGTCTTCGCCGCCTCGTCGATGGCGGGCATCTTCCCCGACGTGCCGCAGTGGATCTGGGCCGTGGCTTTCGTCGTCATCAACACCGTCATCAACGTGCTCGGCATCGGCTCGATCAAAATCGCCAACCGCGTCATGCTCGCCATCCAGCTCGCCTTCGTGGTGATCTTCGTCGTGATCGCCATGGTCGCCCTGTCGTCCGGCACGATCCCGGGCGCCGAGTTCACGATGGCTCCGCTGTGGGATGCCGAGAAGGTCAACCCCGCGCTCATCGCCACCGCCCTCTCGATCGCAGTGCTGAGCTTCCTCGGCTTCGACGGCATCTCCACGATGGCCGAGGAGTCCACCGGTGACCGGAAGTCGGGCGGTCGCGCCATGATCATCGCCCTGCTCGTGGTCGCGGTGCTCTTCATCGCCCAGACCTGGTTCGCCAGCGCTCTCGCGAACGGCACGATCGCCTTCGGTGACGACGAGGTCAACAACGCGTTCTTCGTGCTCGTGGCCAAGGCCGCCGGCAGCGGGTGGGCGACAGCCTTCCTCGCGGTCAACGTCATCGCGGTGGGTATCGCCAACGCGGTCGCGGCCCAGGCGGCGACCTCGCGCCTGCTCTACTCGATGAGCCGCGACCGGCGCCTGCCCGCCTTCCTCTCGAAGGTCACCTCGCGCCAGGTGCCGATGGCGGCGATCCTGCTGGTGAGCGCGATCTCGCTCGTGCTGGTGCTGTTCTTCGTCGGCCAGATCGCCGTCATCTCGTCGCTGGTGAACTTCGGCGCCCTGCTCGGCTTCATGCTGCTGCACGTGTCGGTCGCGGCGTACTACCTCGGCAAGAAGAAGTCGAAGAACTACCTGCTGCACCTCGTGGTGCCCCTGGTCGGATTCCTGATCATCGGATACGTGCTGCTCAACGCCGACATGACCGCCAAGATCGGCGGCATCCTGTGGCTGGTCGTCGGTGGGATCGTCTACCTGATCTTCGCCCGCACGAACGGCGGGGCCCCCGGCCCGGTGCCCGAGCACGCGACGGCGACCGCCGGCGAGGGCGGCGGAGAGGTGGCCTCCCGATGACCGAGGAGCACTGGCTCGGCAAGGAGCACGGTCGCCCGGGTTACGACGCGTCTGTGCCCCCGGCGCTGCGCATTCGGCCCGGCACCGGCGAGAGGATCGCGTTCGAGACCGACGACGCGGTGTACGCCGAGCTGCACGAGCACGGCGACCTCGGGGCGCTGAAGGCCCCCATCAACCCGGTGACGGGTCCCGTGTACGTCGAGGGGGCGAAGCCCGGCGACGCCCTCACGGTGCACGTGCACGAGATCCGCCTGGGGGACTACGGGTGGTCGCAGAGCCTCCCCGGCGCCGGGGCGCTGCAGCACCGCATGCCGGATCACGTCGTCAGCCGGCGCATCCCGATCGACGCCGAGGGCGTGCACCTCACCGACCGGCACGTGGTGCCCGCCCGCCCGATGATCGGGTGCATCGGCACAGCGCCCGTCACCGGGGCGAACTCGACGGTCATGCCGACGACCGCTCTCGGCGGCAACATGGACCTCACCGACGTCGCCCCGGGTGCCACCGTCTACCTGCCCGTCGAGGTCGAGGGAGCCCTCCTCTCGATCGGCGACATCCACGCCGTGATGGCCCGAGGCGAGTCGTCGTTCGTCGCGATCGAAGCGGCGGGGGTCGCCGTGGTCTCGATCGATCTGATCCCGGATGCCGCTTTGCGCGCGCCCCGCGTCGAGACCGACGAGGAGTGGGTCTTCGTCGGCCTGGGCGACCCGGTGCAGGAGAGCGTCCGGCGCGGCTACGAGGACGTCTTCGACGAGCTCGTCGAGGTGCGCGGATGGGATCGGATGGACGCGTACGCGGTCATGAGCGCCCTCGTGCACAGCGAACTGGGCGGACCGACGGGCTCGGAGGTGCCCGACCCGCTGCATCCGTTCCGCGCCGTGGGAGCGGTGACGCTTCACCGCCTGCCGAAGAGCGTGCTCTGACCCGGGCCGAATCCCGCTGAGACAGCACCTCGCTGGCGAAACGTGCGCAGCCTGCAACCGGCTTGTCGGCGAGATGCAGTCTCGCGGTACCTGCGGGGATGCGGAGACCCGGCACCGATTCGAGCGGGGCCGGAGCGCCGTGTAGGATCGTCCCTTGGAAGTGTGTCCGAGCGGCCTAAGGAGCATGGCTGGAATCCATGTAGGCGGGGTAACTCGCCTCGCAGGTTCAAATCCTGTCACTTCCGCCACACGAAGAGCGTCACTCGAGAGGGTGGCGCTCTTCGCCTTTCACGCGGCGACTACCGCGACACGCTCTCGCGCTCGACCGCGCCGACGGCGCCGGGCCGCACGACGAGCGAGCGAGGGTACGCACGCGCGAGCGCCCGCCGCAGCGGCGTCGCTCTCGCGTCGAGAGCCGCGCGCACGCCCGCGACGGCGGAGACGAGGGCGGGTCCCCGAGCGGGGTCGAGGCTGTCGCCCGCGTAGCTCACCCGTTCGACCGCGTCACGCAGGAGATCGACGTCGTCGGCCGGCGCGCCCTGCTCCTCGACGAGCCGTGCCGCGAAGGCGCGCGGAGACAGAGCGGACGAGACCGGGATGCCGAGATCCACCGCGTCCTCCAGCATCGCCGTCCACGCCGCCACCGGGTCGCCCCTGCGCGCGGCGGCGAGGCGTCGACGACGCAGCACCATCCGGGCCGCGGCCGGGATCCCGGCGAGCAGCAGCAGCGCGAGGACCCCGAGGACCGGGGCGACCCACGCCGTGCTCTGACGCGCGGTCACCGAGACGCCGCCGGTGGTCTGCGCCCCGGGGTCGTTCTCAGCCGCCGTCGAGGGGGCCGTCGAGGGCTGGTCGGCCGGGGTCTCGGCATCCTGGCTCGGGGCGTTCGGGGCCGTGTTGTTACCGCCCGTCGAGCCCGAGGCGAAGTTCGTCGGAACGCCGAGGCTGTTCGTCGGCTCGAACGGCACCCACCCGATGCCCTCGAAGTACACCTCGGGCCACGAGTGCAGCTGGCTCGAGGTGACCGTGTACTCCGTGCCGCCCTGCTGGGGAAGGCTCGAGGCGGTGCCGGGGAGATATCCGATGACGATGCGCGCCGGGATGCCGAGGGTTCGCGCCATGACCGCGAAGGCCGACGCGTAGTGCACGCAGTATCCGGCGCGCACCTGCAGGAACTGCGCCACCGCGTCGAGGCCCGCCCCGTCGAATCCGGCGTCGACCGGGGCATCGAGGGAGTAGCGGAACTGACTGCTGCGGAACCAGTTCTGCAGCGTCACGAGCTTGTCGTACGGCGTCTGAGCGTTGGCGGTCACCTCGCGGGCGGTGTCGCCGATGACGGCCGGCACGTCGGCGGGAAGAGCGGTCAGAGCGGGATCGAGATCCGTGTCGCCCACCGTCTTGGAACGGATCTGCTCGAGGGTGGGGCGCGGAACGTTTGCCTGCACCTCGTAGACCTGCTCTCGCGTCGACCCCGCGCGCGTGACGACCGTGCGGTTCTGCGGCATGCCGAGCCAGTCGCCGTTGAGGCCCGTGACCGTCGAGGCCGGATAGGGCACCGGCAGCCACGGGCTGTCGAGCTGATCGACGGTGACGGTGGTCGTCCAGTCGGCGAGGGTGATGTCGCCGTCGACGCCGACCCGGTCGAACACGGCGCCGCTCGGGGGGACCGCGACGGTGTCGAAGCTGTCGGGCTGCCACACCGCGCCGTCGAAGCGCGAGAGCGTGACCGCGCGCAGGTACGGGGCCGTCGGACCCGTGGTGCGGACCGTGAGCACCTCGACGTCGCGGGGCTGGCGCAGATCGTTTCCGAGTTCGAGGTTGGGGTTGATGGTGGTTCCCAGCCCGCCCGTGCCGCCGCTGGCGAACCGCAGGCCCGGTTGGGGCAGCAGGGGAGTGGCCACCACGGCGACGATCACGGCCACCGCCGCAACCCCCAGGGCCGTCGCCGACACCCCGAACAGGCGGCGGGGCGACGGATCGGGCGAGCGTCCGTCGCGTCGGGGCGGGGCCGCGGTTCGCGCGCGCGTGTCGATCCGCAGCAGGAACAACAGCGCCGCTGCGAGCAGCACGAAGCTCGCGATGTCGACGTCGGAGGGGATCGCGATCGTCGGGATGAGCGAGACGGCGACCAGTCCGACTCCGGCGAGCAACGGCATCCGGGCCGTCAGGACGACGTGGTCGAGCACGATCGCGAGCGCGCCGATCGCCGCGACCAGCAGGAACGCCAGGCCCTCGTCCGGGGGCACGGGGGCGACGCCGTCGCGGATCTCGGCCGAGGCCTGAGCGATCAGACCCGGAACGGAGGCGAAGGTCGAGGGAGTGGGGATCACCAGCAGGATCGCCGTCGTCCGCCCGAAGATCGCGGTGAGCAGAACGATCCAGACGACGAGCTCGGCCACGCTGGCGAGCACCGCCGGCAGGCGCGAGAGCCGCACGATCAGCCCCGCGCCGAGAGCGCCTCCGGCCACGAGGACGGCTCCCGCGACCCACGCGCCCGGGGCGATGACCGAGAAGACCGGCAGCATCGCCGCGGCGATCGCGGCGAACAGGCCGACGGTCAGCAGGGTGGCGTCGCGGCGCCGACGGGGGGAGCGCAGCACGGTGAAGTCAGCGGCCGACACGGGCGTACCCCTGTTCCATCGCGTCGTCCCACGCCAGGGCCACGTCCCCGGCCGGGAGCAGGTGCGTCGCACGCCAGCCGGCGACCTGGAGGGCGTCGAGGTCCGCGTGCTCGGCCACGACGATCAGGACGGGAAGCGCCGAGTGCAGGCCCGCCGCGCCCAGCGTCGCGCGGTCCTCGGGCGACAGGCTTCCGGTGATCACCACGACCGGACCGAGCAGGGCGGACACGGTCGCCGGCACGACGCGGTGGGAGGGGTCGTCGGCGCGGGCGCGCAGGCTCGCGAACCCGGCGGCGGCCGCTCGCGCCTCGACGTCGTCCCCGCCCTCGACGGGATCGGTGAGGAGCGTGCCGTCGCTGTCGACGACGTCGACCGTGTAGCCCTCGTGCACGAGATGGGCGATGGCCGACACGCACGCGGTCACCGCCGTCTCGAACGCGGGGTCGCTCCCGGGGGCGTGCGCGGCCTGCGACGACCACCGCGAGAGCGCACGGTCGATGACGACCGTGGCGGCGGGAGAGGATTCCTGCTCCTCCTGACGCACCATCAGGGTGTCCCGATGCGCGGTCGCCCGCCAGTGGATGCGCCGCATCGAATCGCCCGGAGCGTAGGGGCGCGCGACCAGGTTGTCGGCGCCCTGACCGAGCTGCAGCGCCGCGGTCTGTCGCGTGCCGCCGGCCTCACCCGAGGCGGAGGGCAGGGGCGCGAGATCCACGATCGCCGGGGCCACCGTCACCGCGGTCGTGCGGCCGAGGGCGAGTCGCCGACGCACCAGACCGAACGGGTCGGTCGTGGTCACCTCGAGCGGGCCGATCGAATGGATGCCGCGCGACGCACCGACCACGTCGTAGCGCACCTCGACCGTGCCGGCACCGCCGGCCAACGTGGAGGCGAGGGGAGCCGAAGCCCCCTCGGCGCGTCCGGTCAGACCCGCGGGAAGAGTGTCGCTCCACCGGCCCGGACCGGTGGGGAGGGCGCTCGAGAGGCCCGCGCGGACCACGACCGCCGCCGAGCCCCCGACCTCGGGGGTCTCGGGAGTCACGACGCGCGACACCGATCCCGTCCCGCGCGTCAGCAGCAGAGCGATCGCGGATGCCGCCAGCAGGGCGACGAGCAGGGTCGCGAAGTACAGCAACTCCGGGATGCCGGCGCGTTGCGCGATGACGAACCCCGCGACGGCGAGGAGGACCGCCCCCGTGCCCCGGAGGGTGAAGGGCCACAGGCGCTTCACGCCGGCGCTCACGGCCGCGGGGCGAGGGGGACGCGCACGCTCGTCGCGATCCGGTCCAGGGCGTCGGCGACGACCGCGGCTCCGGCGCGGCCGCCCGCGGCGGACCGGTTGGCGATCAGGCGGTGGGCGAACACCGGCGACAGCAGAGCGGTGATGTCGTCGGGGATCACGTAGGCGCGGCCGTCGAGAGCGGCGCGGACCTTCGCAGCGCGAACGAGCTGCAGGGTCGCTCGAGGGCTCGCGCCCAGGCGGATGTCGGGATGGCTGCGCGTCGCCTGCGCGAGGGCGACGACGTACTCCTCGAGCGCGGGGGCCACGTGGACCCCCCGGGCCCAGGCGATCATCGCGGTCACCTGGCGCGCGGTGACGACCGGCGTCAACCCGTCGAGGGGGTTCACCGCGTCGCGCTGACGGAGCATGAGGGCCTCGGCCGCGGCATCCGGGTATCCCATCGAGATCCGCAGGAGGAAGCGGTCGCGCTGCGCCTCGGGGAGAACGTACGTGCCCTCCATCTCGAACGGGTTCTGCGTGGCCACCACGAGGAACGGCGAGGGCAGGACGTGCGTGCGCCCGTCGACGGTGACCTGGCGTTCCTCCATGGCCTCGAGCAGCGACGACTGCGTCTTGGGGGAGGAGCGGTTGATCTCGTCGGCGATGACGATGTGGGCGAACACCGCGCCGGGGGTGAACTCGAACTGCCGCTGCACCGGATTGAACACCGACACGCCGGTGATGTCGCCGGGCAGAAGATCGGGGGTGAACTGGATGCGACGGACGTCGGCGTCGACCGTGGCGGCGAGCGCCCGGGCGAGCATCGTCTTGCCGACGCCCGGGACGTCTTCGATGAGCAGGTGCCCCTCGGCCAGCAACGCGATCAGGGCGCTGCGGACGGCCTCGGGCTTACCGTCGATCACCTTCGAGACGGATGCCAGGATCTCCCCGGTCAGGCGGGCGAAAGTCTCTGCGTCGAGAGCGGTGTCGACCCCGGGGCGGGCGGGGCCGCCGGCGGTGTCGGCGCGGCGCAGCCGCGTAGTCGCCTCGGGCGTGACCGTCTCGTCCATGGCATCCCTTGTGTCGCGGAGGCGGAGGCGCGTCGTCGCCGCCGTGACCCGATCGTAACCCGCGTCGCGGCGGCGGGGGTCGGAATACCGCGGGTGCACAGGCGGCACTCGGCGAGAGTGGAGCGCCCCTAGGATCGGGGAGCGTTGGTCCACCCGAGGAGCCCGCGCATGTCGCACACCACCCCGTCCCTGCCCGCCGACCCCCACGTGCTCGCCGTCGACATCGGCGGAACGAAGGTCGACGCGGCCCTGGTCTCGGCCTCGGGCGAGGTGGTCCGCGCGAGCGTCACCCGACGCCCCACCGGTCGCGAGAACGACCGCGACACGATCGCCCGCCACGTGCGCGAGGCCGCCGCCGCGGCGCTGGCCGCCGTGCCCGGGGCCACGGTGACCGCGATCGGCGTCGGCAGCGCGGGCCCGGTCGACCTGCCCTCGCGGTCGGTGTCGCCCCTCAACCTGCCCCTCGCGGCGGGTCTGCCCATCGACGAGGTGCTCTCGGGACTCGTCGACGGCCCGATCCACCTCGCCCTCGACGGCACGTGCATCGCCCTCGCCGAGCACTGGCGCGGTGCCCTGGTCGGCTGCGACGACGCGATGGCGATCGTCGTGTCGACGGGAGTGGGCGGCGGCCTCGTGCTGGGCGGTCGCCCCGTCAGCGGCGCCAGCGGCAACGCGGGTCATCTGGGACAGACCTTCGTCCGCACCATCGAGGGCGACGAGGTCGTCGCGGCCACCCTCGAAGCCGTGGCCGCGGGGCCGGGCACCGTCGCCTGGGCGAAGACGCAGGGTTGGCAGGGCGAGACCGGTCTCGATCTCGCCGCCTCCCACGCGGAGGGGGACGCCGTCGCGATCGCCGCCGTGACCCGGTCGGCGACCGCGGTGGGGCAGGCCATCGCCGCGGCGGCCACCCTGTGCGATCTCGAGGCCGTCGCCATCGCCGGGGGCTTCTCGCAGGTCGCGCCCGACTACGTCGACCAGGTGCGTGCGGCCGCCCAGGCCGCCTCGCTGCACGCGTACGCGCGGCGCTGCCGCATCGTCGGCTCGGGCCTCGACGGAGACGGTCCGCTGCTCGGGGCGGCGGCGTTGGCGCTGCAGTCCTGACGGTTCCGCAGAGGGTGGCGCGCTGATGGGCGGGCGTAATCTGGACGAGAGGGCCCGCGCCGCGGACCGGCGAACGAGGGCAGGGGTCATGCGTACGGGATCCAACCTGCCCGCCGTCGGGGAGTACAACCAGGCTCTCGTGCTGGATCACATCCGCCGCTCGCCCGAGGGGCTCAGCCGGGTCGAACTGTCGGCGCGCACGGGTCTCAGCGCCCAGACGCTCAGCAACGTGACCCGTCGCCTGGCCGACGAAGGGCTGATCGTCGAGGCCGGCAAGGTCATCTCGGGTCCCGGCAAGCCCCGCACGCTGCTCAAGCTCGAGCCGCGCTCGCGGTTCGCGGTCGGGGTGCACCTCGACCCGGTGGTCGACACGGTCGTGGTGGTCGACATGGCGGGTGAGGTCATCGCGCACGACGAGATCGCCCGCCCGGCGGTGTCGACTCCCGCCGGACTGGTGGATGCCGTGGGTGCCGCTGTCGACGCGATCGTCGAGCGCGCCGGCATCCCCCGCGAGCTCGTCCTCGGGGTCGGTGTGGCCGCCCCGGGTCCCTTCGACGCGCGCGGCGGACGCCTTCTCGATCCGCCCCTGCTGCCGGAGTGGCACAACGTGAACGTGCGCGAAGACCTCGGCGCCGTCACGGGCCTGCCGGTGATCGTGGAGAAGGACGTGACGGCCGCGATGGTGGGGGAGATGTGGTTCGACCGCTCCGATGCCCTCGGGGACGCGATGTTCCTGTACTACGGCGCGGGTGTCGGTGTGGGGCTCGCGATCGCGGGTGCGCCGGTGCGCGGACGCACCGGCAACGCCGGCGGCATCGCCCACGTGATCGTCGATCCCGATGGCCCGCCCTGCGCGTGCGGCGCTCGCGGGTGCCTCGGGGTGTCGATCGAGCCGCGTGTGCTGCTGGCCGAGGCCGGGTACGCTCCCGCGGCGGCCGGCGACACGCGCCCCGACCTGGACCGGCTCGTGCGCGACGCCCGTGAGGGCGAGGAGGTGCCGGCCGCGGTGCTGCGGCGGGCGGGGGAGCGGATCGCGCGCGCGCTGGTCGTGACCAACAACCTGATCGACGTCGACGAGGTCGTCCTCGGCGGCCCCGTGTGGGAGCGCCTGGCGGGGGTGCTGGGCGATGTCGTCGCCGAGCGCGTCGCCGTCGACACGGCCTCGACCGCGACGCGCGAGATCGTCGTGCGTCGCTCGAGGGTCGGAACCGACGTCGCGGCCGTCGGGGCCGCCTGCCTCATGCTCGACGGCGCCTTCGCGGCCCGGCCGACGCGCATGATGATCGCCCTCTGAGCCCGACCCCTGGCGCGCGGAGCCGCGTGTTTCCCGATCGTTACATGGGCTGCGCCGTTCGGACTTGCCGAGTTAGTCCATTTGATTTATAAAAGGTTCTGGCGACGTGGTGTCTCCACCCGAGCAAGGGAGCTTTCATGAAGAAACTGACGATGGTGACCGGTCTTCTGACCGCCGCCGCCCTGACCGCGGCCCTGGCCGGTTGTTCCGCGGGCAGCGGAGACGCCGGCGACGCGAAGACCATCCGCGTCGCGTACCAGACCACGGCGACCTTCAACCAGATGCAGACGCTGATGGAGACCGCGAAGTCGCAGTACGAGGCCGCGCACCCCGGCATGACCGTCGAGCTCGTGCCGATCCAGGCCGAGGGCGCCGACTACTACACGAAGCTCGCGCTGATGAACAAGTCGGCCAGCACCGCCCCCGACGTCCAGTACGAAGACACCTTCAAGATCCAGTCCGACGCCGCGGCGGGGTACCTGCTGCCCCTCGACGACTACCTCGCGAAGTGGAGCGACTGGTCGCAGTTCGCCGACGGCGCCAAGCAGGCCGGCCTCGGCCCCGACGGCAAGACCTACGGCGTCTCGCTCGGAACCGACACCCGCGGCCTCTGGTACAACAAGGAGATCTTCGCCAAGGCGGGCATCTCCGTCCCGTGGCAGCCCAAGACCTGGGCCGACGTGCTCTCGGCGGCCGAGAAGGTCAAGGCGGCCGATCCCGACGTCATCCCGATGAACGTGTACTCGGGCAAGACGGCCGGTGAAGCGGCATCCATGCAGGGGCTCGAGATGCTCCTCTACGGCACCGAGGACACCCTCTACGACATCTCCTCGAAGAAGTGGGTCGTCGGCAGCCAGGGCTTCAAGGACTCGCTGAAGTTCGTCTCCGACGTCTACCAGGGCGGACTCGGGCCCTCGCTCCAGCAGGCGCTCGACCCCAACATCTTCACCAGTGTGACCGCCGACTGGCTGCCGAAGGGCAAGCTCGCGATCGCCCTCGACGGCTCGTGGCAGTCGGCCGCGTGGGTCGACGGCGGCACCGCCCCGTGGCCCGCGTGGAGCGACACGCTCGGCATCGCCGCGATGCCCACCCAGAACGGTCAGGCGCCCGGCACCACGAGCATGTCGGGCGGGTGGACGCTCGCCATCGGCAAGAACACCAAGAACGCGGACGCCGCCTGGGACTTCCTCTCCACCGCGGTGAACAAGGACAACGCCACGTCTTACGACATCAACAACAGCCAGATCGCCGTGCGCGCCGACGTCGCCCAGTCCAGCGAGTACCTCGACGCCAACCCGAGCTTCGAGACCTTCTCGAGCTTCGTCGACACCACCCACTTCCGCCCGGCGACCGAGGACTACGACAAGATCTCGAACCAGATCCAGGTCGCGATGGAAGCCGTCATGACCGGGCAGTCCAGCGTCGACGACGCCGCCGCAGCCTACGACCAGGCCGTCATCGGCATCGTCGGTCAAGACAACACCCAGCAGGGCTGATCGTGACCGCCCTGGCTCAGACCGGGGCGACCGGAACCGACCGGAGGTCGCGCGCCACCACGCGCGGCCTCCGGTCCTCGGCCCGGGCGCTCCCGCTCCTTCCCGCAGCGCTGCTGCTCGCGGTGTTCCTGCTCGGACCGATCCTCGTGTCGCTGTGGGGCTCGCTCACCAATGCGACCCTGTCGGGCTCGACCGCCGTCGCGAGCCAGTTCATCGGCCTCGACAACTACACCCAGCTCTTCAAGGCCCCCGACTTCCCCGTGGCGGTCGTCAACACGATCGTGTTCGTGTTCTTCTCGGCCGTGATCGGTCAGAACATCCTGGGGCTCGCCCTGGCCCTCATGATGCGCTCGGGCAATCGCGTCGTCACCGCGGTGGTCGGCACGATCGTCGTCACCGCGTGGGTCCTGCCCGAGATCGTCGCGGCCTTCGCCGCGTACGCGTTCTTCCGCGACAACGGAACCCTGAACGTGATCCTCGGCTTCTTCGGTCTCGACCCCGTCAGCTGGCTCTTCACGATGCCGGTGCTCATGGTCATCTTCGCCAACATCTGGCGCGGGACGGCGTTCTCGATGATGGTCTACTCGGCGGCCCTCGCCGACGTGCCGCCCGAGATCACCGAGGCGGCCGAGGTCGACGGGGCGAGCGGCATCAAGCGCCTCTTCCTCATCACGATCCCCATGATCCGCTCGACCATCGGCACGAACTCGATGATCGTGACGCTGCAGACCCTGTCGGTCTTCACGCTGATCTTCGTCATGACCGGCGGTGGCCCCGGCACCAAGAGCACGACGCTGCCGATCCTCGCCTACCAGCAGGGTCTGAAGTTCGGCGAGCTCGGCTACGGCACCGCGATCGCCACGATCATGCTGCTCATCGGCGCGATCTTCTCGTTCTTCTACGTCCGCGCTCTGCGCGAGGAGGTCTCGTCATGACCACCGCCACCCTCCCCGAGGTGACCGGAGCGCGCGTCCGCTCGGCCCGCCGCGCCCCCGCGCGCAAGAAGGCGTCGCTGTCGTCGCCGCGCACGCGCGCCCTCCGCGTCGTCGCCAACACGCTCCTGATCGTGGTCGGCATCCTGTTCGTGGTCCCGCTCGTGTGGCTCGTCACGGCCTCGCTCGACGCGCAGCCCACGCTGGCGATCAAGATGCCCGAGGTCGTCACCCTCGACAACTTCGCGGCCGTGATGAAGCCCGACCTGCTCTTCCAGCCCCTGTGGAACAGCGTGCTTCTGGCCGGGGGCACCTCGATCGCCACGGTCGTGCTCGCCTCGCTGGCGGCCTACCCGCTCTCGCGGTACAAGATGCGCGTCGGCAAGCCCTTCCTCTACGCGGTGCTGTTCGGCACGTGCCTTCCGATCACGGCGATCATGGTGCCCGTCTACAGCCTGTTCGTCCAGCTCAACCTGATCGACTCGATCGGCGGCACGATCCTCTTCCTCACCGCGAGCGCCCTGCCGATCGCGATCTGGATGATGAAGAACTTCATGGACGGGGTTCCCGTCGAGCTCGAGCACGCGGCCTGGATGGACGGCGCGGGGTCGATGCGCACGCTCGTGCAGATCGTGCTGCCCCTCATGCGCCCGGGCATCGCGGTGGTGTTCATCTTCACCTTCATCCAGGCGTGGGGGAACTTCTTCGTCCCCTTCGTGCTGCTGCTCAGCCCCGACTACCAGCCGGCCGCCGTCAGCATCTTCAACTTCTTCGGGTCGTTCGGAGCCGTGGCCTACGGCCAGCTCGCGGCCTACTCGATCGTCTACTCCCTTCCGGTGCTCGGCCTGTACGTCCTCGTGCAGCGCGGACTCGGCGGCCCGTCGGCTCTCGCCGGCGCGGTCAAGGGCTGACCCGTCCCCCCAGACAAGGAACCCACTTCATGCACGACCGCACCGCGCTCATCGAGATGCGTATCGAACGCTTCGTCCGCGAGCGTCTCGCCCCCGCCGTCTACCGCGACCGTCAGCCCCTCGAGATCTCGGCGTGGGAGGCCCCCGGCGAGCCGGTCACCTTCGACGAGGCTCGGGATGCCGAATACCGCCCCTTCGCGATCGGAACGCCGTGGGGCCGGGCGTGGGGGACGACCTGGTTCGCCGTGTCGGGAGAGACCCCCGCCGCGTGGCGCGACGACTCGGGGGTCCTTCCCGCGGGCACCGTCGCCGAATTCGTCGTCGACCTCGGGTTCACGGCCGGGCAGAGCGGTTTCCAGTGCGAGGCGCTGATCTGGAACCGCGACGGGGCCCCGATCAAGGGCATCTCGCCGTTCAACAACGCCACCGCCGCCGCGGTCGACGCCGACGGCCGGATCGACGTCCTCGTCGAGGCCGCGTCGAACCCCGACGTGGGGAGCCTCTTCACCTTCGAGCCGACCCCGGTCGGCGACCCCGTGACGGCGGGCGACGCCCCCCTCTACGTCTTGCGCGAGATGTCGATCGGACTCCGCGACGTCGCGGTGTGGGAACTCCTGCAGGACTTCCGCCTGCTCCACGGTCTGCTGGCCGAGCTCGACGCGACCTCGGCGCGCCGCGCGGCCCTCCTCGAGGGGATGGATGCCGCGATCGACGCGGTCGATCCCCACGACGTCGCCGGGACCGCGCAGGCCGGTCGCGACGTGCTCGCTCCGCTGCTCGCCGCGCCCGCGGCATCCAGCGCCCATGTCCTTCACGCGGTGGGCCACGCCCACATCGACTCGGCGTGGCTCTGGCCGGTGCGCGAGACCGCCCGCAAGGTGTCGCGCACCTTCAGCAACGTGCTCTCGCTGATGGACGAAGACCCCGAGTTCGTCTTCGCCAGTTCGTCGGCGCAGCAGTTCGCCTGGATGAAGGAGCACTACCCGGCGCTGTGGGAGCGCCTCAAGGCGCGCGTCGCCGAGGGACGCTTCGTGCCGGTGGGCGGGATGTGGGTCGAGTCCGACACCAACATGGTCGGCGGCGAGGCGATGGCCCGCCAGTTCGTCGAGGGCAAGTCGTTCTTCCTCGAGGAGTTCGGCATCGACACCGAAGAGGTGTGGCTACCCGACTCGTTCGGTTACAGCGGCGCTCTGCCGCAGATCATGAAGGCGGCGGGAGCCCGCTGGTTCCTCACGCAGAAGATCTCGTGGAACGAGACGAACCGCATCCCGCACCACACCTTCCGGTGGGAGGGCATCGACGGCTCGCGCATCTTCACCCACTTCCCGCCCGTGGACAAGTACAACTCCGAGGTCACAGCGGCCGACCTCGCGCACGCCGAGCGCAATTTCGCCGACAAGGGCCGGGCGCGCACCTCGCTCCTTCCCTACGGCTTCGGCGACGGCGGCGGCGGCCCCACCCGCGAGATGACCGCGACGATCGCGCGCACGGGCTCGCTCGAGGGCGCCCCGATCGTGAAGCACTCGACCCCGCGGGAGTTCTTCGAGACGGCCGAGGCCGAGTACGCCGACCCGGCCGTGTGGGCGGGGGAGCTGTACCTCGAGTTCCACCGCGGCACCTACACCAGCCAGCTGCGCACCAAGCAGGGCAACCGCCGCAGTGAGCACCTGCTGCGCGAGGCGGAGCTGTGGTCGGCGACCGCCGCGGTGCGGGTGGGCGCGACGTACCCGGCCGAGGCGTTGCGGCGCCTCTGGCGCCTCGTGCTGCTGCAGCAGTTTCACGACATCCTGCCCGGCACCTCGATCGCCTGGGTCCACCGCGATGCCGAGCGCAACTACGAAGCGATCGCGACCGAGCTCGAGCAGATCATCACCGACAGCCTGCGCGCGCTCGTCGGCACCGGCGACCACGCGGTCGTGGCCAACGCGGCCCCGCACCGCCGCGCCGGCGCTCCCGCCCTCGCGATCGCTTCCGCGGCACCCGCGGGGGACGTCGCCCCGCGGGCGGACGGCGAGGGCTTCGTCCTCGACAACGGCATCGTGCGCGCGGTCATCGACGGACGCGGTCTGCTCACCTCGCTGGTCGAGGTGGCCAGCGGCCGCGAGGTCGTGCCGGCGGATCGCGCGGCGGGGCTGTTCGAGGTGTTCCGCGATACGCCCACCCAGTGGGACGCATGGGACATCGACGAGACCTACCGGCGCCACGTCACCCCCCTCGACTCCGCCGACGCCGTGCGCCTGGACGGCCACGCTGTCGTCATCGAGCGCAGCACGGGCGCGTCCACGATCGTCACGCGCATCGCCCTGGCGAACGGCTCCCGCACCGTGCGTCTGTCGCTCGACGTCGACTGGCATGAGCAGCAGAAGCTGCTCAAGCTCGGTGTCCCCGTCGACGTCCACACCGATCGCGCGGCTTCGGAGATCCAGTTCGGGCACATCGTCCGCCCCACCCACACGAACACCTCGTGGGATGCGGCACGCTTCGAGACGGCCGCGCACCGCTGGGTGCGGGTCGCCGAGCCGGGCTTCGGCGTTGCCGTCACCAACGACTCCACCTACGGCCACGACATCACACGCCACGAGCGCGCCGCCGGTGGGACCTCGTCGCTCGTGCGCCTCTCGATCATCCGCGCGGCGACCTTCCCCGACCCCGGTCAGGACCAGGGCGCTCATCACCTCGAGGTGGGCATCGTCGTGGGGGCCGACGTGATCGACGCCGTCACGGAGGGGTACCGCACGAACCTGCCCGAGCGGACGATTCCGGATGCCGCCGAGACGGCGGTCGCCCCGCTCGTCGCGATCGACCGGCCCGGTGTCGTCGTCGAGGCGGTCAAGCTCGCTCAGGACGGCTCGGGGGATGTGCTCGTGCGCCTCTACGAGGCTCTGGGGGAGCGCACGCGCGCGCACCTCGAGGCCGGGTTCGCTCTCGCCGGTGTCGTCGAGACGGACCTGCTCGAGCGCGAGGTCGAGGCAACGGCGGTGGCGAGGACGACGGACGGAGTGGTCGAGCTCGACCTGCGTCCGTTCCAGCTGGTGACGCTGCGTCTGAAGCGCTGACGCGGCGGATGAGGGGCGGCCGGGGCGCTGATGCCCCGGCCGTTCCGTCGTCCTCGGAGGCGGCGACCACGAGCGCCCGTTCGCGTCGGGTAGGCTGTACTCGGCTCTCCGCGTGGCGGTATCCCGGCCAACTCCCCCAGGACGGAAACGTAGCAAGGGTAACCAGGCTCTACCGGGTGCGCGGAGGGTCTTTTCTTTGCCCGGAAACCGGAGCCCGGAGCCCGATTTCGGATGCCGTGCCTCAGCGCCGGGCGAAGGGCCCGTCGAGCACCGCCCACTGCAGCAGCATGATGGTCTTGGCATCCTGGATCGATCCGTCGCGGATCTTCGCCAGCGCGACGTCGATGTCGTACTCGACGATCTCGATCTCTTCGTCCTCCTCGGCAAGGCCCCCGCGGTCGCCCTCGCGCTCGGCGCCGTCGTAGGCCGCGGCGAAGAAGTGCAGCCGCTCGGTGACCGATCCCGGACTCATGTAGACGTCGAACACGTGCTGCACCTCGTCGACCCGCACCCGCGTCTCCTCGTCGGCCTCGCGGCGGATCGCGGTCATCGGATCGTCGTCGTCGAGCAGGCCCGCGGCGGTCTCGATGAGCATGCCGTCGGGGTGGTCGTTGACATAGGCGGGGTAGCGGAACTGCCGGGTGAGCAGAACGGTGCGCCGGTCGGGGTCGTAGAGCAGGATCGTCGCCCCGTTGCCCCGGTCGTAGGTCTCGCGCGTGAGGGTCGTCCACTCGCCGTCGTCTCCGCGGTAGCGGAACGTCGTCGCCCGCAGCACGTGCCAGCCGGCCGCGAGGAGGTCGACGTCGGTGACCTCCACCCGCGGGTTGCGGTCGAGGGCGAGACCCGTGAGGTGCAGCCCGCTGCGACCGCGGTGATCGGGGACGGTGGTGCCGGGGCGAGCGCTATCCATGATCCGGAACGATAGTGCAGAAACGTGCAACAATGTGAACCATGCTCGCCGCCGCCCGCAAAGACGCCCTTCTCGACCGGCTCCGGCGCGACGGGCGTCTCGTCGTGAAGGACATCGCCGTCGAGTGGGGACTCTCCGAAGACAGCATCCGCCGAGATCTTCGAGAATTGGATGCCGCGGGCCTCGCGGTCCGCGTCTACGGCGGGGCTCTCCCGGTGTCGCCGGCCGTCGCCGACTACTCCGCCCGTCGCGAGGTCGCTCGGGGGAGTAAAGAGCGCGTGGCCGCCGCCGCGGTCGCCCTCATCGAGCCCGACTCCACCGTCCTGCTCGACGGGGGCACGACGACCCTGGCGATGGTCGACCTGCTGCCACGCTCTTTCGGCGGCGCGATCATCACGCACTCGCCGACGATCGCCGCCGCGCTCCTCGATCACGACGCCGAGGTCATCGTGCTCGGTGGGCGCCTCTTCAAGCATTCGGCGGTCGCCTGCGGAGCCGCGGCGATGGAAGCAGCGCAGAGCGTCAGCGCCGACCTCTTCTTCCTGGGTGTGACGGGGGTTCACCCCGAAACGGGACTGACGACGGGGGATGCCGAGGAGGCGGCCATGAAGCGCGCGCTCGCGGCCCGCGCGGCCGAGACGTTCGTCCTCGCGAGTGAGGAGAAGCTCGGGACGGCGTCGCGCTTCGGCATCCTCCCGCTCGACGGGGTTTCCGGGATCATCGCCGACCTCGACCCCGACGCGGCGCTCGCCGGGGACCTCCGCTCGGCCGGTGCGCGCATCCTGTCCGCGCACCGCTCCTGATCACTCGACGCCGAAGCAACCCCGCGGCGGTGTCGGAGGCCCGCAATAGGCTGGCTCCGTGACGCAGAGCATCTACATCACGTCGGCCGAAGGTCATTCGGGCAAGTCCTCCGTGGCTCTGGGCGTGCTCGACGCCCTGAGCCGCGTGACCCCGCGCGCGGGGGTGTTCCGGCCCATCGCGCGCTCCACCGCCGAGCGCGACTACGTGCTCGAGATGCTGCTCGATCACGACAGCGTCGACCTCGCCTACGACGACTGCGTGGGCGTGACCTACGACGACGTGCGCGACGACGCCGATGCCGCGCTGGCCCGCATCGTCGAGCGCTACAAGGCCGTCGAGGCCCAGTGCGACGCGGTCGTCATCATCGGTAGCGACTACACCGACGTCGGCAGCCCCGCAGAGCTCGCCTACAATGCCCGCATCGCGGCGAACCTCGGCGCCCCCGTGCTGCTCGTGCTCGGCGGTCGCGCGCAGCAGGGTCACAGCGAGACGCTGGGCATGTCGGTCGCGCGCACCCCGAACGAGGTCGGGCAGATCGCCTCGCTCGCCGTCTCCGAGCTGCAGCACGAGCGGGCCGCGCTCTTCGCCGTGATCGCCAACCGCGCCGATCCCGACCACCTCGACGAGATCACGGCATCCGTGCGTCAGGTCGTCGACGCGGTTCCGGTCGGGGCTCCGGCCGAGCGTCGCAGCGTGCCCGTCTGGGCCCTCCCCGAAGACCGCTTCCTCATCGCCCCTTCGGTGCGCGGCGTGCTGCGCTCGGTCGAGGGCGAGCTCATCAAGGGCGACCCGGCTCTGTTGACCCGCGAGGTCCTCGACGTCGTCGTCGCCGGCATGTCGATGGTCAACGTGCTGCCGCGACTCAAGGAGTCGGCGGTCGTCGTCATCCCGGCCGACCGCAGCGAGGTGCTCATCGCCGCCCTGCTGGCCAACGCCTCGGGCACGTTCCCCTCGCTCGCGGGCATCGTGCTGAACGGCGGGTTCGAGCTGCCCGACGCGATCGTGCGCCTGATCGACGGCCTCGGCTCGCCCCTGCCGATCATCGCGACCGACCTCGGCACCTACGACACCGCGGTGCGCATCATGAACACGCGCGGTCGCCTCGCCGCCGACTCGCAGCACCGGTACGACACCGCGCTCGCGCTCTTCGAGCGCCACGTCGACACCGAGCTGCTCACGCGCGAGTTGGGCGTCGCCCGCCCGAGCGTGGTCACCCCGCTCATGTTCGAGTACGGCCTCGTCGACCGCGCCCGCAGCGACAAGCGCCGCATCGTGCTGCCCGAGGGCAACGACGACCGCGTCCTGCGCGCCGCCGCCACCGTGCTTTCGCGCGGCATCGCCGACCTCACGATCCTCGGCGAACCGATCGAGGTGCGCGGGCGCGCGATCGAGCTCGGCATCGACATCCGCGACGCCGAGGTGCTCAGCCCCTTCGACGCCGTGCACGTCGACAAGTTCGCAACCGAGTACACGCGGCTCCGCGCCCATAAGGGCGTCACCTATGCCCAGGCCGCCGACACCGTGACCGACGTGTCGTACTTCGGCACGCTGATGGTGCACCTGGGCCTGGCCGACGGCATGGTCTCCGGAGCCGCCCACACCACGGCGCACACGATCCGCCCGGCGTTCGAGATCATCAAGACCGCCCCCGGCGTCTCGGTCGTCTCGAGCGTGTTCCTCATGGCCCTCGCCGATCGCGTGCTCGTGTACGGCGACTGCGCCGTCATCCCCGACCCCACGAGCGAGCAGCTTGCCGACATCGCGGTGTCTTCTGCCGCGACCGCCGAGCAGTTCGGCATCGCGCCGCGCGTGGCCATGCTGTCGTACTCGACGGGGGAGTCGGGCACGGGAGCAGACGTCGAGAAGGTCCGCACCGCGACCGCCCTGGTGCGCGAGCGCGCGCCCGAGCTGCTCGTCGAGGGGCCGATCCAGTACGACGCCGCGGCAGACGCCGCCGTCGCGCGGGCCAAGATGCCCGACTCCGAGGTCGCCGGTCGGGCGACGGTGTTCGTCTTCCCCGACCTCAACACGGGCAACAACACCTACAAGGCCGTGCAGCGCTCGGCCGGCGCGGTGGCCATCGGCCCCGTGCTGCAGGGCCTGAACAAACCCATCAACGACCTCTCGCGCGGCGCCCTCGTCGACGACATCGTCAACACCATCGCCATCACCGCGATCCAGGCCCAGGGGGGCACCCAGTGAGCGTCGTCCTCGTCGTCAACAGCGGTTCGTCGTCGTTCAAGTACCAGTTGCTCGACATGGCGCACGAGCGCGTGCTGGCATCCGGTCTCGTCGAGCGCATCGGCGAGGGCACGGGCGTTACGACCCACACGGTCACGGCGGCCGCCCTCGCCGCCCCCGACGCTCCGGCACCCACGGTGACGGATGCCACGTACACGATCGAGCGCGAGATCCCCGACCACACCGCGGGCTTCGCGGTCATGCTCGACGCCTTCGCCGCGCACGGGCCTTCGCTCGACGAGTACGCCCCGGTCGCGGTCGGTCACCGCGTCGTGCACGGAGGTGCGCGGTTCTTCGCGCCCACCGTGGTGACCCCCCTCGTCGAGATCAACATCGACGAGCTGTCGGTGCTGGCGCCGCTTCACAACCCCGCGAACCTCGCCGGGATCGTCGCGGCGAAGAAGGCGTTCCCCGACGTCCCGCACGTGGCCGTGTTCGACACCGCCTTCCACCAATCGCTCGCCCCCGAGGCGTACACCTACGCGATCGACCGCGAGGTCGCCGAGGCTCACCGCATCCGCCGGTACGGTTTCCACGGCACCAGCCACAAGTTCGTCAGCGAGGCCGCGGCCGCCTTCGTGGGGCGCCCGCTCGCCGAGCTGAAGCAGATCGTGTTCCACCTCGGCAACGGCGCCTCGGTCGCCGCGATCGAGGGCGGCCGCTCGGTCGACACGTCGATGGGTCTCACTCCGCTCGAGGGGCTCGTCATGGGCACACGCTCGGGCGACCTCGACCCGGCGGTGCTGCTGCAGCTCGCGCGGCGCGCCGACATGTCGACCGCCGACCTCGACACGCTCCTCAACAAGCGCTCGGGCCTGCTCGGCATCGCGGGGGTGTCCGACATGCGCGACATCCAGCAGCGACGCGAGGCGGGAGACCCTGCGGCGCGCCTCGCCTTCGACGTCTACATCCACCGCCTGCGCGCGTACGCGGGCGCTTACCTCGCCCAATTGAACGGGGTCGACGTGATTTCGTTCACCGCGGGAGTGGGCGAGAACGCCGCCGCCGTGCGCGCCGAAGCCATGGCGACGCTCGGATTCGCCGGGGTCGAGATCGACGCCGAGCGCAATGCGACGCGCGGTCGCGGCATCCGGCGCATCTCCGCCGACTCCTCGCGCGTCGAGGTGCTCGTCGTACCCACCGATGAGGAGCTCGAGATCGCTCGGCAGACGCTGTCCGTCGCAAGCTGACCCCCATCGACCCTCTACCGGGTTGAATGAACCGACGCCACGACCCGCCCCGGTGGGGCCCGCCCGCTACCCTGAGAGCGCCGCGGCCCCGCCGCCCACGCACCGCATCCCGACCTGGAGCCCGCCGTGACCGACAGCCCCGACCTGCCTGACCTCACCGCATTCGAGGGTGTGCTCTTCGATCTCGACGGCGTGCTCACACCCACGGCCGAGGTGCACATGAGGGCCTGGAAGACCATGTTCGACGAGCTCTTCGCGGCGTGGAAGATCGAGCCGGCCTACACCGATCGCGACTACTTCGAGTACGTCGACGGCAAGAAGCGGTACGACGGGGTCGCGAGTCTGTTGCGCAGCCGCGACGTCGAGGTGCCGTGGGGCGACCCCTCCGACGATCCGTCCGAAGACACCGTGTGCGGGGTCGGCAACCGAAAGAATGTCGTCTTCTCCGAGATCCTCCGTCGCGAGGGGATTGCCCCCTACCCGGGGTCGGTCGCGCTCCTCGACGTGCTCCAGGCGGCGGGGACCCCCATCGCAGTGGTCTCGAGCTCGAAGAACGCCGTCGAGGTCCTCGAAGCCGCGGGCATCCGCGATCGCTTCCCCGTCGTGATGGACGGTGTCATCGCCGAGCGCGATCACCTCTCGTCGAAGCCCGCCCCCGATGTCTTCGCCGAAGCGGCTCGGCTGCTCGGCGTCGACCCCGCGCGGTCCGTAGCCGTCGAAGACGCGCTGAGCGGCGTGCAATCCGCCGTCGCCGCCGGCTACAGCGTCGTCGTGGGGGTCGACCGGGGCGTCGGAGCCGACGACCTCCGCTCCGCCGGGGCCACCGTGGTCGTCGACGACCTCGCCGCGTTCGTAGACTGAGCCGTCACCACCCGCGACACCCCCGCGCCGTCCCGCACGGCGACACCGCGCACCACCCGCGCGAGCGGCCCCCCGCCGTCTCGCGTCGACGTTCGACCCTGCCACCGGAAGGCACGCCCCCGATGATCGATCGCGATCGCTTCCCCGTCGACGAATGGCGCCTCGTCGAGACCGAGTACTCGATCGACGACGTGGGGGTCACCGAGACCCTCTTCGCCGTCGGCAACGGCTACCTCGGCCTGCGCGGCAACTCGATCGAGGGGCGGTTCGCCCTCGAGCAAGGCACGTTCATCAACGGCTTCCACGAGACGTTCCCCATCCGTCACGCCGAGCAGGCCTACGGCTTCGCCGAGGTCGGGCAGACGATCATCAACGCTCCGGATGCCAAGGTCATGCGCGTCTACGTCGACGACGAGCCGCTCTCGCTCGATGTCGCCGACGTCCGCGAGTACGAGCGCGTGCTCGATATGCGCCAGGGGATCCTGCGCCGCAACATCCTGTGGGTCACCCCCTCGGGCAAGCGCGTCCGCATCGAGGACGAACGCTTCGTGTCCTTCGACGAGAAGCACCTCGCGGTGCTCCGCTTGACCGTCACGGTGCTCGACGCCGACGCTCCCGTCACCGTCAGCAGCCAGCTGTTGAACCGGCAGGACGGTGAGGGCATCTACGGCGGCTCGCCGATGGCATCCAAGCAGTCCGGTTTCGACCCGCGGAAGACCGAGAAGCTCAGCGACCGCGTGCTGCAGCCGCGCGAGTACTGGCAGGACGGCAACCGCTCGGCGCTCAGCTACGAGGTCAGCGAGTCGAACATGACCCTGGCGGTCATCGCCGACCACCTCGTCGAGACCGAGAACGAGTACACCTCGCGACAGCTCATCGAGCCCGACATCGCCAAGAACGTCTATCGCGTCCATGCCCGGGCCGGCGTCCCGACCACGATCACCAAGCTCGTGAGCTACCACACCTCACGGGGTGTCCCCACGGGTGAGCTTCTCGACCGCTGCCGTCGCACGCTCGACCGCGCTGTCGAGACGGGCATCGACAAGCTCGTCGAGAAGCAGATCGCCTGGTACGCCGACTTCTGGGACCGCTCCGACGTGCGCATCGGCGGTCACGGCGACCTGCAGCAGGCCACCCGCTGGTGTCTGTTCCAGCTCGCGCAGGCCGCGGCCCGCGCCGACGGACAGGGCGTTCCCGCCAAGGGCGTCACCGGATCCGGCTACAGCGGCCACTACTTCTGGGACACCGAGGTCTACGTCCTCCCGTTCCTGGCGTACACATCGCCGCTCTGGGCGCGCAACGCGCTGCGCATGCGCTATCTCATGCTCCCCGCCGCGCGGAAGCGTGCGCACCAGCTCAACGAGGCCGGGGCGCTGTTCCCCTGGCGCACCATCAACGGCGAAGAGGCCTCCGCGTACTACGCCGCCGGCACCGCGCAGTACCACATCAACGCCGACGTCGCCTTCGCCCTGGCCAAGTACGTCCGCGCGACGGGAGACGAGGAGTTCCTCGCCCGCGAGGGGGTGGACATCGCCGTCGACACCGCGCGCCTGTGGTCGACGCTCGGGTTCTGGCGTTCGAGCGACGCGGCCGACGAGGGCGAGCACGACTCGTTCCACATCCACGGCGTCACCGGGCCCGACGAGTACACGACCGTCGTGAACGACAACCTCTTCACGAACGTCATGGCGCGCTTCAACCTGCGCTTCGCGGCGCGCACCGTGCGCGATCTCGCCGAGAACAGCCCCGAGGCCTACGCCCAGATGGCCGACCGCATGAACCTCGACCCCTCCGAGCCCGAGCGCTGGGACAAAGCCGCCGAGGCCATGCACATCCCGTTCAGCGAGGCCCTCGGCATCCATCCTCAGGACGCCGTCTTCCTCGAGCGCGAGATCTGGGACCTCGAGAACACCCCGCCCGATCAGCGCCCGCTCCTGCTGCACTTCCACCCGCTGGTGATCTACCGGTACCAGGTGCTCAAGCAGGCCGATGTGGTGCTCGCGCTGTTCCTGCAGGGAAACCACTTCACGGATGCCGAGAAGCTCGCCGACTTCGAGTACTACGACCCGCTGACCACGGGCGATTCGACGCTGTCGGCGGTCGTGCAGTCGATCCTCGCGGCCGAGGTGGGCTACCAGGACCTCGCGCTGGAGTACTTCCGTCAGGCGGCGTTCGTCGACCTCGGCGACCTGCACCACAACGCCTCCGACGGGGTGCACGTCGCCTCGGCCGGTGGCGTCTGGACGGCCCTCGTGAGCGGTTTCGGCGGCATGCGCGACCACTTCGGTCTGCTCACCTTCGACCCGCGTCTGCCCGCCGACTGGCCCGAGCTGTCGTACGTGCTGCACTGGCACGGCACGCGTCTCGACATCACCCTCACCGCGTCGGCGCTGACCCTGCGCGCCGGGGGAGAGGGCGAAGCGGTCACCTTCGCGGTGCGCGGAGTGGACTACACCGTCAGCCCGGGCGAGACGGTGCGCGTCGCGCTGCACGGCCAGGGTCCGGTGCGTCCGGGACGCCCGTCGATCCGGCAGCTCGAGGGATCGGTGCGCGAGGACGGGACGCTTTTGTCGGCGTCGGTCCCGATCGTCACCACGGCGATCCCGATCGTCGGCGACGACACCGGCCCGATCGCGGTCGGACTCGACGGCGGCTTCTGAGTCTCCGTGACGCGGCGGCATCCTCCGGGGTGTCGCCGCGTTCGGCGTTTCGGGGGAGCGGTGCGGCGCCGGCGTCGGGGGCGCGGCGGATGGCATGAGAACAGGCGGATGCGACGAGAACAGGGCGGCGAGAGAAGAACCGGCCTGTTCCGAAGACGTCTCCTGTTCCGGTGACGGCGGGCGGGTCGGTCGAGCGTCGAGCGGCGTGGCGGCGGCGGCGTCGCGGCGTGGGGATCCGGCATCCGGTGCTCGATACACCCCCCACGCGGAGGGTGAACCGCGCGGGGAGCGGCCGCGGAGGCGATGTCGGAGGTACGCCGTAGGCTGGGGGAGTGACCACAGCCCTGTACCGCCGCTACCGCCCCGAGGCGTTCGGCGAGATGATCGGGCAGTCGCAGGTGACCGAGCCGCTCATGACCGCCCTGCGCAGCGACCGCGTGGGTCACGCGTACTTGTTCTCCGGTCCGCGCGGCTGCGGAAAGACCACGTCGGCCCGCATCCTCGCCCGCTGCCTCAACTGCGCAGCCGGCCCCACCGACACCCCGTGCGGAACGTGCGACAGCTGCGTCGAGCTGGGGCGCGGCGGCGGCGGCTCGCTCGACGTGGTCGAGATCGACGCGGCGAGCCACAACGGCGTCGACGACGCCCGCGACCTGCGTGAGCGCGCGATCTTCGCCCCGGCGCGCGATCGCTTCAAGATCTTCATCCTCGACGAGGCGCACATGGTCACGCAGCAGGGCTTCAACGCCCTGCTCAAGCTGGTCGAAGAGCCGCCCGCGCACGTGAAGTTCATCTTCGCCACGACCGAGCCCGAGAAGGTGCTCGGCACCATCCGCTCGCGTACGCACCACTACCCGTTCCGGCTCGTGCCGCCGGCCGCGATGCTCGAGTACGTCCAAGAGCTCTGCGAGACCGAGGGCGTGGGCGTCGAAGCCGGCGTGCTACCCCTCGTCGTCCGCGCCGGCGGAGGGTCGCCGCGCGACACCCTCTCGTTGCTTGACCAGCTCATCGCGGGCAGCGACGCCGACGCCGACGGGCACGTGCTTGTGCGCTACGAGCGCGCGGTCGCTCTGCTCGGCTACACGCACTCCGAGCTGCTCGACGAGGTCGTCGACGCCTTCGCCGCGAACGACGGGGGAGGAGCCTTCGCCGCCGTCGACCGGGTCGTTCAGACCGGTCAAGATCCGCGTCGTTTCGTCGACGACCTGCTCGAGCGGCTTCGCGACCTGATCGTCGTGGCCGCCACCGGTGCCGGCGCCTCGGCGGTGCTGCGCGGGGTGCCCGACGACGAACTCGAGCGCATGTCGCGCCAGGCGACAGCCTTCGGCGCCGCGCGCCTCTCGCGCACGGCCGACCTGGTCGTCGCGGCTCTCGACGAGATGACCGGGGCCACGTCCCCGCGATTGCAGCTCGAGCTTCTCGTTGCGCGCGTGCTCACCCACGCCGGGGTCGCCCAGGGCACATCGCCCGCCATGGCGCACGACCTCGAGGCGGCACGCGGCGGAGCGTCCGCCCCCGCCCCGGCCACGGGGCGTCCGGCATCGCCCTCCGCTGACATCGCCACCCCGGGTGCGGCTCCGGCGGACCCCGCGGTCGCGAGCCCGGGTGGTTCTCGGTTCGCCTCGCCGGGGATCGCGGCGCCGGGCGCGGCGTCCGCGCCGGTGGCATCTCCCGGTGTCGCTTCGCCGGGTGTGGCTTCGCCGGGTGTGGCTTCCCCGGGTGTCGCCTCGCCGGGTGTGGCGTCCCCGGGTATCGCGTCGCCGACGGTGGGCTCCCCCACCGTTTCGCCTCGCTCTGGTTCCGCCGCCGTCGCATCGCCGACCGTGGCGTCTCCGGGGCGGATCGCGGCGCCCGAGGTGGCATCCCCCTCCGTCGCCCCCGCCGCGGCGGCGTCGCCGGACTCGGCCCCGTCCGAAGCGATGTCGGCCGCCGTCGCGCCCTCGAGAGACGCTGCTCCCGGCCGACCCGACACGTCCGCCGAGCCCCTGCCGAGCGATGACGACGCCCCGCCGCCGTTCACCGACGACGACGCTCCTCCGCCGTTCGACGACGACGAGCCGATGTCCGCGCCCGCCGCCGCCGTAGATCGCCGGGGGCAGGAGCAGCCCGACCGCGCGTCGATGCCGGGGGCGGCTGTTCCCGCGCGAACCGGTTCCTCCGCGGCTGGTCGTGCCCGCGCGGTCTCCTCCGACGAGGCCCATCCTTTCGACACGGCTCCCACTCCCGAGACCGTCGCCGCAGAGCGCGACGCCGACTCCACGTCGGCGTCGACCGCAGCGGAGTCCGAGGTGGGCGCGTCGTCTCCCGACGATGCACCGTCTTCCGCGTCCTCGCCGACCGTCGCTGAGGCTGGGGACGGCCCGACGGCCAACGCTTCGTCGGTCGATGCTCCGAGCGCCGACGCTCCGCTCGCCGAGGCTCCGGCCGCCGACGCCGCCAGCGCCGACGCCCCGCCCGCCGACGACGCGTCTCCTCTCGAACCGACCGCGCCCACGCCTCCAGCCACCCCGGTCGGTCCGATCGAGCTCGGCCACGTGCGCGACGCGTGGCCCGAAGTGCTCGGTCAGCTCGAGGTCGCGAGCCGGTCGTCGTGGCTCGTCGTCTCCACCGCCGCGGTCGCCGCCTTCGAGGGCGACGTGCTCACCCTGGCGTTCCGCACGGCCAGCGACCTCACGGCCTTCAAGACGCGCACCCCCGAGGGCGGTCCGAGCGAAGACCTCCGCCAGGCCATCCAGGCCGTCCTCGGCATCCGGGTCAAATACCTCGCGCGCCTCGAGCAGGACGGTTCGGGCGGGCCCGGAGGCTCCGGTCCCGGCGGGCCGTCTCGTGGTCCGGCGGGTTCGGCGCCGACGCACGGTCCCACCTCGGGGGCCCCGGCGTCCGGTCCGCGTGGCTCGCAGACCTCCGCGCCGTACTCGTCGTCGGTCACCGAATGGGCCGTCGCCCCGATTCCCGCATCCGACGGTTCCGCGCCGACCGCCCTCCGGGCTCCCGTGGCACCGTCTACGGCGCTCGCGGTCGACGACGAGCCCGATGAAGCCACGGCCGTCGCTCCTGCGGCGGTGCACGAGGGCGCCGTCCTGCCGCCGCGCGAGGTCACCCCCTCGGTGCCCGCCCCCGACGAGGTCGACGATGACGACGTCATCCCCCCGGTCGACGAGGTCGAGGCGCCCATCCCGCCCGTGGTCGTCCCGCGCATGGCCCCGCTCAGCGGGGGAGTCCAGCGGTACGGCGAGGCCGTGGTCCGCCAGATGCTCGGCGCCACCTACGTGCGCGACGAACCCTACGAGCCCCCGACGAGGTTCAACTGATGTACGACGGCATCGTCCAAGACCTGATCGACGAGTTCGGACGCCTCCCCGGCATCGGCCCGAAGTCTGCGCAGCGGATCGCGTTCCACATCCTCCAGTCGCCGTCCTTCGACGTATCGCGCCTGTCGACGCTCCTCGGCGAGATCCGCGACAAGGTGAAGTTCTGCGAGATCTGCGGCAACGTCTCCGAGCAGGATCGCTGCTCGATCTGTCGCGACCCCCGCCGCAACGCGACGCTCATCTGCGTCGTCGAAGACGCCAAAGACGTCGCGGCCATCGAGCGCACCCGAGAGTTCCGCGGGCTGTACCACGTGCTCGGCGGCGCCATCAGCCCCATCGCGGGCATCGGCCCCGACGACCTGCGTGTCACCCAGCTCATGCAACGGCTCGCCGACGGCACCGTTCAAGAGGTCATCCTGGCGACGAACCCCAACCTCGAGGGCGAGGCGACGGCGACCTACCTCAGCCGGTTGCTGCACACCCTCGAGATCCGCGTGACGAGGTTGGCATCCGGTCTCCCCGTCGGCGGCGACCTCGAATACGCCGACGAAGTGACTCTCGGCCGCGCCTTCGAAGGGCGCCGCACGCTCTGAGCCGACCACCGCGGCGTGTTCGCGGAGGGTCCGTCCTCGGGCGCGCGTCTCCTGACGCGCGTTCCGTCGCACGTGTGTCGCTGACGTACCCGCCGGACGTCACCATGCCGGATGAACCGGCTGGTGAACGTCGCTTATGAGTTCGCGACGAATCGTTGCGGGGTGGTGAACCGCTCGTTCACCCTCTGCTCGCGCCACGGCCATGCGGGGGGAGGACGTTCTTCTCTGCGGAACAGCGTGGGGGACCCGAAGCCCCGACGCAGAGGTCCGTCAGACAGGGGCCTTCCGTGAGCGAACCGCTCTCCACACGACCGACCGCGCACGCGCGCGTGGTGTTCGACACCTTCCGCTCGGCGCGCGACCCGCGCCTGAGCGCGTGGCTGCTCTTCCGTTCGTACCTCCTCCCCGAGCTGGCGGCATCTCAGCTCGCCCTCATGGAGAGCCCCACGGCCGCGGGTGCTCTCGCCCCGATCGGGGTCTTCGGCGTCTGGCGGCTCCTCGCGACGAACAACCGCGAGCTCGCTCGCTGCGCAACGGTCTTCGCGTCGCCGTCCGTCGCGGTCGACGCGGCCCGGGTGGAGCAGTCCCGCGCCGACCAGATGCAGGTGTCGACGGTCCGCGGCCCCGTGGCGACCAAGCACGCGTGGGTGCTGCGCCGCGGCGATCGGCCGATCGCGACCGCCGCGCGCTGGTACGAGTCCGCCGGCGAGGCGTCCGCGGCCGGCCGCGCAGCCGTCGCGGTGTTCCGGTCCGCCGACGTCGTCGAGGGCGTCAGCATCGGCAGCGCCTCCGGACGTCGGTCGCGCGTGTCGGCGCAGCCCGCGTGATCGCTCGTCGGCGCGCGGGGTTGCGGCAGCCGGTCGGCCGGTCTGAGGGAGCCGACTGATGGTAGACGATGCCGGCGGTCTCGTCGCGGGGAGGTTCCGCGTCGAAGGGCTCCTCGGCACCGGGGGAACGGCATCCGTCTTCCGCGCCCGGGATGAGGTGACCGGTCAGACCGTCGCCGTCAAACTGCTGCATCCCCACCTCTCTCAGAGCGACACCGTCCGCGAGGCCTTCCTCCGCGAGGGCAGGCGGACGGCGCACGTCTCCCACCCGACGATCGTCGCCGTCGTCGACATGGGGACCTTCCGCGAGCACGGCATCCCCATAGCATGGATTGCCCAGCAGATCGTCGAAGGCGTGACCCTCGCTGAGCACGTCCGTGCCACCGGTCCGCTCTCCGCGGTCCACGCCGCGGCGGTGGCCGGGGACATCCTCGATGCGCTGGGTGCCGCTCACGCGGTCGGTCTCGTGCACCGCGATGTGTCGCCAGCGAACGTGCTCGTGCACGTCGTCGACAACGGCCTTCCCCGATCGACGCTCCTCGATTTCGGCCTCGCCGATGCGGCGGGAGAGACGGCCCACGGCGACGACGTTCTGCGCAGTTCCGTGTCGCCGGTCACCGCGGGAGTGGTCGGAAACGCCGAGTTCGCCTCGCCCGAGCAGCTGAGCGGGCAGCCCGTCGGCCCGCGAGGCGACCTGTACCAGGTCGGCGGGATGCTGTACTTCGCGCTCACGGGACGCGCCCCGTTCACGGGGAGTGACCGGTCCGCCGTCATCCGGGCGCACCTGCACGCCCCGCCTCCCGTCCCGTCCGTGGCCGTCCGCTCCGTCCCCGGTGCGCTCGACCGCGTCGTCGTGCGATCGATGCTCAAGGAGCCGGCGGACCGCTTCGCCGACGCCGCCGAGATGCGCGCGGCGGTCCTCGAGGCGGTCACCCCCGCGCGAGTGCGCGTCCCCGGCGATGACGAGGTGTCGTCGACACGGGTCCTGGCGGCCGCCCCTCTCGGTGCCGGTTCGGCACCGGCCCCCGCGCCGGTGGACGAGTCGACGCGACACGGACCCCGGTGGGGAGCGATCGCGGCCATCGTGCTGCTGCTGGCGGGCACGGCGGCCGCCGTCCCCCTCATGGCGAACGCCGGTCGTGCGGCGCCCGCGGCCGAGCCGTCCGCGGCGGCCTCGGCTCCGGTGCCCACCGCGACGACGACATCGACACCGCAACCGACCGCGTCCGACCCTGGCACGCCCGCACCGATCGCCACCGCGCTCGTGCCCGCCTTCGGCTCCCTCGACGACACGCGACTCGCGCTCGCGGCGGCGGGGTTCGTCGTCGGCGACATCACCGAGCGCGACGCGCCCCAGTCGGCGGGGACGGTGCTCTCCTCCGACCCGGCCCCCGGGACGGCGGTGGCGCGTGGTTCCGCGGTGCGTCTGGTCGTGGCATCCGGATCCAATCTCGTCCCGAACGTCGTCGGAATGGATGCCGCGGCAGCGGCCTCGTCGATGCGCGCAGCGGGGTTCGTCCCGGCGCAGACGACCGTCGCCTCCGACCGACCGATGGGGACCGTCGTCGGCGTCGAACCCGCGGCGGGGAGCGCCGCCCGTCTCGGAAGCGCCGTGACGATCCTCGTGGCCGCAGCCCGGGCGACTCCGACGCCGGCCCCGCCGTCTCCGTCGTCCACGCCGACGCCTGTCCCGACCGCCACGCCGACGGGCGGACCTCGATGACGCCTCGACCGGCGTCGTCCCTCGTTCACCTTCGAGCGTCTCTCGTTCACCACCCCGCCAGCCGACGTGGACAGTCGAACCGGGTGCCGTTCACGGCTGACTCCTAGCCTCGCAATGCCGGCGACCCGAGCCGGTTCCACGGGAAGCGAGCGAGTCGCGACACCGGCCGGTCGACCGGCGCCCCGCGATCCTCCCCTCGTCGTTCGAGGCTGAGCGACGTGAGGCGCGGCCGACTCCCGGCGCGATCGATGGAGGGCGCATGACGGACACCAGGACGGCGGTGCTACCGCCGACGACGGACGCGGCGAAGCCGAAACCACGCTCGTTGAAGAGCGCTCCCGTTATCGCCGATCGGGTGTTCCGGACCACCGCGTATGCCGCGGGAACCATCACCGTCGCCGTGATGCTCGCCGTCGGGATCTTCCTCACGGCGCGCGCCGGCGACGCCCTCGCGGTGGCGGGTCCGTCGTTCCTCACGACGCAGGAATGGTCGCCCGAGACCGGCACGTTCGGTGTCGCCGCCGTGCTGTTCGGGACGGTGACCATCGCCCTGGTTGCCATGGCCATCTCTGTGCCGCTGGCGATGGGGACGGCGTTGCTCATCAGTGAGATCGTGCCGCCACGGGCGCGGGGCCTTCTCATCACGATGGTCGACCTGATGGCGGCCGTGCCCAGTGTCGTGTTCGGGCTGTGGGGCGTGTTCTTCCTCCAGGCGGGCGTCATCCCGGTCGCCCAGTGGATCTCGACCTACTTCGGCTGGATCCCGATCTTCCGCGTCGCCGACGAGGCCGGCGCACGGCTGACGGACGCCGGTGCCTACACCTCTTCGGCGTTCATCGCGGGGATCGTCGTGGCGCTCATGGTCGTGCCGACCCAGACCTCGGTGATGCGCGAGGCGTTCTCGCAGGCGCCGCTCGGCGAGCGGGAGGGTGCCCTCGCGCTCGGTTCGACCCGGTGGGGGATGATCCGCGCCGTCGTACTCCCCTTCGGCCGGGGCGGCATCATCGGCGGCACCATGCTCGGCCTCGGACGCGCCCTCGGCGAGACCATCGCCGTGGTCATGATCATCTCGCCGATCTTCACGATCAACACCGAGCTGCTGAAGACCGGCACCAACTCGGTGTCCGCGCTCATCGCCCTCCGTTACGGGGAGGCGAGCCAGTTCGGCCTGTCCGCCCTCATGGCGGCGGGGCTCGTGCTGTTCATCATCACGTTGATCGTCAACTTCACCGCGTCGACGATCGTCGCGCGCAGCCGGTCCGGAGCGGAGAGCAACTGATGGCGATCCTCACCCCCGAGGCCCCGACGGCCACGGCTGGAGACGAGTCTCCGCGTCACACCTCGCGCACGTCGATTCCGCATCGCACGGGCGCCGTCGGGGAGCGACGCGATCTGCGGACGGTTCCCTTCGGCGACCGCTTCGACCTCATCGGCAGCGGGGCGGCGGCCGTCGCCGTCTCGACACTGATGTTCGGATGGCTCACCCCCATGACGGGTGTCGTCGGGTGGGTGGTGCTGTCGTTCATCGGCTTCCTCGGCATCTACGCGGTCCTGACCGCGATGCGCGCCGACCGTCTCGCCATCAGCGAGCGGGTCATGACCGCGTTGTTCTACTCCGCGGGCGTGCTCCTGCTCGGGGCGCTGGCCTTCGTGGTGTTCTTCACCCTCGTGCGGGGCTCGTCGGCCCTGTTCCTCCTGAACTTCTTCACCGAGACGATGAAGCTCGCCGGTCCCCTCGACCCGCTGACGATGGGCGGCATCGCGCACGCCATCGTCGGAACGCTCATCCAGATCAGCATCGCCCTGACGATCACGATCCCGCTCGGGGTGACCACGGCCGTCTTCCTGAACGAGATCGGCGGACGCTTCGCCCGCTTCGTGCGGACCATCTCGGATGCCATGACGGCTCTGCCCTCGATCGTCGCGGGACTGTTCGTCTATGCCGCCGTCGTGACCCTCATCACGAATCAGCGCTCGGGGTTCGCGGCATCCCTCGCCATCAGCGTGATGATGCTCCCGATCATCATCCGGGCCTCCGACGTGGTGCTGCGCCTGGTGCCCCACAACCTGCGCGAGGCGTCGTACGCGCTCGGCACGAGCCGGTGGCGCACGGTGTGGAGCGTCGTCCTGCCCACCTCGCGCTCCGGTCTCGTCACGGCCGTGATCCTCGGCACCGCCCGCGGAATCGGCGAGACCTCTCCGGTGCTGCTCACCTCGGGCGTCACCGCGGAGATGAACCTGAACCCCTTCTCGGGTCCGATGATCTCGCTCCCGCTACAGGTGTTCGACTTCGTGAAGTCCCCCGAGCCGAGCATGATCGCCCGCGGGTTCGGCGCCGCCGCCACCCTCGTGCTGCTCGTGCTGACCCTGTTCATCGTCGCCCGCCTCATCGGTGGACGAGGGCCCGGCCAACTCTCGGACCGTCAGCGCCGTGCCGCCTCCGCTGCGTCGGCTCGGGATCTTGTCCGCACCGAGGGGGAGTCCGCCGTCGCCGCTTCGCGTGCCGGGCAACGCACCATGCCGCCGGGCCGTCCGCCCAAGGACCTCGAGCGTCGCCTCTCGCTGCGCGCGCTCACCGCACGCTTCAACCGATCCACCGAGGAGAACCCGTCGTGAATGTCCGTCCCCGCCTGGCCCGCTTCGCCGCGGTGCTCGCGGTCGTCTCCCTCGTCGCGCTGGCCCCGTCGCCCGCACAGGCCGACGGGTACGTGCCAATCTCCGGATCCGGCTCGACCTGGTCGCAGAACGCGCTCGATCAGTGGCGCAAGAACGTGGCCAGCAACTACGGCATGACGGTGAACTACTCGGGGACGGGGTCGAGTGCCGGGCGCACGGATTTCCGCAACAGCACCGTCGACTTCGCCATCAGTGAGATCCCCTTCCAGGACAACCCCGAGGACGGTTCCGCGCCGGAGACGACGTTCAGCGACGGGACCCCGCTGCAGGGGAAGTTCGCGTACATGCCGATCGTGGCGGGTGGCACCTCGCTGATGTACAACCTCAAGATCGGCGGCAAGCGCGTCACGAACCTGCGACTGTCTGGCGAGGTGATCGCCAAGATCTTCAGCGGTCAGATCGCCAAGTGGAACGACCCGGCGATCCAGTCCGACAACCCCGCCCTCGCGATGCCGGATAAGACCATCACGCCGGTCTATCGTTCGGACGGCTCCGGGACGAGCGCGCAGTTCACCCTGTGGATGTCCAAGCAGTTCGGCAACATCTGGACGCAGGGCATGCGCTCGCAGTTCCCGCAGGTCAACGCCTCATTCAAGGGACAGAACGGCTCCTTGGGCGTGGCGGGCTACGTGAGCCAGGACTACGGCGAGGGGGCCATCACCTACGTCGAGTACTCGTACGCGATGAAGTCCGGGTTCCCCGTCGTGAAGGTGCTCAACAAGGCCGGGTACTACGTCGAGCCGACATACCAGTCGGTCGCCGTGGCGCTGATGTCCGCCGCGATCAACCCCGACCTCACGCAGAACCTGGACGGCGTGTACAACAGCGGCGACCCTCGGGCGTATCCGATGTCGAGCTACTCGTACATGATCGTCCCCACCCAGACGAACAAGATCTTCACGGTCGAGAAGGGCAAGACCCTCAGTCGTTTCGCGAACTACATGCTGTGCGAGGGCCAGCAGCAGGCTTCCGCCCTCGGGTATTCCCCGTTGCCGATGAACCTCGTCCAGGCGGGTTCCGACGTCTTGAAGTCGATCCCCGGAACAGAGGGGCCGGTCGACTTCAACAAGTGCAACAACCCGACGTTCAAGCCGGGCGACTCCCCGGCGAACAATCAGCTCGCCGCCTCCGCTCCCAACCCTCCCGACTGCGACAAGAAGGGATCCACGCAGTGCGTGGAGGGAACGGGCGGTGCCCAGGAAACCACACCGGCGACGGGCGCGGGCGGGGCCTCGGGTGGGGCCAACAGCGCTGCCGCGGCGGCGGGCGCCTCGGGTGGCGGCTCGGCCGGCGGGGCTGCGGCGGCCGCGGGTTCAGCCGCTGCCGGTGATGCGGCGGGCGCCCCCGTGTATGACGCGAACGGCGTGCTGGTCTCCGGGGGAGGGGCGGCCGTGAACGCAGCGGTGTCGTCGCCGTTCACGTTGGCGGATGACGGGTGGGGGACCCCGCAGTCCATCATGCTCGTCGCCGGGCTGCTCATGCTCGCGGCCATCCTCATCCCGCCCGTGATCATCCGACGATCCGGCGCGCGAACGAACCGTCGATGACCGAGCCGGCGTCCGCCGGAGCCGCGGCGGAAGCGTTCGCGCCTCGAGCCCGCCGCATCGGTACCTCGTTGGGGGCGCGTTCATGCCACCGTCACCTCCGCGCTTCTAGCTCATCGCGGGTGGAAAGTCACCCGCAGAATTTAAGGAATTCACCTGTGTCTGACCCCCGCGAGCGCAGCGACGCCGAGGCCTCGACGACCCGGTCACGGACGCGCCGTCCGAGACGCGCGGGCCAGTCCGGTCGAGGCGTGCGTCGGGCGCTCGGCCCGCTCGCGGCGGGTCTGGTCGCGGGCGTCTCCATTTTCGCGCTGGTCTCGGGAGGCGTGGTGTCGGGCGGCCAGTCCGCCACCGCCGCAACCTCCTCCGCCGTGACGATCACGGCGAAGCAGCAGGACCCTCAGCTCGACACGGCCCCCCTGCCCGACCTCTCCGTCTCCGTCTCGCAGACCCGGGGCCTGGTCGCTCAGGGCATCCGTCTCGACTGGACCGGAGGCAAGAAGTCGACGGCGCCGTCGGCGGGGGGCAACGGTGGCGAGAACTTCCTCCAGGTGTTCATGTGCTGGGGCGACGATCCGCAGAACGCCCAGCGTCCCGATCGCACGACGTGTCAGTACGGAGGGGCGGGGAGCGTCGGGGCGACCCGCGACGCGTACCGCAACTATTCCTCGATGGACGAGGTGCCCGCGGCCGATGTGGAATTCACCGCCCCCGGCTCGATCATCTATCCGCCCTACACGTCGATCCCGTTCATCGCTCGCGACGGGACCCGGGTCGACTCGATCACGCGCGACCCGAAGACCGGCGGCAAGACGATCAACTCCGCCGTCGACGTCAACGCCAACCAGTTCTTCACCTCGTACACCACCAACGAGATCCCGTGGGTCGGTTCGGGAGACGACGGGAAGGGCTCCGTCACCTTCGAGGTGCAGACGGCCGTCCAGTCGAACGGACTCGGATGCGGAAACCCGGTGACGACGTCCGGCGCCACCGTCGGAGCGTCGTGCTGGCTCGTCGTCCTCCCGCGCGGGACCTCGGATAACGGGTCGACGAACATCACCCAGTCGGGCCTCTTCGCCGACTCGTGGCAGCACGCGCTCTCGGTGAAGCTCGACTTCGCACCCGTCGGCGCCGGCTGCCCGATCGGACAGGCCGAGCGACAGGTCGCGGGCAGCGAGCTCGCGGCACTCGCGGTCGCTTCGTGGCAGCCCGCGGTCTGCAACCAGAAGAACGGTTCGGTCTACTCGCTCATCACGAGCGCCGAGTCGGACGCCCTGCTCTCTGCCGCCAAGAACGCGCAGGCGCCCCTCGCCCTGACGAGCTACGCGCTCACGACCGAGGGCAAGGACCCGCTGACGTACGCCCCCGTGGCCTTGAGCGGCGTGGCCATCTCGCTGGCGATCGACAGGCTTCCGAACCCCAACGACAAAACCGTCCCCCAGGAGTGGAAGGCCAAGGCGCGCACGCCATTCCGCGGCGTGAACCTCACCCCGCGTCTGCTGGCGAAGCTCCTCAGCTACTCCTACCGCTCGTCGATTCCCACCGGGGCCGACCAGGGATATCTGACGGGGACGAACGAGTACAACATCACTCGCGATGAGGACTTCCTCGCGGTCAACGATCCCGAGTGGAGGGCCCAGGACCTCCAGGGCGCCGCGATCGCCGACGTCATCGTTCCGCAGGGGCGGTCGGATGCCGCTCGCGCGGTGTGGAAGTACATCTCCTCCGACCAGGATGCGATGGACTTCCTCGCCAGCAAGCCGGACCCGTGGGGCATGGTCGTCAACCCGTGGTACTCCACGAACGCCGACATCAATCCCAGCAAGGTGGCGTTCTCGCTCGATCGGGACGACTTCCCGAAGGCCGACCCCGTCGAGGTGGTGCCGAAGAATCAGGCACCCATCAACCTCGTGACCTGGCGCCCCTACGCCAACGACCTCTCCGCGATCGCGTATCTGACGCTCCGCGGAGACGGCCAGGGACCGGGGCAATGGGATCCGAACACCGTCCCGCCGAAATACGGCAAGAACCCGCGCATGCTGCCCGGAAGCCAGCGCCTACTCGGGCTCACCAGTGCGGCCGCCGCCGCACGGTTCCAGGTGGTCACGGCATCCCTGCGTAATCCCTCCGGCGGATTCGCCGCTCCCACGAGCGCCTCGATGCGTGCGGCGGCCGATGTGATGACGCCGGCGGGCGCGGGGGATCGCGTCGTCGCCTTCGACCCGAAGTCGTCGGTGGCCTCCGGTTCCCGTGACGCCTACCCGCTCACCATGCCCGTCTACGCGGCCACCAATCCGACGGCCACCGATCCCTCGCTGCGCGCGGCGTACGCGGACCTCGTCCGCTTCGCCGTGGGCACCCAGGCGCAGACCCCCGGGACGGCGGCCGGAGAGCTCCCCGACGGTTACGTCGCGTTGCCCGCGGCCTGGATCGAGCAGGCGCGGGATGCCGCGGACGTGATGCAGAACGGCCCGCGGCCCTCGTCGACCGGGGAGTCGTCGTCGACGTCCGGCGCGTACATCCCCTCGCAGCAGACGGCGGTGACCACGCGAGCGGCGTCGTCGAGCGCTGCGAGCACCGCCGCGGCGGCCGGGGCCGCGCCCTCGTCGACGGACTCCGCGATGACGGCGGCATCCGGTGCGTCCAGCGGGGCGCTCGCCGGGGCGAAGACCCCGGAGGACCCCGACGGCGGCGCGCTCGGTGCCGCTCTGCCCCTGAGCGTGCTCGCCGGACTGGCGAGCGCGGCCGGGGTGCCCCTGATCACCCGTCTGAGAAGACGGGTCACCTGAGGCCCGCGCCTGCCGGCTTCTTCGCAGTAACCCATCCTCTGCACCCGAAAAGAACAGGAAGAAATGAAGCTCAAGCGAATCGTCGCGTTCGGCGCGGCCGTTGGTGTCGCCCTTGCCGGCGCTGGCATGGCGTCGGCGGCCAACGCCGACCCGATCTCCGACGGTTACTCGATCGTCGGCTCCGACACCCTGCAGGACGCCGTCAGCGCCCTCGCCAACGGGACCAACATCACCGGTCCCTCGGTCAAGGTGTCGGGCAACGGCAAGTCGCTGGCGTCGTGGGATGCCTTCACGCTGGGCGTCGCCGGAGGCGTCGGCAGCATCCAGACGAAGGCCTTCGGCCCCGTCTTCGACCGTCCGAACGGCTCCGGCGCGGGCCGCAACGCCCTCATCGCGTCGGTCGGCGGCGCGAGCGGCACCGCGTTCACCTTCAACAACGTCAACGTCAAGGACCAGGTCGACTTCGCCCGCAGCTCCTCGGTCGGTGGCACCACCGGAACCCTGCTGACCTACGTGCCCTTCGGTCAGGATGCGATCGGCTACGCGTTCAAGGTCGGCGCGGCGACCGGCAGCGCCAACGCGACCGCGGCGACCGACGCGATCAACGACCTCTCGAAGGACCAGCTGAGCAGCATTTACTCGGCGACCTCGAGCTCGTCCGCGAGCGCGGTCCTCGCCGGCACCGGCTACACCCTGAAGCCGCTGGGTCTGCAGTCCAGCTCCGGCACGTGGACCACCTTCCTCGGCAAGATCGGCCTCAGCACCACCACGCTGGGTTCCGCCGTCGACACGCGCAGCAACTCGATCCCCGAGAACGACGGTCGTGTGCTGACGCCCGCCAGCAACGAGATCCAGATCATCCCGCTCTCGGTCGCGAACTACATCGGTCAGTCCAACGGCGCCTCGCGCATCAACACGTTCTCGGGTGTCTCGGTGGGCGCGATCGCCGGTGTGGCCGCTTTCACGGGCACCGCGCCCAACCTCACCCCCAGCACCAGCTACTACAACAGCGCCGACTGGGGCCGCACGGTCTACATCGTGGTCCCCACGGCCAAGATCACGCCCGACAACGCGGCGTTCGACTCGGGTGTCGCCGCCCTGGTCAACACCTCGTCCACCACGAGCCTCACCTACTGGGGTGGCTCGGGCTCGCCGACGACGACGAAGGCCGTCAAGGCCAAGTTCGGCTTCTCGGCTCCCACCGGCACCGTCCTCACCCGCAACAACTGATCCTCACCCACGAGAAAGAGAAGAACACTCCTCATGAAGATCACCCTCGCGAAGCGCGGAATCCTCGGCCTCGGCGCCGTCGTGACCGCCGCTGCGCTCTCGATCGTCCCCGCCGCTGCGGCGTCGGCGGCGGTCGTCCCGACCGTGGGCTCCGCTCACCCGGTCTACCTGATCTCGGACCTCGACGGTACGCAGATCCCCGCTGGCAAGGTCCTCGGCTGGAACGACTCGGTCCTGGGCTCGCCGGACCCGAGTGACGAGGACTACAACAGCTTCTTCACCGTCCCCGCGAACAGCGGGAGCGTCCGTACGTTCATCTCGCCCCGCGGCCAGGAGGCCAACGTGGCGGCCTGGAACGCGTACGGTCCTCTCGGCCTCACCCCGAGCGGCATCCAGCTGCCCAACCTGATGCCGAGCGCCAACACCAGCACCGGAACGGGCTCGCCCTCGGGCAGCGGCGCCGTCGCCAACGCGGGCGGCGACTACTCGCTGGGTATCGCCTTCTTCAACGGCAACCAGGTCCTCGAGACGGACTTCATCTACATCTCGGTCACGGCCAACGCCAAGCCCGAACTGGCGACGTGGACCTTCGCCACGCCCGCCGCGGCCGCCACCGCCCCCTCCATCACCACGGCATCGCTCAACGCCGCGACGGTGGGTACGGCGTTCTCGCAGACGCTCACCGCCGACGGCACCGCACCCCTCACCTGGTCGGTCAAGTCGGGTGGCGCTCTGCCCGCCGGCCTCGCGCTCGACGCCTCCAGCGGCGTCGTCTCGGGCACGCCCACGACCGCGGGGGCGTACAGCGTCACGATCGTCGCGACCAACAGCGCGGGTTCGAACGAGAAGGCCTTCTCGGGCACGGTGGCGGCTCCCGCTCCGACCGCTCCGACCAAGCCCGAGGGCTCGGCCACGAACAAGGTCGACATCGCCGACCCCGCCAAGGGTGCGAAGACGGTCACGGTTCCCGCCGGTTCCGCCAACGCGAACAAGACGCTCGTCGCCTGGGCATGGTCCGACCCGACCAACCTCGGCCAGGTCACGACCGACGCCAACGGCAACGCGACCGTCGACATCTCGTCGCTGCCCGCCGGTGAGCACACCATCGCGCTCACCGCCCCCGGTGACGCGACATTCGCGGTCCTCGCGTGGGACACGATCACCAAGGTCTCGGCCTCCGGTGACACCACCACCGACACGGTCGACGTGACCGCCGCCGTGACCGCGAGCGACCTGTGGTCGCTCAACGCCGAGGCCACGAAGGTCGACTTCGGCAGCGTCGCGCGCGACAAGACCGCCCAGGCCTCCCTCGGCAAGGTCACCGTGGTCGACGACCGCAACGTCCTCAAGGGCTGGAACCTCGACGCCGCGTGGAGCTCCTTCAAGAACTCCGCGGGTGACGAGATCCCGGCCACCGCTCTCACGCTGGCTCCCAAGGCCTACGCCGGCACGCCGCTCGTCTCGGGCGTGACCCTCGGTACCACGGGGTCGAAGATCGCATCCAGCTCGGCGGTCTCCACGCTCACCTCCGGTGCGCTGTTCGACGCCGACCTCACCTTCAAGGCTCCCAAGGACGCCCAGACCGGTGACTACACCTCGACGCTGACGCTGACGCTCACCTCCAAGTGAGCTGATCTCGGATAGACCCGCTGCACACCGTGCGGGGAGGCCGTCACCGGTCTCCCCGCACGGTGCGTCGGCGCCCGCGCAGTGACATGTCTCGGCTCGTTCCCCATCAGGCCTCGTTCACCCCCGCGACATGCCTACGTCGCCCCCATCTGCGGAGATATACCGTGCTCTCCACGACCTCGCGGCGCCGCTTCCCGGCTCTGGGCGCCGCTCTTCTCGTCGCTGCGGCGACGATCGCCTTCCTCGTCCCCTCGGCGCCCGCGACGGCCGCCGAGGGCGATGCCACGTCCGCCGCCACCGTCGGTGTCGCGACACGTCCCGCCGGTGAGGACGGCCGCCCCGACGGCCGCTCCCGGTTCACCTTCACCGCCGACCCCGGCCAGAGCATCACCGATCGCGTGCTCGTCGGCAACACGGGCACGGAACGGCAGGACTTCACCGTCTTCGCCACCGACGCCTACAACGGCGAAGACGGTAGCTTCTCGCTGCTCGCCTCCGCTGATGCCCCCACCTCGGTCGGCGCCTGGCTGCGTTTCGACGACGGCAGCGACCGGGTCCGGTTCTCGCTCGCGCCCGACGAAGTGCGCCTTCTCACGTTCACCATCGCGGTGCCCGCCGATGGGACGCCCGGCGATCACGTCGGCGGCCTCGTGGCATCCGTCGTCGAAAACGGGCAGCAGGTCAACGTCGACCGCCGCGTGGCGACGTCGATCTTCGCGCGCGTATCCGGGGAGCTCCAGCCGCAGCTCACAATCACCAGTTACGACGCGACCCACGAGGGCGATTGGTGGAATCCCGTGGGCGGGTCGGTGAAGGCGCGGTACACCGTCACGAACACGGGCAACGTCGCGTTGGCGGCCAACCTCACGAACGGTGCGAGCACGTGGTTCGGCATTCCCGCCACCGGTCTGCAGGGCGGCAGCATCCCCGTTCTGCTCCCCGGCAACACCTCGACCTACGAGACGACCATCGGCGGAGTCGGGCAGTGGTTCTACCTCGATGCGCGAACGGTGCTGAGTCCGTTCGTCGACTCCCCGGACATGACGCAGCAGCTCTCGGTCACGCCGGTCTCGCGCGACGCGGTCACGTTCGCTCCGCCGTGGACGCTTCTGCTCCTTCTCGCGCTCGCCGCGATCGTCTTCGTGCTCCTGCGCTGGCGTCGCCGGCGTGACGAAGCGCTCGCGCAGCAGTGGGTCGACTACATGGAGCACGCCGCCGCGTCCGACGCGAACAGCGCAGCAGACCTGCGCGTGGGCGCCCCGTGACGCCCCGTCGACGCGCGTCGCAGCGACTCGTGGTCTCTCTGGCGCTCGCGGCCGTCGCGGCGGTCGGCCTCGCCGTGCCCGCTTTCGCGTCCGACGCCGATTCGGGCACCCCGCTGACCGTGAGCATCACCGACGGATCGACGCCCTCGCCTTCGCCCTCCTCCTCGTCGACGACCGGTTCCGGCCCCGCCACGGGCACGTCGTCCGGCGGATCGTCGACGGGTGGCTCGCGCGGCACGGGTGGCTCCACCGGCGTGGGGGGATCGACGGGCACCGGAACCTCCTCGGATCCGGGGACCACGCCGGCCGGACAGACCACCCCGGCGAACGAGGTGAGCGTCGGCGGCGGGCTCTTCGTCAGTGGTTTGAACGGCAACGGGATGCCGGCCATCAATCCCGCGGACGGCACCGTGGACATGTGGTTCACCGTGCGCAATTCGTCGACGAAGCCGGTCGATGCCACGGCCGATTTCTGGATGGAGGGCACGGTCTTCTCCAACCGTCTCGATGCCCGTGACGGCGTTCCCATCACCGCTCTCCAGCCGGGGGAGACGCGGGTCGTCGCGGCGACCCTGAGCGGGGCGGGACAGTGGACGCTCGTCTCGGCCCACGTCACCTTCACCCCGCCCGAGACCGTGGACGCAGCGGCGGCGACCTCGGTCACGCGCGATGCGCTCGTGCTGGTGTTCCCGTGGGTGATCGTGCTCGCCGCGGTCGCGATCGCCTTGGCCCTCGCGATCGTGCGGGTCGTCCGCGCGGCTCTTCCGCCGGTCCCCGCGGCGGCCGCGTCATGACCCTCTTCGAGGAACGACGGACGACGGACGGGGGCGGCTCTCCCGTGTTCCCATCGGCACCCCCGCGCCCCCCGCGTCCGCCGCGCCGTCCACCGCGTCGGCGACCGGGGTACGCGCCGTTGTCTCCGATGCAGGTCTTCGTCCGTGGGACGCTGGCTTCGATCGCGGTGCTCGTCCTGGTCTTTCTGATCAACCTCCTCGTGGTGAGTCACGTGAGCCACTTCGCCTCGCAGCAGCAGCTGCGGGATACCTATCGCGCTCAGCTGGCGGAGGGCACCGCTCCCGTAAGTGAGGGCGACTTCGAGGACCATCTGCTCGTCGACGGCGCGCCCGTGGCGCTGCTGTCGATCCCTCAGCTCGGCATCGACGAGGTGGTGTCCGAGGGCACGACGTCCGGCGTCCTCATGCAGGGACCCGGCCATCGTCGCGACACGGTGCTGCCCGGGCAAGCCGGCGTCAGCGTGATCATGGGGCGCACGGCCGCGTTCGGCGGCCCTTTCGCGCGCCTGCAGACCCTGCAGCCGGGCGAGACGTTCACGGTCCGTACGGGTCAGGGTGAGCAGACGTTCGAGGTCCTCGGCGTCCGATACGCCGGGGATCCGACCCCGCCTGCCCCCGTGAGGGGCGAGAGCCGGCTCATCCTCATGGCCGCCCGCGGCGCGCCCTACCTGCCGACGGGCGTCGCGTACGTGGATGCCCGGAGCACCGGCGACGCACAGCCCACGGGAGCTCGTCAGACCACGTCGATGGCTCTCCCGCCGCAGGCGAAGCCGATGGCGACGGACATGACGACGGTGTGGGCGCTGGTCTTCGCGCTGCAGTTCCTCGTCGTGGCCGAATTGCTCGCCGTGTGGGCGTATCGGCGTGTGGGCTGGCAGAAGACGTGGGTCGTCTTCACCCCCGTCCTTCTGCTGGCGAGCGTCTTCGTCTCGGACCAACTCATCCGTCTTCTTCCCAACCTCCTCTGACCGGAGAACCCGAATGTGCCCCATCATCGATCCCGAGCCTCGTGACCAGCACGGTCCCGGAGGCGATCCCTCGTCCTCCGCGCCCGATGTCGCGGACGGCTCCGCGGACTCTTTCCGCACGGACGTGCTGAGCCTCGAGCACCACACGCCGGACCCGTTCATGACCGATGTGGTCTCGGCTGACGAGCTCGACCTGCTCACGCAGACGACCATGGGGGCGGTGCCGACCACGGTCGTCCTTCCGCCCGAGGGTTCGGTCGCCTCCCAGGCGCGCCGCGCACGACGCACGACGCGTCTGTTCGGTCGATCGGTCGCCGCGGCCGCCGGCGAGGTCACCGACGTGATCTCGCCGGACGCCGGTGCGTACCCCTCGTTCGCCCCGCCGATGTCGCCCGTTGCCGCCCCCGTGGGTGCGGCTCCGACCACGTCGGCGGGATACACCGTGTCGTCCGCGTCGGTCCGAGCCTCCGCCGTCTCGCTCCTGGGGGGCGCATCGGCCACCCCGGAGCGCCTCGCCGAGGCGGAGCGCCTGGTCGCCGAGGCGGCGGCGCGGCCCCCGTTGTCGGAGCTCGATGCGCGGTCGATCTCGGCCTGGTTCGGCGATCATCAGGTCCTCCTCGACGTGTCCCTCACGATGCCCGCGGGGCAGGTGACCGCGCTCATCGGTCCCTCGGGCTGTGGCAAGTCGACCTTCCTGCGCATCCTCAATCGCATGCACGAACTGGTGCCCTCGGCCGCCCTCGCCGGCGAGGTGCTGTTGGACGGCGACGACATCTACGACCCCGGTCACCGGTTGATCGATGCGCGCAAGCACATCGGCATGGTCTTCCAGAAGCCGAACCCCTTCCCGGCGATGTCCATCTACGACAACGTCATCGCGGGGCTGAAGCTCACGGGTCGCCGTGCCGGGCGGGACGAGAAGGATCACCTCGTCGAGACGTCGCTGCAGAGCGCGGGGCTGTGGAAAGAGGTCAAGGACCGCCTGCGCGCACCGGGTGGGGGACTGTCCGGCGGGCAGCAACAGCGTCTCTGCATCGCTCGATCACTCGCGATCCGCCCCAAGATCCTGCTCATGGACGAGCCCTGTTCGGCGCTCGACCCCACCTCGACCCGCGTGATCGAGGAGACGATGGGCGAACTCCAGAAAGAGCTGACGATCGTCATCGTCACGCACAACATGCAGCAGGCGCAGCGTGTCTCGCAGCAGTGCGCCTTCTTCCTCGCCTCTCAGGGCCAGCCCGGCCACATCGTGGAGCACGGCGACACCGCGGCGATGTTCGACTCGCCGATCGATCCGCGCACCTACGACTACGTCAACGGACGCTTCGGATAGGACGCGGCGCATGACCCTTTTCGATGAGCGGACCGAGGTCTTACCTCCCGTGCGGACGCCGGAGGCTTCCGAGCAGGGTCGTCCCGGTCTGGGGATTCGTGTGGCGGTTCTCGCCGTCGTCCTCGTCGTCCTGGCGACGACCGCCTTCGCGACGGCGGAAGGGCTCGTTCGCTCCGAGCGGGAGCGGGCCATCGTCGCCGAGGCGAGGACCATGTTCGCCCTTCCCGAGAGTCAACGCATCGAGGTCGACATCCCCGGTTCCGTGCTCCTTCAGGAACTCGCCGGACGCTTCGACAGTGTCGGACTCACGGTCCGCAGCTTCGCCGTCGGGTCGGCCAACTCCGACTTCATGATGACTCTCGAAGGACTCGGGGACACCGACGGCACCTGGAGGGCCGACCACCTCTCCGGTGCGGTGACGCTCTCCGCCGCGCAGGCGACGGCGCTCCTGGTCCCGCCCGAGGCGCAGGGTGCGATGCGGGTCGATTTCTCCGGCGGTGACATGATCGTCGGCGCGTCCGTCCCCGGTGGAGCTCCTCCGCAATCGGTGAGCCTCGCGATGACGCCGCACTTCGACAAGGGGCGGTTCAGCATGGGGATCACCTCGGTCACGGCGGGTGGCGAAACGATGTCCGCCGCAGAGATGGGGGCGAAGACGGGTGTCGATCTCGCCGCCCTGCAACCCGCTCCCGTGTGTCTTGCCGAGGCGCTGCCCCGCTTTGTCCGCGTGCGCGACGTCGGCGTCACCGACCAGAGGTTCCGTATCGACGTCGACGTCGACCTGCCCGCGGTCGAGACCGCGACGGGGAGCGAACCCGGCTCCTGTCCCTAAGAACCCCGGATGCCACGGCCCGGTGCCCGCGCGATGCGGGGGCCGTGGCATCCCGGCCCTCGTCCGTGACTACCGCCGTGCTCGTGCCCGCACGCGTGTGACGCTCGACAGCGTCGCGCGCACCGGCTGGCCCAGGTAGATGCCGAGCGAGGCGCCCACCGCTAGGGCGATGCCGATGGTCGCGGCCCCGGCGAGCGTGGTCACTCCGGTCATGAGCACGGTGGGGTCGTCGCCCGACTCGACGATTCCGAGCAGGCCGCGGAACACCGCCGCACCGGGCACGAGGGGCAGGATCGCGGCGGTCGTGATCGCGACCGAGGGCACGTGCAACCGGTAGGCGACGACGATGCCCGCGAAGCTTCCGACGAATGCGCCGACGCCGCTGGCGGCGGCGACCTCGAAGCCGAGACCCGAGGCGGCGACGTACCCCGCCCAGGCGACGAGGCTGAGAGCGGCGCTGACGACGACGATGCGCGCGCCGGCGCCGTTGTATACGGCGACGGCGATCGCGATGACGGCCGCGCCGACGAACTGCACGCTGACCGGGCCGAGGGGGAGGGCGTTCGAGGGTGGGGACATGCCCATGCCGATCACGCGCACCGTCTCGAGCCCGGCGAGGATGCCGAGGACGACGCCGAGGGTCTGCGTCGTGAGCTCGAGGATGCGTCCGGTCGCCGTCAGGGCGAAGCCGTCGATGGCATCCTGAGCCGCGCCCACCACGGTGAGTCCGGCGAGCATCAGGACGATTCCGGATGCCACGATCACCGACGGCCGGATCGCCGCGGCCGCGTCGAGGCCCGTGTAGCGCAGCAACGGGGATAGGGCAGCGAAGACGGTCAGGACGAACCCGCCCGCGATCTGCGCAAAGAAGTACGGCACGCGCGCCCGCGCCATCACGTATTGCGTCGACGCCGCGAGGGCCGCGGCGATGAACGACAGCACCAGGGCGAGCCAGTTTGCGCCGAACATGATCGCGACCCCGGCCGCGAGGGACGCCTGCGAGGCGATGACGATCGCGGGGCGGTAGCGGAACGGCAGGCGACGGATGGCGCGGCAGCGCACGACCGCGTCGTCGAGCCCGAGACCGCCGGTGATCTCCTGCACCAGAGCCTGCAGACGCTGCAGCTTCGCGTGGTCGGGCACCGAACCGCGCACCACCCGCAGCAGGGTGATCGGGTGGGTCGCGCCGGGGCGGCTGTGGGCGATCGTGATCGAGTTGTAGGTGACGTCGACGTGCACCGGATCGAGCCCGTAGGCCGCGCATACCCGCACGATCGTGAGGGTCACCTCGTTGGCGGGAGCGCCGACGACGAGCATGGTCTCGCCGATGCGGATGGCGAGGTCGAGGATGCGCGTCGAGAGCGCCTCGTCGATGACCGGGATCATCGTCGTGTCGGGCGACGAGGCCTCGTCGACGTGCACCAGACGGCGCAGGGACGACAGCAGTCGCCGCGGGGTGGGGGACAACCGCGGGCCTCCAGGGAACGGGGGAGTGGGAGCGCTCGATCCTATCGACGGGCCCTGCGGTTTCGCCGGGCGTCGGCGCATGACAGAGGCGGTATGCACCCGCCTCTAGGATGATCCTCGGGCGCGGCACGAGCGCCCCGTCGTGGCATCCCGACGCACGACCCCTCCGGGAGTTCTCCTCATGGCTCTGATCGTCCAGAAGTACGGCGGCTCGTCCGTCGCCGACGCCGAGAGCATCAAGCGGGTCGCCAAGCGCATCGTCGACACGCGTCGCGCCGGCCACGAGGTCGTCGTCGCGGTCAGCGCCATGGGCGACACGACCGACGAGCTGCTCGACCTCGCGGGCCAGGTCGCCCCGATCCCCGCGCCGCGCGAGCTCGACATGCTGCTGTCCAGCGGAGAGCGCATCTCGATGGCCCTGCTGGCCATGGCCATCCACTCGATGGGCTTCGAGGCCCGTTCGTTCACCGGTAGCCAGGCGGGGATGATCACGGATGCCACGCACGGCGCCGCCCGCATCGTCGACGTCACGCCCGTCCGACTCCGCGAGGCGCTCGACGAGGGGGCGATCGTCATCGTTGCCGGGTTCCAGGGCTTCAACCGCGACACCCGCGACATCACCACGCTCGGTCGCGGCGGATCGGACACCACGGCCGTCGCGCTCGCCGCGGCGCTCAAGGCCGATGTCTGCGAGATCTACAGCGACGTCGACGGCATCTTCACCGCCGACCCCCGCGTCGTCCCCCTCGCGCGCAAGCTCGACCGCGTCGGCAGCGAAGAGATGCTCGAGCTCGCCGCCAACGGAGCGAAGGTCCTGTACATCCGCGCGGTCGAGTACGCGCGGCGCCACGGCGTGCTAATCCACGCGCGGTCCACCTTCAGCTCGAACGAGGGCACCTGGGTGCTCGACGCCTCGAAGACCTCCGCACTCGTCCCCGAAAGAGGAGCCATGGAAGAGCCCATCGTCGCCGGCGTCGCCACCGACCTCAGCCAGGCCAAGATCACCGTCATCGGCGTGCCCGACGTGCCGGGCAAGGCCGCCGACATCTTCAAGATCGTCGCGAAGTCCGGCGCCAACGTCGACATGATCGTGCAGAACGTGTCGGCGGCCGCCACCAGCCGCACCGACATCTCGTTCACCCTGCCCAAGACCGACGCCACCACGGCGCTCAAGGCGCTCGCCGGTGAGCAGGCCGAGGTCGGCTTCGAGAGCCTCGTCCACGACGACCAGATCGGAAAGCTCTCGGTCGTCGGCGCCGGTATGCGCACGCACTCGGGCGTCTCGGCCACCCTGTTCGAGGCGCTGAGCCTGGCGGGCGTGAACATCGAGATGATCTCGACCTCCGAGATCCGCATCTCGGTCGTGGTGCGCGGCGTCGACCTCGCCGAGGCCGCCCGTCTCGTGCACACGGCCTACGGTCTCGACGGCGACGCCGAGGCCACGGTCCACGCCGGCACCGGTCGCTGACCGGGCTCGCGCCCCGGGGCGCCGCACGAGACTCCTGAGGTTCGCCGACTAAGCCGCGCCACACCCACGCGATTCCGCCATCGTGCGGCGGATTCGCGACGGATTCTCGGGAGTTCGGACCGCTCTCGACGAACCCATCCCACCGCTCGCGCTACCCTGACCCGAACGCCGCCGTCGCGGCATCCATCACCCGAACCCCGAGGTACCTCGCATGACCCGCATCTCCGATTCCGGAATCTCCCTCGCAGTCGTCGGCGCCACCGGCCAGGTCGGCACCGTCATGCTCGAGATCCTCGCCGAGCGTTCGTTCCCCATTCGCGAGCTGCGTCTGTTCGCCACCGCTCGCTCCGCCGGCACCTCGATCGATTTCGGTGGCCACTCCGTCGTCGTCGAAGACGTCGCCACGGCCGACCCGGCAGGGGTCGAAGTCGCGCTCTTCTCCGCCGGCGCCACCGGTTCGCGCGCCCACGCCCCCCGCTTCGCCGAGGCGGGGGCGCTCGTCATCGACAACTCCAGCGCCTGGCGCATGGACCCCGAGGTGCCCCTGGTCGTCAGCGAGGTCAACCCGCACGCGATCGACGAGGCCGTCAAGGGCATCGTCGCCAACCCCAACTGCACGACCATGGCCGCCATGCCGGTGCTGAAGGTCCTCGACACCGAGGCGGGCCTCGAGCGCCTCATCGTCAGCACGTACCAGGCCGTCTCGGGCTCCGGTCTCGCCGGCGCCCAGGAGCTGCTCGGTCAGGTCGAGGGCGTCCTCGCCCAGGGCGAGGTCGAGCGTCTCGTCCGCGATGGTTCGGCCCTCGACTTCCCGACCCCCGAGAAGTACGTGGCCCCCATCGCCTTCGACGTCATCCCCTTCGCCGGCAATCTCGTCGACGACGGCCTCAACGAGACCGACGAAGAGAAGAAGCTGCGCAACGAGAGCCGCAAGATCCTCGAGCTGCCCGAGCTTCGCGTCGCCGGCACGTGCGTGCGCGTCCCCGTCTTCACGGGCCACTCGCTGAGCATCAACGCCGAGTTCGCCCGCGACCTCTCGCCCGAGCGTGCGCGCGAGCTCCTCGCCGACGCCCCCGGCGTGCGCCTCGAAGAGGTGCCGACGCCTCTGCAGGCCGCGGGCACCGACCCCAGCTACGTCGGCCGCATCCGCGCCGACCAGTCTGCTCCCGAGGGCAAGGGCCTCGCGCTCTTCATCAGCAACGACAACCTCCGCAAGGGTGCCGCGCTCAACGCCGTGCAGATCGCCGAGATCGTCGCGCAGAAGCGGCTCGCCAACGCCTGAGACACGGCATCCGGATGCCGCGTGCGAGGTGTCTCGACATCGAACCGACGGTTCTCTCGATGTCGAGACACCTCTCGGCTCGCACCTAGAATCGACGGGTGACTGAAAACGTCGACGTTCTCCTCATCGGTGGCGGCATCATGTCCGCCACTCTCGGAACTCTGCTGAAAGACCTCCAGCCCGATCTCAAGATCGCCGTGCTCGAGCGTCTGAGCGACGTCGCGCAAGAGAGCTCGAACGCGTGGAACAACGCGGGCACGGGGCACGCGGCCCTGTGCGAGCTGAACTACACGCCCGAGGGCAAGGACGGCTCGATCGATCCCGCCAAGGCGGTCACGATCAACGAGCAGTTCCAGCAGAGCCGCCAGCTGTGGGCCTCGCTCGTGGCCGAGGGCGTGCTCGACGAGCCCTCGACGTTCATCAACGCCACGCCGCACATGACCTTCGTCCGTGGCGAGAAGGACGTCGCCTTCCTTCGCAAGCGTTACGAGGTGCTCAAGCAGCAGCCGCTGTTCGCCGGCATCGAGTACAGCGAGGATTCGCGCGTCATCAACCAGTGGGCCCCGCTGCTCATGCAGAAGCGCCGTAAGGGCGAGCCCTTCGCGGCCACCCGCGTGCCCGCCGGCACCGATGTCGACTTCGGCTCGCTCACCCGTCAGCTGTTCGCGAACCTCCGCGAGAAGGGCGTCGAGGTCGCCACGAACCACGACGTCAAGAAGCTCAAGAAGAAGAAGGACGGCACGTGGGAGGTCTCGTACCGCCACGTGATCGGGGGAACGCCCGGCTCGATCAACGCGAAGTTCGTCTTCGTCGGTGCGGGCGGCTGGGCTCTCAAGCTCCTTCAGCGCTCCGGCATCCCCGAGATCAAGGGGTACGGCGTCTTCCCGATCGGCGGGCAGTGGCTCAAGACCTCGAACCCCGACATCGTCTCGAAGCACCGCGCGAAGGTGTACTCGCAGGCCTCGGTGGGGGCGCCCCCCATGTCGGTGCCGCACCTCGACACGCGCGTGATCGACGGGGAGTCGTCGCTGCTGTTCGGCCCGTTCGCGACATTCAGCCCTAAGTTCCTCAAGAACGGCTCGATGCTCGACATCGTCACCCAGGTGCGCCCGCACAACATCGGCCCGATGCTGAAGGTCGCCGTCGACAACCCGAGCCTGATCAAGTACCTCGTCAGCGAGCTGTTGAAGACCCACTCCAAGAAGGTCGACAGCCTGCGCGACTTCATGCCGACCGCCAAGGACGCGGACTGGGAGCTGCTCGACGCCGGTCAGCGCGCGCAGGTCATGAAGCGCGACAAGGACAAGGGCGGCGTGCTGCAGTTCGGCACCGAGGTGGTCACCTCGGCCGACCACACCATCGCCGGGCTCCTCGGCGCCTCGCCGGGAGCTTCGACCGCCGTCTCGATCATGCTCGGTTTGATCAAGACCTGCTTCCCCGAGCGCATGCCCGCCTGGGAGCCGCGCCTGCGCGACCTCATCCCCAGCTACGGCGAGACGCTGAACACGAATCCCGACGCGGCCCGCAGAGAGCTGGATGCCACGGCCCACGCGCTCGCGATCAACCCCTGAGGTCCGCGTGGCGAAGCTGTACTTCCGCTACGGAGCGATGAACTCGGGCAAGTCCACGGCCCTGCTGCAGGCGGCGTACAACTACGAGGAGCGCGGACAGCGGGTTCTGCTGGCCAAGCCTGAGATCGACACCAAGGGCGCCGACCAGATCGACAGTCGGCTGGGCGTGAAGCGTCCGGTCGACTTCCTCGTCGCCCCCGGCGATGATCTGCGCGAGGTGTTCCACAGCGCGGCGGGGCACGCGCCGGTGGCCTGCCTGCTCGTCGACGAGGCGCAGTTCTTCACCCCGACCCAGGTCGACGACCTGTTGCGGATCGCGGTGCTCGACGGCATCCCCGTTCTCGCCTACGGGATCCGCACCGACTTCCGCACCGAGGCTTTTCCGGGATCGGCGCGCCTGATGGAGTTGGCCCACAGCCTCGAAGAGCTCAAGACGATCTGCCGCTGCGGACGCAAGGCGATCTTCAACGCGCGCCTGGTCGGCGGTCGGTTCGTCTTCGATGGTGACCAGGTCGCGATCGACGAGGGGCAGATCGAGGGCGAAGTCACCTACGAGTCGATGTGCGCCGCGTGCTATCTGCGCGAATCCGGCGGCCGGCTCGACGGGCGCTGAGACCCTCCGAGCGATCAGCCCCGGCGCTTGCGAGCGATAGCCTGGAACCATGCGCGTACTCCTGGCCGGCGGAGCCGGTTACATCGGAACTCACACGGCCGTGGCTCTTCTCGAAGCCGGGCACGATGTCGTCCTTCTCGACGACCTGTCGGGAACGCACGCCGTCGCCGCCGAGCGGGTCGAGAAGATCACCGGTAAGTCTGCGCCCCTCATCGTGGGCGATGCGGCCGACGAGGCCGTCGTGGCCTCCGCCTTCGACGAGCACGGTCCGATCGACGCGATCATCCACTTGGCGGCGTTCAAGGCCGTCGGCGAATCGACGCAGAAGCCGCTGGAGTACTACTCCAACAACCTCGACACGACCTTCGCCCTGCTGCGGGTGGGCATCGCCCGCGGCATCCGGAGCTTCGTCTTCTCGAGCACCGGCACGGTGTACTCCGACCCGGCCGACCTCCCCTTCACCGAGGAGTCGACGACGAGCATCGACCTCTCCAACGCCTATAGCAAGTCGAAGCGCATGAACGAGGTCGTGCTCGCCGACGTCGCCCGAGTGAACCCCGAGCTGAACGTCACCGTGCTGCGCTACTTCAACCCCGTCGGCGCGCACCCCTCGGGTCTGATCGGCGAAGACCCCGCCGGCATCCCGAACAACCTCATGCCGTTCGTCTCGCGCGTCGCGATCGGTACGCTCGACGAGATCGGCGTCTTCGGGGCCGACTACGACACCCCCGACGGGACGGGCCTGCGCGACTACATCCACGTCGTCGACCTCGCCGAGGGGCACGTCGCCGCCCTCGAGCAGGCGCAGCCCGGGCACCAGGTGTTCAATCTCGGTACCGGTCGCCCCGTGAGTGTGCTCGAACTGGTCGCGTCGTTCGAGAAGGCCGTCGGGCGCGAACTGCCCAAGAAGATCCTCGACCGTCGCCCCGGCGACGTCGCCGCCACGTACTGCGATCCCTCGAAGGCCGGCGAGGTCCTGGGGTGGCGCACGCGTCTCGGCATCGACGACGCCTGCCGCGATTACTGGAACTGGCAGACCACGAACCCGGCGGGATACCGCACGACCGCCGACGCCTGACGATCCGCGCATAGGGTGGTGTGGTCGGGCCACATCGCAGCGCCCGCGAGGACGGGGGATGCCATGTCGAACGCCGCCCCCCGCGCCTGGCAGGTGGTCCTCGAGCGCATCGAAAGCGACCTGCGCGACGGGCGACTGGCCCCCGGCGACCGGTTGACGCCGGAGCGCGAACTCGCCACGCAGCTCGGGGTAGGCCGGTCGAGCGTCCGCGAAGCGGTGCGGGTGCTCGAGGTGCTGGGGGTCGTCCGCACGGCGACCGGCTCCGGCCCCACCGCCGGTGCGATGATCGTCACGACTCCGCGGGGCGGCCTCGCCGCCTTCCTCCGGCTCCAGGTGGCGGCGAACGGCTTCCCCCTGACCGACGTCGTGCGTACGCGCATCGTGCTCGAGTGCGATGTCGCCGAGCGGTTGGCGCAGGACGACGTCGACCTCGCCGAGGTGGTCGGCATCCTGGATGCGATGGATGCCGACGACCTCGCGCCTGACGAGTTCCTCGCCCTCGACGCGCGCTTCCACCAGGCTCTCTCCGAAGCGTCGGGCAATGCGGTGATCTCGGCGATGATGGCGGGGCTGCGCAGTTCGATCGAGGCGTACACGCGCGCGGGGGCGGCCCGCCTCGCCGCGTGGCCGGTCGTGGCGGATCGGCTGCGCTCGGAGCACCGGAACATCGTCGCGGCGATGTCGGCAGGCGACGCTGCGGCGGCCCGCGAGGCCGTCCGGGCGCACATCACCGACTACTACACCGAAGTGGCGCAGGCGCTGAGTCCGGCCGACGCGGCGGAACCGGCTGTCGCCGACGCTGCTCGCGCCGCGCTGCGGTCCGTCCCGTCCGCGTGAAAGGAACCCCATGAGCGATCGACCCGCGCGCCCGCCGCGTCCCCAGCACGTACTCCACGTCGTGGGGACCGAGCGACTCACCCCGCACCTCGTTCGGGTGCGCGCACGGGGGCACGACCTGGCGGCGTTCCGCGAGAGCCCGCACACCGACACCTACGTCAAGATCACCTTCGCCAAGCCCGAGCTCGGCCTCGAGCCGCCGTACGACCTCGCGGCACTGCGCGAGACCCTCGCGCCCGAGGATCTGCCCGTGACCCGCACCTACACGGTCCGCGCGGTCGAGGGAGACGAGCTCGTCATCGACTTCGTCGTGCACGGCGACGAGGGGCTCGCGGGACCGTGGGCTGCGCGCGCGCAGCCGGGCGACCGTCTCGTTGTCTCGTCGCCGGGCGGAGGCTACGCTCCCGACCCCTCGGCGGACTGGCACCTGTTCGTCGGCGACGAGTCGGCGATCCCCGCGATCGCCGCGGCTCTCGAAGCTCTGTCGCCGGATGCCGTGGGCGCCGCCTTCGTCGAGGTGCAGGCCGCGGACGAGCAGCTCGCGCTGACGGCTCCCGCCGGGGTCGAGATCACATGGGTCCACCGTGGCGGGGCGACAGCGGGCGCGACGAACGTCCTGTCGGATGCCGTGGCGTCATGGCATCCGCTTCCCGGACGAGGACACGTGTTCGCCCACGGGGAGCGCGAGGCGATGAAGCGGATGCGCGATCTCGTCTTCGCGCAGTGGGGACTCGGGCGCGAGCAGGTGTCGCTGTCGGGCTACTGGGCGTACGGGCGCACCGAGGACCGGTTCCAGGCGGAGAAGCGCGAGCCGATCGGTCAGATCCTCTGACGGCTCGCGCTCCGCAGGCTCACTCCGCGGTTCGCGCGGGCAGCGTCGGGATGAGCTTCTCGAGGAACGCTGCGGTGTCTTCCCACCCGTGCACCGCCTGGCACTCGACGCCCATCGCGAGGACGGGGTAGTCGTTGCCGTCGGGGTCGAGGCGGTCGCCGACGAAGAGCATGTCGTCGAGGGGGATACCGGTCGCCTCGACGAGCTTGTTCATGCCGTAGGCCTTGTCGATGCCGCGGTGGGTGATGTCGACCGAGGTGGAGCCGCCGGAGCGGACCTCGAGGTCGGGGATGCGGGAGGCGACGGCCTCGCGCAGGCTGTTCTTCTTCTCGCCGGTGGGGTCCCAGGCCATCTTCGCCTCGAGGGGGGCCGACTGCCCGAGGGCCGAGAACGTGATCTGCGAGCCACGGTCCTCGAGGATGTCACCCCACGGCTTCGCCTCCCAGAGGCCGAGGCGTTCCGCCTCTTCGCGAACGGCGGTGAGCGCGCGCTGCTTCTCGTCGTCGGTGAGCGAGTGGGCGTACACGGTCTCGACGCCGGCGGGCGTGAGGAGGTAGTACTGGGTGCCGCAGGTGGGCATCAGGTGGAAGTGCGCGAGCAGCTCGGGGGAGGCCTGGGGCAGACGCTCGACCACCTGGCTGCGGAACTGCTGGAGCTGTCCACCCGAGATGATCGCGACCTCGACCTTCTCGGCGAGGGCGAGGAGCAGGTCGCCGATGCGCGGATCGATCGCCGACTTCGAAGGGGCGAGGGTGTCGTCGAGGTCGAAGGCGACGAGGCGGGGCGAGGCGTCGGACACGGTGCTCCTGAGCAGTGAGAGGTCGTCGCACGGAGGTGTCGCGTGCGGGCGGAGGGCGGGCCGCCGAGGGGCCCGCGTACGAAGTGATTCTACCGGCGGGCTCCCGTCGCCCCTTCCGGCGTGCAGCGGACGGGCGCGGGGGCTCAGACGGCCCGGGTGAGGATGCCGATCTCGGCGCCCGCGCGGTCGAAGACGGTGAGCTTGTCTCCGGCGATCGTCGCGGTGGCCACCTTGCGAAGCCAGGTGTCGACGCCCATGCAGGCCTTCAGTGTGGACAGCCCGAGACGGACGGTGAGGGTGTCGCCCTCGCGGGAGTACGAGCCGTTGAGTCCGTTGCAGCCGTCGCTGCCGGTGAGAACCCCGTCCTCGAGGGTGAGGAATTCCGGACCCTGCCCGACCCACCGGCCTTCCTCGGACGCACGGGAGGGATCGCTGGCGGGGGAGGCGCACGCCGTTGCAATCATGCCGCCGACGGCGAATGCAGTGAGGGCGACGAAACGGCGGGACATGAGAATCTCCTCATCGATACCGGAAAACGAAACAATGCTCATAAACAATGCTCAGGTTGCCCTAAGGTAATGCTCGACGCTGAGAGATGGGTGGGGGCCCTATCGAGATTCCCGTCCTGCCTCATCGCGCGTTTTCACCGACACATGAGATGAGACGATGACACGAAACATGAAGCGTATGGGGTGGGCCGCAGCGTCCACCGCCGTCGCGCTCACCGCCTCCGGTCTGCTGGCCCCCGCGGCCTTCGCCGGGGAAGACCAGTCGCTCGCGCCGACCTCCGGTCCGGCATTCGACGCGACCGCGCAGCAGCTCCTGGCCAACGACGACGTTCAGGCTGTGACGAAGGACACCCAGGGCCGCGTCGTCGTCTACACGACCGAAGCCGAGGGTGAGGCGAAGACCTTCGCCGACTCCAAGTCGAACGTCGTGGTGAAGCACATCGACAGCCCGTTCAGCCCGAAGGCTGAGACCGACGTGGTGGCGGGTGCCGGATACTTCAGCGTCGACCCCTCCGCTCCGCCCACGGCCGCCGGCGGCCTGTGCTCGATCGGCTTCACGGGATTCACGCCCACCGGTGCCCCCGCCGTCATCACGGCCGGCCACTGCAACGACGACGGCGCGTTCACCGCAAGCGTGCTGACTGTCCCCACAGGGGATCCCGCGGGTGGCGGCGCCGCCAACAACGATGACGTCTCGTTCCGCGCCCCTCTCGGCACGCTCGGCTTCTCGCAGTTCGGCGGACCCGGCAACTCCGCCGGCACCGTCGGCGACAAGGCATCCGTCGACATCGCCGCCATCGACGTGACGAACACCGCGCTGAACCTCAAGCCGGAGATCACGAACTGGTCGACCGCGGGCTCGGGCGACCTCTCGCTCTCGACCATCGCGGTGACCTCCGTCGGCAAGGTACAGGCGGGTCAGGTCTCGAAGTCGGGTCGCACCACCGGTTACACCACGGGTACCGTGCTCGAGCTCGAAGGGTGGGCGAAGGTCGGCGACCGCCAGGTCTACGGCTTCCCCGTCGAGAGCGCCGAGGTCATGGTCCTCGAGGGTGACTCGGGCGGTGCCGTCTTCCAGGGCAACACCGCGGTGGGTGTCGTCTCGGGCGGCGACGATGCGGGGACGCTGCTCTGGGCGGCCGACCTGCAGGCAGGCCTCGAGCGGACCGGTGGCTACACCGTCGCCGTCGAGATCGCCGCGCCGGCTCTCGTCACTCCCGCCAACGGCGGCGAGATCGGTGTCGGCGGAACCATCTCCGGCACCGCACCGGCCGGCACGACCGTCGAGATCAAGCCCGCCTCCGGCGCAGCTTTCGACGCCCTGACCGACGCCTCCGGAAACTGGAGCTTCGCGGCCCCCGACAAGCTCGGTACCTACGCGTTCTCGGTGACGGCGAAGAGCGGCTTCAGCCGGTCGCCGTCGGTCGATGCGGCCGTCGAGGTCAAGGCGGCACCGCCGGTCATCACCTCGCCCGGAAACGGCTCGATCGTCATTGATCAGCTGAATGAGTTCACGGGGACCGGTCTCCCCGGTGCAACAGTGACCCTGACTGCCGAGACGGTCGACGACTCTGCGCCCGGTGACGACGCCCAGGTCAAGGTGGCGCCGGCAGCCGTCGCAGCGAACGGCAGCGCGGTTGTGCGTGCGGACGGCACGTGGTCGATCCCGGTCGACCTCGGCATCGGTGCGTACAACGTCTCGGCGACCCAGGCTCGCGACGGTCAGGTCTCCGCCGCGGCTGTGATCTACTTCACGATCGCCCCGCCGGCGCCGACGATCGACGGCATCCATGATGGCGCGACCTACAGCGGTGCGGCTGTTCCGACGTCTGTGTCGGGTACGGGAGTCAACGGCGCGGAGATTGTTGTCGTGGTCAACCAGAACGAGGTCGCTCGCACCACGGTGCAGAACGGCACGTGGTCGGTCGTGCTCCCCACCGCTCTCGGTGGGGGCGCGTACGAGCTTGGTGCTGTCCAGACGGTCCAGGGTGTGTCGAACGGCACGTACCTGAACTTCACCGTCGTCGCGGCTGCTGCCCCGGCCCCGAGCGGTACCCCCGCCCCGGCCGGTAACGGTGGTGGCCTGGCGGTCACCGGTATGGGCGGCGACGTCGCTCCGCTGGCCTGGGGCGCCCTCGCGCTCTTGCTCGGTGGGATCGGTGCCCTCGGCTTTCGCTCGATGCGTCGGGCGAAGAGCTAAGCACGCCTGAGCAAGCGCCCCCGGTGCCTCCCCGTTTCGGGAGGGGCCGGGGGCGCTTCGTTATGCCCGGGAACACGCAGGGGGTGATCGCCAGCAGCACGCGCCTTCGGGCGCGGGTGGGGGAGCGTCTCGTTCGCGGTCCGTCGGAGCGGTCGGCGGGCGGGGCGTCCCAGAACGATGTTTTGCCAGCACATTCAGAAGCAGTGACGAGGTTCCGCCTTGAAGTTGAGGTCATTTGTCCCCCAAACGGCCTATACGAAAACACAAAGCACGTCGATAAGGTGAAATCACAAAACAAGCAAAGGAGCAAGGACTTGACACGAAAATTTCGTATGGCTCGGCTCGTTGTGGTCGCGCTTCTCGTTAGTGCTGGTGCAATTGCCATGCCAGCCGCGGCGCAGGCCGCTGTGCCAACATGCAATTTCAGTGCGATTTACGCGCTGGAGCGGCCGCTCGGGCCTTCCGGTGTCTTTCCGAGCGTGAATACCAGCCCGAAGCAACGGTCGTGCAACCTGTGGCCCGGAGGGGAGCGAAATGCGACGATCGCCCTGCAGTACCAGCTGAATCGCTGCAACGGAGCGAATCTTGTCGAGGATGGCTCGTACGGCCCTGCAACGCAGAACGCGGTGCGTGCGGTGCAGTCCCGCGCCGGAATTGCGGTCGACGGTGTATATGGCCCCCAGACCATGAACGCGATGCGTTGGTCGAATGGTAATGGGTGTTACTCTGCCTCGAGCTACTCCTACGCAGGCACAAACGGATAGCTTTTCGCCAAACCGCAGGTCGGCTATCGGACAGTACGGCCGGCGGTCATGAGCCGTACAGCTTGCGCGCCGGTCAGACTATCCGAGACTTCGTGAGGATGGATGGTCTGGCCGGGCGCGGAGCTCGGCGTGTTGGTCGTTCGGCCAGCGGCGCTTCGCTCTTCACCACTGCCGGCCAATGGTCCGACGCGGGTTGAGTCGGACTTAGGGCGAATCACCATCGGTCCCGTGGTGCGATGCCGACGGGGTAGCCGACAGTTGCATCAAGCAGCCCCATTATGAAATGAGGATTCCTCCGCATGGCGTCAGATTCCAAGGTGCTTGCCACTCAAGAGTGGCTGAATAAGACGTACGGAGCGGAAGTACTCGGACGGACGCTTACTCAAGACGGGCAGATTGGGTGGCAAACGATTTACGGGATGATTCGGGGTCTCCAAAAAGAGCTCGGTATTTCGTCATTCTCTGACAATTTCGGCAATGGAACGATGGCGGCTCTGATTGCGCAGTATCCCGTCATTAGTCCCTCGACCAGTAAATACAACGTCAGGCGTCTAGCGCAGAGCGCGCTATGGTGTCACGGGTACCTTGGCGGAAACGAATGGGGGAGTCTGGACGCCGTCACCAACAATGGCCTGAAGTCGTTCCTCTACAACTGCGGACTCGCGGCGCTCTCTGAGACGGTTCCGACAGAGTTCACACCCAAAATGGTCAAGGCGCTAATGACGCTGGATGCGTATTCGCTGATCGGTTCGGGCAAGGCGGAGATTCGCGAGGCGCAGCAGTGGATCAACGGGAAGTACCGCAGTCGGAAGCAACCGATCCTGCCGTGCGACGGCCTGTTCACCCGAAGCACGCAACAGGGCCTCATGACGGTCATTCAGTATGAACTGGGGCTCTCAGACTCGCAAGCCAACGGCAGCTTCGGCCCCAGTACAAAAAGCGGCCTAGCGTCGGAAGCCAACGTCTCCTCCGGCTCAGTCGATGGAACCAAGAACTGGGTGCGCCTCTTTCAATGCGCCCTCAGATTCAACGGATATGACGCGCCCCTCAATGGCCAGTTCGATTCGTCCACCGTCACCGCCACTAAGGCGTTCCAGGGCTACGCAGAGCTCGGATCGACGGGGGCGGCGAACTTCAAGACGTGGGCGTCACTGCTCATCAGTACGGGCGATGAGACGCGTACGGGGGTGGCATCCGACATGGCTTCGCAACTCACGGCATCCTGGTGCACCAGCTTGTACGCGAACGGCTATCGTACGGTCGGTCGTTATCTGAGCGTAGCGGGCAAGCGTTATGCGCCGGGGGAGCTCGAGAACATCTTCGCCGCTGGATTGAGGACTTTCCCGATCATGCAGGAGGCGAACACCGGGCCGGATGACTTCAGCTACGAGAAGGGCCTGGATCACGGCTTCCAGGCGTTGAGGCGTTTGCGCCAACTCGGCTTCGCAGATGGAGCCACGGTCTTCTTCGCTGTCGACTTCGACGCTCTCGACGACACCATCTCTTCTCGTGTGAAGCCGTACTTCGAGGGAGTCGCAAAGCGGTTCCAGGCGTCACTGTCTAACTACCGCATCGGAATCTACGGCACTCGAAACGTTTGCGCGCGCATCATCAACGAAGGTCTGGCTCAAGAAGCGTTTGTTGCGTCGATGTCATGGGGGTGGGGCGGTAACCTCGGCTTTCCGCTGCCTCCGTCGTGGTCGTACGACCAAATATGGAACGGGACCTTGGCGGGCACGGCCCTCGAGATCGATAAAAACGTCCAGTCAGCGCGTGCGCGGCCGGCAGCTCGTGGCGATGTTGCACGAACGCCTCTTACGTACGTCTCGAGCGGAACCGGGGGGCCTCCCACCACGCTGTCGTTCGATGAGGACTACTTCTGGTACATCTCCGAGCTAACTACTCGCGCCGAAATCCAGGCGCAGTCGCGAGAGTCTGCCTGGAAGATCGCCCTGTTCTATTTGCAGAACTTGGATTACAACAACCCTGCTTGGCAGTCGGTCGCTCCTGCGGATTTGAGTTCCGTGGACTACCTGTTGTACCAGAACGTGCGCGATGAGATGCCGCTGCCGCCGTCGAGCACTCGTGCGAGGATGACGCACTGGGCGGCGTCCACTCGGGTTTACCAGCGGTACTGGCAGTACGCGGAACCAGTTGGCAGCGTTGTGACCGTGAGTGACCTGGGCGCGTGGGGCCTGGATCTTGCCCAAGCATGGGGTGATTACCTCACGGCGGCTCCGTCTGATTCCATACGTTCCTGGTTGGCGAGCCGTATCGGGAACACCTCTGCCGGATTCGGCCTCGACGACATGCTCGGTGACATCGACGCGCTGCTCGTCACGCGAATGCTGCGCGACACACCAAACCGTTCGCTCGACGACACAGTGCGAGAGATTGGCGTGCACGTGCAGGACGACCCGGTTTGGCGATATCGCCGCTTCATGGAGGTCCGCTTCGGAGGTAGCTATGAGGTCGCCGCAGCGGCCGGGAAGTCGGTGTTCACAACGGGCTGGGGCCAGCTGGCATCGTGGGCGCTGGTGAATGCCCGACAGCCGACCTCGGAGGAGGCCACACAAATCGGCCTCGGATTCTCGGATGCGATCAAACGACTGCGCGCTCAATGAGAGACGAGACGAGGAGTAACGCAGACCATCTCGGCAATCGCGGGAGCTCGGTTCCTGACGGGTTCTCGGTTCTCGCGACCGTTGGCATTCTCATCGGATGTGTCGTCGTGGTCGCGCATCTCCTACTCGGAGGAACCTCGTCGTTGGTTCGTATGGACGGCACGGCGGCGTGGCCCTACGCTCTCGGATTCGCGCTGATCGTGTTGGGACTTGTGCTGCACGTGTTGCGTCCCGCTGCCAAGCAGGACGTGGTGATCACAATCGGGTCGGGGGTCGTATGCGTCATTGCACTTCCGGTCGCTTGGTTGCTCTTTGGGTTCGCCGGGATTGGGCTGGGTGACGATCGACAAGTTGCTGCTTTGCTTGCGGCCCACACCGCGTCTGTCCTGCCGATCATTACAGCGTTCACGGGTGGCGTCGTGTCCTGGCGGACCCGCACGGCGACGTACCGACACCGCCGGCTGCTGATGGGGGCCCTCGTCTGTGCCTCGCTCGTCGTGAGTGTTGGACTCCTCGTGTGGGCGGGAATGTCTTTTCCCGGTGGTGTGGAGAGATGACGCCGACGCTTTTCGAGGCCACGAGACCATCGCGCGCCCGCCGGCTCCTCCTGTCATTCGATCAGAAAGGCCTTCAGTGGTGAGTTTGAACCGTGTCGTTTTGTCCCGACGAGCAGTGCTGCAAGGCGCGGTGCTCGCCGCCACGTTTTCGACGTCAGCCACGTCGGCCGCAGCGTCGACTTTCGAGGCAGGCTTGTCCGACGCGGCTGCTGCCGGAGCTTCCACAGAGGTTGCGCTCACGCCACTCGAATTGGTCACGTCCAAGTGCTTCGATGAAGGGTGGTCGACTGAGTTCCTCGCATACTTTCCGCAGGTCGTCGAAGTCAGGGGAGCTACCGCTGCATTCGAGTGCCGTGCGTCTTGGGACCGTCGTCTCTTCGAGGTTGCGGAGGGCGTCGTCGCGGTGACGCCTGTCGGTGTGTTCGAGATCAATCATGAGATATTGGACGACGGTTCGACACTTCTGAGTGTCCCGGTGGGCACAACGGCGTTGATGTTTAGAGCGGCGCCTGTGAATTTATATCCGACTGAGAACATTGGTACGCCAAAGGTGACCACGCTCGACGTGCTCAATGAGGCGAAGGTGCCGACGTCGGTGCCAGTTCCGTCCGCAGCGACCCCCTGCGCACCGTGGGCCCTCGCGGTCGAGGCCGATTGGGCAACGACGAACGGCGTCATCGTGCCTTCGTACGTGCGCGTGCTTTCGGTGGGGCCAAATCCGGCACCAGCGTCATCTCGAGTCGAGATAATCTCGGCGACTCGGGTCGACGCTCATGCGCTCTCGACTTCCGCAGGGGTGGCGCTGACCGTAGATGCCAGCTCGTCGCGAACGGATATCAGTGCGGAACTCGTGCGCGACCTTTCCGCAGGGGCCATCGAGACCATTACGTTCCCACTTGGCTCCGAGAATTCCCGCGATCTGGACAAGAATCCTGTCACTGTGAGTAGCGTCGCGGTGGTTCTCCCGGCAGACACCGTCGGGATGAGGATCACCCACAATGCGTCAGCCTACCCAGTCACGCCTTCAGGTGTACCGGTGAGCACATTCGAGCCCGTGGCGACCGCTTAGGGGAGCGGCGCGATAGGCAGAAGGGCCCTCCGCCTGAGCGGAGGGCCCTTCTGTTGATGAAGTGGTCGGGGTGACAGGATTTGAACCTGCGGCCTCGTCGTCCCGAACGACGCGCGCTACCAAGCTGCGCCACACCCCGTTTCAACTAGACAAGTCTACCCTGCACCGAGGAGTGCTTCGAACCACTCTGGGAGTTTGAGTTCTATCAGTCGCGTTCTGCTGGAGCGGGGCGCGGGCCTCGAAGCGACGCACGCACACGCCCGGCAAACGTCAGCCGTCCAGTGGGTCTTCGCGTCGGCGACCGCGCCGCCAGGCGTACATTCCTGCAGCGATAGCGACAGCCGAGACGCCGCTCGTCACCACCAGCGACGGCCCGGATACCCCTGTCAGTGCGAGTGCCGCCGGAACCAGCGGGGGTATCGGCGGTGTCGGCGGAATGACCGCGGCGACGGTTGCGGGGGTCGCCGTCGGGGAGGGCTCGGGGTCAGCCGGCGGCGGAGAGAAAGCCAGTTGCTCCGTCTGCGCGGGAGTGGCGAAACGCTCCATCCAGAAGTAGCGCGGAGGGAAGTTGACGACCGAATCAGGATCCTGTGACGTGCGTTCGATGCGCCACACCGCCGTGTAGACGCCCGGACCGGGCAGCGAGGCGGACACCGTCCGATAGACGGCGGGGCCGATCTTCGGGTCGGTGCGGAGTTCGAGGTGCCCTACCGGGCTGAGGTTCGACGGGATCTCGGCTGCTTCGGCGGGAAACGCATTCGTCCGGTAGACGTCGGCGGTTGCGCTCACGATGACGAAAGACCCGTCGCTCTGTCGCGGCCAGACATCGTCACCGGCCGACACCATGACGTCATCGACGAACCGGCCACGGGAGTCGATGGTGGCCGCCGTCTCGATTCGGGGTGAGAAGCGCACGGGCCGCGGTGAGGCGTCTTGGGTCGTCAGGGTGAAGGTGGTGGGTTCGGCCGGCCCGGCCGATTCCTGCTGCCCCGGGGTCGAGTAGTACCGGATGGCCGCCGAACGCACGGTGAAGGTCCCCGCGGCGCGGGCGACGTACGGCCGTCCATCGTCGGACGCCGTCGCCGGGGCGATGATCGGGTACGTGGCTGCCCCCTGGATTCCGGCACGCTCGGAGCTTCCCGTGTCTGCAAAGACCGCGTTCTCGAGTCGGAGTGTTCCTGAGGCGGTCGGGTCGACATCGAGTGTCACCGCTCCCCGCGTGGGATCGTCTTCGTCCATCGACAGCGTCAGCGAGCCGCCGGCTCGTGGAACGGGCACGCCCTCGGCTTCGGCGAGATACTGCATGGTTCGCTGCTGGATCGCGCTGCTGTTCTCTGGGCTCGCTCGCCGCATGATGTAGTCGATCGCCTCGGTCAGCTCGTTTCCGCCGTACCCCCAGGAGTGCAGCGTCGTATCCCGGTCGACGATGGCTTTCACCGCCCAACCGACGCTCGCGGCCTGCACCGCGTCGCCCGTCTGTCCGTAGGTGCTCACGAGGTAGTTGATCGAGACGAGTTGCTGCGGGGTCAGCCCGTTGACGTCGGTCGAGACGCCGTGGTCGGTCGTGGTTCCGGTGGCGACGGGGAGACCGGGGTGGATGCAGTACGTGTGAACGTCTGCCACCCGCATGGAGCCGTGCCAGCCGGTGCGGGAGAGCGGAGCCCAGGTACCGAAGCCCGTGCCTCGATCGGCGGCGTTCGCAGCCGGCGCCACGGCGACGCCTAACATCACGGCGACGAGCGTCAAGACGGCGGGGAGACGTCGGAGAGAGGGTGGATGGTGGCACATCGGGGGAGTCCCTTCGGTCGAGGAACTCGATCTTCGGGAAACGACACGTCCTCCCGACGTGCGAAGGGGCCGATCCGTGAACGGATCGGGCCCTGGCGCGTCTGTGGAGAAGTTCTCAGCGCGGCAGCAGCGTGAGCAGCGACGCCTCGGGGCGGCAGGCGAAACGCACGGGCGCGTAAATGGAGTGACCGAGCCCCGCGCTGACGTTCAACGGCACGGTGCGCCCTTCGTGGGTCCAGTCGCTGAGCCCGCGCGCTTGATCCAGCGGGATGTCGCAGTTCGACACGAGCGCCTCGCGGCGGAACGGCACCCGCACCTGTCCACCGTGCGTATGACCGGCGAGCAGTACGTCGGCGCCGAGGTCGGTGAACGTGTCGAGAGTACGCCGGTAGGGCGCGTGCATCACGCCGAGCGTGAGGTCGGCGGCATCCAGGCGTTCCAAAACTGGGGGGATGAGCTCGGGGTGGTCCCACTTGCGGTGGGCGTCGTTGACACCGAAGGCGGTGACGCGCAGCCCCTTCACCTCGAGCGACACCGCGGTGTCATCGAGGATCTTCCAACCGAGGTCATCGGCGAAGTATCGGTCGAGCGCTTCGACATCGAGATGCTTGTGCGCGGGCTGGTGCCCGGATGGCCCGGTGAAGTAGCGCAGAGGGTTGCGAGGAGCCGGCTCCTGGAAGTCGTTCGATCCGTGCACGACGAGACCGGGAACGTCGCGCAGGGGAGCGAAGGCTGTGCGGATGCCGGTGAGCCCGTCGCGGTGACCAAGATTGTCGCCCGTGTTCACGACGAGGTCGGGAGACAGCTCGGCCAGACGGGCCATCCACTCCTGCTTGCGGTGCTGCCAGGGGGCCATGTGCGCGTCGGAGACGTGCAGCACGCGGATCGGCTCGGCACCTTTCGGGAGGACGCGCAGGGCGTGATAGCGGACCGTGAAGAGGTAGCGCTCGATGCCCATTCCCCACACGGCGGCCCCGACAGCGGCCGCCCCCGCGACCCCGAGGGGTGCGAGGGCGGCCGTCACGAGAGGACGCGTCATCAGCACTTCTTCGCGACGATGGACAGAGCGATCGCGGTGCTCTTGTTCGTCGCGGTGTCGGCGGCGGGGTTCGTCGCCGTCACGCGGCCCTCATTCGGAGCATTGCCATCGGCCTGGCATGCGCCGATCGACACGTTCGAGAATCCGGCCGCGTTCAACGCCGCCTGAGCTGCGGGAACGGTCTGACCGCCCACGTTCGGCACAGTGGCGCCCTGCCCGTTGCCGGGGCTCAGCGTGATCTGCGAGCCCGCGGGAGCCGTTGCTCCGCCGGGGTTCTGGGCGGCGACGGTGTCGGGACCCGATGGGGAATCGACGGGGTCACCCACCGAGACGCGGAAACCGGCCGCCTGCAAAGTCGAGGTCGCGTCGGAGATGCTTTGACCGACCACGTTCGGCAGATCGCGCTGCTGCGTACGCAGCAGATTCGACGAGGGGTCGGGGAACCGGTCGCCGCCGTAGAAGTCGTCGGACGCGCGCTGCACATCGGCCGCCAGGGGATAACGGATGTCCGATAGAGCGCGACCGCCCCAGAATTTCTTGAAGACGTTGACGCCACCCTCGTAGTTGCCGACCCAGGCAGCGGTCGTCGTGTTGGTCGACGACTCGATCATCCAGGTCTGCCACTCTTCGTGCGTACCGGTCTTGCCGAGAACGGGAGTGCCATCGCCGGGGTTGCCGCGGTTACCGGTTCCGCCACGGGCCATGACGCCCTGCAGAGCGTAGGCGGCCGTTGCAGAGACTTCCGGGGTCAGTGCAGCCGAGCAGGTGCGCTCGGGGATGGCACGCTCCGCGCCGCTGCTGTCGGTGACCTTGTCGATCACCTTGGGCTGGCAGAGTGTCCCACCATTGGCGACCGTGGCGTAGGCGCCGGCCATCGCGATGGGCGAGACATTGTCGCTGCCGATCACGTTGTTGGCGTACTGCATCGTGATGTCCGAGCCGTCACCGCGGGTCACGCCGAGCTTCTTGGCCGTTTTCGCGATGTCGCACAGATCGAGCTCCGCTGCCATCTGCAGGTAGCCGGTATTGAGCGAGTCTCGTGTGAACATCATCGGCGTTCCCACGTACCCGCCGTCGTTGCCGAAGTTGTTGATGCGGTCGTTGTTCCTGTTCACGTAGTTGCCCGTGCACGAGTTCGTCATGTTCGGCACGGGGCCCATACGACCGTTCAGCGTCTCATTGAGGGAGTGGCCCTTCTCGAGCCAATCGACGAGAGTGAACAGCTTGAAGGTCGATCCCGCGTTGAAACCGATGGACCCGCCGTTCGTGCTGTCGCCCGCGAAGATGACGGAGTTGTACGAGGGATCGGACTCCGCTTGCCCGGGATCCTGCGTGAACTTCGTGTTCTGCGCGATGGCGAGGATGCGACCGGTCTTCGACTCGAGGTTGACGACGGTCGATCCGAAGTTCATGCCGTCGACGCTCGCGGGCGTGTACGCGATCATCGCGTTCTGCGCGGCATCCTGTACGCGCCAGTCGAGCGTCGTCTGGATGGTCAGGCCGTCCTGGCGGAGAGCGCGCACGCGGTCGTCGGTGTCGGTGCCGAAAGCCGGATCGTTCAGGATCGTCGACACCACGTACTGGCAGTAATAAGGCGCGGCGGACGAGGCGCACCCCTGGCTGGTAGGCGTGATCTCCGGGGTGATGGGTTCGATCGCCGCGGCGACGTACTGCTCGTGCGTGATCTTGCCGTCGACCTCCATGCGGCTGAGAACGTAGAGCTGGCGGCCCTTGGTCTCGCTGTATCCGTCGGCGGCGTTGACCAGCTGCTCCTGCGTGATCTCGCCGTTGTCGCGCAGCGTGTAGAGCGCCTGGATGGTGCTCTGGTCGACGTCGTCGATCGAGCCGTCGGGAGCCTTGTTCCAGGCGGTCTCACCGTCGCTGATCGAGCCGTCGGGGCGGTCGATGCGGAAGCGGTTGGGGTTCTGCACCATGCCCGCGAGAACCGCCGCCTGTCCGACGCTCAGGTTCGCGGCGGGGGTGTTGAAGTAGTAGCGCGCCGCGGCGTCGATGCCGTAGGTGGTGCCGCCGAAGTTGGCGATGTTCAGGTAGCCGAGAAGGATCTGGTCCTTCGTGTACTCCTTCTCGAGCTGGATCGCGTACCGCATCTCCTGCAGCTTGCGCTGGTAGCCGGCGGCGCCGTCGGACTGCACGGCCTCGAGGGCGCACTTCTGCAGGGCTTCGTCGCGCGTCATCGCGGGAGTGGTGTCGGTCGCCTCGACGGCCTTGGCGTCGCGCTCGCACCGCTGCACGAGCACGTTCTTGACGTACTGCTGGCTGATCGACGATCCACCCTGCGTCTCACCGCCCGAGGCGTTGCTGAGCAGGGCGCGGGTCGTTCCGATGAGGTCGACGCCGCCGTGCTGGTAGTAGCGGGGGTCTTCCGACGAGAGGATCGCGTCGTACATGACCGGGTTGACCTGGTCGAAGGTGACGGGGGAGCGGTTCTGGTCGTAGAACTTCGCCAGCACCCGGTCGCCGGCCGTCAGCGTCGTCGGCTGCATGAGCTCGTCGGGCTTCAGGTAGCTGGGCATGTTGTCGAAGACGGTGATCGCGCTGGAGGCAGCGGCACCGGAGACGGCGATGGCCGGCGTCACGGCAGCGGTGACCAGGAGTCCGGCGACCGCGCTCAGGCCGACGAGGCCGACGATGCCGCCGAGGGCACCGCTAGCCGTTCGTTTGTTCTCGGGCATAGGCTTGATGCTAAGCGACGTTGCTGGGCGATGCCTCGAAGGCAGGCCCTCGCGCGCGTACGCGTCCATCACCGCGCGCACGACGTTGCGCGCTCCGAGCCACCTCCGGGAGCCCGACATGACCACGTGGGAGTACCTCACCACTCCGCTGCTCATCCATAACACCGCCGCGATCCTCAACAACTGGGGCAAGCAGGGCTGGGAGCTCGTTCAGGTGGTGACCGGCCCCGAGGGCGGACTCGTCGCCTACTTCAAGCGCCCCACCGGTGGAGGCGCCGCCAACGCCGGCCTCGGCGCCGCCGAGACCGCCGCCCGTCAGTTCGAGGGACAGCAGTGAGCGTCTCGGAGCGCCTCGCCGCGCTGGGCGTCGACGTTCCGGCGGTCGTCCCGCCCGTCGCCTCGTACATTCCCGCCAAGCGTCACGGCGACGTCGTCTACACCTCGGGTCAGCTGCCGATGGTCCAGGGCGCCCTGCCTGCGACCGGCAAGGTCGGCGAGTCCGACGGACTCATCGCCCCCGCCGACGCGAAGACCTACGCGCGCCAGTGCGCCCTGAACGCGATCGCCGCGGCTGCGGCTCTCGTCGGCGGCGTCGACAACCTCACCGGCGTGCTCAAGCTCACCGGCTTCGTGGCATCCGTCCCCGAGTTCACCGGGCAGCCCGGCGTCATCAACGGCGCGAGCGAGTTCCTCGGTGAGGTGTTCGGCGAGACCGGCGCCCACGCGCGTTCCGCGGTCGGTGTGCCCGTCCTTCCCCTCGACAGCCCCGTCGAGGTCGAGGTGATCTTCACGGTCGCCTGACGACGATCCCGGATGCCGGCACCCCGGCCTCCACACGGAAGGGACGCTCCGGTCGCTCGGGGCGTCCCTTCCGTCGTTCTCGGCCGCGGGGGAACTCGGCTGATTCAGAAGTGAACGGGAGCAGGATTCCCCCGTGACCTCCTCTTCCGGCGTGGGCGGCCCGTCCTCCCCCGAGAACGCCCTCCTCGCTCCCTCGCCCTCCATCCGGCGCGCCGTCGTGTGGGCCGTCTGCACCGTGCTCGCCGTGATCGCGGTGGGATTCCTGCTGCGGTTCGTTCCGCTCGATGTGGCCTTCTCCGACGCGGTGCACCACCTTCACGCGCCCGTGCTCACACAGGTGGCCGAGGCGTTCTACCGCTCGCTCAAGCCGCTGCCCGCCGCGGGCATCATGATCGTCGCCACGGTCGCGGTCGGCCTGCTGACGCGACGGTGGCAGGTCGCGGTCGCCTTCTGCGGTGGGGTCGCCGTGACCTGGGGCCTCGCGGAGGCCGCGAAGCTCGTCGTCGCCCGACCGCGCCCGGGCATGTCCGAGGCCATGACCCAGGCCATCGGCGCGACGGCCGACCCCTCGTTCCCGAGCGGTCACGTGGCGTTCACGGCATCCTTCGCGGCGGTCCTGATCTGCGCACTGTGGTCGACGCGTTGGCGGGCGCTCGGAATCGTCGTGGGCGTCGTTCTGGTCGTCGGAATGTCGGTGTCGGTCGTCGTCATCGGCGTGCACTACGCCGGCGACGCTCTGGCGTCGATCGTCTGGGTAGCGGGGGTCTACCCCGCCGTGCGGGCCGTCGGCGCTGCGGTGGTGCCCCGCGTGGACGCACTCGTGACGCGCCGGCTGGGCACTGCCCGCTCGGGTCGCGGGACCTCGATCGGCCGCTGATTTCGTTGGCGAGTCGATCCCGGATGCCGTGAGTTCCGGCATCCGGGATCGGACCTCACTTCACCTGGGCGCTGATCACGCTCATGACGGCGGTGTCGGCGAGCGTGGTGGTGTCTCCGACCTCGCGGCCCTCGGCGACGTCGCGGAGGAGGCGGCGCATGATCTTGCCCGAGCGGGTCTTGGGGAGCTCGCCGACGATGTAGACATCGCGGGGACGGGCGATCGGGCCGATCTGCTGTCCGACCCAGGTGCGCAGTTCGTCGCCCAGACCCTCGACGGGGTGCTCCTTCAGGTAGCGGCTCTTGATGATGACGAAAGCGACGACCGCCTGGCCGGTGGTCTCGTCGCTCGCCCCGACGACGGCGGCCTCGGCGACCCCCTCGTGGCCGACGAGGGCGGACTCGATCTCGGCGGTCGACAGGCGGTGGCCCGAGACGTTCATGACGTCGTCGACGCGGCCGAGCAGCCAGACGTCTCCGTCGTCGTCGAGGCGCGCGCCGTCACCGGCGAAGTAGTACCCCTTGTCGGCGAACTTGTCCCAGTAGGTCTCGCGGTAACGGTCGGGGTCGCCCCAGATGCCGCGCAGCATGCTCGGCCACGGTTCGGTGACCACGAGAAGGCCGCCGCTGCCGTTGCCGACCGGTTCGCCCTGCTCGTCGACGACGGCGATCGAGATGCCCGGGATCGGGACCTGGGCGGAGCCGGGCTTCGTCTCGGTGACGCCGGGCAGGGCCGAGATCATCATCGCCCCCGTTTCGGTCTGCCACCACGTGTCGACGATGGGGGCCTTGTCGGCGCCGATGATCTCGCGGTACCAGATCCAGGCTTCGGGGTTGATGGGCTCGCCCACCGAACCGAGCAGGCGAAGCGACGACAGGTCGAACTTCTGCGGCACGTCGCGTCCGATCTTCATGAACGAACGGATCGCGGTCGGCGCCGTATAGAAGATGGTCACGCCGTGCTTCTCGATGAGCTCCCACCAGCGACCCGGGTGAGGAGTGTCGGGGGTGCCTTCGTAGAGCAGCTGTGTCGCGCCGTTCGCAAGAGGACCATAGGTGACGTAGGTGTGTCCGGTGATCCAGCCGATATCGGCGGTGCACCAGTACACGTCCGTTTCTGGGTGCACGTCGTGGACGACGCGGTTGGTGAACGCGGCCTGGGTCAGGTACCCGCCCGAGGTGTGCAGGATGCCCTTCGGCTTCCCCGTGGTGCCCGAGGTGTAGAGGATGAAGAGAGGGGTCTCGGCGGGGAAGGCTTCGGCCTCGTGGTCCGCGGAGGCCTTCGGAACCACGTCGTGCCACCAGAGGTCGCGGCCGTCCGCCCAGTCGACCTCGTTGCCGCCGCGCTTGACGACGAGCACGTGCTCGACGGTCTCCTGCTCGCCGGAGCCGTTGCGGTCGGCGAGCGCCTGGTCGACCGCCGGCTTCAAAGGCGAGACCTTGCCCTTCCGCCACCCGCCGTCGGCGGTGATGACCAGCTTGGCGCCGGCGTCGTCGATGCGCGCGCGCAGGCTGTCGGCCGAGAACCCGCCGAACACGACGGAATGCACGGCGCCGATGCGTGCGACCGCCAGCATGGAGGCGATCGCCTCGGGGATCATCGGGAGGTACAGGGCGACGCGGTCGCCGCGCTCGATGCCGAGCTCGGTGAGGACGTTCGCCAGGCGCTTCACCTCGTCGGTGAGTTCGGCGTAGGTGACGTTGCGCTGATCGCCCGGCTCGCCCTCCCAGCGCAGAGCGATGCGGTCGCCGTTGCCGGCCTCGACGTGCCGGTCGAGACAGTTGTAGGCGACGTTGAGCTCCCCGTCGGCGAACCACTCGGCGAACGGGGGAGTGGACCAGTCGAGCACCTGGGTGAAGGGCTTGTGCCAGTGCAGTTCGCGGGCCTGATCGGCCCAGAAACCCTCACGGTCTGCCGCCGCGCGCTCGTAGAGATCGTGCTGGGCGACGGCCTGGGCGGAGAACTCGGCCGACGGCGCGAACCGGCGGGTCTCGTTGAGGAGGTGGTCGATCTGGCTGCTCATCGCGGCGCTCCTTCGCGTTCACGGACCCGCGCACCTGCGCGCGGCGTCCTCACCCCGGTCACGCTAGCGACCCCCTCCGACACCGGCCACCTCCGATAGATGGGATCTCCGACGGTGGGAAACAGGTGATATATCGCAATGAATAGGTCGGGTTGAGTTGGCCGGACTCACCTGCACGCGTACTCTAGCTAGCGCCCGAACATCGCTTCCGGCACTCGCGTCGGGGGGAGCCCCCCAATTTTTCCCCGGCGCGTGGCGGCATCCCTCGCCCCCCACTGTAGGGATGCCGCCCCCTTCTTTTTCCGGCGGAGTTCCTCCCCGATGACGATTCGAGCGACGTTCTCGTCGCTCGCTCCTCCACAGGTGGGGATCTTCGCGGCGAATCCACTGATCGCTTCTGCGGGCCCGCGGATCGATCCGGCCCGACCCTACGGTCGTCGTCGTGACCTCCCTCGCCCCGCCCTGCAGCGGCCTCGACCCCGCGACAGTCGACGCCCCCGACCCGGCGGTGGCGTTCCTGCGTCCGTTCCTCGACGACCCTCGCGTGACCGATCTCTTCGTCAACGGCGATCGGGGGCTCTTCGTCGATCGCGGTGACGGCATCGAGCACGTGCCTTCGTGGCGGGCGTCCGAGACCGAGGTCCGCCGCCTCGCGGTCCGCCTCATCGCGCTCGGCGGGCGGCACCTGGACGACGCCACGCCCTGCGTCGACGTCCGGCTCGATCGGGGCGTGCGAGTACACGCCGTGCTCGCCCCCGTGGCCGCGAGCGGCACGAGTATCTCCGTCCGCGTGCCGGCGTTCGCGCGGCCCGACCTGCAGGCTCTCCAGCGCGCGGGGATGTTCTCAGCGCGCCAGCGGGACAGGCTCGAACGTCTCGTCGATCGACGCGAGAACACCCTCATCGCCGGCGCGACGGGCGCGGGCAAGACCACGCTCCTGGCTGCTCTGCTGTCGCGGGTGCCATCGACCGAGCGCATCATCACGATCGAGGAGGTGGCGGAGTTGCACCCCGACCACCCGCATCACGTCGCGCTCGAGGCGCGGCAGGCCAACATCGAGGGCGCCGGCGGCATCTCCCTCTCGCGGCTGGTCAGGGAGGCCCTGCGCATGCGTCCCGACCGGCTGGTGCTGGGGGAGTGTCGCGGAGAGGAGATCCGCGAACTGCTGATGGCGTTGAACACCGGGCACGACGGGGGAGCGGGGACGCTCCACGCGAGTAGCCTCGTCGACGTCTCGGCGCGACTGGAAGCCCTGGCAGCGCTCGCCGGAATGGATGCCGAGACCTGCGCGCGGCAGAGTGCCGGGGCAATCGACGCCGTCGTGTACGTCGAACGGATCGCCGGGCGACGTCGCGTCACCGGGTGGGGACGACCCGTCGTGCACGAGGGGCGTCTCCGAATCGAGCCGGAGAAGTGGACGTGAGCGCTCACGGCTCGCGGACGCCGCATCTTCGCGCGCGACGCGACCCTCGGACCGCTGATCCGATCGAGACGGTTCTCCGCCTCGCCGTCCTGCTGTCCGGGGGAACAGCCCCGGCGTACGCGTGGAGATACCTGGCAGAGGGCGGCGACCCCACGCTGAGCGCGGCGGCCGACGCCGCTGCCCGTGGGGCGGATGTCGGTGCCGTCCTCCGGGCGGCGGGTGAGTCGTGGAGCGGGACCGCCGCGATCTGGAGCGTGGCCGTAGCCACGGGAGCGCCCCTGTCCGATGCCCTGCGCTCGGTCGTGGGCGCCCTCCGTGACGCGGTGGAGGTTTCGGCCGACATCCGCGTCGCTCTCGCGGAGCCGGTCGCCACGGCCCGGCTCCTCGGGTGGCTTCCCCTCGTCGGCATCCCTCTGGGCGGTCTTCTCGGCTTCGACCCCGTCGGTGTTCTGCTCCGGGATCCGCTCGGGCAAGGATGCCTCGCCCTCGGGCTCGGCCTGATGGGTGCAGCGTACGTCTGGATGCGCAGGCTGTCCCGCCGGGCTCAGCCCCCTCCGGTGATCCCGGGACTCGAGGCCGAGCTCTGGGCGGTCGCCCTTTCGGCTGGCGTGTCGATCGACCGGGCCCGCGGACTGATCGAAGGTCTGGGCGTCGGCACGATGAACCGCACCGCCGTCGCCGAGACGCTGGACCTGGCGACCCGAGCGGGAGTGCCCGCGGCCGAACTCCTCCGGGGGGACGCGTGGATCGCGCGGTACCGGTCCCGAACCGACGGTCGGGTGGCTGCGGCGAGACTCTCCACCCGCCTGCTCGTGCCGCTCGGGCTCTGCACGCTGCCGGCATTCCTGCTCATCGCCGTCGTCCCTGCCGCGCTCGCGGTCCTCCGCTCCACGGCACTGCCGTGACCTCGATCGTCCACAAAGAAGAAGGAGTAGTTCCATGATCCGATTCCCTCGACCCGTCTCGAAGCGCGGCCCCGTTGATCTGCCGCCCTTGACCAGCGCACGCGCGGGCGCCCTGTTCCTCGACGAGCGGGGCGCGGCGACCGCCGAGTACGCCATCGCGACCATGGCCGCCGTGGAGACTAAGGGGCGTACTTAAACTCAGCGCCGGCCAGACGCTTGCGTCGAGCTCGCTACGAGCGGCGCGTCAGAGACTTATAGAAGCGCCAGTCTCCGGTTCCGGAGGCGTCGTACTGGAAGCACCGCCGTATCGCGTCGATGTCCCCGAGCACTCCGAGGAGCGACGCTGGAGAAAAGCTCGCGGATGCAGCTGTGCCGTAGTGGCTCACCCAATTCGCCACGATCGCCGGGACGTGGTGGCCCGTGAGGTCCGCGATCTGCTGGGTCTCGAGCACGATGGTGCCTGCCGCTTGACGGAGCGTCACTGCGTCGACGATCGCGTCTAGGCATGCACCGACCATCTTCGAGTGGTCGTTCACAGCAAGATCAATGGGGACAGGGATCTGGACCTTGCGAATTACCTGCTGAAGAACAAACTCGAGATACTGCCGGATCAGGCCGGATCCCTCCGGAACCTGTCCTGCCTGCAGGTAGCGCTCGGCGTCGGTTCGGAGTCGATCGGCGCTCTGATTGTGAGCCGTGACCGGTGTGAGAGGGGGCCATCCCTGGAGTTTCTGGTGGTGCCAACTTCGGCCGTCGTCGAGACGATCAAAATACTTTTCGAGGGTTACATCGTGACTCAACAAGATCACTTGGAGACCATCGTTCGAGCCATCGTGCTGCAATCGCGTGCGTAGCTGCTCCATGAGCTTGAATTGGTGGCCAGCGTCGAAGCTTGATGTCACGTCGTCGAGAATCACGAAACGCGGGGCTTTGCCGTGGCGCGCCGCAGCGGATAGGAACACCGAGATCGCGAGGGCGTTTCGGTAGCTCTCCGAAAGCACGGCGCGCGCCGAGACGGAGCTGGCTCCGTGAAAGTCGGACAGTTCAACAGCGAGCTGTTCACTTCCCGCAGAGCGCGTCAGCGTGGGCACAATGTCGCCCACACTCATCACGCCCTTGAAGAGTTCCTGATACTCAAGGCGCAGCTCATCTAGGATTCGCTGCGACATGTCAGCTTCAGCCGCCGCGAAGGAACGGTAGGCGGTGTCGACAAATCTCTTCCAGCCGTCGAACGACCGCAGTTCCGTCTCCACCTTTTCGAGTGCCGCTCGAGCATCACGATATCTGGAGAGGGCAGACCTCGCCGCTTCACCCGCAGCGACTTGCTCCGCGAGCTGCACTAGAGAGGGAGGCAAGGACGCTTCCATCTGCTCAAGGTCCGCATCCGCGTCCGCCAATCGCGCGGCGAGCAGATTTTCGAGTTTCTGAAGGCGGGTTTCTCCTTCTCGGATGAGCTCTTGGTTCAGCCCAGAACCTGTTTGTACACGTTCCCGGATCGCGCTTGCGATGGAACCTTCATCGTCGAGCCGCGGAGAGACGCGGCTCTCTAGTTCGCTGAGGCGCGCGATGAATGCGCCGCTAGCAACCTCCTCACGCACTGACGCCCAGTGATGTTGCATCTGCTGTAGTGCGCTCAGACGTTCGGTCACGCGCTCACCAAGATTGTCAGCGCCCGGACGCTCGCAGAGCGGACACGTTGACTCCTCCTCAGTGTGGCCCTGCAAGTAGTCTTCGGCCGCCAGGAGAAGATTCTGCAGTTGAGCTTCGGTTGCCTCTGCGCAAGCTTCGTCGTACCTCCGAACTCGCATCTTCAGTTCTTGAGATGCCTCCACGGATGCGCGCGAGCGTATAGATGCAAGCAACGCGCTTTTTCTTTCAAGAAGTCCCGTATAGCGCTCGCGCAACTCGCCATTTTCTGCTTCGAAAATAGTTCTTTTGAGGACGGCGAAGTCGACCGAATCGAGATCTTCCACTTCAGTGAGCAACGGAGCAAGCAACTTCACGCCACGCAATGCCTGCACGACATCTTGCCCCCAAGACGGTGCAAGCGACACGTCGTCAACACGCTTCGAGGTCAGTGAGGCGTAATGAGTAGAGAAGTCACGGAGTGCGCGTTCCGCCTGCTCTCGAAGGCTAGCCTGATTGGCTTCCAGCTCCGGCGTCTTGAAGTCTGTTCTGAATGTCTGGGAGTTCGACACCGCCTTCAGCGACCGGAGCAGGTCACCGTATTCGGAGAGGCCAAGAAGCGAAGAGAAAGATCGGCCGCGATCGAGTGCTGTGTCCTCAATGAACCGGTTGAACGCGGCATAGTCGAGGAGCGCGAAGTCCTCGTTCATGGAAGCGAGGAGCGAATCGGGCGAGCTGGTATCCGTGGAGGACACTCGCCGGACGCCGCCGGCATCTCGCTCGATCTTGATCTCTATGCTCGAGCCCCCATCGTCTGGGACAAGAGTCACGACGATGGTTGAGTGCCTGCGTGAGTGGAAGAGGTTTGCTACATAATTGTCCGGGTTCTCGGCGGACTGCATCTCGCCGAGGCGCCCGACGCGACCCCGGAACGCGTACTCCAGCGCTTCATAAAAAGAGCTCTTCCCAGACCCATTCGGGGCGAACACCGAGTTCACTCGATCAGTTTTGAAGTCGAGTGTAAGGGGAGCGCCCTCGTTGTTGACACCGCGGAAACCTTCGACTGAGACGCGAGTCAAAAAGTAGCGGGTCAACGCTCAATCTCCGATCGCTCAGCAAGGCTGCTCAGTATCTGGTTTCTGACCGCGGTGTTGAATTCTGAGCGAGCGGCACGGCGCGAATCATCGGACGACCCCGCCCGCAAGATGCGGATGTGCTCGGTGAGGATCGACGTCATTTCGGCATTCACGGACGACATATGGTGCAGGAAATCCTGCAACTCCAAGTCCAGTCCTGCACCGTTCAGCTGAAAACTATCTGGCATGGCGACCCCCCGTTGCGTCATTGACGGACCGAGCATAGCGAGTCCGGGCAGCCCTTGAATCCACGACGAGGGCCCGGCAGGCGGGCGCACACCCAGTCGTGTCACTAGTGTGAAGCTCATGCCGTCGATGGTCGAACCCGCAGTCCGTGCGCTCGGGAAAGAACTCAAGCACAAGCTCGCGCAGCCGTCCGTGACTGGCGACCCTGAAGATCAGTTGCGGACTCCGTTGGACTCTTTCCTTCGGACGATTGCCGAGTTGCTAGGGTTCGCGGATGTAAACGTCATCGGTGAAGTCAAAATGGCGGACGTCTCCTCTAGGCCGGATTTCGCCTTGACCCTGGGGAACGCGCTGACTGGGTTCGTGGAGATCAAGGCCCTCGGCAAGGGAGCCGATCCTCGCACATACAAGGGGCACGACAAAGCTCAGTTTGAACGATTGAAATTGCTTCCGAACGTGCTTTACACCGACTCCCAGTCCTGGTCGTTGTGGCAGAACGGGGTACTCGTAGGTCGCGTCGAGCATCTTGACGGTGACGTGAGGAGCGCGGGGGACGCGCTCGCCAGCGGTGACTGGTTCGAGGGAATGCTTCAAGCGTTCCTCAGTTGGAAACCGATCCCGCCGTCAAATGCGGGCGAGCTGGCGCGCGTCTCAGCGCGCCTGTGCCGTCTATTTCGGGCGGAGGTCGTGGCAGAACTCAGCGATGGAGCACGGACTCTTCGATCCACCGCCGACGACTGGAGACATCTTCTCTTCCCAACGGCTTCGGACGAGCAGTTCGCTGATGGATACGCACAAGCTGTGATGTTTGGCCTCCTGATCGCCCGGGCAAAGGGCATATCCATCGAGCAGGACACGGACCAAATCGGCAAGCAACTCGGCGCCACGAACTCGCTAGTAGGGCGCGCCATGCAGGTGCTTGGCTCTGTCGCCGAGGACGAATCCGGGTTGAAAGCCGTTCTGGATACTGCGAAACGGGTGCTCTCAACTGTGGACTGGCCCAAGCTGGAGAAGGGCAGCAAGCGCGACGCCTGGTTGTACTTCTACGAGGACTTCCTCGCAACCTACGACAGCGACCTGCGCAAGCAAACGGGAAGCTACTACACGCCGATTCCAGTAGTCGCTGCGATGACGAGGTTGACGGACGAGGCGATTCGAAGCCTGCTCGGCCTTCAGATGGGGCTAGCGGACGACGCTGTTACGTTGATTGACCCAGCGATGGGAACGGGAGCGTTCCTCCTGGAGGCACTCCGCCTCGTGGCGGACCGTCACGCGGCCGATTACGGAGCGGCAGCTCAAGGGCCGGCGCTTACCGAACGACTAAAAAAGGTGATTGGGTTCGAGATCCAACTCGGTCCCTACGCTGTCGCTCAACTGCGCCTCCTTGCGGAGCTCACTGCGCTCGGTTCAGCCGCCACCGCCGACGAACTCCGCACGTACGTTGCAGACACTCTGAGCGATCCAAACGCGGAACACAGAACTATTGGTCAATTTTACGAACCGATTGCTGAGTCCCGGCGAAACGCGGATCGCATCAAGCGGGACGAGCAGATTCTGGTCGTCCTGGGTAACCCGCCCTACAAGGACAAGGCGAAGGGTAAGGGTGGGTGGATCGAGACTGGGGCGAATGACGGTCTTGTGCCTCTGAATGATTACACGCCACCGAAGGAGTGGAAGCTCGGGCCGCACGTGAAGCAGTTGCGGAACTCCTACGTCTACTTCTGGCGGTGGGCGACGTGGAAGGTTTTCGACTCGGTGCCTAAGGATGCGCCTGGAATCGTTACGTTCATCACCGTCGCGGGGTTTCTGGACGGCGATGGTTTTCAACAGATGCGGGCATCTTTGCGAAATCAGGCGACGGACATCTTCGTCATTGAGTGCTCGCCTGAGGGGCTAATGCCTCCCGTCAGCACCCGCATCTTCCAAGCAGTCCCGCACCCCGTATGTATCGTGATGGCAGTGCGACGCCCTGGGGGTGGCTCGGATCCCGCTACTGTCAGAGTCCGATCGCTGACAGCTGGCGACCGAGCCGAGAAGTTTCAGGAACTGGCGAAGATTAAGCTCGACGACGATGGCTGGTCTCCCGTTTCTACGTCCCCTCGTGCGCCGTTCACCGCCGTAGGCAATCTCACCTGGACACGGCATCCCCTGCTCGGCGACCTGTTCGCTTATGACGCCTCCGGCGTTATGCCCGGCCGCACGTGGGTCGTTGGCTCCGACGCCTGGACCCTGAACCGGAGGATTGAGGCACTCCAGGGAGAGCCTGACCTCCTCCGCCAGCGCGCGTTGTTCATTGAGGGCGCCGGATTGCGGGTTGACAAAGCGCTGAAAGAGGGACTGCCGGGATACTCCGTCAGGCCGCTCCCCATTGCTAGCGACACCAGCACGGAAGCCCCTATCCGTTACTCGTTTAGGCATCTCGACCGCGCGTGGATAATCCCAGACAAGCGGGTGTTGAATAGACCGAACCCGACCCTTTGGGCGACAGCGTCAGACGCACAGGTGTACCTAACGGCGCCCAACTCGGATTCCCCCACTCACGGACCTGCTGTTACCGTCGCGGCATCGCCCCCCGACATGCACCACCATCGTGGGCATGGTGGGGGCCGGGTATATCCACTCTGGGCAGATAAGGCTGCTTCCGTATCCAATGTGCGTTCGACAGCGCTGGAAGTCTTGAGTGAGGCGTACATGCGCTCTGTGACCGCAGAGGAGGTCGTCTCCTATATCGTCGGTGTCACGTCGAACGCGGGTTACACGCAAAGGTTCGCCAGCGATCTGGTCACACCCGGCATTCGGGTTCCATTCCCCCGGCAAGTTGCTCTGTTCGATCGAGCGGTGTCGCTTGGCAAGCAGAGCATCTGGTACCAGACGTATGGATTGCGAATGAAGCAAGCAGACCGGCTCACGACTTCTGGCGGTTCGCCGCGGCTACCCGCCGATCGGGCCCCGCACAACGTAATTGCGATCCCGACTACTCCCGATGGATTCCCAAATTCCCTCGCTTATGATGCCGATGCGATGCGTCTCTCAGTGGGCGGGGGTGTGATCGATAACGTGACACCTGAGATGCGCGCCTATTCGGTTGACGGCGTGAACGTCGTCGACAAGTGGTTCTCCTACCGAAAGGCGGATCGGTCACGACCGGTCATCGGCGATAGACGCATCTCTGATCTCATGAAAATTCAGCCAGACCACTGGCTCACCGACTACACCAGCGACCTCGTGGATCTGTTGAATGTAATCGGGCTGTTGGTTGAGCTCGGCGTCGACCAGTCGACGCTTCTACAAGACATTCTTAACGGCGAGACGCTAGAGGGCTTGTCTGGGCTTGGTGAAGATGAATCCTCTGCAACCCCTGCTGCCAAGCATGCGGTGACACAGTCGCGCGCCTCGCAGGCGGGTCAGGTCGGATTCGACTTCGATGATCTGGAACGGGTCGAGATGGACGAGACACAGTCATGAGCACTTGACTGCCGATACGGTGACGCTGCGTGCCAAGATCGGCTTGCACCCGGATGGGGCATTCATGGGCAGTACGGAGTGTGCGTCAGTGCAGCGACCAACTACATCAACAACGTCGTCCTCGATATCGGGTAGGTTCACGCGATACGGAGTCTGGTTCCTTTTACCGATCGCCGCGGTGGCCTGGTTCGTCGCACTCTCGACAGCCGTCTCCATCATGGGAACGGCGCGGGTGACCGGAAGCCTGATTGACGCGGCGAGTCTCAGCGCAATTGCTGCGGTCATCGCGGTGCCCATCCTCGCGGGCTTCGACATCCTCCTGGATAACAACAAGCACCACCGCGCCGCACGGAGCACACGCGTTGCAGCATTCGCGTTAGTGGGCCTGTTGCTGGTAATCGTTGCTGCACTGCTTGGAGCAGCTGTGATGAAGGCCTCGTGCGGCGGCTGATCGGCGCTCGCTCGACTGGGTTCTCGGAGGTGGATAGGGAGGTCGTGGACTCCCCTATCCACCTTGCCCCGCTACTGGGCTGCGCGTCGCTTGCTCGTCGAGTCGGCTCGTGTCGGCGGCGTTGGCCTTACGGGTGGCGGTACAAGAAGGACCGGCTACAGCGTGTATCTACGCTGAGTTTTTCTGGCTGCTGAGCACGCTTGTCCACGCGATCCGAAAGCGGAGGTTGCGTACTCCTCCCTGCTCAGGTCGAGACTGTCACAGCAGCAAGTGCTGGCTGTTCGGCGATGGCGCCGCCGCCAGGTGTCCATCCGATAGTCGGGGAAGCGCCTAGTGCACGTGTGACCCCTACACGAGCTCTCTAGCGTCACAGACGCACGAGGGATGGCCCCTGCATTCTGCTCGTATACGAGACCCAAAATGCGACAGAGCGCTCACTCGTGCTACGTTTTGAGCGATCCGAGAACCGGATCGCACCCGGCAGGATCCCGGGGTTGGATCCCTCCTGCTGAATACAACTCCAAAGCCTCGAGTCAGCGTAATCACCAGCACGCAGTGAGCTCGATCGGTTGACACTGGTGAATGGCGAACCGCCCACTCGCGGTTCTGGTGGGAAAACGCGCCGGCAGGCGCCCCACGAGATGTGCAGGTGCTCTTCTCTCAAGAGAGGAGCGGCAAGTGCCTGCTCTCACCGTATCGCCCCCACATGCTCGCCTCACCCTCAGCGAAGCTGCTCGCCTGCATCGCATCGGCTACTCCACCCTTAGAAAGCGCGTGTCAGACGGCTCGTTGCCGTCACAACGCGTGGGTCGCCGCATCTTTGTTCGCCCTGAACACCTTGATGCGATGAGTACTCCCGTGGTCGGTCGGCCGTCAGCCGACCGCGCGGTAGAGTCCGCAATCTCTCGAGTTGTAGAGGCCGCGCCGCGGCTGACAGAGGCTCAGCGAGAACGGCTCGCGGTAATCCTGGGAGCCGCTGCGTGACCAACGAACTTGCTCACGCCTTGATCGAATCGCGAACTTCTGAGGTTTGTGAGGCTCCACCCACCACTAGTCAGCAACTGTCCGCGGGGGGCCTCCTTGGGTGCCCCCCGCTCGTTACTGAGGTTTGTGAGGTTAGTGAGGCTGCGAACCTCGATTCCGCTCGCGTCTTCTTCGAGCGCTTAAGGTCGGTCGAAACTGAACACCAGAAAAAGCGAGCTACACGGACCGCTCGGGTGTTCTCGGTCATGCAGTACGCGCAGCATGCCGAGACCCGTGAAGTCATGATGACGCAGGCCCAACTCGACCGTGGACTCCAGAGGACGTCGATCAAGCGGTGGGCTTACGCCTGGCACGATAAGGATCAGTTCGATGCTGCGGACGTGGAACATCAGAAGTCGAAGGGGCGCCAGGTCGAGGTGGGTGACCTGAAGCCGCTGCACGTGCACGTGGTGCTGCAGTGCGAGGACAACTACTCGATCCGTCAAATTTCGAACTGGCTGATGATCCCCTCAGCTCGGGTGAAAATTCCGAGCGAGGAGGGCGAGTATCGCGGCAACGGCGCGAGAGAGAAAGCGTTTTTCGACTTCGGTGAGTACCTCACGCACGAGAACCGAAAGCAGTCCGGTAAGCATCAGTACGACCGCTCGGTCGTGGTTGCGAACTTCGACTTCTCCTCGGAGCTGGACCGCCACATTGCATCGCGCTCGCGCGGCGTTCGGCGCGGATCTTCCGCTACTCGGACGCGCGACGAAGTGCGCTTGAGGATAATGCGCGGAGAGGTCTCGCTGAAGTGGGTCCGCGAGAACGAACCGGAGGTCTATGTGGCAGATCTCACGCATCTCCAGAAGCTTCAACAAGATAGTCGGCTTCACCAGCCGGCCCCGCGACACCGCACTAATTACTTCATGGGCGGCAAAGCGGACGACCCGCGAAAGGGCCGCACGGGGAAAACCACGCTCGCGAAGCTGTTCGCGAGATCCCTCTTTCGCGGGCTCGATGCAGCTGAGTGTTACCACGTGGCTACCGACCCCCGAGCGCCGCTCCAGAACTATGCGGGCCAGCCGGTCATCATCTGGGACGACTACAACGCACTAGACCTTATGGAGGCTTTGGGTGGTCGCTCCTCCGTTTGGCAGGTGTTCGATGATCACCCCAGCGCGACTGACGTGAACATCAAATACGGAACGACTCGTCTGGTTCACACGGTCAACATCATCACCAAGACAACGCCCTATGCCGAGTTCCTCGATGGTCTGGCAGGTGAGTACATCGATAGGGGCGGCAAACGCCACCACGCGGAAGATCGTAATCAGTCGTGGGGTCGCTTCCCAGTTGTGTTCGAAGTGACCGTCGACAGCATCGAGATGTTGCTTAACCGGGGGGTAGTAAGCGACACGGACGACTTCCTGTCTTACCAGACGGTCGCGCGCATGAAGGCCAGCATGCGACAGATCTCCTCTGCCCTCGACTCGATCGAGGACGACGCACAGCGCGAGGCAGCCACTCACGAGATCGGTCAGGTCCTGTTGGGCCCGATGCTCGACCAGCACGACAGGCTTCGCGCGAGTCCGACGCGCGGAAGCGCCGAGGTGGTCGGCGAGTTGCTCGCCTCGATTGAAGTGCTTACTCCAGAGCAGGCGGCGGCAGCCGATCGCGATGCGGTTCTTCGGCGTCAGGTGGTTCTGCTCGAGCAGCGGCACCGCACTATCGCGGATAGTGCTCAACGGGGCGCGATGTGTTCGTGTGGGTCGGGATGCCCGGAGGGTCCGGACATCCACCACTCGACTGCTTGCGCGGTGATATCGGACAAGACACGCATCGAGCGCGCTGGTGCAATTGCGCAGCTGACAGGCGGCATCTGATGGGCGCCGATTGTTGGGTATCGCGGCGGAGGGCGTGTGCCCGCGCAGCGGCCCCCGGAGGGCGCCAGGAGCTTCTGACGAGCGCAGCGGGTTCAGAAGTGTATGGGGCTACACCTTCTTTTGACGCGAAGGAGAACACCACACTCCGAAGGAATCAGGGTGCTGTTCGAGTGAGCGACAGGAGAAGCCCCTCGGGAGAGCCGCCGGTGGCTTCGTGGTCTGTTGCGTCGAGGACGGAACAGACCACGAACGGGGTCGATGGGAACGAAGGATGAGTTACACGATGACCTACGACGTGTCCCACAAGGTGGGACGCGGCGGGCACGCCAAAGCGTTCTTCCGACACATCGCCAGAGACGTCGATCAAGCGGCCGGCTTCTCATTCCCCCAGAAGAATCCGAATATCGCAGTGGAGCGGACGCGACTCAACAGCACATTTGTCAACGATGGGAACGGCGGCTTCAGGCGCCCGGAGTCGATCGACGGACGGCCTCCGAGCGACGAGTTCGATGACTACCTTCGGCGGCGATTGAGCACAGTCTCGAAGTCGCTGCGTAAAGATGCCGTGCTCATCCGCGGTGTGGTGCTCCAACTAGACCCTAAGTGGTTCGATCAGCACAATCCCGGCTGGCGCGAGGAAGGCTTGAACGCCGATGCTGCGAAGTACACTCGCGCGGTAGTGCAGTGGGCTCAAACCGAGTTTGGGCAGCGGAACATCGTCGGGATGTCGATGCATCTAGATGAGGTCAACCCGGGGCTGCAGTTGATGATGACTCCGGTGACTTCAGACGGTCGTTTGGCTCAGAAAGAGTTCTTCAAAGGGCCCGCCGACCTCAAACGCCAACATCGGGACGTCAGGAATGCAGTCGCCGCAGAGGGATACGACGTTGAGTATCGCGTTACAGAACGCTCGAAAGAGCATCTCAGCAGCAGTGAATTTCAGGCCAGAGCGATACAACTCCATCGAACCGCGACCGAACTCGAGTTCGAGCGCGACATCAGCACGAGGATGAAGCGCGAGATGGCAGAACGCGCGATTCGATTAGATGAGGAGGAAAGACTGGTTGCGGAACGGGAAAAACGAGCGACTGCGCGTGAGAATGAGGTCCTCCAAAGCCGTGCGATGTCGGCGCAACAATCCGAAGCAGTTCGAAAAGCCTGGAAACACGCACGCGAATTGCATGAATCGGCACAGAACGCCGTCGCAGCAGTGGAATCGGATCGCGAGAGGATTAGTCAATTGGCTGCACGTCTCAGCGCGGTGCCGCCCTTCTTCGAACGCTGGCTCGATAGGACCAAGGCTGGTGGCCACCCTTTGCGTGCGAGATACGAGGCGGATGTGAACAGAATGCGCAGCGAGCTTGGGATCGAGAAGGAATTCTTGACCATACCCACGGACAAAGAGGCTGGAGGCCTCGAGCTCTGAGCAGGATGGGAGGGGCAACTCACACAGTTCCCCTCCCGCCCTGCGGAGGAACTCGTAGCCTGTCGATATGACAAACCCGGAGAGCAGATTTGTGCACACGCACCGCATAGTGCCCCGTCCCAGCAGAGAAGCGATGAACGCGCTCGAGAATGCGATCACCAGAGTGAACGGCGACGGCGACTACATCGCCCGCCTGCTCACGGAAGCGCTTCTTGCAGAGCGACCGATCAGCGATGAGCCCCCGCTGTCGGGCGCAGAGGCCGACGTTCTCGTCGCATCCGGAGCCTTCACGCGAGAAGAGTTGACAGATATCAGCGATAAGGTTCGGCGAGGCTCCCTCCCAGCGGTAGTGGCGAACACGCTCGTGGCGCACGTCTATAGCAGCATGTCGAACGACGACGTTCGGGGCTTTCTCGATCTCAAAGCCGCCGAGCTCGATCACGCCGTGGAAACCAGGAAGCTTCACGCTGTTGAGGTCGCCGGCATGCGTCGATTCCCCATGTGGCAGTTCAGCCTCTCGTCGCCGGGCAAGCTACTGCCTCACCTCCCGGAAATCATCGAGCTGGTTGGAACCATGAACTGGATCTCGTTGGCCGGCCTCATGTCGACTAAGCAGTCAGAGATGGAGTCGTTTGGCGCTCAGTCACCCGTCGAGTGGTTCCGCCAGGGCGGCGAGATCGGCGCGCTCAAGGCGATCCTGGTGAGGAAGAGTCGGACCCAGACCTGAAATGCACCTGGCCCAACTCGATGGCCGTATTGCGAAAGATGCTTCGTGAAAAGGACTGCGCTCGCGGGCCGATCCTTTGAATTAGCCGGATATTTTTCGCCGGCATCAATTTTGCTTTGGTCCAGATCGTGACCGCAAACTGGTCACTTGACGGCCACGGGCTGGCCTCCATGTGGCCACAGTCCGGTTTTCGGCCATTGCCTCTTCGTTTTGGGGCCTATGGACTCAGTCCTCGACCGCAAAGGGACCAGCACCTGGCCAGGGCACGGTCACTCCTCGAGTGATCAGTCCTCGCCCACGCTCGCGCCTACACGCCTACGGTGTTGGTCACGCCACAGCCACCGGGCTGGAGCCGAAGATCTATGCAGATGAGTCGAGACAGGACTGGATTTGAGATGTCGATGAAACCCCCGCTTTGGCGATTGACGGCGGACGGCGCCACCCTGGTCGCGTCTAGTGGGTTTGAGCGTGAGGCGACCCTCGAGCAGTTGATCGAGACATGTCCGGAACTGCTCCAAGACGACCTACTCATCATCGGTCGTCAGGTGGTCACATCCGAAGGACGCATTCTCGATTTGCTCGCACTCGACTCGCACGCTCACCCAACGGTCATAGAGGTCAAGCGGGACCGGCTGCCAGCCACGGCGATCGGACAAGCCGTGTCTTACAGCGCTTGGGTGGCCGAGCTGGACCGCGAGGCATTGGACGCCATCTACGCCACCTATCGAGCGCAGGCACACGCAGTCGGCGAAGATTCCCTCACCCTCGCCGCAGCTTTCCACCGGCGGTTCGGGCTCCGTCTTCCCTCCGACGTACGCTGCTCTCCCCGCATCCTGTTCGTGGCGCGGAGCGTGGACACCACGACGTTTCGCGCACTGCAGTTCGCGCGCCGACACGGCCTGGCCGTAGGCCTCTGCCTGCTGGAGAAGTATGACTGCGCGAAAGAGACGTGGCTGACAGTGACTCGGCCGCTCGCGCCTGGGGACGCTCGTGCCCAAGAATCCGTCGAGCTACTGGGACTGCGCTCGGCGACTCTTGACGCCGTCGAACAGAGCACTGATCGCTTACTCGCGCGCCTCGACACTTTGTTTCCTCCCACCAAAGAGAGGACCGCCAAACTCCGCGAGGGCAAGGCGGACCAAGACGTCCTCTGCTTCGTACTACTGTTCCTTCCTCGATTTGCAACATCATTCGTTCCATACCCGCTTCTAGAAGGGCTGTACGCGTGGTGGGCGAAAGAACAGGCCTCACTGGGCGTTACTCGTCTAGTTGTTGGCCCGACCTTCTCTCGGGAGTTGGCCCAGGCGATTGCGTTGACCGGCGAGTGGCGTGCGGCTCGACGGTACTGGCACGGCGATCCGGCGCTCGAACGCGAGCAGATGACGCACCTAGTGGACGGGTGGCGTCTGCCAAGGGATGGTCAGCATCTCTCCGGCTACGAACGAATCTCGGCTAGTACCTGAAGTAAACCGAGTACCCGGTCACCGCTCCATAGCGTCGAGCAGTACCCGGGTATCCCTGGGCTACGTGCACTTGTCGCCCGCCCAGGACTTTCAGCACCACTAGGATTGCTCTCGAGCGACGGGCTTGGATCGTCGCGCACACCTCGGTGGGCCCTTGGAGGCGCAAATGCGCTTCGGGGCCCATCTGTGTGCGAGGCCATGACCTAGCTCTTGGTCGGCCCGATGTGCCTGCGGTTACATTCAACTCCTGGCCTACAAATCGCTGCCGGCCGAGCACCGGCAAGAGAGGGCGTAGTTGGGCGATCCACAGATACATCTGACCGCGTCGATCGAAAATCGGCTCCGAGCTGCTACTAGCGATCCGCTGGTGGCGGACACGTTTTGTCCGGTGGTCACGCTCGTCTTGGTGACTGGACCAAGCTCATCTCCAAGCACACCGCGACTGCTGCAGACCATGTAAGAGTGGTCAGCCGTCGCGCGTGGCGCCCTTCTCGCGGGCGACAATGCGCGCGAGCGCATCGTTTATCTCGGCCTCAGCCTCGTCTGGGCTGAGCTCGCCGCTGAGGACTCGCCGAGCGCGATCCAGCATCGCGTCGGTGGGGAAGTGACCTGCAAGCTGCTGCCCCTTCTGAATCGCTGCGAGCCCTTGCGCGACATTCACCACTCTCGCCTGCTCATGAAGGGATGGCGCGAGGAGGCGTGGTCATGCGGACTCCTCATCAGGCGGGAACCATGGGGCGTCTACGAATTTGGCTCGTAGGCTTCGACGTCGGCTTCACCGATGTTGAAGCGCTTGATGACATCCCACGCTCGCTCGGAAATGAGCAGGCCGGGAACCTTCTCGCGTAGCGCGAAGTCGTCGCGAGGAAAATCGCCGATCGCCTCGAAGCAAATGAGTTCGGGAATTTCTTTACCCTCGAACTGCCCCAGCTCTTCGGCCTGGGGGTCGAGCCCGAGGGTAAACTGGCGTTCCCTGAGCCCTGAGAACTGTCGCAACTGAGCAGCGAGCTCAGGCGTAGCGAGGTAGGCGCCGTAGACCGTGCTCAGATCGGGCACCGGAAGCTCGAGCACGTTCAGGTCGATAGTGATGTAAGGCTTCCGCCCATGACGCCGGTGCGAAGGGTCTTGGTCGATGACCGCCTTGTCGCCGTAGCTGAAGGGCACTTCCAGCTGGACTCGCGTGTACGTCATGGTAGTCAGCCTATCAACTCATCGAATCGGCGGGATAAAGAGGTGTCCGTATTTGTCGTCGATGTATGTCGCGTGGTCGAGCAGGTCTTGAACCGATGGGTCCGGGTTCATTTCGTAGAATACATCCCATTCTCTGCGAATGGTCTTGAGGTGAAGGGGCGAATTTATCTCATTTGGGATTCCCCGCAAATTCTCAAGGGAATGCATCTGGCTTGGAGTCACGAGGCCCGGAATGTTGACGAGGACTTGCTGCTCAACGGCATGGTGCACCGTCACATCACCAGGCGCAATCTCGGGGTGCGCTTCGAGAAAGGTCTTTCGATACTGCATCCGCGGGGCTACCCCGAAGGACGCAGGCGGGTGCACGACGGGGGTGACTTCCACCTTCGACGGCGCTGCGCCGGGGCGGAAGCCCCGGAGCCAGTCGGCTATGTGGCCGGCGACCTTGCTTGCTGCTCCGGCGAGCTTGTCGATGAGAGGAACCGCGCGCCGCAGTGACGTCAGCAGGTGCTCGAGGAATCGACCCACCTTGGTCGCCAGGGAGGCGACCTTTGTGACGATCTGCCCTACCGCGACGGGTGCGCCGAAGCCCGCTGTCGCAGCCGTGGTGATGGCGGCGCTGATCGCTGTTCCCACCACCTGTGAGATGGCGTCGCGGACCAATTCGTACACGGCCTGCACGAGGGTAGACGCGATCTCCAGGCCTGAGCTGACCGCGTTCGCCCACGTTCCCATCGACGACACGGAGTCAGCCATGCGCTGTCCGTGCGCGCGGTAGGCGTCGACCGCTTCCCCGCTCATCCCCTCGATGTCACCAAGCCGGTGGGCGATGTCTCCGCCGACCTGCTGAAGCTTTCCTGCGGCGTTGGCCCAGGTCTGCGAGAACGCCTGCACCTCGGCGGCGTTGCCGGAGAGGTCCTGCAGCCAGCCCCGGAGCGGCTCGATGTGGTCGATCACCCAACCCAGCCCGTTGGCGATGAGGGTTCCGATGGGGTCGATGACAGCGCCGACGGTGTCCAAGACCGTGGAGAAAGCTGCCACTCCCCCTTCGACCCAGTCGCCAGACTGCAGAGCGTGAGAAAGGTCGGCCGCGTCCTGCAGCAGGTATGCCCCGCCAAACGCCGTGGGCTGAGATGCGGCAGCGGTCGCGACCAGGGGGTTATCGCTCATCCGCCGAGTCCTTGCTCGAGACTTCGTACGACGTCGATGACGGAGTCTTCGAACTCCCGGAAATCGCTCGCCATCCCGCGGACGGCCTCACCGGTTCGCTCAATCACGTCCTCGCCGGCCCGGATTGCGGTTCCCACCGCGTCCGTGGCCATCGAGAATGGCGGCACCATCCACGAGCACAACACTCCGAACGCCCCGCCGGAGAGACTGATCGACTGTAGTGCGGACAGCGCCTGCGCGGCGTCGCCAGAGAGCTGCTCGATCCGTGCTGCGTGCTCATGCAACAGATCCGCGTCGACGCGAATGTCCCCCGCGCTCATCGCGTGCCTCCGGGGCGCCCGAGGTCATCGTCTGCGTTCCGCGCGTCGAGCTCCGCCGCGATGGTCTTCACGATGGGATCGTCATCACCCATGATCTCTGTCGTGGCCGCGAGCGTTCGCGCCCGAGCCTCCCGGGTCGCCTTGCTGATTAGCTCGAAAATCTCGCCAGCGAGGCGGTCGCCACCACGTTCGAGAGCACCGTCTCCGATGCGGAGATCTCGCAGAACCCCCGACGCATCCACTTCGACCGACAGATCGCGTCGAACCGAGATCGCACCACCTCGAACACCATCGAGGGCTGATTGCAGAGCTGGGTACCGCTCCGCACGGCTCTGCGCGCGGCGAACATCGTCCTGCACACGCTGCATAGCCTCGTCCGCACCCCAGACCATACGAGCCCCCTTCGTATCTGCGACTTTCGACGATACGACTCACCTGCCGGCCGGTGGATTAGAACTTTCCCATGTGAGCTCGCCTCTGAGCGATACATCTTCTCGGGCAACGCTGTGCTGGGTGATTCTCCGCCACGAGGCTAGCTCGAAGCGACCTGTTCTGGCCCGATAGCATCCGGACATGTTCCTCGACCATCCCCGCGGGTTTGCACACCCCAACCGCGTCGCCGAGCGCCTCGCGATGCTGGCCACCGAGCCGAGCGTGCAGCCACTACGTGCATGGGCGAACGCCCTCGAGCGAGATCGCGGCGTGACGGTCCCTCAGTTCGATCCGGCGGAAGCAGGCGTCGACGCGAAGGTGCTCTTCGTTCTCGAAGCTCCAGGGCCCATGACCAATGCTGGAAACCCCCTCTCCGGGTCCGGATTCATCTCAGTCGATAACGACGATGAGACAGCGGCGTTCGTGTGGCGCTGCCGTGCGGCCGCCGACCTTTCAGATGGGGCGCTGCACTGGAACATCGTCCCCTGGTACCTCGGGGACGCGTCTGTGAAGCCGAACGCTGCCGAGCTCGCGCAAGGTGGCGCGGACCTGCGAGAGATGCTGACTCTGCTGCCCTATCTCGAGGTGGTCGTCCTCTGCGGCGCGTACGCCCGCAATGGGTGGCGGAGGCACGTCGCGCCGTACCTGACGGATAGCCCGGTGGTCCTGACCACCTGGCATCCGTCCAAGCGGGGAGTGATCTCGCAGGCGCGAAAGGACGAGTTCGCTGCGACCGTGCGGCAAGCGGCGGAGCTGGTCGTTGACAGTTGACGGAAGTGTCGGCGTCATCGCGGCGCCGGAGGCGGGGGCCAGCGTTCTCACCGGCCCCGCACAGGCGGCATCGGACATCGGCGGGCTCAACATCACCGCTGCATGCAAGGCGTGGCTCGGCAACGATTGGTCTGCGGTCACGGTGAACGCATCCGACCCCTACGGGTGGCGTTGCGTGAAGCCCGGGTCATCGGTCGCCGTGTCGGGCAAGGCGGCGATGGACGACGTCTGCCGGATCAACCACGGCGCCGGGGCATACGCCGTGCTCACCTATAGCTCCTCCTACGGCTGGCGCTGCTACCGCTGAGATCGCCCACACCGGGTCCTCCGGTGGCTCGCGACCCGGCAGCGGTGGTCCCCCCGCGGGTGGCCAGATCGGAGGCGGCGGTGGCTGCGTCGCGGACAACGGTATGGGCGGCACCCGTCCCTGCTAAGACCGGGGGTGGCTGGCCCACCCCGCATCTCGCCTACCAGCGGTAGAAGGAGATTCTGAGAGCGCCCCTGATGGCGCACTCTGCCCGAGCTCGGCGCCCAGCGCGCGAACGGTTCAAGAAGCCCCCGGGGAGCATCTGCTCCTCGGGGGCTTTAGTCTCGCTCACCGCTCTCGCTGCATCGCGTACCAGGGCATCCGGTACGCGTGCTCGCCGCGTCGAATGGCAAAAACCCCAGTTCAGGCTTCCTATACAGGTCGAGTTCGCGCGTGGGCGTACCGGCTGCGGTACCACGCTGACTCGCTCGATTCCATTCGCTGACCTGGTCTTTTGCGCCGAAGTACCACGTGTACCACCTGGCGCGCTCAACCTCATGCACGTGTGTGCGCATGCGCGTACGTGTGGAGTTTGTAGATATAGGTGGTACTCCCGGTACATTCACTCTTTCTCTCTCCAAAAGCCCCGGAAAACCGGGCGGGAACGGGGTCTGGAGTGCGTACCGGAAGAAAATCGCTCCCGGTACGTGGCAAAGCCTGGCGTGCATAAATATCACCCCTGAGCTGGTATTTGTTTGACGCCGGTGCGTACCAGATGCATCCGGCTACGTGGTACTTCCGCAGCCCTTGCGCCCCGCCAGCGAGCCCAGCGTGCATCGAGATTGCCTGCATCGGGACTGCGTGCATCGGCTGCGACTGCACGCGGATCATGCCCCATCGAGCTTGTGGGTACCGGCGACGGCAAAGCCGCCGACGGGTGGTTTCCGATGGCTCCGCAACGGTGGGCCACACTCCCATCTCCACTCGAAGGAGCATCATGCAGACGCAGACCATCGCTACCGCCATCAGCTCGCTCAGCGGACTCCTGTCCGAGCCCAAGGCCTCGTTCGAGGGACTCACCACGCTCCACGGCGTCCGCGAGCAGATCTCCGACCTGTTCGACAGCTACGCCGCCGAGCTGCGCGCGGATCCGAACACCGCGCCCATGTGGGACGCTGTCGCCGCGGCTCTGCCGCACCCCTCGAGTGCCACGGTGGCGACCCCTTCCCCCGACGCCCACGTCGCGGCGTTCTGGCGTGAGCACTCCGACCAGTTCACCTGGGATTTCGTGCCCATGGTCGTGGTTCACGAGATCTACATCGACTGGATGCGGCGCCGGCACCCGTCCGTGGATCAGCTGACCCGGCTCGCGTTCAGCAGGGCTCTGCGGCGCATCCTCCCCGGCCGCGGCGCCTGGCGCTACACACGGGCTCGCATCGGCGCTCTCGCCCGCGTCGACGAGCCGCTGGCCCGCGGGATCAAGTGGCGCCCGGGCGGAAGCGCCGCGACCTACGGGCTTCGTCGGCAGGCGTCGTGAGCGACGCCTGCGCGGAATCACGCGAGGCGCTCAGCCCCCACGTTCTCAGCCAACTCCTCATCAACAGCGGAAAGACTGGCTATACGATCGTCTTACCAAACCCTATCGAAAGGAAACAAACGTGTCCTTCACGAACTCGCTTCGGTCTTCCCGTCTCGTTGCCGCCGCTGTTCCCGTGGCCCTTGCCGTCGGAGCGGCCCTGACTGTCATCCCCGCGGTTTCCGCCGCGGTCGCCCCCGTCACCGTGCAGGCGGAGGTCGTCCACTACCGGCCCTCGCTGCCGATCGCGAACGGTCCGTCCATTCATTTCTGACGCGAGCCCATTTCTCGCGCGCTCCCGATACCTGGCCGGCGGACGCGATTGGCGATCCTCGCCAGTCCCCTGACCGTGCGGGCCTATCCCATTTCCCTGCCGTGGTCTACGATCCCGGCTAGGCCGGAGGTTCCTGATCAGCTCCCCGCGGCTAGGCCCGGCGGCAAGACCGCCGGGCCTCTCGCCTTCTACGCGTCGACCGCTTGGTTCTGTTGGCGCGAATTACGTTCTCACGGCCCATATCGGTGCAATACTCCATCTCATCGGAAACGCAAAGGAGCGACTCATGTTCCGAGCGGGAGGTTTCACCACGCAGCCGAATTGGAACTGCGTGGAAGACGACTTCGTGCTCGGGGCCTGCGCCCATAGGCCCTTTGGCTTCATCAGTCGAAGTCCCGCCGGCGTGTGGACAGCCTTCAATAGCAACGCGCACCCCGTCGGCGAATTCGACACACTTTCCGACGCCCAAAGCGCTTTATGGGCCACACACCAGCCGACTCACACTATTCGCTGCATCGGAACACAGCGCTCGTGGTTGAGCCTCTGCCGACGTGGTGGGCGTCGAGATAGTGAAGGGGTTGTCAGCTGAGCGGACCCGCCGCGATACGAGGTCTCGTGGGCGGCCGCCCTCCCAACGCAGTCGGGTCGACGTCGCAACGACAGCTAAGGTGCGGCAGCATGACTGGCACTAGCCACAGCTGACCCCGTGACCGTCGCTACAGCGTCAGCGGCGTTGTTGAAGGTCGGCCCACTGCTGCGGCGTCTTCACCTTCAGCCAGGCGGCGAGGTCGGGGAAGTCGTCGTAGACGCTCATCGTCGTGAACAGCGTTCGGCCCCGCGCGTCCCTGCCCCGCAGCCGCCCGGCCGACAGAGACGCGAGCGACGCGATCTCGGACGCGGGGACCACCCGCGAGCGGCGCAGTCCCGGGCGGACAACCAGGTGATCATCGAAGCCGACGATGCGCGCGCGCCCGACCGAGAGCGCCCAGACGAAGATGACCGCACCGAGAACGCCGAGGGTGCTCAACCACATGGTGACCCCGACGACGGCGAGGGGGCCGCCTTCGACGATCGCGGTGACGGCGAGGATGACCGCGCCCGCGAGGATGACGAGACCCGTACCGCGGGCGATGAGATGCTGCGAGGGGGCACGCTCGACGACGAAGAGAGGCCGTGGGGAGTCGTCATCCTTCGGCGGAGCGCTCTCTTCCCGGAGGACGGGGCGCGGCTCGCGTCTCGGTTGGTTTCCGATACGCCGACGCCAGATCAGATATCCCACCACGGAGAGCACTCCCGCTAGCCCGATGAGCGCCAGCCAGGGAATGTTGATGAGGAACGCCGTGGGGATGGCCATGAGGGAGTAAGCGAAGACCGCTTGGATCGTCGTTTCTTTCTGCTGGCGCCTCTTCCAGGTCGCTTTCCAGTCGATCTGGGCGTGGCTCTTCGACGCTGCCCACGCGGCGGCGCGCAGTTGCGGGTCCGCGGCCGCTCGAGCGACCTCCTCGTCGGGCCACTCGCTGCGCTGCCACCCACGCGGCTCGGCGGTTCCCTGCATCGCCGCGCGAAGGAGATTGCGGAAAGCGTCGTCCTGCCGCAGTCCCCGCCGCAGCGCCCCCTGGGAGGCCGCGGTCGGGCGGAACAGCTCCTGCGCACCCGGGACGACCTCATACAGAGCTCGAGCCTCCGGCGACAACAGGCCGTAAAGACGCGTGGGAGACCAATCCGGGTCCTCGAAGGCGACGTCTCGGGAGCCGTCCTGAGGCGGGAGATCGTCCGTCACGTGTCGATTCTCTCAGCCGCGGGGAGCTCGTCGGCCCGGTGTTTCGCTCCCCGTCCAGCTCGCTTCCTCCCGTCACGTGACTCGATAGGTTCGACTTGTGACCATCCCCCCACTGCCGCCCACCCCGCAGACCGCCCAGACGGCCTCCGTCCGCCCCGCCTGAAACGGTCTCGCGACCTCGGCAACAGTCCTCGGAGTGGTCGCTCTCGTCTTCACGGCATTCAACATCGTGCCGCTCCTGGGGCTCTTGTTCCTGCCGTTGGCCATTCTCAGCGCGATCGCCGCCATACTCCTCGGCCACTTGGGGTTCAGCGCCAGCCGCCGGGTGGGCGTCGGCCGGAAGCTCGCGATCGTCGGCCTCGTAACGGGGTACATCGCCGCGGCGGCTCTCGTGTGGTACCTGGTCTCGTGGGCGGTCGGCGTCACCACCGCATTCGGATAGGCGTTGCGAAACGACTGCTGCCTCGACAGGATCGGTGTCAAACCGTTTCCAGGGGGGACAACGAAATGAACCGTTTCAAGAAGAAAATGGCCGCAGTGGGATTCGCAGGCGCAGTCGTTATGGGATCCGTCTTGGTGGCTTCGCCGGCCCAAGCAGCGGTGCCAAACGGATGGGGTTTCAGCACCCCTTCGCAGGTCATGTGCGTCGCCAAGACGGCCTTGAAGGAAGCGGCGGTGGCTGCGGAGGGAAAGAAGATGCTGAGCAGCTCCACCCGTTGCGTGAAGAGCATCCGAAAAGGCATGGCCTACTACGACACGCGCCTGTGGTGGAACTGAGCGAGTCGCGACTCTCGCGCACATAAGCACCACCAGCGCCCACGCACGCATAACGCGTGGGTGTGTCAGCGAAGACGACCGGTCCCACACCTTGACTAGTGGGACCGGTCGCGGCTTTGAGCCCAGGGCATGACCCCGGCGATGAGCGTAATGGCCTAGTGGCATCAGTAGCGGCGGGAGCTGCGGCGCCGCGTCAGCCGAACGGATAGCGATCCCCGGGCGGTCACCTGGACCTTTCCCGTTCCCTCCCGCTCCCCCGGATTTCACGCTCAGCAGGCGCGACCAACACGCCACCAGTCGGCGGGCTGCCACGCAGCGTTTTGTCCATCGCGACGAATCTCGAGGAACCGTTCCGCGTGATCACGCGGCTCTTGTTGCTCAGCCCCATCTCACTTCACCCCCCTGCCACGAAGGCCTCGATAGTTTCGGTTATCAGGACTATCGGCGAAGGCGATGGGTCATGATTCCTGCGTCTTCGACCTCGGATTAGGAGACTGTCAATGGCGGGCTCTGTGCGCGATCGTCACTCGACTCTCATTGACTGTCCCCAGCCGACCCACCTTCCTCGGCGCCGGGAGGTCAGTATCAGGGTCTCAACGCGTGATCCACTCAACCGAGATAGTGGCTGCGGCGCCGCTCAACGTCGTCACCCGCTTGCCATTGCCGACCGGGTGAATTTTGACCGCCATTAGTGCCTCGACGACGAGGCGTCTTCGAGCGAGAGATGCGCCCATCCACCAGTCTCGAACGTCTTCGACGGCGGCGACCTCCGCGAGCGGATCCTCCAGAACAGCAAGCGCGATCTGATCGCCGATCGACTGAAGCTCGTGCGCGATGCTCACTAGGCTCTCGTCTGCGTCCGTGTCTGTCATGAGTCCGCGCGCGACGAAACTCGCGATTGACTGTCTGCGGCGTTTCAGTGCTTCGCGCGTCGAATTAAGAGTGGCGACGTCCATCCAGTCCGAACGCGGCGCGAGGAGGTCAGCGGCGTCCTTCCTCGCGAGTCGCGCGATGCAGACCTCCGCGACGTATTCGTCGATGATGTCGCCGTTGCGCATGAAATGACCATTCGGACACCGGTATGCGTGGTAGCGACGAGACGGCGCGGCGCTGCCTCCATCTACGGGCGCCGTGGGATGAGTCTGGCCGCTAGCCGAACGGACGGGGCGTGAGCATGACCCGCACACTGCGAGCCCAGACAAAAGCCACTTCCGCGCAGTACCGCTGTGGTTCGGCCGGACTCCGATCAACCGTCCACGACTCGCGACCAACTGGTGCCGTTCGACGATCGCTTGCCACGCCCCAGGCGTGCACGCTTCCAAATCTATGGACGTCGCGTCGAACTTGCCCGTCGGCTGAGCCGGAGGGAGGAGAGCTGCATAAAGCGGGTTCAACAGAACCCTTCGAACCATGGTGGCGTCCCAGCGCGCGCCCCGACGCGTCAACTTGCCATCATCATTCAGATCTCGCGCGACCTGGGCGAGTGGAGCCCCCGCCAGGAATTCGCTAAAAATCTGACGGATGTCTTCCGCTTCCGTCTCGTCAATTCTGTAGCGCGTACCCGCCGCGTCTCTCTCGATGCTTGGCACCCACCGGTACCCATGCGGTGGCATCCCGGGTGTGGGGTGCCCTGCGAGTCGCCTCCCCACCGCGTAGCGGGCTGCTCGCTCGGTCTTGATCCGAACCTCACGCTCAGCAAGCAACACCAATTGCTTCAGCATGAAATCGTCGAGCTCGGTGTCGATGCCTTCGCGGGCAACGACCACGCGAATATCTCGACGTGGCGGACGGATGTCGAGCACGTCGCCGAGACTGCGCGTGATCCGAGACGTCTCGGTCACGATCATCGTGTCGAACTCGCCTGCGTCAAAGCCCTTGAGCATCGCCGACCAGGCGGTTTTTGGGCCTCGCTCTTTGGAAGCCGAAGTGTCGTTGTCTTGATACTCGGCCACGACCCGCCATCCGCGCCGAAACACTTCGGTACGGCAGTCTTCGATCTGTTGGGCGATCCCCTGGTCCTCGTCAACGGACTGTCTCGCGTAGATGGCGACACGTGGTGTCGATTGGCCTGCAAGCTCCATTGCCCCATCCTGGCAGAAGTATGCCTTTATACCTCTACGGCGGCGGCTGTCGCCTTCGCGGGCCTGCTCGTGATGATCATGCGCAGCGACGAGGTGCGGGGGATCCTCACCGATCTCGTGCGTCGCGCGCTGACTGTTCAATGAGAAGGCTGGGGGAGCGCGGGGCGGTCACGGCGGAGTTCGCGGTGGCTCTGCCCGCCGTTCTGGTCGTCCTGGTCCTCGGGGCCGGTGTCCTCGCGTCGTTCGCGACCACGGTACGGGTGCAGCAGCTCACCACCGAGGCCGCGCGTCTGCTCGGCAGGGGCGACGACGCCGCCCTGCAGCGGCTGGCGGAGGTGGGGGCGACGGCGTCGGTGGACCGCGGCGGCGGAGTGGTCTGCGTACGAGCGTCTGCTCGCGTGCCGATGGGCCTGCCCCTCCCTCCGGTCTCGACGCGCGCCTGCGCCCTCGACGGAGGTCGCTGATGCCCGCGAGCGTGTCGACCCTCGGAGTGATCTCGGTGGTCGCCGGTCTCGCGGTCGCCCTGGCCGTCGTCGGCGGTGCCGCGGTCGCCGCCGAACGACTCGCGGGGACCGCGGATGCCGCCGCCCTGGCTGCGGCGGATGCGGCCAGCGGGGCAGTATCGGGGGTGCCGTGCGACGAGGCCGCACGGGTCGCTTCGGCGGGGGAAGCGACCCTGCGAGAGTGCGATGTCGAGGGCCTGGTCGCCACCATCACCGTCGGTGGGGCGTACGGTGGGATTTCATTCGATGCGCGCTCACGGGCCGGACCCCCCGAACGGTCGAGCCCGTGAGACCTCCCGGAACCCGAACAGGGAGGCGTGTGTATGGTGTGCATCGACGAAAGGACCCCAGTGGCAAACGGAAAGAAGCTCGTCATCGTCGAGTCCCCGACGAAGATGAAGTCGATCCAGGGATACCTCGGCGACGACTACGAGGTGCTCAGCTCGGTCGGTCACATTCGCGACCTCGCGTCGAAGAAAGAGATCCCGGCCGACAAGAAGGCGGCGTACGGCAAGTACTCCATCGACGTCGAGAACGACTTCGACCCCTTCTACGTGGTCAACGACCGCAAGACGAAGACCGTCGCCGAGCTCAAGCGCGCCCTCAAGACGGCCGACGAAGTCCTCCTCGCCACTGATGGTGACCGCGAAGGCGAAGCCATCGCGTGGCACCTCCTCGAGGTCCTCAAGCCCAAGGTCCCCGTGCGTCGCATGATCTTCCACGAGATCACCAAGGACGCCATCAAAGAGGCCGCCGAGCACACCCGCGAACTTGACGTCTCGCTCGTCGACGCGCAAGAGACCCGCCGCGTGCTCGACCGGCTCTACGGCTGGGACGTCTCGCCCGTTCTGTGGCGCAAGGTCGGCTCGGGCCGCGAGGGCACGGCCCTCAGCGCCGGTCGCGTGCAGTCCGCGGCCACCCGTATGGTCGTCGAGCGCGAGCGCGAGCGCATGGCTTTCGTCTCGGCCTCGTACTGGGACGTCGAGGCACTCGCGTCGCAGTCCGGCTCCTCGTTCACCACGCGCTTGAACCGTCTCGACGGTGCGCCCATCGCGCGCGGCGGCGACTACGACGACAACGGCCAGCTCAAGAAGGCCGTCGTGGTCCTCGATGAGGCGCAGGCACGCGCACTCGCGGACGCGATCACCGCCGCCGGCACGGCGACCGTCGCCAAGGTCGAGGCGAAGCCCGGCACGCGCAGCCCGCGCGCCCCCTTCACGACCTCCACGCTGCAGCAGGAGGCCGGCCGCAAGCTCTCGATGAGCGCCAAGCACGCCATGGGCGTCGCCCAGCGACTCTACGAAAAGGGCTTCATCACCTATATGCGTACCGACTCGGTCGCCCTCTCGGGGCAGGCCATCTCGGCAGCGCGTGCTCAGGCCGTCGCTCTCTACGGCGACAAGGCCGTTCCCGCGAACCCGCGCGTCTACAAAAGCAAGTCGAAGAACGCGCAGGAGGCGCACGAGGCCATCCGTCCCTCGGGCGAGACCTTCCGCACGCCCGCGTCGCTCGCGTCCTCGCTCGATCGCGACGAGCAGAAGCTGTACGACCTGATCTGGAAGCGCACCGTCGCGAGCCAGATGGCGGATGCCAAGTACGAGACGACGACCGTCACGCTCACGGTCAAGGCCGGTGACCAGGTCGCCGAGTTCACGGCATCCGGAACCGTTTACACCTTCAAGGGGTTCCTCGAGGCTTACGAAGAAGGCGCCGACGAGAAGCGCAACGACGACGATGCCGACCAGTCGCTGCCGGCGGTCGCCGTGGGCGACACGCTGTCGGTCAGCGATGTCGAGCCCAAGGGGCACAGCACCTCTCCGAAGCCGCGGTACACCGAGGCCAGCCTGGTCAAGGCCCTCGAAGAGAAGGGGATCGGTCGCCCGTCTACCTTCGCCAGCATCATCGGTGTGATCCTCGACCGTGGGTACGTCAGCAAGCGTGGTCAGGCGCTCGTGCCCAGCTGGCTCGCGTTCAGCGTCGTCCGCCTCCTCGAAGAGCACTTCGCCGACCTCGTCGACTACGACTTCACCGCCGCCCTCGAAGACGATCTCGACGCCATCGCGCGTGGCGAGCAGCGCCGCACCGAGTGGCTGAAGTCGTTCTACTTCGGCTCCGAGAAGCAGGTGGGACTGCGTCACATCGTCGACAACCTCGGCGAGATCGACGCTCGCGAGCTCAACTCGACGCGCATCACCGACACGGCCACGCTGCGCTTCGGAAAGTACGGCCCGTACCTCGAGGTGACCGATCCCACGGCCGCCCCCGACGCCAAGCCGCGCATCGTCAACATCCCCGAGGACCTCGCGCCCGACGAGCTCACGCCCGCGAAGGCGCAGGAGCTCATCGACGCCCCCGTGGCCGGCGACCGGGTGCTGGGCGAGAACCCCGAGAACGGCAAGCTCGTCGTCGTGAAGGACGGACGCTTCGGCCCCTACGTGCAAGAGGTCGACGCCGAGGAGCCCGAAGAGGTCGACCAGGCCACGGGCGAGGTCGTCGAGGCCCCCAAGAAGCGCGGAGCCAAGAAGGAAGCGGCCCCGAAGCCTCGGACCGCCTCGCTCTTCCGGTCGATGTCCGTCGACACGGTCGATCTCGATACGGCCCTGCAGCTGCTCTCCCTTCCCCGCGTCGTGGGTACCGACCCCGCCTCGGGTGAGGAGATCACCGCGCAGAACGGTCGCTTCGGTCCCTACCTCAAGAAGGGCACCGACTCCCGGTCGCTCGACGACGAGAAGCAGATCTTCGACATCACGCTCGACCAGGCGCTCGCGAAGTACGCCGAACCGAAGTACGGCGCCCGCCGGGCCTCGAGCGCTCTGAAGGAGTTCGACGCCGACCCCGTCAGCGGCAAGCCCCTCAAGCTGAAGGACGGTCGCTTCGGTCCCTACGTCACCGACGGCGAGACCAACGCCACTGTCCCCCGCGGCGAAGACGCGATGGCGATCACCTTCGAGCGCGCCGTCGAGCTGATCGCTGACAAGCGCGCCAAGGGTCCCGCGCCGAAGAAGACCGCAGCGCGAAAGGCCCCCGCGAAGACCACGGCAGCGAAGACCACGGCCGCCAAGACCACGGCGGCCAAGACGACGGCGAAGACCACCGCGGCGAAGACGGCTGTCACCAAGACGGCGGCCGCCAAGACGACGGCCGCCAAGACCGCCGCCCCGCGGGCGACGACCACGCGCAAGGCCCCGGCGAAGAACTCGTGACCGACGACCGCACCCGGCCGCTGACTCTCCCTCGGGCGTCCGCGGCCGGGGGGCCCGGCCTATTCGTGACCTTCGAAGGGGGGGACGGCGCCGGCAAGACCACTCAGGCCTCGATGCTCGAGGACTGGCTGCGCTCCGGTGGCCGGAACATCGTTCGCACGCGCGAGCCAGGTGGCACCGACGTGGGAGTGCGCATCCGCGACATCGTCCTGCACCACCGCGGTCACATCGCCGCCCGCGCCGAAGCGCTGCTCTACGCGGCCGACCGTGCCCATCATGTCGAGACCGTCGTCCAGCCCGCCATCGCGCGCGGCGACGTCGTGATCCAGGACCGGTACCTCGATTCCTCCGTCGCCTATCAAGGCGCCGGTCGTGTCCTGGATGCCGATGACATCCGCGCCCTGTCGCTCTGGGCGACCGGCGGGCTCCTGCCCGATCTCACCGTGCTGCTCGACCTGGACCCCGCCGCGGCGCGCCGTCGCCTGGACGCGGACGACAAGCCCTTCGACCGTCTCGAAGCGGAGAAGAGCGAGTTCCACGCGCGCGTGCGCGCCGGCTTCCTCACCCTGGCCGCCGCCGAGCCCCACCGCTTCCTCGTGCTCGATGCCACACAGGCGCCGGACATGCTGGCGGGTCAGGTGCGCGCGGCGATGCAGGAGCACCTCGGCTGAGGCGAGCGTGGTCGATGCACAGCCGACCGCCAGCGGCCGTGTCCGACCCCCCGATTAGGCTGGAGCCCATGTCCGTCGCCCTCGATCCGTCCGCGTCCGCCGCCGGTACGGCGTCGTTCCCCTGGGACGCCGTGTGGGGGCAAGACGAGGCCGTGCAGACGCTGCAAGCCGCGGCATCCGACCCCTCGGCGCTCGCGCACGCGTGGCTCATCACCGGACCTCCCGGTTCGGGGCGGTCCACCCTGGCCTACGCGTTCGCCGCCGCTCTCATCGCCGATCCGGGTGACGAGAACGCGCAACGCCAGGTGCTCGCCCGGACCCACCCCGATCTCACCGCCCTGCGCACCGAGCAGGTCGTGATCCGCATCGACGAGGCGCGTCGACTCGTCGAGCGCGCCTCTTTCGCCCCCTCGCTCGGTCGTCACCGCGTGATCGTCGTCGAAGACGCCGACCGGATGGCCGAGCGCACCTCGAACGTGCTGCTCAAGGCCCTCGAGGAGCCGCCCGAGAAGACCGTCTGGGTGCTGTGCGCACCCAGCGACGCCGACCTGCTGCCGACCATCCGCTCGCGCGTGCGCGTCCTGCGTCTGCGCGAGCCGTCGGTCGCCGACGTCGCCGCCTTGATCGTGGAACGCACGGGAGTGAGCCCCGACATCGCGGAGGAGTCCGCACGCCACGCGCAGCGCCACATCGGCATGGCGCAGCGCCTCGCGACCGACGACGACGCTCGCGGCCGCCGCGCCGAAACCCTCGCGGCGGTGCTCGCCGTCCGCGGGATCGGCGACGCCGTCGATGTGGCCGGACGCATCGTGCGGCTGGCCACCGATGACGCCAAGGCCCTCACCGCCACCCGCGACGAAGAAGAGCGCCGATCGCTTCTGCGCATGCTCGGCGTCGCCGAGGGGGCTGCGGTGCCGCCGTCGGTCCGCGGTCAGGTGAACGCCCTCGAAGACGACCAGAAGCGCCGGGCGACCCGCAGCCTGCGCGACGGTATCGACCGCGTGCTCACCGACCTGCAGTCGCTCTTCCGCGATGTCGTGATGATCCAGTACGGCCGCGACGGCGACCTGGTCAACAGCGAACGCCTCGACGCGCTCCGCGCCCTCGCCGGGGAGTGGTCTCCCGCGCGCACGCTGGGAGTCCTCGACCGCATCTCGGTCACCCGCCGCAACCTCGAGCAGAACGCCGCCCCGCTGCTGGCCCTGGAGAGTCTTATGATCACCGTCGCCAACGGATCCGCTCCGTGAGCGTCCGCCGTCGTCTCGCCGCCGTCATCGCGGGCGTCGCGGGTCTCGCCCTCGCCCTGTCGGGCTGTCTGTACGCCCAGATCCCTCCCCTGGCTCCCGCGGTCGGGCCGTCACTGGCACCGCAGACCGAGGGCATCGACGCGTCGCTCCTGCCCTACTACGGGCAGACGCTCACCTGGACCGACTGCGGCTCGGCCGGTTTCGATTGCACGACGGTCACCGCGCCCCGCGACTACGCCGATCCGTCGGCCGGCGACCTCACGCTGTCGGTGATCCGGCATCGGGCGACGTCGGGCCAGCCGCTGGGCTCTCTGCTGACGAACCCCGGGGGTCCCGGTGTGAGCGGTGTGTCCACCGTGCGCGACTCCCTGTCGCTCGTGGCCGACGAGACGCTGACGAAGACGTACGACATCATCGGCTTCGACCCTCGCGGGGTGGGCCAGTCGGCACCGGTCACCTGCTACGACGCGGCGGGCATGGATTCGTTCCTCTACGACATCCCCCCGGGTACGCGCGGCAGCGACGAGTGGAACGCCGCGCTCGAGAAGCGCCAGGCCGACTTCGCGCAGGCGTGTCAGGCCAACAGTGACGGCATCCTTCCCTACGTCTCCACCGAGAACGCCGCGCGCGACATGGACCTGCTGCGTGGCGTCCTGGGGGACAAGAAGCTGAACTACCTCGGCTTCTCGTACGGGTCGTTCCTCGGCACGACGTACGCGGGGCTCTTCCCCGATCGTGTCGGGCGAATGGTCCTGGACGGGGGAATCGACCCCAGCCTGCCGAGCAGCGCGAGCGGTATCGCCCAGGCGGTCGGGTTCGAGAACGCCCTGCGCGCTTTCATGGCTGACTGCCTCGAAAGCTCGGACTGTCCGTTCACCGGTTCCGTCGACGACGCGATGAACGATCTCTCGTCGCTGCTGGAACGCGTCGACGCCCGCCCGCTGACCGGCCCCGACGGGAGGCGGCTCGGCGCGGACACCCTCGTGACCTCGATCGTGGCGGCACTGTACAGCGACCAGAACTGGCCCTACCTGCGCATGGCTCTCACCGGGGCGCAGAACGGCGATGCCTCCGTCGCCTTCCAACTCGCGGACTTCTACAACGGTCGTGTCGGCGGTCAGTACCAAGACAACACGATGCAGGCGTTGCGGGCGTACAACTGCGTCGACTATCCCGACGAGGGTGACGAGGACAACCCGCAGATCGAGAAAGAGCTGCAGCAGAAGGCCCCGGTGGTCGCCCCCTACTGGCTGGGCCCCGACGCGTGCGCCGCGTGGCCCGCCCCACCGACGGGCACGCGCCAGGCGATCACCGCCCCCGGCTCGCCGCCCATCGTGGTGCTCGGCACGACGGGAGACCCGGCGACCCCGTACACCGAGGCGCAGGCTCTCGCCGGTCAACTCTCGCAGGGTGTGCTCGTGACCTACGTGGGCGAGGGGCACCTCGCCTACAACAAGGGCAACGACTGCGTGAACTCGGCCGTCGACGACTACCTGGTCGACGGCACCGTGCCCGCCGAGGGGCTGCGCTGCGAGTAGCGCCCCGCTCCCTGCCGCCCGCGCGCCTAGGCTGAAGACGTCATACCCCGAGGAGACCCCCATGACCGCGCCCATCGCCGACCTGGCGACCTACATCGACCACACGCTGCTCAAGCCCGAGGCCACCCGCGCCGACGTCGAGCGCCTCATCGCCGAAGGCGCCGAGCTCGGCACCTACAGCGTGTGCATCTCGCCCTCGTTCCTGCCGGTGCAGCTGCCGGAGGGGCTCAAGCTCGCCGTGGTGTGCGGCTTCCCGAGCGGAAAGCACCACGCCGAGGTCAAGGCCGCCGAGGCCGCTCTGTCGGTCGCGCAGGGTGCCGACGAGATCGACATGGTCATCGATGTGGGCGCCGCGATCGAGGGTCGCTACGACATCGTCGAGTCCGAGATCCGCGCCGTCCGGGCCGCGGCCCCCGCGCCGACCGTCCTCAAGGTCATCATCGAATCCGCCGCGCTGAGCGACGAGGCCATCGTCGCCGTCTGCGAGGCGGCGGTGAACGCGGGCGCCGATTTCGTCAAGACGTCGACCGGTTTCCACCCCGCCGGTGGCGCGAGCGTCCACGCGGTCGAGCTGATGAAGCGCACGGTCGGCGACCGCGCCGAGGTCAAGGCATCCGGGGGAGTGCGCACGCGCGCGGCCGCCGAAGAGATGATCGCCGCGGGCGCCACGCGTCTGGGGTTGTCGTCGAGTCGTGACATCCTCGCGGACCGCACCGCCGCCGGCGACTACTGAGCGCGTACCTGAGCACGCGCTGGAGCATGTAAGATCGATGATCGTGCACGCTCCAGCGCGCACATGCCGCCTTAGCTCAGACGGCAGAGCGATTCACTCGTAATGAATAGGTCAAGGGTTCGATTCCCTTAGGCGGCTCCGAAGGCCCTCACCCGCTTCCACCGGGTGGGGGCCTTTCTTCGTCGGTGGAGCATTTCGCCGCGTCGCGCACGCGCTCGGTCGTACGCTCGCCCCAGGGGCCGGCATCGAACGGGGGGCCATGAACGAACGAACCGCTCTCATCCGTCGCATCCGGGTCTGCCTCGCGATCGTCATCGCGGGACTCGCCGTCAGCGGCCTGACCGCCTTCCCGCTGCGCGAAGAGCTCGCCCTCGGTCGCCAGATCCTGCGCGGGCTCGGGGTCGCGGCCTTCGCTCCGGAGGCGGTCGGGTGGGTGGATCGGGTGGGGGAGGGACTGGATGCCACGGCCGCGGCGTTCCCGTTCATCGCCTACGGCACCGACTGGTTGGCGTTCGCCCATCTGCTGATCGCCGTCGCCTTCATCGGCCCGTGGCGCGATCCGGTTCGCAACGTGTTCGTCCTCCAGTGGGGGCTCGTCGCGTGCGCGGGGATCATTCCGTTGGCGCTCATCGCGGGGGCGATCCGCGGTCTCCCGCTCGGCTGGCAGCTCATCGACATCTCGTTCGGTGTCGTGGCGGCGGTGCCGTTGGTCATCGCGTTGCGCGCGACCCGACGGCTCGAGGCCCTCGGGACGGTGGCTCGAGAGGTTCGGCCCGACCTCGCCCGATAGGCTGAACCCGCCTCGTTCCGCGTCCGCGTGACGGCTGTCCTCCGCCCGTCGAACCCTGCTGGAGCCCCCGTGTCGAACGCCCTCGATGCCGTCATCGAGATCTTCACGTGGGTGGGTCTGGGTGGCGGTCTTCTGCTCGCCTTCGTCGCGGTCTTCCTGCTTCTGGCCGATGGCACGTGGTTGCCGACTCGCGCCGTGGTCGAGCATGTCGACGGGGGCCGCGTCGTGCGGTGGTTCGACGCCGACGGGGGAGTGAATGAGGCTCCGCTCTCGGCCCACGACGACGCGAAGATCGGGGCGGCCGACATGGCCGACATCTTCTACCGCCGGGGCCGCGTCGATCGCATGCGGCTGACGCGCTCTTCTCCGCTGGTGCGCTTCGTCTCCCTGCTGGCGGCCGGGGTGCTGACTCTGGGTGCGGTGGCGTTCGTCGTGTCGATCGTGGTGCTCTTCGCGCGCGGGTGACGGACTGGCGCGACGCACGTATTGCTAGATAAGCTAGCTATATGTCCGCTTCGCCTGCTTCAACTCGCCGCTCCTCCCGCGGACGCACCCGCCGATCGACGAACGCCCCGCGCGTCTCGCGGTGGCTGAGGGTCGGCATCCCCAGCCTGCTCGTTCTGCTCTGGGTGGTGGGCGGCTCGATCGGCGGTCCCTTCTTCGGCAAGGTCGACCAGGTCGCGACGAACGATCAGTCCTCTTTCCTGCCGCAGTCGGCCGACGCGACGCGAGTGAGCGAGCGCCTGACCGACTTCACCGGGAGTGACACGATCCCCGCGATCGTCGTCGCCTCGACCGCTGACGGCTCCGCGCTTAGCGATGCACAGGTGACCGCACTGCAGACCCTCGCGACGGACCTCGCCGCCGTCGACGGCGTCTCGGGTGACGCGTCGCCTCCCGTGGTCTCGGAGGACGGACAGGCCGCGCAGATCTTCGTACCCATCGACAGCTCCGATGAAGTGCGCGACGTCGTCGAGCAGGTGCGCGAGAAGGTGTCCGCCGAGGTCCCGGCGGGCGTCGAGGCGTGGGTCACGGGCCCGGCCGGGTTCACCGCCGATCTCGTGAAGGGCTTCCTCGGCATCGACGGCCTTCTGCTGATCGTCGCGCTGGTGGCCGTCTTCGTCATCCTCGTCATCGTGTACCGCTCACCGCTGCTGCCGATCCTGGTGCTGCTGACCTCGGTCTTCGCCCTCTGCGTGGCCCTGCTGACCGTGTGGTGGCTCGCTTTCGCCGGCATCGTGGTCCTCAACGGTCAGGTCCAGGGGATCCTGTTCATCCTCGTCATCGGCGCGGCCACCGACTACGCCCTCCTGTACGTCGCACGCTTCCGCGAGGCCATCGGCGAGGGTCGTCCGCGGTGGGATGCCACGGTCCGGGCGTGGAAGGGAGCGTTCGAGCCCATCCTGGCTTCGGGGGGCACCGTGATCGCCGGGCTCCTCTGCCTGTTGCTGTCCGATCTGGCGACCAACCGTGCCCTCGGGCCCATCGCGTCCATCGGGATCGCCTTCGCCGTTCTGTCGGCGCTGACCTTCCTTCCCGCTCTCCTGGCGTTGGTCGGCCGGGCGGCGTTCTGGCCGTTCCTGCCGAAGCCCGGTCAGTCGGCCCTGCCGGCCGACCTCACGCAGCCAGCGAAGGGGTTCTGGTCGCGCCAGGCGCGCTTCGTCGCCCGCCGGGCCCGGCCGGTGTGGATCGTGTGCACGCTCGTCCTCCTCGCCGCGTGCGTCGGTGTCACCCAGCTGCGCGCCGACGGCGTGCCGGCGAGCGACCTCGTTCTGGGGGCGTCCGAGGCGCGCGACGGTCAAGCCGCCCTCGCCGAGCACTTCCCGGGCGGCTCGGGCAGCCCGGCGTACGTTCTCGTCCCCGAACAGGACGCCGCTCGGGCGGCGACCGTCCTTCAGAGCGCGTCGGGAGTCGACGCGGTCGCGGTGCTCAGCGCCGACGCCCCCGGTGGGCAGTCGCCGGTGAGCGTATCCGACGGAGCTCTCCAGACGACGGCCTTCGGTGCGCCCGGGACGCCCGCGCCCGCCCCGACCGTCGCGGACGGCGACGTCCTGCTGGCCGCGACCCTGGCGGATACGGCCGATTCACCGGCGGCGGACGAGACCGTCCGTCAGCTCCGCGCCGATCTCACCACCGAGCTCGGCGAGGGCACCGCCCTGGTGGGCGGTGTCACCGCCACCGACATCGACTCGATCGACACCTCGATCCGTGATCGGACGCTCATCATCCCGATCGTTCTCGCCGTCATCCTGCTGATCCTCATGGCTCTGCTGCGCTCGATCGTGGCCCCCCTCATCCTCATCGGGACCGTCATCGTGTCGTTCGGGGCGGCGCTGGGCGTCAGTGCCCTGGTGTTCGACGGCATCCTGGGCTTCCCGGGCGCGGATCCGGCGGTGCCGTTGTACGGCTTCGTCTTCCTCGTCGCGCTGGGTGTGGATTACAACATCTTCCTGATGTCGAGGGTGCGGGAGGAGTCCCTCGCGCACGGTACGCGTGCGGGGATTTTGCGTGGCCTCGTCGCCACGGGCGGAGTGATCACCTCGGCGGGGCTTGTGCTGGCGGCGACGTTCGCGGCTCTCGGGGTCATCCCGATCCTCTTCCTCGCGCAGATCGCCTTCATCGTGGCCTTCGGTGTGCTGCTCGACACCTTCGTGGTGCGCTCGTTGCTGGTGCCCGCTCTGGCGTACGACCTCGGCCGGCGCATCTGGTGGCCCTCGAAGCTCGGGCGGACGGATGCCGCGGAGCGTAGGCTCGACGCATGACGCGCGCCCTGTTCATCGTCGATGTCCAGAACGACTTCACCGAGCACGGCGCCTTGGGCGTCGAGGGCGGTGACGCGGTCGCCGAACGCATCTCACGCTACCTCGCCGTGCACGCCGATGAGTACGCGCTCATCGTCGCGTCGCGGGACTGGCATCACGGCGACGACGACAACGGCGGCCACTTCTCGGACAGCCCCGACTTCGTCGATACGTGGCCGGTGCACTGCGTGGGCGGCACCTTCGGTGCCGAGTACGACGAGGTCTTCGACACCTCGCGGGTGACGCACCATCTCAAGAAGGGGCAGGGCAAGCCCGCCTACTCGCTGTTCGAGGGCGTCACCGATGCGGGCGAGACCGCGGCGCAGCTGCTCGAGGTCCACGGCATCCGGGACATCGACGTGGTGGGCATCGCGACCGACTACTGCGTGCGCGCGTCCGCCCTCGATGCGATCGGCGCGGGACGCCGCGTGCGCGTTCTCACCGACCTGGTCGCGGGTGTGCATCCCGACGCCAGCGCGGCGGCCCTGGCCGAGATCGAGGCTGCGGGCGCGGAGCTCTCGACCTCGGGCTCCTGAGGCGAGACCGGGTTCAGTCGATCCGAACCGGGTCGACCTCGTCGTCGGCGCGGGGGATCGTGAGGGAGACGCTCGTCCCCTCACCCGGTGCGCTCATGATGCGCACCGTTCCGCCGTGTGCACCCACGATGCGCTGCACGCTCGCGAGCCCGATCCCTCGTCCCCCGTCGCCGGCATCCGCGAGCCGACCTCGGTTGCCTTCCTGCGTGATCGAGGCGAGATCGTCGGGATGGATGCCACGACCTCGGTCGCGCACGCGCACCACGGCCCCCTCGTCGGTTTCGAAGACGTCGACCTCGATGAGGTCGTCGGAGTACTTCGCGGCGTTCTCGAGCACGTTGGCGATCGCGCGTCGGAGTCCGAGCACATCGCCCCAGATGGGAACGGCATCCATCTGACCGAACACGACGCGGCCGGGCGCATCGCCCGGCAGGACGAGTGAGACGGCTCCGCGGGCGATGAGGTCGAGGCTCGCGCGCCGCCGTCCCCGCTCGGCGGCGGTGTTGACGTCGGCCATGAGGGCCTGGGCCATGGCGACGATGTGGTCGCTCGCCTCGCCGGCGAGGCGCAGGAGGCGGTGGTCAGGGGGCAGCTCCTCGCCGATCAGGTCGAGGTAGCCACGGAGAGCCGTGACCGGCGAGAGAAGGTCGTGCGCGAAGGTGCGCTGCAGGGACTGGCGCTCATCCGCTTCCTGCTTCTCGGTCGTCAGATCGCGCACGATCTTGACGAAACCGAGGACCTGACCCTGGTCGGTGCGGATGGCCGAGATCGTCACCCGCGCCCAGAACTCCGAGCCGTCGCTGCGCACGCGCCAGCCGGTGTCTTCGACGTGGCCGTCGCGTTGGGCGGCAGCGAGCAGCTGGTCGGGCTTGCCGCGCCGTCGGTCCTCTTCGCGGTAGAAGCGCGAGAAGTGCGAGCCGAGGATCTCGTCCTCGCTGTACCCCTTGATGCGTTCCGCTCCGAGGTTCCACCCGCGGACGAACCCGCCGCTGTCGAGCTTGACGATCGCGAAGAGGTCGACCTGCTCGTCCCAGTCGCGCGGAATGGAGCGTCGGATGCTCGTCAACGGATGGTCGGGGTCGACGCCGGGAGGGGCGGGGGACACAGGGGGCTCATTGGGGACCGTGGTCATGCGGAAGCACCGGCTCGGGTCGCAATGCTTGCTGAAGGCATAGTGTGATCATGCCCCTCGCGACGCGCCCGGGAACAGCGATTGACATTGCCCTGCCGGGCTTACGACGAGACGGTGACCAGCGTCCGCTGCCACCCGCTCGAGCCGTTCGGGGCGATCGGAGCCGCATCCTGGATCTGCAGGTTGCCCTGCTTGTCGGTCGCGCGGACCGCGATGTAGTGCGTCCCGGCCTCGGCGGTCCAGTCGAACTTCCACTGCACCCACGACTGGTCGTTGATGGGGGTGGAGAGCTGCGTCTCCTGCCATTCGCCGTTGTCTATGCTGACTTCGACCTTCTGCACGCCGACGGGCTGGGCCCATGCCATGCCGGCGACGACCACGGCGCCCGCGGCGACGGGCGAGCCGATCTTGGGCGTGTCCACGCGCGACGACATCTTGATCGGCGCTTCGGCCGAGTATCCGCGCGGGGTCCAGTACGCCTCGTCCTTGTCGAACCGCGTGACGGTCAGCTTGGTGACCCACTTCGTGGCCGAGACGTAGCCGTAGAGCCCCGGGACGACCATGCGCACGGGAAATCCGTGCTCGAAGGGCAACGGTTCGCCGTTCATCTTGACCGCGAAGATCGCGTCGAGGTTGTCGTCGGTGAGCGACGAGAGGGGAGTGGATGCCGTGTACCCGTCGACGCTCTCCGAGAGCACCATGTCGGCGTCTCCCTGCACGCCGGCCATGCGCAGCACGTCGCGGATGGGGACGCCGGTCCAGATGGCGTTGCCGACCAGGCCGCCGCCGACCTCGTTGGAGACGCAGGTGAGGGTCACGCCGTACTCGTCGAGGCCCATGTTGACGAGGTCGTCGAAGCTCAGCTCCACGGGGTTGTCGACCATGCCCTCGATGGAGAGGCGCCATGTGGTGGGGTCGACGTTGGGGACGGTCAGTGCGGTGTCGACGCGGTAGAAGTCGCCGTTGGGGGTGACGATCGGGGTGAGCCCGTCGATCTCCCAGTTCGCGCCCTCGGGAACGGTCACGGTGGAGCGGGCGGCCGGGATCCGCAGCGCGTCGCGTGCGGCGGCGACAGACGAGGTCGCGGCGTTCAGGACGCGAGCACCGACACCCACGACGACCGCGCCGACCGCGGTGAGGCCGGTGAACAGCAGGAAGTGGCGTCGATCGGTGCCGGAGGCCTGGGCGTTCTGCGCAACGGCGGCCGAGACCCAGCGTCGCAGACGCACGATCGCCAGCAGCAACACGAGGATGCCCGCGACCGTGCCGACGACGGGGGGCAGCCACGCGAGAGCGCCGGCCCCGGCGCGCGTGATGATCGCCGCCGTGGCGAGGATGCCGCCGATTCCGAGGAGGACGACGCCGACGAAGCGGAAGCGGTACTCGAGCACGCCCGCGACGGCGGCGGCGACGGCAGCGCCGAGACCCACACCCGCGAGCAGGGCGATCTTGTCGCTCTCGCCGAACAGCGTGATCGCGAGCTCTTTCAGGGGGCGCGGGACGATGTCGACGATGAACGAACCGACGGCGAGGATGGGGCTCGCCGATCGAGCGACGAGCGCCGCGAGCGCCTCCGCGACAGCCAGCAGGGCGGCGGCCGAGACGATGCCGGCCAGGGCTGCCCAGATCCAGGCGTGCGGTCGGCGGACCGTGGTGGCCTCGTCGGTACGGGCCGCGGTGTCGGTCGTCATGGCATCCCTCATCTCCGCTCCTCGCGCGTGCGCGACGAGTCTCCCCCTCTCTTCGGAGCGGAGGACGGAACGGATGCCGTCAGCGCGGAGTGCTCTGCCCGCTCGGCGTCGCGGGTGACAGGGCGAAGACGGCGACCCCGGTGACGATGAGGGCCAGTGCGACCCCGAGGCCGAGGCCGAGCGACTCTCCCAGGAGGGGGACGGCGACGACGGCGGTGAGGACCGGGCTCAGGGCCCCGGCTGCGGCGGGCAGGCTGCTGCCGAGGTTCTTGACCGCGACGACGTAGCACGCGGTCGAGAGCAGGCCCGTCCCGACCCCCTGCACGAGGGCATAGCTTCCCACCGTCGACAGGTCGGCGGTGCCGGCGAGCAACGCGGACGGGAGCACCTCCGTGACCGCGAGCAGAAGAGCGGATGCCACGGACGTGATCGAGACGATCACGATCACGCCGACGGGATCGAGGCGCGTGCGGGCGACGCCGAGGGTGTACGCGGCCCAGACGAGGCCCGCCGCCAGCAGGACGGCGATGCCGCCGGGCCCGGTCGGTCCGCCAGTGAACAGGGCGCTGGCCGCCACCCCCGCCACGACCGCGGCGAGGGCGAGTACGCGCCGCCGCGACACCGTCCGGCGGACGCACAGGAACAGCAGGAGGGTGACGAAAACGGGGACGGTTCCCGGCACGAGCAACCCGGTGAGAGCCGCGGAGGTGAGGTGCGCGCCCCAGGCGAACAACAGGAAGTGCGGCAGCCCCGCCAGCAGTACGAGAGCCAGAACCGTCGGGCGCTCGGTACGGAGGGTGCGCAGCGTGCGGGGGATCCACGGGCTCAGGACCACCGCGGGCACGGCGAAGCGCACGATCGCGGCATCCGCCATGGTGAGTCCGGCCCCCTCGAGGGCGCGCGTGGAGAGGGCGAACGACGACCACAGCATGACGACGGCGGTCAGGGCGGCGACGCCGACCAGGGTGCGGCGTGGAACGGCGCGAGGCAGGGAGAGAGCGAACGTCGTCACCCTGCGAGCGTAGAAAGGACGGCGCCGCAGGCGATTGCGATGATTGCTCGATCGGTCTGATTTTTGGCAGAATCTGCTACATGGTGGACCTTGACCGCATCGACCGTCTCATCCTGCGCGAGTTGCAGCAGGACGGACGCCTCTCGAACCAGGAACTCGCCGATCGCGTCGGCCTGTCTCCATCGCCGTGTCTGCGGCGTGTGCGCCACCTCGAGCAGGCCGGGGTCATCGAGGGCTACCGCGCCGTCGTCTCGGCGAAAGCCGTGGACCTCACCATCACGGCTTTCGTGCGATTGCGGCTGGCCTCGCACGAGGGAAGCACCGTGGACGCCGTCGAAGAGCGGTTGCGCGCCATTCCGCACATCGTCGAGGCGCACCTGCTCGCCGGCGACTGGGACTACCTCGTGCGGATCGTCACGCCGAGCTTCGAGGAGTACGAACGGCTCCTGCGCGAGCACCTGCGAGCGATCCCCTCGCTGTCGTCGATCGACACGACCTTCGCGTTCGGAGTTACCAAGCCCGTCTCGCCCCTGCCCCTGGGGACGGAGCCGGGGCCCACGTGAGACCCGGGTCGACGATCGCGACCCGGGCCCGGGATCCCTCAGCGCGGCGAGCGCTGTTTGAGGACTTTCGCCTGCACCTTGCGGCGGATCTTCTGCACCTTCGGGTCCTTCCAGACCCGGTAGGCGACCGTTCCGGCGGCGGCCGCGCGGCCGATCGCCGTCCGGGCGAGCACCGCTCCCGCGAGTGCGACCGCTCCGGTTCCGATCCAACGTGCGACACCCATAGCGCCTCCTCGATTCCCGTGTGGAATCTCACCTCACACGATCGGAGGGCGGATGCCGCGCCGCTTGCGCCGACGCCCGCGGTGTGCGTCGGTCAGCGCAGCGACCCGCCCGAGGGGGCGGCGAACGGCTCGAGGGCGGCGATCACGTCGTCGCTCAGCGTGGCCTTGCTCGCCTCGACCGCGTCGTCGATCTGGCTCGGGCGCGAGGCGCCGATGATCGCGGTCGTGACGACCGGGTCGCGCAGCACCCAGGCCACGGCCAGCTGCGGGATTGAGAGTCCGGCTTCGCGAGCGACCCCGTCGATACCGCGGATGCGCTCGAGGTAGTCGTCGGTGAGCGCCGACTCGTCGAGGAAGCGGCTGTCGGCCGCGCGCGAGTCGGCGGGCACCGTGCCGTCGAGGTACTTGGCGGTCAGCAGCCCCTGCGAGAGCGGCGAGAAGACCGCGCTTCCGACCGAGAGCTCGCGCAGCGTCGGGAACAGCTCCGACTCGGGCGTGCGGTCGAACAGCGAATAGCGCGGCTGGTGGATGAACAGGCGGATGCCCTCGGCGGCGAGCAGCTCGTGCGCGCGGCGGGTGAGGTCGGCCGGGTAGTTCGAGATGCCCACGTACAGCGCCTTGCCGCTGCGCACGATGTCGGCGAGCGCGGTGACCGTCTCTTCGATCGGCGTCTCGGGGTCGACCCGGTGCGAATAGAACACGTCGACGTAGTCGGTGCGCATGCGGGTGAGGCTCTGCTCGAGAGAACGAACGAGGTACTTGCGCGACCCGCCGGCGCCGTAGGGGCCCGGCCACATGTCGTAGCCGGCCTTGGTCGAGAGGAACAACTCGTCGCGGTACGCGCGCAGATCGCTGTCGAGGACCGTGCCGAACGTCGTCTCGGCGGCACCGTAGGGCGGGCCGTAGTTGTTGGCCAGGTCGATGTGCACCACGCCCCGGTCGACGGCGTGACGCAGGATCTCGCGCTGCGAATCGAGGGTGCGGCCGCTGCCGAAGTTCTGCCACAGCCCGAGTGAGATGCGGGGGAGAGGGATGCCGCTCGCCCCGGCGCGCAGGAACGGCACGTCGTCGTAGCGGGTGGAGGACGGCGTGAACGCGGACGTCAGGCGGGGGTCATCGGCGGCGATGGGCATGGTTCTCCTCGGCGGTGAAGGGGGACACCGTCGACTCTGCCACGGATCGCAGCGGAGCTCAGGCGAGAACGCGCGAGAGCTCTTCGCGCAGGATGCCGGCACCCGCCGACAGCGCGCTCAGCTTCTCGAACGCCACCTGGCGCGGCAGAGGGGCCATTCCGCAGTTCGAGCTGGCGATGAGCTTGTCGGCATCCACGAACTGCAGAGCCCGCCGCAGAGTGTCGGCCACCTCTTCGGGAGTCTCCACCTCGTGACGGGCGACGTCGATCGCGCCGAGCATGACGTTCTTGCCGCGGATGAGCTCGATGAGGTCGATGGGCACGTGCGAGTTGTGGCTCTCGAGCGACACGGTGTCGATGCTCGAGCGCTGCAGCAGGGGGAACGACTCCTCGTACTGACGCCACTCGGCGCCCAGGGTGGCCTTCCAATCGGTGTTCGCCTTGATGCCGTAGCCGTAACAGATGTGGACGACGGTCTCGGCGCGCAGCCCCTCGGCGGCGCGCTCGAGGGTCGCAACTCCCCAGTCCTTCATCTCGTCGAAGAAGACGTTGAACGCGGGCTCGTCGAACTGGATGATGTCGACCCCTGCCGCTTCGAGCTCGCGGGCCTCCTGGTTGAGGATGGTCGCGAACTCCCACGCGAGCTTCTCGCGGCTGCGGTAGTGGTGATCGGCGAGCGTGTCGATCATCGTCATCGGTCCGGGCAGGGCCCATTTGATCGGGCGATCCGTCTGCTGGCGGAGGAACGCGGCATCCTGGACGAAAACCGGCTGGCGACGGCTCACCGCGCCCACCACGGTCGGAACGCTCGCGTCGTAGCGGTCGCGGATGCGGACGGTCTCGCGATTCTCGAAGTCGACACCCTCGAGGTGCTCGATGAAGGTCGTCACGAAGTGCTGGCGGGTCTGCTCGCCGTCGCTGACGATGTCGAGGCCACGGCGTTCCTGCTCCGTGGCGGCGCTGCGGAGGGCATCGTGCTTGCCTTCGACGAGTGTGTCGCCCTCGAGCTCCCAGGGCGACCAGAGCACCTCGGGCTTGGCGAGCCACGCGGGCTTGGGAAGGCTTCCGACGATCGAGGTGGGGAGGAGGGTGTTCACGGGGCGGGTCTCCGGGGAGGTCATCGGGTCGGGAGGGCGTCGGCGACGAGCCACGCGTCGAGCACGGCGCGGTGGGGCTTCACGAAGTGCTCCTCGGTGTAGCGACCCTGGGTGATGCCGAGGCGGCTGCGCTCTTCGCGGTCGTACGCGATGTTCGTGCGGGTGAAGTCGTCGTGCGCGAGGGTGGGACGGTAGACCTCGCCCGCCGGCTCGTGGGCGTTGTAGATCTCGGGACGGTAGATCTTCTGGAAGGTCTCCATCGTGGCCACCGTGCCGGCCAGCTGGAGATCGGTGTAGTCGGCCAGAAGATCGCCGCGGAAGTAGAACGCCAGCGGTGCGACGCTGCCCTGCGGCATGAAGTACCGCACCTGCAGGCCCATCTTGCCGAAGTACTCGTCGGTGAGGCTGAAGCTGTCCTGCTCGTACTCGAAGCCGAGTACGGGGTGCTCGACACCGGTGCGGTGGTACTCGCGGCTCGTCGATACGCTGATGCACACAACCGGGGACTGCGTATAGCGCTCGCGGTACGCCTCGGAATCGAGGAAGTGCTGGAAGAGCTTGCCGTGCAGGATGCCGAAACCCTCGGGCAGCGTGAAGGGCTTGCCCTCGCCGTTGGCCGTCGGCAGCAGCACGCTGAAGTCGTAGTCGCGCAGGTAGGACGAGAAGTTGTTGCCGACGATGCCCTGGTGGCGCTCGCCGGTGACCGTGTCGACGACGTGGATGTCGAGCACCTCGAGCAGGGGGAACTCGCGGTCGTCGCCGGCGTCGTCGTCGAAACGGAGTTCGGCCGAGACGATGTCCAGCTCGACGCGGTAGCGGTCCGCGTCGTCGCCGACGAGCTCGTTCATACGGCGATCGATCATCGCGAGGGCGTTCCGCAGGTTCTGCTGGCGGTGCTCGCCCCGGGCGAGGTTGGCGAAGTTCGTGGTGATCCGCGAGCTGGCCGAGGGCGCGTAGTCCTCGTCGAAGCGCGTGGTGGAGATGCGGAACGTGATGTCGTTCGCCATGTCGAGCCAATCGGGTAGGGCCGGGGTGGGCCGTGCGGTGATCGTGTCCTCATCGTGCGCCTTCGGTCGGGTCATCGGGTAATTCAGTACCGCTATGTCGCGGTATAGCCTCGACCTATGGCGAAGCGGGCGAGCGGCATCACGCTGCAGCAGATGCAGTACTTCATCGAGGTGGCCGCCGAGGGGTCCATCAGCGCCGCGGCCGACCTGCTCTACGTCGCGCAGCCCACGATGTCGGCCGCGATGCGCGATCTCGAGACGCGCGTCGGCCGCGACCTGCTCACCCGTTCCGCGCGCGGGGTGACGCTCACCGTCGACGGAGTGGAGTTCCTCGGCTACGCCCGCCAGGTGGTCGAGCAGGCGGAGTTGCTCGAGCAGCGTTACCTGGGGCGTCCGCCCTCGAGGCGCCTCCTCGGCGTCTCCGCCCAGCACTACTCGTTCGTCGTCGACGCGTTCGTGCGGATGGTGAAGGCGACGGATGCCGCGGAGTACGAGTTCTCTCTGCGCGAGACCCGCACCTTCGACATCATCGAAGACGTCCGGACGTTGCGCAGCGAGCTCGGCATCCTGTTCCGCAACGACTTCAATCGGAACGTCCTCGACAAGCTGCTGCGGGACTCGGGCCTCGCCTTCCACCCGCTCTTCCGTGCCGAGCCGCACATCTTCGTCTCGCGACGCAATCCGCTCGCCACGCGCGAGCGCGCGACCCTCGACGACCTGGCGGACCTCCCGCGTCTCACCTTCGATCAGGGCGCGAACAACTCGTTCTATTTCGCCGAAGAGATCCTCTCGACCCTCTCGAGCAAGCAGGAGATCCGGGTCTCCGACCGCGCGACCATCTTCAACCTCATGATCGGTCTCGACGGGTACACGATCTCGACGGGCATCATCAGCGACGACCTCGACCCCGAGATCGTCGCCGTCCCCCTCGACGTCGACGAGCGGATCGAGATCGGCTGGATCGGCCGCACCGCCATCCCCCTCACCGAGCAGGCCCAGCGCTACCTCGGCGAGGTGCGCGACGTGGTGGCGGGGTTCGGGGTGGAGGTGATCGGCTGACGGGCGCAGTGGGTCTATTGATCGCTCAGGCACGCCGGGCGTCGAGAATCGCCGACTCGAGATCCCCCCACCTCTCGATGGTGAGCGGTTCGCCGTCGACGAAGAACGTGGGAGTGCTGCCGACACCGAGCGCCCGACCTTCGTCGAAGTCGGCGCGGACCCGGGCTTCGGTCGCCGGGTCGGCGACCGCGGCGTCGTACGTCTCCATGTCGAGACCCAGCTCGACCGCGTAGTCGCGGAACACGGGTGCACGGGACTCGGTCGTGTGGCTCCACTGCGACTGACGCTCGAAGAGCACGCGATACATGTCTTCGAAGCGCCCCTGTTGCGCGGCGGCTTCGGCGGCGACGGCGGCGGTGCCCGAGTTGGCGTGACCCGGCAGAGGGAAGTAGCGCACCACGAACCGGATCTCGCCCCTGTACTTCTCGCGGACGTCCTCGACGACGGGGTGATACGCGGCGCACGCCTCGCACTCGAAGTCGAGAAACTCGACGATGCTCACGGCGTCGGAGTCGCCCGGGTCGAGCACGTGGGAATCGGCCCGCTCGACCTGCAGCGATCTCGGATCGGGGTCATCGGATCGATCGACGACGACGAAGACGGCGGCCGCGAGCGTGAGCGCGACGAGGATGGCGCCGGAGGCGATGAGGGCCTTCGCGAGGGGGCGCATGGGTCAGTGGTGCTTTCCGTCGTGGTCGTGATCGGAATCATGCTCGTCGTCATCGAGGAGCATGCCCACCGAGGTGGCGCAGGCGTCGCCGCGCCAGGCCTCGATCCCCTCGCGCACCGCGAAGGCCGCGATGACCAGTCCGGCGGCGGCATCCGCCCACCACCACCCGAAGATGCTGTTGGCGACCAGTCCCACCAGAACCGCCGCGGAGAGGTAGGTGCAGATGAGCGTCTGCTTCGAGTCGGCCACGGCCGTCGCCGAGCCGAGTTCGCGACCGGCGCGACGTTCGGCGAGCGAGAGGAACGGCATGATGACGACGCTCAGTGCGGTGATGACGATGCCGAGCGTGGAGTGCTCCACAGCACTGCGACCGATCGCAGCCATGACCGAGGTCGCCGCGACATATGCCGCGAGGGCGAAGAAGGCCACGGCGATGACGCGCAGCGTGCCCTTCTCCCAGCGTTCCGGATCGCTTCGCGTGAATTGCCAGGCGACCGCTGCGGCCGAGAGCACCTCGATGGTGGAGTCGAGTCCGAAGCCGATGAGCGCGGCCGACGACGCCGCCGATCCCGCCGCGATCGCGATGACGGCTTCGACCAGGTTGTAGGCGATCGTAATCGCGACGATCCAGCGGATCCGGCGCTGCAGGACCGATCGGCGATCGGCGGTGAGGCGTGTCTCGGCGGTGCTCATGCGCACGTGCACGTCTCGCCGGCGCAGCATCCGGGCTCGACGTAGAGCACGACTCGCAACAGCTCGTCGAGAGCGGGAGCGAGGTGCGAGTCAGCCAGCCGGTACCACGTGCGTCGTCCATCCGGCACCGACTCGACCAGGCCGCAGCCGCGGAGACAGGCGAGTTGGTTCGACATGACCTGCCGCGAAACGTCGAGCGCCTCGGCCAGATCCGAGGGGAAGGCGGGGGCTTCCCGAAGGGCGAGCAGGATGCCGGCACGGGTGCGGTCTGACAGCGCGTGTCCGAGCCGGGCCAATGCTGCGGTGTGCGTCGCGGTGGCGAGTGGAGCGGCGATCGACATGCTCGCGATAGTACATGATTCGCTGTATTGAAGAATCTGTCGTCGTGCCGCGGGGGCCTGCGAGCGCGCCGGCGCAACTGTGAGAGCTTCGCCGGCGTCCAACGCGTCAATGCCAGGATGGGGCATGGCATTCGGGATGACCCGCGACGTGTTGCGCCCCACGGACTCCTCGCGCGCGGACCGGGTGACGTACGTCGAGCTGTTCTTCGACTTGATGTTCGTTCTCGCGCTGACGCAGTTGTCCGCCTACCTCTCCGAGAACCAGACGCCGCTCGGAGCTTTCGAGGGCGTCATCATGGTGTGCGCTCTGTGGTGGGCGTGGGTGTCGACCACATGGGTCACCAATTGGCTCGACCCCGTGAAGCTCGCCGTGCGCGGAGCGGTCGTGGCTCTGGGTTTCATCGCGCTCGTGATGAGCGTTTCGATCGCGGAAGCATTCGGCGATCGAGCGTGGGCGTTCGCTGTGGCATACGTCGTCCTGCAGATCGGGCGCACGGGATTCATCGTGTGGGCGACCGTTCGTCACGACCGGCGGGTGGCGCACGATTTCGCTCTGATCCTCGGATGGACTGCCGTCGGCGGGGCCCTCTGGATCGTCGGTGCGGTGTTGCCGCCCGCCGGGCAGCTGCCGTTGTGGACCGCGGCTCTCGCGCTCGAACTGCTCGGCACGATTCTGGGGTACCCGGTACCGGGTCGAGGAAGGGTGCTGCTTCAGTCGTGGGACCTGTCCGGTCCCCACATCGCGGAGCGGACGGCGCTCTTCGTCCTCATCGCCGTCGGCGAGGGACTGCTCGTCACCGGCCTCGCTTTCGTCGAGAAGGAGTCGTCCGCGTCTTCGGTGGCATCGCTGGTGACGGCGTTCGTCGCTGCCGCGGCGGCGTGGTGGATCTACTTCGATCACGGCGAGCGCGTCGGCGCGGAGGCGATCGAGGAGTCGGACGAACCCGGCCGTCTCGCGCGCACGGCCTACACCTGGGTGCACCTTCCGATCATCGGCGGGATCGTGTTGATGAGCGTGGGCGACAAGGAAATGCTGTCGCAACCCGATCAGCGAAGCGTCGCCGCGACGATCGTCATCGTCGGCGGGCCCCTCCTGTTCCTCGCCGGAACGGCGCTGTTCCGGCGCACCCTCGAAAGACGGTGGCCGCGAGCTCAGCTGCTCGGCCTCGTCGGTCTGGCTGCGCTCGCGGGGATGGCCCTTTTCCTCCCTGTCCTGAACGCGCTCGGATTGTCGATCGCGGCCGCGATCCTTCTCGCCGGTGTCGCAGCCGCCGAGACCATCGAGCGGGTGCGTCGTGGACGTAGGGCGGGGGGATGAACGCACCTCTGTCACTGCCGCCGGTGTGGAGTGCCGTGATCGCGCTCTTCTCTAACGACGTGTCGACGTGAGCCCGCGGAAAACCGATGCTTCGACTCCTCGACGCGTACGTGCTAGACGCGCTAGGCGCTTTGGACGACCGCACCGCTCGATCCATGGCGGAGATGGCGCCGAAGACGATCGCAGCGCTGAACGTGCCGGCCTCGACCTGGCAGCAGGCCGTTGAACTCTCGATGGAGATGCCGCCGAGTTCGATGGCCGAGCTCCGGGCGAAATGGGAGCAGTACGTGCACGAAGCGCTCGCCGCGGGCGTGACCTCCGACGTGCTCGCCTGGACGCACAAGATGGTCGATGTGCGATTCGGGATCGAGTGAGAACCCGTTGATCGACCCGACGGTGTCGGTTACCGGCTGAGGCGGATGCCGAACTGAAGAGGATGCGGCGCGAAGATCGCGACGTGCGGTGGGCCCCGTGGGGCTCGAACCCACGACCCGCGGATTAAAAGTCCGATGCTCTACCGACTGAGCTAGAGGCCCTCGCCGTCCAGCCTACCGGCCTCGCGGGGGCGCTTGTGCTCACCGGCGTCGCCGGGACACGATCCAGAACAGGTAGGCGCCCCCGGCGACGGCGGTGAGCAGGCCGACCGGAATCTGTAACGGTGCCAGGGCGCGCTGGGCGATGACGTCGGCGACGAGGAGCACGGCGGCGCCCGTGACCGCGGAGCCGACCAGGGGGATCCCGCTGGTGCCCATGGTGCGTCGAGCGAGTTGCGGTGCGGCGAGGGCGATGAAACCGATGGGACCGGCGACCGCGGTCGCGGTCCCCGTGAGAAGCGCGGCGACGACGACCAGCACGAGGCGTATCCGCCCGGTGCGCACCCCGAGGGCGACAGCGGTGTCGTCGCCCAGCTCGAGAGTGCGGAAGTCGCGGTACACGACGATCAGCACGAATGACAGGATGCCGATCGACGAGAGCAGCAGCGCCACATCGTCGAGAGATGTCGCCGCCAGGCTCCCGTGAAGCCACTGCGTCGCGTTGCGGGCGATCTCGAGCGGGGCCCTGGTCAAGAGGTAATCGTTGGCCGCCGACAGCAGGGTCGAGAGCGCGATCCCGGCGAGGATCGTCCGCTCTCGCGAGACGCCCACGCTGCGGGCGATGGCCATGACGACCACGACGGTCAGCAGACCGCCGATCCATGCCCCGGCGGCGGGAGAGGCGGCCGGCGCGAGAAGAGTGAGCCCGACGAGGGCGCCGGTGGCCGACCCGGCGCTGAATCCGACGATGTCGGGGCTCGCGAGCGGGTTGCGGGCGAGCGTCTGGAACACGGCCCCGGCCATGCCGAGGGCGGCGCCGATGGCGAGAGCGGCCAGAATGCGCGGGACGCGCAGGCCCACGACCACGACGCTCGTCCGGCCGTCACCCTCTCCGGTCAGCGCGGATGCCACCTGCCCGAGGGACGCCTGGAAGGAACCCGTCGTGAGCCCGACCACCGCGGCGATCGCCGCGACGACGAGCGTGCCGACCAGGACCAGCGCGTATCGGCGGCGCCGTCGCGAGCGCGCGGGAGTGCGGAGGAGGGTTGCCGTGGTCACGGCATCCGCTTCTTCCGGAGGATGAGCCACAGCAGCAGCGGGGCCCCGAGGAAAGCGGCGACGATCCCCGCCTCCACCTCGCCCGGAGGGGCGATGACTCGACCGAGGACGTCGCTCGCGAGCGTCAGCGCTGCCCCGGTCACGGCGGCCAGGGGGAGCGACGTCCGGACGGACCCGCCCACCGCGCCGCGAACGGCGTGAGCCACGAGCAGCCCGATGAAGGCCAGGGGTCCCGCTGCCGCGGTCGCGGCGGCGCAGAGCAGGGTGATGGCGACGCCCGAGCCGATCATGACCAGCGGGGGAGAGACCCCGAGTGCCCGCGCCAGGTCGGCGCCGAGCTGCAGCTGATCGAGGCCCCGCGCCACGACGACGGCGAGCAGGAGGCCCACGACGGCGAAGGGCAGGAGCTGGAGCGCGACGTCCGGGTCGCGGCGCTCGAACGAACCGACCGCCCAGAAGCGGAACGATTCGAAGGTGTCGTCATCGGCCAGCGTGATGATGCGGACGACGGCGCCGAGACACTCGCTGAGCGCCACCCCGGCCAGGACGAGACCGATGGTGTCGTCGCGCCGCTCGCCGCGGACGGCGGTGTGCACCAGCAGCGACGCCCCCGCCGCGCCCGCGACGGCGAACCAGACGTATCCGCTCGCCGTCGCGACCCCGAAGAACCCGATGGCGACGACGACGCCGAGGGCGGCGCCCGCGTTCACCCCGAGCAGGCCCGGGTCGGCGAGCGGGTTCCGGGTCGCCGCCCGCATCAGTACGCCGGCCACGCCGAGACAGGCCCCGGCGAAGATCGCGGTGAGGGTGCGCGGTAGGCGGAGCTGATGGACGATGACGCCGGCGGCATCCTGTCGATCCGAGAAGAGGGCCGACACGACATCGAGGGGGCTGAGGGCGCGAGATCCCACGGCGAGACTCGCGAGGACGAGTCCGACGAGGATGCCGCTCACGACCAGGAAGAACATGACCGCGCGTCGTCGCGACGACCGTCGACTCGAATCCCGTTCCGCCACGCCCGGGACGGTGGGCGGCTGGACGACGATCACATAGGTAAGGATAACCTAACCGGGTGATCGACTTTCGTTTCCCGTCCTCTCGTGCCCGATTCCGTCCTCGACGACTCGTCGGCGTCGGCCTCGCTGCAGCCGTGCTCGCCCTCGCCGGATGCGCCGGCCCCGCCGCGGGCCCTTCGGCGGTGGATGCCGAGGCCGGCTCGACCGGGGAGTGGACCGTCTCGCGCGACCTCGAGCCCGGCATGGGCTCCGCGCAAGCCGACGGCGTCTTCCCCCGCGAGGTGACGCACTTCGCCGGCACGACCGAGATTCCGTCCGAGCCGAAGCGCATCGCGGTCGTCTCCACGGGGCAGCTCGACGCGCTCCTGTCTCTGGGGCAGGTGCCGGTGGCGGCGACCCGCGCCGAGAACAGCGGACTGGTGCCCCGGTATCTACTCGACGCGTTCCCCGACCGGGTGCCGGCGCTGGACGCCATGTCGGACATCGGTCAGCGGACCGAGCCCGACCTCGAGGCGATCGCTCAAGCCGCGCCCGATCTGATCCTGATTAACTCGACCCGGGGTGCCCAGCTCTACGACGCCCTCGCGGCCATCGCGCCCACCGTGGTGACGAAGGGCAACGGGGTGAATTGGAAGAGCGACTTCCTCCTCATCGCCGACGCCCTGGGTGACGAGGGCGATGCCCGCGGCATCCTCGACGATCTTCAGGCGCAGAGCGCCGCTTTCTCGCAGACCCACCCGGCGGGGGAGCCGGCCGTATCTTTCCTGCAGTCGACGGGCGACCGCACGCGCATCATGGGACTGCCGTCTTTCGCGGGAGGCATCGCGGAAGATCTCGGTCTCGGACGCCCGGAGTCGCAGCGGTTCGACGAGACGTCGCAGGAGATCAGCGCCGAGCAGATCGACCTCGCCGACGCGGATCACGTGTTCTACGGCGGGACGGGGGAGGGCGTCTCGTTCATCGAGCAGGCACCGCTCTGGCAGACCCTCTCCGCCGTCGCCGGGCAGAAGGCGACGACCGTGGACTTCGACCCGTGGTTCATGAACGCCGGCCCTGTCGCCGCCCGGCTCGTGCAGGACGAGATCATCCGCACGGTCGGTTCCTGACGAACGAAAGCGAGCGCCGGACCCCCTCGCCTGGGGTCCGGCGCTCGCCGTCAGGATCGGTCGATCATCGACCGCTCGGAAACGCGAAGACTCGCGCGTCCGTGAATTACATGGCCGGGGGCATCAGCACCGAGTCGATGAGGTACACCGTGGCGTTGGCGGTCTGGACGCCACCGCAGATCACGTTGGCGTCGTTCACCTTGATGGAGTCGCCCGAGCCCGAGACGGTGACGTCCTGGCCCTCGACCGTGGTGTGCGTGCCGTCGATCGCGTCGGGGGCGATCTGGCCGGGGACCACGTGGTACGTGAGGATCTTGGTCAGGGTGGCCGAGTCGGTCTTGAGGCCGTCGATGGTGGCGGCCGGGATCTTGGCGAACGCGTCGTCGACCGGGGCGAAGACCGTGAACTCCGAACCGTTCAGCGTGTCGACCAGGTTGACGTCGGGGTTCAGCTGGCCGCTGACGGACGCGGTGAGCGTCTTCAGCAGCGGGTTGTTCGACGCGGCGGTGGCCACCGGGTCAGCAGCCATGCCGGCGACCGAGCCGGAGCCCGAGGGAACGGCAGCGGCGTAGTCGGCGCAACCGGGGCCGACGAGGTTGGCGGCCGGGTCCATCGCGCTGGACGACATCGACGGCGAGGCCGACATCGAGGGCATTGCGCTCTCGTCGGTGGTCGAGCCACCCGAGGTGGTGCCACCCGAACATGCGGTGAGAGCGAAGGCCGAGCCCAGAACGAGGGCGAGACCAGCGACAACGGGCTTCTTGTTGGTGAGCATGACATTCCTCCGAAATCATCCGGATCGCGTCTGCGACCCGTCAGGGACACCCCGGTGCGAGGGGCGGTTCGCCGTGGAGCGGCTTACACAGGGTCTTCGGGACCCCCTCGGGATCGGATTGCGAAATGTTGCGGATTCGACCGGTCGCCGGCATTCGGAGGGCTTTAAATCCCTGGTCAAGCGAGAATAAATATTCTTCAGAATGTTTTTCGATCGAACCCGGTGACGCCCGGAACGCCGCGGAGGCTCAAGATAACGGTTTGCCCCGAGCTGTCTCGCCACGCACATATACGCGCGCGAGGTTGCGCGGGGCGTAGGCAATGATGGGGTCATGGTGATCGACGGTTTCGACCTTCCCGACGACGGGACGGAGAACGCCGACCACGTGGGTGTCCTCTTGCAGCGCGTCGCCGCCGGCGACCGCGCCGCTTTCGCCGAGTTGTACGACTCCCTGTCGGCCCGCGCCTTCGGTCTGATCCTCCGTGTGCTCGTGGACCGCTCGCAGAGCGAGGAAGTGCTTCAGGAGGTCTTCCTCGAGATCTGGCAATCCGCTGGGCGCTTCACTCCGAACAGAGGTCAGGGAAGATCGTGGGTTCTCACGATCGCGCACCGTCGAGCGGTGGACCGCGTGCGGTCCTCGCAGTCGAGCGTCGATCGAGATGTGCGCGCGGGCTTCCGGGATATGGACGTCGCATACGACGCCGTGTCCGAGAAGGTCGAACTGAAAATGGAAGGGCGGCGCGTCGTCGATGCACTGGCGACGCTCCCCGAGGCGCAGAAAGAAGCGCTCACGCTCGCTTATTTCGGCGGGTACAGCCAAAGTGAGATCGCGACCCTCGTCGGGGCGCCGCTCGGTACGGTCAAGACACGAATGCGCGACGGATTGTCGCGCTTGAGAATGGAGATGGGGGTGGACAAGTGAACGAGAGGGATTTCGCCGACCTCGCCGTCGGACACGCGCTCAACGCGCTCTCCGAGGCTGATGAGCGCGCGTACCAGGAGGCTCTCGCGGGTAACCCGAACTGGGACCACCACGTGCGCCATGCCGTCGACGCGGTGGCCGCGATCGGCGACTCCGTCGAGCCCGTCGAGCCTCCGCCGTCCGTGCGGGCTTCGCTGTTCGCGCGCATCTCCGACCTCCCGCAGGAGTCAGCGGCATCCGCTTCCGCCGCCGAATCCGTCGACGACGTCGAGGACTTCGCCGCGGCCGGCCCCGCTGTCACCGAGCCCGAGCGCGAGGCCGTCACGGTCGGCGCGTCTCCGGGATCCGGATGGGGTGCCCGTCGCTGGTTCGCACTGGCCGCATCGTTCGCCGCCGTCCTCGTGCTCGGCTTCGGCGCCGTCACCGTCAGCCAGTTGTTCGCTCCGCCTGCCGCGGTCGTCGCCCTCCAGCAGATCGAAGATGCACCCGACGCGCAGTCGGCCTCGGCCACCATGCCCGACGGAACGGTCGCCACGGCGCACTGGTCGCCCTCGAGCGGAAAGAGCGTGCTTGTCGCCGACGGCATGCCGGCGCTGCCCGACGGCAAGACCTACGAGCTGTGGTTCGTTCGCGGTGAGAACCAGATCGCGATCCCGGCCGGGATCTTCGAGCCGGATGCCGATGGCAACGCCACGGCTCAGCTCTCGGGTGAGATGCACAGCGGTGACGTCATCGCCGTGACGGTCGAACCCGCGGGTGGTTCTCCCGACGGCACGCCGAGCTCGGCCCCCGTGCTCGCCGTCGCCACGGCCTGATCACCTTCAGACTGCCTGTTCCGGTGCCGTCGCCAGCGGGTACCTCGCGTGCGGCCCGCCCCGCGAGGGGGACGCTTTAGCCTGGATGCATGAGCGATTCCCCCCGCGAATTCCACAAGCCGGTTCGGCGTCCCGCAGAGCTGTTCGACCGTCTGTTCTCGGCGGAGGACCCGGCCGAGGTGTCGCGGGTCGCGCACAGCACGGCGCAGGCGCTCTTGTCGCGCGTCCGCGCCGATCCGAGCATCGACGTGGTCGAGCGGCTGGTGGCGTTCACCGACGATCACGGCATCGACGACATCGCCGAGCTGTGGTCGCGCTCGCCCGCTCGCTCCCTTCCCGGCTCGCTGTGGCGCCTCTACCTTCTGCAGCTGATGATCCACGACGACGCCGCCACGGCCGCCCTGCTCTACGAGCGCGGTCGGGTGGAGATGGCGACGGTTGATGCCGTGGTGGCCGGGGCTCCCGCGCCGGCGGGCCCCGAAGAGCTGGTGCAGCTGATCGACACCATCCTGCGCGGGCTCTTCGAAGGGGACTTCGCCGTGGCCCTCGATCGCGCCGCGGCGTTCTGCCGTGTGCAGGCGGCAGGGTCCACGCACCTCGCCGACGACTACGAGAACACCGAGTCGGAGCGGGCATCTGCCCTCACCACGCGCGCTCTGCGGCTCGCCACGTACGCGGAGGACCTGTCGGCGTCGGCCGCTCTTTGGCGCCGTGACGCGCTGACCTGAGCGGAAAAGATAAGTGCCGGACCGCAGAACGCCTCTCGGCGCATGGCCGCTCATAGCGGCAGAAGATGGAGCCCGGGGTTACTGCGGCCCGGCTAGGAAAGTGTAACAAGCCCCGCCCGCGGACATTCCCTGGAACAGCCCGGTTGACAAGACCCGGGCGTGTCGGCGGTGCGGCGTAGGCTCGGCTCATGGCTTGGCGCTTCGCTCTCGTGATCGACCCTGCGGCACCCGATGACGAAGGCGCCGACTACCGTGACACGCTGCACGAGATCGACCCACACGGTCCCGCCCTCGGGGTGGGTGAGCTCAGTGCTCAGCGCGGAGACGGCGTGTTCGAGAGCCTCGGCGTCGTCGACGGCCATCCGCACGAGGTCGGGCCGCACCTCGCGCGCCTCGCGCATTCCGCGGCGCTCTGCGACCTCCCCGCGCCGAACCTCGCCCAGTGGCGCGTCGCGATCGAGCGCGTGGCGCGCGAGGCGGGGGCGGGTGAGAACGTCATGAAGCTGCTGCTCAGCCGCGGCGTCGAGCACGGCCCCGCGCCGACGGCGTGGATCACGCTCGCCGACGCCCCCGACAACACGAGCGGACGAACGACAGGGGTCGCTGTCGCCACCCTCGATCGCGGCTACGCCCTCGACGTCCCCGCGCGCGCTCCCTGGCTCCTGCTCGGGGCCAAGACGCTCTCGTACGCCGTCAACATGGCCGCCATCCGCGAGGCGAAACGTCGCGGGGCCGACGACGCCGTGTTCGTCACGAGCGACGGCTACCTGCTCGAGGCGCCCACGGCATCCGTCGTCCTGCGTGTCGGCGACCGCTTCGTGACGCCCGAGCCGCAGGCCGGCATCCTGCACGGGACGACGCAGCTCAGTCTGTTCGCGTACCTCGAGGGTCGCGGCTTCACCACGGCGTACGAGACGGTGCCGGCGAAAGACCTCGCCACCGCGGATGCCGCCTGGCTGCTGTCGAGCGTGCGGCTCGCCGCCCCGATCCGATCCGTCGACGGGATCGAGGTGCCGGTGGACCGCGCCTTCACCGATGAACTGAACGCCTACCTGCTCAGCCCCCGCGACTGAGCGGCCGGGGAACGACGAAGGCCCCGCCGGAGCGGGGCCTTCGCACGGGACTGCTTATCCGAAACGGCCCGAGACGTAGTCTTCGGTCGCCTGGACGCTGGGTGCGGTGAAGATCGACGCGGTGTCGTTGTACTCGATGAGCTTTCCGGGCTTGCCGGTGCCGGCGATGTTGAAGAACGCCGTCTTGTCGCTCACACGCGAGGCCTGCTGCATGTTGTGCGTCACGATGACGATCGTGTACTCGCTCTTCAGCTCGCCGATCAGCTCTTCGATCGCGAAGGTCGAGATCGGGTCGAGGGCCGAGCACGGCTCGTCCATCAGCAGCACGTCGGGCGAGACGGCGATGGCGCGCGCGATGCACAGACGCTGCTGCTGACCGCCCGAGAGGCCGCCGCCGGGCTTGTCGAGACGGTCCTTGACCTCGTTCCAGAGGTTGGCGCCCCGCAGCGACTTCTCGACCAGGGCGTCGGCGTCGCTCTTCGGCATCCGCTTGTCGTTGAGCTTCGCGCCGGCCAGCACGTTCTCGCGGATCGACATCGTCGGGAACGGGTTGGGGCGCTGGAAGACCATGCCGACGTGGCGACGCACGAGCACGGGGTCGACGCCCGGACCGTAGAGGTCGTCGCCGTCGATGAGCACGCGGCCCTCGACGCGACCGCCGGGGATGACCTCGTGCATGCGGTTCAGCGTGCGCAGGAACGTGGACTTGCCGCAGCCCGAAGGGCCGATGAAGGCGGTGACCGAGCGGGGCTCGATGTCGATCGAGACGCCCTCGACCGCGAGGAAGTCGCTGTAGTAGACGTTGAGGTCCTGGACCTCGATGCTCTTGGACACGAGTGAGTGCCTTTCTGGGCTCAGCGCGCCTTGGGCGCGAACACCGCCGCCACGATACGGGCGATCAGGTTGAAGATGACGACGAGGACGACGAGCAGGAAGGCCGCACCCCAGGCGTTCGCCTGAGACGCATCGATGTCCTGACCGGGGAAGCTGTACGCGGTGTAGGCCATCACGGGGAGGGTCTGCATCGGGCCTTCGAACGGGTTGGCGTTGAAGTTGTCGGTGAAGCTCGCCGCGATGAAGATCGGCGCGGTCTCACCGACGACGCGGGCCACGGCCAGCACGACACCGGTGATGATGCCCGATGCGGCGGTACGCAGCACGACCTTGATGATCGTCGCCGAGCGCGGCACGCCCAGCGCGAGGGACGCCTCGCGCAAGTCGGCCGGGACGAGGCGCAGCATCTCTTCGGTGGAGCGGATGACGATCGGGATCATCAGCACGCAGAGGGCGATGGATGCCGAGAACCCGCTGAACGCCTTCGGACCGACGACCAGGCTGAACAGCGAGAACGCGAACAGACCGGCGACGATCGAGGGGATGCCGGTCATCACGTCGACGAGGAAGGTGATCGCGCGACGCAGCGGGTTGTTCGGCTGCGCGTACTCGACCAGGTAGACCGCGGCGAGGACGCCGATCGGCACCGAGATGAGGGCGGCGATACCCGTGATGATGAGCGTGCCCGTGATGGCCTGCCAGGCACCCGCCGTCGCGACGACCTCGAGGGTGTCGGGGTTGAAGGCGGTGCCGCCCACCTGCGTGACGAAGTTCCAGTTGACCACCGCGAGGCCCTTGGAGACCACGGTCCACAGGGTCGAGATGAGGGGTGCGACCGCGAGGAGGAACGCGACGGTCACCAGGCCGCGGACGACGCGGTCCACCGCCTTGCGGCGATTCTCGACGATCGAGGACCCGACCCCGATGGCGATCAGGTACAGCACCGCCGAGAGGATCAGCCACGTCGCGAGGGCGAAGCCGCCCAGCAGGAGCTGGATGACCGCGACCACGACGGCCACGCCGACCAGGAGCGCGGGCTCGATGAAGCGGGGCAGCTGGCCGCTGGTGAGGGCCAGGGGAGACGAGGACGAGGGGGCCGTGACGGTCATGAGCGCTTGCCCTTCTTGCGACCCTTCGCACCGGGGCCCGTCGCCCCGATGATGTAGCGGGCGAGCATGTTCACCGCGAGAGAGACGACGAACAGCATGAGGCCGGTACCGATCAGCGCCGAGCGCTGGAGGTCGGTGGCGATCGGGAAGTTCAGCGCGATGTTGGCCGCGATGGTCTGCGAGTTGTATCCGTCGGTGAGCAGCAGCACCGAATAGATCAGGCTGGGCGAGACGATCAGCGCGATGGCCATCGTCTCTCCGAGCGCGCGGCCGAGACCGAGGAGCGTGGCCGAGACCATGCCGCTGCGGGCGTAGGGGAAGACCGCGAGGCGGATCATCTCCCAGCGCGTGGCGCCCAGCGCGAGGGCGGCCTCTTCGTGCAGGCGCGGGGTCTGCAGGAAGATCTCGCGCGTGATCGAGGTGACGATCGGGAGGATCATCACGGCGAGGACGACACCACCGGTGAACATCGTCGAACCCGTGGTCGAGACCGGGCCCTGGAAGAGCGGGATCCAGCCGAGGTACTGGTTGAGGAACTCACCGACCGGCACGAGTAGCGGGCGCATGACGATGATGCCCCACAGGCCGAAGACGATCGAGGGGACCGCGGCCAGCAGGTCGACGATGTAGCCGAGGAAGCCGGCGATCCGACGCGGGGCGTAGTGCGAGATGAACAGCGCGATGCCGATGGCGACCGGCGTGCCGATGACCATGGCGATGAGCGCGGCCCAGATGCTGCCGAACAGCAGCGGACCGACGTACTCCCAGAAGTTGGTCCAGCTGCCGTTCTGGTAGCCCGCGAGGTCACCCTCGGTCCAGTTGCCGGTGATCGCGGGGATGCCGCGGATGATCAGGAAGATCGCCACCCCGGCGAGGATGATCATGATCGACACGGCGGCCGTGGTCGACAGCCCCAGGAAGACCGAATCGCCGACGCGGCGCTTGCCGACGATCGACGTCCGAGGCGGGGGAGGGGAGGACGGGGCGGTCTCTGTGTCAGCGACGGTGTCAGTCACGGGGGACCTCACGCTCGGCACGGGTCATGGTTCTCCTCGGTCGGGTGTTCTCTGAGGATGCTGGCTCAGCGGAGCGTTCGAGCTGGTCGACCGCTCCGATCAGCCCGGCCCGGTCCGCACACGAGGTGCGGGCCGGGCCGAGTCCGAAGAGATGTTTACTTGATCGACGCGAGCGTCTCGGCAGCAGCCGAGAGCACCGAGTCGGGCAGCGGCGCGGAGCCGGCGTTCTTGGCCGCGACCTGCTGGCCGAGCGTGCTGGTCACGAAGCCGAGGTACGACTTGACGAGCTCGGACTGCTTGGCGTCCTTGAACGTGGTGCAGGTGACGGCGTACGACACGAGCGGGATCGGGTACGTCTCAGCGGTGAGCTTCGAGTAGTCGAACTTCTTCGACAGGTCACCGGCGACACCGTTGCTGGCGTCGACCGCGGCGGCCGCGAAGGTCGCGGTGACGGCCTCGGGGCTGTACGCGATGGCGGTGCCGTCCTGGATGATCGACGCGGCGTTCAGGCTGCCGATGGCGGAGTGGTCGGCGTAGCCGATGGTTCCGGTGCCGGCCTTGACGGCCTCGACGACGCCCGAGCCACCCTTCTGCTTCGACACGTTGCCCTCGATGGGCCAGTCCTTGCCCGCGGGCGAGGTCCAGACCGACGACTGCGTCGCGGCGAGGTAGTTGGTGAAGTTCTGCGTGGTGCCCGAGCCGTCGGAACGCGCGACGGTGGTGATGGCGCCGGCGGCGAGGGCCGTGCCGTTGTCCTTGGTGATGGCCGGGTCGGACCAGTCGGTGATCTGCAGAGCGAAGATCTTCGCGATCGTCTCGCCCGAGAGCTTCAGGCTCGTGACGCCGGGGATGTTGAAGATGATGGCCACGCCGTCGAGGTAGACGGGGATGTTGACGCCACCCTCGGTGCAGAGGGCCTTGGACTGGGCCGTCTGGTCCGCGTTCAGCGGCGAGTCGGAGCCGGCGAAGTCGTACGCGCCGCTGAGGAAGTTGGTGACGCCACCGCCGGAGCCCTGCGACTTGTCGTAGTTGATCGTGACGCCCTTGGCCTGGGCGTTGTACGCGCTGGTCCACGCGGCCTGCGCGTTGGCCTGGGCGCTCGAGCCACCCGCGGTGATCGTGCCCGAGAGGTTCGGGTCGACGGTGAACGCGACGTCGGACGAGGTCGACGAGGGGGTCGAGCCCGCGGCGTCGCCGGAGCCCGAGGGGCCGGCGCAGCCGGCGAGGGTCAGGGAGGCCACGGCGGCCACGGTGCCCAGCTGGGCGAGTCGGGAGAGCTTCACGGTGTGAATCCTTCGCATGTCGGGAACAGGAACCCGGTGCAGGGTTCGTCGTGAACGGTAAACAGCGACTGCTAACAGACTGCGTTGCACGGGTGAACGGAAGGTGAACCGGGGCGGCCGTTCCGGGGTGTTTTCCCGGGGGTTGTACTGTTCATCCCCGTGACGACCTCCGCTTCCCAAGCTCAGGCCCCGCTCGACCGGACGGGGGCCGCGGCTCCCGCGCGCACCCTCATCGACATCCTCACAGACGTCGCGTCTCGGCATCCGGAGGCCTCCGCGATCGACGACGGATCCGGAGCGCTCAGCTACCGCGAACTGCTCGCGCGGGTGAGGCGGACGGCGGCGGCCCTGCACGAGGCGGGGGTGCGCCGGGGCGACCGGGTGGGCGTGCGCATGCCGTCCGGGTCGAAGGAGCTGTACGTCTCGATCCTCGCGGTCATGGCGGCGGGCGCCGCTTACGTGCCGGTGGATGCCGATGACCCCGACGAGCGCGCGCGCCTGGTGTTCGGCGAAGCCGGGGTGCGCGGCATCGTCGCGGGGGAGGGGGAATTCGTCGCGGCCGAGGGTGATCTCGTCCGTCTCTACGACGGAGCGGCGCCGCACCCCCGCACGAGCGCCGTCCCCATCGTCGCCCCGCCCGCGATCGACGACGATGCGTGGATCATCTTCACCTCGGGATCCACGGGCGTCCCGAAGGGCGTGGCGGTGTCTCACCGTTCGGCGGCGGCGTTCGTCGAGGCGGAGGGGCGGATCTTCCTGCAGGGCGAGCCGCTCGGCCCCGGCGACCGCGTGCTGGCCGGACTGTCGGTCGCGTTCGACGCCTCGTGCGAGGAGATGTGGCTCGCCTGGGGACACGGGGCGTGCCTCGTGCCGGCTCCTCGTTCTCTCGTGCGCTCGGGGGAGGACCTGGCCCCGTGGTTGCTGCGGCAGGGGATCACGGTCGTCTCGACCGTTCCGACCCTCGCCGCGATGTGGCCGGCCGACTCGATCGAGAACGTGCGCCTGCTGATCTTCGGCGGAGAGGCGTGTCCGCCCGAGCTCGCCGCTCGCCTCGTGGCCGAGGGGCGCGAGGTGTGGAACACCTACGGTCCGACCGAGGCCACCGTCGTGGCGTGCGCGGCTCCGCTCGACGGCTCTCTGCCCGTGCGCATCGGCCTGCCCCTCGACGGGTGGGCCCTCGCGGTGGTGGATGCCGAGGGACTCCCCGTCCCCGAGGGCGCGGTGGGCGAGCTGATCATCGGCGGTGTCGGCCTCGCCCGGTATCTCGATCCCGCGAAGGACGCCGAGAAGTACGCACCGATGCCGACCCTCGGGTGGGAGCGGGCGTATCGCTCGGGGGACCTCGTGCGCTTCGAGCGCGAGGGGCTGGTGTTCCAGGGGCGCGCGGACGATCAGGTCAAGGTGGGCGGCCGCCGGATCGAGCTCGGTGAGGTCGAATCGGCGCTGCAGAATCTTCCGGACGTGAGCGCGGCGACCGTGGCGGTGCGGACCACCGAAGCGGGGGTGCCGGTCCTCGTCGGCTATCTCGTGATGGAGGTCGGAGCCGAGCTCGATCGCGGGGCTGCCCGTGCGGCTCTCGCGGAACGACTCCCGGCCGCGACCATCCCCCTCCTCGGCGTGGTGGACTCCCTGCCGGTCCGCACCTCGGGCAAGGTCGACCGCGCGGCCCTCCCGTGGCCCCTGCCCGGACTGGAAGCCCCCGCCGCGACGGACTTCTCGGTCGACGAGGCCTGGTTGGCCGAGCAGTGGCAGGCCGTTCTGGGCATCCCCGTCACCGAGCGCAAGGCCGACTTCTTCGATCTCGGTGGGGGGTCGCTCGCCGCCGCGCAGCTCGTCTCGCGCATCCGGGCACGGGTGCCGGAGTTCTCAGTCGCCGACATCTACGACGTTCCGCGCCTCGGGGCCATGGCCAAGGCGCTCGGACCGCAGCTCTCCGACGAGACGCCCGCCGCCTTCCACCGCGCCGAACCGACGCCGCGCACCACCCAGTGGGCGCAGACCCTCCTCGGCGCTCCGCTGTTCATCCTCTCAGGTGTGCGGTGGCTGCTGTACCTGCTCACGGCCTCGGCGCTCCTTCGGCTCGTCCCCGGATTCGACGTGCTGCCGTCGGTGCCCTGGCCGGCTCTCGTCGTCGGTCTCCTCGTCTTCGCGACGCCGTTCGGGCGCATGGCGATCGCCGTGGCATCCGCTCGACTTCTTCTCTCGGGCGTGCGCCCCGGCGACTATCCGCGGGGCGGGTGGGTGCACATCCGGCTCTGGCTCGCCGAGCAGATCGCCGATCAGGTGGATGCCGTGGGTCTGGCCGGAGCCCCCTGGGTGTCGTACTACGCCCGGGCGCTGGGCGCGCGGATCGGTCGGAACGTCGACCTGCACGCGTTGCCTCCCGTCACGGGGATGCTCGTCATCGGCGACGGGGCCTCGATCGAGCCCGAGGTCGACCTGACCGGGTACTGGATCGACGGTGACCTCGTTCGCATCGGCGAGGTGCGCATCGGCGCCGAGGCCACGGTCGGCGCTCGCTCGACGCTCGCACCCGGCACCCGCATCGGTCGCCGTGCCGAGATCGCGCCGGGCTCGGCCGTCTTCGGACGCGTCAAGGCGGATCAGTCGTGGGCGGGATCGCCCGCCGTCCGCGTGGGCGGGACGGCGAAGGGGTGGCCGACGCACCGGCCCCCGGCGCCCACCCGCTGGCTGTGGGCCTACGCGGCATCGGCGGTTGTGCTCGCTCTTCTCCCGCTCGCCTCCTTCACCGTGGGCGGTCTCGTCGTGGCGCAGGGGATCCGCGGGGCGGACGATCTCGGCCACGCGGCCGCGGGCGCCTTCGCCTGGCTCGTCCCGGGTGTCGCCGTCGCGGGCCTGGTGTTCGCGGCATCCGTGGTGCTTCTCGTGCGCGTGATGTCGATCGGCCTCACCGAGGGCACCCACCCGGTGCGCAGCCGCGTGGCGTGGCAGGCGTGGACGATCGAAAGACTCCTGGATGCCGCCCGCACGGTGCTCTTCCCCCTCTACTCCTCGCTGTTCACGCCCGTGTGGCTGCGCCTGCTGGGTGCGCGCGTCGGACACGACGTCGAGGCCTCGACGGTTCTTCTGATCCCGTCGATGACGCGCATCGAAGACGGGGCGTTCCTCGCCGACGACACGATGGTCGCGTCGTACGAACTGCGCGCGGGGTGGATGCGCATCGGGCCCGTACGGATCGGCAAGCGCGCCTTCCTCGGCAACTCCGGAATGGCCGCGCCCGGCCACCGCGTTCCGCGGGACGGGCTGGTCGCCGTGCTGTCCGCAGCGCCGATGAAGGCCAAGGCGGGATCGTCCTGGTTGGGCTCGCCCGCGGTGCGCCTTCGCCGGCTCTCGGCCGAGGGTGACGAGTCGCGCACCTATCGACCGACCGCGAGCCTGCGTCTCGCGCGGACGCTGTGGGAGCTGTGCCGCTTCGTGCCGGTCGTCGTCACCTGCGCGATCGGCCTCGGCGTGATGTTCGCTCTCGCCGCGCTCTGGGTCGTGCTCGGTCCGGTGTGGACGCTGCTGTTGTCGGGCGTCGTGCTGCTCGCGGCGGGGGCTGTCGCCGCGGGGGTCTCGACCGCGGCGAAGTGGGCCATCGTCGGCGTGATCCGCGCGGGCGAGCAGCCGCTGTGGTCGAGCTTCGTCTGGCGCACCGAAGTGTCGGACACCTTCACCGAGATGGTTGCGGCCCCGTGGTTCGCGCGCGCGGCGGCGGGAACCCCGGCGCTCGCCGTCTGGCTGCGCAGCCTCGGCGCGAAGATCGGTCGCGGCGTGTGGTGCGACAGCTACTGGCTGCCCGAACCCGACCTGGTCACGTTGGGCGACGCGTCAACCGTCAACCGCGGATGCGTCGTTCAGACGCACCTGTTCCATGATCGAATCATGAGTATGGATACCGTCGAGCTGGAGCCGGGGTCGACCCTCGGTCCGCACAGCGTCGTCCTCCCCGCCTCCACCCTCGGCGCGCACGCGACCGTGGGGCCCGCCTCGCTCGTCATGCGCGGTGAGACCGTCCCGGTCGGTTCGCGGTGGAGCGGCAACCCCATCGGTCCGTGGCGCGCGGTGAAGGTGCGCGCGTACCAGTCGACGACGTGAGCGTGGCCGACCCCTACGCCCCGCAGAGCGGCGACCTCTCGTACGACGTCGAGTCGTACGACCTCGCGATCGGCTATCGCGTCCGCACGAACCGCCTCGACGGCGTCGCCACGATCGTCGCGGTCGCGCGCGAGGCCGTGTCGTCGTTCACTCTCGATCTCGTCGGCCTCCGAACGTCGCGCGTGCGCGTCGACGGGGCGGTCGCGCGATTCTCGGCGGGGCCGCGGACTCTGCGTGTGACGCCCCCGCACGCTCTCGCCGCCGGGGACCGCTTCGAGGTCGAGGTGACCTACGCGGGTGCGCCCGCTCCCCGCCGGTCGCGGTGGGGAACCGTGGGCTGGGAGGAGCTGACCGACGGCGCTCTCGTCGCGGGGCAGCCCATCGGCGCCCCGACGTGGTTCCCGTGCAACGACCGCCCCGACAACAGGGCGCGCATGCGCCTCGAGATCACGGTCGACGACGGCTACGCCGCCGCCGCCACCGGCGTCGCGGGGTCGAGCACGCGGCGGGGTGGTCGGACGACGACGACGTTCGTCTCCGACGTCCCCACGGCGACGTACCTGGCGGCCGTGCACGTCGGTCGGTACCGCACGCGTCAGCTCGAGGGCACCGGTGACGCCCCGGTGCCCGCCGTCACGGTCACCGCCCCTCCCGCCCTGACCGCCGCGGTCGATCGCGCCTTCGCGACGGTGCCCGACATGCTGCGGGCCTTCGACCGCTTCTTCGGGCCGTACCCCCAAGAAGCGTGCACCCTCGTGGTGACCGCCGACGAGCTCGAGATTCCCCTCGAGGCGCAGGGGCTCGCCGTGTTCGGGATGAACCACCTCGTTCCCGCCGCGCAGCGTCTGGTGGCGCACGAGCTGGCCCACCAGTGGTTCGGCAACAGCGTGGGCATCGCCCGGTGGAGCGACATCTGGCTCAACGAGGGCTTCGCCTGTTACGCCGAGTGGCTGTGGTCGGAGACCTCGGGAGGGGCCTCCGTCGAGTCGTGCGTCGCGGACTACTACGCGCGACTCGCCGCGAAGCCGCGCGACCTCCTGCTGGTCGATCCCGGGCCCGATGACATGTTCGACGACCGGGTCTACAAGCGCGGGGCCCTCACGCTGCACGCGCTGCGGCGCACGCTCGGCGACGAGGCGTTCTTCGATCTCCTGCGGTCGTGGACGGCGGACCACCGCCATGCCCTCGTCACCACGGATGATTTCCGCGCCGCGGTCGAGCGCGCCGGGGGACCCGATGCCGCGGCGGTGCTGTCGCGGTGGATCGACGACGTGGCATTGCCCGTGCGACCCTGACGGCCGGCTCGCGTCGTCGTTAGGCTCAGAGGCCCGAGGCGCTCTCCACCGCCACGGCGAGCACGACGTTCGCCGGACCATCGAGGTCCCACCCGCGCCATTCGCGCGGGAGGCCCTCTGCCGGGTCACCCTCGTTCGCGCGGGGCCGTCCGCGCGGGGCGGACGAGAGGATTCGAGCCACCCACGTGTCCCCGTGCCCCTGGACGGCGACCCGTCGAGCATCGACGGTCAGCCCGCGTCCGTCGGCTTTCAGGACGGCCTCGACGCGCGCCCACGTCCGGGCGGGCGCGGCGCTCGACCCGCCGGCATCCGCCCACGCTTCCGGAGCAGGCGACTCGAGATCGTCCGGTCCTGGGGGCGCGAGCCGCGGAAGCACCCGCTCCAGACCCCCCGCATCGGTGGGCACCGCATCCAGACCGACGCGCTCGAGACCCTGCGCTGCCACCGCGACGGCCCACCCCTCGACGTACGACACCGAGACCGCGGCATCCGCCCCCTCCACGTGGATGCGGCCATGGTCTCCGCCGCACGCGGGGCATCGCGAACGGAACCGCGCGCCCGGCAGGAGCTCGGCCAGGAGCGCCCGCGACACGTCGCGACGCCTGGCACCAGCGGGGACCTCGCGCCAGGCGAGTCGGATGCCGGTGGGGAGCGTCACACCTTCGGTTCGTGCGTCTCGATGGCCACGATGCCGGCGCCGGGGTGCTCGACGGGGATGTGCACGACCGAGAACGCCGCGGGCTCCAGCGCCGAAGCGCTCCCGAGGTACGAGCCGCCCATGGTTCCGGTCGCGAGCGCGAGCTCGTGCAGGATGTCGGGCAGGACGGGTCGGTGGCTCGACACGACGACCGGCTTGCGCGCGCGCACCCGTTCGCCGATGAGCGACCGGGCGTCGGCGCGGCCCTCTTCCCACGCGTCCTGGCTGACGGCCTCGGTCAGGTGGACGCGCTGGCCGAGCGCCTGGGCGAGGGGAGTGGCGGTGCGGACACAGCGCTCGGCGGGGCTCGAGTAGACCCGACGCACACCGAAGGCGAGGAGGGGACCGACGATCGCCTCGGCCTGGCGGCGCCCGCGCGGGGTCAGGGGGCGGGCGCTGTCGGAGCCCTCCCACCCCTCGCGGGCCCGCGCCTTGCCGTGGCGCAGCACGACGATCGGGAAGGTGGGCAGAGCCCCCTCTTCGACGATCCGCGTGAACTCGTCGAGGATCTCGATGTCGACGGGGTAGCTGAGGTTCTTGCGGGCCTTCTTCAGGCTCACCCACTCGATCGCCGCGACCTCTTTGTTCGGCACGAACGTCGAGCTGCGCACGGCGGCATCGGTCGCCTCGGCCGCCCAGTAGTGCACGATCTTGGTGCGTGAACTCGGCATCCGGTATCGAGAGACCCCGACGGGCACCCCCAGCGAGACGCGGATGCCGGTCTCCTCACGGATCTCGCGCACCGCGGTCTCGGCGAGCGTCTCGCCGGGGTCGACCTTGCCCTTCGGGAGGGTCAGATCCCGGTACTTCGTGCGGTGGATGAGCAGGATGCGGAGCTTCCCCTCGACCTGCCGCCACACCACACCGCCGGCCGCGTAGACAGCGGTCTCGATCTCGGTCTTCGTCACCGCGCCGTCCGGGCCCGACGCTTGCGCTGGACGAGAGCCATCGTGTGCTCCTGCAGGTCGATGAGGGGCGCCCCGGCATCGTCGACGCTGTGCCGCGTCCACTCGCCCTCGGACCCCAGGTGCCATGAGCTCGTCCCGTCGTCCATCGCGAGGGTGAACAGGGTCGTCAGCTCCTGCACCTGCACGGGGTCGACCACGCGGACCAGGGCCTCGACGCGGCGGTCGAGGTTGCGGTGCATCATGTCGGCGCTGCCGATGAACACCTGCGGGTCGCCGTCGTTCTCGAACGTGAAGATGCGGGAGTGCTCGAGGTAGCGGCCGAGGATGGAGCGCACCGTGATGTTCTCGCTCATCCCGGGGACGCCGGGCTTGATCGAGCAGATGCCGCGCACCCACACCTCGACGGGCACGCCCGCCTGGCTCGCGCGGTACAGGGCATCGATGATCTCTTCGTCGACCATCGAGTTGACCTTGATCCGCACCCCCGAGGGCTTGCCCTCGAGAGCGTTGCGGCGCTCCTTGTCGATGTGGCGCAGGAGCCCTCGGCGCAGGTGCAGGGGTGCGACGAGCAGACGCTTGAACTTCTTCTCGATCGCGTACCCGCTCAGCTCGTTGAACAGACGGGTGAGGTCGCGACCGACCTGGTCGTCGACGGTGAACAGGCCGAAGTCCTCGTAGATACGGCTTGTCTTGGGGTTGTAGTTGCCCGTGCCGACGTGGCTGTAGTGGCGCAGGCGCCCCTCTTCTTCGCGGATGACGAGAGCGAGCTTGCAGTGGGTCTTGAGGCCGACGAGACCGTAGACGACGTGGACGCCCGCCTTCTCGAGCTTGCGCGCCCAGACGATGTTGTTGGCCTCGTCGAAGCGGGCCTTCACCTCGACGAGCGCGAGCACCTGCTTGCCGGCCTCGGCCGCGTCGATGAGCGCCTGCACGATGGGGCTGTCGCCCGAGGTCCGGTACAGCGTCTGCTTGATCGCGAGCACGTGCGGGTCGCGGGCGGCCTGCTCGAGGAAGGCCTGCACGCTCGTCGCGAACGACTCGTAGGGGTGGTGCACGAGCACGTCGCCCTTGCGGATCGCGCCGAACAGGTCGGCGCGGCCGTTCTGCTCGGGCGGCTGGAAGGCCAGAGCCGTCTTGGGCACATGCGGCGGGTAGCGCAGATCGGGCCGGTCGATGCGCGAGAGGTCGAACAGGCCGCGCAGATCGAGGGCGCCGGGCAGCCGGTAGACCTCCTGCTCGGTGATGTCGAGCTCGCTCAGCAGCAGCGAGCGGGTCACGTCGTCCATGTCCTCGGTGATCTCGAGGCGGATGGGCGGGCCGAAGCGGCGACGCAGGAGCTCGGCCTCGAGCGCCTGGATGAGGTTCTCGGTCTCGTCCTCTTCGATCGTCATGTCCTCGTTTCGCGTCAGGCGGAACGCGTGGTGATCGAGGACCTCCATCCCGGGGAACAGGTCGCCGAGGTGGTTCGAGATGAGCTCCTCGAGCGGCAGGTAGCGCACGCCGGGCCCGTCTCCGCCGATCTCGACGAAGCGGGGGAGCATGGGGGGCACCTTGAGGCGCGCGAACTCCTGACGGCCCGTGCGGGCGTTGCGGATGCGGATCGCGAGGTTCAGCGACAGGCCCGAGATGTACGGGAACGGGTGCGCGGGGTCGACGGCCAGCGGCATGAGCACCGGGAAGACGTTGCGCTGGAAGTACTCGGTGAGCCGCTCGGCGGTGGGCTCGTCGAGCGAGTCCCACGTGACGACCTCGATACCGGCGTCGGCGAGAGCGGGGCGCACCTTCTCGGTCCAGGCGGCGGCGTGGCGGAGCTGCAGGCGGTGCGCCTCGGCCGAGATGTCGGCGAGCACGTCGAGCGGGGCGCGACCGACGTTGGTCGGGACGGCCAGGCCCGTGACGATACGGCGCTTGAGGCCGGCGACGCGCACCATGAAGAACTCGTCGAGGTTGCTGGCGAAGATCGCGAGGAAGTTCGCGCGCTCGAGCACGGGGACCGTGGGGTCTTCGGCGAGTTCGAGCACGCGCTGATTGAACGACAGCCAGCTGATCTCGCGGTCGAGGTAGCGGTGGTCGGGAAGCTGGTCGTCTTCGGCCTCTACGGCCTCGTCGAAGTCGTCGTCGTCGGCGTCGCCGAGACCGGCATCCAGCGAGTCGTGTTCCATCATCCCCACATCATTGCAGGGGTCGGTGACACGGGAGTGAACACGCGGTGCGTGTGGCTTTATGCGGAGGGGGATGCCGCGGCGGGGGCGTCGTCCTCGTAGACGTTGAACCGGTAGCCGACGTTGCGCACCGTGCCGATGAGCTGCTCGAGATCGCCGAGCTTCGCGCGCAGGCGTCGCACGTGCACGTCGACCGTGCGCGTGCCGCCGAAGTAGTCGTAGCCCCAGACCTCGCTCAGCAGCTGCTCGCGCGTGAAGACGCGCGAGGGGTGCGTGGCGAAGAAGTGCAGGAGCTGGAACTCCTTGTAGGTGAGGTCGAGGGGCTTGCCGTGCACCTTCGCCGAGTAGGACGACTCGTCGATCGTGATGCCCGAGGTCTGAATGCGCGTGGAGACCTGATCGGCGGCGCGACGGCCCATCGCGAGTCGGATGCGCGCGTCGATCTCGGCGGGACCCGCGCCGACCAGGACGACGTCGTCGATGCCCCAGTCGGTGGAGACCGCGGTGAGTCCGCCCTCGGTGACGATCAGCACGAGCGGCGCCTCGACGCCGGTGGTCGTCAGGATCTTGCTGAGCGACTTCGCGCCGACCAGGTCGAAGCGCGCGTCGACGAAGATGACGTCGGCGCTGGGGGCGTTCACCAGCTGCGCGGCCTCGGCGGGGATCTGTCGGACGCGGTGGCTCAGCAGTTCGAGCGCAGGCAGGGCCGCGCCGCCGCCCGGGGCGGAGCTGAGTACCAGAAGCTGTGCCAAGAGGACCTCCCGTGCGGCGTGCCGCGCACCCGATCATCTTAGGGTGACGGGCGCAGCCCCTCGACACCGGCGCTGCGCGTGCGCGTCGGGGGCGTCGTGGGTGATGATGGGGGCATGTCCACGCCCGACCTCGCGCCGCGCCGCACCTTCGGCGGCGTCGTCGCTGTGTGGGTGCTCGCCGCGGTCGCGGGTGTGCTCATCGGTTTGTTCGCCCCCGAGCCCTGGCGCGCGCAGTGGATCACCGTGGCCCTGGGCGGCTGCATCATCGTGGCCTTCGCCGTGCAGCTCTGGTACGGCCGATCGCAGGCCTTCATCCAGCGCATGGCGCTGAGCAGCGTCGGCGCCATGGTGGTGCTCGGCATCATCACTGCGGGGTTCGGTCTCGCCGCGCTGGTGTCGGGCTAGGATCGAGCTATGGACCTTTTCGCGCTCGAAGCGTTCTTCGTGGGACTTCTCGGCCTCGCCTCGCTGGCGATCGCCTTCGTGTCCGGGACGGTCATCTGGAACCTCTACCGCGGCCAGCGCTGAGCGCGTCGTGATCGAGATCCCGACCGATCTTCCGGCCGACCTCGTTCCGCTCTCGTGGTTGGTCGGCGTCTGGGAGGGTACCGGCGTCATCGACTACGAGGTCGACGGCCGATCCTTCTCGGGTGAGTTCGCCCACCGGGTGAGCTTCAGCCACGATGGCGGTGCGTTCCTGAACTACTCCGCCGACGCGTGGCTCCTCGAGGGAAAAGAGCGACGACCGCTCGTCTCCGAGATCGGCTACTGGCGCCTCGCACGGCCGGTCGGCGACGCCGATGCCGGTCCGGGACTGCTCCCGGCGACCGCGGCCCCGGTGACCCGGACGGCCGACGACGTCGAAGCGCTCCGCAACGCCGACGGCGGCTTCGACATCGAGGTGAGCCTGGCGCACGCAGACGGCATCCTGGAGCTTTACGTCGGGCAGGTGAAGGGCCCGCGCATCGATCTGGCGACGGATGCGGTCGTCCGCACGGCCGGAGCGAAGTCCTACACCGCGGCCACCCGCCTCTACGGTCTCGTCGACAACCACCTGCTGTGGGCCTGGGACATCGCCGCCCTCGGTCGCGAGCTCGGCTCGCACGCCTCGGCTCGACTGGCTCGGGCGGAGTGAGCATGACCTCGTTCTCGGACGTCCCCGGTGCGGTCGTCGACGACCGGGGCCTCCGCCACGTCGGTGCTCCCGTCGCGGAGCAGCGCCGCTTGGCATCCGGATCCGCCCTCGCCCCGCTCGGTGACCGCCGTATCATCACGGTCTCGGGCGAGGATCGCCGTAGCTGGCTCGATTCCCTGTCGTCGCAGGCGCTCACGCACCTGGCGCCCGGGGTCTCGACCGAGTTCCTCATCCTCGATCCGCAGGGGCGTGTCGAGCACGCCGCCTCGGTGGTCGACGACGGCGAGATCACGTGGCTCCTCGTCGACGCCTCCGACGCCGAGGCCCTCGCGACCTGGCTCACGCGCATGCGGTTCCGCCTGCGCGTCGTGGTGACGGATCGTTCGGACGAGCTGTTCGTCCTCGGTGGCACGCGCGAGGCCGTCAGCGCCCTCACGACCGTCGCACCGGTCTGGGTCGATCCGTGGCCCGACGTCTCTCCCGGCGGCTGGGCGTACGCCCGTGTCGACCCGCACCCGGGTGCCGACCGCGACTGGGCCGAAGCGATCGTGGATGCCGCGGAGTACGAGCGCGTGATCGCGTCCGCCGCGGCGGGGCAGACGGCTCTGGCCGGTCTCGACGCCGTCGAGGCGCTGCGCGTGGCCGCGTGGCGTCCCCGGGTGTCCGTCGACGCCGACGAGCGGCTCCTCCCGCACGAGATGGACTGGCTCCGCACGGCGGTGCACCTGTCGAAGGGCTGCTACCGCGGCCAGGAGACGGTCGCCAAGGTGCACAACCTCGGTCACCCGCCGCGTCGCGTCGTGGCGTTGCAGCTCGACGGCAGCGACAACGTCCTCCCCTCTCGCGGAGACGTCGTCCGCGCGGGCGACACCGTGATCGGTGCCATCACCTCGGTCGCCGTGCACCACGAGGAGGGCCCCATCGCCCTCGCCCTCGTCAAGCGCACCGCCCCCGAGGGCGAGCCCCTCGTCGTCGACACCGCTGACGGCCCGCTCGCCGCCGCAGCCGAGACGGTCGTGCCGGCCGACGCCGGGGCCACCGCCTCGGTTCCCCGCTTGCCGCGCCTCGGGCGCCGCCGCGCCGCGGAATGAGCACCGACGACTCCTCGACGACCGTCGGGGTCGTCGTCGCCCGTTCGCGCTGGCGCACGACGCTGGGTCGTCGCTTCGTCCGCGTCCGCGAGTCGCTCCCCGCGATCGCCCAGATCGTCGTCGCCGCCACGGCCGCCTTCGCGTTCGCCCACGTCGTCCTCGGGCATCCGGTGCCGCTGCTGGCGGCGACCGTGACGGTGTCGAGCCTGGGCCTCGTTCGCGACGCACGTCCGTGGCGGGTGGCCGAGACGGTCATGGGCATGTTGGTCGGCATCCTGATCGCCGAGGTCGTGCTGATCGTGGCGGGCGCGGGATGGTGGCAGATCGCTCTCGCGATGACGGTCACGCTCGTGGTCGCGCGCTTCCTCTCGCCGCAGCCGGGGTTCGCGCTCGCCGCGGTGGTGCAGTCGCTCATCGCCCTCGTCCTGGTCTCGGGCGTCCCGTTCCTCCGCCTGGTCGACGGCGCGGTCGGGGGTGTCGCGGCGCTGATCGTGACCGCGCTCATCCCGCGCACTCTGCGTCGCACCGAGCTGCGCGACGCCGACGAGCTGTTCGACGCGATGGACGCGGCCATGGACACGATCGTTCGGGCCCTGCGCAAGGGCGACCGGGCTCGGGCGGAGCGCGGTCTCGAGCGTGCCCGTTCGCTGCAGACCTACGTCGACGCGTGGAGCGGGTCGCTCGAATCCGGTCGCGAGGTCGCCCGCATCTCGCCGTTCCTGCGCCGCCAGCGGACCGAACTCGACCGCCATGAGCGAGTGCGCGGGGCGCTGGATCTCACGACGCGGAATCTGCGCGTCGTCGCTCGGCGTGCGGCGTACCTCTGCGCCGACGGCGAGAGCCGGCCCGTTCCCGCCGACCTTCTGGCCGAGCTGGCCCGAGGGGCGGGGCTCGTGCGCGACGGCCTCGACGACATCTCGCTCGAGCCCGTCGCCCGGGAGGCGATCGGGGCGGTCGCTCGGCGGCTCGACCCGGCGGCCCTCCTTCCGGACGGACGCGTCGGCGAGCTCAACCTGATTGCGGCCCTGCGTCCGCTCGCCGTCGATCTGCTCGTCGCCGCCGGGATGCCCTCGGCCGACGCGCGCGAACTCCTGCCGCGCGTCTGAGGCTCAGCGCGGAGCGACGGCCTCCCACGCCACGCCCACCTCGCCGAGTCTCCACCGCTCGCGGCGCAGCAGGGGCCACCCCGCGTCCGCCACGGCCCGCATCGCCGTGCGCCAGCGGTGGACCGGCCCGAACGGGGCGACCACCGCAGCGCGGGTCCACTCCCGATCGAGGGATGCCACGAACTCGTGCACGCGCTCGCCCTCGACGTTGCGGTGGATCAGGGCCTTCGGCAGACGTTCGGCGGCGATCGCGGGGGAGTCGAGCTCGGCGAGACGCAGCGAGATGGTGAGGCTGCGGGGAACGGCATCCACCCCCACCTCGGCCCAGGTCGCGATGCGACCGATCTCATCGCAGGTGCCCTCGACCAGGATGCCGTCCGGCTGCAGCCGCGCGCACATGCGGCCCCAGGCGTCGGCGACGTCGCCCTCGTCGTACTGCCGCAGGACGTTCATGGCGCGGATGACCGCGGGACGACGGCTCCCGGGCAGCGGCACCTCGAACCCGCCGCGCGCGAAGGACACGCCCTCGACGCCGACGGCCTGCTCGCGCGCCCGGGCGACGCGGTCGGGGTCGATCTCGAGACCGAGGACCTCGGCATCCGGTCGCTGACTGCGCAGACGGGCGAGAAGCTCGAGGGGTGTCACGGCGCTGGCTCCGAAGCCCAGGTCGACGACGAGGGGGTCATCGGCGCGGCGGAGGACGGGGTGACGGGCGATCCAGCGATCGATCCGGCGGAGGCGGTTGACCCCGGTCGTGCCGCGCGTGGGCCGGCCGACGGGGGAGGGGGTCACCCGAACATTTTGCCAGGCCTCGCGGCCCCGGTCCGCGGCGCTCGTCTCGGTAGCATGGAGTCATGCCTCACACGCTGATCCTCCTCCGCCACGGGCAGAGCGAGTGGAACAAGACCAACCAGTTCACCGGCTGGGTCGACGTGCGACTCACCGATCAGGGCAAGGCCGAGGCGAAGCGCGGCGGCGAGCTGCTCGCCGAGTCCGGCGTTCTGCCCGACGTGCTGCACACCTCGGTGCTGAGCCGCGCGATCCAGACGGCCAACCTCGCCCTCGACGCCGCCGACCGCCTCTGGATCCCTGTCAAGCGGTCGTGGCGCCTCAACGAGCGTCACTACGGCGCTCTGCAGGGCAAGGACAAGGCGCAGACCCTCGAGGAGTTCGGCAACGAACAGTTCATGCTGTGGCGCCGCTCGTTCGACGTGCCGCCGCCGGCCCTGCCCGCCGACGATCAGTACAGCCAGGTCGGCGACCCCCGCTACGACGGCATCGACGGTGAGGTGCCCGACACCGAGTCGCTGAAGATCGTCATCGACCGCATGCTGCCCTACTGGCACAGCGACATCGTGCCCGATCTGCAAGCCGGCAAGACGGTGCTCGTCACCGCGCACGGCAACTCGCTGCGCGGTCTCGTGAAGCACCTCGAGGGCATCAGCGACGCCGACATCGCCGAGCTGAACATCCCCACGGGCATCCCGCTGGTGTACCGCCTCGACGACGACATGAAGCCGCTCGGCCCGGGCGAGTACCTCGACCCCGAGGCCGCGGCCGCCGGTGCCGCCGCCGTCGCCGCTCAGGGCAACAAGCACTGACGCCGGAACAGAAGAGGGGGTGGATGCCGATCGGCATCCACCCCCTCTTCTCGTGTTCTGGGCTCAGATGACCGGGCTCGGTTCGTGAGCGGACTCGTCGTCGGCGCCCGCCCAGTCGCCCGTCGCGAGGTAGACGACCTTCTTCGCGACCGAGACGGCGTGGTCGGCGAAGCGCTCGTGGTACCGGCTGGCGAGGGTGGCGTCGACCGTGGCGGTGGCCTCGCCCTTCCAGGAGTCGCCGAGCACCTTCTCGAAGACGCTGACGTGCAGCTCGTCGATGTCGTCGTCGGCGTCGCGAATGGCCTCGGCGATGCGCAGGTCCTGCGTGCGCAGCAGCTCGGCGAGCTTGCGCGCCACCTCGACGTCGAGCTCGCCCATGCGGGTGAAGGTGCTCTTCAGGCCCTTGGGGATGGCCCGCTCGGGGAAGCGCGAACGTGCCAGCTGGGCGATGTGCTCGGCCATGTCGCCCATGCGCTCGAGCGAGGCGCTCACGCGGAGGGCGGTGACGACGATGCGCAGGTCGCGGGCGACGGGCTGCTGGCGGGCGAGGATCTCGATCGCGAGCTCGTCGAGCTCGAAGGCCTTCTCGTCGATGACGGCGTCGGCTTCGATGACCTCTTCGGCGAGGGAGACGTCGCTCGTGCCGAAGGCGCGCGTGGCGCGGTCGATCGCGACGGTCACGAGGTCGGCGATTTCGACCAGTCGGCTCTGAACGTCCTCGAGGGACTGGTGGAATACTTCGCGCATGGCGGGTACCTTCCTCGTCGGCGGCACGGCACATAGGTGTCCCGCAACCCTCGGGGATTCTTCCCAGCGAAGGTTAACGAGTGGTGCTGTGACAGTGAATAGTAGCCTCTGCCGCGGCCTGCACGGGGGTGAACGGCCGGTGACGCCCGGGAGGCGGCTCTACGCTGGGGGCATGGAACAACCGCAGCTCGTGCTGCTCGCGCTCCTCGCAGGACTCCTGGTCGGGGCCGCGGTGGTCGGCCTCGTGGTCGCAGCCCTCCGCGCTCGCGACCGTTCCCTCGCACAGACCTCCTCGGAGGTGCCCGAGGGCGTGGAGGCCATGCTGGGGGCGATGGACGACCCCGCATTCGTCTGCGACACCTCATCGACCGTGCTGGCGCTCTCGCCGGCCGCCGAGGTGTTCGGCGTCCACGCCGGAGAGGTGATCGCCAGCGAAGAGCTCAAGCGCGTGTCCCGGGTGGCGCGCGACACCGGCTCGGGCATCGCCGAGAACCTGCGCCTGCGCCGCGGCGCCGCTCCCGCCGAACCGCGCCTCGTGGCCGTGCGGGCCACGCCCATCTCGGCCCGCCTCACCCTTCTCGTCCTGCGCGACATCACCGAGCACGAGCGCGTGGAAGAGATGCGGCGCGACTTCGTGGCCAACACGAGCCACGAACTGAAGACCCCCGTCGGCGCGGTGAGCCTTCTCGCCGAGGCGATCGAGTCCGCCGCCGACGACCCCGCCCAGGTGCGGCACTTCTCGTCGCGCCTGCAAGCGGAGGTCACCCGACTGGCTGCGCTCGTCAACCGCATCCTCAGCCTCTCGCGCCTGCAGGCCTCCGACGAGCTGCGCGACGTGCGCGACGTCTCGATCGACGAGGTCGTCACGGCCGCGGTCGAGGGGTACGCGATCCAGGCGGATGCCGCCCAGGTCACGGTGGTCCGCGGGGGGACGAAGGGCCTGTGGGTGCGCGGGGAGCCGCAGATCCTCACCGAGGCCGTCGGCAACCTGGTGGCCAACGCCATCGCCTACTCGCCCGTGGGATCGAAGGTCGGAGTGGGCATCAAGCTCGACGACACGGTCGTCGAGATCGCCGTCACCGACCGCGGGATCGGCATCCCCGAGAGCGACCAGCACCGCGTCTTCGAGCGCTTCTACCGCGCCGACCAGGCGCGCTCGCGCCGGACCGGTGGAACGGGACTCGGCCTGTCGATCGTGAAGCACGCCGTCCAGCGCCACGGGGGAGAGGTACGGCTGTGGTCTCGGCCCGACCGCGGCTCGACCTTCACCATCCGCCTTCCGATGTCGGAAGCTCCCGACCTCGAGAGCGTCCGCCCCAAACCCCGTCGCAAGGGCCGCAAGGGCTCCGCGACGACCCCCGTACCCGCGAAGGGAGACACCGCATGACCCGCGTTCTGATCGTCGAGGACGAACCCGATCTGGCCGACCCGCTGGCCTACCTGCTGCGCCGGGAGGGGTACGAAGTCGAGATCGCCGAGGACGGCGCCCTCGCACTGGTCGCCTTCCGCGAGCGCGGAGCCGACATCCTCCTGCTGGATCTCATGCTCCCCGGGATGCCGGGGACCGAGGTATGTCGTCAGGTGCGTCTGACCTCGCAGGTGCCGATCATCATGCTCACGGCGAAGGACTCCGAGGTCGATATCGTCGTCGGTCTCGAACTCGGCGCCGACGACTACGTCACCAAGCCCTACTCGACCCGCGAACTCCTCGCGCGGATGCGCGCCGTGCTGCGCCGCCGCACGCCCGAGGAGGCCGACCTCGACGACCGGGTCCTGTCGGGCGGGCGCGTCGTGCTGGACATCGACCGTCACACGGTCGCCGTGGACGGTGGCGAGATCAACATCCCCCTCAAGGAGTTCGAGCTGCTCGAGGTGCTCATGCGCAACGCCGGTCGCGTGCTCACGCGCGGCCAGCTCATCGACCGCGTGTGGGGGACCGACTACTTCGGCGACACCAAGACCCTCGACGTGCACATCAAGCGCATCCGCTCGCGCATCGAGCAGAACCCGAGCGAGCCGAGCATGCTCGTGACCGTGCGCGGTCTGGGGTATCGCTTCGAGGCTTGACCCCCGCGGGAACGACGAAGGCGCCGACGGAGACCGTCGGCGCCTTCGTCGTTCGTTCAGGACGCGGGAGTCGCGCTGGGAGTCGGGGTCGGCGTGGCCGAGGGCGTCGCCGGGATCGAGAACGTGGCCTCGGGGGTCGGTGCCAGGGGAGCGAGGTACTCGAGTGCACCGTCGAGCACGGGGACCTGGATGAGTGCGCCCTGTCCGTCGCCGGACTGGAAGTACACGGGCACGGTCGAACCGGGCACGGCGTCGATGTCGTCGAGGCGCAGCGGCTCGACGTCGTCGGCCAGGTCGCCGAGGCTGAGGGTCCGGTTGGCGGGGACGTTCACCGACGAGCGGACCGCGGTCGAACCTTCGCCGACCTCGAGGCGCAGCGTGAGCGACTCGGTGGTGTCGTTGACGATGGCCGCGACGAAGTTGCCGGTCGTGCCGTCGTCGTTGGCGACGATCAGCGCGTTGCGCACGTGCAGCGGGCCGGAGTCGGCCGGCACGTTCACGCCGTCCGACGCGGAGTAATCGATGGTGGTCGCCTGCGGGGCGAGGATGTTGCATCCAGTCGTGCCGAGCACGACAGCGGCACCCACGGCGATGGACGCGATCAGGCGCGTTTTCACGGATCCTCCAAGATCGACAAACGGCATCCAGATCATCCTACGGGGTCCGCGGTGTCGAGCCGCCCCCACGCACGCGAGGAGGGGAAGGCTGCGAGGTGGGCGGAACCTTAGCGCATGCGGGCCTGTGGTATCCTGGATGTTGCCGAAAGGACATAACTCCATGCTTTTTGAGGTTGGCGAGACCGTCGTTTACCCGCACCATGGCGCGGCCACGATCATCGAGGTCAAGGAACGCGTTATCAAGGGTGAGACGAAGAAATACCTGAAGCTCAACGTCACGCAGGGAGACCTCGTCATCGAGGTCCCGGCTGACAACGTCGACCTCGTCGGCGTTCGCGACGTGATCGGCAAAGAGGGTCTCGACCGCGTCTTCGAGGTGCTGCGCGCACCCTTCACCGAGGAGCCGACCAACTGGTCGCGTCGCTACAAGGCGAACCTCGAGAAGCTCGCGTCGGGCGACGTGATCAAGGTGAGCGAGGTCGTCCGCGACCTGTGGCGCCGCGATCAGGACCGCGGTCTGTCCGCCGGCGAGAAGCGCATGCTGGCCAAGGCCCGTCAGATCCTCGTCTCCGAGCTCGCTCTGGCCGAGAAGACCGACGAAGACCGTGCGAGCGTCGTGCTCGACGAGGTCCTCGCGTCCTGACGCCCCGGCGCCGGGACCCCCGCGCTGACGCCCCGTCCCCGTCGTCGAGAACCGATGACGAGGCCGGGGCTTTCGGCGTTCCGCGGCGCATGACGGGTCGCGCTAGCGTGAACGGGTGACTCTCACCCCCGTTCCCCGTCTCGCGGTCATCGTCGTCGCCGCCGGCTCCGGCACCCGTCTGAAGGGTGGAGCGCCGAAGGCGTTCGTCGGCATCGACGACCGGTCGATCCTGCACCACGCCCTGCGCGGTGTGTTCGCGGCGACGACCGCGCAGGTGGTCGTCGTGGTGCCCCCGGGGTACGAGGGCGAGGCGTTGACCGATGCGCGGGATGCCGCGGGCGATCGCGCCGATCTCGTCACCGTCGTGGTGGGCGGCGCCACCCGTCAGGAATCGGTCGTCGCGGGCCTCGACGCGCTGTGGGCCGACGTCGAGATCGTCCTGGTCCACGACGCGGCGCGCGCGCTGACGCCCGCCGCCGTCTTCGACCGTGTGGTCGCGGCGATCGACGCCGGAGCCGCGGCGGTCATTCCGACGCTCCCCGTGGTGGACACCATCAAGCGGGTCGATGAGGACGGACGCGTGGTCGGACCCGTCGACCGCTCGGAGCTCGCCGCCGCGCAGACCCCTCAGGGCTTCCTGCGGACCGTGCTCCGATCGGCGCTCGCGTCGGTCGATGTCGACCACACCGACGACGCGGCGGCCGTCGCCGCGGCGGGGCATTCCGTGGTCACCGTCGAGGGGGACGCCGTGGCGTTCAAGATCACGACCGGCCCCGACCTCGACCGTGCTCGAGCTCTTCTGCAGGCGATTCCCGCGGCATCCCTCGTCCAGGCGCCGGTGCACACGGCCCCGCGCGTGGGGATCGGCACCGACGTGCACGGTTTCGGCGGCGAGGGGACGCTCTGGCTCGCGGGGCTCGAATGGCCGGGGGAGCAGGCGCTCTCGGGCCACTCCGACGGTGACGCCGTCGCCCACGCGATCGTCGACGCGCTCTTGGCGGCCGCGGGTCTCGGTGACATCGGCACGCACTTCGGCACGGACCGGCCCGAATTCGCCGGAGCGCACGCCGCCGCCTTCCTCGCGCACACCGTCGGCCTGCTCGGAGCCGCAGGATGGCGCATCGGCAACGTGTCGGTGCAGGTGCAGGCGAACCGCCCGCGCTTCGCGTCGCGTCGCGTCGAGGCCGAGCAGGTGCTGTCGGCCGCCCTCGGCGGTGCGGCGGTATCGGTGAGCGCCACCACGACGGACGGTCTCGGTTTCACGGGACGCACCGAGGGTGTGGCCGCCTTCGCGACGGCATTGCTCCTGCCGGCCTAGAGCTCGCGCGACATGAAGGTCGAGAGCGGGTCGGGCGCGTAGGGCGCGAACGCCGGGCATTCGACGAAACCCTCGCTGGCGTAGAGGCGTCGCGCGGGCACGAAGTCGTCGGTGCTCCCGGTCTCGAGCCACAGACTCCGGATGCCGCGCTCCCGTGCATCGTCCATGATGTGCCGCAGGATGGCGCGACCGATCCCCTGGCCGAGGAAGCCCTCCACGACCCGCATCGACTTCAGCTCGGCCCGGCCCCCGTCGAGGTCCTTGCACGCGCCGATACCGGCGAGCTCGTCGTCCACCCACGCCGACCACACCGTGACGCCGTCGGCGGCGAGACGGTCCACGTCGAGCGCGTGCACGCTCTCGACGGGTGTGTTCTCGAGCATGCCGGCGAGGTGCGCGGCGACGAGAGCGCGCGTGGCGTCTCCGGACAGGTCATCGGGGCGGATCATGAGGGGCACTCCCGCACCCTAACGACCCCATGTTTCACGCTCGGGTCGCGCGGGGAGGCGGCCGATAGGCTGGGGCGGTGACTGTTCGGCTCTACGACACGAAGGCGCAGGCTCTGCGCGACTTCGTCCCCCTCGACCCCTCGAACGTCACGGTGTACGTCTGCGGGCCGACCGTGCAGTCGGGTCCCCACATCGGTCACGTCCGCGCGGCTCTCGCGTTCGACCTGCTGCGCCGCTGGCTCGCGCACCGCTACGGTCGCGTCACCTTCGTGCGCAACGTCACCGACATCGACGACAAGGTCCTCGCCAACGCGCGGGACACCGAGCCGTGGTGGGCTCTCGCCTACCGCATGGAGCTCGAGTTCTCGCGGGCCTACGAGGCCGTCGGCATCCTTCCCCCGACGTACGAGCCCCGCGCGACCGCTTCGGTGACGCAGATGCAGGAGCTCATCTCGGAGCTCATCGAGCGCGGTCACGCCTACGCCGCTGCCGGAGACGTGTACTTCGACGTGCGATCGTGGCCCGCCTACGGCGAGCTCACGCGGCAGAGCCTGGATGCCATGGAGCCGGCCGCCGACGCCGACCCCCGGGGCAAGAGAGACCCGCGCGATTTCGCCCTGTGGAAGGGCGCGAAGCCCGGGGAGCCCGCTTCGGCGACCTGGGCCTCGCCGTGGGGCGCGGGGCGCCCGGGCTGGCACATCGAGTGCTCGGCGATGTCGCGTCGATACCTGGGGCCCGAGTTCGACATCCACGGCGGCGGTCTCGACCTGCGCTTCCCCCACCACGAGAACGAGATCGCCCAGTCGACCGCAGCCGGGGACCCGTTCGCCCGGTACTGGGTGCACAACGGTCTCGTCACGGTCGACGGGCAGAAGATGTCGAAGTCGCTGGGCAACTTCACCCTCGCCTCCGACGTGCTCGACGCTCACGACCCGCTGGTGGTGCGCTACGCCCTCGCCGCGGCCCACTACCGCTCGAACCTCGACCTCACCGAAGCCTCGTGGGCCGAGGCCGAGGCGGCTCTCGGTCGCATCCGGACCTTCCTCGACCGAGCCGCTCGCCTCGTGAAGCCGGGATGGACCGAGGCGAAGGAGGGGCTCCCGACGGAGTTCGTCGAAGCGATGAACGACGACCTCTCGGTGCCGCGGGCGCTGGCGGCGATCCACACGAGCATCCGCTCGGGAAATGCGCTGCTCGACGCCGGCAAGTACGATGAAGCGAAGCAGGACGTCTCGGACGTCTCGCAGATGACGCTCGTCCTGGGTCTCAACCCTCACTCTTCTCAGTGGGGTGGCACCGGCGGGGGAGCGGAGACCGCCGCTCTGGACGCCCTCGTCCAGACGATGATCACGCAGCGTGCGCAGGCACGCGCGGACAAGGATTGGGCGGCCGCGGATCGCATTCGAGACGCGATCGCCGCCGCAGGAATCACGCTGGAGGACACTCCGGCCGGAACGCATTGGAGAATCGATGGCTAAGCCTGGACGCCCGGGAGCACGCAACCCCGGCAAGAAGAAGGGCCCCCTAAAGGGGACCGGCGGCCACGTCCGCAAGGGACTCGAGGGTCGCGGACCGACCCCCAAGGCCGAGGACCGCGCCTGGCACCCCGCGGGCAAGCGCAAGGCCGCCCAGGAGCGCTACGCCGCCGCCGGCGGCAAGGCGAAGCCGGGCGTGCGCGCCGTCGGCAGCAACCCGAACCGCAAGAGCCCCAAGGCGGCCGACGACACCGAGACGGTCACCGGTCGCAACTCGGTGCTCGAAGCGCTCCGCGCGAAGATCCCCGCCACGGCGATGTACGTCGCCCAGCGCATCGAGATGGACGACCGCGTCAAAGAGATGCTGTCGATGGCGACCAACCGCGGCATCCCCGTGCTCGAGGTCACCCGCCCCGAGCTGGACCGCATGGCCGGCTTCGACGGCGTGCACCAGGGCGTCGCCCTCAAGGTGCCCCCGTACGCCTACGCCCACCCGCAGGACCTGCTCGAGCAGATCATCGACAAGGGCCAGGTGCCCCTGCTCGTCGCGCTCGACGGCGTCACCGACCCCCGCAACCTCGGCGCGATCATCCGCTCGACGGGCGCGTTCGGCGGTCAGGGGCTGATCATCCCGCAGCGTCGCTCGGCGAGCGTCAACTCCGCCGCGTGGAAGACCAGCGCCGGGGCCGCCGCCCGCATCCCCGTCGCCCTGGCGGCCAACCTGACGGCCACGCTGAAGGAGTTCAAGAAGCAGGGTGTCTTCGTGCTCGGCCTCGACGGCGACGGCGACGTCTCGCTGCCTGCCCTCGAGCTCGCGGATCGTCCCGTCGTGATCGTCGTCGGCTCGGAGGGCAAGGGCCTGTCGCGCCTGGTCACCGAGACCTGCGACCAGGTCGTGTCGATCCCGATCTCGGCCGTGACCGAGTCGCTCAACGCCGGCATCGCGGCATCCGTCGCCCTCTACCAGGTGTCGACGCTGCGCGCGGCTCGGTGAGCTCCACGATCCTGCTCTGAAAGCCCGACGAACACGCCGGGTCGCATTGCCCGGGCGCCCCGATCACGGCACGCTGGAGGAGGACGTGGTTCCGTCCAGCAGACTGACGAAAGGAACGCCCATGCCCCGCATCGCCGTCATCGGAGGCACCGGCTACGCCGGCAGCCACATCGTGACCGAAGCCGTGCGCCGCGGCCACACCGTGGTCTCGGTCGCCCGCTCGGTTCCGGCCGAGCGCATCGAGGGAGCGACCTACGTCGAAGGCACCGTGCTCGACGTCCCCGGGCTCGTCGCCGAGCTCGAGGGGGTCGACGTGGTCGTGTCGGCCGTGGCCCCCCGCGGCGACATGGAGGGCAAGCTGCGCCCCGCGATCGCCGAGCTCGTGGCCGCGCTCCCCGACGGCGTCCGCATCGGCGTCGTGGGTGGCGCGGGTGGATCGCTGGTCGCCGAGGGCGGCCCGCGCCTGGTCGACACCGCCGAGTTCACCGAGGAGTTCAAGCCCGAGGCCCTCGAGGCGTACGGCATCCTCGAGGACCTCCAGGCCGACGACACCGGTCGCGACTGGTTCTACATCCACCCCGCCGGCGGCTTCGGCGCGTGGGCTCCGGGGGAGCGCACCGGGTCGTACCGCGACGGCGGCGACGTGCTCGTCGTCGACGACGAAGGCAACTCGTTCATCGGCGGTGCCGACTTCGCGATCGCGGTCCTCGACGAGATCGAGAACCCGAAGCACACGCGCGAGCGCTTCACCGTGGGGTACTGAGCCCGCGAGACACCGAGGCCGTGGCATCCGGGATCGAATCCGGATGCCACGGCCTCCGTCGTTCCGGGCGCGCGGTGCCCGGCCCGAGGAGCGGTCAGACCAGGTCGCGCCAGTCCACCGCGTCGGTGTCGGTCGTGGGGACCTCACCGGTTTCGGGAGCGTCGGCGTCGGAGACCGTCGGCAGCGACATCGTGTCGGTGGGCGGGCCCATCACGGTGGCCTCGTCGCGACGGTGACGCAGGACGTCGTCGATGTACGAACTCACGACCTCGGCCAGGGGCACCGAACGACCGCGCGCCTGCGACATGTACCAGCGGTGTTCGAGTACCTGGTGGAACACCTCGGCGGGCTCGAGCTTGGCGCGCAGGTCCCACGGGATCGCCATGACGATCGGCTCGAACACGCGGGTGAGCCACTCGTGCGCGACCATCTCTTCATCGGCGCCGAGGCGTGACACGCGGGCCCGGAACTCGTCCAGGTCGTTGAGCAGTCGACGGGCCTGGTTCTCTTCGACATCGAGGCCGGTCAGACGGAGCAGGCGGCGCTGGTGGTGTCCGGCATCCACCACCTTGGGTTGGATCGACACCTTCGTGCCGTCGCTGGCCGTGCGGATCGACATCTCGCCGATGTCGAAGCCGAGGGCGTTCAACCGATGCACGCGCTCGGTGATGCGCCACGACTCGTCGACGGCGAAGGACTCCTTGTCGGTGAGAGCCCCCCACAGCGAGTGATACGACGAGACGAGACCGTCGGCGATGGCCACGGCATCCACTCCGCCCTCGAGGCGGCCCCCGGCTTCGAGATCCATGATCTCGCCGGCGATGTTGATGCGGGCGATGTCGAGATCGTGCGCACGCTGACCCGGCGTCAGGCGGTTGCCGTGCAGCTCACCCGTCTCGGCGTCGACCAGGTACGCGGCGAACGCGCCGGCGTCGCGGCGGAAAAGGGTGTTCGACAGCGAGACGTCGCCCCAGTAGAAGCCCACGTTGTGCAGACGCACCAGCAGCACGGCCAGGGCGTCGACGAGGCGCGTCGCGGTGTGCGGGCGGAGCACCTGCGTGAACAGGGCACGGTAGGGGAGCGAGAAGCGCAGGTGCGCCGTCACGAGCGCGGCGGGGAGCGGGCGACCCGAGGCGTCGGTGCGACCGGCGATCACCGCGACGCGGTCGACGCAGGGGGCGTCGAGACGGTCGAGGTTGCCGAGCATGTCGTACTCGCGCCGTGCCATCTCTTCGGTCGTCTCCTTGATGGCGACGACCCGACCCGACAGGTTGGCGAAGCGCACGAGGTGCCGCGAGATGCCCTTCGGAAGCGCCACGATGTGGCTGCTGGGCCAGTCGGCGAGGCCGGTCGACCAGGGCAGCTGCAGGAGGCCCGGGTCGACGGTGCTGGCCGTGATGCTGAGGGATTCGGACACGGGTACCTCCGGGGGAAACGGTGCGGCGCGCCCCCGACCCGACGGATCGGGATCGAGGACGCGCCGCGTCGAAGCGTGGGTCAGGCCGAAGCGATGGCCCGGTCGGTCAGGCGCTCGCCCGTCTCGACGTCGAACACGTGCACGTGGCCGGGGACCGGCGCCAGCACGACCGTCTCGCCCGCGTTGGGGTGACGGCGGCCGTCGACGCGCGCGACCAGGTCGGTGCGCTTGCCGTTGATGTCGGTGTGACCGTAGAGGTAGCCGTCGGCGCCGAGCTCCTCGACGAGGTCGACGACGACCGAGAGGCCGCGGCCGTCGGCGGGAGCGACCTGGATGTCCTCGGGACGCACGCCGATGGTGACCTCGGAGCCGTTGGCCTTGCCGATGGTGTCGGCTTCGACGGGAACGACCAGGTTGCCGAACTGCACGCCACCCTCGGCCAGGTCGGCGGTGAAGAGGTTCATCGCGGGCGAGCCGATGAAGCCGGCCACGAAGACGTTCTTCGGGGTCTCGTACAGGTCGCGCGGGGTGCCCACCTGCTGGAGCAGGCCGTCCTTCAGCACGGCGATGCGGTCGCCCATGGTGAGCGCCTCGGTCTGGTCGTGCGTGACGTAGACCGTGGTGACGCCGAGGCGACGCTGGAGCGATGCGATCTGGGTGCGCGTCTGCACGCGGAGCTTGGCGTCGAGGTTCGACAGCGGCTCGTCCATGAGGAAGACCTGGGGCTGACGCACGATGGCGCGACCCATGGCGACGCGCTGACGCTGACCACCCGAGAGGGCCTTGGGCTTGCGGGTCAGGTACTGCTCGAGGTCGAGCAGTTTGGCGGCCTCGAGCACGCGGGCTGCGCGCTCTTCTTTGCCGACACCGGCGATCTTGAGCGCGAAGCCCATGTTCTCGGCGACGGTCATGTGCGGGTACAGCGCGTAGTTCTGGAACACCATCGCGATGTCGCGGTCCTTCGGCGGGACGTCGGTGACGTCGCGGTCGCCGATGAGGATACGGCCCGAGTTGACCTCTTCGAGGCCGGCGAGCATGCGCAGCGACGTGGACTTTCCGCAGCCCGAGGGGCCGACGAGAACGAGGAACTCGCCGTCTGCGACGTCGAGGTTCAGCTTGTCCACCGCGGGGCGGGTTCCGCCCGGGTACAGACGGGTTGCGTTGTCGAAGGTGACGGACGCCATGTTTTCTTCTCCTTCACCGGCAGGTACGTGCCGGACGATCCGTAGTGAATGGAATGAACGGGGGCGACCCCGTGCGCCCGACGTTGGACGCAGGGTCAGTATCGCACGTGTCTGGTCATTTCTCAGCCAGCCTGGCTACCATCGATGCTCGGTCGCCCCACCCGCGCGGCCCCCCTGATTTCATGCGGCATCGTCCGTGCCCGGAAGGTTTCATGTCCAACGACCAGTCACCGAATGTGCCAGCAGAACGCGACCGCCGCGAGGCGGTGCGCGAGAAGGCGCAGCAGGTCAAGGCGAAGCAGACGCGGTGGCGTATCGTGCGCCGCTCGCTGCTGGGCGTGGGCGCCGTCGCCGTGATCGCGGTCGCCGCGGTGGGAGTCTCGTTCGCCCTGAACTCCCGCGAGGCCCGCTCGCAGGCTCTCCCCGACGCGGCGACCGACGACGGCTTCGTGATCACCAACGCCTCGCAGGTGGCCGACCCCCTTGCCGACCAGACCGTCGACGGCAGCGCCGCCACCACGTCGGCCCAGGCCACTCCTCCCGGAGACGCGCCCGCGCCCACCGCCGAGGCGACGCCGGAGCCCACGGGCACGGCCGCTCCCGTCGACATCCGCGTGTACGTCGACTACATGTCGGCCGAGGCCCGCGAGTTCCAGTCCGCGAACGCCAGCCAGCTGTCGAAGTGGGTCGGAGACAAGGCCGCGACCCTCACCTATTACCCCGTGGCGATGTTGACGTCCAAGTCCAACGGCACGAAGTACAGCCTGCGTGCGGCCGGTGCCGCCGCCTGCGTCGCGACCCACTCGTCCGACCGGTTCTTCGCGTTCAACCACGAGCTGCTCACCAACCAGCCCGCTGTCGATTCCGACGGCTACAGCGACCAGCAGCTCGCCGACATGGCGCAGGGCGCGGGCGTGAGCGACATCGGCACGGTGCGCGACTGCATCGAAGACGAGACCTACACGGCCTGGGCGAAGGCGGCGACCGATCGCGCCATCAAGGGGCTGCCCGGCACGAAGGGGCAGGCGCTGACGGCGACCCCGACCGTGCTCGTCAACGGCACCGAGTACGTCGGGAATATGGACGACGCGAAGGAGTTCGCCCAGTTCGTACTCACGGTCGACAGCAACGCGTACTACTCGACCGCCACCCCGACGCCGTCGACCACCCCGTCGACGACGCCCGCGGGCTGATTCGATCCCTCGAAGAGGCCTGTGGTGTGCGATTCTGGTCGTATGAACGAGAAGCTTGAGGACTCCCCGCCGCGGCGGTCCCTGGCGCAGCTGAAGGTTTGGGTGCAGGAGTTCCGTGAGCAGGGGCATCTGTTCGCCGGCCAGCTGAAGGTCGTCGAGCAAGAGGACGCCGACAGTCAGGACACCGGTCTCGTGGTGATGAACCTGATGAACGCGCGCGCGTCGATCTATATGCAGCCCAAGGGCTACGACGAGCCGCTGTGGGAGGCGACGTTGACGTCGCGTCCCGACGATCTCACCCTCACGCCGCACGAGATGGCGAGCCTGGCCGCCGAACTCGTCGTCGCGGGCAACCTCTGCTCTTTTCTGCAGTGGAAGTCCCTCGAGTGGGACCGCGAGAGCGGAACCCACGCCGTCTGACGCGTCGAGAGCGGCCCGCCCGCCGCTCTAGACTCGTCCATCGAGACGCTCCCCGTCTCACGCCGGCTTGGCGCAATTGGTAGCGCACCGTACTTGTAATACGGGGGTTGCAGGTTCAAGTCCTGTAGCCGGCACCCCATCCATCCCCTGCGCGGGATCGCTCAGATGACGTCGAAGGGCGTGTCGTCGTCGTCGTAGTTGATCGACGGCGGCGCCCAGGCGGCCTGTTGCGCATCCGCCGTGTCCTCCTGCAGATGAACCGTCACGACGGAGATGGTGGCCGAGGTGGCGGGGGTGACGAGAATGCTCAGCTTGCTGCCGTCGTCGGTGGTCACCGTCAAAAAGCCTCCACCCGCGTGGACGGCGGCGAGGACCTGACGGCGCAGGTCGTCCGCGTGCTCGAGGGGCGCGAGCGCGTGCGAGACGCCGTCGACGGCGATCCGCAATCGTTCGATGCTCTGTCCCATGACACGCACGGTAGGCGTGTTCCATCGATGCCGGACGGGGGTTGCCGGAACGGGGGAGCGCGAGGCACACTGCGGGGCGTCAACCCCTGACGGAGTTTCGTCATAACGAACGCCGGAAACGTAAGCTCGGCCCGTGACCGACGCCGACATCGAAGACTCCCCGCCGCGGCGCTCGCGCGAGCAACTGCAGGTTTGGGTGGACGAGTTCGAAGAGAACGAGCACTGCATCGCGGGCAGCATCTCCGTGGCGCCCCAGGAGGACGACGGGGGAGAGGACACCGGGCTGGTGATCCTGCGCCTTCGGTATGCATCGTCCTCGGTCTACATGAAGCCGCGCGGCTGGGACGACCCGCTGTGGGAGATGACGATCACTCCGCAGCCCCGGGAACTCGGGTTGTCCGTGCACGAGATCGCCAGTCTCGCCGCCGAACTCGTCGTGGCGAGCAACCTCTGCACGTTTCTCCAGTGGAAGTCGCTCGAGTGGGATCGCGAGAGCGGCCAGCGAGGAGCCTCCGCAGGCGCGGCGCCCTCGAGCCCCCGCTGACGTCCACGCGGACTCAGCCTCCGTGCGTGGCGGTCCACTCGCGGAACGGCGAGGTCGAATCGTCGACCGGGATCTGCTCCGAGGGCAGGGCGCGTTCCTCGCCTCGACGATGATCTCGCCGTCTTTCACGATGAGGCAGGCGAAGGGCTTTCCCCCGTTCCGGACGTTCTCCCTGGCGCGGGAGACGGTCAGGGCGGAGAGCTCGGCGTCGTTCATGGCCTCACCGTAGGCGTTCAGCCCGACGCGGATCGGCCCTTGCCCTTCCCACGGTCGGCGTGCGAGGCGTTCACGACAGGGCCCGCGCCAGAGCGACGAGGAACACCGCCGCCGCGACGATCATGGCCAGGCCCGCCAGCAGAGCCCCGGCGATGGCGAGGGCGCGAAGGGGCCCCCTGCGGCGGCTTCCGTCCAGGGCGAATAGGAGGGTGCAGACCGAGACCACCAGGACGAGAAGATCGCCGATCAGCCCGGGCGGTGCCCAGACCGAGGTCGCCATCGCGACGACCCCCGCGCCCAGCGCGGCGAGGTGCCACGCGTGGTTGCGTGCGGGACGGGAGTCCTCGGGCACGACTCAGCGCATCCGCACGCGCAGCCACCGCACACCGTGAGGCGCGAGGGTGATTCCGGCACCCAGCCACACGGGCTGCGACGACACCAGGTCGAGCGCCTCCGGTACCAGTCCCGACAGGGTCAGGGCGTCGACCTCGACCGCCGAGTCGGCGACGTTCGCCAGCACCAGGACCGAGAATTCGCGTCCCGGGCGGAGGAACGAGACGACGGATGCCACGTTCGCACCGAACGCGATCAGTTCGTTGCCCGCGAATTCCGGCGTCGACCGGCGGACCTCGGTGAGGCGCGAGAGCCGAGAGAAGACGCGACCGGCCGGGGTGCCGGCATCCGTTCGATCCTCGTAGTTCTGCGCGGGACGGAAGGGGCGGTTGACCCACCGGCTGTCGTCGGCCTCGTCCGCTCGTTCGGTGTAGGTGTATTCGTTCAGCTGGGCGACCTCGTCACCGAGGTAAAGCAGGGGGATGCCCCCTGTCGAGAGCGCGAGGGCGTGGGCGAGCACGACCCGGTCTTCGCCCCCGGCGTCTCCCGCTTCGACCCCGGCCAGCGAGGCGGTGGTTCCCGTGACGCGAGCGTCTCCCGTGCGCGGGTTCTCTTGGAACGGCACGCCGCGCGCGAACGAACCCTCCGCCCGGCCGACGTAGAAGTCGTTGAGGAAGCGGCGGTGCGGGGACGCGTCGATGCCCAGCTCGGCGGCATCCTCGTCGGCGAAGGTCCACCCGATGTCGTCGTGACTGCGCACGTAGTTGACCCACGCGGTGCCGGCGGGGAGGGCGTGGCGGCGCTCGAGCGCCTGCTGCAGGAGGCGGCCGTCGCGGGTGGCGAGAGCCTCCCAGGTGAGGGCCATCTGCAGCGGGTTGTACGAGATCTGGCACTCGTCCGGCGAGATGTACGAGATCACCTCGTCGGGGTGCACGATGGCCTCCGACTTGAACAGCAGGCCCGGGGCCGCCATGCGCAGGACCGCGTTGAAAGCCTGCAGCAGCAGGTGCGCCTCGGGGAGGGACTCGCAGGTGGTGCCGAGCTGTTTCCAGATGAAGGCCACGGCATCCATGCGGAGGATCTCGACGCCCTGGTTGGCGAGGAAGAGCATCTCGCCCGCCATCGCCTCGAAGACAGCGGGGTTGGCGTAGTTGAGGTCCCACTGGAAGTGGTAGAACGTCGCCCAGATCCAGCGGCCGTCGTCGAGCTGGACGAAGGAACCCGGGTGATCGTCGGGGAAGATCTCGCGCGTGGTCCGCTCGTAGGCGTCGGGCATCTCGCGGTCGGGGAAGATCAGGTAGAAGTCCTCGTACCCCGCCTCGCCCGCGAGGGCCTTCTGCGCCCACTCGTGCTCGTTGCTCGTGTGGTTGAAGATGAAGTCGACCACGAGCGAGATCCCCGCCCGGCGCAGCTCGGTCGCGAGGGCGGCCAGCTCGTCCATCGTTCCCAGCGCGGGGTTCACGCGCCGATAGCTGGACACCGCGTAGCCCCCGTCACTGTTGCCCTCGGGGCTTTCGAACAGCGGCATGAGGTGCAGGTAGGTGAGACCCAGCTCGCGGAAGTACGGGATCGATTCCCGGATGCCGTGGAGTCCGCCCGCGTACCGGTCGACGTAGCAGACGCCCCCGAGCATGCCCTCGCTCTCGAACCAGCCGGGTGCGCTCTCGCGTTCGCGGTCCAGGGCCTTCAGCGTCCGGGGACGCGCCAGCCACGACGTGCGTGCGAGATCAACGACGGATGCCAGACGCTCGAGGCCGTCGGGACGCTCGCCGTACAGCCGCGTGAACAGATCGTGCAGGCGCGGAAGGTGCTGCTCGGCATGTGTGAGGAACTCGCGGTCGGTGTCGGCCGCGCGGAGGTCGTCGATCAGGCGCGAGACGTCGTCGGAGCCGGGGTGGAGCTGGGTCACGGATCACAGCCTGACGCATCCGGGGGTCAGCGGTCGACAGCGACGTGCCGCCGCCGGCCCGGAGGCGAGGGCAGGGTGGCCCGACCCCGCGTCGTACGATCGACGGTGGCTCCCGCGTGGGGGCGCGAGGGGAGAGCCGTGGCGGAGCGGGGAACGGTCGGCGTGGCCGTCGGGGGAGCGGTGCTCATCGGCGCCCTCACCGCGCTGCAGGCGCGTATCAACGGCACCCTCGGGGCGGAGATCGGCGACGGCTTCGTCGCGGCAGCGGTCTCGTTCAGCTCCGGACTCGTGATCCTCGTCGTCCTGTCCGCCCTGATTCCCGGGGGCCGACGCGGGTTCGGTCGCCTGGTCGCCGGCATCCGGACCCGAACCATCCCGCCCTGGATGCTGCTCGGGGGTCTGGTCGGGGCGTTCACCGTCGCGAGCCAGGGGCTGACGGTCGCGACGATCGGCGTGGCACTCTTCACGGTCGGTTTCGTCGCGGGTCAGACCACCGGGGGAATGGTGCTCGACCGCATCGGCTACGGGCCCGCCGGGGTCGTACCGGTGACGGTCCGCCGTCTGGTCGGCGCTCTGCTCGCCATCGCCGGAGTCGTCGTGTGCCTCTCTGGCGACGCGCTCGGCGGGGTTCCGCTGTGGATGCTGGTCGTCCCCGCGATCGCGGGCGCGGGTGTGGCCTGGCAGCAGGGCACCAACGGGCGCCTGCGCGTGCGCGTCGAGAGCCCGCTCACCGCGACGCTGGTGAACTTCATCGGCGGGACGGTGGTCCTCGTGATCGCCGCGGGTGTGCACGTCGGCCTCGTGGGGGCTCCGCGCACCATCCCGACCGAGCCGTGGCTCTACCTCGGCGGGGCGGTGGGCGTGATCTACATCTTCTTGTCGTCCGTCGTCGTACGCCGGACGGGGGTGTTGCTCCTCGGCCTCGGGTCGGTGGTCGGTCTTCTCACGACCTCGGTGCTACTCGACGCGCTCTGGCCGGCCCCGGCCGCCCCCTCCACTCCGGTGGCGCTGCTCGCCGCAGCCGTGGCCATCGCCGGGGTGGCCGTCGCCGCCGTGCCGTGGAGGCGCCGCCGCCGCTGACCGCGAAACGACGACGCCGCCGGGGACGGCTGTCCCACGGCGGCGTCGATCGGAGGAAGGTCAGAGACGCGTCTCGTCGACCGTGCGCTTCTTCGAGCCTCCGGGCATGCGCGACAGGTGCTTCGCGGCATCCACGGTCTTTCGTCGAGCGGCGCGGGTCCGCGGGGGCTTCCCGCCGACGTACAGCCAGCCGAGCAGGACCTCGCCTTTAGCGAGCCCGTGGGCCTTCGCGAGCACCTTGCTGCGGGTGTTGTCGTCCGTGCGCCAGAACACGCCGAAGCCCGCCTCGTCGAGCACGAGGCTGAGCATGTGGGCGACCCCGGATGCCACGGCCTCCTGCTCCCACGCGGGGATCTTCTTCGAGCTGAGGTCGGCGACGACCGCGATGATCAGCGGAGCGCGGCGGGGCTTCGACGAGTGCCCCTTCTTGCCGTCGGCCTTGTTCAGAGCTCGCGCGAGCACGTCGCGATCGGCGCCGCGGATCTCGATGAGCCGCCACGGACGCAGGCTCTTGTGATCGGCGACGCGACCGGCCGCGGCGACGAACGTCTCGAGCTCGGGGCCGGTGGGGGCGAGGTCGGTGACCTTCGACCACGACCGGCGGTCGCGCATCGCCTCGAGCGCGCTCATGCCTCGTCGACGGGGGAGTCGGCGGGGGTGAAGTTCAGCGACAGCGAGTTCATGCAGTAGCGGTCGCCGGTGGGCGTGCCGAATCCGTCGGGGAAGACGTGACCCAGGTGCGAGCCGCAGTTCGCGCAGCGGACCTCGGTGCGCTGCATACCGTGGCTGTTGTCCTCGAGCAGCTCGACGGCCTCGGGACGGACCGACTCGTAGAAGCTCGGCCACCCGCAGTGCGAGTCGAACTTGGTGCCGCTCTGGAACAGCTCGTTCCCGCAGGCGGCGCAGGTGTAGAAGCCGGCACGGCTCTCATCGAGCAGCTCACCGGTCCAGGCGCGCTCGGTTCCCGCCTGGCGGAGCACCGCGTACTGCTCGGGGCTGAGCTCGGCGCGCCACTGGTCGTCGGACTTGTCGACGGCGTAGGTCATGTTCACTCTCCTTCTTCGCTTCCATTCTCTCGTGCCCGAAGACGGTCAGGTCGTGACGGCATAATCTCCCGGGTGACTCAGGACGCCGTGACCGCCGTCGTCGACCGCTACCGGCGGTTCGCGCGAGACGAAGCCCCCGGCCGTTCGGCGGTGTACGAGGCGTGGGCCCGCCGCGTCGCGGACGACGCCGCGGTGGCCGCGGCGCTCGCGCGCATCCCCGAGACACGGCGGCAGCCTCCCCTCGTGTTCGCGGTCATGCGCTTGCTCGGAGCGCCGCTCGACGACGTCGACGCGTGGAGCTCGTGGGCCCTCGACCACGCCGACGCGATCGTCGCCGAGTGCGGGCGCCGGAGCGTTCAGACCAACGAGCCTCTGCGCTGCGCCGCCCTGCTGCCGGCGCTTTCGCTGATCGAGGGGCCGATCGCCCTGCTCGAGGTGGGAGCGAGCGCGGGGCTATGCCTCTTCCCCGACCGGTACTCGTACCGGTATCGCCGCGGCGGCGAGCTCGTCACGCTCGATCCCGCCGACGGGCCGAGCTCCGTCGTGCTCGATAGCGACCTCGAGGGACACCCCGACCTGCGCATGCCCGAGATCGTCTGGCGGGCCGGGATCGACCTGAGCCCCCTCGACGCTCGAAGCGAGCAGGACCGCTCGTGGCTCACGGGTCTCGTGTGGCCGGGCGAACAGGGGCGCCTCGAGCGCATCGAGCGAGCCCTCGACATCGCCGCGGCCGCTCCGCCCGTCCTCGTCGCCGGTGATGGGGCCGGGGCGCTTCCCGCGCTCGCCGCGACCGCTCCGGCCGGGGCGACGCTCGTCGTGACGACCCCCGGAGTGCTCGCGCACGTCCCCCGCGTCCATCGCGCCGCGGTGATCGACGCCGCGCGGACGGCGGGCAGGTGGATCACCCTCGACGCGCCCGGGCTGCACGACGGGTGGACGAGACGTCCGGAGCCCGCGCGCGGCGGGTTCGCCCTCGCCCTCGACGGCGAGGTGCTCGCGGAGGTCGATCCGCTCGGGGCGTGGGTGGCGTGGCATCCGGAATCGCGGGCGGCGGCGCAGTAGCGTGACGGCGTGACCCTGTCGGACCGTGACCTCGCCTTCCTCGCTTTCGAGGGGGAGTGGCGCCGCCACGCGGGTGCGAAAGAAGAAGCCATCCGCGCGGAGTTCGCACTGACGCCCGCCCGGTACTACCAGCTGCTCGGTCGGCTGATCGACACCCCCGAGGCCCTCGCGCACGACCCCATGCTCGTGCGTCGACTGCGCCGTCGGCGCGACGACGCGGCTGCCCAGCACCGGGCGCGCCTGGGGCGGACGGCGGAACGCTGACGGGTTCGCTCGGACGCGACCGATAGCATCGTCCAATGGCCAGATCGACCTTCCCTCGGGATCGCTTCGACGACCTCCCGGCCGACTCCGGTCGCGTCGGCGCTCACCGGGCCGAGAACCCGCGTCTGCGCGGGTGGATCGTCTTCCTGTGGGCGGCCATCGCCACCCTGGTGCTGATCATCGCCGGCATCTTCGCGACGCTCGTGGTCTCGGGCCGTATCTCGCTGGGCCCCGCCGACGCTCCCACCCCGATCGCCTCGGCGGAGCCGACGACCCCGGCCGTGGTCGACACGTCGTACTCGGTGGTGGTGCTCAACGGCACGCCCGACAGCGGTCTCGCCGCCTCCGTCCGCGACCAGATCGTGGCGGCGGGGTGGAGCGGCGACACCGTCGAGACCGGCAACTCCGACAGCACCGACTTCGCTGACACGACCATCTACTACCGTCTCGACAGCGATGAGGCGGCGGCCGAGGGGCTGGCTCAGACGATCGGTGGCGCGCAGGTCGCGCAGAGCGACTTCCTGCAGCCCACCGATGACCCGAACACCCCCGACGACGAGAGCAACGTCAAGCGTCTGATCGTCGTGATCGGCCTCGACCGGGCATCCGGTCAGCCGTCCGCCTCGCCCTCATCCTGACAGGTCGCGGGCCGCGTGTTTCCGCGGAGTAACAACTTGGATGCACGCGCGTCAACAATGCTCCCGAACCCCGATTCGGTGGCGCCCCCCGTGCTTACGATGACCTCGTCGTTCAGCAACAGGAGATTCGCATGACGCAGGGCACTGTCAAATGGTTCAACGCCGAGAAGGGCTTCGGCTTCATCACGGTCGATGACGGGCAGGACGTTTTCGTCCACTACTCGAGCATCGAGATGTCGGGCTTCCGCGTCCTCGAGGAGGGGCAGGCCGTCGAATTCACCGTCGGCACCGGTCAGAAGGGCCCCCAGGCGGAGTCCGTGCGACTGGCCTGAGCGCTGATCAGAACGCCGCGGCATCCGAGTTCCGGATGCCGCGGCGTTCGGTGTTTCCGGGACGGTGCGCGGCTTGCACTCCCCAGGGGCGAGTGCCAGAATGAGTTAGCACTCGCTTTCGTCGAGTGCCAAAATCTGCAAGTCACCCGTCCGGGAGGGACGACACACTTATGGCAAAGATCATCGCTTTCGACGAAGAGGCCCGGCGCGGTCTCGAGCGCGGCCTCAACACTCTCGCCGACGCCGTCAAGGTGACCCTGGGCCCCCGCGGTCGCAACGTCGTGCTCGAGAAGAAGTGGGGCGCCCCCACGATCACGAACGACGGTGTCTCGATCGCCAAGGAGATCGAGCTCGACGACCCCTACGAGAAGATCGGCGCAGAGCTGGTCAAGGAGGTCGCCAAGAAGACCGACGATGTCGCGGGTGACGGCACCACCACCGCCACCGTTCTCGCCCAGGCGCTCGTGCGCGAGGGCCTGCGCAACGTCGCCGCCGGCGCCGACCCCATCTCGCTCAAGAAGGGCATCGAGAAGGCCGTCAAGGCCGTCACCGACGAGCTGCTCGCCTCCGCCAAGGAGGTCGAGTCCAAGGAGCAGATCGCCGCCACCGCGTCGATCTCCGCCGCCGACCCCGCGATCGGCGAGCTCATCGCCGAGGCCATCGACAAGGTGGGCAAGGAAGGCGTCGTCACCGTCGAAGAGAGCAACACCTTCGGCACCGAGCTCGAGCTCACCGAGGGCATGCGCTTCGACAAGGGGTACATCAACCCCTACTTCGTCACCGACCCCGAGCGTCAGGAAGCGGTCTTCGAAGACCCGTACATCCTGATCGCCAACCAGAAGATCTCCAACATCAAGGACCTTCTGCCGATCGTCGACAAGGTGATCCAGGAGGGCAAGGAGCTCCTCATCATCGCCGAGGACGTCGAGGGCGAAGCCCTCGCGACGCTCGTGCTCAACAAGATCCGCGGCATCTTCAAGTCGGTCGCCGTCAAGGCTCCCGGCTTCGGCGACCGCCGCAAGGCTCAGCTGCAGGACATCGCGATCCTCACCGGTGGCCAGGTCATCACCGAAGAGGTGGGCCTCAAGCTCGAGAACGCGACCGTCGACCTGCTCGGCCGTGCCCGCAAGGTCATCATCACCAAGGACGAGACCACGATCGTCGAGGGTGCCGGTGAGTCGGAGCTGATCGAGGGTCGCGTGACCCAGATCCGCCGCGAGATCGAGAACACCGACAGCGACTACGACCGCGAGAAGCTCCAGGAGCGCCTCGCGAAGCTCGCCGGTGGCGTCGCCGTCATCAAGGCCGGAGCCGCGACCGAGGTCGAGCTCAAGGAGCGCAAGCACCGCATCGAAGACGCCGTGCGCAACGCCAAGGCCGCTGTGGAAGAGGGTGTCGTCGCCGGTGGTGGCGTCGCGCTCATCCAGGCCGGCAAGAACGCTCTCGCCAACCTCGAGCTCACGGGTGACGAGGCCACGGGCGCGAACATCGTGCGCGTCGCCATCGAGGCCCCGCTCAAGCAGATCGCGCTCAACGCCGGTCTCGAGCCCGGTGTTGTTGCGAACAAGGTCGCCGAGCTCCCCGTGGGCCACGGCCTCAACGCCGCGACCGGCGAGTACGGCGACCTGTTCGCACAGGGCATCATCGACCCGGCCAAGGTCACCCGCTCCGCTCTGCAGAACGCCGCGTCGATCGCCGGCCTCTTCCTCACCACCGAGGTCGTCGTCGCCGACAAGCCCGAGAAGGCCGCCGCTCCCGCGGGCGACCCGACGGGTGGCATGGACTTCTGATCCACGCTGACGCCTGAGAACGCCCCCTTCCTCCGGGAGGGGGCGTTCTTCGTTTCGGGGCAGGGGCGGGGTGACACCGGAGGGAGGGTGAGATTTCTCACATCTTTGACGCGGGCCATGGACTCGGGGACTACTTTCACCCGAGTGACAGACCTCTTCTCCTCTCGTGAAGCCGAGGCGGCCATCGCTCGGATCGAGCCATCGCGGGTCACGGCGCCGTGACGCAGGAGGTTGGTCATGTCTTCCCTCGATGACTCCCTCGTCAGCGACGCGATCGTGCGCTACATCGGCGAAGACCGCTCACCCTTCCCTCTCGATGAGATATCCGCGGTCAGGAAAGCGCATGCGAACGAGGGGCTCGAACTCACCTCGATGATCGTTCAGACCCTCGTACGATCGGAGGCGATCACACCGGGAGAGGTGGCGCCTTCCGATGACGGGTTGAGGGAACGGCTTTATGAAAAGCTCAGGGCGCTATTCCCGGGCCTGTCCGAGCAGGCAGTGCGCGCCATCGCGTGGAGGTGGGGGTTCCTCAACCTCAGGTGAGGGTGGAAAGACCACGCGCTGACGCGCAAGAGACCGCTCAAGCCGTTATCGACAGCCACGGGGTGGAGCGCCGGTTCCGGGAGTCTGAGGAGCAGAAGGGCGCGAGCAACCGTGATCGCGATCCGGCCTCCGGGGCGAACCCCGCTTGATCAAGCGTCGTTCTCGGGTCGGTAGTTCTCGGGGAGGCGTTCGAGGGGCTGCGTCTCGATGAGTGCGTGCTCCTGGGCGTCGCGACGATCAGCGAGGGGAAGGGAGACACGGAAGGTCGCTCCGCCCCCGGGGGTGTCGCGCACATCGACCGTGCCGTGCAGGAGGTCGACGATGGATGCCACGATCGACAGGCCCAGACCCGAGCCGCCGGTCTCTCGGGTGCGCGAGGTGTCGGCGCGCCAGAAGCGCTGGAAGATCTGCTCGCGGATCTGCTCGGGCACTCCCTCGCCGTGGTCGATGATCTCGATCCAGCCCATGTCGCTCTCGGCGTCGACGCCGACGCGCAGACCGATGGGGGAGTCCTCGGCGGTGAAGCGGCGGGCATTGCCGAGCAGGTTCGCGACGACCTGACGCACCTTGTTCTCGTCGCCCATGACGATGGGGGCGAGACGCGGAACGGGCCGGACGACACCGAGGGGGGGCGTGCCCTGCGCGGGCTCGCCTTCGGAAGAGGAGGATGCCGTGGGCTCTGCGCCGTCCTTCGACCGACGCCGCAACCGGGACAGGGTCGCGCCCGCGATCGCCATCGCCGACGTGGTGGGGGCGGTGCGGCGTCGACCGGTGCCGCTCGCAGGTCGTCCACCGGAGTCCAGCAGCGGGTCGAGGGTGATCGTGGGAAGCACCAGCTCGTCGCGCGAGGTGGTGTCGTCGACGGTCACCTCGCGCTGAGGGGAGGTCACGCGCAGGTCGAGGGCGGCATCGCGGGCGATCGGGCGCAGATCGAGGGCGATGATCGTGACGTCACGACGCTCGTCGAGGCGGGCGAGGGCCAGAAGATCCTCGACCAGGGCGCCCATCCGGATCGCCTCCTTCTCGATGCGCTCCATCGACTGAGCGACGTCCTCGTCGGAACGGATCGCACCCATGCGGTACAGCTCCGCGTAGCCGCGCATGGTCACGAGGGGAGTGCGGAGTTCGTGGCTGGCGTCGCCGATGAATCGACGCATCTGCCGCACGGTGGCATCCCGTTGCCCGAGGGCTCCATCGATCCGAGCGAGCATCGCGTTGATGGCCGTCTTGAGCCGACCCACCTCGGTGTCGGGGACGATGTCGGTCAAGCGCTGACTGAAGTCTCCCGCCGCGATGTCCATGGCTGTCGTCTCGACCTGCCGCAGGTTGCGGAAGGCGAGGGTGACGAGCCAGCGCGTGAGCAGAGCCGTCGCGATGAGGATGAGCAAGGCCACGAAGGCGTATATGCCGATGTAGGCCGCGACGATCCGATCCGTCGGGGCCAGCGGCTGGATCACCATCTGGGTGTAGACGCCGGGATTTCCCGGCACCTGCAGCACCCCGACGCGGGCGAGGAAGTGCTGCCCCGACTCGGGCGACTCGAGGTCGATGCGTCGATCGATCTGGCTGTAGGTCTGCTCGACCGTGAAGGTCGACGGGATGTCGGGGAGGGCGGTCGTCGACGTGCCGTTGTAGAACGCCTCGCGCTGACCGTCGGGACCGTAGACGACCACCATCGACCCGATCTGCGGTGCGTTGTCGACCTGCGAGAAGACGACGCGGCCGTCGACGGGCGCGGTGGTGAAGATGCTGTTCGCGATGCTTCCGGCGGCCTGCTGAGCGAGCTGCTCGTCGAGGTTGTTCACCAGGGTGGTGCGTAGGAACACCATGGTTCCGATGCCCGCGGTGAACAACCCGATGGCGAGGAGCGCGACGGTGACGCCGGTGACCTTGGTACGCAGGCTCAGCCCGCGCCACCAGCGCGTGAGCGAATCGTCGGAATGCGACAGGAGGACGCCTTCTCTCAGGCGGTCTTGCCCGACTTCAGCATGTAGCCGAAGCCGCGCTTGGTCTGGATGAGCGGCTCGGAGGAGTGCGGGTCGATCTTGCGCCGCAGGTACGAGATGTAGCTCTCGACGATGCCCGCGTCGCCGTTGAAGTCGTACTCCCAGACGTGGTCGAGGATCTGCGCCTTCGACAGCACGCGGTTCGGGTTGAGCATGAGGTAGCGCAGGAGCTTGAACTCGGTGGGGCTGAGGTCGATCGAGACGTCGCCGACACTGACGTCGTGCGTGTCCTGGTCCATCGTCAGCTCACCGGTGCGGATGATCGACTCCTCGTCGGCCTGCATCGTGCGACGCAGGATCGCCTGGATGCGAGCGACGATCTCGTCGAGGCTGAACGGCTTGGTGACGTAGTCGTCGCCTCCCGCGTTCAGGCCCATGATCTTGTCCTCGGTCTCGTCCTTGGCGGTGAGGAACAGGATCGGAGCGGTGTAGCCGGCGCCGCGCAGACGCTTGGTGACGCTGAACCCGTTCATGTCGGGGAGCATCACGTCGAGCACGATGAGGTCGGGTTCCTCTTCGAGCACGGCCGAGATCGTCTGCGCGCCGTTGGCCACGGCTCGCACCTGGAACCCGGCGAAACGCAGGCTCGTGATGAGCAGGTCGCGGATGTTCGGTTCGTCGTCCACGACGAGGATGCGAGGAGCTGTCATGCCCTCATTATCGTGATCTGACCCAGCAATGTGCTGGATATGGAACGGAAAGCCGCGTGCTGGTATGCGTCAGGCCGCTTCTGCGTCGATTCCGTCGGCATCCAGAATCGTGTAGGCGTACCCTTGCTCGGCCAGGAATCGCTGGCGATTCTGGGCGAAATCCTGGTCCACGGTGTCGCGGGCGATGAGGGTGTAGAAGCTCGCGGTGTGGTTCGACTGCTTCGGACGGAGCAGGCGACCGAGCCGCTGGGCCTCTTCTTGGCGCGAGCCGAACGACCCCGACACCTGGATGGCGACCGACGCCTCGGGAAGGTCGACCGAGAAATTGGCGACCTTGGACACCACCAGCAACGGGATCGATCCGTCGCGGAACCCCTGGAAGAGCTCTTCGCGCTCGGGGATCGGCGTGGCGCCGGTGATCTGCGGGGCGTTCAACGCTTCCGCCAACTCGTCGATCTGATCGAGGTACTGTCCGATCACGAGGATCCTCTCGCCCGGATGCCGTTCGACGAGCCGGCGCGCGACCTCGATCTTGGCGGGGGCGGTGGCCGCGAGACGGTACCGGTCCTCGTCGGCGGCGGCGGCGTATTCGAGCCGCTCGTCGGCGGGGAGGTCGATGCGCACCTCGTAGCAGGCCGCGGGAGAGATGAAGCCCTGAGCCTCGATCTCCTTCCACGGGGCGTCGAAGCGCTTCGGACCGATGAGGCTGAAGACATCGCCCTCGCGACCGTCCTCGCGCACGAGTGTCGCCGTGAGGCCGAGGCGGCGGCGGGCCTGCAGGTCGGCCGTGAGCTTGAACACGGGAGCCGGGAGCAGGTGCACCTCGTCGTACAGCACCAGGCCCCAGTCGAGGGCATCGAGGAGGGCGAGGTGGGCGTACTGGCCTTTCCGCTTGGCGGTGAGGATCTGGTACGTCGCGATGGTGACCGGCTTGATCTCCTTGACCTGGCCGGAGTACTCGCCGATCTCGTCGGGGGTCAGACTCGTGCGGCGCAGCAGCTCGTCGCGCCACTGACGGGCGCTGACGGTGTTGGTGACGAGGATCAGGGTGGTGGTCCGGGTGTCCGCCATGGCTCCCGCACCCACCAGCGTCTTGCCCGCCCCGCAGGGGAGCACCACGACACCGGAGCCGCCCTCCGAGAAGGATTCGACCGCCTGACGCTGGTAGGGGCGCAGGCTCCACCCGTCTTCGGCCAGATCGATCGGGTGCGGGGTGCCGGGGGTGTACCCGGCGAGGTCTTCGGCGGGCCAGCCGATCTTCAGCAGCTCCTGCTTGATGTGGCCGCGTGCCCACGCGTCGACCAGGAAGCTGTCGTCGCTCGGACGACCGATCAGCAGCGGGGCGATGCGCTTGTTGCGCGAGACCTCGCTGAGGACGGCGGCATCGGAGGAGCGCAGGACGAGCTCCCCGTCGTCGTTGCGCTCGATGACGAGACGCCCGTAACGGTTGACGGATTCGCGGATGTCGGTGCTGACCGAGGCGGGCACGGGGAAGCGCGACCACCGGTCGAGGGTGTCGAGCATGGACTCGGCGTCGTGACCGGCCGCTCGAGCGTTCCAGAGGCCCAGGCGGGTGATGCGGTACGTGTGGATGTGCTCGGGTGCGCGCTCGAGCTCGGCGAAGACCGCGAGCTCATGCCGCGCCGTCTCTGCCTGGGGGTGCGCGACCTCGAGGAGTACGGTGCGGTCGCTCTGCACGATGAGGGGGCCGTCAGCCATAGCGTTCGAGTCTACCGGGGTCGGGGAGGGCGGGGCGTGCGCGGCCGTCACTCGACGGGTGCGACCCCGTCGATGTGCGACAGGGGCAGGGTGCGTTCGACGTCGGCGCCGCGATCGCGACCGCGCAGTCGACCTCCGCCGAGACCCGTCGCTTCGAGCCGGAAGACGCGCGCCGAACCGTCGGGCAGGCGCACCGTGACGTCGATGACCGAGCGAGCGCGCACCGCCTGGTCGAGCTCGCGCTCGAGCCACGCGGCATCCGAGTCCTCCGCTCCCGTCCGCAGGCGCTCGATGAGGTCGGCGTAGGTGTCGGCGGGGGCGGTTTCGGGTGAGGCGGGGGCCGCTAGCTTCGCACGTTCGAGTGCGCGGGGACGTCCGTCGGCGTCGACGGCGACCGCCGGGTAGTGCGCGTCGGTCAGCGCCCAGAACACGACGTCGGCCGAGACATGGGAGACCAGCTCGTCGTCCGTGCGCGTGAGGGCGATCGAGCGGAGCGACTGATCGACCTCCATCGACCGCAGGAGCGTCTCGTCGTCGGTCATGACACGGGTGAGATGCGAGGCGGCATCGGTGGTCACCCGCACGCGTCCGTGCTCGGCGGCGGTGCGCTCGATGACGTACGCCAGAGGCTGGGGGAGACCGGTGAGCGAGATCCCGGTGAGGAACTCGCGCAGCGAGTCGGCGGTCTCTCCCGCCGTGATCGCCGCGCCGATGGTGGCGGCGCTGAAGCGATAGCTCGAGGCCTGGGCGCGCGATTCGCGGGCGGCCATCGACCGCAGCCGCACGTCCAGGTGAGGGGCCAGCGGCCCGGGCGCGATCGCCGTGAGGTCGTTCTGCAGGTACACGCGATCGACCTCGGGAGGCAGGAGCTCGCGCAGCGCCGAGGTGTCGACGTCACCGCCCTCCGCCAGGGGGCGTGCCCACGGCGTCGCGTGACCGGCGGCGTCGAGAAGACCCCACCGCACGAGACGTTTGATCCAGAGGGCGGCACGGTCGGGTCCCTCGAGGTCGAAGGGCGTCGCCTGGGCCCACTGCTCGGTGGGGATCCAGCCGCCGTCGGACGAGCGGTAGGCCCGCGGAAGGGCGTCGCGCAAAGCCTCGGCGGTGCGCTGCCAGCGCTCGAGGGTCGGCAGTCGCAGCCATTCGCGCCCGGCCGGAGACACGAGCCACGCGCGGTCGTTCGTGCCGAGCAGGCCCACGTCGGCGGCGAGCCCCACGAGGAGGTCCGCCTCGGCCGCGGTCGTGACGGCACCGGCATCGACGAGGCGACGTCTCTCGGTGGCTCCGAGCGATCCGGAGCCGATGCGCCCGAGCGGGGCATCGAGGGTCTGCATGAGGATGTCGGCGACGGATGCCGCGTTGGTGAACACCGCCTCGGAGGCGGCCCCCGTGCTCTCGGGCGTCGACGTCGCGCGGCGCGGGGCAACGGCATCCGGGATCCCCGAGGGCAGGATCTCGCGCGCCGTCTCGAACACGGACGGGAAGGGGAGTCCGTCCTCTCCGACGAGGGCATGGGATGCCAACTGCTCGCGGACTCCGGCGGGTGCGGGGTGCTCCGCATCGAGCAGAGCCGCGGCTTCGTCGCGGTTGAGAGCGGGCAGGCCGCGGGCGATCGAGGCCGTGTCGAGGAGCGCCTCGGCGGCGTCGAACATGTCCCGCCAGGTGCTCGAGGGGGAGATGCTGCGTTCGGCGAAGAGGCGGGCGAGGTCGGCGTCGCTGCGCGCGCTCAACGAGACCGCCAGTGCGCGTTGTGCGGAGGTCTCGGGCACGTCGTCAGGCCTTGTTGGCCCGGGCCCTTCGGACGAAGCTCATGATCAGCACGGCCAGCAGGCACGCGAAGGCCACGGGCGGGGCGATGTAGACGAGCAGGCCGATGACGGGCCACACCCCCGAACCCATGTCGGCTCCGGAACTCGAGCCGATGATGATGGCGAAGAAGCACACGATCGACAGCGCGAGCAGGCCCAGCGACATGAACGCGAGAATGCGGTCGATGCGGCGGACGGGGACGTCGTCGCCCGGTGTGCTGCCACCGGAGGTGCGGGTGCTCATCGGGCTCAGCCTACTGCCTGGCGGAGGTGCCGTAGGCTGGAAGACCGGGATCCGATCGGCTCCCGCGTTCCGCCGCGCTTGCGCGCACTCATCCAGCGAGGTGTCCATGCCCACCGGCAAGGTCAGGTTCTACGACGACGAGAAGGGCTTCGGCTTCATCGTCACCGATGACGGCCAGGACGTGTTCCTGCACGCCACCGCCCTGCCCGCCGGAGCCCCCGGACCCAAGGCCGGGACGCGCCTCGAGTTCGGCGTGGCCGACGGCAAGCGGGGCCTCCAGGCCCTCTCGGTGCGCGTTCTCGACGCCCCCGTGAGCCTGTCGAAGCGATCGCGCAAGCCCGCGGACGACATGGCGATCATCGTCGAGGATCTCGTCAAGCTGCTCGACGGCATCGGCGGCGACCTGCGACGCGGTCGCTACCCCAACGGCCCGCACGCCCAGAAGATCGCCGCGGTCCTGCGCAAGGTCGCCGATGACTTCGAAGCCTGAACAGCCCGTCGATGAGCGTCTGATCGGCGCCCACGACCTGGCTCTCGCCGCCCTTCACGAGATCACCCCCGCAAGCACCGTCGGACCCGCGGCCGGGTACACCGCCGAGGACGAGGGGGCGGTTTCGCTGCGGTTCCACACGCGCCTCGCCGGGTACCCGGGATGGTTCTGGACAGTCAGCGTCGCCGTCGTCGACGATTCCGAACCGACCGTGCTCGAGGTCGAACTGCTGCCCGGTGACGGCGCGCTGCTCGCTCCCGACTGGGTGCCGTGGGCGACGCGACTCGCGGAGTACCAGGCGGCACAGGCGGCGGCCGCCGTCGACGATGATTCCGACGATGACGACGACGAGGATGCGGACGACGACTCGGACGACGAGGACTCGGATGACGAGGACGACTCCGACGACGAGGAGCCGAAGGCGCGCTTCCACGCGGGAGACCTCGACGGCGTCGACATCGACGAGTTGGACGCGACGCACACGGACGATCCGGCCGACGACGACGAGGCGGAGGACGACGAATCCGACGACGACGAGTCCGACGACGACGACGAGCGCGAACGCAGTTACTGAACGTCTTTCACGACGAAGGCCGCCCCGCTGATGCGGGGCGGCCTTCGTCGTTCCGGGGCTCAGGCCCGTGGCAGGTGCTCGATCGTGTAGTCGATCGCACCGATGAGGCGACGCACGTCGTCGGGCTCGATCGACACGAAGGTCGCCACGCGAAGCTGGTTGCGTCCGAGCTTGCGATACGGCTCGGTGTCGACGATCCCGTTCGCGCGGAGGCTCTTCGCGATCGCCGCCGCGTCGATGCTGTCGTCGAAGTCGACGGTGACGACCACGGGGGAGCGGTCGGCGGGGTCGCTCACAAAGGGGGTGGCCACCTCGCTCGCGTCGGCCCACTCGTACAGGGCCGTCGACGACTCCGCGGTCCGGGCGCCCGCCCACGACAGGCCGCCGTTGTCGAGGATCCACCCGAGCTGCTCGTCGAGCAGGAGGAGCGTCGCGAGGGCCGGGGTGTTGAGCGTCTGCTGCAGGCGCGAGTTGTCGAGCGCGTTCTTCAGGCTGAGGAACTCGGGGATGTAGCGGTCGGATGCCGCGATCCGCTCGATTCGCTCGATCGCGGCGGGCGACACGGCCGCGTACCAGAGGCCGCCGTCGGAACCGAGGTTCTTCTGGGGCGCGAAGTAGTAGACGTCAGCCTGCGTGACGTCGAGGTCGATGCCGCCGGCGGCGCTGGTGGCATCGATGACGGTGAGTGCGCCGGCGTCGGCGTTCACGCGCTGGACGGGAGCGGACACCCCCGTCGAGGTCTCGTTGTGCGGCCAGGCGTAGACGTCGACGCCGTCGACGGCCTCGGCGATCGAGCGGGTGCCGGGTGCGGCCTTGCGCACGTCGGGTGCCTGCAACCAGGGAGCCGCGGCGGCCGACGCGAACTTGCCGCCGAACTCGCCGAAGACGAGGTTCTGGCTGCGCTTCTCGATCAGGCCGAAGGCGGCGGCATCCCAGAAGGCGGTCGATCCGCCGTTGCCGAGGATGATCTCGTAGCCCTCGGGCAGACGGAACAGCTGCGACAGACGCTCGCGCGTGCTGGCGACGAGGTTCTTCACGGGCGCCTGACGGTGCGAGGTTCCGAGGATCGAGGCTCCGCGGGTGACGAGGGCCTCGAGCTGCGCGCCGCGCACCTTCGAAGGGCCGCACCCGAAGCGACCGTCGGCGGGCAGGAGATCGGTGGGCAGTTCCACGTGCGACATGGGACCGATTCTAGGGTCACCCCCGGGTGGGCCCCGCGCTCATGTCGGAGGGGGTCGGTAGGCTGGGATGACTTGCCGCGCGACATCGAGGACACCTGAATGACCGATCTGATCGACACCACCGAGATGTACCTGCGCACGATCCTCGAGCTCGAAGAAGAGAAGATCGTGCCGCTGCGCGCGCGGATCTCCGAGCGCCTGGGCCACTCGGGTCCGACCGTCTCGCAGACCGTGGGACGAATGGAGCGCGACGGTCTCGTCGTGGTCTCCGAAGATCGTCGCCTCGAGCTGACCGACGACGGTCGGCAGAAGGCCGTCGACGTGATGCGCAAGCACCGGCTCGCCGAGCGCCTGCTGAGCGACGTCATCGGTCTCGACTGGGCGTACGTGCACGATGAGGCCTGCCGCTGGGAGCACGTCATGAGCGAGCAGGTGGAGCGTCGCCTCGTCGAACTGCTCGGCCACCCCACCGAGTCGCCGTACGGCAATCCGATCCCGGGTCTCGACCAGCTCGGCGACGCCAACAGCGTCACCTTCGACGACGGTGTCGTCGGCCTCGTCCGCAAGCTCACCGATGCGGGCGGCCCCATCTCGGGGACGGTCCGCCGCCTCGCCGAGCCCGCGCAGGTCGACCCCGAACTGCTGCAGCAGCTCAAGGCCGCGGGAGTGCTCCCCGGTGCCCGCGGCGACTACCGCTTCAACGAGGGCTACGTGCTCGTGCAGATGGACGGCGTCGATGAGGGACTCGAGCTGCCCGTCGAGGTCGCCTCGCACATCTTCCTCGTCGCCGAGGACTGAGCGCGGCCGCGTTCGACGGTGCCGGGCCGAGCATCGCCTGGGAGCGGTTACTGAAGCGTGACATGTTCGTTATCTTCGGGTAGCCTCAGAAAGTCCACAGGCGAGAAGCCCGCCGTCGGACCCCTCGCGGTTTGCCTCATCGGCTCGTCGTCCGCGCAGGGCCCAGCCCGCACATCGTGCCCCACATTCGAGTGCTGACGAGCCAGCGTCCCCGAAGACGCAGAGGCGCCGGAGGAACTTTGGCTGAACACAACGAGCCCGCAGCGGACCTACCCGAAGGCGCCGCGACGGGACCCACCCGCAAGAGCGCGCGCGCCGCGGTGACCCGCCCGACCGGTCGCGCCCTGCAGACCACGGCCCCCGCGACCGCACCCGTCGCACGCACCGCTCCTGCTCGAAGCGCCTCGTCGCCGCGTCGCGTCGGCAAGCCGTTGCGCAGCGCCGTCATCCTCTCGATGGTCGCCGGGCTCGTCGCCACGGTCGCCATCCCCGCGTATGCGGCGACCATGCCGGCCGCCGAGACCATGACGCTCCAGCAGATGTCGGCCGCCGACAACCAGTCGCTCGTCGTGGCCTCGGACGCCACCGCCGAGACCCTCGACCGCAGCAGCTACTCCGCCACCACCGCCGACGAGATCCAGAAGAAAAAGGATCAAGAAGCCGCCGCGGCCGCCGCCGCGGAGCGCGCGCGTCAGCTGGCCGCCAACGCCACGAAGGCGTCGACGTCGGTGAGCTCGATCGACCTCAACATGACCGCGCCCGGATCGGGTGAGGTGCGCTGGCCGCTGACGAGCTACACGCTCGGCCGTGGCCTGTGGGATTCCGGCTACCACCAGGGAGTCGACCTCCTCGCCCCCGGCGGACAGCCCATCTTCGCCGCGGCCGGCGGAGTCGTCAGCGTCTCGCAGGAGAGCTACGGCGGCTACGGTGTCGCCATCGTGATCGAGCACGTCATCAACGGTCAGAAGGTCTCGACCACGTACGGTCACATGACGTACGGCAGCCGCCAGGTGCAGGCCGGACAGACCGTCGCCCCGGGCCAGCTCATCGGCCTGGTCGGCTCGACGGGCAGCTCGACCGCCAACCACCTCCACTTCGAGGTGCACATCAACGGCTCGGTCGTCGATCCCTACGCGTGGCTGCAGCAGAACGCCGGCTGATATTCCACACGAGGCGGCGTGCCGGAGGACATCGTTCTCCGACACGCCGCTTCTTGTTTCCCTCCGCGGCCGACCCCGGGCGTGTCGCAGTGGGTTAGCCTGTCAGCGACGTCGGAAGAACCGAAGGGACATACCGATGAACACCAGTCCGCGCATCCGCACCATGGATGCGCTCGGGCTGCTCGTTCTTCGGCATCGTGTGTTCGGATGCCGCGGTTTCACCGTGACCTCCCAGGCGCTGTCTGCCTAGACAGCGCCTTTTTCATACCCTTTCGCACCTTCCGTCGTCGCGAGTCGAACATCCGAGAAGCCGTCTCGGCCATTCGAGAGGACGAGAAATGCGCACACTGGTGCTGAACGCGGGCTACGAGCCCCTCGCGGTCGTGTCGTTCAAGCGAGCCCTCGTGCTCGTGATGAACGACAAGGCCACCGTCGTCGAGAGCATCGACGAAGACCCGGTCTGGGCCGCCCACGGAACCTACGATCGCCCGGCGGTGATCATCCTGACCCGTTACGTGCGGGTTCCGGGGGCCCGCCAGGTGCCGGTCACCCGTCGAGGGGTCCTGCGCCGCGACGCCCACCGTTGCGGATACTGCGGCAAGGCCGCGTCGACGATCGATCACGTGCTGCCCCGTTCGCGCGGCGGCAAGGACACGTGGGAGAACCTCGTGGCGTGCTGCCTGCTGTGTAACAACGTCAAGGGCGATCGCACTCCTCAGGAGATGCGGTGGGAGCTGCGGCTCGTCCCGGCGCCTCCGAGGGGGTCGTCGTGGACGGTGCGCGGTGTGGACAAGAGCGATCCGCGGTGGGAGCCGTACCTGGCGTTGGCCGCGTGAGACCGGCATCCGGGATCCTTCTGCGCGCGTGTGGTGGGTGAGGCGTTCCGGGTGATGGGATGGGGGCATGACTCGTGCTCTTCTCGTCATCGACATGCAGCGGGGTTTCGACGACCTCTCGTTCTGGGGTCCGACCGCGAATCCGGAGTGCGAGGCGCATGTCGCGGCGCTGATCAATGCGTGGCGTCGTGACGACGAGCCGATCGTCGTGGTGCGCCATGAGTCGGCGTCCGTCGGTTCCCCCCTTCACCCGGATGCTGAGGGCAACGGGCTCGTCGACGCGGTCGCCGCTGCTCCCGCCGCTCTCGTCGTCTCGAAGAGCGTCAACTCGGCGTTCTACGGAGACCCCGATCTGTACGCGTGGTTGCACGAGCGCGGCATCCGGGAACTGGTGATCTGCGGCATCCAGACGAACATGTGCGTCGAGACGACGGCACGGATGGCGGGCAACCTCGGCTACGACGTGACGGTCGTCCTGGATGCCACGCGCACCTTCGACCTGACCGGGGAGGTCGCGGGGCTCGGTACCGTCACCCGCACGGCGGCGGAGCTCATGGCGAACACCGCCATCGTGCTGCAGCAGGGGGGATTCGCGCGGATCGCGGCGACGGCCGATCTGGTCTGAGCGGGGCTGTCACCGGCGGGACGCGGGGGAGCCGGTGCGCTCTGCCGGGCGCGCGATCGGGGCTGTCCGCCCAATGTCGGAGGTCGATCGTATCTTCGACCCACAGGGATTGAGGTCATCGAACAGATGTTCTAACCTGTGGGAGTGAGGGCGATCGTGAGAGACCAGGTACAGGCCGTACCCGACATCCATGCGCTGCGCGATCGCCTCGAGCGCATGCAGGGGCGGCGCATGGACGCACCGGTCCTGCCGACGCATCCGGCTTTCTCTTCGCTGCTGCCCGGTGGGGGATTGCGGTCGGGGTCGGCATACGCGCTGGCCCGCTCGGCGTCTCTTCTGCTGGCGCTCATGGCGCGACCCTCGCAGGACGGCGCGTGGTGCGGGGTGATCGGCATGCCCGAGCTCGGAGCCGAGGCCGCCGAGAAGTACGGTCTCGACCTCGATCGACTCGTGTTCATCCCCGACCCGGGTCCCCGATGGCTCGCCGTGACGGCGACGATCACCGAAGTGCTGCCCGTGGTGGCGGTGCGCCCTCCCTCGGGGTCGACGGCCGCCCGCGGAGGCGCCGAGACCACGAGACTGGCCGCGCGGTTACGCGATCGCGGTTCGGTCCTGCTCGTACAGGGAGCCTGGCCCCAGGCCGAGGCGGTGATCGATGTCGCCGATCCGCGGTGGTCGGGGCTCGGCCACGGACACGGGTACCTCGCCGGGCGTGAGCTGACCGTGTCCGTGACCAGCCGACGCTCGCCGAACGCCCGACGCGCGCGCATGCTGCTGCCCGCCGCAGACGGGACGATCGAGCTGCTGGGTGCTCCGGCGGAGCGACTGGTTCCGCGCGAGCGCGATGCCTTCCCGGTGCGGGCGGTGGGATGATGCAGGCCCCCACGCGCAGCCTCGTGCTGTGGTTCCCCGACTGGCCCATCACGGCGTTCTCGAACGAGGCGGTGAGCCCTCCTCGGCCGGATGCCGCGGTGGCGGTGTTCTCCCACAATGTCGTCGTCGCCTGCTCGTGGGCCGCCCGGGCGCAGGGCGTGCGCCGCGGACAGAAGCGCCGCGATGCGCAGGCGCTGTGCCCGGGACTGCAGATGGTGCCGGCCGATCCCGTGCGAGATGCACGAGCATTCGCCCCGGTCGTCGCCCGGATCGAGGAGCGCGCTCCCGGCGTTCAGGTCGTCCGGCCCGGTCTCTGCGCCCTCCGCGCACGAGGACCGGCGCGCTATTACGGCGGTGAGGTCGAGGCTGCGCGCATGCTGATCCGGCAGCTCGACGACGACGGGTTCGGGGGCGTGCGCGCGAGTGTCGCCGACGGGGTGTTCACCGCGGAGCAGGCGGCTCGGACGGCACCTGATGACGACCCCGTCCGCATCGTCGAGCCCGGTGGGGCCGGGGCCTTCCTCGCGCCCCTGTCGATCGCGACTCTCGACGACGCCGAGTTCGGCAGCCTGCTGTCTCGACTGGGAGTGCACACCCTGGGCGAGCTGGCGGGACTCCAGGTCGAGCGGGTGCGGGAACGGTTCGGCGAGAGGGGGGTTCGCCTGCACGCCCTCGCCGGGGGACTCGATTCGCAGCCGGTCCAGCCGCGGACACCCCCTCCCGAGTTGCACCGCGACGTCGCGTTCGAACCGCCTCTCGAGCTCGCCGACCAGGTCGCTTTCGGCATGCGTGTCGCCGCCGAGGAGTTCATCGCCCAGCTCGGCGTGCACGATCTGGTGTGCACCGAGCTGCGCGTCGTGCTCACGGGTGAACGGGGCGAACGCAGCGAGCGCGTGTGGCTGCACCCCGGTTCGTTCGACGCCGCCGGGGTGGTCGACCGCGTGCGCTGGCAGCTCGCCGAAGACGCGCAGGGCATCTTCGGTAGCGGGGTCGCGGGGGTGCACATCGAGCCGGAGGCCGTCGACGCCGCAGCGCACCATGCCAAGGGGCTGTTCGGGGCCGGACCCGACGAGCGGGTGCATCACGCTCTCTCTCGCGTCCAGGCGATGCTCGGCCACCGCGGCGTTGTGACCCCCACGATCGGTGGCGGACGCTGGCTCACCGAGCGTCAGGTGCTCGTGCCGTGGGGTGATCGGGCGATCGCCGAGAAGGTGCGGACGCGGCCGTGGCCGGGCAGCCTCCCCGACCCTCTGCCCGCCACCGTCTATCCGGAGCCGCGTCTGGTGGGGGTCACCGACATCGCCGGTGCGCCGGTCACAGTAGGCGAACGCGACGTGCTGAGCGCTCCGCCGGCCGTCCTCGAGACCGCCGGGCAGCGACGCCGCATCAGCGAGTGGGCGGGTCCGTGGCCGATCAGCGAGCGGGGGTGGGATGCCCTGCGGGCGCGCAAGGCTCACCGGTTCCAGGTGGTCGACACCGATGGGGGTGCCTGGTTGCTGGTGGTCGAAGAGGGCGAGTGGAGAGCAGAGGGACGCTATGACTGAGGCTCCGCGCACCCCCGGTCCGCAGAAGGGGTCGCGCTGATGGGATGGACCAACCCTCCCGTGAAGTGGTCCGAGCTCGAGCGCGTGCTCAGCGACGCCCGCAGACCCACCGGCGCACCGCCGAACGGCGACGGCGGTGACAGCCCCGCCTGGTCGCACAAACGCGGAGCCTACGTACCGCCCTCGATCGAGCGGCCCACCGATACGGTGCCCTACGCCGAGCTCCACGCGCACTCGTCCTACTCGTTCCTCGACGGCGCGTCCTCACCCGAAGAACTCGTCGAAGAGGCCGAGCGCTTGGGGTTGCACGCCCTCGCCCTCACCGACCACGACGGCTTCTACGGCATCGTACGATTCGCCGAGGCGGCCGAACAGCGGGCCGTGAACACCGTCTTCGGCGCGGAGTTGTCGCTCGGGCTCCCCGGCCCCCAGAACGGGGAGGCGGACCCGACCGGCTCGCACCTGCTCGTCCTCGCCCGCCAGGAAGAGGGTTATCACCGCCTCGCCGCCGCCATCACCCACGCCCAGCTGACCGGTGCAGAGAAGGGCCGGCCGGTCTACGACCTCGAAGACCTCGCCGAACGAGCCGGGGGACCGGGCGACCCGCAGTGGGCGGTGCTCACCGGATGCCGCAAGGGGGCGGTACGCCAGGCCCTCGCCTTCGAGGGGCCGGCCGGAGCCGCGCGTGAACTCGACACCCTCGTCGACCTGTTCGGCGCCGAGGCGATCTATGTCGAGCTGATGGATCACGGCGATCCGCTCGACTCGCGCCGCAACGACGTCCTGGCCGCGCTCGCCGCCGAGCGAGGGTTGCCGATCCTCGCCACCAACAACGTGCACTACGCCGCTCCGCAGAAGGAGCTGTTGGCCGCCGCCGTCGCCGCGGTGCGGGCGAACCGCGGCCTCGATGAGCTCGACGGCTGGCTCCCCTCCCACGCCGGGGCGCATCTGCGTTCGGGCGTCGAGATGGCGGCGCGGTTCCGGCGCTACCCGGGAGCGGTGGCGCGCACGGTCGAGCTCGCCGATGAGATCGCTTTTCCGTTACGGCGGGCCAAGCCCGCCCTGCCGAAGCAGAAGGTGCCCGAGGGGCACACGCCCATGTCGTGGCTGCGGCACCTGGTCTGGGCGGCCGTACCTCGCAAGTACCCAAATCTGTCCGACGACGACCGGCGGCGCATCGAACGCGAGCTCGAGGTCATCGAGATGAAGGACTTCCCGGGCTACTTCCTCATCGTCTACGGCATCGTGGCCGAGGCGCGGCGGCGCGGCATCCTGTGTCAGGGGCGGGGGTCGGCGGCCAACAGCGCCGTCTGCTACCTGCTCGACATCACCGCCGTCGACTCGATCTTCTACAAGCTGCCGTTCGAGCGGTTCCTCTCGAGCCTGCGCGACGAAGAGCCCGACATCGACGTCGACTTCGACTCCGACCGTCGCGAAGAGATCATCCAGTGGGTCTACGGCGAATACGGGCGTGAACGAGCGGCGCAGGTCGCGAACGTGATCCAGTACCGCCCGAAGAACGCCGTGCGCGACATGGCCCGTGCGCTCGGGCACTCCCCGGGCCAGCAGGATGCCTGGTCGAAGCAGGTCGAGCGGTGGGGAGCCACCCTCGAGAGCGGAGCCGATCACGACATCCCCGACCAGGTCATCGAGTTCGCGTCGGAGCTGTTGAAGGCGCCGCGACACCTCGGCATCCACTCCGGGGGAATGGTGCTCACCGACCGCCCGGTGGGCGAGGTCGTCCCCATCGAGCACGCGCGGATGGAGAACCGCACGGTGATCCAGTGGGACAAGGACGATGCCGCGTGGATGGGGCTGGTCAAGTTCGACCTCCTGGGCCTCGGCATGCTCGCGGCCCTGCAGTACTGCTTCGACCTGATCCGCGACGCCACGGGGGAGGAGTGGGAACTGTCGACTCTGCCGAAGGAAGAGAAGGCGGTGTACGACATGCTCTGCCGTGCGGATTCGATCGGGGTGTTCCAGGTGGAGTCGCGCGCGCAGATGGGTCTTCTGCCCCGGTTGCAGCCCCGCAAGTTCTACGACCTCGTGGTGCAGATCGCCCTCATCCGCCCCGGCCCGATCCAGGGCGGGGCCGTCCACCCGTTCGTGCGCCGCAAGCTCGGCCAGGAGCCGATCACCTACGTGCACCCCAAGCTCGAGCCGGTGCTCTCACGCACGATGGGAGTACCGGTGTTCCAAGAACAACTCATGCAGATGGCCGTGGCCATCGGCAACTGCTCCGCCGAAGACGCCGATCTGCTGCGTCGCGCCATGGGATCCAAGCGTGGACTGGAGCGGATCGACTCCTTGCGGGAGACGCTCTACGCGGGCATGGCCGAGAACGGCCTGGTGGGGCAGGTCGCCGACGAGCTCTACGCCAAGATCCAGGCCTTCGCGAACTTCGGTTTCGCGGAGTCGCATTCGCTGTCGTTCGCTCTTCTGGTCTACGCCAGCTCATGGATCAAGCTGCACTACCCGGCCGCCTTCCTCGCCGGGCTCCTGCGCGCACAGCCCATGGGGTTCTACTCGCCCGCCACACTCACCGCCGATGCCCGCCGGCACGGGGTGCAGGTACGTCGGCCCGATCTGCTGCGCTCGGGGGTCGAGGCGACCCTCGAACCCGTGGACGACACGGACAGCGAGAGGGGATCGGAGCGGACGAATGCCGCGGGGACGGCGAGAGGGGCGGATGCCGCGGGGTCCGCATCACCGGGTTCGGCGCCGCGGCGGGCGAGGAGGCCGGCGACCGGGCTCGAGGCGTGTGCTCACGCGATCCAGCCGCCGACGGGGGAGTTCGACCCCGCGGAGGCCGATGAGACGCTCGCCCATCGCCGCGACGGGGGTTTCGCCGTGCGTCTCGGGCTGGCCGGCGTCACCGGAATCGGAGCCAAGGTCGCCGCGCGCATCGTCGACGAGCGAGAGAACGGCGGAGACTACCGCGACCTGCGCGACCTCGTTCGGCGGACGGGATTGGTCACGGCTCAGCTCGAAGCCCTCGCCACGGCGGGAGCGTTCGACTGCCTCGGGCACACGAGGCGCGAGGCGATCTGGTTGTCGGGGTCGGCCGCCCTCGACCGTCCGGAGTTCCTCCCCGACTCCCTGGTGGCCGTCCAGCCTCCTCTATTCACCGACCCGTCGAGCTACGAGATCCTCGCATCCGACCTGTGGGCCACGGGCCTGTCGGCGGACGACCATCCGCTCACCCATTTCCGGGCCGCGCTCGATGCCCGCGGGGTGCTGACCTCGCGTGAGCTCCGCACCTTCGAGACCGACCGGCGCATCGAGGTGGCGGGGCTCGTGACGCACCGACAGCGGCCGGCCACGGCATCCGGGATCACGTTCCTCAACCTCGAAGACGAACACGGCCTGATGAACATCATCTGCTCGGTCGGCGTGTGGAACAGATACCGCCGCGTCGCGCGCGAATCACCCGCTCTCATCGTGCGCGGGATGCTCGAGCGCTCGGTCGAGGGAGTGACCAACGTGGTCGCCGACGGATTCACCGATCTGCGCGTGGGAGTGTCCCACGCGTCGCGAGACTTCCGATGACGTCGGATGCCATCACTAGACTCGGGCCATCTCGCCCGGTTCCGCACCTGACAGGGGAAACGACATGACCGACACTCCCACTCCGCCCGACGGCTGGTATCCCGACCCCGCCGGAGGCGGCGGTCTGCGCCGCTGGAACGGCACCGGCTGGACCGACGAGGTGCGCTCCGCCACGGAATCCGCGTCGGCGCACGACGCCGCGCCGCGACCCGGCGACAGCTCGGCGGACCAGGGCTCCGCGGCCACCGAAGGGTCGTCGTACGACATCTCGTCGAGCCTCGACCCGCAGGAGCACCCCGCAGGCGCGGCGCACGAGGGAGCGTCGGCCGACGCTTCGGCGCACGAGGGCACTCCGTCGCTCGACACCCCGTCGGCGTACGCTGCGGGCGGTGCGGACAGCCACGACACGCACGGCCAGGACGGCGCGCACGATGCGGCCGCTCCGCTCACCGCCTCCGAGCCGGCGGCCCCTGCTCCACACGAGCCGGCTCCGTACGACTCTGCCGCGCACAACTCAGCCGCGCACGACTCTGTCGCGCACGAGTCCCCGTCGCATGACTCCGCAGCGTCCGAGTCCGCCTCGCACGGCTCGGCGTCGCACGGCTCGGCATCGCACGGCTCGGCGTCGTCCGGCTCCGCGCCCTCGGCGGTTCCGGATTCGGCGTACTCCGCCGCCGGGGCAGCCGCCGCCGCGGGCGTGCCGCCCGTGGCTCCGCCCGCAGCCCCCGTGGCTCCGCCCGCAGCCCCCGTGGCTCCGCCCGCAGCCCCGGCCTACACGTCCGCCCCGGCTTTCCCGGGCGCGCCGGCTTCCTCCTCCGCTCCGGCGTACGTCGCCGGCGCGGCCGGGGCCGGCTACGCCGCAGGCCCGGGCTACCCGAGCGCACCCCCGGTGTCGTACGACACCGCAGCCCCTCGCCGCGACATCAAGACCAACACCGTGTGGGTGTGGCTCATGGTCTTCCTGCCGGTGCTCAGCCTGCTCGGAGTGGTGATCTTCGACTGGTCGTCGTACTTCCGTGACGCCTTCTACGCCGGCGTGTACTCCTACGACTCCGGCCCGGCGTCGATGGCCGGCACGAACGCCGCGACCGCGCTGATCACCGTCGTGACGTCGGTGGTGAGCATCGTCGTCTCGGCGCTCACGGTTCTGTTCGCCTTCCTCGACTGGCGTCAGTTGCGCGCACGCGGTGTCGATCGTCCGTTCCACTGGGCCTTTAGCTTCTTCGTGCTGGTCATCGGCTCGGGCCTTGTGTACATCATCGGTCGCGGTGTGATCCTGCGTCGCCGCACCGGCTCGGGCCTCGGTCCGATCTGGGCCGCTGTCGCTGTCAAGCTCGCCGTGGTGATCGGCTTCATCGTCTGGATCGTCGTGCTCATCGCGCAGATGTCAGCTCTCATCAACGACTTCTCCACCAGTTTCGGCTACTGAATCGTCGGGCGGGCGCCCCTGGTGCCCGCCCGGCCACGTTCGAAGTCCGTCGTGCGTCTTGCGCCCCGCGTTGTCAGCCGCGCGGCGACAGTCACGCGTCGTCAGTGGCGCATCGACGCGCGCACGGTCAGGACCGCGTCGAGGAGCGCGTGAGCCGCGTCATCCTTGGATCCCGCGACCGTCGCGAGCACGTCACCCGTGGCATCCACGATGGTGAGGGCGTTCTCAGACGATTCGAACCCGCGCGTCCAGCCCACGGCATTGGCCGCCAGCAGATCGACGCCCTTTCGCGCCGCCTTCGCGCGAGCGCGTTCCCGCAGCTCCGCTTCGTCGGCCACGGTCTCGGCCGCGAACCCGACGATCGTCTGCCCGGGGCGGCGGGCGGTCGCGAGTCCCGCGAGGATGTCGCGGTTCTCGCGCAACTCGAGCGTAAGGCCGCCGGGGGAGTCCTGCTTCCGGAGCTTGTGTTCCGACACCGCGGCGACGGAGTAGTCGGCGACAGCCGCGGCCATGACGATCACGTCGGCGTCGGGGGCTACGGCATCCATCGCCCGTCCCAACTCGTCAGCGGTCCCGGCGGCGATCACTTCGACGCGAGGGTCGGGGCGCACGTCCGCGTCGAGGTGCGCGGCGACGAGCGTCACGCGCGCGCCCCGGTCCGCGGCGGCCCGTGCGATCGCCACGCCCTGCCGACCGCTCGAGCGGTTCCCGAGGAACCGCACGGGGTCGATGGGCTCGCGCGTCCCCCCGGCGCTCACGACGATCGAAAGCCCCTCAAGGTCGCGCGGGCGTCCGACGAGCGCCAGGGCCGCGGCCACGATCTCTTCGGGCTCCGACATGCGCCCGGGGCCCGAGTCGCCGCCCGTGAGCACGCCGTCGGCCGGTCCGACCACGTGCACGCCGCGGGAGCGCAGGACGTCCATGTTGTGCGCGGTGGCCGGGTGCCGCCACATCTCTGTGTGCATGGCCGGGGCGACGACGACCGGAGCCGTCGTCGCGAGGAGAGTCGTGCCGAGCAGGTCGGACGCCAGCCCCGCCGTCATCGCGGCGAGAGTGTTCGCGGTGGCGGGGGCGACGATCACCAGGTCGGCTGACTGGCCCAGCGCGACGTGCCGGACACGCGCGACGTCATCGTGCACCGAGGTCGTCACGGGGTTGCGGCTGAGGGCCTCCCACGTGGGCAGGCCCACGAAACGCAGGGCGTCCGCGGTCGGGATCACGTGCACGTCGTGCCCCGCCTTCACGAGCAGGCGCACGAGGCTCACGGTCTTGTAGGCGGCGATGCCCCCGGTCACTCCCACGACGACGAACATCGTCCCAGTCTTCCAGGTCGGCGTCCGAGACGGGGGTGGTGCGATGAGAACAGGGGGAGCGACGAGAACAGGCGGTTCCGACGCCGAACGGCCTGTTCCCGTCGCGCGGCCTGTTCTCGTCACGGACCCGGGCCGCCGCACGGGGCGTCCGCGGCCCGCCCCGTCCGGGCCTCGCGCGGGTAGCGTTGTCGGAATGTGCACGGTCGTGATCGACGTTCCCGCGAGTCCCGGTGAGCCCGTGCGGGTGCTCGCCGTCCGCGATGAGGACCGCGACCGCCCCTGGCGGGGCATCGGTGCCTGGTGGCCCGAGCGCGACGGCGTCCTGGGCGTGCGCGATGACCGCGCCGGAGGAGCGTGGCTGGCCCTCGACCCAGCCGCTCACCGGCTCGCGGTTCTGCTCAATCGCCAAGACCTGTCCGATCGTCCGGACGACGGCCTCGTCAGCCGGGGCGGTGTTCCCCTCGATGCGGTGGGGGCCGGCATCCCGGATCGTCCCTCCACGCGGGGGTTCAACCTTGTCGAGGTGGATGCCGCGGGTGCGCACCTCGTGGAGTGGGACGGCGTGGTCTCGCGTCGCACCGCACTCGCCCCGGGCACGCACATGGTCGCCCACCACGCGGTCGACGACCCGGGAACCCCGCGCATCGCGCGGTGGCTCGAGGCGTTCCGCGCGGCCGGCCCGGCGGCCGGCTCGGACTGGTGGATGCCGTGGCTCGGCGTGATCGAGAAGGCGACGCGCGAGCCCGAGTCGTCGATCCTGCGGCGGGATGCCCACGACGGGCTCGTCCTCGAGTCGCTCCTGGTCTGTGCGGTGAGCATCGGGCCCGACGGCGTGGACGTGCGCGAAGCGACCCTCGCCGAGCCGGGGCGATGGGACGACGGTCTGGTCGCGGCGCTGCGGGAGCGCACGCCGCTGACGGGCGCCGACCGAACCGCCCGGGTCGAAGCGCCGCAGTAGGCTGGGACGATCCCGCCTCCGTAGCTCAGGGGATAGAGCGCCGCACTCCTAACGCGGGCGTCGCAGGTTCGAATCCTGTCGGGGGCACTCCATCGCGATGACTTCGTCGCGCCTCCTTCTGCGCTCGGCGCGACGCGCCCCGCGCGCGACGTCGCTCCGGCAGCGTCCGACGTGCCGTGATTCCGACGACGTCCGTCTCGGCGTTGCCTCCCCGCGTACCGCCGTGGCATGATTACTGAACGATCGGTCGGAAAACCTCGCAGGCGAGGTGGACGGGCCCCGCCAGAGTCGGCGGGGGAGAGGAAGACGATGGCGGACGCGTTTCTCATCGGCGGTGCGCGCACCCCGGTCGGGCGGTACGGCGGGGCGCTGGCATCCGTTCGTCCCGACGATCTCGCGGCCCTCGTCGTGGCCGAGGCGGTGGCCCGCGCGGGCGTCCCCGGCGAGGCGATCGACGAGGTGATCCTCGGTGCTGCGAACCAGGCGGGGGAGGACAACCGCAACGTCGCCCGCATGGCCGTGCTGCTCGCGGGGCTGCCCGACAGCATCCCCGGTCTGACCGTCAACCGCCTCTGCGCCTCGGGAATGACCGCGATCGCGCTCGCCGCGCAGGCCGTGCGCGCGGGGGACGCCGACCTCGTCGTGGCCGGCGGCGTCGAGTCGATGACCCGCGCGCCCTGGGTGCAGGCGAAGCCCGAGAAGGCCTGGGCGAAGCCCGGGGCGGCATTCGACACCTCGATCGGCTGGCGCTTCACCAATCCACGCCTCGCCGCGCGCGAGAAGGCCACGTTCTCGATGCCCGAGACGGCCGAAGAGGTCGCGCGCCTCGACGGGATCTCGCGGGCGGATGCCGATGCCTTCGCCCTGCGCAGCCACGAGCGCGCGATCGCGGCCCAGGATGCTGGTCGCTTCGCGAGCGAGATCGTCGCCGTCGACACCGGCCGGGGCATCGTCGACAGCGACGAGGGACCGCGCCGCGACACCTCGCTCGACGTGCTCGCGAAGCTCAAGCCGGTCGTGAGGGACGGCGAGGTCGTCACCGCGGGCAACTCCAGCTCGCTCAACGACGGGGCCTCGGCCCTCGTCGTCGCGAGCGCCGAGGCCGTCGAGCGTTACGGACTCCGGCCGCGCGCGAGGATCGTGGCGCACGCCTCCGCGGCTCTCGCCCCCGAGATCATGGGCCTCGGCCCCGTGCCCGCAACCGAGAAAGCCCTCGCGAAGGCCGGGCTCTCGGCATCCGACCTCGGCGCCGTCGAACTCAACGAGGCCTTCGCCTCGCAGTCGCTCGCGTGCGTGCGGCGCCTCGGGCTCGACCCCGAGATCGTCAACGCCGACGGCGGGGCGATCGCGCTGGGGCATCCGCTGGGCTCGAGCGGCTCGCGGCTCATCGTGACGCTGCTCGGCCGGCTCGAGCGCGAGGGCGCGCGGTACGGCCTCGCGACGATGTGCGTCGGCGTCGGCCAGGGCACGGCGATGATCGTGGAGCGGGTCGATGGCTGAAACCATCCGCATCGACGCCACCGCCGACCGCGTCGTCGCCACCCTCGACCGCCCCGAGGTGCGCAACGCGATCGATCAGGCCATGGTCGACGAACTGCACGTCCTGTGCGCCGAGCTCGAGGCGAACCCGCGCACCCTCATCCTCACCGGCGCGGGCGGTGTCTTCGCCGCGGGAGCCGACATCTCCCAGCTGCGCGAGCGCACGGGAGACGACGCGCGACGCGGCATCAACGCGACGGTGTTCGATCGCATCCGGCACCTCCCGATGCCCGTGATCGCCGCGGTCGACGGCTTCGCCCTCGGCGGGGGAGCCGAACTCGCGTACGCGGCCGACATCCGCCTCGGCACCCCCCGCGTGCGCTTCGGCAATCCCGAGCCGGGCCTGGGCATCATCGCCGCCGCGGGTGCGTCATGGCGTCTGCCCGAGATCGTCGGCCACGCCCGCGCGAGCGAGCTGCTGCTCACCGCGCGCGTGATCGACGCCGACGAGGCCCTCGCCTGGGGGCTGCTGTCGAGCGTGCACGAGCCCGACGACCTGCTCGCCGCCGCGCACGCGATCGCCGACCGCATCGCCGCGAACTCGGCGCGCGCGACGATCCTCACCAAGCGCGCGCTGCTCGCGCCTCGCGCCGAGCACCCCGCGATCGACGGTGAGCTGCAGGCCGAGCTTTTCGACAGCGCCGACAAGCGCGCCCGCATGACCGCGTTCCTCGAGAGGAAGAAGAAGTGACCCTTCCCGAGACCACGTCTCGCACCCGCGCCGCCGCCACGGACGCGACCGACACAGCCGCCGCTCCCGCCGGAGCCACGGCATCCGTCCCCGCCGTCGTCGGCGTGCTCGGCGGAGGCCGCATGGGTGCGGGGATCGCGCACGCGTTCCTGCTCGCCGGCTCCCGCGTGCACGTCGTCGAGCGCGACGAGGCCGCCGCTGCCCAGGCACGGGAGCGCGTCGAGACCGCCCTGGCCCGCTCGGCCGAGCGCGGAACGCAGATTCCGGATGCCGACACCCTCACCACCGGAGTCGACGCGGACGCATTCGCCGAGGCGGGCCTCGTGATCGAGGCCGTGCCCGAGGATCGCGACCTCAAGCGCGACGCCCTCGCGCGGATCGAGGGGGCTGTGCAGGACGACGCGGTCGTGGCATCCAACACCTCCTCCATCTCGATCGACGCGCTCGCCGCCTCGCTCGCCCGGCCCGACAGATTTCTCGGGCTGCACTTCTTCAACCCCGTGCCCGCCTCGGCCCTCGTCGAGGTGGTGACCGGCGAGCGCACCGCCGCCGCGGTCGTCACGCGGGCGACGCACTGGGTCGAGGCGATCGGCAAGGCCGCGGTCGTCGTGCGCGATGCGCCGGGCTTCGCGTCAAGCCGGCTGGGGGTCGCGCTCGGGCTCGAGGCGATCCGCATGCTCGAGGAGGGTGTCGCCACCGCGCACGACATCGACACGGCGATGGAGCTGGGCTACCGGCATCCGATGGGACCCCTGCGCACCACCGACATCGTCGGGCTCGACGTGCGCCTCGGCATCGCCGAAGAACTCGAGCGCGCTTTCGGCGCGCGTTTCACCCCGCCCGCTTTGCTGCGCGACCTCGTCGCCGAGGGGCACCTGGGCCGCAAGACCGGCCGCGGATTCTACGAATGGAGCGCCTCATGACCTTCCTCCCCAGCTACGTGAACGGCGCCTGGTGGGCACCCGAAAGCGACTCCGACGCGGCGATCGTGCGTGACGCCTCGACGGGGGAGGAGATCGTTCGCATCAGCACGCGCGGACTCGATCTCGCGGGCGCGGTCGCCTACGCGCGCACCACCGGCCAGAAGAGCCTCGGTGCCCTCACCTTCCACCAGCGCGCGATGGTGCTGAAGAACCTCGCGATCGCGCTGAACGAGCGTCGCGAAGAGCTCTACGCCCTCTCGGCGCGCTCCGGCTCGACCCGCCGCGACTCGCTCAGCGACATCGATGGCGGCATCGGCGTGTTGTTCACCTTCTCGTCGAAGGCGCGGCGCGAGCTGCCCGCCGGAAAGGTCGTGCTCGACGGACCGATCGAGCCCCTGTCGAAGGACGGCTCGTTCCTCGGCCGGCACGTCTACACGCGCCTGCCGGGCGTCGCGGTGCAGATCAACGCCTTCAACTTCCCGATGTGGGGCGCGCTCGAGAAGTTCGCTCCGGCCTTCCTCGCCGGGCTCCCCACGATCGTCAAGCCCGCAACCCCGACGGCCTATGTCGCCGAGGCGTGGGTGCGCATGGTCGTCGAGACCGGCCTGCTGCCCGAGGGCTCGCTGCAGCTGGTGAGCGGAAGCGTCCCGGGCCTGTTCGACCTGCTCGACCTCGGCGACACCGTCGGGTTCACCGGCAGTGCCTCGACCGCCGAGCGCCTGCGCGCCCAGGCGAAGCCCGGCGTGCGGTTCATGAGCGAGACCGACTCGATCAACGCCTCGATCCTCGGCCCCGACGCCACCCCCGGCACCCCCGAGTTCGACGCCTACGTCAAGCAACTGCTGGTCGAACTCACGACCAAGGCGGGTCAGAAGTGCACGGCGATCCGCCGCGCGATCGTGCCGACGGGCATGACGGATGCCGTGGCCCAGGCGCTGCGCGACAAGATCGCCGAGCGCGTGGTCCTCGGCGACCCACGCGCCGAGGGCGTGACGATGGGGCCGGTCGTCTCCCTCGAGCAGCGCGACGAGGTGCTACGCCAGGTGCGCGCCCTCACCGATGCGGGTGGGCGCTTCGTGGTGGGATCCGCGGAGACGCCCGAGGGTGCTCCTACCGATGGCGCGTTCCTGCAGCCGATGCTGCTCGCCTTCGCGGATGCCGCGACCCCGGCCGTCAACGACATCGAGGCGTTCGGACCGGTCGCGAGCATCGTCGAGTACGCCGACGTCGCCGAGGCCGCGACCATCGTGGGCCGCGGCGGGGGATCGCTGGTCACCAGCGTCGCCACCCACGACCCCGACATCGCGACCGAGCTGCTCACCCGCATGGGCGCGATGAACGGCCGCGTGCTCTTCCTCGACCGTGACGACGCCCGCACCTCGACCGGACACGGTGCCCCCGTGCCGCACCTCGTGCACGGCGGACCCGGCCGCGCCGGCGGCGGTGAGGAGCTCGGCGGCATCCGCTCAGTGCTCCACTCCATGCAGCGCACCGCGATCCAGGGCTCGCCCCGAATGCTCACCGCGTTGACCGGGGTGTGGCATCCGGGAGCCGAGACCGACTCCGCCGGGACGCATCCGTTCCGCAAGCCCCTCTTGGACCTCCGAATCGGGGATGCCGTGGAATCGGCCGAACGCGAGGTCACCCTCGACGACATCGAGGTGTTCGCGAGATTCACCGGCGACAGGTTCTACGCGCACATGGACGAGGAGTCGGCGGCGGCGAACCCCTTCTTCCCGGGCCGCGTCGCGCACGGATACCTGCTCGTGTCGTGGGCGGCCGGCCTCTTCGTCGACCCCGCGCCCGGCCCGGTGCTGGCGAACTCGGGGCTCGAGAACCTGCGCTTCGTCACTCCCGTCTCACCCGGCGACCGGATCCGCGTCGCCCTGACGGCGAAGCAGATCACCCCGCGCGAGACCGACGCCTACGGCGAGGTGCGGTGGGATGCCGTGATCCGCAACCAGAACGACGAGATCGTCGCGCAGTACGACGTGCTCACGCTCGTGGCCAAGACGTGGGCGCCCGCTCCTCGGTCGGAGGGGGTGCTCGCATGAGCCTGCGGCCGATGATGCGCAACGACAACGCCTCGCGCATGCTCGGCATGGTCGTCGAGCACGACGCGCCGGGGGAGTCCCGCGTGTCGATGACCGTGCGCGACGACATGCTCAACGGCTTCGCCATCACCCACGGCGGGCTCGTGTTCACCCTCGCCGACACGGCCTTCGCGATCGCGTGCAACGAAGACGCGCGGGTCACGGTCGCCGGGGGCGCCGACATCACGTTCTTGAAGTCGACGACGGCGGGGCAGACGCTCACCGCGACGGCCGCCCGTCGCGCGCGGAGCGGGCGGATGGGCCTGTACGACATCCGCGTGACCGATGAGACGGGCGACCTCGTCGCCGAGGTGCGCGGCCGCAGCATCACGACCGACCGGCGGCCGCCGGAGGCTGAGCCCGTCGAAGCCGCCAGCCGCCGCGCACCCCACGACCCCGCCCCCGAGCGCGACGAGGCGCTCACGACCACGGAGGTGTCCCGATGACCCTGACCGCCGCATCGCGCCCCGACTTCCTGGCATCCGTCGATCCGACCGCGATCCCGCTCGAGAGCCTGCGCGCGCTGCAGCTCGAACGGCTGCAGTGGACCGTCCGCCACGCCTACGACAACGTCGCGCTCTACCGACGCAAATTCGACGAGGCCGGCGTTCACCCCGACGACATCCGCAGCCTCGACGACATCCGCCTGCTGCCCTTCACGACCAAGGCCGATCTGCGCGAGACCTACCCCTTCGGCATGTTCGCGGTGCCGATGGCCGACGTCCGCCGCATCCACGCGTCGTCGGGTACGACCGGGCGCCCCACCGTCGTCGGCTACACCGCGGGCGACCTCGACCGGTGGGCCGATCTCGTCGCGCGGTCGCTGAGTGCTGCCGGCATCCGCGCCGGGGATCGCGTGCACAACGCCTACGGCTACGGCCTGTTCACCGGCGGTCTCGGAGCCCACGCGGGGATCGAGCGCCTCGACGCGACCGTCATCCCCATGTCGGGTGGGCAGACCGCGCGGCAGGCGCAGCTCATCCAGGACTTCGAGCCGGATGCCATTCTCTGCACGCCCAGCTACCTCCTGACGATCGCCGACGCGCTCGAGTCCGCCGGCGTCGACCCGCGGTCGACCTCGCTGAGGGTCGCGGTGCTCGGTGCCGAGCCGTGGACCAACGAGATGCGCCACGAGATCGAGCGTCGCCTCGACCTCGTCGCGGTCGACATCTACGGCCTGAGCGAGGTGATGGGTCCGGGCGTGGCATCCGAGAGTGCCCTGACGAAGGACGGTCCGCACATCTGGGAAGACCACTTCCTCCCCGAGACGATCGACGGCGACAGCGGAGAGCCCGTCGGCGACGGCGAGCTCGGCGAGCTGGTGTTCACCTCGCTCACGAAGGAGGCGTTCCCGGTCATCCGCTACCGCACTCGCGACCTCACCCGGCTGCAGCCCGGCTCGGCGTTCCCGGCGATGCGGCGCATCGAGAAGATCACCGGCCGCAACGACGACATGATCATCCTGCGCGGGGTGAACCTCTTCCCCACGCAGATCGAGGAGATTGTGCTGGGCATCGAGAAGCTCACCCCGCACTTCGTGCTCGAGCTGCGTCGAGAAGGACGAATGGATGCCATGACCGTGCGCATCGAGCGGCATCCGGCCCTCGACCGCGAGGTGTGCGAGGCCGCGGGCGTCGTGCTGCAGCAGCGCATCAAGGTGCTGATCGGCACGACCGTCGACGTGCGCGTCGAGGAGCCCGGCGTGCTGCCGCGCAGCGAGGGCAAGTACAAGCGCGTGTACGACCTGCGCTGACGTCCCGGCGATCGAGAGCGGCCGCCCCGCCCGCGCGCTGAGGACGCACCGCTTCGTCGAGGACGCACTCGTTCGGTGGCCATCTGGTGCGTCTTCGACAAACGCGTGCGGTCTCGCCGACGCGGCGCGGCCGCGGGGCGTCTCAGGCCTCCGGGCGGGCGAGCGTGGTGTCGTCGAGTCCGTCGATGAGATCGCGGAGGCTGTCGAACACGCGAACGGCTCCGGCGTCCCGAAGCTCTTCCGGAGAGAAGCCACCCGTGCGCACGGCGATCGTGGAGATGCCGGCCTTCCGAGCGGCGATCGCGTCCCAGGGGGAGTCCCCGATCATGATGCCGCGCGAACCCGGCACGCGATCGAGTGCCGTCTGAACGAGGTCGGGCGCGGGCTTGCTCGCCTCGACGTCGTCGGAGGTGGTCCAGGCGTCGGCGAGTTCGCGAGCTTCGACGAGGTCGAGGAAGTGCTCGACATGATCGCCTTTGCCGGAGCTGGCGAGGACGATCTGGAACCCACGCCTCTTCACCTCCGCGAGAAGGTCGTGCGCTCCCTCGAAGGGTTTCACCTCGTCGATGAGGGGGTCGAACTCCTCGGTCCACGCCGTCCGCAAGGCCTCGCCGTGCTTGCGCTCGACGTCGTCGCTGGTGAGGGACGCGACGAGCTGATCCCCGCCCATGCCGATGGCGCGGTGGATCCGCCAGATCGGCAGCACGATGTCGTGCCGCAGGAACGAGCGGTACCACGCGAGGGCGTGCTGGTAGTTGGTGTCGACGAGGGTGCCGTCGACGTCGAAGATCGCGGTGTCTGCCATGTCCTCCACGACACACGTCCGGCGGCGCAGGTGCACGCCCGTTGCAGTCCCTCGCGCCCTCCGCTACAGTTTTACTGAACGATCGGTCTGTAAAAGGAGTCGACGATGACGATGACCGCCCCCACGACGGAGGCCCTCGACGGCGAGGCGATGTTCGACGCCCTCATCGAGGCCGACGGACGCATCGAGCCGCGCGACTGGATGCCCGACGGCTACCGACGCACGCTCATCCGCCAGATCTCGCAGCACGCGCACTCGGAGATCATCGGCATGCAGCCCGAGGGGGCGTGGATCACGCGCGCCCCGAGCCTCAAGCGCAAGTCGATCCTGCTCGCCAAGGTGCAGGACGAGGCCGGTCACGGGCTCTACCTGTACTCCGCCGCGCAGACCCTCGGCATCACGCGCGACGAGATGACGCAGCAACTGGTCGACGGCAAGGCGCGGTACTCGTCGATCTTCAACTACCCGACCCCGACGTGGGCCGACATGGGGGCGATCGGCTGGCTCGTCGACGGCGCCGCGATCTGCAACCAGGTGCCCCTGTGCCGCGCCTCGTACGGACCGTACGGACGCGCGATGGTGCGCGTCTGCAAGGAGGAGTCGTTCCACCAGCGCCAGGGATTCGAGATCCTGCTGACGCTCATGCAGGGCACCGACGAGCAGCGGCAGATGGCTCAGGATGCCGTGGACCGGTGGTACTGGCCGAGCCTCATGATGTTCGGACCCCCTGACGACGACTCGCCCAACTCGGCGCAGTCGATGGCGTGGAACATCAAGCGTTTCAGCAACGACGATCTGCGCCAGCGGTTCGTCTCGATGCTCGTGCCGCAGGCCGCGGTGTTGGGCGTGACCCTGCCCGACCCCGAGCTGCGTTTCAACGACGAGACCGGCCAGTACGACATGGGCGAGATCGACTGGACCGAGTTCCACGAGGTGCTCGCCGGTCGAGGGCCGCTCAATCGCCAGCGTCTGCAGAACCGTCGCGCCGCGCACGAAGAGGGCGCCTGGGTGCGCGAGGCCGCGGCGGCCTATGCCGCGAAGAAGAGCGTCGCCCGTACCGAGACGGCGGCGGCCTGATGGCCACCCCCGGCGGCAGCCCCGCCGAGACCTGGCCGCTGTGGGAGGTCTTCGTGCGCGCGAACCGCGGTCTGAGTCACGTGCACGTGGGCTCGCTCCACGCCCCCGATGCCGAGCTCGCGGTGCGCAACGCCCGCGACCTCTACACCCGTCGCGGCGAGGGAGTGTCGGTGTGGGTCGTGCCCTCGGATGCCGTGACGACGAGCGACCCGGGAGCCAAGGGCGCCTTCTTCGAGTCGCCCGCGGGAAAGAACTACCGGCACGCGGTGTACTACACCGCCTCCGAGGGGGTGCCGCACCTGTGAGCACCTGGACCGACCACGGTGCAGCGCCGGCGGCTGAGCCCGTCGAAGCCCCTGATCCCCCGCACGGCGACGATCCGCACGGCGACGTCTCGCTCGACGCGCGCGAGCTGTCGGCCGAGCTCGCCGGGGGAGAGGACCGCGCGACCGACCCCGACGTCGCCGCGTACGCCCTGCGCCTCGGCGACGACGCCCTGATCCTGTCGCAGAACCTCTGCGGCTGGATCGCCCGTGCCCCCGAGCTCGAAGAAGACGTCGCGCTCGGCAACATCGCCCTCGACCTGCTCGGCCACGCCCGCTCGCTCCTGCGCTACGCGGGGTCGTACGACGGCCGCAGCGAGGACGACCTCGCGTACTGGCGCGACGAGCCGGAGTTCCGCAGCGCCTGGCTGTTCGAGCTCCCGAACGGCGACTTCGCCCACACGATCGCCCGACAGCTCCTGGCATCCGCATATCTGCTCGAGCTGTACCGCGACCTCACGGCATCCGCCGACCCGGTGATCTCGGCGGTCGCGGCGAAGGCCGAGAAAGAGGTCGACTACCACCGCGACCACGCCGTGCAGTGGACGCTGCGTCTCGCCGGCGGCACCGACGAGTCGCGCCGACGCTTCCTCGTCGCCCTCGACGACGTATGGCCCTACCTCGACGAACTGTTCCGCGACGAGCCGCTGCACGAGCGGCTCGACGGAATCGCCGTGCGCCCATCGTCGCTGCGCGGTCGCGTCGACGACGTGCTCGCCGCCGTTCTGGCCGAAGAGGACGTTCCCGTGCCCTCGATCCCCGGCTCCTCCGCGGGGGGTCGCCGGGGTGCCCACCATCCCTCGTTCGGGCCGTTGCTCGCCGAGATGCAGGTGCTGGCCCGCCGGCATCCGGGGGCGACATGGTGACCGCGACACTCGCGCACGCGCGCGAGGTCGTCGCGGCCGTCGTCGACCCCGAGGTGCCCGTGCTCACGATCGACGACCTCGGGGTGCTCCGCGACGTGCGCCTCGACGGCGACACCGTGACCGTCACGATCACCCCGACCTACTCGGGCTGCCCCGCGGTCGACGCGATCCGCGACGACATCGTGCTCGCGCTGACCTCGGCCGGCTTCGACAACGCGGTGGTCAAGACGACGCTGACCCCCGCGTGGACGACCGACTGGATGAGCGACGACGGCAAGCGCAAGCTCACCGAGTACGGCATCGCCCCGCCGACCGGCCGCGCGCCCGCGGGACCCATCCGCGTGAAGCTCAGCGTCGCGTGCCCCCGCTGCGGATCCCTCGACACCCGCGAGGTCTCGCGCTTCGGCTCCACCTCGTGCAAGTCGCACTGGGAGTGCCGCGCGTGCCTCGAACCCTTCGACCACTTCAAGGCCCTCTGATGACGATGACGGATGCCGTGAACCCGGTCGCCACACCGGGAACCCCGCGCGCCCGCGCCCGCTTCCACACCCTCCGCGTCGCCGACGTGCGCCCGCTCACCCCGACCGCGATCGAGGTGACCTTCGCGGTCCCCGACGACCTCGCGGACGCGTTCGACTACGCGCCCGGGCAGTACGTCGCGCTGCGCGCCCGTATCGACGGCGAGGAGCTGCGCCGCTCGTACTCGATCTGCCGGCCGCCGGCGCCCGGCTCGGTCAGCGTCGGCATCAAGCGCGACCCCGACGGGCGCTTCTCGACCTGGGCGCACGAGGGCCTGCGTCCCGGCGACGAGGTCGACGTGATGAGCCCCCAGGGAACCTTCGTCTCGAAGGCCTCGACGGCCACGGGCCATGTCGTCGCGATCGCCGCGGGCTCGGGCATCACCCCGATCATGGCGCTCGCCGCCGACGTGCTCGAGCGCTCCGTCGACAGCCGGATGACCATCGTGTACGCCAACCGGTCGTCGACCGACGTGATGTTCGTCGACGAGCTCGCCGACCTGAAGGACCGGTATCCGTCGCGCCTGACGCTCCATCACGTGCTGTCGCGCGAGCAGCGCGCTGCGCCCGTGTTCTCGGGGCGCATCGACGACGAGCGGCTGCGGCTGATCCTCTCGCGGCTCATCGATCCGGCATCCGTCGACGAGTGGTTCCTGTGCGGTCCGTTCGCCCTCGTCGAGCTGTGCCGCGAGGTGCTCGCCGAGGTCGGCGTACCGCGCGAGCGCGTGCGGTTCGAGCTGTTCACCGCGGGAGACGGCGACGCCCCCGCGCAGGCCGGGGGAGCGCGCCCGGTGCGCCTGCGCCAGGACGAACCCGTGCGCCGCATCGACTTCACCCTCGACGGACAGTCGGCGTCGGTCGACAGCCCGGTCGCGGCGAACGAGACGATTCTCGCGGCCGCGCTCCGCGTGCGCCCCGATGTGCCGTTCGCGTGCGCGGGTGGGGTGTGCGGAACCTGCCGCGCCCGCGTGATCGAGGGCGCCGTGACGATGACCGAGAACTACGCCCTCGAGCCCGACGAGATCGAGCGCGGATACGTCCTCACCTGTCAGTCGCACCCGAGCACCGACGCCGTCCGCGTCGACTACGACGGGTGAGCGCGATGATCGACTACCGCTTCGACGAGAGCGTCGCCGAGATCGTGCTGAACGCGCCCTCCCGCCGCAACGCCCTCGGCCTCAACGACCTGCACGAGCTCGCCGCCGCGTACGACCGCGCCGAGGCCGACGGCGCCCGCGCCGTGCTGCTGCGCGGAGAGGGGCCCTCGTTCTGCGCCGGCCGCGACATCTCGGGCGTCGATCCCGCGACCGACGACGTCGGCGGCTACCTCGATGACATGCTGACCCCGCTGCTGCGCCGCATGGCGATGTTCCCCGCACCCACGTTCGGCGTCGCGCACGGCGCCTGCCTCGGCGTGGGACTCGGTCTGCTGATCGCCACCGACGTCGTCTACGTCGCCGACACCGCGAAGATCGGCTCACCCTTCGGCGCCCTCGGAGCGACCCTCGATTCCGGCGGTCACGCGCTGTTCGTCGAGCGCCTCGGCGCTCACGCCACGCTCGACCTCATCTACACGGGGCGGCTGATGTCGGGTGCCGAGGCCGTTCGTGCCGGACTCTTCTCGCGCGCTTTCCCGGCGGATGAGCTTCCGGATGCCGCGTCCTCGGCGGCCCTCTCGGCCGCGGCCGGTCCGACGCAGGCCTTCGGCGTGAGCAAGCGCATCGTGAGCGCGATCCGCGACGAGCGCCTGGGCCTGTGGGACGCGATGGCGCTCGAGAACCGCGCCCAGGCGGCCCTGGCCGCCACGGACGACTACCGCGAGGGGTTCGCCGCCTTCCAGGCCAAGCGCCGTCCGGAGTTCACGGGGCGGTGAACCGCGGCCGCGGGGCAGACCCTGCTTGAATCGGGAGATGCCGCGCATCGACGATGATGACGAATTGTCCGCCCTCCGCCGCCGGGCGTACGCGCCGGGCGGCGACATCGCCGACGATCCCGAGGCCCTCGGGCGCTTGATCGAGCTCGAGAGCCGCGACGGCTCCTCCTCGACCTCCGCTTCCGGGTCGGCGCCGCCGGATGTGGAGGGGGCGCCGATCGAGGACAGCGCGGATGAGGGGCCGGACCCGGTACCCGACCCGCCGCGACGGAGGTTCCGGATGCCGCGCCTGCGGCGTTCCACGACGATCCTGCTGACCGCGGCGGCCCTGGTCGTCGTCTGCGCGGGGACCGCGCTCGTCCTCGTGCAGCGCGTGCAGACCGACCCTCTGCAGGTGGGCGCGACCCAGGTCGCCCGACTCGCGCCGGATCCGGGCTTCCGCCCGCCGAGCTCGTTCACGCGGGGAGTGTCGAGCGGCGTCACGTCGTACGCGGAGTTCGAGGGCTTCCGCGTCGCCGTGTACGCCTCGTTCGACGCCGGGGAAGGAGGGTCGAAGTGCATGACCGTCTGGCAACCCGCGCTGCTGCAGGAGCTGGGTGACGGCACGTCCTATGACGGCCAGTACCTCATGCCCTCCTGTGGGGCCGGGCTGTTCCCGCCCACCGCGACGATGCTCCTGAGCGACGGCACCCCCGAATTGCGCAACGGCGACCTGCCCGCCGGCACCGCCCTGCAGTTCGTCTACGACGCCGCGAACGACGAGGTCGTGGTCTTCGAGGGCTGAGGTCTCGGCATCCGCCCCGCCCATGCGCCACCCCCGCCGCACGCGACGATGCCCCGGCACGCGGCCGGGGCATCGTTCGACAGCGTCAGCGCGTCACGCGGCGCTGGTCACCGCGAACTGCACCGAGCCCTGTTCGGGGTCGATCTGCGCGTCGAGCACGCGGTCGTCGAGGACGGCGGCGGCGTCGCTGTCGAGGAAGACACGCGCTCCGGCGTTCTCCACGACGGCGTCGTCGGGCTGTGGGCCATCCACGACCGAGAGCGCGAACTGCGACTCGGGGGATCCCGCGCCTTCGATGCGGACGCCGCCCTGGGCGGCGTCCGGGAACTGGGCGGTGATGGTCTTCACGGCGGTCGTGGCCTCTTCGGTGAGCGTCAGCATGGTGACTCTCCTTCTCTGATCGACGACAGGAGTCAGCCACGATGCCGAGAATCCGAGCCGCGCTCAAGCTCAGGCCGTCATTGCCAGGGTTTTCCCACCGGCCTCTCGACCGGACTCAGGGCAGCAGGCCGGCGCGCCGCGCCCGCGTCACCGCCGCGTGACGCGTGGAGGCGTCGAGCTTCGACATCGCCGAGGCGAGATACGACTTGACCGTGGTCTCGCGCAGGTGCAGCGATGCCGCGATCTCGCCGTTCGTCGACCCCACCGCGGCGCAGGCGAGCACGTCGATCTCGCGACGGGACAGGTGCACCTCGGAATCGGATGCCGTGTCGCCGGCGTCTCCGGTGAGGGCGGCGAGACGCGCTTCGACGTCTTCGAGGCGACGGCGCACCGCGTCGTCGGACACCCTCGCCGCGATGCTGCGCAGCTGGGCGTAGCTCTCTCGGATCTCCTCGCGCGCTCCGGCGCCGAGTCCGTTCTCGGGGCCGGGGGCCGAGGCCAGTCGCCGCTCGACTTCGGCGCGCACGCGGAGCTCGGTGCCGAGCTCGCCGGCGACGTCGAAGGCGGGGCGCGCCTCGATGTCTCCGACCGGGGCCTGCGCCCACGATCCGCAGTACAGGATTCCGCGAGCCGCTCCGCTGACGAGGACGGGGACGGCGAACAGCGTGGCGATCCCCTCGCCGAGGATGGCGCGGTCGTAGTCGTGGGTGATCGAGCGAGACGTGCGGTAGTCCAGCGTCATGCGCGGGCGCCGCTCCACGAGGGCGCGGCCGCCGAGGCCCCGCGACGCGTGGACGACGAGGCCCTCGATGCTGCGCGTGCGGGCGCCGACGATCGTGCTGACGTGGACGGCGCCGTCGTGCTCCAACCCGCCGAAGGCGACGGGGAAGTGCGTACGGCGCGCGAGCTCGGCGACCGCGTGCGACACGAGGGTCGCATCGTCTCGAAGTGTGGAGGGTGCACTCACGCACTACCTACTTCCGGGGGTGACGGCTTCGTCGCCGCGTTTCGTAGCGTCGACCCTATCACCGGGGAAGCAGCGGCCGACCCGGACTTTTCCGCCGTTCGACGCAGCGTTGCGTCGCACTCATGAGGCAAGGAGGCCACATGACGGACCGTCGCATCGACGAAGCCCACAAGGGCGGCGTCGACTACATCGCGGTCGAGGAGTCCGCCCCGTTCCGGGAGTTGAAGAAGCGGCAACGCAGCTTCGTCTTCCCCCTCGCGGTGGCGTTCCTCGTCTGGTACTTCGTCTACGTTCTGCTGTCGTCGTTCGCGCCGGAGTTCATGGCGCAGCCGGTCTCGGGAGCCATCACGGTGGGGCTCGTGCTGGGGCTCGGCCAGTTCGTCACCACGTTCGCCATCACCATGGGCTACGTCGCGTATGCCAACCGCCGCCTCGACCCGGGGGCCGAGGCGTTGCGGGTCGAACTCGAGCGAGCTGACGGGGGCCGCGCATGAACGACGTCTTCGCCAGCATCGAGGCGGCCGTGCAGACGGTCGAGAACAACCCGGTGCTCAACATCTCGATCTTCGGGGCGTTCGTCGCCGTGACCCTGTTCATCGTCATCCGGGCCAGCCGCAACAGCAAGACCGCGGCCGACTACTACGCCGCGGGTCGCTCGTTCACCGGGCCGCAGAACGGGTTCGCGATCGCCGGCGACTACCTGTCGGCCGCGTCGTTCCTCGGCATCGTCGGCGCCATCGCCATCAACGGCTACGACGGCTTCCTCTATTCGATCGGCTTCCTCGTCGCGTGGCTCGTCGCGCTGCTCCTCGTCGCCGAGCTGATGCGCAACACCGGCAAGTTCACGATGGCCGACGTGCTGTCGTTCCGTCTGAAGGAACGGCCGGTGCGCATGGCCGCGGCCATCACCACGCTGGCCGTCTGCTTCTTCTACCTCCTCGCGCAGATGGCCGGAGCCGGTGGCCTTGTGTCGCTGCTGCTGGGCATCACCGAGCGCGTCGGGCAGTCGATCGTCGTCGCGGTGGTCGGCATCCTGATGATCGTGTACGTCCTCATCGGCGGCATGAAGGGCACCACCTGGGTGCAGATCGTCAAGGCGTTCCTGCTGATCGGCGGCGCGATCGTCATGACGGTCTGGGTGCTGGCGATCAACGGCTTCAACCTCAACACGCTCCTCGAGAGCGCGGTGGCGGCCTCTCCCAAGGGTGATGCCGTCCTTGCGCCGGGCCTGCAGTACGGCAAGAACCCCTGGGACTTCATCTCGCTCGCGCTGGCCCTGGTGCTCGGCACCGCGGGTCTGCCGCACGTGCTGATGCGCTTCTACACCGTGCCCACCGCGAAAGAGGCGCGTCGCTCGGTGGTGTGGGCCATCTGGCTGATCGGTCTGTTCTACATCCTCACCCTCGTCCTGGGCTACGGCGCCGGTGCGATGGTCGGATCCGAGACGATCCTCGCCGCGCCCGGGGGAGTGAACGCGGCGGCGCCGCTGCTCGCCCTGGCTCTCGGCGGGCCGCTCCTGCTTGGGTTCATCTCGGCGGTGGCGTTCGCGACGATCCTGGCGGTGGTGGCCGGCCTCACGATCACGGCGGCCGCGTCGTTCGCGCACGACATCTACGCGAACGTCGTGAAGAAGGGCGACGTCCCGCCTGACGGCGAGGTCAAGGTCGCGCGGCGCACGGTCATCGTGATCGGCGTGCTCGCGATCCTCGGCGGCATCGGCGTGCAGGGGCAGAACGTCGCGTTCCTCGTGGCGCTGGCCTTCGCGGTCGCGGCGTCGGCGAACCTGCCGACGATCCTCTTCTCGCTTTTCTGGCGCCGCTTCACCACTCGCGGTGCCGTCTGGAGCATGTACGGCGGTCTGGGATCGGCCCTGGTGCTGATCTTCCTCTCGCCGGTGTTCTGGGGGACCGCGACGAGCGTGTTCGCCAACACGGGTGTGGCGATCTGGCCGCTGAACAACCCCGGCATCGTGTCGATTCCGCTCGGGTTCTTCCTCGGGTGGCTCGGGTCCGTCACGTCGCGGACGCCGGAGGATCCGCGCAAGGCCGCTGAGATGGACGTCCGCTCCCTCACCGGTTACGGCGCCGAGAAGGCCTCGAATCACTGACTGATAGATGCCCGGTCCCGCATCGCGAGGCCGGGCATCGTCGCGCGCGGCGCCCGGGGCGTTCAGGCCGAGGCGCGCAGGGTCTCGCCGAGGATCACGTCGCTCTCGAGCGAGAGCAGGTATTCCTTCACCTCGGGGTGGCCGCCGTATTCGCCGATCGAGCCGTCGGCGCGGACGACCCGGTGCACCGGGACGACGATCGAGAACGGCGACGACGCGCACGCCGTTCCCACCGCGCGGGCTGCTCGCGGGGCCCCGGCCATCATCGACACCTCGCCGTACGAGGCGACTTCGCCGTAGGGGATCTCGAGGGTGGCCTCGAGCGCAGCGCGGGTGAATCCGCGGGCGAAGCGCCAGTCGAGGGCGACATCGAAGGCCCGTCGCGTCCCGTCGAAGTACTCCTCGAGCTGCGAGACCAGGGGGTGGTCCGTGGGCTGATGGTGCTCGGGGACGACCCCGAGACGGTGCGCGATCTCGGCGCGCGCGAGCTCGAGACCGTCGAGGGCCACATTCAGACGCACGAGGGCGTCGTCGACGAAGGTCAGCAGGATCGGCCCGACGGGGCTGTCGTATTCGGTGCTGGTGACTCTGTTCATACGCTCATCCTCATGACCGTGCCCGGGGCGTGCGCCGCGATCGCGCGCGAATGGGGAGGATCTCGCCGACTCCCTACCTGGGGAGGAAGAGCCGGTGGCGCGGCGTGTCGCCGATTACCGCGAAACTCGGGCCCGCTGCGCACGATCCCGCACTGCCCGGCTTAGTCTGACAGGTGTGTGGCGAGCTGAGGACGGTGCCGTGATCGGCACTGACGGAGACGAGACGGTGTCGTCCGTCGATCCCGGCGACCTGCGATTGTCGGAACCCGGCATCGTGGTTCGCCACGTGGCCGACCCCGAACGCGACCGGATCCGGTCCGAGGCTGCGGCTCTCGGCGGACGTTCGACCCTCCTGCGCTTCGACGACGCCCGCGATGCCGGCATCGACATCACGAAGGCGCACCCGGGTTCGCTCCCGCAGTTCATCACGGGTCGCGCGACGATGCTGTCGAACCTCTTCCGCGACGAGGTGGCCCTGCGCACGGCCCGCATGGCCGCCGAGCGCATCACGGCGAAGAACGTCGAGCTGCGCACCGCGCGCGGCCTCGAGCCCGTGCACCTCGCGGTGGGCCTGTCGGCGTGGAAGATCGGGGGAGTGGAGTGGTCCGCTCCGGTCCTCCTGCGCCCGCTCGCCATCCGCCGCCACCACGGTGACTTCGAACTGAAGCTGCACGGCGCGTTCGTCATGAACCCCGAGCTCGCTCGCGCGTTCCGCACGCACCTCGGCATCCAGATCGATCCCGCGGCTCTCGCGGGCCTCGCCTACGACCAGGGCGTGTTCAAGCCGCAGCCGGTCATCGACCACATCCGCCGCCTCACTTCGCACGTGCCGACCTTCGTCGTGCACCCGCGTCTGGTGATCTCGTCGTTCGCCGACGTCGGATCGGGTATGGCTCGCGACACGCACGACCTCGACCACACCCTCTTGAACGCGCTCGCCGGTCACCCCGACGACCGCGCGCGCATCACGGTGCGTCGCGACGACCCGCAGGTCGTGAGCCCCGACGAGCGCACTCCCGCTGCCGACACCCTGCTCCTCGACGCGGATGCCGAGCAGGAGCGCGTCCTCGCCCGCATCGCCGCGGGGCAGTCGCTCGCCGTGCACACCCTGCCCGGCACGGGCGGCACGCAGACGGTCATCAACGCGATCGGGCAGCTCGTCCACGACAACAAGCGCGTGCTCGTGGTCAGTGCCCGTCGCTCGACGCTCGACGGCATCCGTCACCGTCTGGCCGGAGTCGGCCTCACGGGTCTCGCCGTCTCTCCGAACCACGTGCGTCGCGACCTCATCCGCGCGATCGGTCGCAACGAGAAGGCCGACCAGCCGAAGGTCGCCGAGATCGACGACGCCCTCGTGCGTCTGCGCACGGTCCTGCGCGACTACCGCTCCGCCGTGACCGAGCCGCACCTGGCGCTGGGCGTCTCGGCGCTCGACATCCTGCGCGCGCTGACGTCGTTGGCATCCACTTCTCCCGCTCCGTCGACCGAGGCCCGCTTCGATCTCGCGACCCTCGAGAGACTCGCCGGACGACGGGATGCCGCGGCCCGGGCGCTCGCGATGGCCGCGCGCCTCGGCGAGTTCCGCTTCGGGCCCGACGATTCGCCCTGGTACGGTGTCAGCTTCTCGCGGACCGAGGACGCGCGTGCGGCGCACGATCTCGCGGGCAAGCTCCACAGCAGCGACGTTCCTCGTCTGCTCGAGCGCGGGTACGAGCTCATCGCGCAGACGCGCATGCGCCCGTTCCAGACGGTGTCCGAGCTCGGGTCGTACCTGAAGCTCCTGCAGGGCATCCGCGAGTCGCTCGATCGCTTCAGCCCGAGTGTCTTCGAGCGTCCGCTCGGCGAGCTCATCGACGCGCACTCGCCGCGCCGCGACGCCTCCGCGATGAGCGGTCCCAACCGTCGTCGCCTCAAGCGGCTGTCGAAGGAGTACGTGCGCCCGGGCGTCCACGTGCCCGACATGTACGAGGCGCTCGTGCGCATCCAGCAGCAGCGTACGGAGTGGCAGCGCGTCGTCGACGCCGGCGTCACCCCCGAGGTGCCGCTGGGTCTCGCGGACGTCCACGTCGCGTGGCAGCGCACCGACGCCCTGCTCGGCGAACTCGATCAGATCCTCGGCCGTCAGGGCTCCGAGCGCCTCGCGACCCTGCCCGTGCAGCGTCTCGTGCGCACCCTCGCCGGTCTCGCCGCGGAGTCGACCTTCTTCGACAACCTCGTCGAGCGCGCGCAACTGCGTTCCGAGCTCGCGCGCCTGGGTCTCGAGCAGCTCCTCGTCGAGCTCTCGGTGCGCCACGTTCCCGAGGAGCGCGTGGGGGCCGAACTCGAGTTCGCGTGGTGGCAGTCGGCCCTCGAGCACCTGCTGCGCACCGACCGTGCTCTTCTCGGTGCGAACACGAGCGTCGTCGACCGTCTCGAGCGCGACTTCCGACTCGTCGACGAGGCCCACGCCGCTGCGGCCGGCCCGTTGCTCGCCGCTCAGCTCGCGACGCAGTGGCGTATCGGCATCGTCGATCACGCCGACGAGGCGGCCGCCCTCAAGCGCGTCCTGAAGGACGGCCTGCACACGGCGCAGGAGATGTCGGATGCCGCGCCCACCCTGCTGCGCACGCTCGCGCCGGTGTGGCTCGCGTCGCCGTACGAGGTTCCCGACGTTCCGACCGATCTCGCGTTCGACGTCGTCATCATCGCGGATGCCGCGGCCCTGTGCCTCGCCGAGGCGGCCCCGGCCCTGCGCCGGGCTCGCCAGGTCGTGCTGTTCGGCGACCCGGTGGTGCAGAAGCCCACCCCCTTCCGCGTGAGCGCGTCGATCGCCGCCGGCCCCGACGAGGCCGACGAGGTCCCCTTCGACGAGACCTCGGTCTTCGAGCGCATCGCCGAGCTGCTGCCCGTCGAGACGCTCACCCGCAGCTACCGCGCCGGCGGCGAGGATCTCTCGCAGCTGGTGAACGACGCCTTCTACGGCGGAGAGATCGTCTCGCTTCCCTGGGCCGGTTCGTACCTCGGCCGCGGCAGCCTGAGCGTCGATTACGTCGAGGGCGGTGTCGGTGCCCCCGACCCCGTCAGCGGCGCGGTCGAGAGCCCCGATGCCGAGGTCGCCCGCGTCGTCACGCTCGTCGTCGAGCACGCCGTGAACCGGGCGTCCGAATCGCTCATGGTCGTCACCGCCAGCCGCAAGCACGCCGAGCGCGTGCGTGCCTCGGTCGTGGCGGCGTTGGCCGGACGCTCCGACGTCGCCGAGTTCATCTCGAGGGATGCCGCCGAGCCCTTCGCCGTGCTGACGCTCGAGGAGTCCGTGGCCGAGAGTCGCGACCGCGTGGTGTTCTCGCTCGGCTTCGGTCTCACGCGCCACGGTCGCGTACTGAGCGACTTCGGCGACCTGTCGACGCCCGATGGGGAGCGACTGCTCACCGTCGGGATGACGCGTGCTCGCCGTTCGATGGTGATCGTGTCGTCGATCCGTCCCTCGGCGTTCGACGACGGCCGCCTCGAGCACGGTGCCGCGACCCTCATGGGCATTCTGGGCAATGTCGCGTCGCGCAGCCGCGAGACGCGCCTCGAAGACCTCGCCGATCCGCTGACCCGCGCCCTGGCGCGCGAGCTGCGCAGACTCGGCATCGAGGTCGACGTCGATTACCGCGGGTTGCTTCCCCTCGTCGCTCGCTACCAGGGCAAGGCGGTGGTGGCCGAGAGCGATCCCGAGACCATCGGCGAATCCCTCCGCGAGACCCTCCGTCTGCGGCCGCAGATCCTCCGCCGCCTCGGCTGGCACTACGTGCGCGTGCACGCGTTCGATCTGTACAGCGACCCCGCGGGCGTGGCATCCCGTATCGGGGAGCTCCTGGGGATCGCTCCCGACGACGCGGTCGCCCCCGATGCGACCACCGAGTCGCTCGATCTCCCCGACTGAGCGCGTGATGAGCGACACCCCGCACGATGCCGTCCCCGAGGCGGACGTGACGAGCGGTCGCGGCACCGAGCGTCAGCCGGTCGTCCGCGTCCGCGGTGCTCGTCGGGCGCGCCTTCTCGCCGCCCCGGGCACGACCGCCGAACCGGCGCCGGCCGATGATCCCGCGCGCGGGACGGGTGCGCGGCCCGCGGCATCCGGCCCCAACGACGAGCGCATGATGCGCGACGTCCCGCCGCACTACTGACCCGCGCAGACGAAACGGCGCCCGGACCGGGATGCGATCCCGGCGCGGACGCCGTCAGGGTGGGGCGATATCGGTTCAGAGTTTGTTCTGGCGCTCCAGCAGGTCGCGGATCTGCACGAGCAGCTCCTGCTCCGTCGGCAGCTTCGGCTCGTCCGAGGCGGGCTCGTTCACCCCGGCGCGCGCGGCGGCGATGGCCTTCCACCGGTTCATCGGGTAGACGAACACGAGGTAGACGACGATCGCCACGGCGAAGAAGCTGATGATCGCCGAGAGCAGGGTGGGGAGGGGGAAGACCACTTCCTGCCCGTAGATGCCCGTGATCGTCGGCCCGACCTCGCCGTTCTCGGCGGGCTTGTAGAACACCTCGATCAGCGGGGTGATGACCGCCGCGACGATGGCGTTGACGACCGCCGTGAACGCCGCGCCGATGACCACCGCGACGGCGAGGTCGATGACGTTCCCGCGGAGGATGAACTCCTTGAATCCCTTGATCATGCGCTGGCTCCTCTCAGGCCGCGCCGACTCGGGCTCAGGAGGCCGAGGACGGGGCGGACGACTTCGATTCCGACTTCGATGATGTCGAAGAACCGGTCGAGCCGCTACCGGACCCGCCGGAGGTGGAGCTGCGGGAGTCGGTGCGGTAGAACCCCGAGCCGTTGAACGTCACGCCGATCGATCCGTACTGCTTGCGCACCTCGCCGCCGCACTCGGGGCACTCGGTGAGGGCGGCGTCCGCGAACGACTGGACCGCGTCGAAACGGTGACCGCACTGCTTGCAGGCGTAGGAGTAGGTGGGCATGAGCGTCCTTCGGGTGTTCAGGAGGTGTGGGCGGCGAGCGGAAGCGTGCGCGTGGGGGTGACCACGCCCGTGACGGGCTGGTCGTGCACGTCGCGCGGCACGTCGTCGATGAGCTCGGAGTCGAAGATGACCGCGTACACCGGCGGGCACTTCTCCATCGAGCCGAGGGTCTTGTCGAAGTAGCCGCGGCCCCAGCCGAGACGCATGCCCTGGTGATCGACGGCGGCAGCCGGGATGATCAGGAGGTCGACGTCGTTGACGGCGATCGGCCCCAGAACGTCACCGATCGGTTCGGGAAGCCCGAACAGTCCCTCGGTGATCTCGGTGTCGGGAGTGGCCACGCTCCAGTCGAGCAGACCGTCTTCGCGGGTGATCGGGAGCAGGACCCGGATGCCGCGCCCCACCGCCGCGCGGACGAAGGCGTGCGTGCCGGGCTCGGTGGGGGTTGACAGGAAACACGAGATGCTGCGCGCGCCGAGGCGGGCGACGAGGGCGTCGAGCTGCTCTGTGACGCCGGCCGCGGCCACCTCGCGCGCATGGGCGGAGATGGTCTGGCGGCGTTCGCGCAGATCGGCGCGCAGTGCGCGCTTGGCCTGCTCGATACGATCCGGCATGCGTTAAGTCTACGGGTGGGCGCGTTACCGGCGGTGTCGTAGGACCCCGCTAAGGTATGCCCATGCCTCATAAGCCCTTCAAGGCCGTCATCCCGGCCGCCGGACTCGGTACGCGCTTCCTGCCCGCCACGAAGGCGATGCCCAAAGAGATGCTGCCCGTCGTCGACAAGCCGGCCATCCAGTACGTCGTCGAAGAGGCCACCGGCGCCGGCATCGAAGACGTCCTGATCATCATCGGTCGCAACAAGAACAACATCGCCAACCACTTCGACTCGATGCCCGAGCTCGAGGCGAAGCTGCGCGAGAAGGGCGATGACGACAAGCTCGCCAAGGTCGAGCACTCGTCCGAGCTCGCCGACATCCACATGGTGCGTCAGGGCGAGCCGAAGGGTCTGGGTCACGCGGTGCTGCGTGCGCGCAGCCACGTCGGCGACCACCCCTTCGCCGTCCTGCTGGGCGACGACCTCATCGACGAGCGCGACCCGCTGCTCACCAAGATGATGGACGAGTACGACAAGCGCGGCGGTGCCACCGTCATCGCGCTGATGGAGGTCGATCCCGCCCACATCCACCTCTACGGCGTGGCCGCCGTCGAGGCCACCGACGAAGAAGACGTCGTCAAGGTCACGCAGCTCGTCGAGAAGCCCAAGGCCGAAGACGCGCCCTCGAACCTGGCGATCATCGGTCGGTACGTTCTCGGTCCCGATGTCTTCGACATCCTCGAGCGCACCGAGCCCGGCAAGGGCGGCGAGATCCAGCTGACCGATGCCCTCGAAGAGCTCGCGACCGGTGGTGGCGACGGCGGCGGCGTGTACGGCGTCGTCTTCCGCGGGCGTCGTTACGACACCGGCGACCGTGTCGACTACATCAAGGCGATCGTGCAGCTGGCTGCCGACCGCGACGACCTCGGCCCCGCCCTCCGCCCCTGGTTCAAGGAGTTCGCGCAGGGTCTCTGACCCGGGCAAGACGCCATGGATCTGTCCGTCCCCCGGCGGCACGGCGACGTGTCGATCCGTCTCATCCGCAATCGCGATGCGCGCGTCCTCCAGCAGCAGCTGATCGACAACCGCTCGTGGTTGAAGCGGTGGGAGGCGACCAGCCCCGACGGTCCCGTGTCGTTCGACATGCGCCTCGGCATCCGTCGTCTCCTGCAGCAGTACCGTGACGGCGTCGGCGTCCCCTTCGTGATGGCGTGGGACGACGACGTCGCCGGGCAGCTGAACGTGTGGGGCGTGTCGCGCGGGTCGCTGGCGTCGGCGACGATCGGGTACTGGGTCGCCGAGGAGTTCGCGGGTCGCAACATCACCACGATCAGCGTGGCGATGGCGACCGATGTGTGCTTCACCGAGCTCAACCTGCACCGCGTCGAGATCTGCATCCGGCCCGAGAACCACGCCAGCCTGCGCGTGGTCGAGAAGCTCGGCTTCCGCTACGAGGGGTTGCGCCGCAAGTACATCCACATCGACGGCGATTGGCGCGACCACTACGCCTTCGCCCTCGTGCGCGAAGAGGTTCCGTACGGGGTGCTGGACCGATACGTGCGGGGGCAGGTCCCGCCGGATGCCGCTCGCGTTCCTCCTTCGGATCGGGTCTGAACGGTTCCGTTGCGATCCGCCTCCGGTACGTGGCGAAAGTCTCGTCGCGACACGCCGGGGGATGCCGAGGTGTGATCTCTCGGTGACCTACCTTTATGGCATGGGTGGGCAGGTTCTCAGCGGCGGCGTGATCGTCTTCGTCGCGGTCGCGCTCTGGCTCGTCTATCTGCTTCCGTCGTGGCAGAGCCGTCACCGGTTCACCTCTGCCGAACGCAATGCCGTGCGTCTCAACCAGGCGCTGCGCGTGCTCGCCGAGACAGCCGAGACGCCCCGCGAGGTCCGCCTGGAGCTGACGGCCCGCACCGCCCACCAACAGCAGAAGCTCGCGCGCCAGATCCAGGCCGAGAAGGCCCAGACCGAGCTCGCCGCGGCCAAGGCACGACTCGAGGTGGCTCGTCTCGAGAGTGCCCGCGATCGCGATGTCGTCAAGGAGCAGCGCGCCGCGGCCGTGGACCTGGCTCGTGCCGAGCGTGCCGCGGCCGTCGAGGTCGCTCGCGCCGAACGCGCTGCCGCGCTCGAGAAGACCCGCGCCGAGCGTGCCGCCGCCGTCGAGCGGGCGCACGCCGAGCGCGCCGCGGCCGTTGCGCGCCCCGAGGCTCGTCGAGTCCGTGCTCGCCGCCGCTTCCGTCTGAGCGTGACCACGGTGGGCCTTGCGGGCCTTGTTGCCGCGCTGGTCGGCCTCGCGCAGGTCGTCACCGGGGGAGCGCCGGTGCTACTTTCTCTCGGGTCGGTCGTCGTCGTGGCATCCCTCGTCGTCCTCCGCCGCATCTCGGTCGTGGCCGCCCGCACGGCGCCTGTGTCCGTTACGACGTCGGTGGCGACGCGCACGGTCGCGACAGAAGTTCAGGACGTCGCCCTCGTGCCCGAGCCGCGCCCCACGTGGACGCCTCGCGAGCTTCCGCGCCCGCTCGTCGCGTCGGCCGGGTCGCGTGCCGCCGCCGTGGTCGACGAGCAGATCGCCCGCGAGGCGCTGCGCGCCGCCGCCCGCGAGGAGGCCGCGCGCGAGTTCGCCGCCGAGCAGGCTCCCACCCCGATCGAGACGGCTCGTCCGGCCGCTGTCGCCCCCGCTCCGTCGCCGTATGCCGCGATGGGGTACGTCGACGAATCGGAGATCCAGGATCACGTTCAGCGGCTCCTGGCGCGTCGCGCGTCGGGGGAGTGACGCCGGCCCGTTCGCGGGTGCCGGGCTCGCTCCGTCGATCTCCCTCTCGACCGATGCTGTCAGCGGCATACGTTGCTCGTCGCGTGCTCGCCGGGGGCAGCGCGCGTCGAGGTGGGCGCGGATGACGTGATAGTGTTTACGAGGTTTCCGGGCCTGTGGCGCAGTTGGTAGCGCGCCTCGTTCGCATCGAGGAGGTCAGGGGTTCGAATCCCCTCAGGTCCACCAGAACACCACAAGAAGGCCTCCGCTCAGCGGGGGCCTTCTTCGTTTGTCGCCGGACTCTTCGGGGATGTGCGCACCTTCGCGCTGTAGGCCTGCGCCCTCGGGCTTCTTCCGCACGGCGGTGAGGAGCACGGGCTCGGATGCCCTCGGCCCCTCGTCCGATGGACGTCTCCGATTCAGTCGGCCTCCGCCGCGGCGCGTGCCCGGCGAGAGGCGACCGTCTTGCGGACGATCGCGATGATCACGGGTAGTACCGAGATGAGCACGATCACGATCATGAGGACGTCGATGTTGTCGACGATGAACGGGATGCCGCCCAGAAGCAGACCGATGAGGGTCATGGCCACGACCCAGAGCGTGGCGCCCAGGGTGTTCCACACGAGGAACCGGCGATAGTGCATATGCGCGGTCCCGGCTGCCACCGGCACGTACGTCCGCACGATCGGCACGAAGCGTCCGAGCACGAGGGAGCCGCCGCCGTACCGGGTGAAGAAACGCTCGGCATCGTGCAGACGTTCGGGGCGCAGCACGCGCGCGTCTTCGCGGAAGAGGCGGCGTCCGAAGCGTCGACCGAGCCAGTATCCGACTTGATCGCCCAGGATCGCGGCGGGGATGCCGACCAGCAGCACCTGCCAGGGCTGGATGCCGAGAGGGCCGGCCAGCACCGCCGCGGTGACCAGCAGGGAGTCGCCGGGCAGGAACGGGAACAGCACGCCCGACTCGATGAAAATGAGCAGCGCGATGCCCCCGAGCACCCAGGGCCCGAAAGCGTGGAGGATCGACGCCGCGTCGGGCAGGATCCCGGTCGCCATGGCGACGGAGTGGATGGTCACGGCAGGTTCGCTCCCCGATTCGATCCGGCGCGCGTGGGTTCGCGGGCGCCGGGGCCCGGGGCGACGCTAACGCCCGCGCTCTAAGGAGTCGCCAAGAATCCAAGGATGAGCGGACGAAGCGCGGGTGAATGGCGGGCGGCGCGGCATCCGAAGCTTCCTCGAAACCGCGCCTGATGGCGCGGCCGGTGCCTACGACGCGGGCTCGGGAAGCCGCGCGCCCGCACGGATCTCCTGCAGGGCCCAGGAGTTGCCGTCGGGATCTGCGAAGAACGCGTAGCGCACCCCGCCGCCCGTGTCCTGCACCGGCGTCACCTCGAGGCCCTTCCCCGCGAGGTCCGCGCGAACGGTGTCCAGGTCTTCGACCACCAGGTGCATGTTCGACACCGGCGTCCCAGCCCCCATTCCGACGCCGAAAGCGATCGAACAGGCGGAGCCGGGCGGGGTGAGCTGAACGACACGCATGCCGTTTCCGGGGGAGACATCGTGGTCGAGGACGAAGCCCATGACGTCGCGGTAGAACGAGATGCTCCGGTCGACGTCGGACACGGGCAGGGGGACCAGCTCGAGGCGCATGCTCACGAGCTCACACTCCCGCTCTCGGCCCAGCCGCTGGGGGCGGCGATGTTGAACATCCAGGCCACGCCCCACGGGTCGGTCACCTCGCCGTAGAGGTCGCCCCACATCTGCTTCTCGAGCGGCTGCACGACCTCGGCGCCGCGCTCGACGAAGCGGTCGTAGAAGCCGCGCACGCGATCGAGCTCGTCGCTCATGAAGGCCGCGTGCACGCGGTTCGCGCCCCAGCCGCCTTCGGGCTCGCCGAAGGCGTCGGCGCCCATCACGGTGAAGCCGTCGGCGCGCAGCTCGGAGTGCATCACGCCGTCGGCGGGGGCATCGGCCATGCCGAAGTCGCCGAACGTGCTGATCTTGAGCTCTCCGCCGAAGACCGACTCGTAGAAGGTCATCGCCTCGCGGGCGGCTCCGGCGAACGAGATGTAGACGACGAGCGAGGTGGCCATGAGGCATCCTTCCGGCGGCGGGTGGTGGCCCTCACCCTAGACCCGTGCGTGGCGATGGCGCCGGCCGCCGCCTGCCATGCTCGAGACCATGAAGCCGTCTGCCACCGTCGTCGCCGGCGCTGTGTGCGCGGTGGTGGTCGTGGGACTGGCGGCGTTGACGGTGCCGGCCTTCGCGCCGCTGGGGACCGTCGCCTCAGTGGCCGCGGGCCTCACCGCGTCGCTGGAGTCGACTCCGAGCGATCCGTCGACGCCGTCGGCATCCGCAGCGCCGGTCGATCCCTACGGGCCTCCCGAGGGGTACGTCCACGTCGGGAACGGTACGTACATTCCCGGTGGCGGCTTCGGCGACTGCGCGGAATCCGCCTACATCCACATGGGCAGTCAGGACGGTCAGGCGCCCACCGCAAGCCTGTTCGGCAAGCTCGTCGACACGGGCGTGAGGGAGTTCGCGGCGGGGACCCCCGCGTTCGCCGATGACGGGCGGATCGCCACCTACACGGTCGCGCCGGGCGATGTCCCCACGGCGATCGGCGACCGGTTCTGCATCTGGAACGGCATGTCCCTCACCACGCTCAACGGCATCCCGGGCAGCACCGCCATCCAACCCGGTCAGGTGCTGGTGCTGGATCCCGCGGCGGTCCCGGGGTTCGTCTTCGATTACCCCTACGCCCGGTGATCGCCCGCCGGGACCGGCACGTGGCATCCGGTCGTCAGGCGCCCTGGAACGCCCGCAGCTGAGCGAGCAACGTCGGGGCTCCCGCATCGAAACGCTTGCCGCCGATGAACACGCCGCCCGCGAAGACGATCGCGCCCCAGAGCAGTCCGATCGCGAGCGAGACCCATCCGGCGCCCGTCACTCCGAAGAAGACGGCCATCACGGCGGGGATCACGGCGGGCAGCGCCAGCACGGCGACGAGAGCCCAGCACAGGAAGAACGCCAGGAACATCGTGAACGTCGACCCGGGCACGCGCTTGAAGGGCGAGTCGCCGGGGGCGGGCGTGGGAACGACGAGCAGGGCCGAGCTCACGGCACTGACACCGAGGCCGACCAGCGTGAGGCCCATCGAGCCGCCGATGACCGCGGGGAGCAGCTCCCACTTGCCGACGATCCCCAGCGTCACGACATCGGCGAGTAGCACGAGCGGGATGCTCACGGTCGCCGATCCGAGCATGCGCCCGAGACGGTCGGCGCGCCCGCGGATACCGGTCTGCATCACCGTGGCGAAGGCGGTGCCGTCGTACGACACGTCGGTGTACGCCAGGATGCCGGCGAAGAATCCGACCAGCAGGCCCGAGGCCGCGAAGAACGGCCCGTCGAGATCGCCGCGTGAGTAGACGAGAACGAGGACGGGGGCGAACGGGATCAGCAGCAACTGCCGCAGATACCGAAAGTCCCGCGTCCACGACGTGAGTGAGCGCGCCCAGGTCGCCCCGACGGGACTCGAGGGCATGATGCCGAACCACCCCAGCGATCCGGACCGGCGACGCGTGGCCACGCGTGCCGGAGGACCGACGAGGGATGCCGCCAGGCTCCGCCGCCAGAGCACCCACAGCAGCGCGAGGGTGGCGGCCGCGATGACGAGCTTGAGGAGCCCCGTGATCCACGCCCCCGCGGCGAGGTCGCCCGGAACGGCCCACGCCGCGGCGACCGGGGTCCACGACAGCGCCGAGACGACGGTTTGCAGCTGCGCCCCCTGCTCGCTCGCCGAGAACAGCAGGTTCGTGACCCCGATGAAGAGCGGACTCGCGAAGATGACGAGGGCAAACCCGACCAGACCCACGACCTCGCGCGTGCGGCGGCCCCCGCCGATGCCCGCGGCGAGAGCGGCCACCGCGCGCGACGCGACGACGCAGATCACCACGCCGAGGGGGACGCACACGACGGCGGCCACGGCCGCGGCCGGGTAGCGGGCCCAGACGAGGAACACGGCGAGGGATCCGATCGCGGTGGTGATCCCGGGCACGCCCGTGAGCCCACCCGCGGTGATCGCGACCATCATCTGCCGGGTCGTCATCGGGAACGGTGCGAGCTTCGCGGGATCGAGGGTGGTGTCGAGCCCCGCGGCGAAGATCGGTCCCACCACCCACCCGAGGGTCAGCACCGCGCCCGCCAAGGTGATGACGGCACGCGCGATGTCGAGGTCGAGCGTTCCGACGAAGAAGAGGCCGACGCCCGCGAGGAACAGCATCCAGACCGCACCGATGACGCCGAAGATGAAGCCGACCAACTGCATGGGGCTCCGCGACAGGGTGTTGCCCAGCACGCGGAACCGGATCTTCAGGACTGTCGCAACCACTGCGGCCCCTCCGCGTGGTGGCGCCCGCCGACCAGCTCGACGAAGCGGTCCTGAAGGGTGTGTCCACCGCGGACCTCGTCGACGGTCCCGGATGCCAGCAATCGGCCCTGCGCGATGATGGCGACGTGGTCGCACATGCGTTGCACGAGGTCCATCGAGTGGCTCGAGACGATGACCGTGCCGCCCGAGGCGGTGTAGCCGCGCAGGATGTCTTCGATGTTGGCCGCCGACACGGGGTCGACGGACTCGAAGGGTTCGTCGAGGACGAGCAGGCGGGGGGCGTGCACGAGAGCACAGGCGAGGGCGACCTTCTTGGTCATGCCCGCGGAATAGTCGACGACGGGCGTGCCCGCGGCCTCGGTGAGGTCCATGATCTGCAGCAGGTCGGCCGTGCGGGCACCGACCTCCTCGCGCGTGAGGCCGAACATCATGCCGGTGTAGGTGACGAGTTGCTCGCCGGTCAGCCGGTCGAACAGACGCACGCCGTCGGCGAGATTGCCGATGAGCTTCTTCGCCTCGACCGGGTGGGTCCAGACGTCGACTCCGTGGATGCCGACCGTGCCGGCATCCGGCCTCAGGAGTCCCGTCGCCATCGACAGCGTGGTGGTTTTGCCCGCGCCGTTGGGGCCGACCAGGCCGTAGAACGACCCGGTCGGAACGACGAGGTCGAGGCCTTCGACCGCGACCTTCTGACCGAAGCGTTTGGCGAGACCGGTCACCTGCATCGCCGGGCGGGAGTCGGTCGAGGCGCGGGGCGCGACCGCCTCGGGCAGGGCGGACGGCGGGGGGACGTCACGAGGGATGTCGGTCACTCCTCGAACCTATCGGCGGGCAGCGGGGCATTCCCAGCCCCGCTGCGCAACTCTGCGTTCTCAGTACCGGATGGCGTCGATGACCTCGACCCGAACGGCGACGAGAGCGATGTTCATCCGCCCCGGAGCGCCACGCCCCCGAGCGTCCTGAGAACGACGGGGGCGTGGCATCCGGTGTCCTATCGGGTCACTCCTTCGGAGGCGAGACGACGTTCGGCTTGGTCGGGTCGAGGGGCGCTCCGGTCCCGACACGGGCGTGGCTGCGGGAGTACGCGAAGTAGATCGCGAAGCCCAGGGCCAACCAGATGAGGAACCGCAACCACGTCTCGACCGACAGGTTGAGCATGAGGTAGGTGCAGATGGCGGCCGAGAGGATCGGCAGGACCGGGCTCCACGGCACGCGGAATCCGCGCTTGAGGTCGGGGCGCTTGCGGCGCAGCACGATCACGCCGATCGAGACGAGCACGAACGCCGACAGGGTGCCGATGTTGACCATCTCTTCGAGGATGCCGACGGGCGTCAGGCCCGCGACGAGGGCGACGATCACGGTCACCACGATCGAGATGACCCACGGGGTGCGGAAACGCGGGTGCACCTTGGCGAGAGCGCCGGGGAGCAGCCGGTCGCGCGACATCGCGAAGATGATGCGCGTCGCGCCGATGAGCAGCGTCAGCACCACGGTGGTCAGACCCGCCACGGCGCCGGCGGCGATGACCGTCGCCATCCACGTCTGGCCACGCGACGCGAACGCCTCGGCGAGGGCGGCCTTCGGGTTCAGCTCGTCGAAGGGCACCATGCCGGTCACGACCACGGCGACGGCGCAGTAGAGGATCGTGCAGATGACGAGCGAGGCGATGATGCCGATCGGCAGGTCGCGCTGCGGGTTCTTGGTCTCTTCGGCCGTCGTCGCCACGACATCGAAACCGATGTAGGCGAAGAACACCAGGGCCGCACCGGCGAGGATGCCCCCGACGCCGAACGTCGCCGGCTCGAGGCCCGAGAGGAACTGCAACAGCGGCTGGGTGAGGCCGGAGGCCGACTCGGTGGGGACCGACGGCGGGACGAAGGGGGTGTAGTTGGCCGGATTGATGAAGAGGATGCCGGCCACGATGACGAACAGCACGATGAAGAGCTTCACGGCCACCAGCACGAGGTTGACCCGGAGGGACTCCTTGATGCCGACCGTCATGAGGCCGCCGAGGACCAGGACGAGAAGGATCGCGGGCACGTCGACGACACCGCCGGAACTCACCGCCTCGGGCAGGACGATGCCGAGTTGCTGAAGGAAGGTGCTGAGGTAGGCGCTCCACCCCTGGGCCACGACGCTCGCGCCGAGGAACATCTCGAGGATGAGATCCCACCCGATGATCCACGCGAAGAGTTCGCCGAGCGAGGCGTACGAGAAGGTGTACGCCGATCCCGAAACGGGGACGGTGGAGGCGAATTCGGCGTAGCACATGGCCGCGAGACCGCACGCGATCGCGGCGATGATGAAGCTGATCACGACAGCCGGGCCGGCGACCTCGTTGGCGGCGCGACCGGTCAGGGTGAAGATGCCCGCGCCGATCACGACGCCGACACCGAAGACGGTCAGGTCGACGGCGCTGAGGGACTTCTTGAGCCGGAACTCCGGCTCATCGGTGTCGGCGATGGATTGCTCCACCGACTTGGTTCGGAAAAGACTCACGCGACGCATCCTCTGTCTCGAGCGATGTCCAGGGAGCGAACACCACCCAGGGAGGATAGTCCCCCGACGGGCGCGGTGCCTATCTTCGGGGAGGGCTCGACAGTCGCGCCTTTATCAGAGATGACTAATGCGGGAAATTCATTGAATGCGGGTGTAAGCTTTTTCGTATTATGGCTATGAAGCACATCACGCACCTCGTCGACGACCTCGACGGCTCTGTTCTCGAAGACGGCCAGGGAAAGCAGATCACCTTCTCCGTCGAAGGTCGCGCTTACGAGATCGACCTCTCCGACCGCAATGCGGACAAGTTCTATTCGGCGATCGCCCCGTTCGTGGATGCCGCTCGTTCGGTGTCCCGTGGCAATTCGTCCGCGCGCCGCCCCCGTGCTGCTCGCCGCTCGAACGACGTCGATCTCGGTGCCGTTCGGGAATGGGCGCGCGCGAACGGACACACCGTGAGCGATCGCGGTCGCGTTCCCGCGACGATTCTCGACGCGTACGCCGAGGCGAATTCCTGAACCTCGCTTGTTCTCCTCTCGGCCGGGCGTGAATGCGACGGCCGAGAGCATGACGATGTTCGCCCCCGCAGCTTGTCGCGTGCTGCGTCACCCGCGTGGAATCGCGGACGCGCCGCGCAGGGCGGGGGTCGGTGAAAGCGGACGAGTCGGCGGGTGAATTCCCAAACCGCAGCCCGGAATGCGCCTCGTCGGCGGCTTATGGTCGCGACATGGCGAAAAAGCACATCATGCAGACGATCGACGACCTCGACGGTTCGGTCATCGAAGACAGAACGACTGTGACCTTCTCTCTGGAAGGGCGTTCCTATGAAATCGATCAGTCTTCTGACAATGCACACAAACTGCGCGACGCCTTTCGGCCGTACATGACGGCCGCGCGCCCGGTCGGTTCTTCTCCGTCTCCTCCGCGACGCACCCCGCGCGGGCGGGCCATTCCGACCCGCGATGTGATCGACGTGCGTTCCTGGACACAGAAGAACGGTTTCTCGATCACTGATCGCGGACGCATTTCCGCCACTGTCCTCGCGGCATCCGACGCCGCGCATTAAACCCCCGAACGCGAAGAACCGGATGCCCCGTCGAGGCGGCATCCGGTTCTTCTTTTCTTCCGGTCAGACGAGCGCGGTGCGTCCTGCGCCCGCGGCGAGTCGCTCCGCGGCGAGTCCCTCTGCTGCCGCGAGCGGGGTCAGGCCCCGGTTCGCCGCCTCGTCGAAGACGCGGCGGACGGTGTCGCCGATGCCGGCGACGCGTCCCATGATGTCGTCGAGGCTGCCGCGCTTCTTCGCCACCAGGTCGAGGTAGATGACCCCGCCCGCGTTGACGACGAAGTCGGGCGCGTAGAGGATGCCCCGGGCGGCGAGACGGTCGGCGCCGGAGCGGTCGGCCAGAGGATTGTTCGCGGGACCGCAGACGGAGCGGGCGTCGAGGGCGTCGATCACGTCGTCGGTGAGCACCCCGCCGATGCCCGCGGGAACGAAGACGTCGGCGGGAATGAGGTGCGCCTCGCTCGGCTCGACCCACGCCGCGCCCAGTTCGGTCGCGAGAGCGCGCTTGGCGGGATTCACGTCGGTGACGGTGAGAACGGCGCCCTCGCCGGCGAGACGCTCGGCAAGGCGGCTGCCCACCTGGCCGAGACCGGCGATGGTGACGCGGCGCCCGGCCACGGCGCCGGTTCCGACGGCACGCTCAAGGGTCGCGACGAGCGAGGCGTACACGCCGAGGCTCGTGGGACCGGCCGGTTCACCCGAGCCGCCGACCGTGTCGGGGAGCCCGACCACGTGCGCGGTGCGCTCGCTGACGACGAGCATGTCCTCGGTGGTCGAACCCACGTCCTCGGCGGTGCGGTACAGCCCGCCCAGGCTCTCGACCGCGTCACCGAGGTCGAGGAACGCGGCGCGGCGCCGGTCGGCGTCGAGCACGGCGCCCTCCGGCAGTCCGATGACCGACTTGCCGCCGCCCGCGTCGAGGCCGGCGGCGGCGTTCTTGAGCGTCATCGCGGCCGAGAGGCGGAGCGCGTCGCCGAGCGCGTCGGTCCACGACGGGTAGGTCCACAGGCGCGCGCCGCCGAGAGCGGGGCCGAGGACGGACGAGTGCAGGGCCACGGCGACGAACAGACCGCTGCGTCGCCCCGTGATCACCTCCACGCGTTCGTGGGTGAAATCGGGCAGGGGCAGAGCGGTTGTCATCGCGTTCCTTGTCGTCGGTCGCCTTGTGGGCGGCACTGTGCGGATGCCGCGGCGTTGCGGCATCCGGGATCTATTCTGACCCGTCGGCGGGCGTCACGCGAGCGGCCCCGCGGCGCCTCGGACGAGACCACACGATCCGCGCGAGCGCACATGGCCGGCCCGCGCTCGCGTCCGGCCCGCGGCGGGGCTCGCTCTAGGCTGTCGGGCATGACCGACGCCCTTTCCGCCCGTAGTCGCCTGGTCGCCGCCGCCCTCGAGGAGGCGGGCATCGCCGGCCGCATCGTCGTGCTGTCGGGTGCCGCGTCGACGGCTGCGCTCGCCGCCGCCGCCCTCGGTGTCGAGGTCGGCGCGATCGCCAACAGCCTCGTGTTCTGGAGCGACGACGAGCCATTGCTCGTCATGACCAGTGGCGCGCACCGGGTCGACACGGCGGCTCTCGCCGAGCGGCTCGGGCGCGGCGGCATCCGCCGGGCGACCCCCGAGCAGGTGCTCGCGGCGACCGGCCAGCCCATCGGGGGAGTGGCGCCGACCGGACACCCCGCGCCCCTGACGACGGTGGTCGACGAGGACCTCGCGGCGTTCCTCGAGATCTGGGCCGCGGGCGGCACGCCGCACACGGTGTTCCCGCTGACGTTCGACGAGCTGGTGCGGTTGACCGGCGGGACGGTGACGCGGGTGGTCTGAGTGCGGGCGCGGCGCGGCGTCTCGCCGTGGCCCCGGGGCCATCTTCGGCGCCCCGGGGCCACGTCGCGTGCCCCATGAAAAGGGAGGGGCCGGGCGGCGGCGGTTCGGGGCGGCGCCGCCCGGCGGGCTCACACCCCGGGGGCGGGTGTGAGGGCTGTGAGGCAGACCACCGCGGCGGTGGCTGACCACGCCTGCGGACGGCAGGCGGCGGGGTACGGCGTCGGCACCGACGAGTGGGTGCGCGGGTCGCCCGCGTGCAGCTCGGGCACGCGGTACGCGAAGCCCTCGGCGGCGTCCAGCAGACCGTCGACCACGGACCGCGCCTCGTCGTGCAGGCCCGCGCGCAGCATGCCGTGCGCGGCGATCGCGGTGTCGTGCACCCAGACGCTGCCCCCGTGGTACGACAATGGCCAGTACCCGGCGGCGCCGGTCGACATGGTGCGGATGCCGTATCCACTCGACATGCTCTCGCCGAGCAACAGCTGGGCGACGTGCGCCTCTTCTTCGGCCGACAGGATGCCGGTGCCGAGCAGGTGCCCGATGTTGCTCGTCAGCGTGTCGACCGGACGCTTGTCGCGGTCGAGCGCGACGGCGGGGTAGCGGCCCTCGGGCGTCTCGACCCAGTACGTGGCGGCGAAGCGCTCCTTGAGGTCGGCGGCCCAGGAGCGCCAGAACGCGGCGTCATCGGCATCCGCCCCCTCGCCGAACTCCTCGAGGAGGTCGGCTCCGGCCAGGGCGGCCTCGTACGCGTAGGCCTGCACCTCGCACAGGGCGATCGGACCCTCGGCGAGACTGCCGTCGCGCCACTGGATGGAGTCGCCGGAGTCCTTCCACCCCTGGTTCGACAGGCCCGTGCCCATGCGGTCGATGTAGTCGAGGAAGCCGTCGCCGTCGCTGTCGCCGCTGTCGCGGATCCAGCCGAGGGCGCCGCGGAGCGTCGGGAGGAGCGCCCGCACCTCGGCGCCGGGCATGCCGGCGCGCCGGGCGTCGGCGAGAAGACAGATCCACAGCGGGGTCGAATCGACGCTGCCGTAGTACTTCGGCGGCAGCACGATGCCCTCGCCGGGGATCTCGAGCGCCGAGGCCCGCAGCTCGTGCAGGATCTTGCCCGGCTCCTGCGCGGTCTGCGCGTCGTCGTCGGCGCCCTGCAGGCGGGCGAGGACACGCAGAGTGGATGCCGCGATCTCGCGGTCGAGCGGGAGCGCGAGCCGCGCGCCCCAGATCGAGTCGCGGCCGAAGAGCGTGAAGAACCACGGCGCCCCCGCGGCGAAGAACTCGTCGTCGGGGTGATCGGGGAGCACGAGCCGCAGGGCGTCGAGGTCGTCGAGCGCCGCGCGCAGCCACCGCGACAGGCGCGGGTCGGGGGCGCCGGCGGCGACCGCCGCGGCATCCCATCGCGCGGGAGCGGTCGCCGAGCCCACGACGAGCGTGTCGTCGCGCAGCGTCAGCGTCCACCCGATCTCCGCGGAGCCGAAGGGGGCGATCTCGACGTCCCACTCGGCCTCGACGTCGTGATCGGTCGACGCCACGCGAGCGCCCGGAGCGACGAGCTCGAGGCCTTGGGCACCGGCATCCACCCGGATCTTCTCTCCGTCGACCACGGTCTCGGCGTCGCGAGCGGAGGCGTGGCCCGACTTCACCTCGTGCAGCTGCGCGAACTCAGGAGTGAGCGCCAGGCGCAGCGTGGTGCGGATCGGCTGATCGACGCGTGAGTGCAGGGTCCACGACTCGCTCACCACGCCGTCGTCGACGCGACGGTCGCGCAGCAGGCGCACCTTCGGGTCGGGGGTGGTGTCGTCGAGCCCGCGCAGCAGCCCGCCGAAGACCACGCGCGAGGCGCCGTCGGGGGCGGTCGAGATCCACTCGATCGGCGAGCCGTCGCAGCTCGCGGTGAGCGAGCGCACGTGCCGCACGTCGCCGTGGTAGACACCGTGCACCGCGGCCGCGCCCATGTCTCCCGTGCCGTTGGACCACACCTGGGTGGGGGCCCGCAGAACGATGAGCGCATCGCTGAGCAGCGGTTGCAGGGGAGGGGAGTCGACCGTCGTCCCGGCAGGCGAGGTGGTGGGGGCGGTGGTCATTCTTTGACGGCTCCTTCGCTGGCGTTCATGATGCGGCGCTGGAAGATGAAGAACACCACGGCGACCGGAATCGTCATGATGGCCGCGGCCGCGAGTTTGAGGGGGAATTGGCTGCCCTGGCTGAGCTGACCGCTGGCCAGCGACGCCACGCCCTTGGTCAGCGTGGTCAGCTCGGGGGACTGAGTGGAGATGACGAAGTGGCTCAGCTCGTTCCACGATCCCTGGAATGACAGGATCACGATCGTGATGAGCGCGGGCCGCGCCATCGGCAGCACGACCGACCAGAAGATGCGGAACGTGCCGGCTCCATCGATGCGGGCCTGCTCCTCGACCGAGGGCGGGATCGACTCGAAGAAGTTCTTCATGATGAACACGCCCGCGGCATCCACCAGCAGCGGCAGGATCATGCCCGCGTACGAGTCGTAGATGCCCAGCTGATTGATGACGAGGAACTTCGGGATCAGCAGCACCACGGTCGGCACCGCCATGACCGCGATGAGGGCCGCGAACACGACCCCGCGCCCGCGGAACTGCAGACGGGCGAGCGCGTAGCCGGCGAGGGAGTTGAAGAACACCCGGCCCGCGGTGACGAACACGGTCACCACGACCGAGTTGCCGAACCACACGGGGAAGTCGGAGTTCAGGAACAGTCGCTCGTAGGCCGCCCATGTGAAGGGCTGCGGCGCGAGCGAGATCGGGTTGGCCGCCGCCGCGGCATCCGTCTTGAACGACGTCGCCACCTGCACGAGGAACGGATAGATGTAGATGACCGCGAGCACGATCAGCAGGACGTACAGACCGATCTGCCAGCGCAGGGCCTTGCCCGACAGGCGGTGCTTCGCGGGCTTGACGGGTCCGTCGATGCGCTGTTCGGCGAGGACGGTGGTCGGGGGAGAGGCCGTGGCGGTCATCGCTGCATTCCCTTCTGCGCAGGCACCTCGTACTGGCGCAGGCGTCGGCGTGAGACCGGGCGATCGCGCAGCACGAAGCGCTGCAGGATGGTGAGGGCCACGATGATGACGAAGAGCACGAAGGCGATCGCCGCACCCTGCCCCCACTGCTGCGAGAGGAACGCCGAGGAGTAGCTGAGGTAGGCGGGCGTCAGCGTCGTCTTTCCGGGCCCACCCTGGGTGCCCGTGTAAATCTGGTCGAACACCTGCCACGTGCCGATGAGGCCGAGGGTCAGCACCGTGAACAGCACGGGCTTGAGCTGCGGCAGGGTCACGCGCCAGAAGCGCTGCCAGCCGTTCGCGCCGTCCATCATCGCGGCCTCCTGCACGTCGGCGCCGATGTTCTGGAGGCCCGCGATGAACAGCAGCATGAAGGTGCCCGAGGTGGTGAACACGGCCATGAGGATGAAGGCCGACATCGCGACCGAGGGTCCGGCGAGCCAGTCCCACCACGAGACGCCGAGCATCGTGTTGCCGGTGAGGAAGGCCGGGCCGCTCGTGACGCCGACCGCGCCAAGGAGGTTGTGCACGACGCCCGAGGGATCGCTGAACCAGTTCGGTCCGTTGATGCCGAGCCACGACAGCACCTCGTTGACGGCACCGGATGCCGAGAAGAGGAAGAGCCACAGCACGGTGATGGCCACCGAGCTCGTGACCGAGGGGAAGTAGAAGGCGGTGCGGAACAGACCGCGTCCGCGCAGGATCGCGCGGTTGACGAGCACCGCGAGGAAGAGCGACAGCGCGGTCTGCAGCGGCACGACCAACAGCACGTACCAGGCGTTGTTGCGCAGCGCCGTGCCGAAGTCGCGCTCGGCCAGCCCGCCGCCGGTGGTGACCGCGGCGTAGTTGTCGAGGCCGACGAAGCCGACGTTGGACGAGAAGGGGCTGCCGCGCCCGGTCCAGTCGGAGAAGCTCACCCACAGCGCCATGAGCACGGGGACGAGCAGGAACACGCCCAGGATGATCAGAACGGGGGCGGTGAACAGCCAGCCGGCGGCGGCCTCGCCGCGCCGGATCCCCGGGGAGGAGGATCCGGCGCGACGCGGCGCTGAGGTGAGAGCACTCATGGTTACTTGGTGATGGCCTCGAGGTTGGATTGCGCCGTCTTGAGCAGCGCCTGCGGGTCACCGGTCTTCAGGGACTCCAGCTGAGCGTTGAAGTCGGTGATGACGTCGGCGGCGCCGGCCATGTTCGGCGGGAACTGCGCGTACTCGGCACCGGAGAGGAACGCCGTGAGGTCGGGGTTCGCGGAGCTCCACGCGTCGGCGGCCGACTGGATCGAGGGCATCGGGCCGAAGGCCTTCGAGAACGCCAGCTGCTGGTCGGTCGAGGTCAGGAACTCGACGAGCGAGCGTGCCTGCTCCTGGTTGCCGCTGTCGGCGGCCATGCCCCAGCAGTTGGTGAACTGCAGCGTGCCCTTGCCGCCGGGGCCCGCGGGCAGCTCGGCGACCTTGTACTTCACGCCGGGGTAGTCGGCCGACAGTGCGCCGGTGATCCAGTTGCCCTCGATGACCATCGCGGCCTTCTGGGTGCCGAACGCCTCGCCGCCCCAACCCGCGCCCACATCGGACGCGAAGGCGAAGGTGCCGTCGTTCAGGTGCGTCTTGACGTAGTTCAGCGCCTCGACGTTGGCGGAGCTGTCGGCTGTGGCCTTGCCGTCGGTGACGAGTCCGCCGCCGGCCTCGGCCATGAAGGCGCCCACGCGCTGGTACTCGGCGCCGAACGCGAGACCGACGCGGCCGTCGGTGGTGAGCTTCTGAGCGACGGATGCCAACTGGTCCCAGGTCGTGGGGACATCGGCATCCGTGAGCCCTGCCGCCGACCAGAGGTCGGTGTTGATGATGAGGGCCAGGGTCGAGAAGTCCTTGGGCGCGCAGTAGAACTTCCCGTCGACGGTGAAGTTGTCGACGAGCGAGGGGTAGAAGTCGTCCTTGTTCGCCAGGTCGTCGCCGTAGGCGGCGATCGAGCCGTTCGCGGCGTAGCCGGCGAGGGCCTCGGGGGCGAGGTAGAAGAGGTCCGGCGGCGAGCCGGCGGCGAAGCCCTGCGAGAGCTGCTGGGGGAGGTCGTTGGCGGTCTGGACCTCGGCCTGCACGCCCGACTGCTGGCTCCAGGCGGCGACGGCGTCGGTGACGGCCTTGGTCTCGGCGTCCCCCGAGGAGCCGATGAGGATGCTCAGCGTGCCCGAGCCCGAGGCTTGGGACTCGCCGGGGGTGTCGTTGAAGCCCGAGCCGCACGCGGTGAGCGTGAGCGCTCCGGTGGCGAGTAGTGCGCCGGCGGCGAGCCAGTTCCGGGCGGTGTGCCGTGTCATGTGTCTCTCTCCTTCGATGAGGCATGCGACCCCTCCGGGTGCTCGGAGGGCCGTCTCTTTTGATCGTTCAAATGACGGTTCGACTACGGTAAGGAACGGCGGTGTTTCCTGTCAAGCGGTTGCTCGCCCGCTTAGGCTGTCGGTCTGACCGTCAGGCCTGCGTGCGCGTCATCGCGGAACGCGCAGGCGTCGAAGGATCGGAAGAACCGGATGCCGCGGGGCACCGGCCACGGCACGGGGGAGACGAGGCATGGCGAAGGCGCCCACCGTCGACGACGTCGCACGCGCCGCCGGCGTCTCGCGGCAGACCGTCTCGAACGTCGTGAACACCCCCGACATCGTGCGCGAGGCCACCCGCCTGCGCGTCGAAGCCGCGATCGCCGAGCTCGGATACCGCCCGCACGCCGCCGCGCGCCGCCTGCGCACGCGTCGCAGCTCCACCATCGGCATCCATCTCGATCCGTATGCCGGGGGGATCTCGGGCGTCGTGCTCGACCGCTTCGTGCACGCCCTCACCGAACGCGCGGGCGAGCGCGACATGCGCGTGCTGCTGTACGCCGCGCGCACCCCCGAAGAGGAGATCGCGCGCCTCGGCGACCTGCTCGAGGGGGGAGAGGTCGATGCCGTCGTCATCACCGGCACCTTCCACGGCGACCCGCGCACGGGGTGGCTGCTCGAGCGCGCCCTGCCGTTCGTGTCGTTCGGCCGCCCGTGGGGCGAGGATGATGTCGAAGCGCCCGCGCACCTCTGGGTCGACGTCGACGGAGCGGCCGGCACGAGCGCAGCCACCGCGCACCTGCTCGGGCAGGGTTCTTCGCGGATCGCGTTCCTCGGCTGGCCGGGCGGATCCGGCACCGGCGACGAACGCGAACGCGGCTGGCGCGAGAGCGCGGCCTCGGGACCGCGGTGGGTCGTCGAAGAGAACGTCTCGGCCGCGCGCGACGTCGTCGCCGCAGGGCTCGCCGCCGACCCGGGAGTGACGGGCATCGTGTGCGCGAGCGATTCGCTCGCGATCGGCGCGCACCTCGCCGTCACTCTCGCCGGCCGCCCCGACATCACGGTCATCGGCTTCGACAACACCCCCGCGGTGGAGGCGCTCGGCCTCTCGAGCGTCGAGCAGTTGCCCGAAAAGGTGGCATCCGGAGCCCTCGACCTGCTCATGGGCGAGAACGGCACGGTCATCGCCCCCCGCGCCCCGACGGCCGGGGCGGCGCACGTGCTGGTGGAGCCGCGGCTGGTCGTGCGCTGACGCGCTGCGGTGGGCGCGCCGAGGCGGCTGAATCGGGCGGTTTGGGGCGATCTTTTGCGTTTGGGGCGGGAATCTCACGCCCCAAACGACGGAATGTGCCCCGAACCGGGAGAACGCGTGGGCGCAGCGCCCACTCGGCCCGGCGCCCACTCGGCCCGGTGCTCAGCGGTCGCCGCGGTCCTCGGCGCGACGGTCGCGTCGCGGGCATGTCCACGGTTTGGGGCGATACTTTGCGTCTGGGGCGGGAATCTCACGCCCCGAACGACGGAACGCGCCCCAAACCGTGAGAACAAGAGGCCCCGGCCCCGCAACCCGGCACCCGCGTCAGGCCGGCCGGCCGATGCGGCGGGCGAGCTCGGCGGCGGTTCCGGATGCCGCTGACGCCAGTGCCGCGGCATCGCGCGGCGGGCCGTCGGCCGGCCACGTGATCGCCACGGCCGCGGCGGGCCACCCGGCGTGATCCAGCACCGCAGCGGCGACGGAGCGGAATCCGGGCGTGACCTCGCCGTTCTCGCTCGCGTGGCCGTCTGCCCGCACCAGTCGGAGCATCTCGCGCAGCTCGCGCGGAGTCGCGGGGCCCGCGCCGTGGCGCTGGGTGAGGGCCGTGGCATCCGGGAACAACGCCCGCACCTGTTCGCGAGGAAGCGCCGCGAGCATCGCCCGACCCGTCGCGGTGAGGTGCGCGGGCAGGCGCACGCCCACGTCGGTCACGAGCGCGGGGCGGCGCGGAGCGCGCTCTTCGACGATGTACAGCACGTCGCGTCCGGCCAGCACGGCGAGGTGTGCGGATTCGCCGACCCGGTCGGAGAGCCCCGCGAGCAGCGGCCGGCCGAGGCGGGCGAGGGGTTGCTGCCGGGCGTAGCCGCCGCCGAGCTCGAACGCCGCGGTGCCGAGGCCCCAGCGGCGGTCGCCGGGCAGGTGCACGACGTAGCCGTGCTGCTCGAGGGTCGCGAGCAGGTGATAGACGCTCGAACGCGGGATGTGGAGGGTCGTCGCGATCGACTGCGCAGCCATCGGGCCGGGCTGGCGCGCGAGCAGCGAGAGGATCCGCAGCGTCTGATCGGCGGCGGGGACCTGCGGGCGGGGATTGTCTGGCATGACAGACACAGGATGCCAGAACCCGGTCGTCGCGCGACAGTGCGCACGATGGAATCGGCGTATGAACGCGAGCGTCACCGTCGGATCCCAGCCCCTCACCCCTCAGGACGTCGTCGCCGTCGCGCGACACGACGCGCGGGTGACGGTGGACGACGACGCTCTGCAGCGCGTGGCCGACACGCGCGCTCTCATCGAGGCGCTCGCCGACGACCCGCAGCCGCATTACGGCATCTCGACCGGCTTCGGTGCGCTGGCGACGACCTTCATCGCCGAGGACCGGCGCGCCCAGCTGCAGGCGAGCCTCATCCGCTCGCACGCCGCGGGCACCGGCTCCGAGGTGGAGCGCGAGGTCGTGCGCGCCCTCATGCTGCTGCGCCTGCAGACCCTCGCGACCGGCCGAATCGGCGTGCGACCGGTCGTCGTCGAGACCTACGCCGCCCTGCTGAACGCCGGGATCACCCCGGTCGTGCGCGAGTACGGCTCGCTCGGCTGCTCGGGCGACCTCGCTCCGCTGTCGCACGTGGCCCTCGCGGTGATGGGCGAGGGGGAGGTGCGCGATGCCGCCGGTGATCTGCGATCCGCCGCCGACGCACTCGTCGCCGCGGGGATCGCCCCGGTCGCCCTGCGCGAGAAGGAGGGCCTCGCCCTCATCAACGGCACCGACGGCATGCTCGGCATGCTGCTGCTGGCCCTGCACGACCTCGAGATGCTGCTCACCACGGCCGACGTCTCGGCGGCGATCTCGATCGAGTCGCAGTTGGGGACGGATGCCGTGTTCGCGGCCGACCTGATGGCGCTCCGCCCGCAGGTCGGCCAGGCGGCATCCGCGGCGAACCTTCGCTCGTTCCTCGCCGGTTCGCCCATCGTCGCGAGCCACCGCGGGCCCGAGTGCACGCGCGTGCAGGATGCCTACTCCCTGCGCTGCGCGCCCCAGGTGCACGGCGCCGCGCGCGACACGATGGCCCACGCGGCGCAGGTCGCCGAGCGCGAGCTGGCATCCGCCGTCGACAACCCCGTCGTCACCGTCGACGGGCGCGTCGAGTCGAACGGCAATTTCCACGGCGCCCCCGTCGCGTACGTGCTCGACTTCCTCGCGATCGCGGTCGCCGACGTCGCCTCGATGTCGGAGCGCCGCACCGACCGCGCGCTCGACGTCGCGCGGAGCAACGGGCTGCCGCCCTTCCTCGCCGACGAGGTGGGGGTCGACTCGGGCCTGATGATCGCGCAGTACGCCGCCGCGGGAATCGTGTCGGAGCTCAAGCGCCTCGCCGCCCCCGCCTCGGTCGACTCGATCCCCTCGAGCGCCATGCAGGAGGACCACGTCTCGATGGGGTGGGCGGGTGCCCGCAAGCTCCGTCGCGCGATCGACGGACTCGCCCGCGTGCTCGCGATCGAAGTGCTGACCGGATGCCGTGCCCTCGACCTGCACGCTCCCCTCCAGCCCGCGGCGGCCACCGGCGCCGTGCGCGACCTCGTCCGTACGCGTGTCGAGGGCCCCGGCCCCGACCGCTTCGTCTCGCCCGAGATCGAGGCGGTCACCGACCTCGTCGCCTCGGGCGCGGTGGCGCGGGCCGCGCTCGCGCAGACGGACGCCGCCCACACGCCCTCCACTCCCGTACACACCGCCTGACCTCGCGCCCCGATCGAAGGAGATCCGCCATGACCGACACCACCACGACCGGCACGGCACCGGTCGACACGACGCCCGAAGCCGCCGCCCCGGCACCGGAAGTCGCCACGGCCGCAGGACTGGTCACGCAGGCCGCAGCCGCAACGACCGCCGGGGTCCCGGCATCCGCTCCCCGCTCTCCGATCCGCGCGGCGCGCGGCTCCGAGCGCACCGCGAAGAGCTGGGGCGCCGAGGCCGCCAAGCGGATGCTCATGAACAACCTCGACCCCGAGGTCGCCGAGCGTCCCGACGACCTGGTCGTCTACGGCGGCACGGGCAGGGCGGCGCGGTCGTGGGAGGCGTACGACGCGATCGTCCGCACGCTCGACGAGCTCGAGCCCGACGAGACCCTGCTCGTGCAGTCGGGCAAGCCGGTGGGCGTATTCCGCACGCACGAGTGGGCGCCGCGCGTGCTCATCGCGAACTCGAACCTCGTGGGCGACTGGGCGACGTGGCCCGAGTTCCGCAGACTCGAAGAGCTGGGGCTCACGATGTACGGGCAGATGACGGCCGGGTCGTGGATCTACATCGGCACGCAGGGCATTCTGCAGGGTACGTACGAGACGTTCGCGGCCGTCGCCACCTCGCTCGGCTGCGAGTCGCTCGCCGGCACCCTCACCCTCACCGCCGGGTGCGGCGGCATGGGCGGGGCGCAGCCGCTCGCCGTCACGATGAACGGCGGAGCGGTGCTCATCGTCGACGTCGACCGCACGCGCCTCGACCGCCGCGTCGCCCACGGCTACCTCGACGAGGTCGCTCCCGATCTCGACGCGGCCGTCGAACGGGTGAGCGCGGCACGCGAGGCGGGTGAGGCGCTGTCGGTCGGCGTCGAGGGCAACGCGGCCGAGGTGTTCCCGGAGCTTCTGGCCCGCGGCATCCGGATCGACATCGTCACCGATCAGACCAGCGCGCACGACCCGCTGTCGTACCTGCCGGTCGGCGTCTCGCTCGATCAGTGGCAGGCCGAAGCCGCCCGTGACCCCGAGGACTTCACCCGCCGGGCGCGCGAGAGCATGGCGTCCCACGTGAAGGCGATGGTGGGATTCCAGGATGCCGGGGCGGCGGTGTTCGACTACGGCAACTCGATCCGCCGCGAGGCGGAGCTCGGCGGGTACGACCGGGCGTTCGCGTTCCCGGGCTTCGTGCCCGCGTATATCCGCCCGCTGTTCGCCGAGGGCAAGGGACCGTTCCGCTGGGTCGCGCTCTCGGGAGACCCCGGAGACATCGCCAAGACCGACCGGGCCGTCGCCGAACTCTTCCCGGAGGACGCAGCCCTGCACCGCTGGCTCGACAAGGCGGGAAAGCAGGTGCAGGTCGAGGGCCTGCCCGCGCGCATCTGCTGGCTCGGCTACCAGGAACGCCACCTGGCGGGCCTGAAGTTCAACGAGATGGTGGCCTCGGGCGAGCTGGCGGGACCCATCGTGATCGGCCGCGACCACCTCGACGCGGGATCCGTCGCCTCGCCCTACCGCGAGACCGAAGCCATGGCCGACGGCTCGGACGCCATCGCCGACTGGCCCCTGCTCAACGCGCTGCTGAACACCGCGAGCGGAGCGTCGTGGGTGTCGATCCACCACGGCGGCGGGGTGGGGATCGGCCGCAGCATCCACGCGGGACAGGTGTGCGTCGCCGACGGCACCGAGCTCGCCGCCGAGAAGCTCGCCCGCGTGCTCGTCAACGACCCCGGCACCGGAGTCATGCGCCACGTCGACGCCGGTTACGACCGCGCTCGCGAAGTGGCGGCCGAGCGCGGCCTGACGGTGCCGATGTGGTGAGCGCTTCCGCGCTGACCGGTGCCGATGTGGTGAGCGCTTCCGCGCTGACCGGTGCCGACGCGGTGAGTGCTTCGGAGCGGACCAGTGGGGACGCGGGGGCCGACGGAGCCGGACGCGCGTTCCTGCTGACGAACATCGGCGAGCTCACCACCAACGTCTCCGCCTCGGGCGACCCGTGCGGAACGCTGCGCGACGCGGCGGTCCTCGTGCGCGCGGGGCGCGTGGAGTGGACGGGGCTGACGACCGAAGTTCCGGATGCCCCGGGCCTCACCGTCGACGCGAGGATCGAGGTCATCGATGTCGGCGGTCGCGCCATGATCCCGGGGTTCGTCGACAGCCACGCGCACCTCGTCTTCGGCGGCGATCGGGCCGAGGAGTTCGCAGCGCGCATGGAGGGGAAGCGGTACGCGGCGGGAGGGATCCGCACCACCGTCGCCGCGACACGGTCCGCCTCCGACGACGAACTCCGCGAGCGCCTGCGCTCCCTCGTCGCCGAGTGTCGCGCACAGGGGACGACGACGCTCGAGATCAAGACGGGCTACGGCCTCGACGTCGAGACCGAGCTGCGGCTCGCGCGACTCGCCGCGGAGGTCACCGACGAGGTCACCTTCCTCGGCGCTCACGTCGTCGCGCCCGAGTTTGCCGGGCGCGCGGATGAGTACATCGACCTCGTGGTGGGCGAGATGCTCGACGCCGTGTCACCGCTCGTCCGCTGGGTCGACGTCTTCTGCGAGACCGGCGCGTTCACGGCCGCCCAGAGTCGGCGCGTGCTCGAGGCGGGTCGGGCGAAGGGGCTCGGCATCCGGGTGCACGGAAACCAACTCGGCGCGGGAGACGGGGTGGCACTCGCTGTGTCCCTGGATGCCGCCTCCGTCGATCACTGCACGTTCGTCTCGGATGCGGATGTGGCCGCGCTCGCCGCATCCGACACCGTCGCGACCCTGCTGCCGGGGGTGGAGTTCTCGACGCGCCAGCCGTACCCCGACGCGCGGCGCCTTCTCGACGCGGGAGTGACGGTCGCGCTCGCGAGCGACTGCAACCCGGGATCGAGTTTCACCAGCTCGATGCCGCTCATGATCGCCCTCGCCGTACGCGAGATGGGGATGACGCCCGCCGAGGCGGTGTGGGCCGCCACCGCGGGCGGCGCACGGGCACTGCGGCGCACGGATGTGGGCGTGATCCATCCCGGCGCGCGCGCCGACCTCGTGCTGCTCGAGGCCCCGACCCGCGTGCACCTGGCCTATCGGCCGGGTGTGCCCCTCGTGCGGACCGTCTGGAAGGACGGGGCCGAGGTCTGAGACAGGGCGGGCGGACGGCGGGCGGCCGGCCTCAGGGCGTCAGCAGCTCGAACTCGTCGGGAGGGGTGGCGTCGACGTCGTCCCACGTTCCCTCGTGCCACGTGAAGATCGCCACCGCGCACGTGACCATGCGTTCGTCGCGATCGGCCAGGCGCGACACGAGGGCGCTCATCCCGGGGTCGTGAGCGACCACCATCACCTCGTCGACTCCCGCGGCGCGCGCGGAGGCGAGCAGCTGCGCGGGCTCGGCGAGATAGAGCTCGGCGTGCTCGACGACCTCGGCATCGAACGCGCGAGCGAACGCCTCGGCGGTCTGTCGGGCGCGCAGCGCCGTGCTCGAGAGCACGACCTCGGGGCGGACGCCCTTGCGCACGACGGTCCGGGCCATCGCCGGTGCATCGCGTCGGCCGCGGTCGTTGAGCGGACGGTCGTGGTCGTCGAGCCCCTCGTCGGCCCAGTCCGACTTCGCATGCCGCGCCAGAACCAATTGGATCATCGTCTTTCCGCCATTCCTGCCAGGAGCTCCAGAACGCACAGCGCGGCCAGTCGCACGGTGCGGGCGTCGGGAGTGTCTGCCGTGGCATCCACCTCGACGATGTCGGCGCTCGTCACGCCGGGGTCTCGGGCCAACCCGCGCGCGAGGGCGCGCAACTCCCAGGCGGCGAGTCCGCCCGGGACGCTCGCGGGGCAGCCCGGGGCGACCGAGCGGTCGCACACGTCCACATCGATGTCGAGGTGGATGCCGGAGGCCGCTGCCGCGGCATGGCCCGGCGCGGGGGCGGAGGTCCGGGTCGTCGGGTCATCGGTCGGGGACGCGACCGCGTGGCCGTCCGCCCACTCCACGGGTCCGTTCGCCGGCGATACGCCCGTGCCGCGGGCGATGCGCAGCGCCTCGGCGACGACCTCGTCGATGCCGCGGCGACGCACCTCGTCGAGCGTGATGACGGTGATGCCCGCGTCGAGAGCGCGCTGCGCGTACGCCGCCGAATTCGCGAAGTCGGCGATGCCGATCTGAACGATGCGGCGCGGGTCGAGACCGTCGGCGATGAGTCGCCGCACGGGGGAGCCGTTCGACTCTCCGTCGCGGAGATCGAAGTGCGCGTCGAGGGTGATCAGACCCCCGACTCCGCGTCCCTGAGCGACACCGTAGGTGGCGGAGTTGTCCCCGCCGAGGGCGATCACCAGACGGGCCGCCGAGAGCGCCGCCACGGCTGCGCGCACGCGCGCCTCGCCGTCACGCCCGTCGGGGTCGTCGACGTCACCGGCGTCCGCGATGGTCAGTGCGGCGGTGAGATCGAGAGGCGGGGGGCCGAGCACCGTCGGCGAGAAGCGCCGGAGAGCCTCGCGCACGGCCGCCGGTGTTTCGCCCGCGCCGGTCGGGGAGAGGGACGTGCGCCACGCGGGGATCCCGAGCAGGACGGCATCCGGCGCCGTCTTCTCATCGGGGGCGGGCCAGTCCCCTGCGCGCGGCCAGAGCGGGTCGACGGACAGGGCGCTCATGCAGCCACGTAGACCCAGGCGCGGATGCCGCTGGCCAGGACGACGGAGGCGCGGCGGTAGAGCGAGACCTCGTACTCGTCGGCGGCGTCGAGTTCTTCGGGCGTCACGCGCAGCACGCGTCCGAACACGCGGTCGCGCGGGTCGTCGGTGCGGCGCAGGATCGGGTGTCGGTCGAGGCCGGAAAGGCGCGCAACCCCCTCGTCGGCGATGTCGGTCCACTCGAGGCGGTAGCCGGCCAGGGCGTCTTCTGCGCCCTCGACGCGGTGACCGAAGGTGTCGAGTTGCACCTCGGGCAGCTGCAGCGTCCCGTAGGTGAAGAGGGACTCCGTGCCCGAACCGTCGCTCACGCGCACCAGGCTACTCACGCGGCGGCGGCGAGGGGCGGCGCGACGCGAGAGGTTTCGGCCAGCGAGTGCGCGAACCGTCATGATCCCCACACCAGATGGGCGACCGTGAAGATCAACAGGCCCGCGAGAGCACCGACGATCGTGCCGTTCAGACGGATGTACTGCAGGTCGCGCCCGACCATGAGCTCGATCTTCTCGGTGGTCTCTTCGGCGTCCCAGCGTTCGACCGTGTCGGTGATGACCGACGCGATGTCGTGCCGGTACCGCCCCACGACGAACACCGCCGCATCGGTGACCCAGCCGTCGACCCGCTTCTGCAGGGCCTCGTCGCGCTGCAGGCGGACGCCGACCTCGGCGAGGGCGGCGGAGGCGCGAAGACGCAGGGCGCTCTCGGGGTCGGCGAGCGAACGCAGGAGACCGGCCTTGGCGGTGTTCCAGGCATCGGCCGCCAACTGCCGCACCCGCGGGCTGTCGAAGACCGCGGCCTTCGCCTCTTCGAGACGCACCATCGTCGCCGGGTCGTGCTGAAGGCTGTCGGCCAGTCGCCCGAGATAACCGTCGATCGCACCGCGCGCCTGGTGCCGAGGATCGGCGCGCACCGCGTCGACGAACTGCACGGCCTCGCGGTACACGGTGTCGTCGACGAGCCGTGCGGCCATGCTGGGCACCCAGGCCGGGAGTCGACGCGAGACCAGCCCCTGGAACGTGTCGCGGTTGTTGCCGAGCCAGACCGCGATGTTGTCGAGGGCGAGATCCACGGCGCCGTGGTGAGCACCCGAGCCGACGACGCGTTCGAGCCATCCACCGATCGAGGGGCCCCAGTCGGGGGAGAGGAGGTGTTCGCGGGCGAGGTCTTCGATGAGACCCTGCACGTCGTCGTCGCTCAGCGCGGTGAGGACGCTCGATGCGAGGGTCGCGCCCTCGGCGGCCACGCGGTCGGCGTGTGCGGGATCGGCGAGCCAGGCTCCGGCCCGCGCCGAGAGCGGCGTGGATTCGAGCTTCGTGCGCACGACGTCGCCCTCGAGGAAGTTCGTCTCGACGAACTCGCCCAGCTGGCGCCCGATCTCGTCTTTTCGGCGCGGGATGATCGCCGTGTGCGGGATGGGCAGGCCCAGCGGGTGCCGGAACAGCGCGGTGACCGCGAACCAGTCGGCCAGGGCGCCCACCATGCCGCCCTCGGCCGCCGCGCGGACGTACTGCAGCCACTCGACCTCGCGCTGCAGCGAGAACGACACCGCGAAGACGAGGGCCATCGCGATCAGGGCGCCGAGAGCGACCCCCTTCATCACCCGGAGAGCGCGGCGGCGCTCCTGATCGGCCGGGCTCAGCGCCCGGGTCGGCGTGCGCGCCATCAGTCGGTCACCGGCCCGAGCCAGGCCGTGGCCGCGGTGGAGTGCGCCGACTCGGAGTCGGAGGGGTGGAACATGCCGGCGAGGACGTCGCGGTACAACCGGCTCAGCTCGTGGCGCGAGAAGTACGCCGAACCGCCGCCGACGAGGACGGCGTCGTCGACGACCTCTTTCGCCATGGCGACGGCGCGGTACTTCACGCCCGACAGCAGGGTGAACCAGCGCGCGCCGTGGTCGACGAGGGTGTCGACGTCGGAGGCGAGCGAGGCCAACTGCGGCGGGAGCGCGTCGTAGGCGAGCGCCATATCGGCGACGCGCCACCGGATGTCGGGGTCGTTCGCGTAAGTGGTCCCGGTCTTCTTGGACCGGCGCGAGGTCGCCGCCTCGACCGCGAGGTCGATGGCCCGCCGCGCGATGCCCGTGTAGACGGAGGCCAGCAGGATCTCGAAGACGGCGAAGATGCCGAACACGAGGGGATCGGGCTGGGGCCCCGGGACGACACGGCGGATGACGCGGTCGGCGGGAGCGTGCGCACCACGAAGCTCGGTCGTGCGGCTCTGCGTGCCGCGCATGCCGAGGGTGTCCCAGTCGTCGCGGGCGACGACGTCGTCGCTGCGGTCGAGGAACGCGAACACCATGCGGGGGCCCTCGGGTGAGGTCTCGTCGAGCCCGTGCACACCGAGGTGGTCCCAGACGGGGGACAGCGAGGTGAAGATCTTCGTCCCCGTGAACGTGTAGCCGCCCCGCCCGTCGGGGCGAGCCTCGGTGTCGCTGCCGAACAGGACCAGGTCGTTGCCCGCCTCGCTGATGCCGAAGGCGAACACCTCACCAGCGGCCGCGCCGCGCTGGACGAAGGCGAGATCGTCGAGCCCGCGATCGCTCAGCACCTTCGCGACGCCGGTCCACACGAGGTGCATGTTCACCGCCAGGGCCGTTGCCGGGGCCGCGCCCGCGAGGCGCTGCTGCAGGAGCGATGCCTCGGCGAGACTCAGCCCCGCTCCGCCGAGTTCGGTGGGCACCAGGATGCCGAGATACCCGGCCTCCCGCAGCTCGTCGAGGTCGTCATGAGGGAACGTGTTCTCGCGGTCGTGCACCACGGCGCGCTCACGGATGCGCGCGAGCAGGTCGTCGGGCAGGTACCGAGCCGGATCGAACGAGGTCATGGCATCCATTCTGCTCGGCCCCACCGACATCGCGGGCGGGGTGGCATCGCGGCGCGAAACGCGTATGCGCGGGTCAGCGCAGGGCGTCGAGGACGGCGGCCACCGCGGCCTCCGGCCGGTCGCGATGCGGAGAGTGGCCGGCGCCGTCGACGACGCTCATCGTCACGACGGGATTGCGGAGGACCTCGGCCGCGAGCTCGCCCGTGAAGATCGAGTGCACCGCCGGATCGGCTCCGACCACGTGCGTCGGCACCGACAGCGCGGCCGCCGCCGCGCGCACGTCCCACACGGCGTTCTGCAGGCTCGTCTGCTCGACGGCCCACCGGCTCGCGCGCGTCGTCGCTCGTGCCTTCAACTCGACATCGATCGGGTGCCAGTCGGGATGCGCGGCCCGGACGGCGGCGATGCTCGGGTCGTCGAACGACTGCTCCTGGCTCGCGCGGACGATCGCGCGGTCCTCCTCCGACAAGAGGATGGCGGGGTCGATGAGCACGAGGCGACGGGTCCACCCCGGGCTCTCGGACGCGGCGAGAGTCGATGCGGCGCCGCCGAGGGAGTGCCCGACGACCGCGTCCCACGCCCCGCCGCGCGGGGGCGTCGTCCCGCGCAGATCAGCCGCGTACGCCGACAGGCGGTAGTCGAGGGCGCGCGGTGCGTCTCCGTGCCCGCGGAGGTCGACGGCGACGGCGCGCCACCCCGCCTCGGCCAGCGCGACGCCGTACCGCCACATGAGGGCTCCGTCGGAGCCGAGTCCGTGCGCGAGCAGCGCCTGCGGTCCGCGCGGGTCGCCCCAGGCGAGCTGCGGAAGGGTCACGGGAGAGGGCATGGCATCCATCTTGCTCCGTCCGCGCGCAGCGCCGCCGACCCGTCGTCACAGAACGCCCCCAGAATGGATGCCATGATCTCGACCGAGATGGCCCAGGCCCTGCGCGAGGCCGGATTGGTGTGGCATCCGCGATCCGGTGACCGCTTCCAGCTCGACGAACCGGAGTTCGAGGCCGACGTCTTCACCGTCAGCGACATGACGGTGGAGCCGCGCGACTACCCCACGGGTCGGATCCTCGCGTTCAACGGCACGACGGAATGGGCGCTCGACTCGGTCGCGACCGAGGACGCGCTGTGGCTGCCGTCGGAGTCGCAGCTGCGCGAGATGCTGCGCTCGACCTTCCGCTCCCTGCGTCGACTGTCCGACACCTACGAAGTCGAGATCTCGATCGGCGGGTCGACGCTGGTGTTCGACCACCCGGCCCCGGCGGATGCGTACGCACTCGCCGTGCTCGAGTTGCTGCGACGCACGCACTGACCCGCCCGTCGGGGCGTTCCGACACGGGATGCCGCGCCCCGGCATCCGCTCAGGTGATGGTGGGCACCGGTTCGGTGTCGGGGATGGGGCTCGCGTCGCGGTGGCGGAGATCGGGGAATCCACGGACGAAAACCGCGGCGACGACGAAGCCGAGCACCGCGAATCCGGCCGCGGCGACGTACGCGCCGGTCGGGCCGACCCCGTCGACGAGGAAGCCCGCCACGGCCGAGCCCGCGGCCGCGCCGATGAGCTGACCCGTGCCGATCCAGCCGTAGGCCTCGGCCGTCTCGCTGAAGCGGACGCTCGCCGAGGTCATGGCGAACATCACGGCCAGCGCCGGCGCGATGCCGGCACCGGCGACGAGCAGGGTCGCACCGATCCACCACGCGTTGAGCGAGAAGACGGTGAGAGAGAGCCCGAGGGCGACGATCGCGAAACGTCGGGCCATCGCCCAGGGGCCGATGGGGATGTGGCCGAACGACAGGCCACCGGCGAGACTGCCGACGGCGAAGACGGCGAGGATGAGACCCGCCTCGAGCCCGCCGTGGTCGAAGGTCGCGACGACGCCCGCCTCGACCGCCGAGCACGCGCCGATCAGGAGGAACCCGGTGGCGGTGGCGAGGATGACCGGCGGTTTCGCCAGGACGCGACCGAGCCCGCGGCGGCTGCGCGGGATGCGCACGCGGCCGACCTCGGGGCTGAGGATGAACCACGCGCCCCCGCCGAGGAGGATGACCACGACGAGGAGCAGACCCGGGACGGTGCCGATCTGCGTCGCCACGAGGGTGATGAGCACCGGTGCGAGGACCCAGATGATCTCTTGCAGCGAGGCGTCGAGCGAGTACAGCGGGGTGAGCCGCTGGGAGTTGACCATCTTGGGGTAGATGGTGCGGACCGCCGACTGCACGGGCGGGGTGGAAAGGCCGGCGATGAGGCCGAGCACCATGTAGAGGGGGAGCGGCATCTCGATGAGGGCGAGGGTCGCGATCGCCGCCGCGCACACGAGGAGCGTGACGGTGAGCACGCGGCGCATGCCCCAGATGCCCATCCAGCGGCTGGTGACGGGGCCGGCGACGGCCTGGCCGATGCTCGTGGCGGCCAGGACGAGGCCGGCGGCGCCGTACGAACCGGTGACGTGCTCGATGTGCAGGAGCACGGCGAGGCTGGTCATGCCGTTGGGGAAACGCGCCGTCAACTGCGCGGCGATGATGCGCCCCACGCCTGGGGTTCGAAGGAGTTCGCGGTAGCCGGCCACCGGATAACGCTACAGCCGACCTCCGACATGCGCCGAGGCCCCGTCCGTCCGCCGCGTCGCGACACGCCGCGACACGCCCACGGACGTTTTCGCTCGCCTGTGCAATGTCGGAACCCCCGTCTAGCGTCCGACCTGTGGACAGACATCGAGCGGAGCCGCGAGAACCGCGGAATCGCGCCTGTTAACAACACCCGGGAAGGGGGTCGATCTGTGGATGAAATCGTGGACAACCTGTGTTGTACATGGGGAGAGACGGTGGAAAATCACACTGATGTAACTACTACCCCTTGTGGTGCCTTCCGATGTCCGTCCCCATATGTAGTATTGAGGTCCCGGCTGGCCCTGCCCGCCCGGACACAGTTTTTCCAGGGGAGAGAGAGAACGACATGGCGATCACGGTCTACACCAAGCCGTCCTGCGTCCAGTGCACCGCGACCTACCGCGCACTCGACTCGAAGGGCATCGAGTACAACGTGCTCGACCTGTCCGAAGACCCGACGGCGCTCGAGCAGGTCAAGTCGCTCGGGTACCTTCAGGCACCCGTCGTCGTCACCGACGAGGACCACTGGTCGGGCTTCCGCCCCGACAAGATCGACGAGCTCGCTTCGCGCCTCGCCTGATCCGGCGACAGGCTCTCAGACCACCGTCATGAGCACTGTCCTGTCGGCGACCGAGGCTCCGCTGCTGGTCTACTTCTCGAGCGTGTCGGGCAACACCGCGCGTTTCATCGAGAAGCTCGGCAAGCGGGCCGTGCGCATTCCGCTGCGGCCGACCGATCCGCCCCTCCACGTCGACGAACCCTTCGTGCTGGTCACCCCCACATACGGTGGGGGTGCCGGCCGGGGCGTCGAGAAGGGCGCGGTCCCCAAGCAGGTCATCCGGTTCCTCAACGAGGAGCGGAACCGACGCAACATCCGCGGGGTCATCTCCGCGGGGAACACGAATTTCGGCGATGCCTTCTGCCTCGCCGGCGACATCATCAGCCGCAAGTGCGCCGTGCCGCACCTGTACCGGCTGGAAGTATTCGGCACGCCCGACGACGTCGAGCGGGTCACCGAGGGATTGGAACGATGGTGGAAGTTGAGCTGACCGACGTGGACTTCAAGACCGAGGCGCGATTCGAGGGAATGGATTACCACGCCCTCAACGCGATGCTGAACCTGTACGACGCCGACGGCAAGATCCAGTTCGACGCCGACAAGCGGGCGGCGCGGGAGTACTTCCTGCAGCACGTCAACCAGAACACGGTCTTCTTCCACTCGCTCAAGGAGCGCCTCGACTATCTCGTCGAGAAGGAGTACTACGAGCCCACCGTGCTCGAGAAGTACTCGATGGACTTCATCCAGGAGCTCAACGACCGCGCCTACGGCGCGAAGTTCCGCTTCGAGACCTTCCTCGGCGCCTTCAAGTACTACACGAGCTACACGCTCAAGACCTTCGACGGAAAGCGCTACCTCGAGCGCTTCGAGGACCGCGTCGTCATGACCGCCCTCGCCCTCGCCGACGGCGACCCCCGTCTGGCCGTCCAGCTCGTCGACGAGATCATCTCGGGCCGCTTCCAGCCGGCCACCCCCACGTTCCTCAACGCGGGCAAGGCGCAGCGCGGCGAGCTCGTGTCGTGCTTCCTGCTCCGCATCGAAGACAACATGGAGTCGATCGCCCGCGGCATCAACTCGGCGCTGCAGCTGTCCAAGCGCGGCGGCGGCGTGGCCCTGCTGCTGTCGAACATCCGCGAAGCGGGTGCACCGATCAAGCAGATCGAGAACCAGTCGTCGGGCATCATCCCCGTCATGAAGCTCCTCGAAGACAGCTTCAGCTACGCCAACCAGCTCGGAGCGCGTCAGGGCGCCGGCGCGGTGTACCTCAACGCCCACCACCCCGACATCCTCCGCTTCCTCGACACCAAGCGCGAGAACGCCGACGAGAAGATCCGCATCAAGACGCTGTCGCTGGGTGTCGTCATCCCCGACATCACCTTCGAGCTCGCGAAGAACGGCGAGGACATGTACCTCTTCTCGCCGTACGACGTCGAGAAGGTCTACGGCAAGCCGTTCGGCGACATCTCGGTCACCGAGAAGTACCGCGAGATGGTCGACGACCCGCGCATCAAGAAGACGAAGATCAACGCGCGCGAGTTCTTCCAGACCCTCGCCGAGATCCAGTTCGAGTCGGGCTACCCGTACATCATGTTCGAGGACACGGTGAACAAGGCCAACCCGATCGCCGGTCGCATCAACATGTCGAACCTGTGCTCCGAGATCCTGCAGGTCAACACGCCGACCACGTACAACGAGGACCTCTCGTACGACACCATCGGCAAGGACATCTCCTGCAACCTCGGATCGATGAACATCGCCCTCGCGATGGACGGCGGCGACCTCGGCCTCACGGTCGAGACCGCGATCCGGGCCCTCACCGCGGTCAGCGTGCAGAGCCACATCGCCTCGGTGCGCTCGATCGAAGACGGCAACGACCGTTCGCACGCCATCGGCCTCGGCCAGATGAACCTGCACGGTTACCTCGCTCGTGAGCACGTCTACTACGGCTCCGAAGAGGGTATCGACTTCACGAACATCTACTTCTACACGGTGCTGTTCCACGCGCTGCGGGCCTCGAACCGCCTCGCGATCGAGCGCGGCACGGCCTTCGACGGCTTCGAGAACTCCACCTACGCATCGGGCGAGTTCTTCGACAAGTACACCGACCAGGTGTGGGAGCCGCAGACGGCCAAGGCGAAGGAGCTCTTCGCCGGGGTCCAGATCCCCACGCAGGACGACTGGCGCGAGCTGAAGGCCTCGATCCAGGCGCACGGTATCTACAACCAGAACCTGCAGGCCGTACCCCCGACCGGCTCGATCTCGTACATCAACAACTCCACGAGCTCGATCCACCCGATCGCCTCGAAGATCGAGATCCGCAAGGAAGGCAAGCTCGGTCGCGTCTACTACCCGGCTCCGTTCATGACGAACGAGAACCTGGAGTACTACCAGGACGCGTACGAGATCGGCTACGAGAAGGTCATCGACACGTACGCCGCCGCGACGCAGCACGTCGACCAGGGCCTGTCGCTGACGCTGTTCTTCAAGGACACCGTCACCACCCGCGACATCAACAAGGCTCAGATCTACGCGTGGCGCAAGGGCATCAAGACCATCTACTACATCCGTCTGCGTCAGCTGGCTCTCGAGGGAACCGACATGACCGAGTGCGTCTCGTGCATGCTCTGACCCGCTGACCACCCATCGATCAAGGACACAGGAACGACATGGCTGAGAAGCTGCAGTTGCTGAACCACGTGCAGGCCATCAACTGGAACCGCATCCAGGACGACAAGGACCTCGAGGTCTGGAACCGTCTCGTGAACAACTTCTGGCTGCCCGAGAAGGTGCCGCTGTCGAACGACATCCAGTCGTGGAACACGCTCACCCCCGAGGAGCAGACGCTCACGATGCGCGTGTTCACGGGGCTCACGCTCCTCGACACGATCCAGGGCACGGTCGGCGCCGTCTCGCTCATCCCCGATGCGATCACCCCGCACGAGGAGGCCGTCTACACGAACATCGCGTTCATGGAGTCGGTGCACGCGAAGAGCTACTCGTCGATCTTCTCGACGCTGTGCTCGACGAAAGAGATCGACGAGGCGTTCCGCTGGTCGACCGAGAACGAGTTCCTTCAGAAGAAGGCGCGCATCGTCATGGACTACTACCGTGGCGACGACCCGCTCAAGCGCAAGGTCGCCTCGACCCTGCTCGAGTCATTCCTGTTCTACTCGGGCTTCTACCTGCCGATGCACTGGTCGAGCCGCGCCAAGCTCACCAACACGGCCGACCTGATCCGCCTCATCATCCGCGACGAGGCCGTGCACGGGTATTACATCGGCTACAAGTTCCAGCGCGGTCTCGAGACGGTCGACCAGGCCCGTCGCGACGACATCAAGGACTACACGTTCTCGCTGATGTACGAGCTCTACGACAACGAGGTGGGCTACACGCAGAGCCTGTACGACTCGGTCGGACTCAGCGAAGACGTGAAGAAGTTCCTTCACTACAACGCGAACAAGGCGCTGATGAACCTCGGCTACGAGGCGATGTTCCCCGCGTCGGTCACGAACGTGAACCCCGCGATCCTCTCGGCCCTGTCGCCGAACGCCGACGAGAACCACGACTTCTTCAGTGGCTCGGGCTCGTCATACGTCATCGGCAAGGCTGAGGCGACCGAGGACGACGACTGGGACTTCTGAGTCCCGACGCCCACGACGAAGCCCGCCCCGCATCGCGCGAGGGCGGGCTTCGTCGTTCCCTCCGCCGTCGCCGGCGCTGACCCCGGCCGACGCTCGTACCCTGGACACCATGGCCGACGACGAGCACGACGATCAGGAACAGCGAGCCCTCCGCTCGATCGAGGCCATCAACGCGGGCGCCGACATCGGCGACGAGGCGTTCCGGCTCGCGAACGAGTTCACCGACCGCCACACGTCGCGGTTCACGGCGTGGCTGAAACGCCGCCGCCGCTAGAGCGAAGCCTCAGGCGGGCCACTCCCGCGACTCGAGCCGCTCCAGCAGCACCTCGGCCGCCGAGCCCTCCATGGCGCGGACCCAGCGCTGCGTCTCGGATCCGCTGCTCGACACCGTCCGCCCGCGTTCGCCGCGTTCGAGCCGCACGTCGACGTGGCCCGACGCGACGCTGACGCCGCGCAGCGCCCCCGCGGCCACCATCGCGGCGAGCGGGTCGTGCAGCGCGCAGCGCCGGTCGGGGAAGACCCCGGCGTAGAAGTCGAGGTAGTGCGGCAGCATCCGCGCGAGCGCCTGCGGCACGGCACCCGGGATCGCCTCGAGACGCACGAGGTCGGCGGCATCCAGGGTCTGCGTCATCGTGACGTCGAGGGGGACGAGGGTGGTGTCCCAGTCCTGCGCGAAGACCACCGCCGCGGCCTCGGGGTCGTTGTGGATGTTCGCCTCTGCCCACGCCGTGACGTTCCCCGAGTGGGCGAAGGCGCCGCCCATGACGACGAGGCGGTCGAACAGGGCGACTCCCGGTGCCTCGGCGTAGGCCGCGAGGTTCGTCAGGGGCCCCAGGGCGAGGACGGTGAGGTCCGGATGCCGCGACGCCAGGTGGTCGATGAGCTCGACCGCCGCGCGGGCATCGTGCGCGCGGGCCGCGGCGCTCAGCGCGATGCCGCCGAGGCCGTCGTCCCCGTGCACGTGCGGCGCACCCCCGGCGTACGCGCGGGCGCGGAAATCATGGGCGCCGATCGCGACCGGGATGTCGTCCTCGCCGGCGAGCTCGAACAGCGACAGGGTGTTGGCGGCCGCGCGGGCGGCATCCGTGTTCCCCGAAACGGTCGTCACGCCCACGACCTCGACCGAGGGCTCGGCCAGCAGGTACGCGAGGGCGAGGGCGTCGTCGATGCCGGTATCGCAGTCGACGAGGATCGGGCGGCGGCTCATGCGGGGACTCCGTACGTGTCGAGGGCGGCGAGTGCCGGTTGCGAGGCGTCGTCGGCCACGGCGGCCGAGCCCACCGCGCAGGCGCGCGCGAGGGCATCGGCTTCGTCGTCGCCGCGAAGAAGCCCGACGACGAGGGCTGCGCAGAACGCGTCTCCTGCGCCGACGGTGTTGCGGACGGTGGTCGGCACCCCGGCCGCCGAGGCGACGAGCTCGCCCCGGCGGGAGAGTCGCGCGCCCTCGGCGCCCAGCGTGACGCACAGCAGGGGCGCGTCGTGCACCTCGGGCAGCTGCGCGTACTCGGTCTCGTTGACGATCACGAGATCACACCGCTCGAGGACGTCGGCCGGAAGCGCGCGGGCGGGGGCGGCATTGACCGCGAGGAACCCGGCTGCGCGTGCGGCGGCCGAGACCACGGCATCCGACACCTCCAGCTGCAGCAGCACCGCCGCTCCCGGTTCGATGCCGAGCGCGTCCGCGTCGATCGCGGCGTTCGCCCCGGCGCAGACGACGATCGAGTTCTCGCCCGTCGCGTCGACGACGATCAGGGCGGTGCCGGTCGCGGCATCCGCGGTCTGCACGCCCGAGGCATCGACTCCGATCGATGCGAAGCGGTCCCGGATGCCGAGGCCCTCGGCGTCATCGCCGACGGCGCCGATGAGCCGGACGTCGGCGCCGAGGCGGGCAGCGGCGACCGCCTGGTTCGCGCCTTTGCCGCCCGGGCCGCGGTCGAGGACGCCGTCGGCGACCGTTTCGCCGGGGCCGGGGGAGCGCTGGACGCGAGCGGTGAGGTCGACGTTGATCGCGCCGACGACGGTGAGCTGAGCAGTGATGAGGAAGCCTTCCGGTCAGTGAAGCAGGAGCTTCGCGACGATGAGCAGCGCCGAGACGAGAGCCGCCCCCACGGCGATGATCACGACGACGAGGGGAGAGTAGCCGCGCAGGCGCGCGCCGGCGGTGGCGACGACCACGAGGTAGGTCATGGCCACGCCCACGCCCCACAGCAGGGCGGTGGCGAGGCCCACTCCGGAGGCGACGAGCAGAACCACCACCAGCAGGGGCAGGAAAGTCACCGACACCATGGGCGCGCTCACCCGCATGTGGTGGCGGAAGATCTTCGACGGCCGGTCGGCCGAGGTGTCGCCGAGCGTGTACGCGAAGACGTGGGTGGCGAATACACGACGTTCGTCAGTGCGACCACGAGGATCACGTCGCTCAGGTCGGCTTCGCCGAGACCAATGAGGGTGGATGCCGAGACGAGGGCGCCGTAGCAGCCCGCGCTGATGCGTTCGGCGGTGTCGGTGGAGAGACGGCGCTGTCGATCGGTGTCCATGTCGGGCTCAGCTTCTCGCGGATCGGCGTCGCAGCCCCGCAGACACGATGGCGACGATCGTTCCGACGGCGACACCGATGACCGTCTCGATCACGCGGTCGCGCAGCAGCATCTCGGGCGTCGCCGGTGAGGCGAGCGAGATCATCAGCAGAGCGAGCGGGGTGATGAAGATCATCGCGATGCCGTAGTTGCGGCCGACGTACAACTCCGAGGCCGCCTGCAGCGCCACGGCGATGATCAGGACGAGCCAGGGCGGAAGGTGCAGGGCGAGCAGACCCGCCGCGATCAGCACGCCGAGGAGCGTCCCGACGAGCCGCTGCACGCCTCGGATGAGGCGGGCCGTGACGTGCGCGCCGCCGACCGCGGCGACGGCTCCGACCATCGCCCAGTACCAGTGCGTACCGACCAGGAGTGCCCCCGCGATGCCCGCGAGCAGGGCGGCCGTGCCGACCGTCGCCGTCATCTCCCACGCGACGGGGCCGATCGCGGGCCGTGAACGCGTCGGGCGCGCCCACGATCCGCGGCGGACGATCACGAAGGTGACGGTGACGAGAAGGCTCCACGCCACGCTCGCGCCGCCGACGACGAGGACGAGCGGCAGCGATGACCTTGTCGCGGGAAGGCTCGCGGTCGCGCCTCCGGCGAAGACCGCGAAGAGCGCTCCGGGCGGATGCCACTGAGCCCGGTAGGCGAAGAGGGTGACGGCGGCGGCGATCGCGGCGACAACGATGACGCCCACGACGGCGGGGCTGCCGAGTGCCGAGACGATCGTGCCGATGAGCATGGCCGAGACGAGGATCGCGCCCGCGGTCGCCTGCATGATGACGCGGGGACGCGGCGCGTCCATTCGGCCGTAGAGCGCCGCGAAGGCTCCGAAGCTGGCGTAGACGCTGAGGTCGAGGCGGCCGACCAGCAGCAGGGCGACGAGGGGCACCCCGACGCTGAGCACGGCGCGCAGGGCCACGCGGTGATCGCCCGCGCGGGGGCCGACGCGGATGACCCCGGTCCATACGCGCCCCCGGGATTCCGCCATCCCTCCAGCCTAAGCGTCGCTCGACGCGGCCGATCTGCCGATCGGGTGTCGTCTCGACGTCGAACCGAGAAGCCCGGGTGGTCGCCGCGTCTTCCGTAGGGTGGGAAGCCCCCGACCCGAACGAGGAGAGACGTGTTCCGCACGCCCCTGACCCTGTTTCGCACCCTCGCGATCGCCGAGGCGATCTCGTGGACGCTTCTGATCGGCGGGTTGATTCTTCGCGCCGTCGCCGACCTTCCCATCGCGGTGTCGATCGGGGGTGGCATCCACGGCTTCGTGTTCCTCGCCTACGGGGCCACCGCCGTCCTCGTGGCGCTGAACCAGCGCTGGGGCCTCGGGCCGACCGCGCTCGCGGTGGTGAGCGCCGTCATCCCCTACGCCACGATCCCCACCGAGATCTGGCTGCACCGCACCGGACGCCTCCGCGGGGCGTGGCGGCTAGACGACAGCGGCGACCCGCGCGATCGACGGCCGCTCGACCGGTTGCTGCGGGTCTTCCTCCGCCGGCCCTGGGCGCTCGCGCTGGTGCTCGTCACGGTGGTGGTGGTCGTGTTCGTCGTGCTTTTGGTCGTGGGTCCTCCCGGCGGCAAGGGCTGACACCGCACGATGAGCCTCAGCGCACGAGGATGCGCACGCTCGCCGGAACGATGCGGCACGTGGCGGTAAAGGTCTCGACCGACCCGGAGAGGGTGGCCGTGGCGCGGCCCACCCCGAGGAAAGCGACCGTCCCGTCGTGCGCATGCACGCTGGGCGAGCGGTCGGAGAAGTGGCGCATCTCTCCGCCCGCGTGGCTTGCGAACGCGAGGTCGAGTTCGACGGCGACGATCGGTCCCGTCTCGGAACTCACCCGCCAGTCGATCGCGGCCAGCCCGCCGCCGCGACTCGTCATCGTCAGCGTCGCCGAGCCGCATTCCTCGCCGCCGACGAGCTCGGTGCGCAGGGGCTGCGACGCGGGCGTCGAGTCGGCGCCGCACAGACCGATGCCGTGCAGTCGGGCGTAGCCGCGACCGTTGTCCGTGATGCTCGAGCAGTCCGCGAGCAGGGGCGCCGTGAGGGCGTCGGACAGGGGATCGGCGCGCACGGTCGGCGACGCGGGGGCTCCGGCCGCCGACGCTCCCGTCGCGAGCACCGCCGCGAGGGCAGCGACGAGGGCGAGCAGCGGAGCAGCGGTTCGGATCCGCACGGCGCACCTCCTTGTCGACGTCAGACGGAATCTACGCCGGGAACAGCGCGCTCGCCACGGGTCGACGGCGGGCGGGTCAGCGTTTGGTCGACACCGTGACCGTGAACTTGCGGTCGCGAGCGACCTGACGGGTCGGGCCCACGAGTCGCTCGAGAGCGGGGCGGTACTGCAGCGACGAGTTCCACACGGTCCAGAGCTCACCGCCGGGGGCGAGCACCCGAGCCGCGTCGGCGAACATCCGGGGAGCGAGACCCTCGTTGATGGCGGATCCCGCGTGGAACGGCGGATTCAGCGCGATGAACGACGCCGTGGCATCCGGCTGCCCCCTCAAGACGTCGTCGCGGACGACGCTCACGCGATCGGACACCCCGTTGGCCTCGGCGGTGGCCCGGGCGGACGCGACCGCGATCGCCGATTGATCGCACGCGATGACCCGGAGGGAGGGATGCCGCGTCGCCAGGGCCGCGGCGACCACTCCCGTCCCGCACGCCAGGTCGATCGCCTCACCGCCGCGCGGCGACGGGAGGTGGGCGAGCAGCAGCCGCGTGCCGATGTCGATCGATGCGCCCGCGAAGGCGCCGCCGAAAGCGCGGACCGCGATGCCGTCGACCTCGGCGCTCTCGGGGACGGGCTCGGCGCCGTCGTGGGGCCCGCGCGCGACGAGGACCCGCGACTTCTGCCGCGCATGCGTGACGTCGAGCCGGGTGAAGAACCGTCGCAGCACGTCGTTCATCGACGGAGTCATGTGCTTCAGGCGACCGCCGGCGTACACGATGACCTCGGGGTGCGCATGAACGGCGATCAGCCCGGCGATGTCCGAGAGAGCGTGGAGCGACCGGGGGAGCCGCAGGAGGACGACCCGCGCCCCGGTGAGAAGCGCGGTATCGAGCGGGTGCGAGACGAAGGACTCCTCGAGCCCGGTGTCGCGGGCGTTGAGCGCGAGGGCTTCCTCGCCCAGCAGTTCGTCTTGATGGACCCGGATGCCGCGACCTCCGGCATCCGCTGACGCCAGCGTGAGCGCCCCGTAGGAGTCGCCGATCACGACGAGCTCGTCATCGCCGACCTGGGCTCGGGCGTCCGCTGACTCGTCGAGGATCAGGCGGTCGGCGGCGTCGACCGCCAGGAGATCGGGGCCCTCGAGATCGGGGCGGCGACGCAGGGCGTCGAACGAGAAAGGCACCGGTCCACGCTACCCGGGGGTGACGTGGGGCGGTGCCGATCCGAGTTGCGGGCTCAGCGGGTGCCGAAGTGGAACGGCAACGCCAGGGAGGCCGAGACGAGGATGATGCCGAGCGCGAAGAACAGCGCGGGGGCGGCAAGCGAGAACGAGATGCCGGTCAGCAGCATGCCGCCGACGAACAGGATGAGCGAGACGATGAACATGAGGATCCCTTCGGTCGCTCCAGGCTATCGTGCCGAGTCCGCGCGCCGGTTCGCCGGCGGGGTGGGTTGCGCCGTCGCGGGAACGGCGTCGCGAACGGCGGGATGCGGCCGTGGCGTGACTCCCAGGGCGGCGTGCGCCCACAGCGTGCTGCCGGCGACGGCCGCGGGCATGACCGCGACCGCCCCCAGCGGCACGAGGAAGCACAACTGCGTCGCCACCCCGAACCCGAGGGCACGCGCGCGATGGGTGCGCAGCAGTTGGCGGCGCGCCTGTCTGTCGAGGCCACGCGCCGAGAGCGCACGCGAGGTGAGCTCGTCGGCCAGCAGCCAACCGGTCAGGACCACGCCGGTGACGAAACCCAGGACGCCCCCGACGAAGGGGATGAGTCCGATGAGCCACGCGAGGGCGGCCGCCAGGATGCCGCGGAGGATGAGCCGGACGCTGTCGCCGACGGCCCTCCAGAACCCGTACTCCGCGTCGGGGACCGTGCCGGTCGCGCTCCTCTCGGTCGCCCGCCAGATGCGGTCGTAGAAGGGCTCGCCCACGGCGAGGGTGACGGCCGTGAACGACACGATCACCACGAGGACCGCGGCGCCGAACGAGGCCACGCCGATCGCGGTGCGCAGGGCGCCGGCCCAGAACGGCATCCAGGCGTCGGCGAACGGCGTCCAGTCGTCGACGAGGCCCGGGAGGACGAGACCCCACGTCACGAGGGCGGCGCCGAAGACCAGACCGACCAGGGTTCCCGGAATGAGCCCGAGCGCCATCGCGCCGGGCGTCCGGCGCCATTGACCGAGGCCGCGTGCCAGCAGGGCCGCTCCGGCGAGGAATTCGCGCATGCCGGGATTCTGGCAGACGCTTCCGACATCGGCGGAGGCGGTTGCGTCCGGTTCGCCGGCCCCGTCCTGTCGCGATGTCGGAGAGGGATGCCAGGATGCCGCTATGCGCATCCGCACCACCTCGACGCAGCGCACCTACCGGTACGTGCGATTGGGCCTGATCGGCGCGACGGCCCTTCTGGCAATCGGGGTGGGGCTGGAACTGCCGAGCGGCGAGGGATTGCCGTCCGTCAGCGCGGCCTACTACACCCCCGCGGGTCCGATCTTCGTCGGCTCGTTGACCGCGATCGCCCTCGCGCTGCTCGCCCTGTCGGGTCGGAGCCTCGAGCAGGGCCTGCTCGACATCGCCGCGGTACTGGCCCTCGCGATCGCCTACGTGCCGACGACCGTCTCGTCGGGTGCCTGTCTCGACGCGGCGCGGTGCGTGCCGCCCGCGGTGCGGCCGACCGTGGCGAACAACGCCGTGGCGGTGGCATCCGTGGTCCTGCTCGGGGTGATCGCGGCGGCGATCCTCGCCCGGGTGCAGAGCACCGCGAGTGCCGGGGTGGCGGCGACGATCGGGGTGGTCGTCGTGATCGTCGCCGGAGGGGCGACGTGGGCGCTGATCGCGCCCGAGGCGTTCTTGGCGGGGGCGCACCAGATCGCGGCGGTCGCCTTCTTCGTGCTGATCGCAGCGGCGGCGGCGGTGGCGGCCTGGCGACCGCGGCGGACCGGGCGCCTTCGCCGCGGGGTGCGCATCGCGTATGCGACCGTGGCCGTCGGGATCGTGGTGACCCTCGTTCTGCTCCTGGTCGGCGTGATCTCGGGGCTCGAGCGCGCGGGTGTCCCGGTGGTGCTCGTGGGGGAGTCGGTGGCCCTGGCGCTCTTCGCGGTGTTCTGGCTCGTGCAGACGGTGGAGCTGTGGAACGAGGCCGACCCGACGCTGCGGGAATAGACCCGAGACCCCCGCGTTGAACTTGATACGACGGCGCTCAAGAAGCAAACTTGAGCGAACCGCACTCACGTATCTCAGGAGACGGAATTGCCCGAAGACTTCACCCCCGGTGACGGCGCCCAGTCGTTCGACGAGTTCCTCGCCCGCTACCTCGCGGGCGAGCAGGCGCGCGCCGAGCGCTCCATCGACCTCAGCCGATTCCTCAGCGCCCGCACCCAGGATGCCCTCCAAGAGGCCGGCCGCTTCGCGCTCGGCCGCGGTCAGCGCGAGCTCGACGCCCTGCACGTGCTCCACGTCCTGGTCGGACGATCGCCCGCGAAAGAGGCCGTCGCCCGACTCGGCGCCGACCCAGCCGCCATCGCCCGCGCGGCCGAGAGCCGCCTCCCCGCGGCGGCGACCCCCGCGAACGTCGACGGCGCCGTCGTCGCCGGCTCCGTGCAGCGCGCGCTCTTCCACGCCTTCCAGGTCGCGCGTGCCGCGGGCTCGACCTACGTCGACCCCGACCACCTCTTCTTCGCGCTCGTGCTCGCGCAGGATGCGCCCGCCGGGCAGATCCTCGCTCAAGCCGGCGTCACCGCCGAGGCCCTCACCCAGGGGGTGCGCGAGACCGTCATGGGCGGCGAGCAGGACGAGATGACCGGCGCGTCGGCATCCGTCACCCCGAACCTCGACCGTTTCGGCATCGACCTCACCGCCCGCGCGGCGGCCGGCGAACTCGACCCGGTCATCGGTCGCTCCGACGAGATCGAGCAGACCATCGAGATCCTCAGCCGTCGCACCAAGAACAACCCGGTGCTGATCGGCGAGGCCGGCGTCGGCAAGACCGCCGTCGTCGAGGGTCTCGCCCGCGCGATCGTCGCGAACGAGGTTCCCGAGCAGCTGCGCGAGACCCGCGTCGTCTCGCTCGACCTCGCCGCGATGCTCGCGGGCGCCCGCTACCGCGGCGACTTCGAAGAGCGCCTCACCCAGACGATGGACGAGATCGCGGCCTCCGACAAGCTCGTCGTCTTCATCGACGAGGTGCACACGCTCGTCGGCGCCGGTGGCAGTGGCGACGGATCGATGGACGCCGGCAACATCCTCAAGCCCCGCCTCGCCCGCGGCGACGTGCACCTGATCGGTGCGACGACCCTGCGCGAATATCGCACGATCGAGAAGGACCCCGCCCTCGAGCGGCGCCTGCAACCCGTGCGCGTGGGGGAGCCCTCGATCACGGATGCCGTGGAGATCCTGCGCGGACTCCGCTCGGCGTACGAGGAGCACCACGCCGTCACCTACACTGACGACGCCCTGCGCGCCGCGGTCGAGCTCAGCGACCGGTACCTGCCCGATCGCGTGCTGCCCGACAAGGCCATCGACCTGATCGACCAGGCCGGGGCGCGACTACGCCTGCGCCTCGGTGTGGCGGTCGACACCTCGTCGCTGCTCGAGCGTCTCGCGACCCTCGAGGCCGACAAGAACGCCGCCGTCTCGGCCGAGCACTACGAAGAAGCCTCGCGCCTGCGCGACGAGATGGTCACCGTGCAGCAGCGACTCGACGAGGCGACCAGCGGCCCGCGCGCCGCCGCCGTCGTCGACGAGCCCGAGATCGCCGCGGTGATCAGCCGGGCCACCGGCATCCCCGTCGCACGCCTCACCGCCACCGAGCGGGGCCGCCTGGCCGACCTCGAGGCCGAGCTGCACGCTCGCGTGATCGGTCAGGACGACGCGGTCGCCGCCGTCGCCAAGGCCGTGCGTCGCAACCGCACGGGCATGGGCGACGAGAACCGCCCGGTCGGGTCGTTCCTGTTCCTCGGCCCCACCGGCGTCGGCAAGACCGAGCTGGCGAAGGCCCTGGCCGGGTCGCTCTTCGACGACGACGGCGCCGTGATCCGCTTCGACATGAGCGAGTTCGGCGAGCGGCACACCGTGTCGCGTCTGATCGGCGCCCCTCCCGGATACGTCGGCTACGACGAGGCCGGCCAGCTCACGGAGCGCGTGCGCCGTAATCCCTACGCCGTCGTGCTGTTCGACGAGATCGAGAAGGCCCACCCCGATGTGTTCACCCTGCTGCTGCAGGTGCTCGACGACGGCCGCCTGACCGATGGCCAGGGCCGCACGGTCGACTTCCGGAACACCGTCATCGTGATGACGTCCAACCTGGGCGCCGAGTTCCTGGCATCCCGGTCGGGGGCCATCGGCTTCACCACCACGGGGCGCGAGTTCGCCGACGACGACCTGCGCGACCGCGTGATGGGCACGCTGCGCGAGGCGATGCGGCCGGAGTTCCTCAACCGCATCGACGACATCGTGCTGTTCCGCAAGCTCGAGAAGGGGCAGCTGCGCCAGATCGTGCGTCTGCTGCTGAACGCGACCTCGCGCCGGCTCGCCTCTCGCGAGGTCACGCTCGAGGTGACGGATGCCGCGATCGACCGTCTCGCCGAGGTCGGCTACGAGCCCGAGTACGGTGCGCGGCCGCTGCGCCGCGTCATCCAGCGCGAGGTCGACGACCGCATCGCCGACCTGTTCGTCTCGGGTGAGTTGAGCGATGGGCGAGCGGTGACGGTGGATGCCACTGCCGCGGGCTTCAGCGTCTCGGCCGCCGTGCAGGCGCTCGCCGCGTAGAACGATGAGATGAACGCCCCGGGGCTTCGGCTCCGGGGCGTTCGCCGTGCGCGCGGACTGTTCGCCCTCGAGCGGACGCGCACGTGACGAGGACGTATACGTTCGGCGAGGACGCACCCGGTCGGCCGCGCTCTTCTGCGTCCTCGACGAACGAATGCGGTTTCGGCATGTGCAAGGACCTGCGACCCGCGTGCTGTCGCGCCCCGATGTCCGAGGTTGGCGGCAGAGTAGAACCATGAGTCGTATCGGCACGATCTTCAGCCCGTACCCGCATCCGCCCGAGCAGCTGCGCGACGCCGCGCGCGCGGCCGAAGACGCCGGTGTCGAAGAACTCTGGCTCTGGGAGGACTGCTTCCGCTCCTCGGCCTGGGCCGCGGCCGCCGCGGCGCTCGCCGTGACGGATCATCTGCGCATCGGCGTCGGTATCGCCCCGCTTCCGCTGCGCAACATCGCCGCTTCGGCCATGGAGGTCGCCACGATCGAGCGCATGTTCCCCGGTCGCCTTCTTCCCGGCTTCGGTCACGGTGTGCAGGACTGGATGCGACAGGTCGGGGCGAAAGCCGCGTCTCCCTTGACGCTCATGCGTGAGCACCTGCCCGCGCTGCGTTCCCTGCTCGCGGGCGAGACCGTCACCACGGAGGGACGTTACGTGAGACTCCGCGACGTCTCCCTCGACTGGCCGCCCGCCCAGGCTCCCCTCGTCTATGCCGCCGCCGAAGGGCCCAAGACTCTGAGCCTCGCCGGCGCCGTGGCCGACGGGGTGGTGCTCGACAGTCGGCACACCGTCGCCGAGATCGCCACCGCCGTGCAGACCGTGCAGGCCGGGCGCGCAGAAGCCGGTCGAGAAGGCCGCGCCGACATCGTCGCGTACGTGCTGACCGCGTTCGGTCCCGATGCGCGAGAGCGCGCGACGGCGGTCATGTCCGATCGCGAGGACGCGACCGACCGCGTGCTCGCGGGATCGGTGGGCGAGGTCGCCGAGGGCGTTGCGCGCTTCCAAGCGGCGGGCGTCGACGACGTCGTGCTGCTGCCGACCGACGACGTCGATCTCGCCGCGTTCTTCTCGGCCGTCGGCCAGGTCGCTCAGGCTGTTCCCCACGCGGGAGGCGTGTCGTGACGCGCGGAACCGTTTCGCTGGGTCTCGCCGGCTCCCTGGGCCCCGACGCCGTCGCCCGGATCGCCCCGGTCGTCGAGAGCGCCGGCTTCGACACGCTGTGGATCAACGACACCCCCGACGGCGACGCCCTGGCGGCGCTGGCGGCCGCAGCGCGCGTGACCGACCGGCTCCGTCTCGCGACCGGGGTCGTGCCCGTCGACCGCAGACCCGCCGAGGCGATCGCCGCCGACGTGGCATCCCTGGCTCTTCCCCTCGACCGTCTCACGCTCGGCATCGGCTCGGGCATGGCCAAACAGGGGGCTCTCGCCCGGGTGACCGAGGCCGTCTCGGTGCTGCACGAAGCCGGGGTGCCGCGCGTTCTCGTCGGGGCCTTGGGCCCCAAGATGCGACGAACGGGCGTCGAGCTCGCCGAGGGCGTCTTGCTCAACTGGGTGCCTCCGATCGAGGCCCGCAATCAGGCCGAGGTGCTGCACGCGACCGCGCCGGACGCGCACATCGCCGTCTACGTGCGCACGGCGATCGCCCCCGCGGCGCGCGAACGGCTCGAGGCGGAGACAGCCCGATACGCCTCGTTCCCGAATTACGCCGCGAACTTCGAGCGGATGGGGGTGGATGCCGCAGACACGACGATCCGCGACGTCACCGAGCTGGGGGATGCTCTCGAGGCCTACACCGCGGCCGCCGACGAGGTCGTGCTGCGGGCGATCGTGGCGGAGGACACCGTCGAGGCGTATGTCGACTTCGCGAGGAGGACGGCGCCGTCGCCGCGCTGAGCATGACCCGCGATCGACGCGGTCAGCGCACCAGGCGCACCGTGCGGGGGATCGGGCCGAACGACGACTCCGCGCCGTCGGGACGGAACCCGTTGCGGAGATAGAACGCGTGAGCGCGCGGGTTGTCCGCCGCGACCCACAGCGACGCGGGCCGGTCCCCGAGGACCGCGTCGAGCAGCGCCTGGCCCGCTCCGCTCCCGTGCGAGGACTCGACGGCGTAGAGCATCTGCAGTTCCTCGGGGCGGACCGCGTCCGCCCCCGGGGTGAGGTGCGTCGCGGCGAAGCCCACGATGGACCCGTCGGCGTCGGCGACGACGACGTTCAGCTCCTCTTCCTCGAGTGAGGAACGCCACATCCCGATCCGGCGCCCGACATCGAACCACGGGTTCGTGTCGGGATCGTCGACGAACCGTCCGTAGGTCTCGCGCCACGACTGGGCGTGCACGGTCGCGATCGCGACCGCGTCGGCCGGGATCGCGGGTCGGATCCGGAGGGTCGCGCGCGATCGTTCCATGACGCGAGTCTAGGAACACGGCCCGATGGGGTCCGCGCGAGGCGCGCTGGATAGTCTCCCCTCATGGCGCTGTCGCTTCCCGACCTGCACTGGACCGGCGTCGAGGGCGACGCCCGCGTCGACGCTCGCGGCGCGTTGACGCTGACATCCCGGGGCGGGGTCGACTGGACGAACGACGCGACCGGCGGTCCGGCCCAGCACGCCGCGACCGCCTTGGCCTTCGCGGCTCCCGAGGGAGATTTCACCCTGTCGGCCCGGGTGCGCGTGACGGGGGAGCGCTCGACGTTCGATGCCGGAGCGCTCGCGCTGTGGTCGGGTCCGCAGAGGTGGGCGAAGGTCTGCAACGAGTTCTCACCCCAGGGCGACAGCATGGTCGTGAGCGTCGTGACGAACGACTTCTCCGACGACGCCAACGGCGCGGTCTTCGCGACCGACGCGGTCTTCCTGCGAATCGCTCGTGTCGGGGCGGCCTTCGCGTTCCACTACTCGCTCGACGGCGAGTCCTGGCCCTTCCTGCGCGTGTTCCGTCTGGACGCCGACTCCTCGACCCTCTCGGTCGGCTTCCTGGCTCAGGCGCCGATGGGAGCGGGGGCGACCGCCGTCTTCGACGAGATCCGGTTCGATCGCTCATCGCTCCGCGACCTGCGCGACCTGAGCTGAGGCCCCAGCCGAGCATACGGATGACAGACTGACCGGATGCCGCGTCGCACAGGTCTCACCGTCCGCTCCGTCGCCCGCGGGGCACTCGCCCTGCTGCTCATCGGGGCCGGCGTCAGCCATGTCACGTGGGGTCGCCGTGGCTACCGGATCGTCGTTCCCGGGTGGGCGACGCGGCTGCTCCGCACCGACAAGGACGCCATCGTCGTGGCATCCGGGGCCGTCGAAGTGATCCTCGGCGTCGCTCTCGTCGCGTTGCCGCAGGAGCGCGGGCGCATCGGCGCGGCCATCGCCGCGTTCTTCGTCGCGGTGTTCCCCGGCAACGTGCACCAGTGGCGGACCGGGCGTTCAGCGCCCGGGTTGAACACCGACCGCTCGCGCTTCCTCCGACTGTTCCTCCAGGTGCCGCTCGTCGCCTGGGCCTGGTGGTCGACGCGCCGGAGCTGACGGCCGCGCCTACGCCGCCTCGCCGAGCTCGAGGATGCCGTTCTCGAACGCCGCGCGGGCCAGCACCTTGTAGCCGTGGTCGGCGAAGAAGACCGTCAGCCGGTCGTCCTCGATGGCCATGACCGTACCGGTACCGAACTCACCGTGTTCGACGGTGGAATCGATGCGGATGCCGCCGGACTCGGCGTCTTCGGCCGAGGGCTCGACCGGCACCACCGCGCCGGCGTCGCACCGGTCGCATGAGGCGCACTGGCTCGGCGTCTCGACGCCGAAATACTCGAGCAGCGCCCGCCGTCGGCAGTGAGTCGTCTCCGCGTACCCGCGCATGATCTCGATGCGAGAGGCCCGGATGCGCTCTTCGGCCTCGTCGCGCTCGCGCACGGCGCTCACCGCGTCGCCCGCCGAGACCTTCGCAAGCGCCGACACTCCGTCGGGGCCCGACACGGCGAGCTCGCAGGCCACGAGCTGGTTCAGCACCCGGCCGATCGCCCGGACCGAGCGGCCGCTCTCGTCGGCGACGTCTTTCGCGCGCACCGGCGTGCTGGTCCGCTGCAGAACGTCCCAAACGCCCGCGATGTCGGCTCGTTTGGTGTGGCCGCCCGCGAAGAACGAGCGCAGCGAGAAGTCCTCGGCGCGGTAGTGCAGGATCGCCCGCGCGGGCTGCCCGTCGCGGGCGGCGCGTCCGATCTCCTGGGCGTACGAATCGAGCGACTCCGTGACATCGGCGTGCACGACCAGGCGCACGTCGCTCTTGTCCACTCCCATGCCGAACGCCGAGGTCGCCACCACCACGTCGAGCTCTCCCGCGCTCCACGCGGAGTGCACCTCGTCGCGCTTCTTCTGCGCCATGGCTCCGTGGTACGCCGCCGCCCGCAGGCCGAGTTCGCGGAGTTCTTCGGCGTAGGAGTCGGTACCCTTGCGCGTCGCCACGTACAGCAACGCCGGGCCGCCGGCATCCTGGACATCCGCCACGACCGCGCGGCGCTTGTCCGCGTCGTGCTCGTGCCGGCGGACGGCCATGTGGATCTCGGGACGATCCATGCCGCGCACCTCGAGGTGGGGCTCGCGCATGCCGAGGCTCGAGACGATGTCGTCGCGGACGGGAGCGGATGCCGTTGCGGTCAGCGCCAGCACCGGGGGATGGCCGAGGGCTTCGATGGCGTCGCCGATGCGCGCGTAATCGGGGCGGAAGTCGTGGCCCCACGCCGAGACGCAGTGGGCTTCGTCGATGACGACGAGGCGTACATCGGCCTTCGCGAGACGATCGAACACCTCGGCGTTGGCGAGCTGTTCGGGGGCGAGGAAGGCGTAGACGGCGTCGGGTCCCTCGATCGCGGCCCACGCGGCTTTCTTGGCGGCGGCGCCGGTGCGCGAGTTGAGCGCGACCGCGGCGGGGGCATCGGGGGCGGCGTCGATCGAGTCGATCTGGTCGCGCTGGAGGGCTAGCAGGGGCGAGATGACCACGGTGGTCCCGCCCAGCTCACATCCGGCGATCTGGTAGACCGCCGACTTGCCTGCTCCGGTCGGGAACACGACGAGAGTGTCGCGGCCGCTCACCACCGCGTCGATCGCCTCGGCCTGACCCGGCAGCAGGTCGTCCCATCCGAACACCTCACGGGCGGTGCGGGCGGACTGTTCGAGTGTGGCGGGAGCGTTCACGAAGCCTCATTCCTGGGAGAGGTCTCAGCACACCTCAGACTTCCGACATCGCCCCGGGGGTTGCGAGGGCGGCCCGGATCTGTTCTCGCGAGTGGGTGGCCGTGGAACGCTGAAGGTCTCCGAAAAGCGCCGTGGTCATGGCACTCGCGCCTGATCCGCACAAGCGTCCACCCGATGTCGGAGGGGGATGCCAGGATGCCGACATGCTCTTCGGCGACATCGAGACCGCGCTCGCGACGGTGACGAACACGCGCTCGCGCCTGGCGAAGATCGAGGCCCTCGCGGCGCTTCTGCGCGGGCTCGATCCCGACGAGATCGAGCCCGCGGTGGGATTGCTCACCGCGGCCCCGCGCCAGGGACGCCTCGGCGTGGGGTGGCGGACGCTCTCCGCCCGCGCCGGTGATCACGCCGACACCTCGAACCTGACGATCGGCGACGTCGACGACGCGTTCAGCGCGCTCACCGGGATCGGTGGGCCGGGTTCCGCGGCCGTCCGAACGCGCCTCCTCGACGACCTCGCGGGGCGCGCGACGGCGACGGAGTGGCACCTGCTCGTTCGCATCGTGACGGGCGAGTTGCGCACGGGCGCCCTCGAGGGAGTGCTCCTGGATGCCGTGGCCCGAGCCGCCGAGCGGGACGGTGCCCTGGTGCGTCGTGCCGCCATGCTGTCGGGGGATCTGGGTGGGACGACCCGCATCGCCCTGACCGGGACCCCCGAGGATCTCGCCGCGGTCGGGCTCGTGGTGGGGCGCGGCGTGCAGCCGATGTTGGCGTCTCCCGCGACGAGCGTCGCCGAGGCGATGGCCGTGACCGGCCGAGCCTCGGTGGAGTACAAACTCGACGGGGCCCGGGTGCAGGTGCATCGCCACGGCGACGAGGTGCGCGTCTTCACCCGCACACTCGCCGACATCACCCACCGGGTGCCCGAGATCGTCGAGGTGGCGCTCTCGCTCCCCGTCCACGACATCATCCTCGACGGCGAGACCCTCTCGCTCGACGAAGACGGCGGTCCTCGCCCGTTCCAGGACACGATGGCCCGCTTCGGCGCCGAGACGGCTCGAGAGATCGCCCTGCGCCCCTGGTTCTTCGACCTGATCCATCTCGACGGTCGCGACCTCGTCGACGAACCCCTCGCCACGCGCCTCGCCGAGCTCGAACGGGTGGCGGCGGAGCACCGCATCCCCGCCGTGCTCACGGACGACGTCGACGTCGCCGACGCCTTCGCGCGCGACGCTCTCGCCGCCGGCCACGAGGGAGTGATGGTGAAGGGGATCGACGACCCCTATACCGCGGGGCGCCGCGGCAAAAGCTGGCTGAAGGTCAAGCCGGTGCACACCTTCGACCTCGTCGTCCTCGGGGTGGAGTACGGATCGGGCCGACGCTCCGGCTGGCTGTCGAACCTGCATCTCGGAGCGCGGGATCCACACGGCCGCTTCGGCGACCCGGGCAGCTTCGTGATGGTCGGCAAGACGTTCAAAGGACTGACGGACGAACTGCTGCAGTGGCAGACGGCGCACTTCGCCGAGAGGCAGACCGCAGACCTGCCGGGCGGCATCCGCGTGGCGCCCGACACCGTCGTCGAGATCGCGATCGACGGGGTGCAGCGGTCCGTGCGGTATCCGGGCGGCGTGGCGCTGCGCTTCGCCCGGGTGAAGACCTACCGTTCGGACAAGACCGCGGCAGAGGCCGACACCATCGAGACCCTGCGCGCGTTGCTGCCCGGCGGCGGCGAAGCGGCGACGGAAGGATGAAGCCATGAGTCTGGCCCCCTGGCTCGACGGCGAGCTCGGCTACCGCAGTTTCGGAACCCCGGGAGCCCCGCGGGCCGTGTTCGTCCTGCGCACGGGCGATATCGCGACCACCGATCCCGATGCCCGCGTCACCTCGGGTTTCGACGTGCGGATCGTCGCGGTCGGCCTCGATGCGCCCGAGCTCGAGGACCCACCGGTCTTCGGTGGGCAGACCCCGGCCGGGCTGACGGTCGAGGCGCTGAAGGCGTTGCTCGAACGCGAAGCGCCCGGGGCCACCGTGGGAGTCGTCGGCGAAAGGGCCGCCGGACCGATCGCCCTCTACCTCGCCGCGGCGATGGGTGGTGTCGTCGATCGGGTCGCGATCGTCGGCGTCGAGAGCCCCTCCGACCCGCTGAGCCGCGACCTGCGGACCCCCCTGCTCGACGACCTCGCGGCCGAGGTGCTCGTCGTCGTGGGCGGCGACGGCCCCGCGGGGCGAAGCGATGCGACGTGGTACGTCGATCGCCTCCGCGCGGGCACCGCCGAGGTCGTCCATCCCGATGAGATCGGCTCGGTCGACGGTCAGGTCACGCTGACGTCGGTGTGGTCACGCGTGTTGGCGCACGTCGCCCCGGGCGCCGAACGCCGCTGAGGCCCGCCCCTCAGCCGCGAGGGACGGCCTTGACCTGCACGACGTTGGATTCTTCATCGACCTCGACGTGGTCGGTCTGCGCCTTCAAGAAGTCCGAGAAGCTGCGGAACCCGAGCGCCTTCTCGCTGAACGAGGGGTCGAGGCGCTTCATCAGGTCCTTCACGGCCGAGGCGTGCAGCCACTCGCCGTCGGCGCGCTCCGCCTCGAGCTGCATGGCGCGCTCGAGCAGGTCGACCGCCGGATCCTTAGAGCGCTTGCGTGCGCGCGGCCGCGAGGGAGCGGCATCCTTCTTCGTCTCGGCGAGATTCGGGATGCCGGGGAGCGAGTCGTACGCGTCGAAGCGGTCGCACGCCGCGGCCAGGGACTTCGCCGTGGACCCGGCCACCCCGACCCCGACGACGTAGCGACCGAGCCGCTTGCAGCGCTGGGCGAGGGGAACGTAATCGCTGTCGCCGGCGACGATGACCACGTGCGACAGGTCGGGGAGGCGGAACATGTCCTCGACGGCATCCACCGCGAGTCGGATGTCGGCGCCGTTCTTGGCGTAGGCGGCGGCGGGGAACAACTGCACCAGGTCGACGGCGCGCGCGACGAGCTGCGAGCGGTACTCGGCATTCACCGGCGACGACCAGTCCGCGTAGGCCCGAGTGAGCACCAGGGTGCCGAAGGACGCGGCGTAGTCGATGACCGCGCCGACGTCGATGGTCGCCTTGGTCAGGCGCTCGGCGATGTCGGGATCGGTCGGGTTCTCGGCGATCTTCTGCCGGTCACGCGAGTAGGCGTTCCTCCCGTGCACACGGTCGTACCAGGACATGACGATGTTGTCGAAGTCGAGGTAGACGGCGACGCGGGCGGTCTGGGTGTCGGGCATACGTCCAGTCTGACCCGTCGCGCCCGCGACCGGGTAGCCCTCGCCCCTCACCGTTCGCCGGGGTAGACCACGCCGATCTGGCGGCGCACCTCGTCGAGCACGCCCATGATCGCCACGGTCTCGTCGATCGACAGGATGTCGTGGGAGTCCGCTCCGGCGGCGACGAAACGCTCGGCGGCCTGGGCCTGGAACTGCATGCCGCGCCCCGGGACCTCGGAGGTGAATTCCTCGATCACGTCTCCGTCGGGCGAGACGACGCGGAACGAGGTCGGGGTGTACCAGACGCGGTCGATCTCGATGCGGGCCTCGGTTCCGACGATCTGCGCGACGTTCATCCCCGCTCCGCGCGACGACGACACACTGGTCGACAGGGCACCGCCCGCGTGGACGAAGCTGGTCGCCACTTCGGCGTCACTGCCTGCGTCGGACAGACGAGCCAGGGCGGTGATGCGCTCCGGCAGGCCGAGGACGTCGATCGCGAACGAGATCGGGTAGATGCCAAGGTCGAGCAGGGCGCCCCCGCCCAGCGCCAGATCGTTGAGGCGGTGCGCCGGGTCGGTGGAGATCTTCTGGGTGTGGTCGGCCGACACGACGCGGATCTCGCCGAGGGTGCCCGCGGCGAGGATCTCGCGGATACGCACCATGTGCGGCAGGTATCGGGTCCACATCGCCTCCATGGAGAGGAGACCCTTCTCGGCCGCTTTGTCGCGGATGGCCGCCGCCTCGGCGGCGTTGAGGGTGAACGGCTTCTCGACCAGCACGTGCTTGCCGTTGTCGAGGGCGAGCAGGGCGTTCTCGAGGTGCGCGGGGTGCGGGGTCGCGATATAGACGATGTCGACGTCCGGATCGGCGACCAGTTCTTCGTACGAGCCGTGCGCGTGCGCGATGTCGTACTGTTCGGCGAAGGCCCGAGCGCTGTCGATGCGGCGGGAGCCGACGGCGGTGACGTCGAGGCCCGCGGTGCGCAGGTCGGAGGTGAAGGCGTGGGCGATGCCGCCCGTCGCGAGGATGCCCCAGTGCAGTCCGGTCATGCGCTCCACCGTAGCGGCGCCCGCCGACATCGGCGTCGCGCGAGTCTCGAAGGGCCCCGGATGCCGGCATCCCGTGTCTCATGATGCCGGCATCGTCCTAGGCTCGTCGCATGACGGCCGTCGAGCGCTTCCGCGAGCTCCTGTCCATCCCGACGGTGTCGCGTGTCGACCCGGCGGAGGTCGACGATTCGGCCTTCGAAGACTTCCACGCGGCTCTCGAACGGCTCTATCCGCTCGTCCACGCGCGTCTTGAGCGAGAGGTGGTCGAGGGACGGTCGCTGCTCTACCGCTGGGCGGGGGAGAGCCCCGTCGAGCCCCTGGTGCTCCTCGCCCACCAGGACGTGGTGCCCGTGGACGGGCAGGAGTGGGGGCATCCGCCTTTCGCCGCCGACCTCGTCGGTGAGGGAGCAGAGGCGACGATCCATGCGCGCGGCGCGATCGACGACAAGGGGGCGCTCGTCGCGATCCTCGAGGCGGTCGAGGGGGCACTGGCCGAGGGGATCACGCCGCGAACGGACGTGTGGCTCGCCTTCGGACACGACGAAGAGACGCGCGGCACCGGCGCCCGAGCGATAGCGGCGCTGCTGGCTGCGCGCGGCATCCGTCCCGCTCTGGTGCTCGACGAGGGGGGAGCGGTCGTCGAGGGCGCCGTCCCGGGGGTGGCTGCGCCCACGGCGATGATCGGTGTCGCCGAGCGCGGCGTCGCCACCTTCGACCTCGTGACCCGAGAGGCCGGCGGGCATGCCTCGACCCCGCCGCGCATGCCGGCGACGGCCCGATTGGCCCGCGCGATCGATCGCCTCCGCCGTCGCCCGTTCCCCCGACGACTTGTCCCGCCCGTCCGTGCCATGCTCGCCACGGCCGCATCGCACGCCGGGGAGCCCCTGGCGACGCTTTTCCGCCGCACGTCCGTGTCAGCGCCGGCCGTGACCGCGGCCCTGTCGCTCCTCGGTCCCGAGACCAATGCGCTCGTTCGGACCACGGCCGTCGTCACACGTCTCGAGGGCTCGGCGGGCGAGAACGTGCTCGCCACCTCGGCGCGCGCGAGCGTGAACGTGCGCCTGCTCACCGGCGACACGCTCGCCGATGTCTCGATCCACCTGCGCCGAGCGGTCGCCGACCCGCTCGTCGACATCGAGCTGCGCCACGGCGACGACCCCTCGCCGGTCTCGCCCTGGCAGGGGGAGGCGTGGAGACGGCTGTCCCGCGCCGTCACAGACACCCTCGGCGCGGACACCGTCCCCCTGCCGTATCTCCAGCTCGGGGCCAGCGACAGCCGCTTCTACACGGGTCTCACCGACGCGGTGTACCGGTTCGCGCCGTTCCACCTCACGAGGTCCGAACGCGACGCGTTGCACGCTCCCGACGAGCGCATCCGCGTCGAGGTGTGGCTGCGTGGCATCCGGTTCTATCGCGCGCTGATCGAGGGCTGACGCGGGCCGAGACGACCGCGTGCGGAGGACCGCGAGGCCGCCGTTCCGCGCCGAATGGGTGATTCTTCCTCCGCGGCGGGCGATTCTGCTGGCGTCGGTTATTCTCGTGTGACCGGTCACGCAACAGTGCGCGACCCGCAATGAGGCGGATGATGAGCGACACCGATACCCCGGAGGCCACGGGGCGTGCCCCGAGCATCCGCGACGTCGCCCGGCTCGCGGGAGTGTCGTACCAAACCGTCTCGCGGGTGATCAACAACAGCACTCAGCTCCGCCCCGAGACCGCGGCCAAGGTGCGCTCGGCGATCGCCGAGTTGAAGTTCGTCCCCAATCAGGCCGCGCGCGCCCTCGCCACGAGCCGCTCGCGCCTGATCGGTGTGCTGGGACCGCGAGCGACGACCCACGGCACCTCGGCGATGGTGCAGGCGATCGAGTCGGCGGCGCGGTCCGCCGGGTACCGCCTCACCCTCACGAACCTCGCCACCAGCGCCCCCGACGACGTGCGCTCCTCGATCGACCACCTCATGCAGCAGTCCATCGAGGGACTCATCGCCGTCGCACCGCAGACGCGGGTGGTGCCGATCCTCGACGAGCTCAAGCTGCCCGTTCCGGTGCAGATCGTCACCTCGACCGGCACCTCGACGACCCGCAACGACCAGAGCGCCGGGGCGCGAGCGGCCGTCCGCCACCTCATCGAGCTCGGGCATTCGCGGATCCTTCACATCGCGGGTCCGCGCGACTGGGTCGAGGCCGATCACCGCATGCGCGGGTATCTCGCCGAGATGGATGCCAACGACCTCTCGCCGCGTCCCCCCATCCTGGGCGACTGGACGGCGCAGTTCGGATTCGAGGCGGGCCTCGAGCTGCTGCGGACGGAGGATGCCACCGCGGTCTTCGCGGGCAACGACCATATGGCGCTCGGCTTCATGCATGCCGTCCGGGCCATAGGTCGCTCGGTGCCGGAGGACCTCTCGGTGGTCGGCTTCGACGACGTGCCCGAATCCGCCCACCTCTGGCCGCCGCTGACCACCGTCCGACAGGACTTCGTGGGTATTGGCACGCGTGCCGTCACCGACCTGCTGGCATCGCTCGGCGAGAGCGGTGACGACGGAGGCGTGGTCGAACCCGACCACCTCCGCCTCATCGTGAGGTCGTCGACGGCCCCGCCGCGGTCCTGATCCGCGACGCGCTCACGTCACGTTTCGGCAACGGCTGGACTTCGAGCGCGTCGGGACTTGACAGTCGTGCCGTGCTTGGAGGTAGCATCGCTCACACAATGTGAACGGTCACATGACCGGGTCACACGGCCGACGGGACTCGCTGCGGAGCGGATCCGTCGAGACGAAGACGTTTCGAACGACGCGGGTTGACCGCCTCGCCGAGGGCCTTTCGTTTCGCCCCCGAGACCGTGCGCCCGACCTGCGCCGTCAGCACTGCCCGCGGTGTGCTCCAGGGGGAGCGCCGCGACAAACACCCAATGGAGGGAACCAGAGTGAAGAAGCACAGCATGCTCAAGGCGATCGCGGGAGCGGGCGTCCTCGCGCTCGGCATCGGTCTCGCCGGTTGCGCCGGTGACCGTACCGGCGCCGGCAGCGGAGACTCGCAGGAGGCTGGCGGCACCATCGGTGTGGCCATGCCGACCCAGCAGTCGGAGCGATGGATCGCCGACGGCAACAACGTCAAGTCGCAGCTCGAAGAGCTCGGCTACCAGGTCGACCTGCAGTACGCGAACGACGACATCCCCACCCAGGTCTCGCAGATCGAGAACATGATCACCACGGGCGCCAAGGCCCTGATCGTCGCCTCGATCGACGGCACCACGCTCACCGACGTGCTGCAGCAGGCCAAGGACGCGAACATCCCCGTCATCGCGTACGACCGCCTCATCAACGGCACCGAGAACGTCGACTACTACACGACGTTCGACAACTACAAGGTCGGCGTCCAGCAGGCCACCTCGCTCCTGACCGGCCTCGGCGTCCTCGACGCCTCGGGCAAGGAGACCGGCGCCGCCGGCCCCTTCAACGTCGAGCTGTTCGCCGGTAGCCCCGACGACAACAACGCCACGTTCTTCTGGAACGGCGCGATGGACACCCTCAAGCCCTACATGGACAAGGGTGTGCTGAAGGTTCCCTCCGGCCAGACCGAGTTCGGCCAGGCGGCCATCCTCCGCTGGCTGCCCGAGACGGCGCAGAAGCGCATGGAGAACATCCTCACCGTCATCGGCGGCACCAAGCTCAACGGTGTGCTCTCGCCCTACGACGGTCTGTCGATCGGCATCATCTCGGCCCTCACCTCGGGTGGCTACTCGGCCAGCGACCTCCCCGTCATCACGGGTCAGGACGCCGAGGCCGGCTCGATCAAGTCGATCATCGCGGGCGAGCAGTACTCGACGATCTTCAAGGACACGCGCGAGCTCGCCAAGCAGGCCGTGACCATGGTCGACGACATCCGCAAGGGCGAGAAGCCCGAGGTCAACGACGAGAAGACCTACGACAACGGCAAGAAGGTCGTTCCCTCGTACCTCCTGCAGTCGACGATCGTCACCAAGGACAACTACAAGGAAGTCCTCATCGACAGCGGTTACTACACCGAGGCCGACCTGAAGTAATCCCCCGGAGGGGCTCCCCGTCCCTCCGCCCCGCCTCCGCCGCGGCCCCCCGGGTCGCGGCGGAGGCTCCTGCGGGTCCGCGGCATCCCGCGCCCGCCCCACATTCCGACCGGCCACGCGCCGGTTCTGCAAGGAGGACCTCGTGAGCACCATCCTCGAGATGCGCTCGATCACCAAGGAGTTCCCCGGCGTCATCGCGCTCGCCGACGTGTCACTGACCGTCGAGCGCGGGACGGTTCACGCCATCTGCGGTGAGAACGGCGCCGGCAAGTCCACCCTCATGAAGGTGCTCAGCGGTGTGTATCCCGCGGGCGACTACCGCGGCGAGATCGTCTTCGACGGCAACACCGTCGAGTTCAAGGACATCCGCGACAGCGAAGCGGCCGGCATCGTCATCATCCACCAGGAGCTCGCCCTGAGCCCCTACCTCTCGATCGCCGAGAACATCTTCCTCGGCAACGAGATCACGCACCGCGGTCTCATCGACTGGGACGCCACGAACCGCGAAGCGGCCAAGCTCCTCGCCCGCGTGGGCCTGGGCGACAGCCCCGACGTTCCCGTCAACGAGATCGGCGTCGGCAAGCAGCAGCTCGTCGAGATCGCCAAGGCGCTGTCGAAGGACGTCAAGCTCCTCATCCTCGATGAGCCGACCGCGGCGCTCAACGACGACGACTCCGAGCACCTGCTGGATCTGATCCGCCACCTGCGCGGCCAGAACATCACGTGCATCATCATCAGCCACAAGCTCAACGAGATCCGCGCGATCGCCGACGAGGTCACGATCATCCGTGACGGTCGCACGATCGAGACGCTCGATGTGGCCACGGGCGGCACCAGCGAAGACCGCATCATCCGCGGAATGGTGGGCCGCGAGCTCGAGAACCGCTACCCCGACCGCGACGTCGAGATCGGCGACGAGGTCCTGCGCATCGAGGATTGGAACGTCAGCCACCCCACCGACGCGAACCGCACCGTCATCCACCAGGCCAACCTGAACGTGCGCGCGGGCGAGGTCGTCGGCATCGCCGGCCTGATGGGCGCCGGACGCACCGAGCTCGCGATGAGCGTGTTCGGCAAGAGCTTCGGCTCGAAGATCTCGGGCAACGTCTACATCCGCGGTCAGAAGGCCGACACCTCGACGGTGCCCGCCGCGATCCGTAGCGGTCTCGCCTACGTGACCGAGGACCGCAAGGGCGCCGGTCTCAACCTGATCGACACGATCAAGCGCAACATCTCGCTCGCCGGGATGCGCAAGCTCGTCAAGGGCGGTTGGGTCGACGGCGACGAGGAGTACCTGGTCGCCAACCGCTACCGCAAGTCGATGAACATCAAGGCGCCCAGCGTCGATGTCGTCGTCGGCAAGCTCTCGGGCGGCAACCAGCAGAAGGTCGTGCTGTCGCAGTGGCTGTACTCCGACCCGGAGGTGCTCATCCTCGACGAGCCGACCCGCGGCATCGACGTCGGCGCCAAGTACGAGATCTACACGATCATCAACTCCCTCGCGGCGCAGGGGAAGGGGGTGCTGGTCATCTCTTCGGAGCTGCCGGAGCTCCTCGGCATCTGCGACCGCATCTACACCCTCAGCGAAGGCCACATCACCGGCCAGCTGCCCATCGAAGAGGCCACTCCCGAGGCACTCATGGTGCTCATGACGAAGGAAAAGGAAGCCGACCATGTCAGCGCTTGACAACACCGTGACCCCCCAGGGTCCCGCCACGCCGAAGGGCCCCGTCGGCGGCGCCGCCGGCAGCGGTGCCGGCGGCATCGTGCAGTTCTTCACGTCGCGTCTGCGCGAGATCGGCATCTTCATCGCGCTGATCGTGATCGTGCTGCTCTTCCAGGCGTTGACCGGCGGCCGTCTGCTCACCGCAGGCAACGTGTCGAACATCATCGTCCAGAACAGCTACATCCTGATCCTCGCGATCGGCATGGTGATGATCATCATCGCCGGCCACATCGACCTGTCGGTCGGATCGGTCGCCGCCTTCGTCGGTGCCGTCTCGGGTGTGCTCATCGTGCAGTGGGGTCTGCCCTGGTGGCTCGGCATCGTCCTCTCGCTGCTCCTCGGTGCCGTGGTCGGCATGTGGCAGGGCTTCTGGGTCGCCTACATTGGCATCCCCGCGTTCATCGTGACCCTCGCGGGCATGCTCCTCTTCCGCGGTCTGACGCAGATGACCCTGGGCAACACGCAGATCACGCCGTTCCCGACCGAGTACCGCGCTCTCGGTGGCGGATACTTGTTCCCCGACCTGTTCCCGGCGGCGACCTCGCCCGCAGAGTGGATCACGGTCGCCCTCGGCGCCCTGACCCTCGTCCTCTTCGTCGTGTCGCAGGTTCGCCAGCGTGCGAAGCGCGCCGCGCTCGAGCTGCAGAACGAGCCGCAGGTGGCGTTCCTGGTCAAGGTCATCGGTGGCGGCGCGCTGATCGCCTACCTCACCTACCTGCTCGGTGTGGCTCCCGGATCGCGCGGCACGCCCATCGTGCTCGTCGTCCTGGCGCTGCTCATCATCGGCTACTCGACGGTCATGAGCCGCAGCGTCTTCGGCCGCCACATCTACGCCCTCGGCGGCAACCGCACCGCCGCGAAGCTCTCGGGTATCAACACCCGTCGCGTGGACTTCATGCTCTTCGTGAACATGGGTGTCCTCGCGGCTCTCGCCGGCATCGTCTTCACGGGTCGCCTGAACTCGGCCGGCCCGGGTGCCGGTAACCTCTTCGAGCTCGACGCGATCGCCGCCTCGTTCATCGGTGGAGCGGCCGTCCAGGGTGGTGTCGGCCGCGTGGTCGGCGCGATCGCCGGTGGTCTGGTCATGGGTGTGCTCAACAACGGCATGTCGCTGATGGGCATCTCGACCGACGTGCAGCAGTTCATCAAGGGCCTCGTGCTCCTGCTGGCCGTGGCCTTCGACGTGTGGAACAAGAACCGCACGCGCGGTTGATCCACGCTCTTTCGTCGAACGCCCCGTCGCCTCGTGCGGCGGGGCGTTCGTTCGTGCGCGGCCGCTGCCCGCGCGAGGGGTCGTTTCGTGTCGCCGAGGATCGCCCTCGGCGACCGGAACCGACCCTTCACGCGGATCTTTCGGGATAACCCGAAAGCGCGCGGGGGCTGACCGGGCGGCGCCGGCGCGGGGCCCACCTCTAGCGTGGAACCCATGACCACGGCATCCGTTCTTCCGCCTCCTCCGCCGACGCCCGCGCCCGTCGCCGGCGCTCCCGTTCCGAGGGTGGACCAGCCCCTCGCGCCGCGGGTGCGCATCGCCTCGCCCGGTCGCATCGCCGGTGCGGTGGTGCATCTCGCCGCGCTCGGCGTCATCGGCCCCGGCATCCTGGGAACCCTGTTCGGGCTCTTCGGCGCCGGCGTGGGGCTGCTCGCCGCCCTCTTCATCGGGGTGATCGCCCTGGTCGCCCTCGTCTACGCGCTCTTCGCGATCGCATGGTTCGAACGCGCCCGTCTCGACGGCCTCTACCGCCTGGGTCTGCCGCCCCTGCGTCCCCGCCACAGCCCGCGCACCGGGTTCACCGGCGTCGCGCACACCATCTGGTTGCAGGCCATCGATCCGGGTCAGTGGCGGGCGGTGGCATCGTTCACCATCGCGACGATCCTGGGTCTCGCCACGCTCGGCGTCGCCGGGCTCACCTCGTGGGGGCTGGGTCTGATGATCAGCCCGATCTTCGGGTGGTCCCACCCGCGTCTGCTCGGTTTCGTGCCCCTGCAGGGAGTGGCAGCTCCCCTCGTGGGTCTGCTCGTCTTCGTCGCCTCGCTCGCGGCGATCGTGGGCCTAGCGGTGCTCCACGGGGTCATCTCGCGCGCGATCCTCGTCCCCTCCCGCGAGGCGCAGCTCGAAGAGCAGGCCCGCACCTCCGACACGCGCCGCGCCGGGGCCGTCCGGGCGGCCGAGGTCGAACGCACCCGTATCGAGCGCGACCTGCACGACGGAGTCCAGCCGCGGCTCGTCTCGATCGGCATGACGCTGGGCCTGGCGCAGACCAAGATCGACGACGATCCCGAGGCCGCGAAGGCCCTCGTCGCCGAGGCGCACGCCTCGACCAAATCGGCCATCACCGAGCTGCGGCAGCTGGCTCGCGGCATCCATGCCTCGGTCCTGGACGATCGGGGACTCGATGCCGCCCTCTCGGCGCTCGCGTCACGATCTCACATCCCGGTGACACTCGATGTGCGAGTGCCGCGGCGGTGCTCGCGTCCGGCCGAGGCGGCGGTGTACTTCGTGATCGCCGAGGCGCTGACGAACGCGGCGAAGCACTCCCGGGCGACCGGATGCCGTGTCCACGTTCGACTGCGGGATGACGGGACCCTGTGGGCCCGGGTCGAGGACGACGGCCTCGGCGGGGCGCGGATCGTGCCCGGTGGCGGCCTCGACGGCATCGTCAACCGGGTCACCGCGGCCGGCGGCACCGCCCGCATCGACAGCCCGCAGGGCGGGCCGACCACGGTGGAGGTGAGCGTCCCGTGCGCATCCTGATCTGCGAGGACTCGGTCCTGCTGCGCGAGGGGCTCGTGCGCCTGCTCGCGGACGACGGCCACGAGGTGGTCGCGGCGCTGCCCGATGCCGAGGGCCTCGAGGCCGCGGTCACGGAGACCACCCCCGACCTGTGCATCCTCGACGTACGTCTGCCGCCGACCTGGACCGACGAGGGCATCCGTGCTGCGATCGCGCTGAGGTCCCGGCATCCCGGTCTCTCGGTCCTCGTCCTGTCGCAGTACGTCGAGGAGCAGTACGCGAGCGACCTGATCGCCGACGGGCAGGGCTCGCTCGGGTACCTGCTCAAGGACCGGGTCGCCGACGTGCGCGACTTCCTCGACACGGTGGCCCGCATCGCCGGGGGAGCGACCGTGCTCGACCCCGAGGTCGTCGGCCAGCTGCTGGCGCGGCGCCGCCGCGACGAGCGGCTGCAGAGCCTCACCGAGCGCGAACGCTCCGTGCTCTCGCTGATCGCCGAGGGGCGCTCGAATCAGGCGATCGCCCAGGCGCTGTTCGTCTCAGAGGCCAGCGTCGAGAAGTACATCACCGCCATCTTCACCAAGCTCGGACTCGAGCAGGACGAGACCGGCAACCGCCGCGTCATCGCCGCCCTCGTGCACCTGGGCCACGACCACACCGGAGCCACCTCATGACCTCGCCGACCCCTCTCACGCCGCCGACCGCGCCCTCTCGTCACGGGGTTCCCTTCTTCGTCTCGCTCGCCACGATCGTCGTCGGGGCATGCGTGCTCGCGGGCACGGTCATCGGGACGGGCGTGACCGCGGCCGCGACGCTGCGCGACAGCGGGTCGGGGTACGCGATGAGTGAGACCGCGACCGACGGACTCACCGATCTCGACGTCGATGTGGCGGGCGGTTCGCTCACCATCGCGTACGGCGACGTCTCGGAGGCGCAGCTCGACGTCGGGAGCGGGGCGGACGGGTGGACGTTCGAACGGAAGGGCAGCACCCTGCGGGTGAGCTCTCCGCAGACGAACTTCGTCGGCTGGTCGAACGGCGCCGGATCCGCCACCCTGGTGCTGCCCCGGGCCTCCGCCACGACGAACCTCGACGCGCGGATCCAGGTCGCCGGCGGCGCCCTGTCGGTCGACGCCGACTTCGGGTCGTTGAACGTGCAACTCGCCGGAGGTGACGTGGATCTCGCCGGAGACGTCCGCACCCTCGACGTGTCGGTCTCGGGCGGGTCGGCGTCGGGGACCCTCACGGGGGTGGGGGACGCGACCTTCGAGGTCGCCGGCGGCAGCCTCGCCTCGACGCTGGCGGGAGACGCCCCCGCGCGCACCAGGATCACGGTCACCGCCGGCTCCGCCGACATCACCCTGCCCGACGAGGAGTACAACGTCACCACCGACAGCGGTCTCGGTCGGATCGACAACCGCCTGCGCACCTCGTCGTCGGCGACGGCGGTCGTGGACGTCGAAGCGTCTCTGGGGCAGGTGTCGCTGCGGTCGTGACGACCGCGCGAGGGGTCATGATCTGTCGCCGACGGACCGTTCGGGTGACAGATTCCGACCCCTCGCGCCGCTCGTGACGGCGATCGCCGCGAGCACCAGCACGATGCCCCCCACCTGCGGCACAGCGAGCGACTCGCCGCCCACCGCCACCCCGAGCAGTACCCCGGTCACGGGGTTCAGCAATCCGATGAGCCCCACGGTGCCCGCGGGCAGGTGACGCAGTCCGGTGAACCAGCACACGAACGCCAGTGCCGTCGCGATGACCGCGATGCCGACGGAGGCCAGCAGGCCCGCGGCATCCACTCGGGGTGGTCGGCCCTCGACCATCGCCGCCACCGCGACCAGGGCGACACCCCCGGCGGTCAGCTGCCACGAGGTGGTCGCGAGCAGGGGCGTCTCGTCCCTCCAGCGGGTGGTGAGGATCGCTCCCAGCGACGACGCCAGCAGTGCGATCACGGATGCCACGACCCCCGCGACCGGGATCGTTCCGGTGCCGAGCCCCACCACCGACAGCACGCCGACGAGACCCAGGAGCGCGCCGACGGCCCATCGCGCCGTGGGCCGTTGCGAGAGCAGGGGCCAGGCGAGCCCCGCGAGAGCCAGGGGGGCCAGCGCCATGATCGACGCGGCGATCGAGGACGGCAGCAATTGCGCCGCGATGTAGACGAGCACGAAGAAGGCGCCGAAGTTCAGCAGACCGAGAACGGGCGCCTTCCACCACCAATCGCCGCGCGGACGACGGCGCGCGAGCGCCCAGAGCAACAGGCCGGCGGGGAGGGCCCGCAGTGCGGCTCCCCACAGCGGAGCGTCGGCGGGCAGCAGGTGTCGGGTCACCACGTAGGTCGCGCCCCAGGCCACAGGAGCGACGGCGGTGATCGCGACGAGACGCCACTTATCTTCCATGGAAGACAGTCTAGCTTCCGTGGAAGATAGAATGGGGAAATGGATGCCGACCACGTCGACGAGATCGTCCAGCACTGGGCCGCCGAACGCCCCGACGTCGACGCCTCACCCATGCAGGTCGTCGGTCGGCTGAGCCGCATCGCCGCTCACCTCGACGCGGAGTTGCTCGAGGTCTTCCGCCGGTTCGGCCTGGGCGAGGGGGAGTTCGACATCCTCGCGACCCTCCGCCGCGGCGGCGAGCCGTTCGCGCGCACGCCGGGTGAGCTGGCGCGTCACACGATGGTGACCACGGGCGCGGTGACGAAACGCGTCGACCGGCTCGTGGCATCCGGTCTCGTGTCCCGGAGCGCCAGCGACGACGACGGGCGCGGACGCGTGATCTCGCTCACCGCGAAAGGCCGCCGGGTCATCGACGAGGCCGTCGTCGCCCACCTGACCAATGAGGAGCGGCTCTTGTCCGGGCTCGACGCCGATCAGCGACGCACGCTCGAGGCGCTGCTGCGAGAGTGGGGACGGGCGCTCGGCGTCTGACCCCTCGTGCGCCTCGACGGATTCTGTCGCCTCCCGGCCCCGGAAGCGACAGAAGACGGCGGATCAGGCGCTCTTGAGCGCCTTGGCGATACGCTGCGGCGACACGGGCTCTGCCGTGCCGAGGCGCTGAGCGAACAGGCTGACGCGCAGCTCTTCGAGCAGCCAGCGCGTCTGCACGAGGTTCGCCGTCGCATCGGCGGGAAGCGGAACCGCGCCCCCAGCCTCGACGAAGCCCGTGGCCGCGCGCTCGTACTCGGTCATGCGCTGGCGATCGCGACCGGGGTTGTCGGACAGCGTCTTCACCCGCTCCAGCGCTCCGGCGAGATAGCGCGGGAGGTGCTGCAGGCGCGCGAGGCCCGTACGCGAAAGGAATCCCGGGAAGATCAGGCCCTTCACCTGCCCGCGCACGTCGTTCAGCGCGCCCAGCAGCGTGATCGACGAGGCGTCCTTCATCGCGCGGTCGACCTCGCGTTGCGCGAGCAGGATCCTCGCCGCGAGCGACACCGTCTGGAAGGTGCGGTCGACGGATGCCGTGGAGAAGGCGTCGCGCACGCGTTCAAAATCCGCCTTCGTGCGCACGACGCCGCTCGGCGCCTCGCGCAGCAGGACGTCGTCGGCGAGGGCCACGCGCGCATCCTCGATGAGCGCCTTGGCGTTCTGGTACGGCGAGGCAGCCAGCGCGAGCTTCTCGTTCGCGGTGAGGTGGTCGAGCACGTAGGTCGCGGGGGAGGGGACGGCCAGCAGCAGGAGACGCCGGATGCCGGCCCGCGTGTGCCGCGCCGCGTCTTCGGGGGTCGCCTCCACGCGCAGGGCCACGCTGTCGCCCTCATCGACCAGGGCGGGGTAGCCGCGCACGACGCCACCGGCGACGGGGGTGTCGACGACTTCGGTGAGTTCGTCGAGATCCCAGGTCGTCAGCTTCGAGCGCGACGCGAAAGCGGGGGAGGCCTCGGCGACTTTCGCGGCTCTCTGCGCCGGGCGGGCGATCGTCGACTCGACGCTGGACCGGGCCTTGTCGGCGAGACGGCGCTGCAGGGTCGCCAGGTCGCGGTCGCTGCCGATCGCGCGGCCGCGGGCATCCACGGCGCGGAACGACGGCGTGAGGTGGCCGGGAACCCGCTCGAGCTCGAAGTCGGCGGCGCTCACCCGCTGGTTCGCCACGCGCTGCACGAGGGCGGCGAGGGCGTCGACGAGCGTCGTCTTCGGCAGGCCGTTCGCGTGCTCGGGGCCCTTCTCGGCGAGTTCGGCCGAGAATTTCTCCGCCCAGTCGGCGGCGGGCACGACGTTGCGGCGGATCGTCTTCGGCAGCGCGCGCAGCAGAGCGGTGACCAGCTCGTCGCGCATGCCGGGGACCTGCCAGTCGAACCCGTCGGGCCGCAGCTGCGCGAGCAGGGGCAGCGGCACGACCACCGTCACGCCGTCATCGGGGGCTCCCGGCTCGAAGCGGTACGCGAGGTTGAGCGTCTGATCGCCCTGGCGCCAGCGCGCGGGGAAGGCCCGGTCGTCGCCCTGGGCGCGGTCGCCGGTGAGGTCGGACTCGCGCAGGTCGAGCAGGTACGGGGTGCGGTTCGAAGCGTCTTTCCACCACGTCTCGAACGAGCGCACGTCAGTGACGTCGGCCGGGATGCGGGAGGTGTAGAACGCGAACACGGCTTCGTCACCGATGAGGATGTCGCGGCGACGCTCGCGCTCCTCGATCTTCTCGAGCAGGCGGCGCTGCTCCTGGTTGCGGCGGAGGAACGCGGTGAGGCGCTTGTCGAGCACCGACGGGTCCCACTCGCCCTCGACCAGCGCGTGGCGCACGAACATCTCGCGCGCGAGCGGCCGGTCGAAGCGCGCGAGCTGCACCCGGCGACGCCCGACGAGCTCGACCCCGAAGAGGGTGACCTTCTCGTAGGCGGCGGCGGAGCCGGCATCCTTCGACCAGTGCGGCTCGCTCAGCGAGCGCTTGACCAGGTCGGGGGCGAGATCCTCCGCCCACGCCGGGTCGACGGCGGCGACCGTGCGGGCGAACAGGCGCGAGGTCTCGACGAGCTCGGCGGCCATGACGGCCGAGGGGCGCTTCTTCTTCAGCCCCGAGCCCGGGAAGATCGCGAACCGCGCCCCGCGCGCGCCGATGTACTCGCCCTTAGTGGGGCGGGCATCACCCGGCGCCTTGCGGTCTTTGGCCTGCGCCATGGTTCGGGGATCCAGGATGCCGAGGTGCGACAGCAACCCGGAGAGGATCGCGCGGTGGATCGCGTCGCCGGCGGCGTGCCCCTCGGGGGCGGCGTTCCGGTCGGCGGCTGTCGAACCATGTCCCGATTTTCGCGCTGCATGTCCCGAATTGTGCGGCCTGGAGGGGTCTGAACCAGCCGAAAGTGGGACATGGTTTCTCGAGCGCCCGCCGCGACGGCCTCCGTCGCCGGAGTCCCGCGCGCCGCCGTCGCCCGACCCACGCGCGCCGCCCTCGCCCGACCCGCGCTCGCCGCCGAGCGATCGGAGCTGCCGGTGCACGTCCATCCACTCGCGCACGCGCACGTAGTTGAGGTGCTCGCTGCGGCACAGGCGCCGGAACGCGCTCGAGCCCAGCTCGGCCTGCTTCTCCTGCAGGTAGTCCCACAGGTTCAGCAGAGAGAGGAAGTCGCTGGTGGGATCGGTGAACCGCGCGTGGAAGCGGTCCGCCTCTTCGCGGCGCTCCTCGGGCCGTTCGCGCACGTCCTGGATCGACATGCCCGACACGATCGCGAGCACCTCGGGCTGCACGTCGTTCCGGCGCGCCTCGATGAGCATGCGGGCGAAGCGCGGGTCGATCGGCAGGCGCGCGATCTCGCGGCCGATCTCGGTGAGGCGGGGGCCGTCCTCGCGCGGACCCCGTCCGCCGCGGTGCCGGGACGGGTCGCCGTCGCCGCGGACGTCGCGCTCGCGTGAGGTGTCGGCACCGCGCGTGCCGGGGGCGGGCAGCTTCACCGCGCCGAGCTCGACGAGCAGGTCGAACGCGGCCTTCACGCCCCGCGAGTCGGGCGGGGTGAGGAACGGGAAGGCCTGGATGTCGCCGAAGCCGAGCGACAGCATCTGGAGGATGACGGATGCCAGCGAGGTGCGCAGGATCTCGGGCTCGGTGTACTCGGGGCGACGCGTGAAGTCGTCTTCGGAGTAGAGCCGGATCGCGATACCGGGCGAGGTGCGCCCCGCTCGCCCCGAGCGCTGCTGCGCCGACGCCTGCGACACGGCCTCGATCGGCAGGCGCTGGATCTTCGACCGGTTGCTGTAGCGCGAGATGCGGGCGGTTCCGGTGTCGACGACGTACCGGATGCCGGGGACGGTGAGACTCGTCTCGGCGACGTTCGTGGCGAGGATGACGCGGCGACGCACGCCCGCGACGCTCGAGCGCTCGAACACGCGGTGCTGTTCAGCCGCGGACAGGCGCCCGTACAGGGGCAGGACCTCGGTGGGGGAGGTGTCCTTCTGGTACGCCCCGCGGATGGCATCCGCCGCATCGCGGATCTCGGCCTCTCCGGGGAAGAAGACGAGCACGTCGCCCGGGGCCTCGCGATCGAGCTCGCGGAGAGCAGCGACGACGGCTCCGACCTCGTCGACGTCGTCGTCGGCACGGCCGGGCTTCGCCGCGGGCCGGGCCGAACTCCGGACTTTCTGCGGGCCCGCCCCGGCGCGGCCGCGGGATGGCGGGCCGTCGAGGTCGTCGGCATCCGAATTCTCAGGAGTTTCGCCCGCCTCGTCGTCGCCGCTCACCGGCCGATAGCGGATCTCGACCGGGTAGGTGCGCCCCGACACCTCGATGACGGGGGCGGGCACCGGCTCACCGCCGGGCTCGGTGGGGGCCGCGGCGAAGTGGCGCGCGAAGCTCTCGGGGTCGATGGTCGCCGAGGTGACGATGACCTTGAGGTCGGGGCGCTTCGGCAGGATGCGGCGCAGGTAGCCGAGCAGGAAGTCGATGTTGAGCGAGCGCTCGTGCGCCTCGTCGACGATGATCGTGTCGTAGCGGCGCAGCAGTCGGTCGCGGTGGATCTCGTTGAGCAGGATGCCGTCGGTGACCAGCGCCACGCGCGTGTCGGCCGACACCTTGTCGGTGAAGCGCACCTTGTAGCCGACGGTCGAGCCGAGGGGAACCTGCATCTCGTCGGCGATGCGCTCGGCGATCGTGCGCGCGGCGATGCGGCGCGGCTGCGTGTGAGCGATCGAGGTGCGGCCCAGTTCGAGGCAGATCTTGGGCAGCTGCGTGGTCTTGCCCGAGCCGGTGGCCCCGGCGACGATCACGACCTGGTGGTCGCGGATCGCGCGCGCGATCTCGTCCCGCGCGGCGCTGACGGGCAGCTCGGGCGGGTAGACGATGACGGGTTCGACAGACACAGCCTTCCAGCGTATCGCCCACCCATCGCGCGAGTCGCCAATTTCCGTCGCTTGGGGCTGCTCGAAGCGACATTTCCTGGCGACTCGCGCGAGGGGCCACTTCCTGTCGCCTGGCCCGTGCCGGGGCGACACAAAGCGACTCCTCAGGGGGGAGCGCCTACGGCATCGACGCCTTCTGCTCGACGATCCGCCGGGCCGCGGCATCCACCTTCGCGGCGAACGCGGGGTCGCTCTCGGCGCGCGACAGCACCGCCTGGTGCATGTCGGGGTACACCGAGGGGTCGGCCGAGACCAGCAGCAGGTCGACCCCGGCGTCCACGGCGAGGGTGGCGCGATCGGCCGGAGACCAGGGCTGCACCTGGCGCGCCGCCGACAGGTCGTCGACGGTGATCACGCCGTCGAACCCGACGCGGTCGCGCAGCACGTCCACCACCGCGGGTGAGAACGCGGCGGGCGCGCTCGGGTCGATCCGGGCGTAGATCGCGGTCGACATCATGACGATCGCGTCCCCTTGGGGCAGGACGCTCGCGTACACGCCCACGTCTGCGCCGTCGGCGGTGACCGTGTCGTCGGTGACGCCCGTGCGGGTGTCGGTGTTCTCGTCGACGTGCCCCAGGCCCGGGAAGTGCTTGAGCGTGGGCATCACGCCGCCGTCGCGCATGCCGGCGGCGAACGCGCCGACCTTGGCGGCGACAGTGGTCTCGTCGTAGCCGTACTCGCGCGCGAGCGCGCCGATCGGAGGATTGGATGCCGCGAACTCCGGGCTCGTGACGATGTCGGCGACCGGAGCGAGGTTCATGTTCACCCCCGATTGCGCGAGTTGCGTGCTCCAGGTCGCGGCGGAGGAACGCAGGGCCGCGTCGGTCTGGGCGGCCTGCTCGACGGCCGAGGGGATGCGGTCGAAGCCCGGACCCTTCAGCACCTGGACGGTGCCGCCCTCCTGGTCGGTGGCGACCCACAGCTGCGGAGCGGCCGCGCCGACGGTGGAGGTGAACTGCCCGATCAGGTCTGCGGTGGCCTGGGTGCCGGCATCCGACCTTCCGTGCAGGAAGATCCCGCCCACGTGATCGTCGCGCACGGCGGCGAGGGTCGTGGGGTTGGCGCCCTCCACCGACGTGCCGACCATGAACATCTGGCCGACCTTGTCCTGCAGGCTCATCCCCGCGAGGGGATCCGGGGTCGCGGTGGGCGTCGGCGTCGGGGACGGAGAGGGGGATGCCGTCGGCGCGGGCGCCGCGGCCGGGGCGCACGCGGTGAGGGTCAGGGCCGCGAGCAGGAGGAGGGTCGTCGAGCACGTGGCGGTTTTCACCCCTCGATCGTCGCCGATGACTCTGGACGGTCCCCGGGTCTTGACGCTGATCCGCGCGCGGCGATCACCCGTTGCCGGCGGAGCAGGTGGCCTGGTTTGCCTTCGTTCCGCTGACGTTGCTCGGCAGTTCGACGACGCCCGGCGCGGCGCTGGAGTCCGTGGCATCCGGTGCGGGGGTGCTCGCCTCGGGGGCGGGCTCGCTCGGCGCGGGGGTCGGGGCCGAGGGGTCGGTGATAACTCCGCCGTTGGCTCCCTCTTCGCCGGTCAGTTGCAGAGGGGCGTTGGTGTCGAGCGCCTCCCACAGGGTTGCGGCCGACGCCTGGTCGGGGATCACGTGGTTGTTGTCCGCGGGGTCGTCGACCACCGGGAACTGCACGAACGTGATGTCGCTGAACGGCACGTCCTTGAGGGTGTAGGCCAGCTGAGCGATGCGGATCGGGTCGGCGAGGCTCTCGCTCGGTTCGATGTTGTTCACCGCGGTGTTGGCGAGCCCGATGAGGGTGCCGGGGTTCGAGAGCACCTCGTCGCTGCGCAGCTTGTTGATCAGCCGCGAGAGGTACTGCTGCTGGTTTCCGATGCGGGCGAGGTCGCTGCCGTCGCCGATGCCCTTGCGTGTGCGCAGGAACGCCAGGGCATCGTAGCCCTTGACGACGCGCGGGCCCGGCTCCCAGTCGATCCCCGCGTCGGGGTCGTCGATGCCGTCGCCGCCGATGCAGACCTCCACGCCGCCGATGGCGTCGGTGATGTTGACGACGTTTCCGAAGCTCACCTTCGCGGCGAACGGGATGCTCTGTCCGCTCAGCTCCGAGACCGTGTCTGCGACGCAGGTCAGTCCGCCGGCTTCGTACGCGGAGTTAATCGGGGCCTTGTACGACGCCGACGAGGTCGAGCCGTCGGCTCCCGTGCACTCCGGGATGCCGATCTGCAGATCGCGGGGGAACGAGACGACGGTAACGCGACGGGGGTTCGTCGAGACGTGCACGAGCATGTTGACGTCGTTGCGGGTGCCCTCGTTGCCCGGGTCGGAGCAGCGCGCGCCGAAAGCCGCCTTCACCTGGTCGTCGCACTCGTCGGTACCGACGACGAGCACCGCGAAGGGTTCGTTGTAGGCGCTCAGCGCGGGCGGTTCGGCCGGGGCGTCCTTGAGGGGAACGGCGGCGTCTTGCAGACGCTGCGACAGCGAGAACGCGTAGAACCCTCCGACCGCCACGGCCGCGACGAGCACGACGGTCACGGCGATGGCGACGAGCTTCGCTCCCCGACGCCAGGCCGAGGAGGGGTCGCGTCGAGCGTGCCGGGTGGGAGGCTGCGGCGTCATTTCGGTAGTCAACCACGCCGGGGTGCGAGAAGGCGGGGGATAAAGGACTCGACCCGCGCGTCAACCCCGAGAACCCTTCGAGACACCGCTCCTAGGCTCTTCTCATGACCGTTCCTTCAGTTCAGCTCAACGACGGAAACTCCATCCCCCAGCTCGGCTACGGCGTGTTCCTCGTGCCCGCCGACGACGCCGAGCGTGCCGTGTCCGAGGCCCTCGAGGTGGGCTACCGCCACATCGACACCGCCGCGATCTACAAGAACGAAGAGGGTGTCGGCCGCGCGATCGCGGCCAGCGGCATCCCTCGTGACGAGCTCTTCATCACCACCAAGCTCTGGAACGACCGCCACGACGGCGACGAGCCGCTCGCCGCGATCGACGAGAGCCTGCAGAAGCTCCAGCTCGACGCCGTCGACCTGTACCTCATCCACTGGCCGACGCCGAAGAACGACAACTACGTCCACGCGTGGCAGAAGATGATCGAGATCCGCGAGGCCGGCAAGGCCCGCTCGATCGGCGTCTCGAACTTTCTCGTGCCGCACCTCGACCGCATCGTCACCGAGACCGGTGTGACCCCCGTGGTCGACCAGATCGAGCTGCACCCCGCCCTCAGCCAGCGCGAGATCGCGACCTGGGGCCAGGAGCACGACATGCACATCGAGTCGTGGGGCCCGCTCGGCCAGGGCAAGTACGACCTGTTCGAGCTCCCCGCGGTGAAGGATGCCGCCGAAGCCCACGGCAAGAGCCCCGCTCAGGCCGTGCTGCGCTGGCACATCCAGCACGGGTTCATCGTGTTCCCCAAGTCGGTGCGCCGCGAGCGCCTCGAGGAGAACTTCGACCTGTTCGACTTCGAGCTCACGGCCGACGAGATGGCCGCGATCGACGCGGTCGACCCGGGCGACGGCTCGGGCCGCGTGGGCACGCACCCCGACGACCTCAACTGAGGTCGGCGCACCCGCGCGCATGAACCGCCTCGCGAACGCCTCGAGCCCCTACTTGCGGGCCCACGCCGACAATCCCGTCGCGTGGTTCCCCTGGGGGGCCGAGGCGTTCGCGCTCGCGGCCGAGAGAGACGTCCCCGTGATGGTCTCGATCGGGTACAGCACCTGTCACTGGTGTCATGTGATGGCGCGCGAGTCGTTCCAAGACCCCGAGACCGCTGCCGAACTCAACGCCGGCTTCGTGTCGATCAAAGTCGATCGCGAGGAGCATCCCGACGTCGACGCCGCCTATCTCGACGCGGCATCCGCCTTCACCCCGCACCTCGGGTGGCCCCTGACGGTCTTCGCCTCGCCCGAGGGGCGCGTTTTCTACGCCGGCACCTACTTCCCGCCGGCCCCGCGCCCTCCCCAGCCCTCGTTTCGTCAGGTGCTCGCCGCGGTCCGCGAGGCGTGGACCGAACGCCGGAACGAAGTGGATGCCACGGGCTCCTCCCTCCGCGAGGCTCTGGCCGCCGCCGCCACCGCAGCGGCAGACGCTCCTCCCTCCCTCGAGCAACTCGCCGCCGCGGCGCGGACCGTCGTGGCCCGCGAGGACCGCGAGTACTCCGGCTTCGCCGCCGGGCCCGCGTTCGAGACCCCGAAGTTCCCGAACACTCCCGTTCTGCGCTTCCTGCAGCACCCGGCTCTGACGGCGGATGCTCCGGATGCCGCTGACGTGGCATCCCGCGCCCTCTCCGCCATGGCCCGCTCCGACCTGCACGACCTGGTCGAGGGGGGCTTCTTCCGCTACGCCACCCGCCGCGACTGGAGTGTGCCGCACTACGAGCGCATGCTCACCGACAACGCGGGTCTCGTCGAGGTGGCGCTCGCCGCGGGCGACGACGCCGTCGCCACCGATGCCGCGCGGTTCCTCGTCGACGTGCTGCAGCTGCCCTCGGGCGGAATCGCCGCAGCCCAGGACTCCGAGTCGGTGATCGACGGGGTCCGCACCGAGGGCGGGTACTACCGCGCCTCCGATCGCTCGGGGCTGCAGCCTCCGGCGCTCGACGCGAAGGTCGTCACCGGCTGGAACGGACACGCGATCGCCGCTCTCGCCGCCGCCGGAACCCGCACCGACCCGCGCTTCCTCGAGGCGGCCCGGTGGGCCGCCGACGCCGTGCTCGAGAGCAACGTCGCCGACGACGGAACCCTCCGACGGGCTTCGCTCGACGAGGTCCGCTCTGCAGCCCCGGCGACGCTGGAGGACTACGGCGGTCTTGCTCGAGGCCTTCTGGCGCTCGCTCGCGCGACCGGCGAGGTCGCCTACGCGTCGCGGGCTCGGGCGTTGGTCGATCTGTGCCTCGGCGCAGACGGCATCCATCCTCCGGGCGGCGGCGACCCCGTGCTCGTCGCTCAGGGCATGCAGTCGCACGCCGTGCCCACCGACGGCGCCTCGCCCTCGGGCCCGTCGGTGTTCGCCGCGGCCGCTCTCGACCTCTGGCGCCTCGGGGCGGGGGAGTCGTACCGCACCGCGGCCGAGACGCTCGTGCGCGCCGCCGCCGATGCCGCGCTGGCGTCGCCGCTGGCGCACGGAGCGATCCTCGAGGTCGCCCTCGGCCTGGCGTCGGCCCCGCGCCAGCTTGTCGTGGTGGGCGAGACGGATGCCGAGATCGCGGAGGCCGCGCGCCGCGTCGCGGCCGATGTCGTGGCGGTGGTGTCGCCCGCGCAGGCTCTCGCCTTCGCCGAGGCCGGGTTCACGCTGTTCGAGGGCAAGGTCGCACTCGGCGGCGAGGCGACGGCGTACGACTGCCGCGCCTTCGCCTGCGCGCTGCCGACGACGGATGCGGGGCGGCTGGGCTGAGGGCGGTCACTCCAACAGATGCCGCAGGTACCTCCCCGGCGACTCGAGGAACCCGCGCTGCAGCCGCACCAGCTCCAGGTCTTCCCAGGCGCTCTCGCGGATGCCCCAGTCGCCCAGCTCGAGGATCGTCGCCCCGGGCAACGCGGCCAGCACGGGGGAGTGGGTGGCGCAGATCACCTGGGTGCCGCGGGAGCGCATGCGGTCGAGGGAGGCGAGCCAGCGCAGCGTCGATGAGAACGACAGCGCCGCCTCGGGCTCGTCGAGGCAGGCGAGGCCCGAGACATAGTGCGGGTGGTCGAGCGTCTCGTCGAGCAAGGCGTTGAAGGACTCGCCGTGGCTCATCGTGTGCAGGCTCGGGGCCGGGCCGTCCAGGTCGTCCCTCCAGCTGTAGTAGCCGTGCATCGTCTCGGCCCGCAGGAAGAACCCCCACCGCGGGGCGCGCGGGCTCCGCTCGATGCGCAGCCACTCGCCGAGCGGACTCTCGGTTCGCCGAGTCTCGCCGCCGCCGTTGGTCGAGCCGCCCTCGGCCGGCAGGCCGGCCGCCTCGGCGATGCCCTCGATGAGCGTCGACTTGCCCGACCCGTTCTCACCGACGAGGAAGGTCACGCCGGGCCCGAACTCCCATCCCTCGCCGCTCGCCACCTCGAGGAACTGCGCGACCGCGGGAACGGTGGCCGGCCACGCGGCGGGGTTCACGGCGGCATCGCTGAACGCCTTGACCCGCTGCACCGGCCGCGGATCGTTCAGCCACTCATCCCCGCGGGTCATCGCCCCCACCCGGTGGTCGGTCGGTGGCGAGCAGAGCGGCGGATGCCGAGCCCCCGGCGCGCCGGATGCACTCCACCCGTCCGCTCCCGCCGCCCGCTCATCCGGCTCAGATCCAGGTCGGCAGCCAGTTGTGCAGGCGCCAGAACTCGTACGGGACGGGAAGACCCGCCCACACCGGGTACCAGAACGCCGAGATGACGAGGCAGAGTCCCAGGAACACCAGCACGAGGACCTGCCCGCTCGCTCTCGAGGCGTCCTTCATTCCGCGGGCGACATCGCGCAGCGCGAAGGCGAGGGCGAGCACGAGGAACGGCAGCATCGCCACCGTGTAGAACTGGAAGATCGTGCGCTCGGGGTAGAGCAGCCACGGCACGTAGGTGGCGGCGAGCCCGGTCAGCACGAGAGCGAAGCGCCCGTCGCGGACGACGACGAATCGTACGAGCAGGTAGAGGGATGCCGCGACCCCGGCCCACCAGATGATCGGGTTCGCGATGCTCGAGATGGCCTCGGTGCACCCCGTCGGCAGGGCGCACCCGTTGACCCCGGTCTGGTCCTGGTGCCAGTACATCGAGGTGGGGCGGATGAGCAGCGGCCACTGCCAGGCGGGGCTCGCGTAGCTGTGCGGGGTGACGAGTCCGACGTGGAAGTTGTACATCTCCTGGTGGTACGCCCACAGCTGTCGAAGCGGCTCGGGGATCCACCCCCAGATACCCGTCGCGGCGACCGGGGTGCCGCGCATCCACCCGCCGGTGGTGAACAGCCAACCCGACCAGCTCGCCACGTACACGACGACCGCGACCGGTACGAGCAGCACGAACGATGCGAGCCCCTGGCGGACGGCATCCATCGGCCATTGATCGATCCCCGCGCGGCGACGGGCGAGCGCGTCGGTGATCACGGCGTACAGGCCGACGGCGGCCAGCACGTACAGCCCCGACCACTTCACGGCGGTGGCGGCTCCGGCGGCGGCTCCCGCGGCGACCAACCACGGACGGTTCCACAGCACGGGGCCCCAGGTGTGCCGTTCGCCCGGGAGGGCCGCGATCGCGGCCCGCAGGCGGTCGGCGGTGCGGCGGTGGTCGAGCGCGACGAACCAGAAAGTCAGCACGACGAAGAACGTCAAGAAGATGTCGAGCAGCGAGATGCGGCTCAGGACGATGCCGAGGCCGTCGATCGCGATCAGACCGGATGCCACGGTCGCGAACGGGATCGAGCGGGTGAGCGTGTGCGCGAGCAGGTACACCAGCAGCACGGTCGCGGTGCCGAAGACCGCGGCCGAGATGCGCCAACCGGTCGCGGAGTCCGGGCCCAGCAGCGCCATGCCCGCGCCGATGAGGATGCGCCCGAGCGGGGGGTGCACGACGTAGCTGCCGATGCCGGTGAAGACGTCGGTGTCACCCGCGACGAAGCTGGCGTCGGCGCCGTCGGGCCAGGTGGAGGGGTAACCGAGCACCCACTGGCTCCACGAGTCCTTCACGTAGTAGGTCTCATCGAACACCAGCTGGTGCGGGTTGCCGAGGTCGATCAGCCGCAGCACCGCCGCGACGACGGTGACGAGCAGGGGAGCGAGCCAGCGCCACAGGCGGGATCCGCGGGGGCTCGCGAGCAGGGCGTCGCGCCACCGGTCGATGCGCGTCTGCTCGACGACGGGGAGCAGCGGAGGGACGGCGGTGGTCACGGGCCCCAGCCTAAGGTGGAACGGTGATCATCCTCGCGGCGACCCCCATCGGCAACCTGGGCGACGCCTCGAAGCGTCTGATCGAGGCGCTCGAGAACGCCACGGTCGTCGCGGCCGAAGACACCCGCACCACGCAGCGCCTGCTCGCCGGCCTCGGGGTCGAGAACCGCCCGCGCCTGATCGCCCTGCACGACCACAACGAGAAGGAGCGCGCGGCCGAGCTCGTCGAACTCGCGCGCGAAGACGACCTGCTCGTGCTGAGCGACGCGGGAATGCCCACCGTCAGCGACCCGGGCTTCGGGCTCGTCGCGGCTGCGGCCGCCGCCGGCGTGACCGTCACGGCCATCCCCGGGCCGAGCGCCGTCGTCACCGCGCTCGCGGTCGCCGGGCTCCCCACCGACCGCTTCGCCTTCGAGGGCTTCCCGCGTCGCAAGCCGGGGGAGCGCCGCAAGGCCTTCGCGCAGCTCGCCTCGGAGGAGCGGACCCTCGTCTTCTTCGAGTCGCCCTCGCGCCTGGCATCCACTCTCGAAGATCTCGCGAGCGCGTTCGGCGCCGATCGTCCCGCCGCCGTCTGCCGCGAGCTCACGAAGCTGTACGAAGAGGTCAAGCGCGGCACCCTGGCCGAGCTCGCCGCGTGGGCGGCCGAGGGCGTGCGTGGGGAGATCGCGATCGTCGTCGGCGGCGCCTCGGCGCGCGAGGTGGCGTTCCCGGATGCCGTGACCCAGGTGCTCGAGCTCGTGCGCGGCGGCACGCGGCTCAAAGAGGCCGCCGCCGAGGTGGCGTCGCAGACGGGTCACTCGTCGCGCGAGCTGTACCAGGCCGCGCTCGCCGTGAAGCGCTGAGCGTCTCCGCGCGTCTTCGCGTGAGGGGTCGATATGTGTCGCCTGGCGCGCTTCTCGGCGACACCAACTGACCCCTCACGCGCGAGGAGCGCCGGCGGGCCCGTCACACGGTCGGCCGTGTCGAAGGCTCCCCGTAGAATCTCCAGGTGACTTCCGGCCGATCCTTCTACATCACGACGCCGATCTACTACCCCAGCGATCTGCCCCACATCGGGCACGGGTACACGACCGTCGCCGTCGACACGCTCGCCCGCTGGCATCGCCAGGCGGGGGACGACACCTGGATGCTGACCGGCACCGACGAGCACGGGCAGAAGATGCTCCGCGCCGCCGCCGCCAACGGCGTCACCCCGCAGGAGTGGGTCGACAAGCTCGTCACCGAGTCGTGGTTCCCGCTGCTCGAGACGCTCGACGTCGCCAACGACGACTTCATCCGCACCACGCAGCCCCGCCACGAAGAGCGGGTGCAGCAGTTCGTGAAGGCGCTTTTCGACCGCGGCTACATCTACGCGGGCGAGTACGAGGCGCTGTACTGCGTCGGCTGCGAGGAGTTCAAGCCCGAGGCCGAGATCGTCGACGGAACCGGCCCCTTCGAGGGCCTCAAGGTCTGCGCGATCCACTCCAAGCCCCTCGAGCTGCTGCAGGAGAAGAACTACTTCTTCAAGCTCAGCGAGTTCCAGGACCGGCTGCTCGAGCTGTACAAGACGGAGCCCGACTTCGTGCGCCCCGAGTCCGCGCGCAACGAGGTCGTGTCGTTCGTTCGTAGCGGTCTGAAGGACCTCTCGATCTCGCGTTCGGCGTTCGACTGGGGCATCACGGTTCCGTGGGACCCCTCGCACGTCATCTACGTGTGGGTCGACGCCCTGCTCAACTACGCCACCGCCGTGGGCTACGGCACCGACCCCGCCGAGTTCGAGCGTCGCTGGCCGGCGTTCCACGTGGTCGGCAAAGACATCCTGCGGTTCCACGCCGTGATCTGGCCGGCCATGCTGATGGCCGCGGGCCTCGACGTGCCGCGCGGCGTCTTCGCGCACGGATGGCTGCTCGTCGGCGGCGAGAAGATGTCGAAGTCGAAGCTCACCGGCATCGCGCCCACCGAGATCACCGACGTCTTCGGCTCCGACGCGTACCGGTTCTACTTCCTCTCGGCGATCGCGTTCGGCCAGGACGGTTCGTTCTCGTGGGAAGACCTGTCGGCCCGCTACCAGGCCGAGCTCGCCAACGGCTTCGGCAACCTGGCCTCGCGCACGGTCGCGATGATCTCGAAGTACTTCGAGGGCGTCGTGCCGGCGCCGGCCGCGTACACCGACAGCGACCTGACCATCCAGAAGATCGTGGCGGATGCCGCGACCACCGCCGACGCGGCCATCGAGCGATTCCGCACCGACGAGGCGATCGCCGCGATCTGGACGATCGTCGACGCGCTGAACGGCTACATCACCGAGAACGAGCCGTGGGCCCTGGCCAAGGACGTGTCGACGCGCGAGCGCCTGGGCACGGTGCTGTACACCGCGGCCGAGGGCCTGCGCGCCCTCGCGGTGCTGCTGTCGCCGATCATGCCCGAGTCGACGTCGAAGCTGTGGGTCGCGCTGGGCGCGGCCGACGGCCTCGGCGCTCTCGTCGCGCAGCCGATCCGCCAGGCGGGCGCCTGGGGCCTGCTGCCCGCGGGCGCCACGGTCACGTCGCTCACCCCGCTCTTCCCGCGCGTCGAGCAGGCGTGACGCAGGTGCCCTCCGAGTCGGCGGCGGCGGTCCCTGGGTCCGTCGAAGGATCCTCCGCAGCGGCCGCAGCCCCCGGCTCGACGCCGGTCGAGCGTCCCCGCGACACGATCGGCGACGGCGATCCGAGCCAGTACGTGCGCGAGCGTTCGGTCGACGGGCGTCGCGACGTCAGCTATCCGCCGGCGCCCGAGCCTCTCGGCATCCCGGTCTACGACAATCACACGCACCTCGAGATCGAAGACGGCGAGACCGGCCTCTCGTTGGACGAGCAGCTCGAGCGCGCTCTCGCGGTCGGCGTGCACGGGGTCGTGCAGGCGGGCGGCGACATCGACTCCTCGCGGTGGTCGGCGTGGGCCGCGCGCTCGCACCCGCGCGTGCTCGCAGCCGTGGCGATCCATCCGAACGAGGCTCCCGCGTACGAGCAGGCGGGGGAGTTGGATGCCGCGATCGCCGTCATCGACGAGCTCGCCGCCGAGCCGCGGGTGCGGGCCATCGGCGAGACGGGGCTCGACTTCTTCCGCACCGAGGCCGACGGCATCCCGGCCCAGATCCGCTCGTTCGAGGCGCACATCGCGCTCGCGAAGAAGCACGGGATCGCGATGCAGATCCACGACCGCGACGCCCACGACGCCGTGCTCGAGACCCTGCTGCGCGTCGGTGCTCCCGACAAGACGGTCTTCCACTGCTTCTCGGGCGACGCCGGCATGGCGCGCATCGCCGCCGACCGCGGCTATTACCTCTCGTTCGCCGGCAATGTCACGTTCAAGAACGCGCAGAACCTGCGCGACGCGCTCGCGGTGACGCCCCTCGACCGCATCCTCGTCGAGACCGACGCCCCGTTCCTGACACCCGTGCCGTACCGCGGCCGCCCCAACGCGCCGTACCTGATCCCGGTGACGCTCCGCTTCCTCGCGGCAGAGCTGGCGATGGATGCCGACGAGCTCGGCGCCCAGGTCGCCGCGAACACGCTGGAGGTCTACGGCGCGTTCGAGGACTGAGCGCGCGCGGATCTCCGTCGGGGTTTCGCCCTCGACGCCACCCTGAGAATGACGAAGGCCGGCACCCCGCGGGGCGCCGGCCTTCTGGCATCCGGGATCAGGCCTTGGCCTTGTCCTTCGGCTTGCGGACGAAAAGGGTCTCGGTCTGCTCGAGCTCCATGCCCTTGGTCTCGGGAATGCGCAGCAGCACGTAGACGAACGACAGCCCGGCGAACAGCGCGTACATACCGTAGGTGAGCGGGAGCGACCAGCTCGACATCGCCGGGAACGACACCGTGATGGCGAAGTTGGCGATCCACTGCGCGCCGGCGGCGACACCGAGCGCCTTGCCGCGGATGCGGCTCGGGAAGATCTCGCCGAGCAGCACCCATACGAGCGGGCCCCACGAGGCTCCGAAGCCGACGACGAAGACGTTCGCGGCGACGAGCGCGACGCTTCCCCACGGGGCGGGAAGCGAGACGTCCTGGCCGGAGCCGGTCGCGAACGCGAACGACAGGGCCATGGCTCCGAGCGAGACGGTCATGAGGATCGAGCCGGTCAGCAGAATGGGCTTCCGGCCGACGCGGTCGACCAGGAAGATCGCGACGAAGGTGACCACGACGTTGGTGATCGAGGTAATCACCGAGATCAGCAGCGAGTTGCTCTCGTCGAAGCCGACGGCCTTCCAGAGCGTCGTGGAGTAGTAGAAGATCACGTTGATGCCGACGAACTGCTGGAACATCGACAGCAGGATGCCGGTCCAGACGATGCCCTGAAGGCCCAGCACGGGTCCGCGCAGCGACACGTTCTTGTTCTTGCGATCGGCCTCGATCGTGTTCGACAGCTCGTTCATCGTCTTGTCGAGATCGGCCGGCGGAACGAGGCGCGCGAAGATCGCCTTCGCCTCGTCGCGCTTGCCCTTGGCGAGCAGGTAGCGCGGCGACTCGGGGACGGTGAACGACAGGATGCCGTAGACGGCGGCGGGGATCACGCCCACGAGGAACATCCAGCGCCAAGCCTCGAGGCCCAGCCACAGCTGGTTCGCCGCACCGCCGGCCGAGTTGGCGAGCAGGGCGTCCGACAGCAGCGCGCCGAAGATACCGAGGGTGATGGCCAACTGCTGCAGTGACGCGAGCGAGCCGCGGATCTGGCGGGGCGCGACCTCGGCGATGTACGCGGGAGCGACCACCGAGGCGATGCCGATGCCCAGGCCGCTCATCACGCGCCAGAGGATCAGGTCGGGCACGCTGAAGGTGAGGGCCGCACCGATCGACGACACGAAGAACAGCACCGCGCCGAGCAGCATGACCTTCAACCGGCCCCAGCGGTCCGAGAGGGCGCCGGCGATGATGGCTCCCACCGCGCAGCCCAGCAGGGCCACCGCGACGACGAAACCGGTGAGCACCTGCCCCAGCTCGAAGTTGCCGTCGACCGCGTCGACCGCGCCGTTGATGACGGAGGAGTCGAAGCCGAAGAGGAAACCGCCCACCGCGGCCGCGACCGAGAGGCCGATGGCTCGTCGCCCGTAGGGACTTCTGAGGGTGAAGGCGTTCGAGGGGATGGACTGCGTTTGACTCACCTCATCACGCTACTCCTGCGTATCCGACGCGGCGGGTACTGGCGGGATCGCTGACTACAGTGGAACAATGCCCGTTTCCCTGCTCGGTGCCGCCGAGATCCGTCGGCTCGCCGCCGACCTCGACGTCACTCCCACCAAGAAGCTCGGGCAGAACTTCGTCGTCGACGCCAACACCGTCCGCAAGATCGTGCAGGCGGCCCAGGTGACGGCATCCGATCGCGTCGTCGAGATCGGTCCGGGCCTCGGATCCCTCACTCTCGCGATCCTCGAGACGGGCGCCTCGGTCGTCGCCGTCGAGATCGACCACCGCCTCGCCGAGCGTCTTCCGGCCACGGCGGCCGCGCACGACGTTCCCGCCGATCGCCTCACGGTCATCGACGCCGATGCCCTGCGCGTCGACGAGCTCCCCGGTGAGCCGAGCGTGCTGGTCGCGAACCTGCCGTACAACGTGTCGGTGCCGGTCCTCCTGCACTTCCTCGAGACCTTCCCCTATCTGCAGCGCGGTGTCGTGATGGTGCAGGCCGAGGTGGGGGAGCGCCTGGCCGCCCCTCCCGGGTCGAAGGTCTACGGAGCCCCGAGCGTCAAGGCCGCCTGGTACGGCTCGTGGCGTCTGGCCGGCACGGTGTCGCGTCAGGTGTTCTGGCCCGTGCCCAACGTCGACAGCGTGCTGGTCGGTTTCGATCGGGATGCCGAGCCCCGGGGCACCGAGGAGCACCGGCTGCGCACCTTCCAGATCGTGGATGCCGCCTTCCAGCAGCGCCGCAAGATGCTCCGTCAGGCGTTGTCGGGCGTGCTCGGCGGCACCGCGGCCGAAGCCTCGGCGCGCCTCGAGGCGGCCGGGGTCGACCCGACCCTCCGCGGAGAGCAGCTCACGGTCGAGGATTACGCCCGCATCGCCGCGTCGTCCTGACGGTTCGGCTGATCGCGGCCGCCGTGCCGGGGCGCGGCAGGCGGCCCGCGTGTGCCCGACGGCGGGGCGTTCGGCGACTCGCCGTGCGGGCCGGCCGGTACGCGGCGTGTCGACGACGACGTCCGCGGTTGTGCTCAGCCCACTGCGCTGCGGCCGAGCCAGATCCGGCGCGGGGTGAATTCCCGCCGTGTTCATCACGCGTTCCCGAAACATGTCTGTAACATTTCGAGCCAACCGGGAGCATCACGCCGGTGACGAGGTCGTACCCGACGGCCCGAGAGGATCGAGATGCGTTACGCCGAGTACCCCCGAGCCGAACGTGTGCTGCTCCACCTGAGCGACACCCATCTCCGAGCCGGCGGTGCACCGCTCTACGACGACGTCGACTCCGAGGCCTACCTCGCCCGCGCGGTGGAGGCGATCGAGACGTCGGGAATCCGCCCCAACGCCCTCGTCTTCACCGGCGACCTCGCCGACTTCGGTGAGACCGACGCGTACGACCGCGTCCGCGCCCTCGTCGAGCCGCTCGCCGAGCGCCTGCGGACCCGCGTGGTGTGGGTGATGGGCAACCACGACGATCGAGCGGCTTTCCGGTCGCGGCTGCTTCCCGCCGACGACGCCGAGGCGACCGCCCCGGTCGATCGCGTCGACGAGTTCGACGGCCTGCGCATCGTGACCCTCGACACCTCGGTGCCCGGGTCGCACCACGGCGAGGTCACCGCCGCGCAGCGCGAGTGGCTCGCCGAGGTGCTCGCGACGCCGGCCCCGCTCGGCACGATCCTCGCGATGCACCACCCGCCCGTACCCAGCGTGCTCGACCTCGCAGCCTCCGTCGAGCTGCGCGACCAGCGGAGCCTCGCGGGGGTGCTGCGCGGCAGCGACGTGCGCGCGATCCTGGCCGGTCACCTGCACTACTCCACGTTCGCCACGTTCGCAGGAATCCCCGTGTCCGTGGCATCCGCCACCTGCTACACGCAGGACCTCATGGTCCCGGTCGGCGGGACGCGCCCTCAGGACGCGGCCCAGGGCTTCAACATCGTGCACGTCTACGACGACACGGTGGTGCACTCGGTCGTGCCCCTGGCCGCCAGCGCGGCCCTCCAGTACGTGGATGCCGAGGAGTCCCAGCGTCGATTGCGCGATGCCGGGATCGTCGTCCCGACTTCGCGGGCGTTCAGCGGACCGGTGTCGCCGCCGACGACGCCGCTGCCGATCCTTCGCTGACCGAGGTCTTCTCCCACGGGGCGGCGACCGGGAAGTAGCGCTCGAGGCACGCCCGGAGCGCGGGGACGCGCACCTCTTCGGGGATCTCGGGCACGCTGCCGTCGTTGAGGCAGAACATGTCGGTGTCGCGGCGCGAGACGAGACGCTCCATGGTGCGCAGCGAGTCGAGCTGCGTGGTCTGCACGTAGCGGGTGCGGGGCTCGGTCGTGATGATCGCGCGCCCGGTCGCCAGCGCGTAGTAGTGGTACAGGCTGTTCGTCACCGAGATGTCGGTGGCCGAACGGAACCGGCTCGCGGCGGTGCGGGCGTAGTCGTCGGCGAACTCCTTCTCGAGCTCGAACGCCACCGAGCGACGCAACGGGGTGGCGCAGTGCTCGAGGTCGAGCGTGATGACCCGGCCGAAGCGTTCCCTGAGCAGTGCGCGGTTCACGCGCAGGCCGTTGTCGTGGCCCGAGCGCTCGATGTGCGCCGGGCCGCTGCCGATGCGCACGCCGCTCTCGACGAACCGGCTGACCCCACCGCCGCTGAAGAACAGCTCGGGGGTGACGGGGCGGCCGAAGAACATGTCGTCGTTGCTGTACAGGAAGTGCTCGGCCAGCCCGGGGATGCGGTGCAGCTGCGCCTCGACTGCGTGGGAGTTGTGCGTGGGCAGCACCGAGGGATCGGCGAAGAACTCCTCGCTGCGCACGATCGTCACCTTGGGGTGGTCGGCGAGCCACTCGGGGGTGGGGGAGTCGGTCGCGATGAAGATGCGGCGCACCCACGGCGCGTACATGTGCACGCTGCGCAGCGCGTAACGCAGCTCGTCGACCTGGCGGTAGCGCGCGGCGTTGTCGTCGCCGTCGCCGACGACGTAGCCCTTCATGCGAGCGGCACGCTGGCGTTGGAACTCGCTCGACGAGCCGTCGACCCACGAGAAGACCATGTCGACGTCGGCCGTGAACTCGTTGGGGTGCGGGTCGAACATCCCCGAGACGGTCATCCACCGGCGCCCGTACCGCTCCACCTCGACGAGGTCGAGGTCGGCCGCGGCGAACTTGCGGCGGGTGAGGGCGCTCGGGCGCGGGGCTTCGATGGTCTTCTCGCCGAAGCGCCACAGCTCGAGTCGCGGAGCGAGAGAGGCACCGTAGCGGTACGACCCCTCGGTCGAGGTGCGCGGGCGGAACACCGCGTACGCCTGGACCGATCCGGGCGCGGGGTGCACGCTGTGCGCGGGTACGGGGTCCTCGCCGCGGGCCTTCAGGTACACCGGGCCCAGCTCGGGGTCGCGCAGAGCGGTGAGCGCCGCCTCGGCATCCGCCGTGTCGACGACGAGCTTGGGGCGACGGTTCGCGTCGCGCACGAGGAGCACCTTCACACCGGCCGCCTCGATCGCGGACGCCGCGGTGAGCAGGTCGTCGCGCTCGGCCATCGCGGGCGTCGACGAGTCGTCGACGACGTGCAGGATGCCGTCGTGCATGCGGATGTCGGACCGGGACAGCAGGGCGCGCCAGGGGTCGGTGTCGATCGACAGGGGGACCATCGGGCGCATTCTGCCTCCTCGGGGGTGGGTGCATGGGATCCGGTCACCGTATGGTTCCGGGGTTACGAAGACGTTTCGGCCTCAGCGCCGAACGACGGGGAGCGGAGCACTACTGTCGAAGAGTGACTCAGATCGCTCGCTCCGGCCCGGACCTCCCCGTACCGCCTTGCGAGCGACGGCGGGAAGCAGGCCGACGTTCCAGTTTCGCACACGGCGAGAGCCCCCGGCGCGCAGGACGGCGGTCGTCGCGATGAGTGCGCAGACTCCGGCATCCGTCCGCGTCCGCGCCCCCGGCAAGATCAACGTGTTCCTCGAGGTGGGTGACGTCCAGGACGACGGGTATCACGAGCTCGCCACGGCGTTCCAGGCGGTCTCGCTCTACGAAGAGATGGTCGCAACGCCCGCGGACGAGATCACGATCGACGTCTCGGCGCGCGGTCCGGTCGACATCGAGGGCGTCCCCACCGACGATCGCAACCTCGCCGTCCGCGCGGCTCGACTTCTGGCGCAGACCGCGGGCATCGACCGCGGTGCCCACCTCGCCGTCCGCAAGGCCGTTCCCGTCGCGGGCGGCATGGGCGGCGGTTCCGCCGACGCGGCCGCCGCACTGATCGCGTGCGATGCCCTCTGGGGACTCGGGATGCCGACGAGCGAGCTCGTCCGGTTGGCCGCTCGCCTCGGCGCCGACGTGCCTTTCGCCCTGCTCGGCGGAACCGCCGTCGGAACCGGTCGCGGCGATCAGCTGAGCCCGGCGCTCGCGCGCGGACGCTTCGACTGGGTGCTGGTGCCGAACGAGACGGGCATGTCGACCCCCGTCGTCTACGGCGAGCTCGACGCGCACCGTCGGCGCCACGCCGTCGACATCGGGCCCGCGCCCCGCGTTCCCGCGGTCGATCGCGACGTCCTGCACGCTCTGCGCCAGGGCGACGCCGGGATGCTCGCCGCAACCCTTCGCAACGACCTCCAGGCGCCGGCCCTGCACCTGCGTCCCGACCTCGCCCGCGTCCTCGAACGCGGAGAGAGCTCGGGAGCGCTGGCCGGGATCGTGTCGGGATCCGGCCCGACCCTCGCGTTCCTGGCCGCCGACGAATCCTCCGCGATCGACCTGCAGGTCACCCTCAGTGCCGCGGGCCTCGTCGCTCTGCACGTGCACGGGCCCGTGCCGGGTGCTCGTGTGGTCTGACCGCGCCGCACCATAGCCGAGGTCGACACACGGAGCAATGTTCGCTTTTCGTGCCGACCACCTGGTTAGCCTCAGTCGAGGTGGACCGCCACCGCTGGGTGCCGTGCCCGCGGGGTGCCACGAAGGGGGTTTCCCATGAAGGCAGTGCTCGACGGCGTCGTGATCGCCGAAGCAGACCGCGACGACCTGGCCTCGATCGAGGGGAACTGGTACTTCCCGCCGCAGTCCGTCCGCGAGGGCGCGCTGCACAAGAGCCCCACCCCGTACACCTGCCCCTGGAAGGGTGCCGCCCAGTATTGGAACGTCTCACTCGACGGTGCCGAGCTGACCGACGGCGCGTGGTCGTACCCCGACCTCTACCCGGGAGCCGTGGAACGAGTGGGCAAGGACTTCGCCGGATTCGTCGCGTTCGACCGGAAGGTCGTGGTCTCCGACTGAGGTCGGGTGAGCACATGATCGAGTTCTCGGCCGTCTCCAAGGTCTTCCCCGACGGCACCCGCGCCGTCGACGACTTCCACCTCGTCATCCCCTCGCGCAAGACCACGGTCTTCGTGGGCTCGTCCGGTTGCGGCAAGACGACCTTGTTGCGGATGATCAACCGCATGGTCGAGCCCTCGTCGGGCACGATTGCCATCGACGGTGCCGACATCGGCGGCAAGCCCGCGGTGCAGCTGCGTCGCAGCATCGGCTACGTCATGCAGAACTCGGGTCTGCTGCCGCACTTCACCGTGGCCGACAACATCTCGACCGTTCCCGTGCTCCAGGGCCAGAGCCGCAAGGCCGCCCGCACGCGTGCCCTCGAGCTCATGGCGACCGTCGGTCTCGACAGCGCCATGGCCGACCGCTATCCGAGCCAGCTCTCGGGCGGGCAGCAGCAGCGCGTGGGCGTGGCCCGTGGTCTCGCCGCCGACCCCAACATCCTGCTCATGGACGAGCCTTTCGGCGCGGTCGACCCGATCGTGCGCGACGAACTGCAGCAGGAGCTCATCCGGCTGCAGAGCGAGATCGGAAAGACCATCGTCTTCGTCACGCACGACATCGACGAAGCGTTCCTCCTCGGCGACCAGGTCGTCATCCTCGAGAAGGGCGCGAAGATCGCCCAGGTCGGCACGCCGAGCGAGATTGTCGAGAACCCCGCCAGCGACTTCGTCGCGAGTTTCATCGGAGCGGTGAAGGGAAAGCGCGCGCTGCACCTGAAGCAGACCCCGACCGGGACGGTCGTCGTCGATGCCGAGGGTCGCACGCAGGGGGCGCTCGTGGAGGATTCCCACCCGTGAACTGGGTAGGCAACAATCTCGACCTCATCGGGGAACTGACGCTGATCCACCTGCGTCAGAGCATCGTCGCGTTGATCGCGGGCTTCGTGCTGAGCGTTCCGCTCGGGTGGGTCGCGTGGCGCTATCGTCTCGTGCGCAGCGGCGTCATCACGATCACCGGGCTGCTGTACACGATCCCGTCGCTGGCCCTGCTGATCCTCGTGCCCGTCGTCACCGGCTGGTACAGCATCGTCAGCGAGACGAACCTCATCGTCGCCCTGGCCATCTACGCCGTCGCGATCCTCGTCCGCGCGGTCGCCGACGGACTCGACTCGGTGGATGCCGGGGTGCGTCAAGCCTCCACGGCCATCGGCTACGGCTCCTTCCGGCGCTTCTGGGCGGTCGAATTCCCCCTCGCCGGTCCCGTCGTGCTGGCGGGGCTCCGCGTCGCCTCGGCGAGCACCATCGCTCTGGCCACCGTCGGCATCCTCGTCGGCATCCAGAACATCGGCTACCTGTTCACGAACGGGCTTCAGCGGCGCATCATCCCCGAGGTCTTCGCGGGCGTCGTGGCGGTCGTCGTGCTCGCCCTCGTGATCGACCTGCTGCTGGTGATCGCGGGGCGCCTGCTCATGCCGTGGACGCGCGGGACGAAGACCGTCTCACGGCAGGCCAACCGGACGTTGGTGAAGGCATGAACCTCCTCGGCGACGCGATCGGGTGGATCTTCTCGGGCGATCCCGGTCGAGGTTTCGACGCCATCCCCGTCGCGATCGGCGTGCAGTTGCTCTACACGGTCGTCGCCGTGCTCATCGCCGGCGCGATCGCCGTCCCGCTGGGGTGGTACATCGGTCACACCGGCAAGGGACGCGAGACGGCCGTCGCGATCTCGGGCGCCGCTCGTGCCATCCCGTCGTTCGGTCTGCTCATTCTGCTGACGCTCCTTCTCGGTGTGCTGCACAAGCCGGAAGCGGCGATCATCTCGTTCGTGGTCCTCGCCATCCCGTCCCTCCTCGCCGGGGCCTACACCGGCTTCGAGGCGATCGACCGCCGCGTGATCGACGCGGGTCGATCGATGGGGATGACCGAGTCGCAGATCCTGTGGCGTATCGAGGTGCCCCTCGGGCTGCCGCTCCTCGTCGGGGGCATTCGCGCGGCGACCCTGCAGGTGCTCGCCACGGTGACGATCGCGGCGTACATCGGTCTCGGCGGGCTCGGCCAGTACATCATCGCCGCGATCCCCCTCCGCCGCTTCGACATCCTGATCGGCGGGGCGATCCTCGTCGCCGTCCTCGCGCTGGTCATCGACGGCCTCTTCGCCCTTCTCCAGCATCTGGTCGTCCCCCGTGGCATCCGTGCCGCGGGGTCCGCCCAGCCGCAGCCGCGCTCCGCTCGTCAGCGTCGCGCGGAAGCCCTCGCCGTCGGGGCGCCCACGGCGCCTCCGGCGACCCCTTGACCCACCCGATTCCCGAATCACCAGAAAAGAGAGCACCCATGTTCACAGCACGAACCAAGAAGGGCCTCGGCCTCGTCGCAGGCCTCGCGGTCGCCTCCCTCGCCTTCGCCGGTTGCAGCGGCGGATCGAGCGACCCCCTCAGCAACGGCGGCGGTGACGCCTCGGCGTCGTCCGACACGATCGTCGTCGGCTCGCAGGCCTACTATTCGAACGAGATCATCGCCGAGATCTACGCTCAGGCGCTCGAGGGCGCGGGCAAGACCGTGAAGCGTCAGTTCCAGATCGGTCAGCGCGATGCGTACATCCCGCTGCTCGAAGACGGCACCGTCTCGGTGTTCCCCGAGTACACCGGCAACCTGCTGCAGTTCTTCCAGAAGGACACCACCGCCCGCACGTCCGATGACGTCTACGCGGCTCTCCCGGCGGCTCTGCCCCAGGGTCTCGAGGTCCTCGACCAGTCGCAGGCCACCGACCAGGACTCGTACACCGTCACGAAGGCCTTCGCCGACGCCAACGGCCTCACCTCGATCGCCGACCTGTCGAAGGTGACCTCGGGCCTGACGCTCGGTGGCAACGCCGAGCTCGCCGAGCGTCCGTACGGGCCGGCCGGACTGCAGTCGACCTACGGGGTCAACGTCCAGTTCTCGCCCACGGGCGAGACCACGGTCGACGACCTCGTGGCGGGCACCATCCAGGTCGCCAACGTCTACACGGCCGATCCCCGCATCAAGACCGACAACCTGCTCACGCTGACCGACCCCAAGGGCCTGTTCCTGGCGTCGAACGTGGTGCCGGTCGTCAACTCGAACGTCGCCTCCGAGGTGTCGGATGTGCTCAACAAGGTCAGCGCCGCCCTCACCGAGGACGCGCTGGTCGCGATGAACGTCGAGTCCACGGTCGACCAGAAGTCGTCCGCCGACATCGCCAAGGAGTGGCTCTCGGCCAACGGCTTCTGAGTCTCTTCGTCGTGCGGGGTCGTCCGGGGTACCGGGCGGCCCCGCCGTCGTTTTCGCCCGCGAGACGGCACCCCGCTGACATGTCGGCATCAGATCGCGCCTGATTCGTCAGGAGGTTGCCGTCTCGGCGCAGGGAAACCCGCCCGAGCGCCTCGCACGGGGAGGGCCGGGTGGATGCCGGCACCCCGGCGCGCGCGATCGCCTCGGGCACCGCGTAGCCTGGGACGGATATGGCACATCTGCTCGGGGGCGAAGCCCTGCACCTGGAATACCCGACCAAGATCGTCTTCGACTCCGTCTCGCTCGGCGTGAACGAGGGCGATCGCATCGGGATCGTCGGCCGCAACGGTGACGGCAAGTCGAGTCTGCTCGGCATGCTCGCCGGTATCCGCGAGCCCGACGGCGGGCGCGTGACCGTGCGCGGCGGGGTGACCGTCGGCGTGCTCGACCAGCAGGACACCCTCGACGACGACGACACCATCGGCCACGCGGTGGTCGGCGATCGACCCGAGCACGAGTGGGCGGGCGACTCCCGTACGCGCGACGTGATCGCGGGCCTGCTCGGCGATCTGCCCTGGGACGCCCGTCTGGGGGACCTCTCAGGTGGTCAGCGGCGCCGTGTCGCGCTGGCCAAGCTCCTGTCGGGCGATTGGGACGTGCTGTTCCTCGACGAGCCCACCAACCACCTCGACGTCGAGGCGATCACGTGGCTCGCGGGTCACCTCAAGAAGCGGTGGGCGCCCTCGGCCGGCGGCCTGCTCGTCGTCACGCACGACCGGTGGTTCCTCGACGAGATCTGCACCGCGACGTGGGAGGTGCACGATCGGATCGTCGAGCCCTTCGAGGGCGGCTACGCGGCGTACATCCTGCAGCGCGTGGAGCGCGACCGGCAGGCGGCATCCATCGAACAACGCCGTCAGAACCTGGCCCGCAAGGAGCTCGCGTGGCTGCGCCGCGGGGCGCCGGCGCGCACGTCGAAGCCGAAGTTCCGCATCGACGCGGCGAACGAGCTCATCGCCGATGTGCCCGAGATCCGCGACAAGGTCGCCCTGCAGTCGCTCGCGGTCGCCCGCCTGGGCAAAGACGTCGTCGACCTGCTCGACGCGGGGGTCACCTTCGGCGACAAGACGGTTCTGAAGGACGTGGAGTGGCGGATCGCGCCGGGGGAGCGCACCGGCATCCTGGGCGTGAACGGTGCGGGCAAGTCCACGCTGCTCAGCCTGGTGACCGGCTCCCTCGAGCCCACCAGCGGCCGCGTCAAGCGCGGCAAGACGGTCAAGGTCGCCACCCTCACCCAGCGCCTCGACGAGCTCGACCAGCACCTGAACGACCCCGTGCGCGTGGTCATCGCCGGGTTGCGCACCACCTACGCGTTCGGCGCCGGCTCGAAGTCGCAGGAGCTCACCCCCGGGCAGTTGCTCGAGCGCCTCGGCTTCTCGAGCGCGCAGCTCTCGACGCCGGTGAAAGACCTCTCGGGTGGCCAGAAGCGGCGCCTGCAGCTGCTGCTGGTCATCCTCGATCAGCCGAACGTGCTGATCCTCGACGAGCCCACCAACGACCTCGACACCGACATGCTCGCGGCGATGGAAGACCTGCTCGACTCGTGGTCCGGCACCCTCATCGTCGTTTCGCACGATCGCTATTTCCTCGAGCGCGTCACCGACCAGCAGTACGCGATCCTCGATGCCAAGCTCCGTCATCTTCCCGGGGGCGTGGACGAGTACCTGCGTTTGAGGGCGCTGCAGGATGCCGAACCCTCACGGTCCGCGACGTCCTCCGGTGCCTCCGCGACCCCGGGCCTGCAGGGCGCCGAGCTCCGCGCCGCGCAGAAGGAGGCGTCCGCCGTCGAACGCCGTATCGAGAAGCTGCAGCAGCAGATCGACAAGGCGAAGGCGGCGTTGGCCGACCACGACCAGGCGGACTACGAGGGGCTCGGCAAAGAGATGCAGCGCATCTCGGCCCTCGAGGGCGAGCGCGACGAACTCGAGATGACCTGGTTCGAGCTCACCGAATCCATCGGCTGAGCCCTCGGGACGCCGCGACGGCGAACGGCCCGTCCCCCGGAGGGAACGGGCCGTCCTCGATCGACGATCAGCGCACCGACACGAAGATCGGGTTCGTGTAGAGCCACGTGTCAAGCCAGGGGTTCCCCTGACCGGCCGCGTGCGGCTGCGGGGCCCGCGGGTCCACGTCCGCCCCGCGCGGGCCGGTGCCGTGCACCTTGCCGTCGCTTCCGCGCACGCGCACGTAGCCGTCGACGTCGGCGGTGCCCACTGGGATCACGATCTGGAACGCCGAACCGCTGCGGTCGCTCACGTCGCGCAGCTCGATGACGCGGGTTCGGGGAGCGACCATCGTGTCGCGGTCGCTCGCGGCGCCCGTGATCTCGCCGCGGATCACGTCGAGGTGCGCGAGACGGGGCAGGATGCCGGCGGAGTTGCGCTCCGTGGTGGGCTCGACGTCGATGACGATCTCGATCTTCGTGCCCGTCGGTACGCGCAGGGTCCCGCCGAGTGTGGCGGTGTTGGCGGTGTCGTCGGCGGCGCGCAGGGTGACCGCGAGTCCGGCGACGAGGTGCCCGTGGTCGACCCACATGCGTCCCGCGCGCACGGCGTCGAGGACGGCGGTGTGCGTCTTGTCGGCGGCGCCGACGTGGGTGCGGCTGAACTCGCCCGGCCACAGGTCGCTGCCGCCCTGCGGGGAGGCGGTCGACACGGGGTCGGGTCGGCGACCCGCGCGGTTGAAGTTGGCCAGCGTGGCCCCGTTGTCCCACCCCGAGCCGGTGGGGAAGTCGCCCACGCGGGTGTTGTCGAAGTTCTTCAGGTGCAGGTCGCTGTTCGTGGTGATCCACCAGCGCCGGCCCTCGCTGAGCAGGGCGTCCCACATGCCGCCGACGACCGCGGTCATCCAGTCGAATCCGCCGTGCGCCCGGTACGCGCTCGCGGGGAATCCCGGGAACGAGTAGTCGCTGCGGGAGTTCTCGTACTCGCCACGCTGCGAACGGTCGGTGGTGTTCGCCGCGAGACCCGAGGCCTGCGCCCCCGGAGCCCCCTCGAAGCCCACGAAGACGTCGGGGTCGGCATCCTGCCACGCGCGCAGTTCGCCGGGGGAGTCGATGCCGAGTCGGCTGGGATGGTTGGCCAGGACGAGCACGTCGTCGACCAGGCCCACCTTGCGCTGCTGGCCGAGCCACGAGATCCCGTCGACGGCGTGCTGCAGCCAGTCGGCGGCGTCGCTCGTGTTGGGTCGGGGCTTCTCCCACTGGTTGAGCTTGCCGTCGTAGGTCAGCTCAAAGTTGCGCAGCACCTCGGTCACGCGGGGGCCGGGGGCGACCAGCACGGTGCCGTGCTCGGCGGCCGGGATGTACCACTCGAGGCCCTGGAAGACGAGGAGATCGGGTCGGGCGGTTCGCGCCGCCTCGATCTCGCGCGCCGCGTTGAAGACGCCGCCGACGTTCGCGTGGCCGACGTTGCTGTGCTCGGTGAAGGCGATGGCATCCACCCCGAAACGCTGCGCCTGGTCGAGGATCGTCGTCATCGCGTACTTGGCGTCGTGCGAGTAGACCGAGTGCACGTGATGGTCGAAGACGAGCCAGCGCAGGGCCTTCGGGTCGGTCACGGCCGTGGGCGTGGTCGCGGCCACGGCGCTCGCGGCGGCTGCGGGCCCGAACGACGATGCGGCGGACGCGGTCGTGACCGCGGCGGCGGCTGCGGCGAGGAAGGTGCGGCGGGAGAAGCCGGATGGGGTGTGAGAGGGCATCGCAGACTTTCGTGAGAGGGGTCGCCGGGAACGTAGGGGCCGCGGATGAATCGCGGGTGGACGCGCGGTGATGTTGACGTCACCATCCATTCACCCGGTGGACCGCACGGTGCGGCACAGTCCGTTCGACCTCACCACCCGATCGAGAGCAGCCATGTCGTCCACCCCCGTGCCCACCCGCCTCCTCCCTTTCGCCGCAGCCGCGGTCCTCGTCACGGGTCTCGTGCCGCTCGGTGCCCTGGCCGCGTCCGCGGCGAGCCCCCTCGTGCTGCGGGATGCCGCGGGCACGGCCGTCTTCTCGGGTGACGCCGCCGCGTATCCCTCCTTCGGCATCGCGACCTTCGCCGATGGCTGCCCCTCCGGAACGAGCGATGGGGCGCGCCTGTCGGTGGCGGCCGGAGGCAGCACCGTCGTCGTCTCGGCGACCGTGCCGGTCACCGCGGGCGCGGCGGTGAGCGTCCCGATGGGCTCCTCGTTCACGGCGGTCGTTCCCATGGGCACGACGAGCGCGACCCTGAGCCTGGAGTGCCTCGCGCTGTCGTCCGGGGTGCCCTCGTCGATCCTCCCCGTCGCCAGCCTGCCGGTCACCCTGTCCGCGTCGGGTTGGGCGGTCCCCGGTCAGCCGAGCCCCTCACCGACCACGTCGCCGACCGGCCCCGCGCCGTCCCCGTCGGCCTCGGGATCGGCCGCCCCCGACCCCGCGGCAGCCGCCTCGGCCACCCCTGGCCCCTCGACTTCGGCCACCCCGGTTGCGGCCGCGGCCTCCGGCTCGGACCTCGCGGTCACGGGTGCACAGGTGGCGGGCGTTGCGGGCGTCGGCGCCGTGCTCGCCGTCGCCGCCGGTCTCGTGTTCCGTGCGCGCGCTCGTCGTCGCGCGGCGGCGCAGGACTGATCGCCCGTCCGCTCGGGGTCGTCGCTGCTGCGGCGGCCCCGTCGGCGTCAGTGGACCGCGTACTCCAGCACCACGATGAAGACGCCGAGGCAGGCGGTGGCGAAGGCGCCGAGGAGTCGGACGGGGATCGACGCCTTCCGCCGGGCGTACGCGCCGTAGCCGAGCAGGGCGAGCACGGCGAAGGTCGCCCACATGCACAACTCGAACGCGTCGCTCACCGAGACGCCGGTCATCCCGGCCCAGACGAGCACGAGGATCGAGGGGATTGACGCGTAGAGCATCCCCGCCCCGTGCCGCATGCCCTCGCGGGTCGCGCGGCGGAGCCCGTGGGTGGCGTGCTCGGTCAGGGTGTGCGCGAACACGTGCGCGATGAAGAAGACGACGAGCGACAGCGAGGCGCTGCCGATCACCTCCCACACGTTCTCGGTGTGGTCGTCGGCGATCGAGACGAACGCCGCGAACACGATCAGGCCGTAGATCGCCGCGGGGGAGCGGAAGCGGACGCCGAACCACGCCCGGACGCGCGCCCAGCACGACAGCGACTCCGCCGGCGCGCTCACGCGTCGAATCCCAGGCTCAGTTTGCGCAGCAGGGTGGCGAGTCGTTCGCGGTCGCCGCGCGAGAGTCCCTCGAGCAAGAGGGCCTCGGCGTCGACGAGGCGGGTGATCGCGGCATCCACCCGTACTCGTCCGTCGTCGGTCAGCGTCACCAGAATGCTCCGTCCGTCTCCGGGGTCGGCCTCGCGACGCACGAAACGGCGGGCGACGAGACGATCGATACGGTTCGTCATCGTGCCGCTCGAGACGAGCGTCTGCTGCAGCAGCTGCTTCGGGCTCAGCTGGTACGGCTCGCCCGCCCGGCGCAGCGCCGAGAGTACGTCCCACTCCCACGACTCGATGTCGCTGCGGCGGAACGCCTCTTTGCGGGCGAAGTCGAGGTGTCGCGACAGGCGTGCGACGCGCGAGAGCACCTCGAGGGGCGAGAAGTCCAGATCGGGGCGCTGACGCATCCACGCATCGACGATGCGGTCGACTTCGTCGCTGTCCCGGGTCACGGTCTCATTATGTCGAGTGCTCGGCGGGTCGGTCGGCGCGCGCGGGCGGGCGGAACGCCCGGCGTCCGGGTCTGGCAGACTTGACCGGTGCCCTCGGGCACGGTCCGCCGTGGTGTAACGGCAGCACGACAGCCTTTGGAGCTGTTAGGTCCAGGTTCGAATCCTGGCGGCGGAGCATGACATCACCGACCGAGTTGGCCGTCGTCGTCCTCGCTGCGGGTCAGGGAACGCGCATGCGCTCCCGCACACCGAAGGTCCTGCACCCGGTCGGCGGTCGCCCGCTCGTCGGCCACGTGCTCGACACCGCGGCATCCCTCGATCCGGCCCGCATCGTCGTGGTCGTGCGTCACGAGCGCGAGATGGTCGCCGAGACCGTGGCGGAGCTCGCCCCGGGCGTCGTAATCGTCGATCAGGACGAGGTGCCCGGCACGGGTCGCGCGGTCGAGGTCGCCCTCGACGCGCTGGACGGCTTCGAGGGCGATGTCCTCGTGCTCAGCGCCGACGTGCCGTTGCTCGAGACCGGCACGCTCACCGAATTGCTCGCGACCCACCGCAGCGGCGGCACCGCCGTCACCCTGCTGAGTGCGCGGGTCGACCAGCCCTTCGGGTACGGCCGGATCCTGCGCGACGAGACCGACGGCGTGCGCCGCATCGTCGAGCAGAAGGACGCCACGGCCGACGAGGCCGCGGTCACCGAGATCAACGTGGGGGTCTACGTCTTCCGGGCCGGTCCGCTGCGTGCGCAGCTCGCCCTCGTCGGGACCGCGAACGCCCAGGGCGAGAAGTACCTCACCGACGTGGTCGGGCTCCTGCGCGACGCGGAGATGGGGGTCGCGGCGTCCGTCACCGGCGATGCGTCCGCCGCACTCGGCGTGAACGACCGTGTACAGCTGTCCGAGGCCGGGCGCACCCTCAACGCGCGCACGGTGCGCCGCTGGCAGCTCGAGGGCGTCACGGTCGTCGACCCGGCGACGACGTGGATCGACGTGACCGCGACCCTCGCCCCCGACGTCACGATCCTCCCCAACACGCACGTGCGCGGGGCGACCGTCATCGCCTCGGGCGCCACCATCGGCCCCGACACGAGCCTCGTCGACTGCGAGGTCGGCGAGAACGCGACGATCACCCGCACCGACGGCACCCTCGCGGTCGTCGAGGCCGGCGCCACGGTCGGCCCGTTCGCCTACCTCCGCGCGAACGCGCGCGTCGGCGTGAACGGCAAGGTCGGCACCTTCGTCGAGGTGAAGAACTCCTCGATCGGCGAGGGGAGCAAGGTCCCGCACCTGTCGTACATCGGCGACACCGAGATCGGACGCGGCGTCAACCTCGGTGCCGGTGCGATCACGGCGAACTACGACGACATCGCCAAGCACCGCACCGTCATCGGCGACGAGGTCCACAGCGGATCGCACAACGTCTTCGTCGCGCCGGTTACGATTGGAGCGGGCGCCAAGACGGGTGCCGGCGCGGTGATCCGCAAGGATGTCCCGGCCGGTGCGCTGGCGCTCAGCGTGGCACCCCAACGCAACGTCGAGGGGTGGGTCGAGAAGAACCGACCGGGCACCAGAGCGGCCGACGTGGCCGCTCAGGCTCGGGCTGAACAGGAAGCGGCCGATGGCTCGTAAGAAGAATCGTGTAGACCTCGACCGCGACAACGGCATCGCCCCCGGGCTCGTCGCCAAGACCAAGAAGCGACTCGTCGTCGCCTCGGGCCGCTCGCACCCCGAACTCGCGAAGCAGGTGGCCGAGCACCTCGGCACCGAGCTCGCCCCCACCGAGCACCGCACCTTCGCCTCGGGTGAGATCTACACCCGCTTCGAGGTGTCGATCCGCGGCTGCGACGTGTTCGTCGTCCAGTCGTTCGGTCCTCCGGTCAACGAGTGGCTCATGGAGCTGCTCATCATGCTCGACGCCCTCAAGCGGGCCTCGGCCAAGCGCATCACGGTCGTCGCGCCGTACTTCCCGTACTCGCGTCAGGACAAGAAGGGCCGCGGTCGCGAGCCCATCAGCGCCCGCCTGGTCGCCGACCTGCTCAAGACCGCGGGTGCCGACCGCATCATGAGCGTCGACCTGCACGCCGCGCAGATCCAGGGCTTCTTCGACGGTCCGGTCGACCACCTGTTCGCCAAGCCGGTGCTGCTCGACCACTTCGAGCGGGGCCTCTCCGCCGAAGACCGCGAGACCCTCACCGTCGTGTCGCCCGACATGGGCCGCGTGCGCGTGGCCGACACCTGGTCCGACAGCCTGGGCGCCCCCCTCGCGATCATCCACAAGCGTCGCGACCCGAAGGTCGCCAACCAGGTCTCGGTGCACGAGATCGTCGGTGACGTGAACGGCCGCACCTGCCTGCTGGTCGACGACATGATCGACACCGGCGGCACCATCCAGAAGGCTGCTCAGGCCCTCAAGGCCTCGGGCGCCCGCAAGGTCATCGTCGCCGCGACCCACGCGATCTTCAGCGACCCGGCCACCGAGCGTCTGCAGGACCCCGCGATCGACCAGGTCGTCGTCACCGACACCGTGCCGATCTCGGCCGAGCGTCGGTTCGAGCGTCTCGAGGTGCTGCCGATCGCGCCCCTGCTCGCGCGCGCGATCCACGAGGTCTTCGAGGACGGCTCGGTCACGAGCATGTTCGGCGGCGACGCCTGACCACCGCCGTTCCGTTCGCATCCGGCCGTCTTCCCCAGGGGGAGGCGGCCGAATGCGTTCTGTCCGAGGGTCGATTCTCGAGGCAGGCCCCTCCGGCGGCGTCCGTCCTCGCACAGCTCGCACAAAAGAATGAACCCGGTGGCGGCCAAGGTCGTGTCCCTACCGTGAGCACGTACGCGCCGCGAGGCACGACCGAAGGAGGACCCTCATGATCCGCACCACAGCCGTACCCCGTCCCGTCCGCATCGGCACCGCTCTGCTGGGTGTCGCCGGCATCGCCACCCTCGCCGGGTGCGCCGGCGGCGCGACCACCGGCGACGCCGCCCCCGCCGACACCGCGGCCCCCGCCGCGAGCTCGGCCCCCGCCACGACCTCGGATGCCGCCGCCGGTGGCTCGACCGCGTCGGGCACCTACAAGGACGGCGAGTACGAGGCCACCGGCCAGTACGCGACGCCCGAGAGCGTCGAGACCATCGACGTCACCCTCACGATCGCCGGCGACACCGTGACCGCGGTGAAGGTGACCGGCGACCCGCAGGCCGCGGAGTCCAAGCGCTACCAGGGCGAGTTCATCGGCGGCATCCAGAGCGAGGTCGTGGGCAAGAAGCTCGACGAGATCTCGGTCAGCAAGGTGGCCGGTTCCTCGCTCACGAGCGGCGGCTTCAACAAGGCCGTCGACTCGATCAAGTCCGAGGCCAAGGCCTGACAGCCATGAGCACGCCGCTCGCCACGGGGTCGATCTGGACCTTCGACGCGATCGGTACGTCGTGGGCGATCGAGACGGCGCATCCGCTGCCCTCGGTCGCCCGCGACGCGGTGTCGACGCTCATCGAGCGGTTCGACCGCGAGTGGTCGCGATTCCGCGACGACTCTCTCGTGTCCTCGCTCGCCGAGGGGCGTACCGCGTCGGTTCCCGCTCCTCGAGACGCGGATGCCATGTTCTCGCTCTACCGCGAGCTCGATGCGGCGACCTCCGGTGCCGTCAATCCGCTCGTCGGCGACGCGTTGGCGCGCCTGGGGTACGACGCCCGGTTGACTCTCGCTCCGTGGGGAGCGCCGCAGCCGGCGCCCACCTGGAGCGAGGTCCTCACGTGGGACGACGACCACGTGCGGGTCACCGCTCCCGCCACCATCGACGTCGGAGCGCTCGGCAAAGGGCGACTGGTCGACCTGGTGCTCGACGCGGTGAGATCCCACGTGGACGGCGACGCCGTCGTCGACGCGTCGGGAGACCTCGCCGTCCGCGGGGCGCCCGTGCGCGTCGGTCTCGAGCACCCCTACGACCCGACCCGCGCCATCGGAGTGGTCACCGTGGCGGGCCGGTCGCTCTGCGCCTCGGCGATCAATCGCCGCGCGTGGGGGGACGGTCTTCACCACGTCCTCGACGCCCGCACCGGTGCGCCCGTCCGGGCGTACGCCGCCACGTGGGCCCTCGCCGAGACGGCGATGCGCGCCGACGCCCTGGCGACCGCGTTGTTCTTCGACGGTGGGCCCGAGTTGGCGGCATCCTGGGACGCCGAATGGGTGCGCATGCGCACCGATGGCCGCGTCGAGTGGTCTCCCGGCTTCTCCGGCGAGATCTTCTCCTGAGCCCGTCCTTCCCATCCCCCCCCGTTTCGCCTCCTCTGAAGGGTTCCCCCATGAGCACCACGCTCACCGCCGGTTCGACCCGCGTCCTCGGCCTCATCGGTCGCGTCTCGATGTACCGGCTCGTCATGGCGTCGCTCGGTCTTCTCGCCGTCTTCTCGCTCGTCCTGTCGTTCGCGGGCCTCGTGGTCCCGCAACCTCTCGCGATCGTCGCGAGCGCCGTGGTGCTCGCCGCCGCGTGCGCCCTCACGGATCTCGTCGCGCAGAGTCTGCTCCGGATGCCGCGACGCCTGGAGTCCTCACTGATCACGGCCGGGATCCTGTTGTTCGTCCTGCGTCCGTCGGTGGAGCCGATGGGCCTGGCCGGCCTCGCTCTCGCCGGTGTCGTGGCATCCGCCTCGAAATACGTGCTCGCCTGGCGCGGTCGGCACATCTTCAACCCCGCCGCGACCGGCGCGACCGTCTTGACGATCGTGAGCATCTGGGCGCCCGACCTGGGGTCTTCGGCGTGGTGGGTCGGTTCGCCGTGGCTCGCGGCACCCGTCCTGGTGCTGGGAGTGCTGCTTCTGCTCCGCACCGACAAGTTGCCGATGGTGGTCGTCTTCTGGGTCGTCGCGATGGCTGTCGCCTTCCTCCGCACGAGCGTGCAGTTCCAGGCCGCGGGATTCCCGGTCGATGTGCCGAGCGTGCTGCTGCAGGTGGCGTTCTCCTCGCCCTTCCTGTTCCTGGGCGCGTTCATGCTGTCCGAGCCCCTGACCCTTCCGCCCCGTCGCGTGCAGCAGTATCTGGTGGCGATCGTCGTCGGCGTCCTGGCCGGGTGGCCGCTGCCGGTGGGCGAGATCACGCTCGGTCAGGAGCGCGCGCTGCTCGTCGGCAATCTGCTCGCCTTCCTGTTCTGCCTGCGCGCGGCCGTGCGCCTGCGCGTGGACCGTCGGCGCGATGTCACCCCGACGGTGCGCGAACTCTCGTTCCGGGCCGCCCGGCCCTTCTCGTTCCACCCCGGGCAGTACCTCGAGCTCGACGTCCCGCACCGCCGACCCGACGCTCGGGGAACGCGCCGCGAGTTCTCGATCGTCTCCGCGCCGGAAGACCTGCCCGAGGTGCGGATCGCCTTCAAGGACGGTTCGCAGTCGTCGTACAAGCGGGCCCTGGCCGCCGTCGAGCCGGGGGCGACCCTCGCCGTCACGGGGGTGTGGGGCGACTTCGTGCTCCCCTCGCGGCCGACCTCGCCCGTGCTGCTGGTCGCGGCCGGGATCGGTGTGACCCCGTTCGTCTCGCAGCTGCGCCACCTCGTGGCGACGAACCAGGACCGCGACGTCGTTCTCGTGTACGTGGTGTCCGAGGCGTCCGAGCTCGCCTTCCGCGACGAGATCGCCGCCGCGGGGATCCCCGTGATCGTCTTCTCGCGCGACGAGCCGCGCGATCTGCCCCAGCGCTGGGTGTGGGCCGGACCGGATCGAGTGGATGCCGAGGCGCTCCTGCGGACCGTCCCCGACATCGCACAGCGCGCCGCGTACGTCTCGGGCCCGCCGCGACTGATCTCGGCGCTCGCGCCCGCCCTGGGCAAGGCGAAGTCGCTGACGACCGACGCGTTCGCGGGGTACTGACACCACGGTGGCGGTGCGGGGCCCGAGCGGGAAGAGTGGGGGCATGGAGTCCGGATTCTTTCCCGCCGACCTGCCCGCCGCCGAGCCTGCCGTCGAGCCGCGTCGAGAGCGGACGCCCTCGTTCGAGCCGTCCGCCGACGAGCTTCCGGCGCCGTTCGCCGTGTCGGAGGTCATCGCGCGGGGCGAGAACCTCGTCATCGCGCTGACGGGCGTGCGGATCTTCTCCGACGGCGTCGAACTTCTTACCGAGCGGCACCTGCGGCGCGGGACGGCCGACGAACGCGGCTGGCGCGAGATGCACGGAATGTTCGCCGAGCACTGGGGGAGGGCGCCGCTGACGCCCGAGCGGCTGCGCTGGGGCCTCGTGCTCGGCGACGGCACGCGGCTCTTCGCTGAGGACCGCTTCGGGGCCCCGGCTGACGGCGTGGACGGCGGCGCCTCCGTGCGGGTTAACGGCGGGAGCGGGAGCGGGGACGACCACCGCTACACCATGCGCAGCCAGCTCTGGCTGCACCCGCTGCCCCCGGAGGGCCCGCTCGAACTCGTCGTCCAGTGGCCCGCGTTCGGTATTCCCGAGTCGCGGGTCATCCTCGACGGGGGAGCGATGAGCGCTCTCGCAGCGAGCGTGCGGCCGCTGTGGGGGTGAAGCGCGCTCGGGGGGCCGACGCGGTGCTCGCGACGGTGGCGTACGACGTCGACCGCACCGGTACCGTCTACGACGGCCCCCTCGCGCCCGACATCGAGGTCGCGCCCGGCCCCGACCTCGAGGCGGCGCGGGCGGCGGTCAGATCGCGGTGCGCCTGACCTCCGGCATCCCGTGGTCTCAGACCGTGTCCGCGATCACCGGATCGGCGGGCTTCGCGGGCAGGCGCACCTCGAAGGTCGTGTCGCCGGGAGTGCTCGTGACCGAGATCGTTCCGCGGTGCGCGTCGACGATCGCTCGCGCGATCGACAGGCCCAAGCCGGTACCACCGGTCTTGCGGTCGCGCGAGCGATCGGCGCGGGCGAACCGCTCGAAGAGCTGCGAGGCGACCGAGGGATCGATGCCGGGACCGTTGTCGTGCACCCGGAGCACGGCCTCGGCGCCCTCGTGGGCCACCGATACGTTGACCTCGCTGCCCGCGGGCGTGTGCGTGCGGGCGTTGGCGAGCAGGTTCGCCACCACCTGGTGAAGGCGGGCGGCGTCTCCGGCGAGCTCGACGGGCGTATCGGGGACGTCGATGGTCCACGAGTGGTCCGGCCCGGCCGGGCGGGCATCGCCCACCGCCTCGACGGCGAGGCGCGTCAGGTCGACCGACCCGTAGACGAGCTCCTGGCCCTCGTCGAGTCGCGCGAGCAGCAGCAGATCCTCCACGAGCGTGGTCATGCGCAGGGACTGCGCCTGGATGCGCTCGAGCGACTGTTCGGTCGTCTCGACGGCCAAAGAGATGCGCTGGCGACTCTCGTCGTCCTGCGCCTGACGCATGGCACGCAGCGACAGCTCCGAGAAGCCGCGAATGGATGCCAGGGGCGTACGCAGTTCGTGGCTGGCGTCGGCGACGAATCGGCGCATCAGCTCTTCGTTGCGCTGGCGGGCGCTGAGGGAGGCGTCGACGCGGTCGAGAAGGGTGTTCAGGGCCGTGCCGACCTGACCGATCTCGGTGTGGTCGTCGACCTGGTCGGCGGGCACGCGCTCGGTGATCGAGACGTCGCCCTGATCCATGCGCAGCGACGCCACGCGGGTGGCCGTCTCGGCGACGGCGCGCAGCGGTCGAAGTCCCAACCGGATGACGATCGCGATGATGACAGCCAGGAGCAGCAGGCCGCCCGTGGTGACCAGGGCGACGGTGGTCAGGATCGCGCCGATGGTGCTGGTGACGCTCGAGAGGGGGAGTCCGACCAAGAAGATGCTGTCGCTGCCGGGCGTCTGGAAGGGGCGGACGAGGTATTCGCCGAGGTTCGGCAGGTCGACGGTCTGGGCGTTGGGGTCGGCGGCGGCGGCCTGCAGGCTGTCGGCGATCCGACCGAGATCGTCGGTGGTGAGCGCGCGCGCTCCGTTGTCGCCGACCACGGCGCCCGAGATGCCCGTGCCGCGCGAGTTCATGACGAGCAGGGTGCCGGAGTCGAAGAACCCCGACTCCAGAACCTGTTCCGCCGAGCTCTGGAAGGCGGCACGCGGTTGGATGGACGCGGCCGCCTCGTCGACCTGGGCGCCGAGGTTGACGTAGAGGACTTGGCTGAGGATGGCGCTGGTCGAGATCCCGATCATCACGAGGATGAAGGCGACCATGCCGATGACGGCCGTCATCAAGCGCGCCTGGAGCGTCCAGGGACGACGGAGTCTCTGCGAGAGGGGCTCCTTCTTGGGCTTCGGGGTCGACTCCTGCGGGGAGTCGGCGTCGGGGGCGTCGGTCTCCCAGACCTCGGCGGGGGGAACGGGGGGAGCAGGTCGCGGCGGGGTACTCACTGAGGGGCTTTGATCATGTAGCCCACGCCGCGCACGGTGTGGATGAGCGGGTCGTTCCCGGCGTCGATCTTCTTCCGCAGGTACGAGATGTAGAGCTCGACGACGCTGGACCGACCGCCGAAGTCGTAGTTCCACACGCGATCGAGGATCTGCGCCTTCGACACCACGCGGCGCTGGTTGCGCATGAGGAAGCGCAGCAGCTCGAACTCGGTGGCGGTGAGCTCGATCTCCTTGCCGCCGCGGATGACCTCGTGGCTGTCCTCGTTCAGCGAGAGGTCGCCGACGCGCAGGATCGGCTCCGAGTCGCGCGTCAGGGCCGTGCCGGCGCGACGCATGAGGCCCCGCAGACGCGCGACGACCTCTTCGAGGCTGAACGGCTTGGTGACGTAGTCGTCACCGCCGGCGGTCAGGCCCGCGACGCGATCGGCCACGGCATCCTTCGCGGTGAGGAAGAGCACGGGCACGTCGTTGCCCGAGTGGCGCAGGCGCTGGAGGACGGCCATGCCGTCGAGGTCGGGCATCATGATGTCGAGCACCATGGCATCCGGCTCGAAATCACGTGCGGACTGCAGGGCGTCGAAGCCCGATCCGGCGGTCTTGACGTCCCAGCCCTCCATGCGCAGCGCCATCGACAGCAGGTCGGTGAGCATCTGCTCGTCGTCCACGACGAGGACGCGGAGGGCACTTCCGTCGGGGCGGGTGAAGGTGGGGGCGGCGGCGGTCGCGGTCATAGAACTCATTGTGCTCTCGTATCTATGAGCTTTCTATGGCGAGCCTTATGGAAATCCTGGGAACGCGAGATCCGGCGGCTGAGAACGCGCCCCACGAGCACCCCGATCGTCGCCCCGAGAGCGTTGGCCGCCACGTCGCCGACGTCGGCCACACGCGTCGGCAAGAAGAGCAGTTGCGTGATCTCGATCGCGCAACTCACGGTCAGGCCGAGCAGGATGCCGTGCCACCGGCGCCCCCGCCACGCGATCACGAGCAGACCCAGCGGCACGAACATGACGACGTTCGACAGGGATTCGACGACGTCGAAGGTGATCCACGCCGTCGCGGGGGACTTCCGGAGCGCGTCGAGCAGACGACCCAGGATGCCGCCCACCTCGGCGTCGTAGATCGAGGGGCGCAGCGTCATCCACCACACCGCGACCGCGTAGACGCACGAAGCGGCGACGAGCCATGCCCGTCGCCGCTTCGTCACCGTCGATCCCTCGGGATCAGTGGGTGTCTTCGGCTTCGATCTCGGTGCGGTCGCCCGACCAGAGGGTGTGGAAGGTGCCCTCCTTGTCGATGCGACGGTAGGTGTGCGCACCGAAGAAGTCGCGCTGGCCCTGGATGAGGGCGGCGGGCAGACGCTCGGCGCGCAGGCCGTCGTAGTACGCCAGCGACGAGCTGAAGGCGGGGGCCGGGATGCCACTGGCCGCCGACAGCGACACGATGTGGCGCCATGCGTCCTGGGCGCGGCCGAGCGCCTCGACGAAGTACGGAGCGGTCAGCAGCACCGGCAGCTCGGCTTCGGCGTCGTACGCCTCGGCGATGCGGTTGAGGAACTGCGCGCGGATGATGCAGCCGCCGCGCCAGATCTTCGACACGGCGCCCAGGTCGATGCTCCAGTCGTACTGCGCGGCACCGGCGCGGATCTCGTCGAAGCCCTGCGAGTACGCGACGATCTTCGAGGCGTACAGCGCCAGGCGCACCTGCTCGATGAACGCGTCGGCGTCCTCTCCCGACAGCACCTCGGTGCCCGAGGGGCCGGGGAGCTCGCGCGAGACCGAGCGCTGCTCGGGGTGGCTCGACAGCGACCGCGCGAAGGTGGCCTCGGCGATGCCCGACACCGGCACGCCCAGGTCGAGGGCGGTCTGCACCGTCCACGCGCCGGTGCCCTTGGCGCCGGCCTGGTCGAGGATCACGTCGACGAGCGGCTTGCCCGTGTCGGCGTCGGTCTGGCGCAGCACCTCGGCGGTGATCTCGATGAGGTACGACTCGAGCTCGCCGCGGTTCCACTCGGCGAACACGTCGGCGATCTCGGCCGGGCTCTTGCCCGTGGCGCGGCGGATGAGGTCGTAGGCCTCGGCGATGAGCTGCATGTCGGCGTACTCGATGCCGTTGTGCACCATCTTGACGAAGTGGCCGGCGCCGTCGTGGCCCACGTGCGTGACGCAGGGCTCACCCTCGGCGACCGCGGCGATCGACTTCAGGATCGGGCCGAGCGTGGCCCAGGCCTCGTCGGAGCCGCCGGGCATGATCGAGGGGCCGCGCAGCGCGCCCTCTTCGCCGCCCGAGACGCCCATGCCGACGAAGTTGATGCCGGTGTCGCGCACGGCCTTCTCGCGGCGGGTGGTGTCGGTGAACAGGGCGTTGCCGCCGTCGACGATGATGTCGCCGGGCTCGAAGACCTTGACGAGCTCGTCGATGACGAAGTCGGTGGGGCGGCCGGCCTTGACCATGATGATCGCGGTGCGCGGCTTCGACAGCGACGCGGCGAAGTCCTCGTACGAGAACGAGGCGACGAAGTTCGCCTCGGGGTGCTGCTCGAGCACGTGCTCGGTCTTGTCCTTGCTGCGGTTGAAGATCGCGACCGTGTTGCCCTCGCGGCTCGCGAGGTTGCGGGCGAGGTTCGAGCCCATGACCGCGAGGCCCACGACGCCGATGTTGGCGCGGCCGTCGCCCTCGCCCTCGGGGCGGGAGTCGGCCTCGGCGGTGGGACGATCCACCTCTTCGATGCCGGGTGCACCCTCGTGCACCTGTGCGGCCGTGTGCGGGGCCTGATCCTGGTCGCTCGAGGGTCCGGTCGGGGAGGGGGTCGACGTCATTCGTTGCTCCGTGTTCAGGTGCGAGGAAGGGGTGGGCGGGCTCACGCGGGCCGCCTCCGCCACTTTATCGGCTCGGCCCGCGTGTGTTTCAGGACGGGGTAGGGGTGAGCTGAAGGCGGTCGACGACCTGCTGCACCTGCTCCTGCGGAGTGAGGTCGAGGTCGACGCGGATCGCTTGCTCATCGGCATCCGGCATCTCGAGGGTCTCGAACTGCGAGGTGAGCAGCGAGGGCGGCATGTAGTGCCCCTGGCGGCGCAGCAGGCGCTCGAGCACGAGCTTCGGGTCGCCCATCAGTAGCACGAAGGTGACGTCGTCGCGGCGCAGCACGTCGCGGTAGCTGCGTTTGAGGGCCGAGCACGTGATGATGCCGGGGCGACCGGCGGCGATCCGCCCGTCGATCCACCCGGCGACGCGATCGAGCCAGGGCCAGCGGTCGTCGTCATTGAGGGCGTGACCGGATGCCATCTTGGCGACGTTCTCGGCCGGATGCAGGTCGTCGCCCTCTTGGAAGTCCCAGCCGAGACGACCGGCGAGCATGCCGGCGACGGTGGACTTGCCGGTGCCGGCGGGGCCCATGAAGACCAAGACGGGAACGGGAGCGGTCATGGAATCTCTCTTCGTCGAAAGCGATCGGTTCGGTGTCAGATGGTGCGGCGGACTTCGGTGAGCACCGCGGCGACGTACAGGCGCGTGTGCTCCTCGGCGGCGTCGGCGTCAGCGCGTCCGATCGCCTCGGCCGTGGCGACGTGGTTGTCGAGCGCGTCGGGGTGTGGGACCCCCGGGGTGAGCCCGTGCATCGCGCGTCCCTCGATCGCGGCGGCGATCGGGGCGCGGGCCGCGGCGAGCATGAGGTTGCCGCTCGAGATGAGGATGAGGTCGTGGAAGGCGATGTCGGCCGCGAGGTACTCGGGGGAGTTGCCGAGGCCGGCCGCGCCGAGGCGGGCGAGTTCGTCGGCCAGACGCAGGATCTCACCGCGCTGAATGTCGGTGGCGCGCCGGGCGCTCAGCCGAGCGGCGACGGGTTCGACCGCCGCGCGCAGCTCCGTGGTGTTGACGATCAACTGGTCGCGCCGGCGACCGGCCAGCTGCCACCCGATGAGGCGGGTGTCGAGGGCGCTCCAGTGCTCGGGCTCGCGCACGGTGAGTCCGACGCGACGGCGTTGCGAGAGCAGGCCCATCGCTTCGAGCGAGCGGACGGCCTCGCGCACGACGGTGCGCGAGACGGCGTACTCGGCCTCGAGGGCGGCGAGGGTCAGGACGGTGCCCGGCGGCAGGTCGCCGTCGACGATGCGGATGCCGATCGCGTCGACCAGCGAGCCGTGCGTCGCTCGAGCCATTCCCCCTCCTCGGGTCTTAGGTACGACCTTATCTTGTCAAAGATATGATCATTGTGTGAAGATGCCCTGACCGCTCCGGCGGATGCGGGGCGGACACAGCATGCCCGATGACGCGTCCGACGGCTTGAATCAACGGAGATCTCTTGGACGACTGGACTCAGACACTCGGCGCGGCGCCCCTGCTCGCCATCGCCGCGGGCGCCATCGCGCTCATCCTCGTGCTCATCATCTGGCTGAAGGTGCACGCCTTCCTCGCCCTCATCATCGTGTCGCTCGTGACGGCGTTCGTCGCGGGCATCCCGGTGTCGGCGATCGTGTCGACGCTCACCGGAGGGTTCGGCGGAACCCTCGGCACCGTGGCCCTGCTGGTCGCCCTGGGCGCGATGCTCGGTCGACTGATCGAACACTCCGGCGGCGCGCAATCGTTGGCCGAGACGTTCGTGCGCGTCTTCGGAGAGAAGCGCGCCCCCTTCGCCCTCGGCATCGTCTCGCTGATCCTCGGGTTCCCGATGTTCTTCGACGCCGGGCTCGTCATGATGCTGCCCATCATCTTCGCCATCGCGCGCCGGGTGTCGGGCAACAACGTCCTGCTGTTCGGCCTGCCGGCCGCCGCCGCGTTCTCGGTGATGCACGTCTTCCTCCCGCCGCACCCGGGCCCGGTGACCGCGAGCGAGCTGTACGGCGCCAACCTCGGCCTGCTGCTGATCGTCGGCCTCATCATCGCCTTCCCGATCTGGTACCTCTCGGGTTACCTCTGGGGCAAGTTCATCGCCCGTCGCATCGTCCTCCCCGTGCCGCTGCTGTTCGGTGACGTCGACGCCGACCAGCCGAAGAACCCGCCCAAGCCCCTCACCGTCATCCTGGTGCTGCTGCTGCCGATGCTGCTGATCTTCCTCAATACCGGCCTCACCACCCTCGGCTCGGCCGGAGTGGTCGACACCGACAACACCGTCATCCAGGTGCTCGTCCTGCTCGGCAACTCCCCGGTCGCCCTGCTCATCACCGTCCTCGTCGCCACGATCGTCTTCGGCTTCCGCCGGGGCGAGAACGGCACCGCGCTCGAGAAGGTCGTCGACTCGGCCCTCGGCCCGGTCTGCTCGGTCATCCTCATCACCGGCGCCGGGGGCATGTTCGGCGCGGTCCTGCGCGCCTCGGGCATCGGCGACGCCCTCGCCGACAGCCTCGGCGACCTGGGACTGCCGGTCATCGTCGCGGCGTACATCATCGCCGTCATCCTGCGTCTGGCGCAGGGCTCGGCCACGGTCGCGCTCGTGACCGCCGCGGGTCTCGCCGCCCCCGCCGTCATGGCCGGCGACTTCTCGCCGCTGCAGGTGGTGGCGATCACTCTCGCGACCGCCGCCGGCTCGGTGTTCGCCGGTCACGTGAACGACTCGGGCTTCTGGCTCGTCGGCCGCCTGATGGGCATGGACGTCAAGACCACCCTGAAGACCTGGACCGTGCAGCAGGCGATCGAGTCGGTGCTCGGTTTCGTCGCGGCCCTGGCCGTCTTCGGCATCGGAGCGCTGCTGTGACGGGCTCGAACGCCGACTTGTTCGACGTCTCCGACCGACTCGCGCTCGTCACCGGTTCCTCGCGTGGCCTCGGCCGCGCGCTGGCCCTCACCCTCGCGCGCGGCGGTGCCCGGCTGATCGTGCACGGTCGAGACGCGGATGCCGTGGAGCAGACCCGCGCCGAGGCCGAAGAGCTGTCGGGTCGGCCCGCCCACGCCGTCGTCTTCGACGTCACGGATGCCGCGGCCGTCGAGGCTGCGATCTCCGGGGTGGTCGAGGCGGTCGGCGTCCCCGACATCCTCGTCAACAACGCCGGCGTCCAGCGCCGCGCGCCGATCCACGAGTTCGCGGTCTCGGACTGGGACGACATCGTGGCGGCGAACCTCTCGGGCGTCTTCTACGTCTCGCGCTTCGTCACCCCCGCCATGGTCGCCCGCGGGTCCGGCAAGGTCGTCAACGTCGCGTCGGTGCAGTCGCGCCTTGCGCGCCAGACCATCGCGCCGTACTCGGCCACCAAGGGCGGCGTCGCGCAGCTGACCGCCGGCATGGCGGCCGACCTCGCCCGCCACGGCATCCAGGTCAACGCCCTCAGCCCGGGCTATTTCGCGACCGAGATGAACCGCGACCTCGTCGACGACCCCGAGTTCACCCGCTGGTTGACCCAGCGCACGCCGGCCGCCCGCTGGGGCGACTTCGACGAACTGCGTGGGGCGCTGCTCTTTCTGGCATCCGACGCCTCGAGCTTCGTGTCGGGGCAGAACATCTTCGTCGACGGCGGAATGACGGCGGTCGTCTGATCGTGGAGGAGCACACCATGAAGTCGCTGCTGATCGAGTCGGCTCGCACCGCCGCCGTGCGCGAGGTCGCCGTGCCTGAACCGGGCGAGGGGCAGGTCCGCCTGCGGGTCGCCTACGTCGGCATCTGCGGATCCGACCTGCACTACTTCTTCGACGGCGCGAACGGCGCGTTCGTCGTGCGCGAGCCGCTCGTGCCCGGGCATGAGCTATCGGGCGCCGTCGATCTCGACCCCTCGGGAACCTTCGCTGCGGGCACGCCCGTCACGGTGCACCCCGCGCGCTTCGGAACTCCGCGCGAGGGCATCGAAGACGCCCCGCACCTGTGGCCCGGCGGCTCGTACCTCGGCAGTGCCTCGACCTGGCCGCACACCCAGGGCGCGGCATCCGAGTACCTGATCGTCGAGAGCGACATGGTGCGCCCGCTGCCGGCCGATCTGCCGGTGCGCCGGGCCGTTCTCGCCGAGCCACTCGCGGTCGCGCTCCACGCCCTCGGCAAGGCGGGCCCGGTGGAGGGTCTCGAGGTTTTGGTCACCGGATCCGGTCCGATCGGTCTGATGGCCGTCGCCGCGGCCACCGCCGCGGGGGCGCGCGTCACCGCGACCGATGTGCTCGCCGGTCCCCTCGAGCGGGCCCGGACCCTCGGCGCCCAGGCGACGATCGACGTCTCGACCGAGGTCGTCGAGGCCGGTGCGTACGCGGTCGTGCTCGAGTGCTCGGGCGTGCCCGTGTCGATCTCGACGGCCCTGAAGGCGGTGCGGGCGGGCGGCACGGTCGTGCAGGTCGGCATGCTCCCTGACGATGCGCGGCCGGTGAACCTCGCGCCCTTCATCTCGAAGGAGGTGCGCTACTTCGGCGCCTTCCGCTTCCGCGACGAGATCGACGCGGCGGTGGAGCTGCTCGCGGCGAATCCGGCGATCGAGAGTGCGATCACGCACGAGTTCGCGGTGCCAGATGCCGGCGAGGCCTTCGCTGTCGCGCGCGACTCCGAGCGCTCGGGCAAGGTGGTCTTCGCCCTCTGATCCGAACGACGAAGCGGAGCGACCCTCGGGCCGCTCCGCTTCGTCGTTCTCGGAGTGGTTCCGGCGTCAGCGGCTGCGCTCGGCGGTGAACCGGCGCGTCACCGCGATGTCGCGGTCGCCCAGGTCGCGCTCGACGATCTCGTCGAACGCGGCGCGCAGCGCGGGCAGCAGGGCGGGCCGGGTCGACGTCGCCTCGGCGATGTCGGCGGCGAAGCGCAGGTCTTTCACCATGTAGGAGGCGACGCCGCTGGGGGAGTCGTCGCCGCTGACGAGCTTCTCGCGCCGGCTCTGCAGCAGGTTCGACCCGGCGTAGCCGCCGCCGAGCAGGTCCCAGAGGGCGGCGGGATCGACGTCGGATCGCGCGGCCAGTTCGGTCGCCTCGCCGAGGGCGAGGATCGTCGCCGCCACCACCATCTGGTTGCAGGCCTTCGCGACCTCTCCCGCGCCCAGAGGGCCGAGCCGCACGGGGGTGCCGCACGGAGCGAGCAAGGCGGCCGCCCGGTCGGTGTCGGCCTCGTCGCCGCCGAGCATGATCGACAGCGTCCCGGCCTTCGCGCCGTCTTCGCCGCCCGAGACGGGGCAGTCCACGATCCGGATGCCGCCGGGCAGGCGGTCGGCGAGCTCCCGCACGCCGACGGGTGACGATGTCGAGCCGATCATGAACAGGAAGTCCCGTTCGCCGACGCCGGCGAGCAGTCCGTCAGGGCCGTCGAGGTGCTCTTCGAGCTGCGGGAGGTCGGGGAGCATCACCAGCACGGCATCCGTCGCCTCTGCGAGCTCGCGGGCGGTGGCCGTCCAGTGGGCTCCGGAGTCGGTGAGTCCGGGTCTTTCTCGCCGCGCGTGAACCGTGAGGGATCCGCGGGCGGAGAGCAGGTGGTGGGCCATCGGCTCGCCCATGGCGCCGAGGCCCCACACGCCGAGTCGCACGTCATCGAGCGTCGTCATGAGTCGATCCTATCGGCTGGACAACAGGTTGAACAGGGTTCAATATGATGAACAGAGTTCGAGAGAGACCGCTGCGGGGCGCACCCGCGGCGGCGGAGGGAATGACGACGATGTCGACACGGTCCAGTCTTCGCGCAGTAGTCGCGGTACCCCTGAAAGAGGAGCACTGCCGGCTCATCGAACGTCTCGAGCCGCGCCTCGAGCTCGTGCGCGATCCCTCGCTCACGCACCCGATGCGCGGACCGGCCGACTGGTCGGGCGACCCGGACCACGAGCGTACTGCCGAACAGCAGCGGGCCTTCGACGAGATGGTCGACTCCGCCGAGGCGCTCTTCGGCATCCCCGACGTCGATCCCGCGGCTCTCGCCCGGACGGTCGCGGCCAACCCGCGCCTGCGCTGGGTCATGACCACCGCGGCCGGAGGCGGGGGACAGGTCAAGGCCGCCGGCCTCGACCGTGAGGCCCTCGACCGTGTCACCTTCACCACCAGTGCCGGCGTGCACGGCGGACCCCTCGCCGAGTTCGCGGTCTTCGGCGTGATGGCCGGGGCCAAAGGGCTGCCTCGCCTCGCGCGCGACCAGGCCGAGAAGCACTGGAGCGAGCGCTGGGAGATGCGCCAGGTCGACGAGATGACGGTGCTCGTGGTCGGTCTCGGCGGCATCGGTGCCGAGTGCGCGCGGCGCTTCCATGCGCTCGGCGCGGAGGTGTGGGGGACCACGCGCAGCGGCGCCCCCGTCGAGGGGGTCGATCGCCTCGTGCCGCTCGACGAGCTGGTGTCGGCCGTCGCCGAGGTGGATGCCATCGTCGTCACTCTCCCCGGCACCGACCAGACGCATCACCTGATCGGCGCCGACGTGCTCGCCGCGGTGAAGCCCGGCGCGATCCTCGCCAGCGTGGGGCGCGGCACGGTGATCGACGAGGACGCCCTGCTCGCGGCCCTCGAGGACGGCCGGGTGTCGTTCGCCGCTCTTGACGTGTTCGAGGTGGAGCCCCTTCCTCAGGACTCGCCGCTCTGGCGGCATCCGTCGGTCCTGGTGAGTGCGCATACCGCCGCGCTCAGCAGTAAAGAGGAGGAGCGCATCGCCCGCCGCTTCGCCGAGAACGCCACGCGCCTCATCGACGGCGAGCCGATGCGGGCCGTTGTCGATACGGTCGAGTTCTACTGAGGTGTCGCGATCCGCGATGCCGGCGAGACGAGGGGGCCGCGGTGAGCGACGACGACGTGAGTGAGATCGCGCGCGATCCGGCGCCGGCCGTGGGGCGCAGCATCCGGCTCCTGGGCCTGCTGGCCGAGGCGGGGCGCACCCTGACCCTCACCGAGCTCGCCGCGGGTCTCGGTCTGGCGAAGTCGTCGACGGCGAACCTCTGCCTCTCGCTCGAGGCGGGGCGCATGATCGAGCGCGTCCCCCTCGGCTACCGTCTCGGCATCCGCACCGCCGAGCTGGGCGGTGCCTTCGCCGCGCAGTTCAATCAGGTGCGCGAGTTCTACGCCGTGTGCGAGACGTCGCCGGTGCTCGCGAGCGAGCTCGTGCAGGTCGCCGTGCTCGACGATGCCGACGCGCTGTACCTCGCCCGCTATGAGGGCTCGCGCTCGATCCGCATGGGCACGCCCCTCGGCTCGCGCCTCCCCGCGGCGCTGTCGGCCACGGGCCGCGCACTGCTCATGACCCGCACCGACGACGACGTGCGGGCTCTTCTCACGCACGGACGCCCGCTGCCCAAGCTCACCGACCACAGCACCCTCGACGTCGACGCAGTGATCGCCAAGATCGCCGCCTCGCGCGAACGCGGGTGGTCGGTCGACGAAGAGGAGTCGTTCCGCGGCATCTTCGGTGTCGCGGTGCCCCTCGAGGGGTGGGCGCCCGGCGACCCGCAGCTGGCGCTGGGGGTCGGTCTTCCGGCGGCGGATGCCACGCCCGAACGCATCGCGCGCGTCGGCGCGGCACTGCGCGAGGCCGCCGCGGCGCTGACCAACCCGTTCAGCGCGTCCCGCGCAGGCTGACCCGCGACAGCGCCGCCCCACTCGACGCGCGCACGCCGTGCGCGCCCTCGTCGCCCCGCCACGCGCGTCGCGCTCCGCCGGTGCCCTGCTGGGCACGCCGCGCGCCTGCCAGGCACGCCGCGCGTCCCCAACGCCTCATCGCGACCGATGAGCGTGCGCGTCGCGCTCGCCGCGCCCCGCGCGTCGTTCGGGGCGGATCCCGTCGTTCCTGGCGGAAATTCCCGTTCCCAACGACGAATCACGCCCGAACCCGCGCTGCCCACACCTCGCCCCTCGAATTCTGTTCAACATATTGAACTCTGTCCACTCCGTTGGTACAGTCGGCCGAGTCGCAAGACCCCAGCCGATCGAAGGAGATGGCCGTGACCACTTCATCCACCACGACGACGCAGCCGACGGATGACCCCGAATACGCAGCGAACCTCCGCCGCGCAACGCTCGCCTCGAGCATCGGCAGCGCGCTCGAGTACTTCGACTTCGCGCTCTACGGCCTCTCGACGGCGTTGATCTTCAACGTCCTGTTCTTCTCGCAGGACAATCCCGCCCTCGCCACGGTCGCAGCCTTCGCCACCTACGGCGTGGGCTTCCTCGCGCGCCCGTTCGGCGGACTGTTCTTCGGCGTCCTCGGCGACAAGCTCGGACGCAAGTGGGTGCTGGTCATCACGATCCTGCTGATGGGCGGCGCCTCCACGGCCATCGGACTCCTGCCGACGTACGAGGCGGTGGGCGTCCTCGCGCCCATCCTGCTCGTGATCATGCGCCTGCTGCAGGGCTTCGGCGCCGGTGCCGAGCAGGCGGGGGCCACGGTCCTGATGGCCGAGTACGCCCCGGTGAAGCGCCGTGGCTTCTTCTCGGCGCTGCCCTTCATCGGCATCCAGGCGGGTACCCTCCTGGCGGCCGTCGTGTTCAGCCTCATCTCGCTGCTGCCCGAAGACCAGCTGCTCAGCTGGGGCTGGCGCGTGCCGTTCCTGGCGTCGTTCGCGCTCATCCTGCTCGCGCTGTTCATCCGCATGCGCCTGCGCGAGACGCCGACCTTCATCGAGCTCGAGAAGCACGAGCAGATCGCCGAGCGACCCATCCGCGACATCTTCACGCGCGGTCTTCCGGGAGTCATCGTCGGCATCAGCCTGCGCATGGCCGAGAACGGCGGTTCCTACATGTTCAACACCCTGGCGCTGACGTTCTTCGTCGCGACGGTCGGCGGCCAGGCCGACCGCAGCCTGCTGACGTGGGGTGTCACGCTCGGCTCGCTCATCGGCATCTTCTCGGTGCCGCTGACGGGGGCCCTGTCCGACCGCATGGGTCGTCGCACCGTCTATCGCATGGGCGCGGTGTTCATGCTGGTCTTCACCTTCCCGGCCTGGTGGCTGATGTCGCTCGGCAGCTACCCGATCACTATCGCGGTCATCGCGATCGGCATCGGTGTCGCCGTCAACTCGATGCTCGGACCCCAGTGCGCGATGCTCCCCGAGCTGTTCGGCAACCGTCACCGCTACCTCGGCGTCGCGATGGCCCGCGAGCTTTCCGCCGTGCTCGCCGGTGGTCTCGCCGGAGTCCTGGGCGCCTACATCATCGCCGTCAGCGGGGCGAACTGGCTGCTGCTGGCGATCTACATGGGCACGCTCGCCCTCATCACCACCGCGTCGACCTTCCTCGTCCCCGAGACGCTGCGTCGCGACCTCACCCGCATCGACGACGCGATCAAGGTGTCGCGCGAAGAAGCGGGCGAGGGCGTGGATGCCACGACCGTGACGGTCCGGACGATCCGGTGACGCACGACAGGCGGGGGAGTGCCGGCAGCCTGGTGGGGGCTCCGGCGCTCCTCGCGGACACCGCGGAGGGGTTCCGCCTCGAGGTACGGGGGGCGGTGCGCTGATGCGGATCGCTCGATTGATGACGGCCGAGGGCCCGCGCACCGTCCGCGTCGAGGGGGCGGGCTTCGTCCCGATCGGCGACCCCTACGCCGCGTTCGCCGCGGGTGTCGACCCCGCCGACGAGGGCGCCGCGATCACGGGGGTCTTGCTGGCCCCGTGCGAGCCGACCGTCGTGGTCGGCATCGCGCAGAACGGCCCGGGCCACGCCTCTCCCGTGCAGGCGTGGCTGAAGAGCCCGCGCACGGTCACGGCATCCGGAGTCCCGGCCCGCCTGCGCCGCGACGCCGGTGCGACCGTGGCCGAGGCCGAGATCGCCGTGGTGATCGGCCGCGACACGACCGGACTGACGATCGAAACGGCGCACGAGTTCGTGTGGGGCATCACTGCGGTGAACGACCTCTCGAGCCCCGACCGCGCGGCCTTCGATCCCCGCAACTTCGAGTCGAAGTCCGGAGAGGGCTATACCCCGCTCGGACCCTGGGTCGACACCGCCCTCTCGATCGACGGCGATCTGCCGATGCGGCTGTCAGCCGACGGCGAGGTGCGCGCCGAGACGTCGTCGCACCGCCTGCCGATGACGCTGCGCGAGTGCCTCGCCTACGTCGCGGGCTGGACCACGCTGGGGCCGGGCGACGTCGTCATGATGGGCGCGCCGTTCTCGCAGGCGCCGGTTCGTCCAGGGGAGACGGTCGAGGTCGTCATCGCGGGCATGCGGCTCACGACGCCGACGTCGTAGAGCGACGGCGCGTCAGTGCTTCTTGTAGTTCGCGTTGCGGCCCATGGTGAAGAGCGCGCCGACGGTGCCGATCAGGCCGAACGCGGCGATGCCGCCGATGACCCAGAGCACGACGTGAGAGAAGAAGCCGCTGTCCATGATGATCCTCCGGGTGGGTTGTGGCCGTTCGATCCTACCGTCGCTCGGCGCGCGCTCCCGCCGCCGTCCGAGGTCGGGTCGTGGTTCTCCCTCTTGCGCTGGTAGACTTCCGGGGAACTTCGGCGAGGGATGCCGCTTCGCGTGCCGCACGGTGCGCAGGCGTCCGTGATCGACGCAGTGATGCAGGCTCCCGGCTTTCCTCACGCGCTCGCGTTCGAGTCGAATCCAGACCACACAGGTGCGGACCATGTCCGCTCACAAGCTGCGGGACACGAGCCCGCGAGGAGAACATCATGTCGGAAGACAACAAGGTCGTCGCGGAACTCCGCGAGAACTTCGGCAAGGGCTTCGCCCGTCGCCTCCGCGCCGCGGGCAAGATCCCGGCCGTCATCTACGGTCACGGCACCGAGCCCCAGCACGTGGCGCTCCCCGGCCACCAGGTCGCCCTGCTCATCCGTCGCGCCAACGCGCTGCTCGACCTCGACATCGCTGGCAAGGACCAGCTCGTCCTCGTCAAGGACGTGCAGAAGGACCCCGTGCGTCAGATCATCGAGCACATCGACCTCATCGTCGTGAAGAAGGGCGAGAAGGTTCAGGTCGACGTTCCCGTCGTCATCACCGGTGAGCCCTTCTCGGGCACCGTCGCCATGCTCGACGCGACCTCCGTGTCGCTCGAGGTCGAGGCCACCCACATCCCCCAGAACATCGAGGTCTCGGTCGAGGGCGCCGAGGACGGCACGCAGATCACCGCTGCCGACCTGACCCTGCCCAAGGGCGCCACCCTCGTCACCGAGCCCGAGACGCTCGTGGTGGGTGTCTCGGTGCCGCTCGACACCCTCGCTGCCGACGAAGAGATCGCCGAGGCCGATGCCGAGGTCGCCGAGGAGCAGTCCGAAGAGGCCGAGTCGGCCGAAGAGGGCGACGACAAGTAATTCCCGAGGGCCGTTCCACGGTCCGAGTACGAGGGGGCGCGTTTTCGCGTCCCCTCGTTCGTTTCTCCGCGCGGATGGCGCGCGGGGTCCCGTCACCTGACGACCGCGTCGTCGCGCACGGTCCGCACGCGGACCCGGAAGGATGGATGCCATGGCAGACACCTGGCTCATCGTGGGTCTCGGTAACCCGGGCCCCCGTTACGAGGCGACTCGACACAACATCGGTCAGATGGTCGTCGACGAGCTCGCCGCCCGCCGCCGCGAGGCCTTCCGCGCCCACAAGGCCAACGCGCGGGTGGTCGAGACGTGGCTGCGCCCGGGAGCGGACAAGCTCGTCCTGGCGAAGCCGAACAGCTTCATGAACGTGTCCGGGGGGCCGGCGGCCGGGCTCGCGCGTTTCTACGGCACCGCGCCCGAGCGCATCGTCGTCGTCCACGACGAGCTCGACATCCCCTACGACACCATCAAGCTCAAGACCGGGGGCGGTCACGGCGGGCACAACGGGGTGCGCGACATCGCGAAGGCCCTCGGTACGCCGGAGTTCCCCCGCGTCCGCGTGGGCATCGGGCGTCCGGTCGGGCGCCAGGATCCCGCCGCCTGGGTGCTCGATCCGTTCAGCTCGACCGAGCGTCAGACGCTTCCGATCCTCGTCTCGGATGCCGCGGATGCCGTGGAACTCCTGGTCGACGAGGGATTGGTCGCCGCCCAGCAGCGCTTCCACGCCCCGCGCGCCTGACGCGCGGCACGGCAGCTGGCCGAGCGCCGGCGTGCCGTGACCCCCGCCGTCCGTCCAGACGGTGAACGGTTCACCCGTCGCGTCCCCGGGCGCAGTCCCGCGCGCTCCCGCGCCGTCCGGGGATGAGAGCGCCGGAAACGACGATCGGCCCCGGTCACGAGGAACCGGGGCCGATGGTCGTGCCGAACGTCACGTCACGCGGAGACGCCGATCGCGGCGCCCGCGGCCAGCGCGCTGCCGACCACGATGCCGCCGAGAAGCGACAGGGCGATCGCGCCGATCGCCCATCCGCGACCGCGGTTCTTCACCGCGGCGACGATTCCCTGGATGAACCCCCAGAGTCCGAAGACCGCGTACACGACGAAGGCGACGACGGTCAGGATGCCGAAGACGATGGCCGCCTGCTGGACTTCCGGGGGAAGCGTGTTCGGTTCCATCTGCTGGCCGCCGTCGGCGTACGGGGCGAGGCTCGCGCTCTGCATCCCGGCGATGAAGGCGATGATCGAGCCGCCGACGACCGCGATGAGCGAGACGACGAAGGCGACAAGTCCGAGCTTCTTCGGGCCCTTCGGCTTGCTGGTGGTGGGCGGGACGTAGGCGGGTGCGGCGGGAGCGCCCTGTGCCGACGGGGTGGTGCCGGAGGAGTCGCCGCGCGTGACGGGCTGTTGGTACGGCTCGGGGGGCGGGGGTGTCGTGCTCACGAGATGCTCCTCTGGTCGTCGGTGGGCGTGGACCGCCCGTTCCCGGAGTCTGAGAAGCGTCCCGCGCCGGGGCGTGGGGCTGGACGCCCGTCCGCGCGGCGCGGTATCGGCGCCGGCCCGGGGCGGGGTCAGACGGGCGCACCGCCTGCGGGCACGGTGGCCAGCCCCGCGACGATCGCGATGGCGGTCAGCACACCGAAGAAGATCGGGCCCAGCACCGAGAGGACGAGTCCCGCGATCCCGGCACCGCGCCCCGACCGCCGGACGATGGCGACGATTCCCAGCACGAGGGCCGTGATGCCGATCGCCGTCCCCGTCCAGAACGCGACCTCCCCCAGCAGCACCAGCTCGCGCACGGGGGAGAGCACGCGCCAGTCGAAGCCGTTCGACGACATCGTGGTCAGCCCGGGGGCCGCGCCGCGCGCCGAGCGGAACGCCGCGAAGCCGCCGACGGCCGGGGCCAGGACGGCCGCGACCACGGAGAGCGCGAGCGCCCAGGTGCCCAGGGGGCGACCTCGGCGGGAGGGCGGCGGGGGAGTGAGGAGCGTCCCGACGGGCGGTGCCGCATGAGGGGCGGCGAAGACCGGACCGTTCGGGGCGCTCGGCGTCGTCATGCGGCAAGCCTACGAGAGGTGGCACCCGGGCGCGTTGTCCACCCCGGCCCGATGTCGGAGCCCCCGCGTAGACTCTTTCGAGTGACAGTTCCCGGGATCGTTCGCGCCCTCGAGCAGGCTGAGTCGTACCGTGAAGCCGCTTCGGCGGCCTCCTCCGACCTGTCGCTCTCTCTCGTCGACGGCCTCGACGCCCCCGTCGTCGCGGGCCTCGTCGAGCGTCGCCGTGCCGCGGGTGATCCCGGCGCCGTGCTGGTGATCGCGCCCACCGGTCGACGTGCCGAGTCCCTCGGCCCGGCTCTCGAGGCCGTTCTGCCCGGCGCGCAGGTCCTCCACTTCCCGGCCTGGGAGACGCTGCCCCACGAGCGGCTCAGCCCCAGTCCCGAGACGGTCGGTCGCCGTCTCGACGTCCTGCGCCGGATCGCCGCGTGGGACCGCACCGCGCCGCTCGTGGTGACCGCGTCGGTGCGCAGCGCCCTCCAGCCGCTGGCCCCCGGTCTGGGTGACGTCGAACCGGTCGAACTCTCGGTCGGGGGGCGCGGGCGTGAGCTCGAGGTCGTCACGACGCGCCTCGTCGAGCTCGCGTACCACCGCGTCGACATGGTCTCGCGCCGCGGAGACTTCGCGGTGCGCGGCGGCATCCTCGACGTCTTCCCCCCGGTGGCGGATCACCCGTACCGCGTCGAGTTCTTCGGCGACGAGGTCGACCAGATCCGCGCCTTCTCCGTCGCCGACCAGCGCTCGCTACCCGGGGAGGTGCCCGCGGTGACGCTCGTGCCCAGCCGAGAGCTTCTGCTCACGGCGGAGGTGCGCGCGCGCGCCGCCGAACTCCGCGACGGCTATCCCGGGCTGCGTCAGTTGCTCGAGAAGATGGCCGAGGGGATTCCCGCCGAGGGCATGGAGTCGCTGATCCCCGTGCTGGTGGACGACCTCATCACCCTGGTCGACTATCTCCCCGGCGCGAGCGCGGTGGCGCTCGTCGATCCGGAGCGTTCGCTCGCTCGTGCCACCACGCTCGGCGACACCAACCGCGAGTTCCTCGAGGCGGCGTGGTCGGCGGCGACGGCGGGGGCGGACACCCCGGTCGATCTCGGGTCCGGTGACTTCGTCACCCTCGACGACCTGCACGAGAGAGCCAGCGGTCGAGGCGGCGTCTGGTGGCAGTTGAGCGCTTTCGACTCGGGAGCGGCGGATGCCGAAGACGAGGGGCTCGTCGTCGGCGATGACTCCGCTCATCGCATCAAGGCCGATCCGGTGCCGTCGTTCCAGGGGAACGTCGAGGGTGCGACTGCTCACGTCGGCGAGCTTCTGCGCGACGGGTGGTCGGTCGTCGTCACAGCATCCGGTCCCGGAATGGTGGATCGTGCCCGAGACGTCCTCTCCGAGCGCGGGATCGCCGCCCGCCGCGTCGACGATGTGAAGTCGGCCCCCGAGGCCGGAGTCGCCCATGTCGTCTGCGCTCCTCTCGAGCGGGGCTTCCAGCTGACCGAGGCGAAGTTCGCCGTCATCACCGAGACGGAGTTCTACGGGCGCTCGGTCAGCGGCGACAACCGCGGCGTCAAGAAGCTCGCCTCGCGTCGACGCAACGTGGTCGACCCGCTGCAGCTCAAGCCCGGCGACGTCGTCGTGCATGCGACCCACGGCATCGGTAAGTTCCTCGAGCTCACGCAGCGCGAGGTGTCCAGCGGCGGTCGCAACGCGGTGAAGACCACGAAGGAGTACCTCGTCCTCGAGTACGCGCCGGCCAAGCGCGGTTACCCGGGCGACAAGCTGTTCGTCCCCACGGATCAGCTCGACCTGCTGTCGAAGTACGTGGGCGGCGAAGCGCCGACCCTGTCGAAGATGGGCGGAAGCGACTGGGCGGCGGCGAAGGGGCGAGCCCGCAAGGCCGTCCGCGACATCGCGGTCGAGTTGGTGAAGCTGTACTCGGCACGCATGGCGTCGAAGGGGTACGCGTTCGGTCCCGACACCCCGTGGCAGCGCGAGCTCGAAGAGGCCTTTCCCTTCGCCGAGACCCTCGATCAGCTGCAGACGATCGACGAGATCAAAGCCGACATGGAGAAGCCGATCCCGATGGATCGACTGCTTTCGGGCGACGTCGGATTCGGCAAGACCGAGGTCGCGGTGCGGGCGGCGTTCAAGGCCATCCAGGACGGCAAGCAGGTCGCGATGCTGGTTCCCACCACGCTGCTGGTCAAGCAGCACCTCGAGACCTTCGCCGAGCGTTTCGCGGGCTTTCCCGTCACGGTCCGGCCGCTGTCGCGCTTCCAGACCGACAAAGAGGTGAAGGCCACCCTGGCCGGCCTCACCGACGGCACGGTCGACATGGTCATCGGAACCCATCGCATCCTGACCGAGAAGGTCATCTTCAAAGACCTCGGGCTGATGATCATCGACGAGGAGCAGCGGTTCGGCGTCGAGCACAAAGACCAGCTGAAAAAGCTCAAGACCAACGTCGACATCCTGGCGATGAGCGCCACCCCGATCCCGCGCACCCTCGAGATGGCGGTCACGGGGATCCGCGAGATGTCGACCCTCGCGACCCCGCCGGAGGATCGGCATCCGATCCTGTCGTACGTGGGCCCCCGCAACGACAAGCAGATCGCCGCCGCGATCCGCCGGGAGTTGCTCCGCGAGGGCCAGATCTTCTACGTGCACAACAGGGTCTCGTCGATCCAGCGCGTCGCCGCGCACCTCGCTGAACTGGTGCCCGAGGCCCGGATCGTCGTGGCCCACGGGCAGATGGGGGAGCACGCCCTCGAGCAGGTCGTCGATGACTTCTGGGAGCGTCGTGCCGATGTGCTGGTCTCGACCACGATCATCGAGACCGGGCTCGACATCTCGAACGCCAACACGATCATCATCGACCGCGCCGATAAGTACGGGCTGTCGCAGCTGCACCAGCTCCGCGGACGCGTGGGGCGTGGGCGCGACCGTGCGTACGCGTATTTCCTCTACGACGAGATGAAGCCGTTGTCCGAGACCGCGGCCGACCGGCTCGAGACGATCGCCGTGAACAACGACCTCGGCTCGGGCATGCAGGTGGCGCTGAAAGACCTCGAACTGCGCGGCGCCGGAAACCTCCTCGGTGCCGAGCAGGCCGGACACATCGCGGGTGTCGGTTTCGACCTGTACCTGCGCATGATCGGCGAAGCCGTTTCCACGTTCCGTGGCGAAGACGTCGACGGTCCCACCGAACTCCGCCTCGAGCTCCCCGTCGATGCTCGATTGCCAGAGTTCTACATCGACAGCGAGCGTCTGCGTCTCGAGGCGTACCAGAAGCTGTCGGCCGCGGCTTCCGCGACGGCGAAGAGCGATGCGATCGACCTCGTGGTCGAGGAGCTTCGGGATCGATACGGAGAGCCGCCGGCCGAAGTCGAGGGACTCATCGCCGTGGCGCGCCTGCGCCGCCGGGCCGCTCAGGCCGGTCTGGCCGATGTGGTCGCGATGGGTTCCAACCTGCGCATCGCCCCCGCGAACCTTCCGGACTCGATGCGGGTGCGTCTGCAGCGGCTGTACCCGAAGGCGAAGCTCGTCGCCGGCGGGGACGCCATGGTGGTCCCGCTCCCTCAGGATGCGGACGATGCGAACCTCATCGCGTGGGTGCGCCAGCTCCTCGACGCGCTGTGGCCGTTGCCCGTCTCAGAGAACGCCGAGACCGCGAACGCGTGATGACGGCTCCCTCCCGGAGCGCAGACGATCAGGCCCGACCGATACCCGTCGGTCGGGCCTTCGTCGTAGATCCGCGTGATTCCGGGCTTCAGAGTCGACGACACGCCCGGGGTGAAGGGACGATTCGACCGATGCGGGGTCCCGACGTAATGTTTTACCTGTTCGCCCCACAGGGGAGAGCGGAGAGGCCGAGAGGCCCCGCATCGTCTCAAGTGGCGGACCACCCAAAACCTCGCCCGAATGGTGTAAGGTTTTGGTTCGGTCGTTCGGCCGGTTCCCGAGGTTGATCTCTCTGAGATCCCAATGAGGTTCCGTGTGCTGGGGGCTGTCAATTGAAGTGAACTGCCTCACGGGTAGGTCGAGAGATCGTTTCTGTGGGTGCGTCCGTTCCTTGAGAACTCAACAGCGTGCACTTGTCAAATGCCAATTTATTCCTCGTCGGTCTTTGGATCGCGAGAAATTCCTTTGGATCAAAGTCCAACCCTTTCGGGGGTTGGCGTGAAATTCGTCAGTAATGATGTTTTTCTTTGGTCAGTTTCAAACTCGCTGCGGCCCCGTTTTCCCGGTGGTTGTATGCATTTCTTTTTTACGGAGAGTTTGATCCTGGCTCAGGA